>Ga0335085_10000595_pt1 | contig 97653 bp, 92 predicted proteins | sample Lox_Sample_45_FD_206712 | JGI IMG/M metagenome (GOLD analysis project Ga0335085, IMG submission 206712) | Soil microbial communities from Loxahatchee National Wildlife Refuge, Florida, United States - Lox_Sample_4.5 | ecosystem: Environmental > Terrestrial > Soil > Wetlands | place: USA...
ATATGAAGCGTGAGATCGCAAAATTGGCGAGTAACTCGAAAGCGAGCAATAAAGTCTTACGTCGCAAACCTCGCTTCTATTAGAGCGTGGTTGCCCATTTCCTTCCATTAACCGGCCTGATAACGCCCCATATCGGCGTGAGACTGAAACCCGCCATCACGATGCCGCCCGCATCATCAACTGTTGCCGCAGTTCCTGACAACTGATTCCCATGCCTCGCGCCGTCGCCTCGGCCAGGCTCTCGTCCGGTCGCTGTTCGATTCCCATGCGCGCGAGATTGGCTCTGAGCACCTCGATGGCTGGCGGGCCTTCGGGAACGGCCGCTTTCCGCATCGCTTCCAGTGCCGGCCGCATTTGCGTCTCGACCCGCTCCAGCTGTCTGTTGATCGCCCTCATCGCTCACCGCTTGTTTTTCGACTCTTCGGCGGCGCGTTCCAGTTCCGCCAGGCGCGCTTCGATATCCTCGATCTCGACTCCCTTAATGGCTAGGGCCAGTATTGCCCTTGCAACGTGCGCCTTAATCGCGGGTGGCGTGCTGGCGTCCACCATCAGTTTCTGCAACGTGGACACAGCGGCCCCGGTCGTCTGCTGCAACCGCGCGACGGCCTGACCGACCACGGCCCCACGGGCCTTCCGATAGGCAGCCGCGAACTCCCGGTCCTTCAACCAGTTCAGAAGCGTGTTCGGCGCGACACCGACTGCTTTGGCGGCTTCCTCGATGTTGCGTTGGGTGAGCAACGCCACCACTGCCGCTTCCTTCTTCCTTCCGAACTTGCTGCCGTGCCCTTTCATTTTTTGGCGCAACCTGACGCAATCTGCCCCAACCTGCGAGTATCATCGCCGGCCCTTCGCCTCTGTCGATTTAAAGCAAAAACGCCTTGCATTTCAATAGCTTCCGATCAATCACATGTCATGACCGCGCAGAGCGCGGACCAAGGAGAACGATTATGACGACCTTCACCATCAACGAACAGAACGAAATCGTGGCGTTTGCGACCGCGGAAGAGGCCAGCACCGGCGCGCAGACACCGTTTCACACTTTTTCCAGCCAGCAGGAACTGGCGGATCTGGCCGCATCCTGGCCGACCGAGCGCCTGCTGGCGATTCTGAATAGCCTGGCTGGCGAGAAGCCGGTCAAGAAGCTGAAGGACCCCAAGGCTGCCGTTGCCCGCATCTGGGCGCGCATCCAGGGGCTGAGCGATGCCTCGAAGCCGGAGCCGGAACCGGCGGCGAAGACCAAGCCCGCCAAGAAAGCCAAAGGTAGGGCACAGGCCGCCAAGGGCGCGCCGGCGAAGGGGAAGGCCAGCAAGAAGACCAGCGCCGCCAAGAACGCGCCCAAGGGCAAGAAGAGCGCCAAGGCTGCGGAAGCTGGCGCGCCGCGCGAGGGCAGCAAGACCGCGCAAGTGGTCGCCATGCTGCAGCGCAAGAACGGCGCCACCATCACCGAGATCATGGACGCCATGTCGTGGCAGCGTCATACCGTACGTGGGTTCATGGCCGGGGCCATGAAGAAGGCGGGCTTCACCGTCGAGTCGTTCAAGCCCGAAGGAGGTGAGCGGAGTTACCGCCTCCCTAAGTAGCATCATCTGCCCGCCCCCATGCCCGCCCGGCCCCGGCCGCGGCGGGTTTTTTTTGCTTCTGCGCAACCATTGGCCAGTCGTGGCGGTACAAGGCCCCACGTTGCACTTCCCGTTTCGAGGCGGACCACAGGCCTACCCTTGCCCTTTTCGCCGCGACACCAGCCGCCACATGCTACGTCAGTCCCACACGCTGCGCTGTTACCCCGTCGGCCGCCTTAACACAGGACTCGTAAATAAAGACGGCATCCGCATCCTCTCAAAGATTCGGAGGCTCAATGTCCATCAGGTGCGGGTTTGGGAGCAGGAACTCCAATAACGTTGAGTGTCACTGGGCCTCCACCAGGAGCGCTGTGCTCAAGTTCGACTTTTTCTCGCCATCCGGCCCGGCACTTCAGCCAGAAACAGCACGCCCACGCCTCCCCGCGCATCGCGGCTTGGTAGACCATAGTTCCGATGTTCGCGTTCGTGATCGCCACAGCCGTGTCAAGTTCGCGCCGAAAATGCTTCCGCATGGTCTTCGCGTCGATTCCCTTTTTTCCCAAGCACTGAGCGATGGTGTCGTGGGGGAATCCCTGTGACGCCATACTGCGAACCGTATTCCGGTCGGCCTCGGTCGGTTCGTATTTTGGGCGTCCGCCTGGCATTCTTTTTTATGCGCGGGAATAACTTAGCGCGCATCCTCCATCAGCCGCAGGGCGTCGTCCTTGTCCCGGTCCTCAGCTTCCATCAGGCGGCCAGCGCGGACGTGCTCAAAGGTCGCGCCGTTGCCATCGAGGGTGGCCTGCCTGCCAGTCAATCCTTGCCACCGCTGGATGGCGACGTCCACGTACTTAGGATCAAGTTCTATGCTGTAACAGACACGTTCGGTCAACTCAGCAGCAGCGAGTGTAGTACCACTACCCAGGAATGGCTCGTAAACCGATTCACCGCGCTTGGTGTGATTGAGTAGCGGGCGCCGCATCAACTCGACAGGCTTTTGCGTGGGGTGGTCCTGTTTCTCGTCTCCGTCTTCCTTTGACCCGCCCATTATGAATTTCGGACTTGGGCATGCCCAAATCGTGGAATTTTCGCCCGCGCGTCCGTACCACGGCGCGTTCTTCTTTCTGCAGTACCAGCAGGGCTCATGCTGGAACCAGTAATGGGTGCGAGTCAAAACGGTGCGTTGCTTATCCCATATTATCTGCTGGTGGTGCAGAAAGCCGATGCGCAGCAAACCATCCAGCACCTCGCGCGTGTAGAGGCTGGCATGCCACACGTAAGCTATCTGCAGGCTCGGCACCAGGGCGAATGCCTCGCTCCAGTCGGCCCGCGTGTCTCCAGAGATACTCGTTTCGGTGTGACCGGTAGTGCGGTGCTTCATGTAACTGGGCTCGGCGGGCCCACAGCCGTTAAGGCCCGCTCGGTCTCTCCACTCCGAGTCGAGCTCGATGCCGTAGGGTGGATCTGTCACCATCAGGAACGGCTTGCATGTGCCCAGCAGGCGGGCCACTGCCTCGGGGCTGGTTGCGTCCCCACACAATACCCGGTGCGGTCCGAGGAGCCACAGGTCGTCGGGGCGCGTCACCGGGAACTCGGGAACTGGGGGGACGTCATCCTCAGCCGGATTTACGGATAGCGTGAACTGGTCGATCTCGCGCGAATCGAACCCCGTCAAACTCAAGTCGAACTTGAGCGCCTTCAATTCCAGGAACTCGACGCCGAGCAAATCCAGGTCCCACACGGACTCCTGGTTCGTCCGGTTGTCGGCTAGGCGCAGGCCGCGGATCTGCTCCGGCGTCAAATCGGCTGCCACATGGACCGGGCATTGGGTCTCGCCGATATTCTTGCCGGCCGCGCGTCTAAGATGGCCGATTACGATCACCTCTTTTGAGTCAACCACCACCGGCTGCCGCCATCCATACTCACGGATCGATGCGCCCACTTTAGAGATTGCCTGCGCCGACCATTTGCGTGCGTTCCTCGGGTAGTCTTTAGGGCGGTCAATGGGCCACATCTCGATGTTCATAGCCTTCTCCTTTCCGAAAGAAAGTAAGCATTCGTCTTCCGTGTTTGCGTCTGCCGGTTACTCAAGCGCGCGGGCGCCGACGGGTTTGAGTGTTCCGAATGGCTCGTCATGAACTGTGTTCCGCAAGCACGATTATACAAGAAGGTCGCGGCTTTGCATAATTAGGTAAGATATAGAGTTAGCTGTTGTTCGGAGCTACTAGTTGTGACTAATTCTCGCGGACGTTTTATTGGGTTTCCCAAGAGCCCGAAACAGCCGGACTGTCCCCATGTCTGGTTGGGCAACCAGATTCGGGGACTGGGAGGGAACAATGGACGATACTCCAGATCTCCTTCGACTGCCGCCAGGAATCGACTCACCCGATCCCGTGGACGGGAACCCATTTCCCGACGGCGACGTGCGGCACGGTTTCTGGGATAGGGCTACCCACGAGGCGGAAGAGGAGATGTGTCGACTAAACGACGCTCTTGCGCGAGCACGCCCCAATACGCCGCAGGAGGCTTTGCCTCTCGATATGGCGTACTTCCTGGGCAAGTATGATGTCTGGGCGAGACGCGGTGTTCGTGTTGTTCTGGCCGAAGTAATGATCGCGCCTTGGGACCAGTGGCTTGCCAATTATGCTAACGAAACGTTGAAGACCTTCAAAAAGCTCTCTCCACCGGACGCGGCACTTGAGAAACTTCGGGATGCGTTGATTGGGAGGCGCGAATACTGGAAGGCCGAGGGCAGAAGAAATGTTACGTTCCAACTCGCCCATCAAGCCCAGCTTGCTGCTTCCAAGTCCGAGGTCGGCGTCTCGAAAGCGACTGCGCAGTGGAAGCCGTTTCAAGAAACGCAAGGGGAGCTCCGCAACCCAGCACCGACGTCGCTGGAAACGGCATCAGCGCAACCATCGCCGGCAAGTGGGGCGAGTGCTGACAGCGTCAGGGACACAGACCGGCGCGCGTTGGTGGATGCATTCCTGTTGCAGTGTAATCGGGAACCGGACCTGGACGAGAAAGTGATACGAAGGCACATCTGGCGTGCCGTCGGGCACAAGCACCCAAGACAGTTTCAGCACTGGCAGGCTCAGGACAGCCGGGCCACCGAGAGCGACTACCAGAACTTCGGCCGCATCCTCAGCATGAACCCGGCGGACTTCGTGACACTTCTAAAGAGAATAGGCCTCATTTTGACGAAGCCCTGATTCTTTCCTCATCTATCCTCACATCTCCTCGCCTTGTTCCTCGCTAGGTGAGGAAAGCGATCCTTCAATTGGGTGGGGAAGACAGCCACCCGCAAAAGGATCAAATGACAACTGTAAGCAGCACACTGGAGAACCTTCTCAACGAGCATGACGTGGCGCGCATTACCGGGCTCTCAGTAGCATCGGTGAGGCGGTGGCGTCTGCTTCGCCAAGGCCCAAGGTATCTGAAACTCGGCTCGGCAGTCCGCTACACCGCTAAAGACGTCTCGGCGTGGCTAGCGTCGCGGCCCAGCGGCGGTGAGCAGGCGAAAGCGCGATAAAATGGCGGACTCGCCAATCACATTCACTGCTGGCGAAATCTCCGCTTACTACGCCGTGCGCGTCCCGCACCTGAAGCAGCGGGCGTCCGAGTGGCGCGGCCCGTGTCCAATCCACAAGGGTAAGCGGGACTCCTTCGCAGCCGAAGCGGAAACGGGGCAGTGGTTCTGTCATTCTACTTGCGGACGCGGCGGGGACATTCTCGACCTCGAGATGGCATTGACCGGCGCGGACTTCAAGACGGCTAAGGCGGCGATCTTCGATATTCTCGGCCGGCCCGATCCGCTGAACGGAAATCGGGCGGCGCGCGCTCGCATCGCAGCCACCTATGATTACACCGATGAAGCCGGGCAGTTGCTCTACCAGACCGTTCGTTACGACCCAAAGGGTTTCAAGCAGCGAAAGCCGGGCGGCAAGGGCAGCTGGCTTTGGAATATCAAAGGCGTCCGTTTGGTTCTCTACCGCCTGCCGGATCTGCTGAAGCGCGGCGCTGAAACGGTTTTCATCTGCGAGGGCGAGAAGGACGTTCATTCGCTGGAATCGCTCGGTTTGCTCGCAACATGCAATCCCATGGGTGCAGGTAAGTGGCGAGCCGACTATTCCGAAACGGTCCGCAGCCGTTCAGTGGTGCTCCTACCGGACAACGACCCACCGACCGGCGATGACGGGAAGCCGCACTTCAAAGGGCAGAAGCACGCCGCATCCGTCGCAGCCGATCTGGTGCGCGTGGGCTGCGAAGTGCGCATCGTTGAGATTCCCGAGGGCAAGGATGTTTCAGATTGGCTCGGCGCGGGCGGTACGCTCGAAAAGCTTCGGGGGCTTGCTAGTGCGCAGCCCCCGCTTACCAAGGATGCTCTGGCAGTTTGGCGCGCCCGATGGGAACCAGAGGCCGGCGAAGCGGCGGAAGCCAGCGAGAAACCCAGGACCCCAGCCGTATCAGATCCCTCGGACTTCCGGCTAACTGACGATGCTGTGCTCTACATTGACTCCGACCCGGATAAGGGACCTCAGCGGATCTGCGGGCGGTTGGAAGTGGCGGCGTTCACGCGAGACGCCAAGGGCGATGGATGGGGCCGGTTGCTGAACTGGCAAGACTCCGAAGGCCGTGTGCATGAGTGGGCGATGCCCATGTCCCTGCTTGCCGGGGACGGCGGCGAATATCGTGCGCGGCTTTTGGATGGTGGGCTATTCATCGCACCGGGACGCAAAGCGTGGGGCTTGCTTACGGTCTACCTCCAAACCGCGCGACCCGAAGCTTGGGCGCTTTGTGTGCCGCGGGTAGGGTGGCACAACGCCAGCTTTGTCTTGCCGGGCGCCAGCATCGGACCTGAGGGTGGGGAGGCAGTTCTTTTTCAAACGCCCTTCGAGACCGAGCACTGTCTGAATGTGTCGGGGACGGCAGATGATTGGCGTAACCACGTAGGACGACTCTGCTCTGGCAATTCACGGCTGATACTGGCGGCATCTTGCGGCTTCGCCGGACCACTTCTGTCTTTGATGGGAGGCGAATCCGGAGGTGTCCACTTTGTTGGGGCAACGTCCACCGGCAAGAGCACCGCTCTTATGGTGGGCGGCTCCGTATTGGGAGGCGGTGGGCGGAACGGCTTCGTCCAGTCGTGGCGTGCGACGGCGAACGGGTTGGAAGCCATCGCCGAACTTCACAACGATCTGACGCTGTTCTTGGACGAACTCGCCCAGATGGACCCGCGTGAAGCGGCGGAGATTGCATATCTGCTGAGCAATGGGAGCGGCAAGGCCCGCATGTCCCGCAACATCGGGGCGCGCAAAAAGCTGTCCTGGGCACTACTGTTCGTGAGTGCTGGCGAAGTGACGCTGGCCGACCACGCGCAGACGGCCGGCAAGCGCACCAAGGGAGGCGCCGAGGTGCGCCTACTTAACATCGAAGCGGATGCGGGGGCTGGACTGGGGCTGTTCGAGAATCTCCACGGGGTCGCCTCGCCGGAACTGTTCGCAAGGAGATTGAAGGAAGCGGCGGCTCGATACTATGGCGCTCCGTTGCGGGCATACCTGGAATTCGTCACCAGAAAACGGACTGAAGTGGAATCGACAGTCCGCAACTTCCTGGCAGACTTCCTGAAGAATCGTGTTGCGGCCGACTCCGTAGGCGAGGTGTTTAGAGCTGCGCAGCGCTTGGCGGTGATTGCCGCAGGTGGCGAACTCGCGACCTGTACGGGGATAACTGGTTGGGAGCCAGGCGAGGCGACCGAAGCCGCGGCGCGGTGCTTCAAATCCTGGATTGAAGGTCGGGGTACCACGGGTGCTGGCGATATCGAGGAGGCAATTGGCCAGGTCCGCCAGTTCATCGGCGTACACGGGGCAAGCCGTTTCCAATCCACAAAGCCTCGCCATGACGACCACGGGAAGATTACCCATGAGCGAATCATTAATCGGGCCGGCTTCCGCGTGGAAAGCGAAGACGGTGAAATATCTGAATACTTGATCCTGCCCGAAGTCTTCCGCAGCGAGGTGTGCGCGAGCTTCGATTACCGGGCGGTAGCGCGCGCCCTGTCGCAACGGGGACACTTGGATCGCGAGCCGCCGCACTTCACGAAGAAGCCGCGCCTGCCGGAACTCGGGCCCACCAGGGTGTACGCCATCAAGTCCTCGATTCTCAGAGATTAGATATGCGGACCTACTCATTTTCAAGTGGGGACAGTGGGGACAAGCCGGTATTTATGGTATCGGCGGTGTCCCCACCACGGAAAAGCCGAGTGGGAACACTGGGGACAAATGGGTGCGCCGCGCAGCCAACGGATTTTCTTTGCCTGTCCCCAGTTGACGCTAAGCGAGTGGGGACACACGGGGACCATCTGTTTATTGAGCTGTCCCCAGTGTCCCCAGTTGTCCCCATCCAAATGGGCCTTGACTGTTCTGCCCAGACCACGCGACTAATGTCGTGGTCGGGACGCACGCTGGCAGCGCCTGAATGGCGCGCCTGTGTGAAGCCGGCCAGGGCGGAAGCATAGCGATGGCGGTTTACAAGCGTGGCAGCGTCTGGTGGTACCGGTTCACCTGGAATGCCCATCCGATTCGGGAGAGCACCAAGCAGACCAACAGGCGGGTGGCGGAGCAGATCGAAGCTGCACACAAAACGGCGCTCGCCAAGGGTGAAGTCGGCATTCTGGACCGGGCGCCCGTCCCCACGCTTAAGGATTTTGCCGAACAAGACTTCCTCCCGTTCATCGAGTCCAGGTTCAAGAACAAGCCCCGAACTCTGGAGTATTACAAGAACGGGGTCAAGAATCTCACGGGCTTTGCAACGCTCGCGGCCTCCCCCCTCGACCTGATCACTCAGGCCAAGATTGCCGCGTTCGTGACGAAGCGACGGGAGGCTGGCCTGCAGGTGACGAGCATCAACCGGCAGTTAGAGGTCCTGCGGCGGCTGCTGAAGCTGGCGGCGGAATGGGGTAAGGTCAATCGAGCGCTCCCTAAAGTGGAGATGCTGCCCGGCGAAAATCACCGAGATCGCGTTTTGACTGCCGACGAGGAAGAGCGCTACCTGGACGGCACAACCGCGGTCGGCGAAGCGATTCAACAAGCCTACGCCGGCGCACTGGAAGGCATCCGGGCGACCATGCGAGGCCAGCAGCCAATCGCGCCCGCTGATCCATTTCTGCTGCGAGACGTTGCCATGGTCCTGCTGGACTGCGGTCTCAGACCCGACGAGTGTTTCCGGCTGCGATGGGAACACGTGCGCGACGGTGCCCTTCACATTCCGTTTGGAAAAACGGAAAACGCCCGGCGCACAATCCCGTTGACGCCGCGGCTGGCAGCGTTGATCGAGATGCGGCGCGCGGCCGTTACTGGCCCGTGGGTCTTTCCGGCGCCCACCCGCAGCGGGCACATGGAAAAGTCCACGCTCAAGAAGCAGCATCCAAAGGCGTATCGAATCGCCGATGTCGCCGCGTTCTCCCTCTACACGTTTCGGCACACGTGCCTGACGCGATGGGCAGAATACATGGACCCGTTCACGCTGGCATACTTAGCGGGCCACAGCGATTTCTCAACTACGCGCCGCTATGTTCATCCGCAGGCCGAAACAGTGCGTGCCGCGATGGAGCGCGCGCGAAGTGCACGGGGTAGGCACAGTTCTGGGCACAGTGACCAAAAAGCGGCTGTAAGCCAAAAGGCTCCAGCCGCCTAAACTCCATGAAAAGACAAGATATAAATGGTCGGGGCGAGTGGATTCGAACCACCGACCTCCTGGTCCCGAACCAGGCGCTCTAGCCAGGCTGAGCCACGCCCCGAAACTACTATTCTATCCGTTGAGGGCAGTCCTGGACAAGTACCGTCTGCTCTCAGTACCATCAAGCAAGTGAACGACAGCGAGAAACTGCGCGAGTTGCCCGCGGTGCATGAACTCGTCGACCGCATCGCCGCGCCCGGGGTTCCGCGCCGCCTGGTGGTGGCGGAGGTGCGGCGGGCGTTGGACGAGGCCCGGCACGACATCCGTTCCGATGCCGGCAACGGTATGCCGGTGGAGACGCGCGTGGAGCGCGCCCTGACCGCGCTGCAGCGGCCGTCGCTGCGGCGGGTCATCAACGCCACCGGTGTGGTGCTGCATACCAACCTGGGACGGGCGCCGCTCGGCCCGCAGTCGATTTTCCCCGGCTATTCCAACCTGGAGTTCGATCTCGCGACGGGCCAGCGCGGCAAACGCGACGCGCATACGGGCGCGCTCCTCGAACGGCTGCTCGGCGCTCCCGGTATCGCGGTCAACAATAACGCGGCGGCCATCTACCTGGCGCTGAACGAACTGGCGAGCGGTTACGAGGTGATCGTTTCGCGCGGCGAACTGATCGAAATCGGCGACGGCTTTCGCATTCCGGATATCATGCAGCGTTCGGGCGCCATCCTACGCGAGGTGGGCACCACCAACCGTACACGCGTGGACGACTATCGCGACGCCGTCACGGAGCGGACGCGCCTGCTGCTGCGCGTGCATCCGAGCAATTTCCGCATGAGTGGTTTCACCGCGCGGCCGGCGCTACCGGAGCTGGCGGCCTTGAGCCGCGAACGGGGCCTGCCGCTTTACGAAGACCTGGGCAGCGGCTGTCTCGCGGATCTGCGTCCGTTCGGGGTCGATGAGCCGCTGGCGGCCGACAGCCTGCGCGCCGGCGCCGATCTGGTCTCGTTCAGCGGCGACAAATTGCTGGGCGGACCGCAGGCCGGCATCCTCGCCGGCAAGCCGGAAATCGTGGCGCGGTTGCGCCAAAATCCCATGTTCCGCGCACTGCGGCTGGATAAGATGATCTACCAGGCCCTGGAGTCCACTTTGCGCAGCGTGCTGCTGGAGCGCTGGGACGAGGTGCCGGCGCTGCGCATGATCCGGCAGGATGCGGCGGAGATTCGCGCGCGGGCCGCGCGGCTGCTGGAGCGTTTGCCGGGCTTGAAAGCCGAGCTCGTAGCCGGCGCATCGGTGATCGGCGGCGGCGCCACCCCGGAGCAGGCTATCCCGACCTGGCTGATCGCGATCGACTGCGCGGATGAAGAAGGCGCACAGCGGCGGCTGCGTGCGCAGCATCCGCCGGTGATTGCGCGGATGGAACAGGAGCGCTTGTTGATCGACCTGCGGACGGTCCTGCCCGAAGAAGAAACGGAACTGGCGGCGGCCCTTCAGGCCCTTTCCTGATAGGTGCCTTCCGCGGTGCTGACGCGAATCTTCTCGCCTTCGCTGATGAAGGGCGGCACCTGCACGACGAGGCCGGTTTCGAGCTTGGCGGGCTTGGTCACGTTGGAAACCGAGGCGCCCTTGATACCGGGTTCGGTCTCGACCACGGTTAAATCTACCGTGGGCGGCAGTTCCACGCTGATGGGCTTGCCTTCGTAAAATTCCACCGCGACCTTCAATTGCGGGACCAGGTATCCGACGCCCTCGCCCAGCAGTTCCTTGGTCAGGTGCATCTGCTCGTAGTTCTCGGTGTTCATGAAGTAGAAGTACTCGCCGTCATCGTACAGGTACTCCATCTCGTGTTCTTCGAGCGCGGCGCGCTCGACGCGATCTTCCGACGAGAACCGGTGCTCCATCATGGTGCCGCTGCGCAGGTTCCGCATTTTGGCCTGGACGAATCCGCGCAGGTTGCCCGGCGTCCGGTGATTGACGCTGAACACGGAGAACAGGTCGTTATTGAACTTGATCACCATGCCCGGACGCATTTGTGTTGCCGCGATCATCAACTTCTCCTTCAGCTTGTAAACATTGGTGCTACAGGCGTCTCTTCAAAGTATAACTCAGAACGGCAGGATCTCCTCGCGCACGGGATCGAAGTCGATGCGCCGTTTCTGCATGTATGCGATGTTGCCCAGGTGCGAGGCCTGCGCCGAACGATGTCCGACGAGGACGTCCCCGTTGGGATGCTGGCGCGAGCGCACGCAATCCAGAAAATTGTTGACATGGTCCTGATCGATGTTGCTGAATGCGCGCACGATGACAGGTTGCGCGCCACGGCCTACGGGGTGGAACTCGTAGCGGCCGCGATCGATCCACAGGCGTCCGTCCGTGCCGCAGATCTCGACCCCTTCGCCCTGGATTCCCGGCACCAGCGTGGCTTCGAAAGTGGCGGTGAATTCCGTCGGGTACTCGAGCAGGACGTTGATGGTGTCGGGGGCGGTGCGGCCGTCTTTATACTTGTATACGCCGCCGGCCGCAGATGCGGAAATGGGCCCGTCCTGGCCCATGAACATGTGCACCACGTCGATCCAATGGGTGAACAGGTCGGTGACCTGGCCGCCGCCGAAATCCAGGTACGCGCGCCAGTTGAAGTACTGCTGCGGATCGTAATCGCGCCATTTGAGCGGACCCAGAAAATGCGCCCAATCGAGATCCGCCGGCTGGGTGGCCAGCGATTCAGGCGCCCGCCGGAGATGGTATCCGTTGCCATGCCACCAGGTGCGGGCGAGCGTAATCTTGCCCAGCTTGTTGGTATCGAAGTATTCGTGTTTGGCCTGGATGTAATGCTGGCCGGAGCGTTGCTGCATGCCGACCTGGCAGACGCGCCCGTTGACGCGCGCCGCCTTCACGATGCGCGGTCCTTCTTCGATGGTGCGCGTCAGCGGCTTCTCGATGTAGACGTCCTTGCCGGCGTTGAGCGCGTCAATGGCGATTTGCGCGTGCCAGTGGTCGGGGGTGGCGATGAGGGCGATATCCACCTCTTTCAGGTCCAGCAGCGCGCGGTGGTCCGTGAAGTCGCGGGCGTTAGCCGCCTTCTGGCGGGCGTGCCGGATCTGCTCGCCGTAGATGTCGCACAACGCGACCACGTCTACATTGGCCTTTTGGAAATTCCCCATGTCGTAACGGCCGCGGTCGCCGCAGCCGACCAGGCCCAACTGCGGGCGATCGTTAGCGCCCTTCACGCGCGAGTAAGAGAGCGCGGTCAAAGCGGAAGCGCTGCGCAGAAAATTACGGCGATTGACGGGCATTTCGGACATAAGCTTCATTATAGGACGCGGCGCTCGGCGAGGGCGATCCGATAGAGAGCCGATCCCGGCTCGCGGCGATGGAGGAGCTGGTTATAGGTAATGGCCGCGTCCGCCGTGGATACATCGTTGCGCAGCACAAAGCCGCGCGCGCCAAGGTATCCCGGCAGCTCCACGGGATCGAAGCCGAAAATAAACGGCTCGCCTGCCGATCCCACGGATGATTTCCAGCGGCGCGCTTCGGGAAACGTGACCGAGCCATCCAGCGCGCCGCGGTGCACATAACTGAAGATCAGCCGGCTGGCGGGAGCCAGGATTCGGGCCAGCATGCGAAGGTTTTGATCGACGGCGGACGCCGTCAGGTAGCTGACCACGCCTTCCCAAATGGCGATGGCCGGAACCGCGGAATCGAAGCCGGAGCGGCGCACGCTGGCTTCGAGGTCGTCCTTTTCGAAGTCGACGGGAACGAAGCGGACGCTGGGCGGCGCCTGCGCCAGCCGTGAGCGCTTGGCATTTTGCGTGGCGGGATGATCGACCTCGAAGACAGGAATCGCCGCGGCTTCCGGCAGCCGATAGGGGCGGCTGTCGAAGCCCGCGCCGAGGATCAGCAGTTGCCGCGCGCCGCCGCGAATCGTATCGCGGACCCAGTCGTCGATGAGGCGCGTGCGGATCACCGCGGAACTGCGGGTGCGCGGCCAGCCGATATCCAGGAGCCAGGTGGCCAGGCGGCCCGCGAACGGCACGCGAGCCACAGCCGCCAGGACTTTGAGTTTTCCGGTGAGCAGCGCGGGGGCGTACGGATCCGCGAACAGGCGGCGGGCCGGGCGCGCGGCGGTCTCGACGGCGCGGAACAGCGCCATGTATTCGGCGGTACGGCTGGGGCGGTCAGCCTGCACGGTTCACTTCAGATCGGTTTGCCGTCGGCGTCCAGGAATTTGACTTCGCCCAGGTTCAGCTCGCGCACACCGGCTTCGATCTTGGCGCGGTCGCCAACGATCACCCAGGTGATGTTGTCGGGCCGCACGACGTTTTTGGCGGCGGATTCGATATCGGCGATCTGCAGGGCGCGGACGCGGCCGGCGTATTGATCGTAGTAATCGTCGGGGAGGCCGTAAGCCACCAGGGTCTCGACGGAGTTGGCCACTTCTGCCATGGTCTCGCGAGATCCCGGCAGGCTGAGGGTTTCGTTGTCCTGGACCTTTTTGAGCTCTTCGCCGGTCGGCGGCCTGTCGCCAAGGATGCCACGCAGCTCCTTGTTGATCTCGACCAGCGATTCTTTCGTCTTGTCGGTCTGCACCGGCGCCACCACCATGAACGGGCGCTGGCCGCGGGCATTGATCAGCCGGCTGCTCGCGCCATAGGACCAGTGCTTGTCTTCGCGCAGGTTCATGTTGATCCGCGCCCCGAAATTGCCGCCCAGGATATTGTTCATGGTCTCGATGGCCACCTCGTCCGGGTTGTTGCGCGGCGGGGCGATTTCGCCCGCTACGATGACGGACTGTATGGCGCCGGGACGATCCAGAATGTAGACCGCCGGCCTGGACGGGTACCCTACCGTGCCGACGTTCTTCACCGGAACGTCGCCGCGCTTCCACCCATCGAACAGCTTTTCGAGCTTGGGCGTCAATTCGGCGAGGGTCGTATCACCGACCACGATGAGCGTCGCGTGATTGGGTTTGAACCAGGTGTCGTGGAATTTGGCGAGATCGTCGCGCGTGAGCCTGGATACGCCGGCCTCGGTGCCGGAGCCGGTGAATGGCTCGGCGTAAGCATGCCCGGCGCCGTACAGCAGAACGGGCAACACACGCGAGGCCATGCTTTGCGGCATGACCTTCTCCCGTTCGATGGAGGCAAGCTGCTGCTTCTGCTGCCGGCGAAAATCCGCTTCGGGAAAAGCCGGATGCAGGATCACGTCGGCATAAAGATCCAGCGAACGGTCCAGATTCGACTTCAATGCCGAGAGCGAAACGGTCGTGCTGTCCAGGTTCGAACGGGCGTACAGTTGCGCGCCGAGCGACGCCTCCTCCTCGCTGATCTCCAGGGCCGTGTGTTTGGCGGTGCCGCCGTCGAGCAGCGCGGTGGTCAGGCTGGCGGTGCCCGGCGCGGCGAACTGATCGGCGGCATAGCCGGCGTCGAATTGCAGATTGAAATCCACCACCGGAATCTCATGCCGCTCGGCCAGGATCACTTTGAGGCCGTTGGAGAGCGTGCTCCGCTCCAACTTGGGCAGCTTGAGCTCCGGCGGCGTGCCGGTGGCCGGCAGCTTGGAGCGGTCCGCGCTTTCCGAATCGGTCTTGTACTTCGGATAAGGATGAACTTCCAGGATGTACTCGCCGTCATTCAGCCAGCGGCGGGCAGTGGCTTTTAAATCCTGGACGCTGGCGGATTCGATGCGCTGAAGCTGGATCCTGTAGGCGCCCGGATCGCCGAGGTAGACCTGGCCGCGCGCCAGCACGTCAGATTTGCCGCCGAAGCCGCCGATGCGGTCGACACCGCGAATAAAGCCGGCGACGTATTCGGTCTTCACGCGCTCGAGTTCTTTCGGTTCCGGGCCGCCTTCGAGGAAGCGGGCCAGTTCTTCGTCGATCTCCTTCTCCACCTTTGCCAGGTCCTGGCCGGGGCGGGCGGTGGCAACGATGAAGAACTGGCCGCCGATCTCGTTTTCGCTGATGGAAGCGCGGACGTCGGTGGCGATCTGATCGTCGTAGACCAGCCGCTTGTAGAGTCGCGAGACTTTGCCCCGCGAGAGGCAGTCGCTCACCAGGTTGAGATAATCCGCATCGGGCGCGCCGAACTGCGGCACATTCCAGATCATGTAAATGCGGGCCTGCGGAACGCGATCCTCCACGATGCCGCGATGGATACCGGTCATTTTGGCGACCCAGGCTTGCTGCTTGGCGATGGGCGGGCCGGCGGGAATGTCACCGAAATATTTGCGGACCTTCTCCTTGGCCGTGGCGAGGTCGATATCGCCGGCCAGCGCCAGTACGGCGTTGGATGGGCCGTAGTAGGTGCGGAACCACTCCTTGACGTCGCTCATGGACGCGGCGTTGAGGTCGTCCATGGAGCCGATGACGGTCCAGGAGTACGGGTGGCCGGCGGGATACGTGTTTTCGACGATGAGCTGGCGGGTGACGCCGTAGGGCTGGTTTTCGCCCTGGCGTTTTTCGTTCTGGACGACGCCGCGCTGCAGATTTAGAGTTTTTTCGTCGAACGAACCCAATAAGTGGCCCATACGGTCGCTCTCCAGCCAGAGGGTGTAGTCCAGCGCGGAGGTGGGGACGTCCTCGAAGTAATTGGTCCGGTCGTTATTGGTGGTGCCGTTCAGATCGGTGGCGCCCACGCTCTCCATGGCGTCGATATAGCGGCCGTGGAAGTTCTCGCTGCCGCCGAACATGAGGTGTTCGAAGAGGTGGGCGAAGCCGGTCTTGCCGGGTCTTTCGTTCTTGGAACCGACGTGGTACCAGATGTTGACGGCCACGATGGGGGCTTTGTGATCTTCGTGGACGATGACGGTGAGGCCGTTGTCGAGGACGAATTTCTGGTAGGGAATATCGATATTGGGGGCCTGCGCGCAGAGGCCGGCTGTCAAGGCCAGGGAGAGAAGGGATGTGCGGAGGAGCATAACCGCTATCATAAGCGAGCGGGGCTGCCCCTGGCCCCTCACTCGTGGCGGAGAGTTTCGAGCGGGTCGAGGCGGGCTGCGCGGCGGGCCGGTGCGGCGGCGGCGATCAGCGCGACCGCGCATAAGGCGATGACGGCGGCGGCGACGGCGGCGGGATCGGTGGGCCGTACGTGGAACAACAGGGCCCGTAACAGGCGAGCGGCCACCACGGAAGCAATCGCGCCGAGCGCCACTCCGGCCGCGGTCGAACGGGCGGCCGTCGCCAACGTCAGCCGTACGATGTGCGCGCGCGTGGCGCCGAGGGCCATGCGTACGCCGATTTCGCGGGTGCGTTGCGCGACCAGGTATGACATCACGCCGAACAGACCCACGGCCGCGAGGAGCGCGCCCAATCCGGCAAAAGCGCCCAGCAGGATGGCGTAGAATCGGGGGCGCTGGTCGATCTCGCGCAGGCGCTGGTCCATGGTTTGGATCTCCACCGGCAAGGCCGGGTCAAGCGACTGGAGGACGGCGCGAATCGAACCGGCGGCCAGGCGCGGACTGATGGCGGTGCGCGCGATGACGAAGGCGCTGCGCCAACCGCTGTTTGGTTCCTGATTCTCGAAATTGAAATCCGCGGCGGGTTTGCGCACGATGTAATACTCGGGCCAGCTCTCGCGCGTGGCGCCGAGATTGGTGACGTCGCGGGCTACGCCGACAACGGTGGTCCACTGGCCCTGCGGTCCGCTCAGAATGTGCCGGCCGATCGGATCCGCGTGCGGGAACAGCTTACGGGCCAGTGTTTCGCTGAGGATGGCGGCGAACGCGGACGGCTCGCGGTCCTGGGCGGTGAATGGACGGCCGCGCACGATGGGGATCCCCAACACGGAGAAATAGCCCGGCGTCACGTAACGCCAGCCGACCATTCCGCCCGTGCCTTCTGGCCGCCGCGGTTGGCCTTCGACATCGATGGCGGCAAACGGACGACCGCGCGAGCCGCCGGATGGAGGGATGGAATCGGTGATGGCAAAGGCATCCGGCCCGGGGGCCGCGGCCAGGCGGCGTTCGAGCTCGTTGAAGAAGGCAAGCTGTTGTTCGCCGCGGCCGTAATGCAAGCGGCCGAGCACGAAGCGGGCCATGATCACGTGGTCGGTCTGGATGCCCAGAGGAACGCTTTCGAGCTTCCACAGACTGCGGATCAGGAGGCCGGCGCCGGTGAGCAGGACCATGGAAAAGGCGATTTCGAGGGTCACCAGCGCGGCGCGCAATCCGCCGCGGGCGCGGGGCGTATGCCAGCCGGCCTCCAGCCAGGATGCGGCGCGGCGCAGGGCAGGCGCAAGGCCGAAGAGCAGGCCGCAGGCCAGCGAAGCGCAGATCGTAAAGAGCAGAACGCGATGGTCGATGGCGGCGTCCTGCAGGCCCGGCAGAGCCGCGGGCGCCAGGGCCACGAAGATGTGCAGCAGGGTCCACGCCAGCGCGCATCCGAGGGTACCGCCGAGCGCGCCCAGAATCAGGCTTTCGGTCAGTGCCTGGCGCGCGAGACGGAGGCGGGAGGCCCCCAGGGCGGTGCGCACGGCGAGTTCCCGCCGGCGCGCCACACCTCGCGCCAACAGCAGGCTGGCGATATTGGCGCAGGCGATCAGAAGCACGGCGAGCACGGCGCCGAACAGGGCCAGCGAGGCGGCCCGGGCGTCGCCCATCTGGCGGTCGCGAAGGGAGCGTACGCGCAACGAGACTTCCTTGCGAAACGCCGGCGGGACACTGGAGAGGGCGCGCGCAAAGGCAGGCTCCAACGCGGCCGCCGCCTGACGGGTGGTGATGCCGGGCTGCAATCGCGCAAACACACGCAAGGCGCGCCCGCTATGTTCAGTGGCTTCATTCAGCGCCAACGGCAGCAGGACGTCGGCCTCGGCCAGGGTGGGCATGCGAAATTCCCTGGGCAGGATGCCGACGATTTCGGTGGGGATGCCGTCGAGTGACAGAGTGCGGCCCACCGTGTGCGGATCGCCGGCGAAACGGGCGCGCCACAATCCGTACGAGATCAAAGCCACGGGGGGACCGCCGCGGCGGTCTTCATCGCGGGTGAAGGCGCGGCCGGCGAGCGGCTGGATGCCCAGCACGTGCAGGAAGTTGGCCCCCACGCGCAGCGCATGCAGGCGGACAGGCCGGTCTTCCGTGAGATCCGTGGCGATATCGCCTGCCTGAAAAGCGGTGACTTCCCGGAAGGGGCCGGAATCGCGGCGCAGATTGAAGTACTGGTCGGGGAAGAGGAATTCGTTGGTGTCAAGCGGCGTGAGCATACCGGTGGAGACCAGGGTGTCCGGATCGCCGTAGGGCAGGCCGCGGAACAGGACGCGGTCGATGGCGCTGAATACGGCGCTAGTGGCTCCGATGCCCAGGGCGGCGGCCAGGACGGCGGTGAGGGAGAAGGCGGGGTTGCGGATGATACCGCGCCACGCGTAGCGGATGTCGTGGAGAGTGGTGTCGAGTGCGAGCGGCATGCCAGCTTAGACACCGCCGGCGCGGCGGCTGTTCCGGAGAACTCGCGCAAGGCCGCCGCGCCTTCGAATATCGGCCGGCTATTGCGCGGCGATGCCCTGGGCCGTGTCGGGTATTCCCCACGCGCCAGTGATGGAAGTCAGGCTGCCATCGGACCCAATGCTGTAAGTGCTGATGGCGCCGTTCCCGGCATCGCGCACGTAGAGATAACGGCTGTCGCTACTCAAGGCCATGTCGATGGGTGTAACGTCGCCGGGCGTGGCGGCCACAGAGTTTAGCAGAGCGAGATCGCCATTCGGGGCCACGGTGTAGCTCGAGATGGTGCCACTGGCGGTGTTGGTGGTGTAAGCATACTGCCCGTTCCCGGTCACCACGAGCCAACAGGCCGCGGTCTGGGTGTCGCCGATCGCGGGTGAGATCCGGCGGAGCATGCCGCCCGGGCCGATGGCGTAGGATGCCGCCGATGCGGCTGCATCGGCGCCGCCCGCGGAGTTGGAGACTACGGCGATGTCATTGCGGCCGAAGGCGAAACCAAACGGGCCAGTGCCGCTCGAAGCGAAAGCCGTGCCGGCCTGGGCCACGCCCTGAACCAGAGGGAAAACATCGACGAGGTTGTCCCCCTTCTCGGTGACAAAGAGGCTGCCGCCATCGGGCCGGAAAGAAATCTGGGCCGGAGAGGAGGCCGCGCCTCCGGGCAGATTCTGCGTGGAGCCGGGGATGGGGGTAAGATGACCGCTGCTCGCATTCACCTCAAAGCCGGCAATGTTCGGCGTGCCGCCGGCATTCACCACATAGACGAACTGGCGCCGCACCGCCACGCTGACAGGCATGACGCCGCCCGAGGAGGCCGTATCCAGCAGTTTGAGCTGGTGGCCGAAGACGGCAAAGACGGAGACTGAATTGCTGCCCGCGTTGACCGCCAGCAGCAGTTGCTGGTCTGGAGCCAGCACCAGCGAATTCTGAGAGCCCAACGGATCGCCCCCAGTGCCAGCCCCATTACCGCCGCTGGCATAGGTTGCCAGATAGGTCAGGGCTCCGGAAGAGTCACGCTGGAATACCATAATAGAGTTACCGGTGGCCTGGTTGGTCATAACGTACACATTACCGGAGCCCTGGGCCGCGACCGGCGCCGGCTGTATCATAATCAACGCGGCTGCGGCAGCCGCCGGCAGCAAATGTAACAACTTGATGTGCGATACTCGAAAGTGCATCTGATAATCTCCTTCTTTGGATTCGATTTCCGGATTGTCACCCGCCAGTGAGATCCTGCAGTTTATAACTGCGTGATCAGTAGTCGAGGCGGGCGGCAAAATCCCCCGTAACTTTTCTCATGAAAATGTGCGACTAACTACAGAGGATGTGATGAAGACTCTTGTCGGGTGTATCTCGGTAATTCTGTTGGGGACGTCACCGGTGGCGGGCGCCGACTATTACGCCGGAGGCATTGCGGCCATGGCGACACTGTCGGCGGACGGCGCATCGGTGGTATCGGCCGCCGGGTCGCAAGTCTCGGGTTACAAACCGGAGAATGGTCCGGCTTTCAATCTCTTTTTCGGACGCTATATCAAGGAATATGTCAGTGTCCAGGGTAACTTCATCTGGAATTCCAATAAGCTGACCCTCTTCTCCAATGCAATTTCGTCCGACAGCACGAGTTTTTACAGCGAGACTCGCAATTCTTCGCAGGCCAGTGTGACCGGCGATGTGCTGGTGTTCTTTCGTAACCGTGCCAGCCGGCTCCGTCCTTACTTATCCGTGGGCGCGGGGCTGGTTCACCTCCAAAGCTCACAGGAGAACATCACCTATCTATCCGGCCCGGCGACTCCGCCGCCGGCCGAGTTCTCGGCGAATATGGCAGGTCTGCGGGTCGCGGTGGGGATAGACGTCCGGCTGCGCAAAGGGTTCTGGCTGCGGTACAGTTTCAGCGAGACCAACTCGCGGAACCCCATCAGCGATCGGTTGTCGCCGCCAGGTTCCCGGGAGTTCAAGAATTTCCAGAACCTGTGGGGATTCGTGAAGGAACTCTGAGCGCCGGTGCGCGGCGCCGCGGATCAGGACCTGTGGAATTCGGCATACGGACAATGCGGCCAGTAGATGGGGGCCCTGTCCAGGTGTTCGGCCAGCACGCGCGCGTGGCAGACCCGGCAGATATTCGACGATTTGGCGGCTGCGCTCACCGGCGCGATGCGTACCAGTTCCTCAAACACACAGAGTCCGTGCCCGGCGGCTTTGCATTCCGCAAAGCCGGCCAGCCGGCCGGCGGCCGCCTCACGCAGCATCAGCGCCGAGTAGATGCGAGACTTCAGTTTGGCGCCGGCGCCAGCCGGTTCGACAGGCAGCGGCGCGCGCTCGGCGAGCCGATCGAAGAACTCGTCATCGGGAATGGAGTGCTTACTCATCCTTCCACCTCTCGCGGAACATATGGCGCGCGCGGGCGAGCAACCGCTCCACGGCCTTAACGGTCTTGCCGGTTCGTTCCGCCATCTCCTGCGCCGAGCGCTTCTCCCAATAGCGCCAGAGCAGGGCCAGGCTATGCGTTTCGGGCAGCGTGGCCAAGATGCGCCGGGTCTTTTCCTCCAGGCGCCCGCGATCCAAAGATTCATCTACGCCGATGTCGGCTATAGCGCCCGCAATCTCCGGACCGGCGTCATCAAACGGCAGCGGCGCACGCAGGCAGGCGCGGTAGTAATTCTCGATCTTGTGGCGCGCAATGCCTTGCAGCCAGGAGCGCAGCGAGGCGTCGCCGCGGTAAGCCCCCAGGCTTTCCCAAGCCGCCAGGAATACCTCCTGCACCAGGTCGTCCACCAGGTCCACGCGCGGCGCCAGGCGCGAGCGGACGTAGAGATAAATATCGTCAGTGTACCGGGCGACAAACTCGGCGGTGGCTTTGCGGTCGCGGCGCAGAATGGCGGCCACCAGTTCGCGGTCCGCCGCTTGCGGAACGGCCTCCACATGGGAAGCTTCGGCGGTGGCTTTTGACAGATCCAACGAGCGATGCCCTCGAGTATTTAGTTACTCGACCTGGGGTTTTCCCCCTTGATATCGGTCAATGGGCCGGGAACACGTCCGAAGTCCTCACCATAAGAGGCTTAACGCCGCGCTGCTCCACAGTCCGCTGGAGCGCCGGCAACTGGGTTTGCCGGATGTCGGACCAACGTTGCAAGTATTGATCGGCCTCGGCCTTCACCTTGTCCCATTGGCGCAAGGCGGCTTCGGTGGGTGCGGAATCGGAGTCGCTGTCGACGATGCCGGCCAGGTACGCCAGGCTGCCGTCGATGCCCAGGCCGTAGTTGAGCGAGTCTTCGTTGGCGTGGATCTTCAGGTTCAGCAGGTGATCCTGCAGGGCGGCGAGCCGTTCGTCGAGCGCCTGCGCTTCGGCGAGTTTCAGGCGCTGTTGCAGATCCTGCAACTGCGCGCGCAGATCGATGATCTGATCCGCGGCCACGTAGACCCGGGCCAGTTCGGCGTGAATATTCTGCAACGTGGCGAACTGCTTCTCGAGGTCGGCGGGCGCCGCCTTGACGCGCGGGTCGGGCTTCAATTCGAGCGGCGCGGAGAGCGTTTTCCCATCCACGGTCAGCTTCACCTGGTATTTGCCCGGTAAGGCCAGGGGACCTTTGGCGCCGTTTGCGTATTCGTACAGGTAATAGCCTTTCACCCGCGGCGCGTCTTCATAGCGCAGGTCCCAGACGAAGCGGTTCAATCCCGGCTTGATGTCGATCTGCGGCTTAGGCTTGTCGTCATCCGGATCGAGCGGCTCGTCGAGCGGTTCGAGCTCGGTGGAGGTGTAGCGGCGGACGAGTTTGCCGGCGGAGTCCAGGATTTCGATGGTGGCACCCTTGGGCTTCTCTTTCACGGCGAAATAGATGACCGCCCCGGGCGGGGGATTCTGGCCTGCCGTAGTGGCTTCCTTGGGCCCCTTGGACGCGTGGACGCGATACGCGGGCGCCGGATTGTAGAGCCAGACGCCGGCGTTGCGCGAGGCTTCACTGGCCTGGCGGAGCGGCGAAATGTCGTCCAGGACCCAGAACGAGCGGCCGTGGCTGGCCAGCGCCAGATCGTCGCCGTGAACGATCAGATCGTGCACCGGCGTGGTGGGCAGGTTCAGTTGCAGCGATTCCCATTTGGCGCCTGAATTGTAGGAAACAAAAACGCCTGTTTCCGTTCCGGCGAACAGCAGGCCCTTTCGTTTGGGATCCTCGCGCACGGCGCGCACGAAGGAGCCTTCGGGGATGCCGTCCACCAGCAGCCGCCAGGTCTGTCCGTAATCCGAGGTGGCGTAGATGTACGGCTTCAGATCGTCGTTGGCGTGGCGATCGACCGCGACCCAGGCGGTGGCGGGGTCGTGCGGCGAGGCATCGATCTGGCTGATCTTGCTCCACTCGGGCATCTCCTTAGGCGTGACGTCGGTCCAATTCCTGCCACCGTCACGGGTGAGATGCACGAGGCCATCGTCGGCGCCGGCCCAGATCACGCCCTTGGTGAGCGGCGACTCGGCAATTGCGAAAACGGTGTCATAGTACTCGGTCCCGGTGTCGTCGATGGTGATCGGTCCGCCGGAGGGCTGTTGCTTGCTCTTGTCGTTACGCGTCAGGTCGCCGCTGATGGCTTCCCAATGCATACCGGCATCGGTGGTACGGAAGACCCGCTCGCCGCCATAGTAGAGCACATTGGGATCGTGCGGCGAAAACATCACCGGGGCGGTCCACTGGAAGCGGTGCTCCAGGCCCGCCGCGCCCTTCCCGTCGCTGAGCGCGGCGGAGACGCCGGTGATCTTGGCCTGGCCCGTGCGCTTGTTGAACATGGTCAGCAGGCCCTGGTAGTCGGCGGCAAAAACGATGTTCGGATCGGGCAGATAAGGGGCGATGTAACCGGCTTCGCCGCCGCCCACCGGATACCAGTCCTGCCGCTCGATGGTGGCGCCTTCCGAGCCGCGGGTGGCGATCGCCACGCTGGAATTATCCTGCTGCGAGCCGTACAGATAATACGGGAAACGGTTGTCGGCAACGACGTGATAGAACTGGGCGGTGGGTTGATTATCCTGCGCGGTCCAGTGCTCGCCGCCGTCCAATGTAACGGTGACACCGCCGTCGTCGCTTTGGATCATGCGCCGGGTGTTCAACGGGTCGATCCAGAGACCGTGATTATCGCCGTGCGGCACCTTGATCTTATTGAAAGTCCGGCCGCCGTCGGTGGAACGGTGAAATTCGACGTTGAGAATGTAAACGATGTTGGGATCCTTCGGATCGGCCACTACGTGCATGTAATACCAGGCGCGCTGCGTGAAACGGTGGTCCGGATTGATGAGTTCCCACTTGTCGCCGCCGTCGTCGGAGCGGTATAGGCCGCCGTTGCGCGCCTCGATCAAGGCGTACACGCGCTCGGAATCGGCGGCCACGGCGACACCGATCTTGCCGTAGGGGCCTTCGGGCAGGCCCTCGCCGTCGAGCTTTTTCCAGGTGGCGCCGCCGTCCGCCGACCGATACAGACCGCTGCCCGGTCCGCCGCTGACCAGCGTCCAGGGCCGGCGGCGCACCTGCCACATGGCCGCGAACAGGATGTGTGAATTGTGGGGATCGAAAGTCACGTCGATGCCGCCGGTGTCCTCGTCGACGTACAGCACCTTCAACCAGTTCTTGCCGCCGTCGGTGGTGCGGAAGATGCCGCGTTCCGGGTTCGGACCGTAGGGGTGGCCGAGGGCGGCCACGAAGACGATGTCGGGATCGTGCGGATCGACGATCAGTTTGCCGATAGCGCGCGAGTCGCGCAGCCCGACATTTCTCCAGGTCTTGCCGGCATCGACCGACTTATAGACACCATCGCCGGTGGCGGCGTTGCCGCGGATACAAGCTTCGCCAGTACCGGCATATATGATGTTGGGGTCGGAAGGCGCGACGGCGAGGCTGCCGATAGAGGAGGATTTCTCGTGATCGAAGACCGGTTTCCAGGTAATCGCGCCATCCGTGGATTTCCAGATGCCACCGCCGGTGGCGCCGAAGTAGTAGGTGGTGGGATCGCCGGGGATGCCCGCGGCGGTGAGCGACCGACCGCCGCGAAACGGACCGACGAGGCGGTATTGCATGCCCTGCTCGTCGGGCTTCTTGTCGGTGGACTTGTCGTCGGCCGCCGGCGCGGCGAGCGCCACGGCGACCAGGCAGGGAGCCAGAAGGTATCGAATCATCATTTTGGTTGGCTTCTATTCTACCTGCTCGTGCGCCACCCGTGGCCGATTCGAATTATGCTGGGCGTGTGCCGACGGAGCCGGATCCGCGCGCGAAAGAGGCGGGACTCTGCGCCGCCTGCGTGCATGCGCGCGTGATTCGCTCCGACCGCGGGTCCGTTTTCTACTTGTGTCAACTCTCCGCCGCCGATCCCCGCTTTCCGAAATACCCGCGCCTCCCGGTGCTTGCCTGCTCCGGATTCGAGCAGCGTGCATGATAATATGACGCAATCATGACCCATAACTTTCCACGGGTCCACAACGCCATGTGGCCCGGATTGGTGGGCAAGGGTGCCGACTCCGAGCCGCCTATCGGCCTGGATACCATGCTGGGCCTTACCGCGGCCGCGGAGGTGAATGGCGCGCGGTTCGACGGCGTGGATCTGTTCCTGTTCGATCCGCACGTCAGCATTGACGCGAGCGACGAAGATCTGGCACGGCTGGCGGACCAGGTGCGCGGGATGGGGCTGGTGGTAGGCTCGGTGGTGGCGCCGGTCTGGCCGCCGACCGGGGGCGGGTCGGCCATGGGCCACGCGGAGGATCGCGGACGTTTCGTGGCGCAGGTCCGCAAGGCGTGCCGGATCGCGCGCAAGCTGCGCGAGTTGGGGGTACGGCCCTACGGCATTGTGCGCATCGATTCGGCGGCCAGTCCGGCGGAGTGGGCCAAGGATCCGGACGGCAACACGAAGCTGATCGCGCAGACATTTCGTGAGGCCTGCGAGGTGGCCGCGGATCACGGCGAGCGCCTGGCGGCGGAAGGCGAAATCTGCTGGGGCGGCATGCACGGTTGGCGCCACATGGTCCGGCTGCTGGAACTGGTGGACCGTCCACGCACGCTGGGTTTTCAGGCGGACATGGCGCACACGTTGCTGTTCACGCTGGGCTACAATGCGCCGGAAGATCGCATCCTGCCGGATGGCTTCGCCTGGGACGATCCGGCCCGTTTCCAGGATGCGCTGCGGCAGCTCACGGCCGCGCTACGGCCGTGGACCATCGACTTTCACGTCGCGCAAAACGATGCGACGGTGCATGGATCCGGATCGCACGACAAGACCGGCCACCATTGCCTGCCGGACGATCCCAACGGCAAACTGGATATCGTGCGCGACGCCGGCCATTGGCTGCGCGATGCGAACGGCCAGTTGACCCGGACGATGCCGCATATCTGCTGGGACGGCTGCATGTTCCCCAATGCGGTGATGATGCAGCCATCCACCTGGAACAAGATACTGGCTGCCATGCTCGCCGTGCGCGAGGCACACGGCTGGCGGGAATAGATCATGAACAAGAAACCGCTCAACATCGGCCTGGTGGGTTACGGCTTCATGGGCCGTACGCACTCCAACGCGTTTGCGAAGGTGAACCAGTTTTTCGATCTGCCGTATCGTCCGGTGCTGCGCGCCGTGTGTGCGCGCGATAGCGCCCGGGTAGCTGCGTTTGCGGAGCAGTGGGGCTATGCCTCGACGGAGACCGATTGGCGCCTTTTGGTGGCGCGACCGGATATCGACCTGATCGACATCGCCAGCCCCAACGATACGCACGCGGAGATCGCCATCGCCGCGGCCAAGGCCGGGAAGATGGTGCTGTGCGAGAAGCCGCTGGGCCGCAACGCCGCGGAAGGCGCGCGCATGGCGGAGGCGGTGGAGCAGGCGGGCGTGCCGAATATGGTCTGGTATAACTACCGCCGCGTACCTGCCGTCACGCTAGCCAAGCAGTTGATCGACGAGGGCCGGCTGGGCCGCATCTTTCATTATCGGGCGAAGTTTCTGCAAGATTGGACCATCTCCGCGGACCTGCCGCAAGGCGGCGCGGGTCTGTGGCGGCTGGATATCAACGTGGCCGGCAGTGGCGTGACCGGCGATCTACTGGCGCACTGTATCGATACGGCCCTGTGGCTCAACGGACCCATCGGCCAGGTGACCGCCATGACCGAGACGTTCGTCAAAGAGCGCCGGCACACGGTTACGGGAAAGGTGGAGAAAGTGGGGATCGACGACGCCAGCGCGTTTCTGGCGCGCTTCCGCAACGGGTCGCTGGCCACCTTCGAGGCCACGCGGTACGCTCGCGGGCACAAAGCGCTCTATACGCTGGAGATCAACGGCGAGCACGCGTCGATTTTCTGGGACTTGCACGATCTGCATCGCCTGGAATACTTCGATCATCGCGACGAGGGACGGCTGCGCGGCTGGCGCTCGGTCCATATCACTGATGGCGATCACCCCTACATGAAGAACTGGTGGGTGCCGGGATTGCAGATCGGCTACGAACACACGTTTATCCATCAGGCCGCCGATTTTCTGGCGGGGTTAGGCGAAGGGCGGATTCCGGGACCGAGCTTCCGCGATGCTCTCGAGACCGATCGCGTGACCGACGCGGTGCTGCGCTCGGCGCGGACCGGCCAGTGGGAGCAGGTCACGGGTTGATTCTGTAGTAACTCCGGTAAACGCCCATCTCCGGGAAGAACACGCAGGAGCGGTAGATTTCGATCGCCTGCCGGATGTGTCCCAGGTCATGGAAAGCGAATTCGTTCAGCAGTTGCGCGATGGTGAGGATCCCCAGTTCCTCGTGGCGTCCGGTGCGCTCGCCGGCGCCATCGGGCATGGCATCCAACAGGCGCAGGGTGACGGCACGGGCATCTTCGAAGCGGGCCAACTCAACGTCCGGGGCGAAAACTGTGCCGGAGCGGAATAACTCGGTCTGGTCGTAGGCGGGCAGCAGCGGCTGGTCGGCAGCGAGCATGGCCTGGAACCGGTTTTGAAAGCCCTTGACTTCGGCCTGCGCCAGGTGCGCCAGGATCATGGCGATGGACCAGCGGTCGGCGGACGGGCGCCACTGCAACTGCTCCGGTGCCGCGAGGGCCAGCAGGTTCCGCAGGGTAGCCGGCGTTTCTCTCAGGACGTGCAGACAACGCCCGGCGTTGGGGATAGGCAAGCTACAGCACCTCTTCCGACCAGTTCTCGAGCACCTGTTTCACCTTGGCCGTGAACTGATCGCCCAAGGCGCCGTCGATCAGGCGATGGTCGAAGCTGAGCGAGAGATACATGATCGAGCGGATGGCGATGGCGTCGTCGATCACCACCGGCACCTTCTCCACGGCGCCGACGCCCAGTATGGCGACCTGCGGCTGGTTGATGATGGGGGTGGCGATGACGCTGCCGAAGCTGCCGAAGTTCGTAATGGAGAACGTGCCGCCCTGCACTTCGTCGGGCTTTAGCTGGCGGGAACGCGCGCGCGTGGCCAGATCCACGACGGAGCGCTGCAAACCCAGCACGTTCTTCTCGTCGGCCTGCCGGATCACCGGCACGATCAGCCCGTTTTCGAGCGCCACGGCGATCCCGATGTTGATCTCGTTGTGGTAGATGATGTTGTTCCCCTCCATGGAGGCATTTAAGAGAGGATAGGTGCGCAACCCGACCACCGTCGCGCGCACAACGAACGGCAGGTAGGTGAGCGACATGCCGTAGCGCGCCTGGAAATCCGCTTTGTGGCGATCGCGCATGCGGGCCACTTTGGTCATGTCGACCTTGTGTATGGTGGTGACGTGCGCGGAGGTGCGGCGGCTGGCGACCATGTGCTCGGCGATGCGGATGCGCATGGTGCTCATCGGCTCCACGCGCGCCTTGGCCTGGCCCGCGGGCGGCAGCGGCGCTATGGCCGGCGGCGGCGCCGGGGCTTCGAGGGGCATGGGCGGCGGCGGCGCCGTTTCGAGCGCGGGCGGCGAAGGAGGCGCGGCCTGCTTCTCGCGGGCCATGAAGGCTTCCAGATCCTGCTTGGTGATGCGGCCGCCGGCGCCGGTGCCTTTTACCTTGGTGAGATCGATCGAGTTTTCGCGCGCCATGCGGCGCACCAGGGGCGAAAGCGGGCCGGACGGCGCGGATGGCTCTTCGACGGGCGCAGGCTCCGCGGGAGCTGCGGACTCGGCCTGAGGCTGCGCCGGCGGCTCGGCGGCTGCCGGCGCGGGCGCGCCGGCGGCGGCGGTTACCGGCTGGGCGCCGTCACCGTCGGCTATGCGCGCCACGACGGTGCTGATGCCCACCGTCTTGCCCTCTTCCACCAGCACTTCCGAAAGCGTTCCCGACGCGGGGGCCGGGATTTCGGTATCCACCTTATCGGTGGAGATTTCGAACAGCGGCTCGTCGCGCTCGACATGCTCGCCGGGCTTCTTCAGCCACCGGGTCAGGGTCCCTTCCACGATGCTTTCGCCCATCTGGGGCATCACTACGTCAGTCATTGGCAGTCCTCTCTATGCGCGGACGGGTACGCCCGCGGGAATCATCTCGCGTTCAAAGACGCGGCCGAAGTGCGCGGCCAGGCGCCCGGCCACTTCTTCCCGGGCGGCGCCGCATCCCATTTGCGCCATGGAAGTGACCGGCTTGGTCAGCCCGCAAGGAACAATGTACTGGAAATATCGCAGGTCGGTGGAGACGTTCAGGGCAAAACCGTGCGATGTGATCCATCGGCTGAGGTGTACGCCGATGGCGGCGATCTTGCGATCTTCCACCCAGACGCCGGTGAGCTTGGGGATGCGGCCGGCCGGGATGCCGAAGTCCGCCAGGGTGTCGATGAGCACCTGCTCGATCGCGCGCACGTAGGCGCCCACATCGCGCTTCCATTCGGCCAGATTCATGATGGGATAGCCGACAATCTGTCCGGGGCCGTGATAGGTGATGTCGCCGCCGCGATCGGTGTGATGGAAGGAAACTCCCGCTCCGGCCAGCAGATCCTGCCCCGCCAGCAGATTCTCGAGGTGGCCGTTGCGTCCCAGCGTGATGGTGTGCGGATGCTCCAGCAGCAGCAGTTGATCGGGGATGGTCCCCATCTTGCGATCCGCCACCAGTTCCTGCTGCCATTCAAAAGCGCGGCCATACTCCACGCGGCCGGCCTGCTGCCATTCACACTTAAGCATTGATGGCCAGACCGTTGACGGCGTTAAAGCCCTCGCCCATCATCTCGCTCAGGGTGGGATGCGGGTGGATGGTGTGCATCATGGTCTCGACAGTAGCCTCGGCTTCCATGGCGGCCACCGCTTCGGCGATCAACTCGAAAGCGTCCGGACCGATGATGTGTACGCCCAGGATCTCGCCCAGCTTCCCATCCGCCACCACCTTGATGAAGCCGCCATGGCTGTCGAGAATGCTGGCGCGGCTGTTGCCCGCGAACGGGAACTTGCCGATCTTCACCTGGTATCCCTGCGCACGCGCCTGGGCTTCCGTCAATCCCACGCTGCCGATGCCCGGCTCGGTGTACGTGCATGCGGGAATGCGATTGCGGTTCAGGGGCACGGCAGGTTTGCCGGCGGCATGCGCCACCGCGATCATGCCCTCCATGGTGGCCACGTGCGCGAGTTGCGGGGTTCCCGCCACCACGTCGCCGATAGCGTAGACGCCCGGTTCGGCGGTCTGCTGGCAGGGATCCACCTTGATGAATCCGCGATCCAGCTCGACCCGCGTATTCTCGATCCCGATGTTCTCCGTGTTGGGCTTGCGGCCGACCGCCACCAGCAGTTTTTCCGCCTCGACCTCTTCGGTCTTGCCGTTCGCCAGGGTGGCCGTCAGTTGCACGCCCTTGCCGCCCTTGCGCACGTTCTCCACTTTGGCGCCGGTTTCGACGCGTATACCGGCCTTGCGGAACGACCGGTCGAGTTCCTTGGAGATCTCTTCGTCTTCCACGGGCACGACGCGGGGCAGCATTTCTAGTATGGTCACGTCGGCGCCAAAACGATAGAAAATGGAGGCGAACTCGACACCCACCGCGCCGGCGCCGATGATGGCCAGCGATTTGGGCACGGCGGTCAGGTTCAGGATTTCGATATTGGTCAGGATCAGGTCGGCGTCCGGCTGGAGTCCCGGCAGCATGCGGGCTTCCGAGCCGGTCGCAATAATAATGTTGCGGGCTTCGACGGTTTGCGGACCTTGCACGGTCTCGACTTCGATCCGTCCGCCGGCCTTGAGGCGCGCGTAGCCCTTGATCCACTCGACCTTGTTCTTGCGCAGCAGACCTTCCACACCCTTGGAGTGCTTGTTGACGATGCGGTTCTTCTTGTCGATGACCTTCGGGTAGTCGAGTACCGGGTTCTCGCAATGGATGCCGTCGCCTTCCGGATTCAGAAAGTGCTCCCAGACATCCGCGGTATGCAGAAGGGCCTTTGTTGGAACGCAGCCTACCAGCAGACACGTCCCACCTAGTCGGGGCTGTTTTTCGATGAGAGCGGTCTTGAGGCCGTACTGGCCCGCGCGAATGGCCGCCGAATAGCCGCCCGGGCCGCTGCCGATAACGATCAGATCGTAGGACACTTTTTCCATTCTACATCGCCCCTACAATAAAGATATGATTTGGCTTCTGCTGTTACTGATGTGCGGATCGGGCATCGCGATTCCAGCCGCCGCCGAGAGCAGCCACGCGAAAAAGGCCGCTGCGAAACCCGCGACGCGCCCGGATAAGTGGCCCATCGAGAGTCTCAAGGTGGAAGGCAGCCGGAACTACACACAGGCGCAAATCCTGGCTGTTCTCGGCTTGAAGACCGGGCAACTCGCCGGCAAGGCCGACTTCGAAGCCGCACGCGACCGCCTGGTGGCCAGCGGCCGGTTCGAGAATGTGGGGTACAAGTTCGCGCCCGGTGGCGACAAGAACGGCTATGCGGCCTCGTTTCAGGTGGTGGAGGCCGAGCCGGCCTATCCGATTCAGTTCGAGGATTTGGGCGTCGCCGACAAGGATCTTACGGCGTACCTGCGGTCCAAGGACCCGTTATTTGCTCCGCGCCTGGCGGCCACCAAGCAGGTGCTCGACCTTTACCGGGGATGGGTGCAGGAGTTCATGACGGAGCACCATAACAACGAGAAGGTGCTGGCGCGGGTACAGCCGGTCGGGCCGAACGACTTCGTGATTCTCATTCGACCCGCGCGGTCGGAACCGGCAGTGGCGGAAGTGTCGTTTGAGGGCAATCAGGTGATTCCCACCTCCCAGTTGCAGGGCGCCATCGCCGATGTAGCGATCGGCATGCCGTACAAGGAGGAGCGCTTCCGCCAATACCTGGACTCCTCCATACGTCCGCTGTACGACGCGCGCGGCCGCGTGCGTGTCGCGTTCACCAAGGTCGTGGTACGGAAGGCGACGGACGTGGAAGGGCTGGCGGTTAAGGTCACGGTGGATGAAGGGACCACCTACGACCTGGGTACCGTGCGCGTCGAAGGCGCGCCGCACTTCGAACCCTCGGCTCTGCTGCGGACCGCCAAGATCAAAACCGGGGGCCTGGCGGATTTCGGGGAAGTCAACAGCGGCGTGGATCGCATCAAGAAGCGCCTGGCGCACCAGGGCTATTTGCGCAACGACGTGAAGATCGTGCGCCAGATCGATGACGCCAAGAAGACGGTGAACGTGGTGCTGCGGATCAACGAAGGTCCGCAGTTCCTGTTCGGGGCCCTTCACGTGGAAGGGCTCGATCTCAACGGCGAGGCGGCCATCCGCAAGATCTGGACGGAAAAGCCCGGCACGCCGTTCAATCCCGATTATCCGGATTACATCCTGCGCTACGTGAAGGAAGAGGGTATGTTCGACAACCTGGGGGATACGCGGTCGGAAACCAGGATCGACGAGAAGACGCACTCGGCGGACGTGACTCTGGTGTTCAAGTATGCGCCGCCGGTGGAGAAGAAGAAACGGCCCAGCGATGGCGCGGGCCCCGGCGACGTGGGGATACCCTTGCCTTGAATCGTCCGCTGTTAACCTTCCGCGGCCTCCGGCGTTTCTAACAGGCGAGGAGTAAGAGAAACATGAGCCCAAAAGACGCCGCGAGTTTTCTGCTGTTCCTGGGCGTGTTCGTTTTCGTAGGGGTGGTTCTTTACCTGTTGTTCGATTTGAGCGCCCGCCACCGCCGTTTGAAGGCGCAAGGAGAAGTGGCGGGCCGTCTGCTGGACAAGTTCGGCACGGCCCGCGAGCTGATCGAGTTCCTGCAAAGTCCGGGCAACACCAGGTTCATCAACGCGATTGCGGGAGACGGCAATAGCCCGGCACGCGAGATCCTGCGCGCGGTGCACCGCGGCATCATTCTTTTGTTGCTGGGCATCGGCTGCCTGGGTCTGCACCTGCATTACGGAGGCACGGACAATCCGCTGCTGGTCTTCGCCGTGATCCTCTCGTGTTTGGGGATCGGGTTCCTGGTCTCGGCCGCGGTCACACATCGTTTGTCGAAAGCGCTGGGTCTCGAATCGATGGACCAAAGTGAGTTCACCGCGCTTTATGGCGAAACAGCCGCGTCGTTGCGAGGGTACATCCGGCGGGTCTCCGGGGACGCCGGGGCGGCCGACGATCTGCTGCAGGAGACGTACCTGCGATTCCTGCGGGCGCAGCCGCAGATCGCGGAGCGCGCAGCCATGAAGGCGTACCTGTACAAGATTGCGACGGCCATCATCTACGACCGGTGGCGGCGCAGCCGGCGCGAACGGCTGTGGCGGCTGGCGCTTGGTCCGCGAGAAGAAGCGGCGCCGGCCGCCGCGTCCGGCGATGTGGCGCGGTGCTTCCAGAAGCTGAAGTCGCGTGAGCGGGCTCTGCTGTGGCTGGCGTACGTGGAGGGCTGCTCGCATCCGGAGATCGCCGCGTCGTTGGGGCTGAGTCAGAACAGTATTAAGGTGTTGCTGTTCCGGGCGCGGCGCAACCTGGAGAATGTGTTTAGACAGAATGGCATTGCGGGAGAATCGGAAACGTGAAGGAGCAGGAGATGGCCGCGGCCGTGCGGCGGCTGGCGGAGGCGGATGAGACGGGGAGCTTACCGGATCCGGTGCGGATCTGGTGGGAGGCGCAACTGCTGGCGCGGCGGGATCGCCGGCGGCGCCTCGCGCGTCAACTGATCATGGTGCAGTGGGCTGCGACCGTTGCCGCGGGAGCGGCCGGCGCCGGGATACTGTGGATGAACTGGCTGGGCGTGCACGATGTGCTGCGGCAGTCGATCGCTTTCGCGCCGTGGGTGTGCAGCGGAATGGTTCTGACGGCCCTGGCTTTGAGACTGGTGTTCGGGGAGTGACGGTCTATTGTTCCGCGCCGAGCTTCCATAAGATCTGGCGCAGCATCCCCAGGACTACCGGCGCGTCGCGATGGGTCAGGTTCAGGCGGCGCACCAGGCGGCGCACCTTCAGCTTGGCCGACTCCTCTGTCAGCGGCTGGATGTAGCCGCTGCGCGCGAGCGCATCCACCAGCATGGCCGTGATCTGCTCGTTGTCCGCAGCGCCGGCCGGCTTCATGGGGGAGATCGCGCGCGGCGCGCGGGCATGCCGTGAAAGCTCGTAGAGGCACACCGCCACCGCCTGTCCCAGGTTCATAGAGCGGTTCACGTCCACGGTCGCGATGCGGATGAGCCAGTGGCAATGGCTCATGTCCTCGTTGGATAGCCCGAACTTCTCCGATCCGAACAGCAACGCCACCGGTCCGCGCGCCTGACGGATCAGACGCCCGCCGATTTCGAGACGCCGGAGCGGGTGGTGCAGCTCGCGATGCCCCACGGAAGTCGTGCCCACCACCAGCGCGCAGTCGGCGACGGCGTCGCTTATAGTGGCGCATTCCTGCGCCGAAGCCAATAAAGACGCGGCTCCCACGGCGGATCGCGCTTCGCGGTAAGCGACCTCATACGGATTCACCACGCGCAGATGCGCGAAGCCGAAGTTGGCCATGGCGCGCGCGGCGGCGCCGATGTTCAGCGGGTTGCGTGGCGCCACCAGCACCACGCGCAGATCGTCTTTGGAAAAAATTTTCGCCACGGAGCCGTCCGGATGCATTTTTTTCTTGACTTTCTTCTCGAAGAACCTTATATATGAATCACATTGCGATTTTCGAATCGCAAAATTTGATGTTTAGGGAGAATCAATCGATGAAGAGCGCAACCAAGAAAGCCGCCCCGAAGAAGAAAGCTGCTCCGAAGAAAAAGAAGTAGCTTGGGCGCGCCCCGCAGAGGGGCAGCAGTCAGGTTTGAATCCCACAGGCCCCGATTCGTCGGGGCCTTTTTCATTTTGTGCGCACTCCCGCATGCTCTCCTCCCGCCCTCTGTATCAGCGTCCGGAACGTTTCCCCCATCCCGAATAGCAGGCTCTTCAACTGCAGACGGCGCGCGGACTCGCCGGCCGGCGCGGACCCAGCCAGCGCCGCCTGGAAGCGGTCGGCTTCGCCCGCGTCGAGCAAGGTTTGCGCCAGCGTTTCGAAGCGCACCGTCTCGAGACCCAGGTGCGCGCCGTGCTCCTGGAGCGCGGTGAAGCAGACGTGCGCGGTGATGTCCTGCCCGCCGGGATCGTCGAGCACGTCCTCGCGCGCCTGGTGACGACGGTAACTCATCAGCGTGCCGCGCGGAAAGCGGGCGGACTCCGCGCGGGTATATCCGTAGTCGATGGTAAGCACGAAGCCGGCTGTCAGGGCCCGCGCGATACGCTCCATCCAATCCTGCGCCGCGAGGTTCACTTCGTACCGGTTTCCTTCCACCGGCGGCGGGAAGTACTGCTGCAGATACGCCGCCACTTCCTCTCGCGCCGGGCCTCCTTCGGTCCAAACGAAGCGATCCTGCCACCCGACACAGAGCTGGCGGAAACCGCCGCCGCGATAGACCACCTCCTCCACCGGCAGCGCATCGAAGAATTCGTTGCAGAACAGGACCCCGGCGAAGCGATCCGGCAGCGTGCCGGCGGCGCTATCCACCGCAATGTAACGCCACCCGGAAAACGCCTCTGCCATTTCGCCGCGGCCCGCGCCTAACTCGACGATCGCGAATTCCGGCGGCGCCCCCATCGCCTCGTGCAGCATCCGCACCCGCGCCGCCATCAGAATGCCGAATACCGGCTGCAGTTGTTCGGCAGTATAGTAATCGCCGGACTTGCCGAAGGGATCGTGCGGGCGGCGGTAGTATCCGTGGACGGGATCGTACAGCGCGGCATCCATGAATCGCCGGAAGGAGATCGGTCCCTCGCGCCGGATCTGGTCGCGCAGCGTCTCGGCCAGCGGACTCACGGCTCCACGACCCGGCTCTGCGGCGTGCGTATGAACATTTCGATCAGGTAATCGTGCAGGCAGTCATAGAGGTAGCGCTGCAAGGTCCAGGGGAACTGCGGGTGGTCGATGTCCCGCGGGTGCAGGGGTGCGTAGTAAGTGTGCAGACCCAGGCTGCGATTCTTCAGCTCGATCACCAGTTCGATGGAACCATTGTGCTCCCGTGCAGAAAAATCCATCAGTGCGTGCTCGTAGCGCCGCAGTTCCGCCTCTACCTTCTCCAAGGGACTCACGCATTTATGCTAGCGTAAAAGCGCAGTATGTCTCTGCCCGCCACGGTTCGGGTCAAACTGAGTTCGGAAGCCGCCGAGGGTATCTCCATCACGCGCGTCGTAGTGCAGGACCTGCAGTTGCGCGAACTGGTGGAGCACATGCTTGGCGTCACCGGCAAGGACGAGGTCCGCATTCGCGAACTTCTCCTGCGCGGATCGCTGGTGAGCGGCGCGTCGCGGTTTCGGTGGACCGGGTGGAGCGCGGAGTTGGAAGCCATTCGCGAACTGCTTTCCACCTTTCCCGGCGACGAGCCGGCGCGTGCGTTCGATGCGGGCCGCTGCCTGCGCGTGGTGCTGCGCGGCGGCCGGCAGCCGATCGAGATTTCGCGCGAAGCGGGGCTGCGAAAGCCGCTCCTGCGCAAATCGAGCTTCTGGAGCGTACTGATGGAAGCGTCCGCCAGCGAGCCGGTGCGGTACTCGCATTACTCTTATAAGGACCGCGCCGACTGTTACCGGCTGGATCTGACGCCGGGGGCAGTGGAGAAGTTGCGCGCCGCGGGCTTCATGCTGCGCTATTCCACCTTGCGCGAGCAGGTCCGCACAGCCGGCTTCACCTGGGCGGATCTGTTTGTGGAGCGGTAGAGTCTGCCGCGCGGTCTGCCGCATCTTATATAGACTGATCCAAAGGAGGATTCATGAAACGTAACGCATCGGCCGTCTGGCAGGGCGATCTGAAACAGGGCAAAGGCTCGGTATCCACCGCCAGCGGCGTGCTTTCGAATACCCAATATTCGTTTTCGACGCGCTTTGAGAATGGCGTGGGAACCAACCCGGAGGAATTGCTGGCCGCCGCGCACGCGGGCTGTTTCGCGATGGCGTTGTCCGGCCAGTTGGGTGCTGCCGGCTTGACGGCGGAACGCCTGGACGTGACCGCCACGATTTCGCTCGAAAAGGGCGACAGCGGCTGGGGTATTACGGAGAGCCACCTGGAACTGAAGGCCAAGATCCCCGGCGCCAGCAAAGAGGCTTTTGAAACCGCGGCGGGAAATGCGAAAGCCGGGTGCCCGGTTTCGAAGCTATACAACACCAAGATCACCTTGAATTCCACGCTGGAGTCGTAAGCCGCGGGGCGGGCCGGCGATGGCCGCGGTTTCAGACCGGGCTGTGGAAGAAAGAATCGTTCTGGAGCTCCGACAGCCGGGTTTCGATGGCGCTGAGGCTGGATTGCACGCGAACGACGTTCGTGTTGGCGCTCGGGAAGGGGACGATACTCTGGTACAACTGCAGCGCGCGGCGATAGTCGTCGGCGGCCCGCTGGATTTGATCCTTCTCCTGTGGCAGGCCGCGGACGTTGCGCGAGTCCCACCACATGCGATCGGCCCGGTCCCGGTATCCATCGGCAAGTTGCGACTTCTCTCGATCGCCCAAATGGTAGCCGCGCCGCTCGGCTTCCTGCAAGGCGGCGTAGGCCCGATCGATGTCCTTCAGGCCATAGACATACACGCGCGCCAGGCCCAGTTCCGGATCGGGCGAGTGGGGCAGGGCGTGCTCCGCCTCTTCGAATTTCTGCACGGCTTCGTTGAGGATGGCGGAATTGTGATGGGTGGTGCCGTTGATGCGGTCAATCTGGCCCTCGCAGAGCCGTAACTCGCCGCGGACGGTCTCGTCGCCGGGATCCAGTTCCAGCGCGCGCGCCAGGTAAGTATGGGCGCGCTTCCAGTCATTTTCGTAAACCGGGGGCGTATCTCCGTTGCGGCTGGTTTCGATCACCTGGTTGGCCGCCGCCACCAGCCGTTTTTTGACGGAGTGGCGCGGCCCGAATAACGCCAGGGATGTGGCATTGCCGCGCGAGATATCCGCCCACCGTTTCCAGATTTCGTCCGGATCGGTGGTGGTCTCGGCGTGTATGTCGCGATCCAGTTGCTGGCCGCGCCGCCAAAGGACCACGCTGGAGGTGGTCGCATACACCACGTAGGAGACCAGGACCACGCCGACAGCGCGCAGGAATCGCGCCAGGTCGCGCTGCATACGGCTGGGCGGCTCGGCCGGCGTCTTGCGCACGGGGAGCGACCGGACGGTGGCCGGCGCGGCGATGGGAGCGGTGCGGCGGGTGGTGTCGTCTACCGGCTCATGGTGGAAGGTGCGGCGGGTGGTGTCGAGATCGGATTCGGCTTCGGCGCGAACCGGACCGCCGGCGCGGAACGCCGCCAGGTCGGCCGCCAGTTCCGCGGCCGATTGATAACGCAGATCCGGCTCGGGAGCCATGCACTTCATCAGAATCCGCCTCAACGCCTCGGGACACGGGTCGGCGGCCGGCGGCGCCGGAATGCGGGCACGGATCATCCGCTCCAGGCGCTCGGTGCTCTCCGCCCGGTACGGCTGCGCGCCGGTCACCAGTTCGTAGAGCACCACGCCCAGCGACCAGAGATCGGACATGAAGTTGACTTCGCCGGAATCCAGCCGCTCGGGCGAAGCGTAGGGCACACTGCCAAATTCATTGCGGGTCAATTTGCGGGACAGCGAAAGCGCCTTGGCAATGCCGAAGTCCAGCACGCGCACGCGATTTTCGTTATCGATGCGAATGTTCTTGGGCTTGATGTCGCCGTGAACGATCCCCTGACACTCGCGGCCGTCGATGTTGACGTGCAGCGTGTGGGCATTATGCAGCGTCTGGCAGATGGCCAGCGCCATATCGACCGCGTCGTCCACCGGCGCGGGACCGTGGCGCATCAGTTCCGAGAGATCTTCGCCTTCCACGTACTCCATGGCCACCGCGAAGTAGCCATCCTGCTCCACGGCGTCGAAGATTTTCACTACCCGCGCATCCACGTCCGCCAGTTTGGCCTGCAGCTCGGCGCCGCGGCGCTCGGCTTCGACGGTCTCCCGCGAGTCGGCATCCGGCAGTACTTCGATGACCTTCAGCGCCACGGTGCGGTCGAGATTCGGGTCTTGCGCCAGGTAGACGTCCGCCATGCCGCCGCGTCCCAGTTTGCTGAGAATCTCGTATTTGCCGATCCTGCGCCGCTCCGGGATGACCATCAGCGGGTCCCTCCATGGCGCCGCGCGGGCGGAGTCGGCGGCAGGAAGAAGTTGAATTTCAGGAGAGCGGCGCGATCGGCGCCCTCGGGCAGGAGCACCGGTTCGGCGCCGTCGTCCCGGAACGTGTTGCCCTGCAGGACGGCGCGCGCGGGGCTCTCCACCACCAGTCCCCGGCCGTTGTGCAGAATGACATTGAACAGGATGCGCGGCGCGGCATCGCCCGTGACCCGAACGGCGGCTTCCTTGCAGTCCTGGATAGAGTTGGCGCGCAGCACGGACTCCGACTTACCCCGGATTTCCACGCCGGTCGCAGCGCCGATAATTTCCGTGTCCTCGAGGTGGAGATCGGCATCCGCGATGGTCACGGCGGCCGCCAGGGGCGCCTGCTCGTCGGCGCGGATACGGAAACCGGACAAGCGCGCGCCGTGTACGCCTTCGGCCACCACCGCCACGGCAGCGCCCGGCGCCAGCGGGTCGGCGCGCAACACCGGGACCTCGGGCTCGCGCCCGCGCACGGTCACGCCATCCTTCAGACGAAGCCGCTCCGGATATTCGCCGGCCGAGACTTCCACCGTGTCGCCGGGCCGCGCGTGCGCCAGCGCTTCCCCGATCCTGATGTAGCCGCCCACCCCTACATGCAGGGTGCGCGGCGGCGGAACCTCCGGCGGGCGGTTCAGCCGGGTGTAATACTGGTACCCGGCGAAGATCAGCGCGGCGCAGGCGCAGCCGTACACAAAGAACGCCAGCCTGCCGGCAAAATAACTGGCGTGCGCGGGCGGCGCGGCGGCGACGGTTCCGCGCGTATCGGCGAACTGCTCGCCCTCCACGACGAGGACAGTCACATTGTCCTTGCCGCCGGCTTGGTTGGCGGCCGCGATCAGTTGCTCGACCGCCGCAGCCGGGTTCCCCGCATTCGCCTGCACGGAGTTCAGGATGGCCGCGGACGTGACCTGATCGCTCAAGCCATCGCTGCACAGCAGCAATGCGGAGTCCGGCTCGAACGGGATGCGCGCGACCTCGATGAAGTCCGGATCGTCCGGCGCGTGCTCCTGCGACCCGACGTCGCGGTAGACCTCGTTGCGGCGCGGATGCCGCATGGCTTCGGCCTCGGAAACCTGGCCCGTATCTTCACTCTCGCCCACCGGAGAGTGATCGTGCGTAATCTTACGGATCTCGCCCTGGTGAATTTTGTAGAGGCGCGAGTCGCCCACGTGCCCGATGACGGCGTGGCCGTCCTCCACCAGCGCGACGGTGAGCACGCAGGCCATGCCCCGCCACTCGCTGTGGGCTTCGGCCTGGCGCAGGACCTCGTTGTTGGCCATGGCAATGGCCTCGCGCACGCGATCCTCGGCGGAGCCGGTCTGGCGTTCCAGGCGGGTGCGCACACGGCTGACGGCGATTTCGGCGGCATGCTCGCCCGCAGCCTGGCCACCGATGCCGTCCACTACCATAAAAATGCCCCGATCCGGATCTACGTGGAAGCGGTCCTCGTTGTTCCGGCGCACCATGCCCATATGGCTGTCGCCGGCACATCGAAGCTTGGTACGGGCCATCATGCGGGATCAGGGAGCGCAGGTTTCATCCTGGCCAATTTCCTTATTTCGCGGCTTGCCGAAAGTCGAGAAACAGCACGTCGGCCAAGCCGATGCGGGCCGGCGACGGGAGCTTGACCTCCACGTTCTTGTCGCGCTTCTCGCCCTCGACGTATTCCACGCTGGTGGGGATCTTCTCTCCGTTCAGGCTGGTTCCCAGCCGGCTGAGATCCTTGATGAAGAAATCCCCGCTTTCGGGGTCCCGGCGCAGCCGCAGGTGTTCTCGCGAGACATCCGGCAGCGTGTTCAGTTTCAGATCGGTCCAGTAATCCCGGCCGCCGCGTCCGACCACGATCTGGTTCTTGGTCATGCGATAGGTCTGGCGGCCGGAATTGTCTTCGTATTCGATGACGGCGTAGGCCTCCATCTCCTGGGTCGGCGGCAGCTTCTCTTCGATCTTGGAGGAAGTGGTCAACTCGCCGGACAGGCGCCGCGTGTTGATACGCTTGGTCAGGCTGCCTCCGCCGTACTCCGGCTTGGCCGGCAGGGCCAGTTCCGAATAGATGACGATGTCCCCCTGCGCCACTTCGTCGTCCGTGTTTTCAAAGAATTCGACGCGCCAGCCGCCCGCGGGCACTTCGACTTTGGCCCCGGGTTTGCGCGAGAGCTTCAGGCGCTCGCCAAGCGAGGCGCGATTCATCTCGGCTACTTCGGCATCCAGGGCGCGGCGGGTTTCGTCGCGCATGCGCGGGAAGATGCCGCGCAGGCGTTCGAAATCGTCCGGATACAGGTAAACGTGGAAGATGGCCGGCGGCAGGGTGGTGAAGTGCATGGGCTCCAGCCCTTCGCGCATATTGCGAAGAATCTCCTGAATGATCTCTCGCGCGGTCGCGGGATGGCCGCCTGCCGGGGTGCTCATGGTCGTGGAAAGCGGAGCGGGGTGGCTCCTTACCCGATTTTAGCATCGGGGGATGGCGGGGAATCCCGGAAGAGGTAGTAATAAATGATATCGGCGGCGATTCGGACTTCGCGCTGGAAAACCCGCGGCGGCAGTTGCGCGGCCCGCGCCAGGATCGACCAGAAGTGGCGGTCCATGATGCGTGCGAAGCCCGTCAGATCACGACTGGCGCGGGCCCCCGGCAATCGCTGTAACTGAAGGAAAACGCGCAGAATGCGCTTCTGTGTCCAAGCTTCCAGGGCGTTTTGCATGGCGGCCAGTTGGGGGTCCGTCAGGGCCGCCTCCTGCCAGGCCCGGATGACGCCGTAATATTGCCGGTCGGCGCGGAAAGCCTGCGCCAGGAAGACGCGCAGGCCGTCACGGATAGAGGCGCCGCTTTTGGGCTGCAAATCCAGCCGGCTCAATGCTGCGATCAGATCGTTCATCAGCACGACCAGGAGCTGGCGCTTGGAGCGGAAATAGAGGTAGAACGCCCCCGCGGCGGTCTCCGCCCGGGCCGTGATCCCGCCGACGGCCGTCGCCTGGAAACCACGCTCGGCGAACAGAACCATGGCGGCATCCATGATCCGCCGCCGTGTGGCGCGGCTGCGCGCCTGGCGCGGCACGGGCGGCAGATCCTCCCCGCTGGAGAACACCGGCGGATGCGGCTCGGCCATCAGGTGCGCCGCCACCCGCCGGCCACGCCGCCGCCGCAACAGATCAGCATCCACCCGCCGAAGGCGCCCGCGGCCGCGGGGTCGAGATTCGGATAGACGGCGCCGAAGAAGACGCAGGCGAAGGCATCCAGGATCAGGGTGGGCAGGATCATCAGCGCGGCCGCCTTAGGCCAAAACTCTCTTCGCAGCCCCAGGTGGCGGCACAGCCGGGGAATCAGCAGCGCCATCAGCAGGAAGCTGACCAGGTACAACAAGACGATCGCAAATGGATGGCCGGGGCGCAACAGGCGCTGGCCACCCAGCCGGATCAGAGCGGTTCCGGCCACCCAGAGGGCCAGGCCGGCAAACAGAGCACGCATTCCCATAAAATGAACCTGAATTCAGATTCACATAAGGGAAATGGTTCTGTCAAGCGCTTTTCAGAACGCCCCCGCCGACTCGATGCCCACAGACCGCAGGGTGGCGGCCATCTTCTCCAGCGCGATTTTGTGGATTTGCGAGACGCGGCTTTCATTCACCCCCAAGACCTTGCCGATCTCCTTCATGGTCATTTCGTTGGTGTAGTAGAGCAGGACCACTTTCTGATACCGCTCCGGCAGGACTTTCATGGCGCCTTCCAGGGCTATGCGGAGCTGCCGCCGGGAACAGATATGGTCCGGGCGCGATTCGGCGGCCGCCGGAAATTCCACCGGCGCGGTGTTCTCGGGATCGGCGCGTAACGCCGTGGCCGAGATCAGACCGAGGTTCTTCAGTTCCAGCGCCACGCGGCGCCAGCGCTCGATGTCCATCCCCAGGGTGTCGGCGATCTCCGCCTCGGTGGGGGTGCGCCCCAACCGCATCATCAGGTCGTGCGTCACCGAGTCCAGTTGCTTCTGGCGCTTGCGCAGATCGCGCGAAGCCCAGTCCAACTGCCGCAGGCTGTCCAGGATAGCTCCCTTGACGCGATGCTTGGCGTAGCTCTGGAAAACGACTTTCTTCTCCGGGTTGTATTTCGCCGCCGCATCGAACAACCCCAGCACGCCGGCGTGCACCAGATCGTCCAGATCCACATGGACCGGGAGATTTTCATGGACGCGAATAGCGATGGCTTTGACCAGCGCCAGATTCTCCAGCACCACCTGGTCCCGTGCCGCCCGCGTGGCGGCCTGCTTGCGTGCAGTCATGCTGTTTTGGTGTCCCATCTTCCCGGCTCCTATTAATCTTTTGTGGTTTCACCGGATTTTGCGATCCGGCGATACCAAATAGTGCAATAAGCTAACCAGAGCTGAATATCGAATAAATGCCTTAGATGCAGCGAATATTTATCTGGATTTTTCTAAGGTCTGCCCAAATCGGAACACCGGTTTCAATGCGGTGCACCACCAGTCCTGATCCCTGTCGATCGTGGGATTGCCGTCCTGGTACACTCAGTAGATTCGCATGAACAAAATAGGCATTCTCTACGGCATGGAAAACACGTTTCCGCCCGCCCTGGTGGACCGTATCAACTCGCTCGACGTGCCCGGCGTGCGCGCCGAGAGCCTGCTGGTGGGCGGCGTGGGCATGGCGCAACCGAGCGGCTACCGCGTGATCGTCGATCGCATCTCGCAGGATATTCCTTTCTACCGTTCGTATCTCAAGAACGCGGTGCTGAGCGGCACCATCGTCATCAACAACCCGTTCTGGTGGAGCGCCGACGACAAGTTCTTCAACTACGCGCTGGCCGAGCGCATCGGCGTGGCGGTGCCGCGCACGGTGTTGCTGCCCCACAAGAAGCATCCGCCGGACACCACCGAACGCTCTATGCGCAACCTGCGCTACCCGCTCGACTGGGACGAGATCTTCGCCTACGTGGGTTTCCCGGCGTTCTTGAAACCGCACGCCGGCGGCGGCTGGAAGCACGTATATAAGGTTGACAATCCCGCGGAGCTCTTCGCCGCCTACGATCAGACCGGCGACCTCTGCATGACTCTGCAAAAGGCCGTCAATTTCACGGATTATTTCCGCTGCTACGTCATCGGGCAGGAGAAAGTCTGGGTCATGCGCTACGACCCCAAGCAGCCGCACGCCGACCGTTACCTGAAGAACCCGCCGCCGATCGAGCCGGGCATGTACGAACGGGTGGTGGGCGACTGCCTGAAGCTGTGCCGCGCGCTGGGTTACGACATGAACACGGTCGAGTTCGCCGTCGAGGACGGCGTGCCGTACGCCATCGACTTTCTCAACCCCGCGCCGGACGCCGATATTCACTCCGTGGGGTTGGAGAATTTCGAATGGATGGTCAATGCCCTGGCGGAGCTGGCGGTGCGCAAGGCGCTGAGCGACGAGCAGCCCACGCGTGAGTTCCGCTGGTCCCGGTTCCTGGAAGGCGCATAATAGAGCAGAGGGGACCGTATGAAGCCCAGTTTGACGATCGGCATCGAGGAGGAATATCAAACCATCGATCCGGAGACCCGGGATCTCCGCTCGCACATCGGCCTGGAAATGATCGAGAAGGGCAGAGCCGTGCTCACCGAGCGCGTCAAACCCGAGATGCACCAGTCGGTCATCGAAGCCGGCACGCGCATTTGCCACAATATCCAGGAGGCCCGGGCCGAGATCGGCATGATCCGGCGCAACCTGATCGAGCTGGCCAAGCAGCACGGCTTACGCCTGGCGGCAGCGGCCTCGCATCCCTTCGCCGACTGGAGCAAGCAGGAGATCTATCCCGACCAGCGGTACCACACCATCGTGGAAGACATGCAGATGGTGGCGCGTGCCAACCTGATCTTCGGATTGCACGTGCACATCGGCGTGGAGGATCCCGAAACGGCCATCCACATCATGAACGCGGCGCGATATTTCCTGCCGCACATCCTGGCGCTCTCCACTAATTCACCGTTCTGGCGCGGCATGGATACCGGTCTGAAGTCTTATCGCTGCAAAGTCTTCGACAAGTTCCCGCGCACCAATATTCCGGACTATTTTCCCAGTTACGGAGAATACGAGAGCTTCATCAACCTGCTGATCCGCACCAACTGCATCGACAACGCCAAGAAGATCTGGTGGGACATCCGGCCGCATCCTTATTTCAATACGCTCGAATTCCGTGTGTGCGACATCCCCATGCGCGCCGACGAGACACTGGCTCTGGCGGCCCTCATCCAGGCTACTGTCGCCAAGCTCTACAAGCTGCACTCGATGAACCAGGGCTTCCGGCTTTATCGCCGGGCGCTGATCATGGAAAATAAATGGCGGGCTCTGCGGTACGGCATCGACGGCAAACTGATCGATTTCGGCAAACGGGTCGAGGTGCCCATGCGCGACCTCATGGAGGAGTATTTCGAAATCATCGACGACGTGGTTGATGATCTGGGCAGCCGCCAGGAGATTAACTACATCCGCGAGATACTGAAGAATGGGACGGGCGCCGATCGCCAGTTGCGCGTCTGGAACGAAACACACGATATGAAGCAGGTAGTGGATTACATCATTCAGGAGACCGAAGCGGGCGTATCCGACTCCGCGGAAAGGCAGGCCGCCGCGCGGTGACGCTGAAGACTGTACCGGTATTGCCGGAACTGGTGGAGGGCGCGCGGAACGCGGTGACCGTTTGCCTGCGCATTCAACCGCGCGAGAAGGTGACTCTGATCACCGACTATGCGAGCATCGACATCGCCGCCGCGCTGGCCGGCGAACTGGACAATGCCGGCGCGCAGTACCGCCCCTGGATCCTGGAAGACGTGGCGGCCCGTCCGTTGACGGACATGCCGCGGGCGGTGCTGGACGACCTGGAAACCAGCGATGTCAGCATCTTCGCCGCACTGGCCCAGCGCAACGAGCTGCGCTCGCGCATGCAAATGACCGAGGTGGTGACCCGCCGCCAGATCCGGCACGCGCACATGGTGAATATCACCAAGCAGATCATGCAGGATGGCATGCGCGCCGATTTCCGCGAGGTGGACCGCATCAGCCTGCAAGTAATCGAGATCGCCCGGGCGGCCACCCAGGTGCGCGCCAAAACGCCCGCGGGCACCGATCTGACCGCCGACATGAACCCCGACTACAAGTGGCTCAAGACCAGCGGCATCATCAGCCCCAAGACGTGGGGGAATCTGCCAGGTGGCGAGATCTTCACCACCCCCGGCGAAGTCAACGGGACGTTTGTGGTGGACGGCGTAGTGGGGGATTACCTGTGCGCCAAGTACGGGGACCTGCATCGCGAGCCGCTGACTATACGCATCAAGGGCAACCGGCTGACGGAGGCGCATTGCGCCAACCGCGCGCTCGAAGACGAGTTCTGGCGTTATACTCACACTGATGAGAACAGCGATCGCGTCGGCGAGTTCGCGATTGGCACCAATATCGGCGTGCGCGACGTGATCGGCAATATTTTGCAGGACGAGAAGATTCCCGGTGTGCACATTGCATTCGGCGATCCCTACGGCAGTTATACCGGCGCCCAGTGGCGTTGCGCGACGCACATCGACGTGGTCGGGCGCAAATTCGACATCTGGGCCGACGACCGCGTCATCATGCGCGGCGGCGAGTTCGTGCTGGAGGGCGGGTTTTAGCCCGCGCGGAGCCGCCGCTCCGCCAAGCAGATGATCCCAGCCCTGCGCGAACAGTTCAACGCTGACTACTCCCCCCTGAAGTACGCCGGATTCCTTTCGCGGCTCGAAACCGCCTGCGGTACGCCGGCCCTGTTTCGCCTCTCCGAGACCCCGTGTTTCTTTCCCACGGCGCTGATCGATGGGATGGCGCACGACGGCTGCGAACTGATCCATCAATTGACCACGCCCGAATACCAGGCCATCGCGCGGCAGGCCGTTCCGCCGGAGTTCGACGTGCCGGGTGAACCGGCCCACCCGCTTTTTCTACAGGTGGACTTCGGACTGGTGCGCGATGGCGGCGGTCAGATTGTGCCGCGGCTGGTGGAGATCCAGGCGTTTCCCTCGCTGTATGCTTATCAACCGGTTCTGTCGCAGGTCTATGTCGAGGCGTACGGACTGGATGCGTCGTTGCGGTACTTCCTGAGCGGTTTGGATATCAGCGGCTATAAGAAGCTGCTGGGTCGCGCCATTTTGGGCGGTCATCGCCCGGAAAACGTGATCCTGCTGGAGATCGACCCGCAACACCAGAAGACCCTGGCAGACTTCATCCTGACCGAGCGCATGTTCGGCGTGCGCGCGGTATGTGTCACCGAAATCCGCAAAGACGGCCGGCGCCTGTTCTACGATCACGACGGGCGCCGCATACCGATTCACCGGATCTACAATCGAGCGATCATCGACGAGCTGGAGCGGCGCGGCGTCCAGCCGGCTTTCGATTTCCGCGATGAACTGGACGTCGAATGGGCCGGCCATCCCAACGACTACTTCCGCATCAGTAAGTTCTCCATACCCTACTTACGGCATCCTAGCGTGCCACAGACCTGGTTCCTGGACCAGTTACGCCACATCCCGCGCGATACGGCCAACTATGTTCTGAAACCGTTGTTTTCCTTCGCCGGTCTGGGCGTGCGCATCGCTCCGAGTCACGACGAAGTCGCGGCCATACCGCCGGAGAAGCGCCGGGACTATATCCTGCAGGAGCGCGTGAACTTCGAGCCGGTGATTGAAACACCGTTCGGCATGACCCGCGCCGAGGTTCGCATCATGTACATTTGGCAGGACGAGCTAAAACCGGTGTCGCTGTTGGTGCGGATGGGGCGCGGCGCCATGATGGGTGTGGATCATAACAAAGACATGGAGTGGGTGGGCGCTTCGGCGGGGCTTTGCGTATAAGTCTGCAGCCTGCAAATCATGCCCACTGCTTTTCGCTCCACTGCTTGAGGCCGGCCGCCGTCAAACGCTTCAGATCGGCAATCAGGTCCGGACCCGGATCGGCCTTGAAATTGAAGCAGGTCTTGCCTTGCATGCGTTTCTTGAGCGCGGGTGAGATCTCTTTGGCGAGGGCCGGATTCATGTACAGGGGCATGAGGTGGAAGCTCACATAGGCCTTGCCCAGCCGCACGGAGGCGAAGTACATGGGCTGGCCCTTGTGCTGCGGAAATGGCGAGGGCCGCTTCGTCAGCAGGGTATACTCGATGGGCGTCTCCGTCTTTACGGAAAGGCGCTTCACGTGTTTGGCGAACACGCGCTTCAGACCGGCGAATATCTGCGCGAAATCGGAGGCCATCAGGCGCCCACCCGCAGAACGGCGGCGCCGCGCACCGCGTCGTTCTTCAGCATGTTCAAGGCCCGGTCCGCTTCGATGAGCGGGAACTCCTGTGTCTCGGTGTGGATCGGTATCTCCGCCGCGATGCGCAAAAAGTCTTCCCCGTCCTGACGCGTGTTATTGGCCACACTGCGAATCACGCGCTCGTGATACAGCAGATTGTAGTCGATCGGCGGAATCGGACTCATGTAAATGCCGCCCAGCGCCACCGTGCCGCCTTTCTTGAGGGCGCGGAGCGCGGCGATTACCAATTCTCCCGCCGGGGCAAAGATGATCGCGCTGTCCAGTTTCTCGGGCGGCGCATCCTGGCCTGCTCCGGCCCACTCCGCGCCCAAATCCCGGGCCAGTTGCCGGTGCCGTTCGTCGCGGGTCATGGCGTAGACCCGTATGCCCCAATGACGGGCGACCTGTATGGCCACGTGCGCCGCGGCGCCGAAGCCGTACAGACCCAATGCACCGCCCGCGTGGATTCCCGATACGCGCAGCGACCGGAAGCCGATGATGCCGGCGCATAGCAGCGGCGCGGCGGCCATATCGCCGAAGCCGTCCGGGATCGGATAGACGAAGCTCTCGGGCGCCACGATGTATTCCGCATAACCGCCGTCCACCGTGTAGCCGGTGAAGTCCGCGTTGGGGCACAGGTTCTCGCGTCCGGAGCGGCAATATTCGCAGATGCCGCAGGTGCGATGCAGCCAGGCGATCCCCACCCGCGCGCCTTCGCGGAATCGCCGCGCGCCGGCGCCCAAAGCCGCCACGGCGCCCACCACCTGGTGCCCGGGGATGACCGGCTGCTTGCGCGGCGCGAGTTCGCCTTCGGTGACGTGCAGGTCGGTGCGGCATACGCCGCAAGCGCGCACCGCGACCAGTACCTCACCCGCCGCGGGCTGCGGTACGGGCCGATCCATGTACCGCAGCGGATGCTGCTCAATCGGCGCCGGCGACTCCAGAACGCAAGCCTTCATGCAAGCGCCTCCAAATCCCACCTCGATTCCGGCCGCACCACGATGTGCTGGCCGCGATAGATCTCGCGCACCGCGGAAACCGGAAGCGTGTTGCCGGCGGCATCCACGGTTCCCGCCAGAGCCACGCGCCGCGGGGCCAGGGAAGCCGCGACCTCGGGCAGATCCGTGTACTCCCGGATCCCGAACACGAAGTTGCCAAACGGGGCCGTGTAGCGCTCCGTCTCCACGACGCTCCGGTACGACACCAGGGCGCCCGCGAGATACAACTCCGCAATCCCGGTATCCATGGCGGCCGCGCATAACGCCGGAGCCGTGAGCCGTCCGGAAGCTGCCAGCTTTACCTCCGATCCGCGCAGTGCGGCATGTTGCCGCAAAGCGGCCGCCAAGGCCAGCAGATCGGTGACGCGTTGCCCCAACAGCGGCACGCCCAGAATCAGCGAGGCCCAGGCGTAGTTCTCTTCGTCATCATGTTCGCGGGCGTAGCCGGCCGCGCCGCGTCCGACTTCCGGCGTCAGATCGCCCACCCCACGCAGGTCCGCCGCGCAGACGGCGTATCCGCGCCGCGCCAGCGAGTGATACAAACCGCCCTCCTGCCAGCGCCGGTTACGCCCGCCCGGCTCGACCGCCAGCAGGACGGGTTTCGATCGATCGCGTTCCGCCGGCAGACACAACCATGCGGGCAACCAGACGCCAGGCGCGCTGGGCACTTCCACCGCTTCCACCGCAACCCCTGCCCAATCGGCCCGTCCCAGTGTCCGGAACCGCACGCCGGGCGCAGGACGCACCGCCCCGATCAGCGGCCCCAGCGGCTTCGGCCGCACGGCAATTTCGCGCGCGCGATTCAATTCGAACGGCGTGCGGCTGTGGAATGACCGCACGACGCTGCCGGTTTCCGTCACCCAGAGAGTCTCGTCTTTCTCGGGCTCGGTGGCCGGCTCCGCGGCGACCGGCGACGCGTCGTGCTTCAACCACCGCCCGAACCAGCGATAAATCCGCATCCGTGAATCGTAGGCCAGCGCGTGCGGCAGCGGGGTATCGGTCCAGCTCAGTTGGTCTGCCGCGCCCAGAACCTTGTACACGGCCTGCAGTTTTTGGAACTCTTCCCACCCGTTGCGAATATAGTCGGGCGAATAAGTGTGGAAGAAATCCATGTCGCTGACGGAAATCAGCAGCGGCTTGGGCGCCAGGGGATACAGCAGGTCCCAGCGGTCGAAGCCCAGCGGCCCCGAGCCGACCAGGTTCTGCTCGGCATCGTCGGTGGCGCCGGGCGGATCGAAATTGGGGCACGCCACGTTCTCCGTGTTGCCGCTGGCCACGGCTGCGGCCGCCAGGCGGTCGTCCACGGCGGCCAGCAGCATGGTCACGGTGCCGCCGCCGGATTGGCCCGTGGATGCCAGGCGCCGCGCGTCCACCTGCGGGTGCGCGGCCAGCACATCCAGGCTGCGCACCGCGTCCCAGACCTGCATGCGGGTGGCGCTGTCGCCGTTGAGCAGCATCTGCCGCCCGGGCACGGTGTGTTCGCTATCGGGTGAGGCCAAGCGGCTGCGATAACCGCTTGCATCGGGGTAATAGACTCGCTCGCCCTGGCCCATCGGATCGAAGCCCAGCACCAGGTAGCCCAGCCGGGCCAGGCCCTGGCAGCAGCGTTGATAAGTCTCGCCGGCCTTGCCGTTGCGCGTGTGGCCCATTTGAAACAACACGCCCGGAAAGGGCGGCGTGATACCGGTCGGGATGTATAGATTAGCGGAGATGAAGAAGCCCGGGACGCTCTCGTACACCAGCTTTTCCAGGCGATAGCCCGGCCGTTCGAAGCCGCCGACGGTCCGGACATGCAGCGGCGTCCGCTGCGGCATGCCGCCGGCCAGCTTCCAGAAGGTGTCGCGGACCCATTCCTGCCGGGCGCGGATCGCCGCCGCGGACGTGAGCCGGGCGATCTCCCGGTTGCGCGCCTCGCAGGCGCGCAACGCCAAGCCCCGCAGATAATCCGGCAGGCAGCGCGCATATTCGCGATAGGGCGCGCCTGGAAACCTGGACTGCGCGCGTGCGAACGCAGCGCAAACAGGCAACCAGAACAACCGCCGCCGGGTCACAACTGCTAGTGTAATATGCCGGAGAAAATTCTGGCTTGGGGCGCGCTCAGGCAGGCGCGAGCCCGCGTGCTATACTCCCAGATCCATGTCCCCTTCGGATCACGGCCCCTTCCACCCCGCGGGCAGACCCTACCGGTTCACCATCCTGACCTTCGCCGCCCTGATGGCCTTCGGCAGCTATTTCGCATACGACAGCATCGGGGCGATGGCGACGACGCTCATCCAGGTCTTCCACACCGACCGCGCCACTATCGGCACCATGTACACCATGTACAGCATTGCCGCTGTTTTCGCGGTCCTGGGCGCGGGCGTGCTCATCGACCGCGTGGGCGTCCGCCGCGCCAGCCTGATCTGCTCGACGTTCGTGGTGGTCGGCGCGGCGATCGTGGCGGCGGCTCCGGGCGTGCCCGTCATGTACGCGGGACGGATCCTGTTCGGCATCGGTTCGGAGTCCATGATTGTGGCGCAAAGTGCCATCACCGCCCGCTGGTTCACCGGCAAGGAATTGGCCATGGCGTTCGGCATGACCCTGACCATCGCGCGCCTGGGCACGTTATTTTCGTTTAACACCGAGCAACTGCTGGCCGCCCGCATGGGTTACCGGGGCGCGCTGTGGATCGCGGCAGCCTTATGCCTGTTCAGCCTGGTCTGCAACTGGATCTACACGCTGATGGACCGCCATGCCGAGCCGATTTTGAAGCTGCCCGAAGCCGGCTCGGGCGATAAGATCACGTGGAGTGACGTGGGCAAGTTCCGCGCCTCGTACTGGTTTGCCGTCGGTATCTGCGTCACGTTCTACTCTGCGATTTTTCCGTTCACCGACCTGGCTACCGATTTCTTCCACGACAAGTGGGGCCTGCCGCTGGCATCCGGCGAAGGCCTCAGCTTTTTGGGAGGAGTCTTCTACAACTTCACGCACATGTTCACCACGGCCCAGGGGGTCACCTCGATCATCATCGCGGCTTCCATGGTTCTGGCGCCCTTTGCCGGCAATTTCGTGGACCGCGTGGGCCATCGCGCCCGCCTGATGGTGTTGGGATCGCTGCTGATGATTCCGGCGCACCTGATGCTGGGGCTCACGCACATCTCACCGGTCCTTTCCATGATCGTCCTGGGCGCCGCGTTTGTCCTGGTTCCCGCCTGCATCTGGCCCTCGGTTCCGCTGATTGTGGATGCGCAACGCGTGGGCACCGCATTTGGACTGATGACGGCCATTCAGAACATCGGGCTGGGCACTTACCCGATGGTCAACGGGGCCTTGCGGGACGCCACCCACGGCTATACCGCCAGCCAGATCATGTTCTCCGCCCTGGGGTTCTGCGGCCTGGTGTTCTCGTTGCTGCTGCTGCGGGCGGACACTAAAGAAGGTGGGCGCCTGGAACGCGCCACGTGATGCCGCAGGCGCCCTCGCCATTTCTTGGGACTGCGGCACGGCGGAGCGCCCGGATCTTTGAACGGCGTCAGTGAGCGCAACACCGCGAGCTAAGTTCACCCGGCGCTCTGCTACAATCGTTTATCCCGCATGGCGAAGACCGATCAGGAATATCGTCAGGACATCGTCGAAATCGGCCGCCTGGTGTATCAGAAAGGCTGGGTGGCCGCCAACGATGGCAACATCACCGTCCGCCTGGATGGCGAACGCATCCTGGCCACCCCCACCGGCGTCTCCAAAGGGATGATGCACCCCGACGACCTGATCGTGGTGGATATGCAAGGCAATAAGATTTCGGGGCGCAAGGAGCGCACTTCGGAGATCCTCATGCACCTCCAGATCTACGAAATGCGCCCGGACATCCGCGCCGTGCTGCACGCGCATCCGCCGGTGGCCACCGGGTTTGCCGCCGCCGGCCGGCCGCTGAACCTGGCTCTGCTGCCGGAGGTCATCATCGGTCTGGGCTGCGTACCGCTCGCCGACTACGGCCTGCCCGGCACGCCCGCGCTGACCGAACCGCTATTGCCCTATATCCCGAAATACGACGCCATCATGATGGGGAATCACGGTGCAGTCAGCTACGGCGAGGACGTCTACAAGGCGTTCTTCCGGATGGAGACAGTGGAGCACTTCGCCCGTATTTCATTGGTTGCGGAGTTGCTCGGCGGACCCACCGTGCTCCCCAAAGCGGAAGTGGACAAGTTATTCGACTCGCGCACGCGCTACGGTATCAAGGCCAGGGCGGGCGCCGAGCCGGGCTGCCCGGTCTACGCCGAGCAGATGCCCCAAAGCATACCGCCTTCGCCGCCGGCGGCGGGGTCGGAGGAGAGGTTTTACGTGACCCGCGACGAGCTTATCGGCATGGTGGACGAGGCCCTGAGAGCGCGCGGAGTCAGTTAAGGAGAATGATCGATGGGTGAAGCGTTAGGATTGATCGAGACACGCGGCCTGGTCGCCATGATCGAGGCTTGCGACGCCATGGTGAAAGCCGCCAAAGTAACCCTGGTCGGATGGGAGAAGATCGGCTCCGGGTACGTCACCGCCATGGTTCGGGGGGACGTGGCGGCCGTGCGCGCGGCCACGGATGCCGGCGCGGCGGCGGCCCGCCGGGTCGGCGAGCTGATTGCCGTGCACGTCATCCCGCGCCCGCACCAGAGCCTGGAAGACATTCTGCCGATCGGCAAAACGCAGAATGCCGCGGCTGCGAAGTAGCCGCCGGGAGCCGCGATGATTCTGGCCCGCGTAGTGGGCACCGTGGTGGCGACACGGAAGGACCCGCGCCTGGAAGGCAAGAAGCTGCTGATCGTCAAACCCGTCTCGCCCGAAGGCCACGACGAGTCCGGCTACGTGGTGGCCGTCGACACCGTCAGTGCCGGATTCAAAGAGCGGGTCCTGGTGGTCTCGGGCAGTTCCGCGCGCATGGCCGAAGGCTGCAAAGACACGCCCGTCGATACCGCCATCGTCGGCATCGTCGACGACGTGCGGCTGGACTGACATGTTCCTGGGACGCGTAGTGGGCTGCGTTTGGTCGACCGTCAAGGACGCGCGCCTGGAGGGCCACCGGCTGTTGGTTGTGCAGCCGCTCACGACGCAGATGCAGCCGGCCGGCAAGCGCCTGGTGTGCGCCGACTGGACCGGCGCCGGCGCGGGTGAAGTCGTCTACTGGACGCGGAGCAAGGAAGCCAGCTATCCCTTTCTGCCCGCCGAGGTGCCGGTGGATTCGACCATTGTAGGGATCGTGGACTCGATCCACCTGAAGAAGGCTTGAGCCATGATGATCGCAAGGGTCGTCGGGGAAATGGTCGCTACCCATAAGCATCCCAGCCACGAGGGGCGCAATCTGCTCATGGTGCAGCCGCTGAACCTGGATGGATCGAACCGCGGCGATGCGGTGGTGGCCCTCGATGCTATCGGCGCCGGCATCGGCGATCGCGTGCTGCTCACCACCGACGGTTACGCCGCCATGAGTAGTGTGGGGCGGATGCAATCCCCCATCGACATGGCGGTCATCGGCTTTATCGATCGCGTCGATCTGGAGTAGGACCGCCGCCGCGCGGTTCCTGACGGCGTCCTATCGGAAAGTGATAGACTGCCGGGAATGGCCAGGCCACCCGATCAGCGATTACTGAGCTATCTCGCCCCTTACGATCCGCACCTTTCCCGGCTGGCGCTGGCGGTGCGCGAGATGGTCCTGGACGAAGCGCCCGCCGCCGTCGAGTCGCTGGCCAGAGGCTACGCCGTATCCATGGCTTTCAGTTTCACGGGCAAACCTCTAAAGGACGGATTTTGCCATGTGGTCGCCTACAGCACGCACGTAAACCTGGGATTCAACCGCGGCGCCCAGTTCGCGGACCCCGAGCAACTCCTGTCCGGCACGGGCAAGCAGATTCGGCATATCACCATCCGCAACGAGCAGGAGTTGGATCGGCCGCATATCCGGCGGTTCCTGCGGACGGCCATCGAACGCGCCGTGACGCCGGAAACGTCCACCCCCCGGCCGGCCCGCAAATCCCGGGGCGTCCGATAGGGTCAGCGCGACGCGCTGCGCCGCTCCATCAGGGCTTCGTCGGCGTCGGCGACGCGCTTCCGGCGGCTGCGCAGGATCAATTTACCCGCCAACAACAGTCCCAGCGCCAGATTCAATAACTCCAAGCCGACATACGCATTGTGCATCAGCCAGAACGTGCTCCGTTCCGTGGAGGGCTGGTCGCGCGGCACCCAGTCGATGACGCGCCCCAAAGCCACCATCTGCGGGGTGAGCGCGAACCGCTGCACAATCACGATCAGGAGCATCAGCAGGGCCAGCAGCAGGGTGGTCTTGGTCTCCGTGCTGCCGAACAGCAGCACCAGCAGCAGGGCCGCGACCAGCGCCGCCGCCGTCAGTCCCCAGGTCTCGAAATACCAGCGGTTCTGTTCGGATACCTGGTGACGCAAGAGCATCCGCGCCGCCACGGGTCCCAGCTTGTTCAATTGCTCCGCGGCCTGCGCTGCCGGCTTCGCCAGCAGACGGTCCACCGACTGGAAGTTCTGAACCACGACCATGTCCATGAACAGGCTCCCGGCCAGCCACGCCCCCAAAATCAGACACGCCAATCTGCGGAAGTGCACGAAGGAATTCTAACGTCTGGACTCGGTCATTGACAACTTACCCGGCCGATTACGCGCTCCGGAGCATCTCCTCCCACGTGACTTCCCGCCCGGACTCGTACGCCATCCGGCCCAGCAGGCTGGTGAAGGTGCTGTCGGCCGCGCTGGCGGCCATGCTGTACGGTTTTCGTTCCACGATGCTGGTGAAGAACGATTCCACCGCGTCGATGGTGATCTCCCGCTTGGATTCGGCTTTCTCGATCAGGCTGCGGTCGCGCAGATCGTCGGCGTTCTTGAGCGGAGACTGCGCGATCGGCCCGTGCCAGCGGTAGTAGGTGCGGGCGGTTTCCAATGCCCCCTCCGGACCGAAGAACTGTTCCTTCACATCGCGGTAGCCGGCAGTGTGCTTGATGCTCAACAACCAGCCGTCAATCCCGTTGGGATAGGTATACGCGATGTCGTGGTGATCGGAAGTCTCGTTGCCGTAGACCAGTTGATAACGCACGCCGCCGCGGCCCATCGCCTTGACCGGATGCGCTCCGGCGAACCAGTTGAGCACATCCACGCCATGGCAGTCCTGCTCCACGATGCAGCCGCCCGAATACTCCCGCCAATAGTTCCACAGCCGGAGCTTGGAGTCTTCCGGCGGGTAGGGCGACTGGAATTTGGTCATCGGCCGGCCGCCCAGGATCCAATAACTCATCATGCAGGTCAGCGAGCCGATCTTGCCGTCGCGCAGGATCTTCTCGGCGGCCAGGTACTCAGGACTAAACCGCTGTTGAAACCCGAACTGCACGGTCTTCGATGGATCGGCCGCGGCTGCCGCCGCCAACATGCGCTTGACGCCCGCCACGTCGGCGCCGGCCGGCTTCTCGCAGTAGATGTGTTTATGCGCGCGCGCGGCGGCTTCGAAATGCTCGGGATGCCGGAACACCGGAGTGGCGATCAGCACGGCATCCAGATCGGCCTGCGCCAGCAGATCCTCGTATCCGCGGTAGGAGCGCGCGCCCGCCGCGGCCGGAATCTCGCTTTTGGCCAGGTCGATCCGGTCCGGGTAAAGATCGCACACGGCCGCCAGCCTGGCGCGCGGATCGCGGGCCATGTGCCCGCCCACGTACCGGCCCCGTCCGCCGGTTCCGATAATGCCGAATGACACGGCCGAGTTAGCCTGGGAGCCGAAGGCGATCCCGGGCCTCAGGATCATGAGATTGGCGGCGGCGCCCGCGAGCGCTTCCCGCCTGGTGATTGGAGTCACGGATCCCTCCTGGGGAAGAATCACTTTATGCCCGGGCGGCGCCGAACTCAACCGCACCACGGCGGCTAAACCGTGGCATGCTGAAAGTAGGGAGACGGGCATGCAGTCCATAGCTCCTTCCACTCCTGCGTATGTCTTCCGGCCGGCCGGACCGGAAGCCGCACACCTTCTTGCTTCGGGCAACGCCTACGGGGCGGCGCTGGCCTACCTGAACGAGCGCATCGATATCCAGGGCGACGTCATCGCGGCTCTACGAGACTGGGTGCTGCGGCCCGCGGCCAATTGGCGTTCCTGGCTGCCTACGGTTGTGGCGCGATTGTGGCGCTTCTGGCCCGAGAGCCTGTACCAGTCCCGCGCCCGCGCACGCTCCAATATCCGGTTCCATTACGATTACGACCCGCAATTCTACCGGCAGTTCCTGGGCGAGACCATGGTCTATTCCTGTGCTTATTTCGAGCGCCCGGACATGACCGTTGACGAGGCCCAATCGGCAAAACTCGACTACATCTGCCGCAAACTCGACCTGCAGCCCGGGGATCGTTTCCTGGACGTGGGTTGCGGCTTCGGAGCCCTGGTGATGCGCGCCGCGCAGTGCTTTGCCGCGCGCGCCGCGGGCTGTACTCTCAGCCGCCGCCAGTTCGAAACCGCCGCGCGTGCCGTGCGCGAGCACGGCATCGGGCAGGAGGCTTCCATCACGCTCGGGGATTATCGCGATCTGGACGGCCCGTTTGACAAGATCGCTTCCGTCGGCATGGTGGAACACGTCGGCGTCCATCGCTTGCGCGGATACTTCAAGAAGATTTATGCCATGCTGGCGCCGGGCGGACTGTTTCTGAATCACGGCATCACGCGGCCTGAGAGCGTCAGGCCCGGCCCGGAATGGCTGTTCCTGCGGCACAAGGTTTTTCCGGGCGGCGAACTGCCGCAACTGAGCGAGGTTGTGCGGGCGGCGGGACGCGCCGGTTTCGAGGTGCTGGATGTGGAGAATTTGCGCGTGCATTATGCGCGTACCTGCCGCCTCTGGGTCGAGCGCCTTCTGGATCGCGAACGGGCCTGCCGGGCCCTGGTGGGCGGCACCGTTCATCGTACCTGGGTCCTGTACCTGGCGGCCTCGGCTTTGAGCTTCGAAAACGGCTTGACGGACGTGTGCCAGTTGCTGCTGGCGAAACGATCGAGCCCGCAGCGGAGACACTGGACGCGCGCGTATCTGTACAACTGAGCCCTTCAGGTCTTATTGTGAGGTTCCGGCTTGTGCGGAAGCGCCGGGGAAGCCTTCGGAGGTTGCGGTGGCTTACGTACTTTGGCCGTCGTCCATGTGCGGACGACGTTGGGATGCCGTCCTTTATCCATACCTCTATTTTAAAGCCGCAGCCCAGGGACCAGAATGTCTGCCTCCGGCAGGTCGCTGGCGGAGGCCTCCGCCAGCGGTCTGGCCGGGACGGGAAAGGCGCCGACGCGAAACTCATACCGTTCAATTTTGACGGCGGCAGCTCCCGGCCCGCTTTCCTGAATCCAACCCAGAACTTCGAGCTTCAGAAGACAGGTGTCGTATAAGAGCACTGGCCACTTGACCGTCAGCCGGATCTTTTGGCGCGGTTTGAATACGTGCGGCGTCGTAAACCGCACCTGCCGGCTGCTGATCTCGAATGTTTTGCCGATCCCATCGCAGCAGATGCGTTTTCCGATGCACTGATAATACACGTCTTGCTCAAAAGGAAAGGACTTCGGGGAGCCACGGCGCACCCATCCGCCGGGTTCCACACTGGATCTGGGTAGTTGCATCGCCATACCAACCGTGGTCGTAAATTGCGCCGAGATTCAATGGACCCTGATCGCCTGAAGCAGAACCGGAGCCTGATCTCGATTGATGATGCGAGGATAGCAGCCTGCATCCGGCTTGGGAAGATTCTACTGTCCGAAAGATACTGCGCGCACATCCGCCTAGACCTGGCCCTCGTAGCGTTCGAGTACCACGCGCACGAGTTGGCCGCGCGTGCGCACGCCGGTGTGCTGGAACAAGCGCTGCAAGATCGCCTTCACGTAGCTTTCCGAGAACGAGAGGCGCCAGGCGATCTCCTTGTTCGAAAGCCCCTCCAGGACGTATCGGAGTACCCGGCGCTCCTTTTCGTCGAGCCGTTCCGGGGAACTGGAATCGGTCTCCGCGGTGTCGACGTTGTTGACGCGGCTGGCCAGGTGACGCTCGTCCAGCCACGTCTCGCCCTGGTTTACCGTGCGAATGGCGTTTGCCAGCGCATTGAGAGAACTCTCTTTGCGGAAGATTCCGGCCGCGCCCTGCCTGAGCAGGCGGCGCGCCTCCCCCTCGCTGACCCAGGCGGTGACGATCAGGATGCGGCCCGGAAAACCCATGTGCGCGGCCGCATCCAGCAACTGCCAGCCGCGCTCGGCGCCCAGGTCATGGTCCAGCAGCACCACGTCGTAGGCCGCCCGTTGCAGCATGCGCACGGCTTCCCCCAGCGAAGCGCAGTGCTCGATCTCAAAATCCGGATGCGTGCCCAGGGCCGCGGCGACGCTCTCCCGGAACAGGGCGTGATCGTCCACCAGTAGAATGCGGATTCTCGCCGCGGGTCTCATGCGAATGCGCCACCGTACGTGGCCAGCAGTTCCACCACGAAGCGGGCGCCCGCGGGTTCCGCTTCGTACCGCAGGTCGCCTCCATTCGACGTGAGAATCTGCCGCGAAACGTACAGGCCCAATCCGTTGGCTTCGGCGCCGGGTTGAAACGGCTGAAACAGCGTCTGCGGATCGCTGACCCCGGGTCCCGTGTCCCGGAACCGGACCAGCACCAGCGGGCCCTCCTGCATGGCTTCCACGCGCAGTTGCTTTCGTTCTGCGTGCTGCATGGCACGGCGGCTGTTGTGGGCCAAGTTCAGGAATACCTGCAACAGGCTGTGGTGATCGGCCTGGACCATCGGCAGGCCCTTGGGAATCTGCCAGCAGATCTCCATCTCGGCCTCGTCGAACGCCGGACCAATCACAATCATGGTCTCGTCCAGCACGTTATACAGATCCGCCACGGGTACCAAGCGGCGGGAGGCCAGGCGCAGGCCGACGTGCGACATCTTGTCCAGAGCCGTCAACAGCGTGCCCAGTGCCTGGTAGTCGCGGGTCTCGGCTACCGCGGCGATGGATGCCAGGTTTTCCCAGGCCGCTCCCGCGGAACGGCACAGATTTCCGACCTCGTGAGAGAACGCGGCGATCATAATGCGCGACGTATCCATCGTGTTGGAAAGCGCCGCGTCTTCGCGGTCGCGCAAGTTCTCCGAAGCGTCCCAAACTACCGCCGCCAGCCGCCGGCCCTGGCCGGTTTCGTACGTGGAAAGCCAGATGTGCGCCAGGAAGGCTTCGCCGCTGGGGCGCCGCCCCCGGCACTCCACCTTGGTGCGCAGCGGCACCGGCACGCGCAGGGTCAGCGGACGCGCCAGCACCGGCAGATAGGCGCAGATGTTCTCGCCGGCCAGGGCGCTGCCGAACAAGTCCCGAGCCGACTCGTTGAAGAGCTGCACGGTCCCGGATTCGTCGAGCGTCAGGATCGCCAGTGGGCTGGTCTCGATCAGGATGCGGATCTGGTGTTCCGCCTGCCGGAGAAGTTCACTCTGTTGCAGCACCTCCCGGGAGCGAATCAGGATCAATTTGCGGTTGCGCGCCAGTTCGGAGACAAACGCGCCCATCGCGGAGAAAGCGCAGAACCACGCGAACAGGCGCAATCCGTAGCCTGTCTGCCAATGAATCGGGTTGAGCAGCTCCCGCAGCGAACTACAGCCGGCAGCCATCGGCAGGATCTGGAGCGGGCGCAGGGTGCCGGCCACCAGGAGGATAGGGAAAACGTAGAGCGTTCCCAACGCCAGGTCGGGAAACACGACCCAATCCAGAAGCGCGATCAGGCCTACCAGGGTCCCGGCCAGGACGATCACTCTGGTCCGGTGCGTGTCCAAAAAGGCCAGGAAGCGTTCCAGCCGGTTTTGCTCTGCGGTGATCAACAGGTCCTCACGTGGAGTTCAACAAATTGTACTGCCGCCCGCCGTCTGCTCCATATCCCCTGTACGAAAGATAGCTTCTTTAGAAGATGCCGGGAACCAGCGCCCAGGTGTCGCGGCGATACGCTTCGTAACCTGCTCCGAACGCCGAACGCAGGTTGGTCTCTTCCAGCCGGATCTTGCGTCCATACGCCAGGCCTGCCAGGGCCACGCCGATGATCGCCAGCCACTCGCCGGTGGCGAGCGCACAACCGGCGTACATGGCCAGCAGACCGGTGTAGATGGGGTGCCGCAACCGGCGGTAGGGTCCGGACTGGATCAGTTGATGATCCACCTTGATGGCGATCTCCCCGCTCCAGTTGCGTCCCAGGTGGCGCCGGGCCCAGATCGCCAGCCACACGCCCAGCGTTTCCACCGCGAGACCCGCCCCGATGATGGCGGGGGACACCGGCACAAACCGGCCTAAGCCGCGCAGCGGAGCCATTACCAGCAATTGCGCCACACCGGTCAGAAAGAGATGCACGGCGCGCGACCTCCGCGATTCCGAGTTCTTCGCCGCCGCTACGTTCCGCGCCGCCTTTTCCCAGTAGACTCCGAAGACGCCCCAACCCGCATACGCCAGTATGAACTGGCGATGCGCCAACAGCGCCGGGTCCAGCAGCGTGAGGGGGAGAATCTGCGTCACTGGATCGAGAAGTTCCGCCGCGCCTCGAAGGTCTGCTTGCCGACCCCATCGTGTGCCGTCAGCACCACCGTGTATTCGCCGGGCCGGGTATCCGGCTTGGTGGACAGGCTCATAACCGCCGGGACAAATCGCTTGGGGTAATATGCCTGGCTGCGATCGGTGTCCGCATCCGGCCGCGTGTACACGGTCTTGCCGCTGGGCGACAACACGGCTACGTCGTAGCTGACCTCGAGCGCATTGCCGGCTCCGTATTTGTAGCCGATGATATCGAAACGCGCCCACACGGTTTCTCCGGGCCGGTAAGCGGCTCTCTCCATCGGCTGCCGGTCGCTATCCGAGCGATAGAAATGGAGGTTGCGGATCACCAGCGTATCACTCGGCGCGACATCATGCCCGTGCACCTGGAAGGGCACTTCCTTGCTGGCCGTGGCTTTGGCCACGATGTCATTCAGGGCGATCTCGATTTTGTAGGTGCCGGACCCGGCCAGCGGCGGGATCACGATTTCCTGGCGCACGATGGGCTTCCAGTTCTTGTCCTCGGCGGCCAGCGTCTCCTCGATTTCGGCCGAGACGGGCTCTTCCAGCAGCACACCCTTCGGATCGAGCGCCTGGACTTTGTAGCTCAGATGGACCCGGTCCCCGGAGGAAGGCGTGAAACCGTCCACCTGGAAACTGAAGAACATGGTCTCGCCGGGCTGGTGCGGATAATCGGCGGGCAGCGCCGCGCCGCTATCGCGGTCCGAAAGGACCGCCTTGACGATGCTCAGGGGTGTACCCGCCCCCCAGGAGGTGCAGGCTGAAGCGGCCAGCAGCCCGGCACACCATAGGTACCGCGTTCCGATCATACTCATTGCTGTTGGTTCGGTGGAATTGGGATGTCCGGCGCGTCCGTGGTGAACGCCAGGGGGATATCGATATCCCGCGTCTTTTGGCTGTTCTCGTCGGACACGCGCAAGCGGTAATGTTTGGGCGGCGCGTCGAAAACCACGGTGCCCTGCAGCGTCTCGGCGGGTTTCACCTTGCGAAGGTAGCCGATCCAGGCAGGCACACTGTCGCCGTTCGAGAGTTCCGGAAACGTCTGCCCGGAATCGTCCACCAGGGTCAGGCTGGGGACCATCAACTCCGTCGCCCCGCCGTTAACGATGCTGAGGCGGACTACAAAAAAACGATCCTTGGGCACGCGTGCAGCCGTACCTTCGCCCAACTGGGCCTTCCACTGATCTTCGAAAACGTTGTACACAAGCGACCCGGCGGTCACCCTTTCACCCATGCGGTAAACTCTGGTTTCGGGCGAAACGGGGGGAGCACAGGCTGTCCAAGCGGTCAGCAAGGCCGGCAGGAGTCCGGCGGCCAGCCCACGGAAAACTCCGCTCGTTTGCATGGCGGCACGGCAGGCGGCGCCTGCCGGTCGGCGCGATATACGCATAGAGGCATCTTGCCCTCGGAACAAGGTGCCTGTCAAGCGCAAAGGGGCGCGTCCGCCCGCGCCGCCATAAAGAATAGGAACCCCAATATCAAGCGGCGCGGGCTGCCCCGTTTTGCGCATACTCTTGAAGCGCAAAGGGGCGCGTCCGCCCGCGCCGCCAAGAACAGGAACCCGCAATATCAAGCGGCGCGGGCTGCCCCGTTTTGCGCTTAATCAAAAAAAACCTCAGTTCCGCGGGCGTTCCTTCAGCATCTTCTCGAACTTGACCTTCTGGTCTTCGGTCAAGATATTGAAAATGCGGGCCCGTCCATCGGAAAGCACCGTCTGGTAGTACTTGGAGAAGTCGTCCAGGATGCTCTCCATTTGGGCGCGCTGCGTGGGGGTCAGATCCAGTTGGCGGGCGACCGTTTTGAGGTAGGCGGTCTTGGCGGTATTGTCCCAAAATGGACGCGGATGGAGCGATGTATGGCCCAGATTCATGGCTACCGCCCCCGCCACCGCTCCGCTTAGGAAAACCAGTAAAAGTACGCCGATGCCGGCCAGCTTCGGGGATATCCAGAACGGAGATGCAACCGGCCTCGCCGCCAGATTATGGCTCATAGTTCGCCAGTGTCACCAGCATCTGGTCCGCATTGGGCGACCCGGTGTCAGCGGCCATAACGGCCTGAGGCGTCGGTGGCGCGGGTTCGTAGGACTCTTCCCGCGAGACCAGCACAGTGCCCAGCACCCCCAACATGAGCAGCGACGCAAAGACTACCCGGCGTCCAAACGCGAAATCTCCGAAGAGGCTCCAAAACGAGGGCGCCGGAGCGGCCGCCAGATTCTGCATAACTTGCGCTACAAAGCCCGGTGGCGGATCCAGCGGTTCCCTGGTTTTCAGAGAGCCGAGCAGGCTGCTGGCCTGCCGCATTTCTTCGATTTCGCTGCGGCAAGTGCCGCAAGCTTCCAGGTGGGCTTGAAAGCGGTGGAGAGCCGAAGGCGGCAGACTACCGCTCAAGTACTCCTCTAAGTCTTCTATAATTACCGCGTGCATGGCCTTCTTCCCTTACAAGCAACACTCAAAAATTCCCCGGCGGATCTTTATACCGCATCTGCCCGCTTTGGGTGGCTAATCTCCTATCCTGGGCAATCGCCCCGCGGCTAACCGGCCACCACTCCCGGAGCCTTATCTAGACGTTGCGCGGCCTTCACTAGTTTCTGTCTGGCCCGGAACAATTTCACTTTTATGGTGTTTTCGTTCATGCCGGTCATGGCCGCCAACTCCTCGACCGAGTACCCCTCGACTTCCTTCATCATCAGGAGCATCCGTTCTTCCTCAGAGACCCGGTTGAGAAGCTTCATCACGTAGTCGCGGCGCGCCAGGTTCAAATCGGCGGCAGGCTGCCGGTCGATCGCCGGGTCGGCGTTCTCCACCCGGCGGACTTCATCCTCGCTGAGATCGCTCTCGTAAACCAGCTTGCGCACCTTCTTCTTGCGCAGGTAATCGAAGCACTCGTTCACCGTGATCTTGTAGATCCAGGTGATCAGCGAACTGCGGAAGTCAAAACTCCGGATGGATAGATAAACCTTCGCAAACACTTGCTGGGCAATGTCTTCTACGTCATTCCGTTGGCGTACGATGCCGTGAATGATGGAAAACACCTTGGACTGGTACTTTTCGACTATCTCGCGGAAAGCGGCTTCCTCGCCCGCCTTGGCCCGGCGGATCAGTTCGCTTTCCTGGGTGTTCTGGTAGTCCACTCTCGTTCTAGTCGCGATCGTGGTACCGAAGGCGGGGAGTGGCAGCGCACCAGTCAGTGTGCCCATACACCGCTTCCGACGTTAACCGCGCAGCCGTGGTTTCAGGTTCCAACCCCAAAAATAGCAGATTCACGCAACTTGCGCCGCGCCGGTTCATCCATTGAGGTAGCCCTCCGCATGCAGCTTGGTTATAATGGCAGGCGTAACGGGGAACAAACGTTTTCGATCGAGGAGACAGAAAGAGTATTATGGTGCAATTAACGGAAAAGGCGGTCGGTAAGGTCCGCGAGATCCTGGATACCCAGGAGCCGAAACCGGCTGGGCTGCGCATCGCCGTCGTGGGCGGGGGATGCTCGGGATTCAGCTACTCAATGGCCTTCGAGAACCAGCCCAACATGCTGGATAAAACTTACAATTTCGATGGCTTGAAAGTGTTCATCGACCAGGCCAGCCTGCTGTACCTGGACGGGGCGGAAGTCGACTACGTGGAGACCCTGGAAGGTTCCGGGTTCAAGTTCAATAACCCGCAAGTGAAGTCCACCTGCGGCTGCGGCAGTTCGTTTAGCGTTTAGCGAGTAGCGCCCCCCTGCGGCGGCCTCCCCGGCCGCCCCCAGCGTTCGAGGATGTCGTGCGCCTGTGGCGCCGGCAGCCGCCCGCCAGTTCGCTGGAAATCTCCGCTTGCGTCCCCGCTCTTGCGTTATACTATAGAAGCATTTTGACTTTCGTGCCGGCGTCGATTCAGGTCTAAGGGGGGCTGCGTGAGTTGGCCGCAAGCCCCCTTTTGCTTTTGGCGGCGCCGCGAATGTTCAACGTGCACTATTTGAAAAGGAAACATCGATGAAAGAAAAAGGTACAGTGAAGTGGTTCAATGCAGCCAAAGGATATGGCTTCATCCAGAGGGAGAACGGCGAAGACGTTTTCGTGCATTTCTCAGCGATTCAGTCGGAGGGTTATCGGAGCCTGGATGAAGGCGCCAGTGTGGAGTTCGAAGTAACGCGCGGTCCCAAGGGGCTGCAGGCGGCCAACGTCACAGCGGCCTAGGGAAAAATGGCCGGCGGCGGTGCCTCGGAGCCCGTCCGCCGGCCGATCCGTAGCGGAGGTTTATGAGCAAAGAAGACAACATCGAAGTTACCGGTACGGTGCTGGAGAAATTCCCCAGCGGCAAATTCAGCGTCCAGATCGATCATGATCGGGTGGTGCTGGCCCACCTGGCGGGCCGCCTCCGCCGCAACCGAATTCGGGTACTGGCCGGCGACAAGGTCACCCTCGAATTGTCCCCCTACGACCTGACCAAGGGCCGCATAACATTTCGCCATCGGTAAACCTGTACTATCCTCTCCGTTCGTCCTTTCGCCGTGCGCTATATTACATACAGTGCCTGCATTCTATGGTAAAAAGTTAGGGAAGTTAGCGTTCCACAGGGCACCAATAGAAGTGCCGGTCCATCGCGTCCGCTCCAAGTTCCCCGCGTGTCCTTTATTCTTGTGGACGTAACCGGTCCGGATTCAGGCAGTTAGGAATAATGGTATGGCCGACGAGATGTTTACCGAGGAGTCGCGGCCGCGGCGCGCCAGAGGTCGTCGCCCCCCTATAATCAAATCAGAGGGCGCAGTGGAACGTTCTAAGAGTACTCAATCCGCGGGCCGCTCCCGCAAGCAATCCGCCGATCCCGCCGAAAACCTGATTTCGGTCCTCTCGCAGAAGGTGGTGGGCCAGCCCGCGGCCACCCGTGTGATCGTCCCTTACATCCAGATGTACCAGGCAGGCTTGGCCCCCGAAGGCCGGCCGGTCGGCGTGTTCCTGCTGCTGGGTCCCACCGGCACCGGCAAGACCAAGACCGTGGAAGCTCTGGCCGAAGTGTTGCACGGCACCGAGAAGAACGTCCTGAAGATCGACTGCGGCGAGTTCCAGATGGAGCACGAGGTCGCCAAGCTGATCGGCGCGCCTCCCGGATATCTCGGCCATCGCGAAACGCAGCCCATGCTCACCCAGCAGAAGCTGAATGGCGTGACCAGCGAAAAGTGCAATCTCTCGCTGGTGCTGTTCGACGAGATCGAAAAGGCAGCTCCCTCCATGACCCGCCTGCTGTTGGGTGTGCTGGACAAGGGGATTCTGCGCCTGGGCGACAATACGGTCGTCAACTTCGACAAGAGCCTGGTCTTCCTCACCTCGAATCTGGGCGCGCGCGAAATGATGCGCGAGATCAATCCGGATTTCGGCTTTCAGTCCGTCAAGCCCGCGGAGCGCGCGGATCTCACCGGCAAATTGCAGAACATCGCGCTGGTGGCGGTCCGCAAGCGATTTTCGCCGGAGTTCGTCAATCGCATCGACTGTATCATCACCTATCAGCCGCTCACGCCGGAATCGCTATCGACCATCCTGGACCAGCAGATCGCGGATTTGCAGAACCACGTCAATACCCGGTTGGGGGCCCGTTCCTTCACGCTGGAAGTGCCTTTCGAGGCCCGCCGGTTCCTGCTGCAGAAAGGAACCAGCGCGGAGTACGGCGCCCGCGAACTGAATCGGACCATTCACCGTCACCTGACGCAGCCGCTGGCCACCCTGGTGGCCACCGGGCAGGTAAGCCCTGGCGCGCGCGTGCGTGTAGACGTCTCCGAGGACAACGAGACCCTCCATCTCCGGTCTGCCGAAGGCGATGAGGCCCATGCTCCGTCCCACCCCACAGTCCTGCTGGTTGACGACAATCGTGACCTGCTGCACTTCCTGGAACGGCTCATGGCCGATGCCGGCTGGAAGCTTCTCACCGCCGAATCCGCCGCCGATGCCCGGAAACTGATGGCATCGGAGAAGCCCAACGCGGCCCTGTTGGATTATATGCTTCCCGACGGCAATGGCGTCGAGTTGGGCGTGGAGTTTCTGCAAGCCCTGCCGCGCATGCTGGTCATCATGATGACGGGAACCATCCTGCCGCCGGAAGAGGAGGCCCTGTGCGAGGAGCACAATTTTCCGGTCCTGCGCAAGCCGTTCCTGGCTTCCGACGTGATGAACCAGATTCGCAGCCGCCTCACACCCGCCGCCACCCGCGGCGCATAATTCCAAGATTCAAAATCGGTTAGATCTCGCCGTCAGCACTCGCCCGGTCCGCTGAAACGCTTTCTTGCTTTTTAGATTACGCGTAATTACAATACGCGTATTGGAGGTCATCGTGAAGAAGGAATTCGAATTCGGTGCCGGCCGGTTTCGCGGCAAGATCGGAGCGATCGCCGTCGGTCGAGAAGGCAAGGAGTTGAAGGCCCTGCTGGGCGAGTTCGCCCAAAGCCGCGGACGCGGGAATGCGGTGATGGTGCGGCTGAGCGACGACGCGCTGGCGCGCGTGGATCAGTTGGTGGAAGCTACCCTGTTCGGCAGCCGCTCGGAATGCGCCGCATTCCTGATCGCCGCCGGCATCGACAGCCGCAAGGAACTCTTCACGCGCCTCAGCGCGCACACCGAGGAGATCCGGAAGCTGAAAGAACAGCTTCGCCAAGTAGCGCTGGAGGTCCTGCAGCCCAAGCCGCCGGACGCGTAGCGGCATGCCCGTCTATGCCAGAAATATTTGATTTTTTGCGTTTTTGCTATTGCCACCGCGCCAAAAAAGGTTATTCTAGGGGTGATTGTGCCCTGACAACAGGAGGCGTGCATAATGTTTGAGAGTGAGAGATTCTCTGCCAACGACGAAGAAGACTTGGAAGACTTTCAGGATTACGACGACGAGGAACATTCCGATGTGAGCGCCAAGCTGGACGAGTTCGACGACGAGGACGACGAGGATGAGGAGGAAGAGGAAATCGTCGTAGTCGAGACCGTCGCGGAAATACCGCCCGCCCCGGCGGCGGCTCCCGTGGCGCCGCCAGCCCCGGCACCCGCTCCTGAAGCGCCCAAGAAGCCGGCCGCGAAGGCCGCTGCCGCCAAAGCTCCGGCTAAAAAGGCAGCCGTCAAGAAGGCGCCTGCCCCGCCCGCCGCCAAGAAGGCACCTGTGAAAAAGGCTGCGGCCAAAAAGGCACCTGCGAAAAAGGCGGTTGCCAAAAAGGCCCCGGCGAAGAAAGCTGCGGCCAAGAAAGTCCCCGCCAAACCCGCCAAAAAAGCTCCGGCCAAGAAGGTGGTGGTGAAGAAGGCCGCGGCAAAGAAAGCGCCGGCCAAAAAGGCCGCCAAGAAGGCGCCTGCCAAGAAGGCGCCCGCAAAGAAGGCGGCGAAGAAAGCCCCGGCCAAAAAGGGCAAACGCTAGCCGCGGCTACTTGTTCACGATCGCCCGGCAGCGTTCAAAAAGTTCCAGCAGGGCATCGGCGTATTCTTCGGCAGACCGGACAGCCGGTTTGCCGGAGAATCCCGCACCGGACGCGCCTCCCTTCCCGTAGCCTGTCGTCACCGCAATAAACTTCGTCAGCTCGAGAGCAATTTCGTCCTTGCTTCGCGCGGGCGCAGCCGCCGCCGCGCTTTCCTTGTTGTCGTCCACTGAGATGATGTTCTCCGCCATGGTGTGATACAACTCTAGGGTACAGCATTTCCATGCCGCTCACCGCCCGCCGGCATGTCCGCAAGATGCGCGGAGGGGCTCAATCCCACCTGCTGGAAGCGGATGACGGCAACTTCTACATCGTCAAGTTCCAGAACAACCCGCAACACCGCCGGATCCTGGTCAACGAACTGGTATCTTCGGTGTTCCTGAAGTACCTCCAGATTTCCGCCGCGCCGGCCGCCCTGATCCGCCTCACGCCCGAGTTCCTGGCCGCCCATCCGGAGATCTGCATCCAACTGGGCAGCCGGCGGATCCCGGTCGAACCCGGCTGGCATTTCGGATCCCGCCACCCCGGCAATCCGGATGTTCTGGCTGTCTACGATTATGTCCCCGACGCGCTGCTGGGAGGCGTAAGCAACCTCCAGGATTTCCTGGCCATCCTGGTCTTCGATAAATGGATGGCAAATGCCGATGGCAGGCAATGCGTCTTCTTCCGGGCCCGCGTCGAAGATTGGGGAGCGGCGGTGAAGAAGGCCTTCGTGGCGGTCATGATCGACCACGGATTCGTCTTCAACGGGCCGAACTGGGACTTCACGGAGTCACCCCTGCAGGGCCTCTATCCGCGCCGGATGGTCTACGAGCGGGTGCGGTCGCTCGACGACTTCCAGCCCCATCTGGACCAGGTGATGCACTTCCCGGAAGAGGAAGTGGACAAGGCCGTGCGTGCAGTTCCGCCGGAGTGGCTGGAAAGCGAAGAGGACGAATTCGAGCGGCTCCTCGAAAAACTGATGCGGCGCCGCGACCGCCTTCCGGACCTGATCGCCGGAACGCGGGAGGCGCGCATCAACCCTTTTCCAAACTGGACCTGATTTCGCGCGCCACCCGTGCCGCCGTTGCCGGCGCCAGCAGAATGCCGTTGCGATAGTGCCCGTACGCCAGCCACAGCCGGGTATCCTGCAGGCGGCCGATGACCGGCTCGAAATCTTCGGTTGCCGGACGGAATCCCAGCCAGGCGTCGGTGCGCTGCGCCGTGGATAGCGCCGGCAGCAGCTCGCAAGCAGCCGCATGAATCCCGGCGACGATCTTCGGATCGATGGTGCGGTCGAAGCCGGCCTGTTCCGAGGAGGTCCCCGCAATCGTAAACCCGCTGGTCCGCTGCATGACGTAGGTGTGGCCGTGCCGCAGGATCGGCCCTAGCGAGCCGGGCGCCATGCTGTATCCGAGCAGGTGCCCGCGTACCGGAAAAGTCCGCGGGATCGCAAATCCCGATATCGGGATCTCACTGCTCCAGGCGCCGGCTGCCAACACCGCCCAGTCCGCGATCACCCCGCCGCCGGGTGTAACCACGTTGACCCTGCGCGTGCCAGGCTGTATCGCATGCACCTTTGTGTTCTCTACAATCGAGACGCCCTGCTGGCGCAAGGCGCCGCGCAGCGCCTGCATCACCTGGCGCGGGTCGACCAGTGCGTCATCCGGGTAATAAAGCGCGCCGGCTCGCTGTTCGGAGCGGATTCCCAGCGCCTGCTGTGACTCCCGCCGCTCGCGGAGTTCCTGCCAATCCGCCTCCGAATGCGCGAACTCCATCGCCCCGCAGCGCCGATAGTCGATTCCGATACCGCTTTCGGCTGCCAGTTCTTCCACAAATGCCGGATACCGGGCCATGCTTTCCAGCGCAAAGGCGGCCCATCCGCTGCGCGCGATAAGCTCGCCGCCGGGCGCCAGCATCCCGGCTCCGGCCCAACTGGTTTCGCCCCCGAGCACACCGGCATCCAGCAGCGTCACGACCGCGCCCGCCTGGGCCAGCCGCCAGGCGATCGACCCGCCTACAATCCCTGCTCCGATGACGGCTACAGAGGACCCGTCGTCTGCCATATAACTTCATCTTAGCGTCCGGAAGGTGGCCCCCAATGCCCATCCCTTGAGGCACTGGGGTAGGATGAGAGGAGCATGACCACCCCAAAACGACTGATCCTCTTCCTGGTACTTGCCGTGGCGGTGCTGGCGCCCGCGCTTTGCCAGGAACTTCCGAATGGCGTGAAAAAGGTGACCTCGGTGGAAGGCATCACCGAGTACAGCCTGGAAAACGGCCTGCACTTCCTCATCTTCCCGGACCCCTCCAAGCCGACCATCACCGTTAACATCACCTACCTGGTCGGGTCGCGCCACGAGGGTAGCGGCGAAGGCGGAATGGCCCACCTGCTCGAACACATGCTGTTCAAGGGCAGTACGCATCACACCAACATCATGCAGGAGCTGACTGAACACGGTTCCCGCCCCAACGGAAGTACGGATTTCGATCGCACCAACTATTTCGAGACTTTTCAGGCCAGCGACGAAAATCTGAAGTGGGCGCTGGACCTGGAATCGGACCGCATGGTGAATTCCTTCATCAAGAAGGAGGATTTCGACAAGGAGTTCTCGGTGGTGCGCAACGAATTCGAGATGGGCGAGAACAATCCCTTTGCCGTGCTGTATCAGCGCACCATGACGGCGGCCTACACGGCGCACAATTACGGCCGTCCGGTGATCGGCAACAAGTCGGACGTGGAGCGCGTGCCCATCGATCAACTGCAGGCTTTCTACCACAAGTATTACCAGCCGGACGACGCCGTGCTCATGGTGGCGGGCAAAGTGGACGAACCGAAGGTGGTGACGCTGGTCAGCGAGTACTTCGGCAAGATTCCTCGGCCCGAGCGGAAGCTGAATCCGACGCACACCGTGGAGCCCACGCAGGACGGCGAACGCCTTACGGTGGTGCGGCGCATCGGCGATGTGCAAGGCATCTTCATCGTCTACCACACGCCGGACGGCGGGAACGCGGATCAACCGGTGCTCGACGTGCTGGCCAGCGTCATGGGCGAGCAATCCTCCGGCCGGTTGTACAAGGCCCTGGTAGATAACAAGAAGGCCACCCAGGTTTTCGCCCAGTCCATGCAGCATGACGAGCCGGGGCTGATCATGTTCGGCGCCATTCTGAACAAGACGGATTCGCTCGATACGGCGCGCGATACGATGCTGACCACCATCGACGGCGTGGTGAAGGAACCGCCCAGCAAAGAAGAAGTAGACCGCGCCAAGACCCGCCTGGAGAAGCAGGTGGACATGATGCTCCGCAACTCCGAACAGGTCGGACTGTTCATGAGCGAGTACCTGGCCATGGGCGACTGGCGGCTGCTGTTCTACGATCGCGACCTGCTGCGCAAGGTCACGCCCGCGGATGTGCAGCGGGTGGCAACTGCCTATTTGAAGTCGTCCAACCGGACTATCGGCGAGTTCATCCCGGATGCCAAGCCGGACCGCTCCGAGATTCCCGCGAAGACCGATGTTGCCGCCGTGCTGAAGGACTACAAGGGAGCGTCGGCCATGCAAGCGGGCGAAGTGTTCGACCCGTCGACTACGAATATCGAGTCCCGCGTGCAGCGCTACACGCTGCCGTCGGGCATGAAGGTGTCCCTGCTCGAGAAGAAGACCCGCGGTGGCGCGGTGCGCGCCGTGATCTCGCTGCATTTCGGCGATGTGGAGAGCCTCAAGGACCTCGACACCATCGCGGGGTTGGCCGGCAGCACGCTCATCCGGGGGACCACCCATAAGAACCGGCAGCAGATCCAGGATGAAATCGACCGGCTCAAAGCGCAGGTGAACGTGGGCGGCGGTCCGACAGGCGCCAACGTCAGCATCGAGACGGTGCATGACAATCTGCCGGCCGTGCTGCGGCTGGCCGGCGAGATCCTCAAGGAAGCCACTCTGCCGGAAGCCGAATTCGAGGAGGTGCGCAAAGAAGAGCTGACGCAGCTCGAATTCGGTAAGACGGAGCCGCAGTATCTGGCCTTCACCGAGATCCGGCGCATCATGTATCCGTTCCCCAAAGGCGACGTCCGCGGCGAACTCTCCATCCCCGAGCAGATCGAGGAAACCAGGAACGCCAAACTCGGCGATGCCGTGGCCTTCTACAAGCATTTCTACGGCGCCTCGAACGGACAACTGGCGGTGGTGGGCGACTTCGATCCGGCCGAGGTGAAGAAGGAGATCGCGGCGCAGTTCGGTGAGTGGAAGAGTCCGGCGCATTTCGAGCGCGTAAAGACCGGGTTTCAGAAGATCGCGGCCGTGAACCGCAGCATCGAGACGCCAGACAAGAAAAACGCCGTCTTCATTGCGGCCACGCGCATCAACATTGACGACAGCGATCCGGACTACCCGGCGCTGCTGTTCGGCAACTACATGCTGGGCGGCGGCTTCCTCAATTCGCGGCTGGCGACGCGCATTCGCGTCAAGGACGGGTTGAGCTATGGCGTCGGCTCCAGCCTCTCGGCCAAATCCCATGAGAAGGACGGCGAGTATCAGGCGTTCGCCATCGCCGCTCCGCAGAACGTGGCCAAAGTGGAGGCCGCTTTCAAGGAGGAGATGGAAAGGGCCCTGAAGGACGGTTTCACCCAGAAGGAGATGGACGACGACCGCAACGGCTGGCTGCAATCGCAGCAGGTGAACCGCGCCGAGGACGGCTGGCTGGTGCGCGCATTGTCCGGGCGCGATTACGACGGCCGCACCATGTCTTGGGATGCGGACCTGGAGAAGAAGGTCTCGGCCTTGACCCCCGACGACGTGGTCCAGGCGCTGCGCCGGCACATCGATCTGGCGCAGATTTCCATCATCAAGGCGGGGGACTTCAAGAGCGCGGAGAGCACAAAATAGCCGTCCGCCGCGCGTAGAAGGCGGCATGATCGATGCGTAGCGCGATTTCGGCTGAGCTGTAACGGTTGGCCGCCAGGAGCATGCTCTTCTGTTCGCTGGTAGCGCGGGCGATGTCCAGCATCCAACGCCATCGTACGTACGCCTGTGGATCCTGCTCCGCGGGAAAGATGCGGGCGTTCCAGAGTGGTTGCCGGCTTTCGGCTTCCAGCCAATCGGGCAAGGGCCTGCCGCAAAAGTTCGCATCCTTGAAAGAGTCGTCGACGCCATAGTAGCGGATGAAGTACTGATTCGGGCCGGGCGCGATGTCGAGGCAGCCGGATGGCGGGAGTTCGAACGGTTCGTCCACATCGGCGCCAACCAGCACGTTGCGCCCGCGCAGGGTGAGCGGCGCGCGAATGCGGCAGCCTTCGATCCAGGACTCCCGGGCATCCACACGTCCCGGGGGCTCCACGATGCTGGCGATGCGCAGGATCCCGTCCGGCGGTCCGGCCAATTGGATTCCGCTGGAGATCAACTGGCTGGTGGATCCGAAGTGCAGAAAGTCGCATCGTTGTAAGGCGGATACGTGCAGCGGCAGGGATCTGAGCTGTTCGAATAATTCCGCGAGCACCGGCTCGGGGACCTGGGAGCCGCTCTGGCGTGTAGCCGCCAGATAACCCGCCAAGGTGGCCTGCGAACCCAGCGCGCAGCAGATCTCGCGATAAAGATCGAGACGAAAGGACAGCCGGCCCGCGCAGGCGTGCACCAGGCGGGCGGCCGACCCGGCATCCATGCTCATCACACCGACATCCAGCAGAGTCCGGCCGTCCGCGGCGATGGCCCCCGCATTCGCCTGTTCGCCGACACCCGGCTTCTGCAGAAACCGGAGCACCGAGCCGTCCGGACTCGGACAGATGACGCCGTGGCGCGCGGCTTCTTCGGGCGCGGCCTTGGCGGCGAGCACATTGATTCCGGGCCTCGAAAAATCGGCCGCGCCAGGCGCGAACAGGATTAGTGCGTCCCCGGCCGCGACTACTACCTGGCCGGCCCCGGACCGGCCCTCGGGCAACGCCAGGAAAGTGGGAACCAGCCGCTCGAAGATCGACGATTCGCCCGGCAGCGGGACGAAGATCTTGCCGCAGGGCGAATAGGCGGGCAGACGGCGGGAATCGCCACCGGCGTGGACGATCAGGATGCGCAGCCGCCGCAGGACCTCTGCGGCGGCCTCCGGCGGTGCGGCCTCGCGGCGGAGCACTTCCAGGAGGCATTGTACGGTGCTGCCGCCGCTGCCGATGCGCCGGCCGCCGGCATCCGGCACCACCAGCATCCGGGTAACGCCCGGCACCTGGCGCATGCGCATCTGCGACTCGTAGGCGGCCGCCTGCCGTTCGTTAGCGGCGGTGACGATCAGATAATCCCAATGTTGCGATGGTGCCGGACCGGCGGGTATGCTTGGGTAGAACATGAAATCCAATTCTGAAATTAACATTGACCGGCAGATCAATCGCGACGACTTGATTGTCATCGCCGGGGCCGGCGGATTCATCGGCGGCGCGCTGGCCCGCTATTTCCACGATCTCGGCTACACGCGCATCCGCGCGGCGGATCGCAAGCCCCTGCCGCAATGGTATCAACACGTACCCGGCGTGGAGTGCCTGTCCATGGATCTGGGTGAGAAGGAAAATGCCATCCGCGCGGTGGAAGGAGCCGCGGAGGTCTACAACCTGGCCGCGGATATGGGCGGCATGGGTTTTATCGAACACTTCCGCGTGGAATGCCTGCGCAGCATCCTGGTGAACACACATCTAATTGAAGCGGCATGGCGCGCGGGCGCGCGGCGTTACTTTTTCTCGTCATCGGCATGCGCTTATAACACGGACCTGCAGCGGGATCCGCACGTGCGCGCGCTCAAGGAATCGGACGCGTATCCCGCAATGGCCGAGCGGGGCTACGGTTGGGAGAAGCTGATCTCGGAGATGTTCTGCCAGGAGTATTGGGCCGAGCGCGGGCTGGAGACGCACGTCGCCCGTTTCCACAACATTTACGGGCCGCACGGCACCTGGTTCGGCGGCCGCGAGAAGGCGCCGGCGGCCATCAGCCGCAAGGTGATCGAGGCCATGGACAGCGGCAACCTGACCATCGATATATGGGGCGACGGCTCCCAGACGCGCAGTTTCTGCTTCATCGAAGACTGCGTGTTGGGAATCGATCAGATCATGCACTGCGACCGGCTGATCGCGACGCCGATCAATCTGGGCTCGAGCGAACTGATTTCCATCAACGACCTCGTCAGCATGGTCGAAGACATCGCCGGCGTCAAATTGAAACGCACCTACGATCCGGCCGCACCCAAGGGCGTCGCCGGACGCAACAGCGACAACACGTTCATCCGCAGCATCCTCGACTGGGAACCGCACACGCCGCTGCGCACCGGCATGGAAAAGACTTACGCCTGGATCCGGCAACAGTACGCCGACCGCAAGGCAGGCAAGCGCGTGGTCACGGACTGATGCTCGACAGCCACATACCGCAGCGGATGGCGCTGGCCGGAGGTTGGATCGATCAGCCTTTCGTTTCCCGCCACAATCCCAAGCCCCCCGGATCCATGGTGGTGGTATCGCTGGAGCCGGAGATCATGTTCATGGATCGCTGTGGGATGGCCAGCAGCACCCGCAGCGTCGCTACCCGGATTTGGAACGGGGTGCTGCCCGAACGCCCGCCCGCCGAACTCGTGCGCGAACTGTATTGGGCGGAGAATACCGGCAAAGCCGACCCGTCCGGTTCGCAGGACATGGTCGGGCTGATCTACCCCGGCATCAGCCGGCTGGATTACGACGCGGCCATCGAAGGTGGATTGTTCCCGGCGCACATCGAATCGTGTTGCGAGCCTGGGATCGCCCGTTGGGTGGAAGAGATTTTCTACCTGGTCCCGATCAACCAGCGTCCGGCAGGTTATAACCCCCTCGCCACGCAAAACCTGGCGCCCGCGTGCATCTGGGAATTAGGCCAGACCGGCAAGGACTGTTTCGACGCCATCGTCAATCGGGATATCCTCCGGCTGGGCGCGTCCATGAATTCCTGCATGGCATGTTGGGAGGCGATTCTGCCCCATACCGTCGCGGATCCAGCCATCGATCTGGATCTGAAAGCGATTCTCTCCTGGTTCCAGGCGCACTATCCGGGCGCCATGTACTCCGGCTGCGGCGGCGGCTACATGATCGTGGTTTCCGAAGCGGCGGTGCCGGGGTCCCTACGGGTGAAGGTCAGAACCGGGTGAAGCGCGGTGGCGGGCAGCCAGTTCCTGCTGCATGGCGTGCACCGTGCGGCGATTCAACCGGTAGGGAATGATGAACCCGATCGAGCAGAGCAGCAGCACAGCCGGAACGGCGCCGTACAAAACGCCCAGGTAAGGCGTGGCGGCGGGCGCCCCGGGAGGTGCGCCGTGCGAGAACTTGCCGAAGACCGAGAGCAGCGCCCCCGCCAGTCCCAACGCGCCGCCGGCCGCGATCTTCTCGCCGAAATTCGCGATGCCGAAGAAGATGCCTTCCCGCCGCAAACCGGTCTTCAATTCGTCGGTATCGGCAACGTCGGCGACCATGGAAGGCGGAATCACCCAGACGGCGCTGGCGAACATGCCGCCAATGATGCTGCCCACGATGAGCGGCGTGGCGTGACCGGTGCCGAACAGGTGTCCCTCGCCGATCAGCAGCCAGGCCATCAGCAGCAACGCCGCGGTGGCCGACATGGCGATCATGGATAACGTGCGCTTTTCAGCGCGGCGGGCCAGAGCCAGCCACTGAAATACGCCCACCAGCGCGCCGACATAGAAACAGGTTTGAATGCCGCTCATGCTGGCGCTGCCGCCGATCCTGGCGTACCAGGTGAAGTATTGGATCGCCATGCTGGCGTTCAGCACCACCGCCAGGAAAAAGATGGTGGAAGATCCCCAGATCTTGCGGAACTCCACGTTCTGCATGGAGATTTTGAAGGCGGAAAAAAACGACGGCGCCGCCGAGGATTCGCCCGCGCCGGAAGTGCGGTGACGCAGCGTGCCGAAAAAGCAGACCAGCCCGGCGACGGTCATGAGCGCGCCGAAGGCCAGCCCGAGATGCGGGTAGCCTTCGTAATGCAGCTTGGGCTCGGAGCCATCCGCGGTGGCGGGAAAGAACAACAGGAAAGACAGGCCCGCGCCCGCCAGGGTCCCCAGTAATCCGAAGAGCGCGCGGACAGCCATGGTGCTGGTGCGATCGTCGTAGTCGCGGCTGAGCTCGGCGCCCAGGCCGAGGTACGGGATCCGGTAGACAGCGCTGGTAGCCCGCAGCGCCACCATGGAGCCGATCAGCCACAGCAAGAGTCCGCCGTGCGACAAGTGGCGCGGCGGGCTGAACAGCAGATAAAAACAGGGACCCATGCCCAGGGCGCCGGGCAGCATGTACACGTGACGGCGGCCCAGGCGCGACCGCGTGCGGTCCGAGAGATGGCCGATCAGCGGATCGGTGACCGCGTCGAGCGCCAGGGTGACAAACAGCCCGGCTCCCACCCAGGTGGCCGGCAGGCCCATCACGGAGTTGTAGAAGAACAGGATGAACAGCCCGGAGAGCACCATCAGCACCGTGATGGGCATTTCGCCGATGCCGTAAAGCAGCTTGGCCGAGAATGCCAGCGGGCGGGGCCGCGCATCGTCGATGGTCGGAGTGATAGGCGCGGTTACGCTCATGGAGTGCGGCTTATCCTATTAAACCAGAGCGGCGGGTGAAGTCAATTCCAGCGGTACTGGAAAAGAAGTTCGAATACGGCGGACTAACGGCCTGGCGTGATTTCCTGCACCGTGGCGAGCGTGCCGCCGCGAGCCTGGAACTCGGCGATGGCGCGCGCACCGTCCTCCGCATTCACGGCGGCGATAGCGTCGGTAACCACTGTTACCGGCTTGCCTGTATCCAGCAGGCCCGTCAGGACGCAGCGCACGCAGTAATCCGTGGCGACGCCGTAAACCACGTAACGATCGGCCTGGAGCCGGTTGAGCAGGGCGGGAAACTCGGGGTTGCTGAACACGTCCAGCTTCTGCTTTTCAATGATCGTCTGACCGGCGCCTACCAGGGTTTCCGCGGGCTTGGCCTGCCCGGCCGTACCCGCGACGCAGTGCGGCGGCCACTCGCGGAACTCGGGATCGTTTTCGGCGTGCGCGTCGGCGGTCGAGAGCAAGGGAATGCCGTGCTCCACGGCATAATGATTCAGGCGGGAGATGCCGGGTAACAGGCGCTCGGCGCCGGGCACGTACAGGGCGCCCGCGGGAAATAGAAAGTCGATCTGGGTATCCACATCCACGAATACTGTCTTCATACCAGGTTCCGGCGCGTCCGCTCGATCAGGGCGAGCAGATCCTTGCTATAGATGAGCGGCCAGGGTTCGGCGGGTTCCAGGCCGCGCAACGCTGGGGCCAGGTTCGCAATCGACTCGGCGGCGCGGGCGCGGGCCGCGTTCAGATCCGGCAGCGGCTCGACCAGCTTGCCGTTCAGGACCACCGGGCGCAGCATCGCCTTGCCGTTGCTGCACTCGCCGGAACGCGCCAGCACGTCGCGATCGTCGAAACGGAAAAGCTGCTTGGCTCCCGGCAGCGTGGTTTTGTCCTCGGCCATTTTGGCGGTGAAGCGCTTGATGCCGCAGCCCACATCCAGCTCCACCAGTTTGTAGATGGTGGCCATGGACGGCGCATCGGCGGAGGTGGCCAGTTGGGTGCCGACGCCGAAGGCATCGATGGGCGCGCCGCCGGTGACGAGGTCACGGATGCTGTATTCGTCCAGATCGCCGCTCACCATGATCTTGGCGTCGTGCATGCCGGCTTCGTCGAGGATCGCGCGGGCCTCGCGCGAAAGCTGCTGATAATCGCCGCTGTCGAGACGAATGCCCCACACCGGCAGTCCCATCCCGGCGACCTTTTTCACCGCCTCGATGGTATTGTACGTATCCACCAACTGCACGGTGGACGCGCCCATCAGTTGTTGGAGTTTGCGAAAGGCTTCGGCTTCGGCGCAGAAAGAGAGCACCCAGGAATGCGCCGCTGTGCCGTAGACCGGAACGCCGTGGCGGAAGCCGGTGAGCGTATTGCTGGTGCCATGGCATCCGCCCAGGTAACCCGCGCGTCCGCCCAGCACGCCGGCCTCGGGGGTGTGTGCGCGGCGGGTTCCAAACTCGATTACAGTGCGACCCGCGGCCGCATCCACGATGCGGGCAGCCTTACTGGCGACCAATGTCTGAAAGGTGAGCGCCGACAGCAGGTAAGTTTCGGGGATCTGCGCTTCGATAATGGGCGCGCGCACGGTCATCATCGGCTCGCCGGCAAACAGCACGGTGCCCTCGGGCACCGCGAAGACGTCGCCCGTAAAGCGGAACTGGCGGAGATACTCGAAGAATCCGTCGGGAACCTGCCGGAAGGTGGGCAGCCCGCGAAGGTAGCCGATCTCATCCTCGGTGAAGCCCAGATTCAGGAGATACTCGATGGCCTGCGGCAGCCCGGCGGCGATCACGTAGTTGCGGTGCGCCGGCAAGCGGCGCACGGTCAGTTCGAAGGTGGCCTTCTGTTGAACCTTCCCGGCCTGGTAGTAGCCGGCGGCCATGGTCAGTTCGTAAAGGTCCGTCAGTAAGCCATTCACGCGAGAGCTCAGTCGCGGCAGGCCGCCTGCCTGCCCCGGGTTTACTTTTTCTTGGGCGGTGTGGCTGGCTTCACGTCGCTGACCGCCTTCTGTAGATCTGTTACCGCCTTGCCGTCTAATTCATAGATGCTCGGCTCGTTCTCGCGCTTCGCGAAATAGGAGTCGCCCTGCTTGGTGATAGACACCTTTTCCACCCGCTTGCCGTTGTTGGAACTGACCGTAATGCCCATCACCGGTTCATTGCCGCCGGTATCGGGGAACTTGGTGGCAGCCAAATCGCGCAGCTTGTCCACCACCGCCTGCACGGAGGAGGAGTCCATCTCCTTGCCGCCACTCATCCACTTGTCACCGATCTTTTCGAAGGTGGATTTGCCGATCTCGATCTTGTTGGGATCGGTCCAGCCGAAATCGAAGACCTTCTTGTTGCGGAAATCGTCGACCGTCTTGTTGAGCCCGTCGCCCAGCTCGGCCGTCACCTTATATATACCGCCGATGGCGCTGCTCTTGGCGTAGTAGTTCTTGTCTTTGTCCTTGTGGACTTCGAGCGTCTCCGGGCCGCTGGCGTCCGCCACCGTCACCGTGGCCACCTTGGTTCCGGACGCATACCCCGCGGCCGCCTTCTTGGCGTCCTCGTCCGAGATGGTGGAATCCATCTTGGCGTCTTTCAGCTTGCGGATCAATTCTTCCACCTGGGAGCCGTCGGCGCGCAGCGGCTTCGGCTTCAAAATCTCCCAATCGTTCTGGTTGTTCTTGCCGAACTCGATGGTTTCCCCCTTGGCCGGTTGCAGATCCACGCGCGTCAGTTTGTCCTGATCGAACGTCAGCAGGCGTTTGTCGCGCAGGTCGTTGGGGGTCTTGTCCAGGCCGTTTTTGACGTAGGTATAGATGGTGTAGACCTTGGGGTCGCCGGCCAGCTTGGCGTAGGAGCCGCCGCCCGTGGGCGTATCGTCGCCTACTTCAATCTCGCTGGTCTTGCCGTCTTTTTTGGTGACCGTCACGTCGAGTGAGGGGGAATTCAAGCCGTACGGGGCAAGGTCGCTGGCCTTGTCTTCGACCACCTTGTCGCCATTGAGTGTGGCCAGCGTGCTGACCACAGTCTTGACCGTTTCCTGATCGGCGCGCAGCGGCTTGGGTTCGGTCATCTGCCACTGGCCGTCCGCGCCTTTCACCAGCACGGTGGAATCCGTGCCGGCTTTCTTGATCTTGACCTGCTGGATCTGGTCCTCGGGAATGCTGAGAATCTTGGGCACCGCGTCCGCGGTGGGTTTCGCGGCCGCGGCCTTTTGCTTGCGATTGGACCAGTAGAGAGCGCCGGCCAAGGCCGCCAGCACGATTACGGATGCAAGCAGTCCTCGCGCTTTCATCCCCTTATCTCCTGCGCCACCAGACCATCAGACCGGCGCCCACTACGGTCAGCGGGAGCAGCACCACGCTCCACCAGAAGATCATGTTCATGCGGTTGCCGCTGATGTTGAGGCGGCGATCTTCCGGCTCCTTGGGGCGGATGGAGATCAGATCTTCATCGGAGGTCAGCCAGTTGAACGAGTTCAAGGCCAGGTCGCGATTGGCGATCTGCCGCGAGCCCAGGAAATTGTTTGCGGCCCACATGGAGGAGCCGAACACCACGAAGCGGCCGTTGCCGCCCGGCTTTCCGGTGTTGTAAGTACCTGCGGCCGCCAGCACCAGGGGACCCTTGACGCCCTTGGAAGGATCGATCCGGCCGGTGACATTGGTAGTAGCGAAGCTGTTATCGCCCGTCGAGATCAGCTTATCCACCGTGACCTTGGTATTGCCTTCGATCTTCAAAGTCCGGGAGAGCGGGATGGCCGTGGGTACGCCTTCCTTGAAGTCGCGCACGATGGGCTGCGATTCGTAGTTCGTCACCATGGCCACTTCCGGACCCAGGCCGAAGATCTGGCCGATGCCGCTGGTGTCGAGCGCCAGGTCGGCGTTCATGGTGACGCCCCAGGAGGCGAGCAACTTCGTCAACTCCGGATTTTCCGAGCCTTCCTGCGCGCCGATCCGCAACGGGGTGTCCATCAGGAACAGGGCGCTGCCGCCGTTTTCGACATAGTTCTTGATCGCGTCCACTTCGGCTGCCGAGTAAGCCAGTTTGGGGCCGGCGGAGACCAGCACGCTGCAATCTTTAGGGATCTCCACCTTGGCCGGTTGCACCTGCCCCATGGCCGGCGTGGCGCCCAGGCCGGTCGGTGCGGCGCCGGGCGTGGCGGAAGTTTGCGACAGGTTGACCGTGCGCGTCTTATAGTTGTTGTGCTCCAGCCCTTCCTTCAGCAGGGACAAGCCGCTGCCGCTGCTTTCGTCGAGGCTGCGTTCCTCGCTGCCGGCCAGGAAGCAGGCGTTGCGCTCGCCGCCTTTAAGGGCGCGGATCAGCGCGCCGGTGATCTCCTCCTCGCTCAGGCTCTTGGCGTCTTCCTTTCGCGCGCCGGTATCCACCACGATCGTGCCTTCCTGGCGCACCCCGGCGGCGCGGGCCAGTTGCGGCTTCTTCACCGGATCGATGTAATCGACCTTGAAGTGCGGCGACAGCGCGGCGTAGCGGCCCAGCAGGTCGCGCGCCTGCGGAAAATTGGTGGTCTCGCCGAAGTAGGAAACGTTGACGTTGTTCTTGAGTCCCTTGACAGCCTTAACGGTCTGCTCGGAGAGGCTGAACTGCTTGTTGGCCGTGGAGTCGTAGGACTTGTCGTAGCGGTTGGCCAGAAAGTTGGCCACGCCCAGCGCGGCGATGATCACCAGGATGTAAACAGTGACATATGCCGAGTACTTGGTTTGTCTTGCTTTAATCCAATCTGCTTTCATCTATGCCCTCCAGCGCAGAGACTCCATGGCACGGGATGTGATGAAGAGCCCGAAGAAGATCATGGAGAGGTAGAAAATCACATCTTTGGAGTCCAGCACGCCTTTGGCGAATCCCTCGAAGTGAGTGACGATCGACAGGTAATTGACCACCTGTCCGTAGCCGGTGCTGTCGAACGCGGTAAACCAGCTTAGTAACCACAGGAGCAGGCACACAAAGAACGTGACGCCGCCGGCGATGATCTGATTCTTGGTCAAGGTGGAAATGAACGCGCCGATCGCCAACAGCGTGCCACCCTGCAGCAGCAGTCCGAGATAGCCGACCAGGATGGGCTTCCAGTCCGGCTTGCCAAAAGCGAACAGCAGCGCGATGTTGATGGCCGACATGCCCAGCACGCAGGCGTAGAGCAGAAGCGCGCCGAACCATTTGCCCAGGATCACCTCCAGGTCGCGGACGGGCGAAGTCATCAGCAGTTCGATGGTGCCCGTCTTCTTCTCCTCGGCGAAGAGACGCATGGTGATCATGGGGATGAGAAACAAAGCCACGGTGCTGGCGAATCCCAGCAGGGGCCGAATCACCATTTCATTCACGTTCATGGGTTGCGTGCGGCCCTGCATCTGGGACATAAACCCGAAGCGCACGAAATCGCGGGTGGCGGTGAAGAAACCGAACCCGAAGATCAGCGCGAAGAACGCCATCAGCAGATAGGCGATAGGGGAAGCAAAGTAACTTTTCAGTTCCTTGCGGCAGATGATCCAGATATTGCTCATGTTAGTTAGAGTGGCGGGGCTCGAAATTCCCGCGCGGATTACTGTCCGCCCTCCTTTTGGGCAACGCTTTTTTCAGCGGCGGTGAGTTGCAGGAAGATGTCTTCCAGGCTCAGTCCGACCGCGCGCAGTTCGTGCAGGTTCCAGCCGGAATTGACCACGGCACGCGCCAGATCGCCGCGCACCTGGCGGCCCTGCTGGCTTTCAACTTCAAAGCCGAGCCGGCCGTCCTTGGCGTCGCGCGGCACCACCCGGCTGACCCCGCTCACCTGTTCCAGCCGTTGCTGCACCTGGGCTAGGTCCAGCGGACCGTTACTGGAAGCGACTTCGAGAGCAATGGCTTCGGAGCCGCGCAGCCGGTTCGTCAGATTTTCGACCGAGTCGGTGGCTACCAGCTTACCCTTGTTTATGATGACCACACGATCGCAGGAATGCTCCACTTCCGACAGGATGTGAGTGCTCAGAATAATCGTGTGGTCGCCCGCCAGATGTCTAATCAAATCGCGGGTTTCAATGATCTGCTTGGGGTCCAGGCCGGCCGTAGGCTCATCGAGCACCAGCACGTCGGGGTTATGAATGATCGCCTGCGCCAGTCCCACGCGCTGCCGATAGCCCTTGGAGAGCTTGCCGATCAGCTTGGTGCGGACGTCGCCGATGGCGCATCGTTCTGTCACTTCGCCCACGCGACGCGCGACATCCGCAGCCCCAATTCCCTTCAGGCGGCCCACAAAAACCAGGTATTCGGAGACCTCCATTTCGGGATAGAGCGGCGGCGTTTCCGGGAGGTATCCGATGTGTCTCTTCACTTCCAGGGGATTCTCGAGGACATCGAAGCCGGCCACCGTAGCGGTGCCGGTGGTAGGCGGGAGATAGCAGGTGAGGACCCGCATGGTGGTGGTCTTGCCCGCGCCGTTAGGCCCGAGGAAGCCGACGATCTGCCCCTTCTCGACTTCGAAGGAGATATTGTCGACAGCGATAGTGCGGGCGTACCGCTTGGTCAAGTCCTGTACTTTGATCATAGTTTGATTCCGAACCGGACGTACACAGAAGGTAAGTGTTTGAAACTTCATGATAAAAAAGCAGTGGAAGGCTTGTCAAATCGGCACCCGGATTCAGCGGCAGGGTCACGCAGGAATGGTTGCGGTGGCAGGGAGCCACACCGGCGGCGCCGGAACCCGGATCGAAAACCGGCCGGCCAGGCGCTTGCCAAAACAGGTCCCGGCATAGATGTTTTATCCACAGGTAGTACACCGCAGGTTAACCGGAAGATGGTGAAAACAAGCACGATAAAAGCTGTTGAAAACAGGTTCGAAATGGAATTTTCATTTGACTGTAACAATCGGGATGGTGCATGATGAGGGTGGTTCCAAGAGGTCTGAGGAACAGCAAGCCGCCGAATGTTTAGCGAGCCCGGAGCGGTGATCCGGTATCGAGCCTAATAAAATAGAATCGATGCCGGGGAGTAAAGGGCAATCGGGGACGCTCGGGAGGCGAACTTCCTGGCTGGGAACCGGGCTGAACGCTTTGATCCGGAAGGGTCCGAAAGGCCCCAAAGGGGAGTGGAAGTTCGGGAAACAGTTGGGAGTGCCGGGCGCGAGTCAGGCAACGGGATCGCGGCAGCGATCTCGCGCGTAGCGGGGCAAACCGTCGCGCGTGAGGGAGCCGGGGTCTGAACGGGCAGGGCGAACGCTTGGTAAGGTAGTCGAAGAAGCAGGTCGGGAGCTTTGACCTCGAAATGGGGGCCTGGAGACGGGCAGTCGTTTCGGGAGAGTGAAAGGCCGCTTCGAGATACCAGTTCCGGCCAGAAGCGCTGGCAGACGAGCCTGGAGGCGTTGAGCCGTTGCCCTCGAAAGAGGGTGGCGGGGAGCCGAAGGGATGGCGTCCGGCGATTTTGGCTGCAAGGCTCTGTGCCGTATGCATGCCGGCGGGGAGTTCGGCTGTGAGATCGGGTCACTTGGAACCATTTTCTTTTTGGGACAGCAGCGCCACGAGCTGGGTCGAATCCGCCAACGATCCGGCTACGGATTTCCCCATCCAGAATCTTCCTTTCGGCGTCTTTCTCCGCGCGCCAGCCTCCGCCATCGGCATCGCTATCGGCGACCGCATTCTCGATCTGAGCGGTTGCGCGGAAACCGGCCTGCTGCGCGACCTGCCCCCGGAAACGATTGATGCCTGCCGCGCCCCCGTGTTGAATCGGCTGATGGCTCTCGGCCGCGGCCGGTGGTCCTCTCTGCGCCGGCGGATCTTCGAACTGCTGCGCGCCGGCAGCCCGCATCAGTCGGTAGTTGGCTCCTTGCTGGCGCCCATGAGCGCGGCCCAGACGGTCGTGCCGGCGCAAATCGGCGACTATACCGATTTCTACGCCTCCATCCACCACGCCACCAATGTCGGCCGCCTGTTCCGGCCGGACAATCCGCTGTTGCCGAACTACAAATACGTGCCTATCGGCTATCACGGGCGCGCCTCCTCCATCTCCGTCAGCGGGACCGCCGTGCGCCGTCCCCGCGGGCAGACCAAAGACGCCTCCGCGGCATCGCCGGTTTTCGGCCCCAGCCGAATGCTCGACTACGAGCTGGAAGTGGGATTCTTCATCGGGCCCGGCAACCATCCGGGCGTTCCGATTCCCATGGCGGCCGCGGAGGACCATATCTTCGGCCTGTGCCTGCTCAACGACTGGTCGGCGCGCGACATACAAGCCTGGGAATATCAGCCGCTGGGGCCCTTTCTCGCCAAGAGCTTCGCCACCACGATCTCACCGTGGGTCGTTACTTTGGAAGCGCTGGCTCCGTTCCGCACGCCGGCTTTTGCGCGGCCCGAGGGCGATCCCGACCCGCTGCCCTATCTGAACTCGCCCGCGGACCGGCAAAACGGCGGGATCGACCTGACGCTTGAAGTGGACATCCGGTCAAATCGAATGGATGCGCCCGTGCGGCTCAGCCGGAGCAGCCTGAAGGACCTCTATTGGACGCCGGCGCAGTTGCTGACGCACCACGCGAGCAACGGCTGCAATCTGCGTCCGGGCGATCTGCTGGCCAGTGGTACCGTGTCGGGATCGCAGCCCGGCTCGCGCGGCTGTCTGCTCGAGTTGACTCACCGCGGCGCCGAGCCCGTCCGCTTGCCCACCGGCGAACTGCGCAAGTTCCTGGAGGACGGCGACGAAGTCATTCTGCGCGGGTACTGCCGGCGGGAAGGATTCCCACGTATCGGCTTCGGCGAGTGCCGCGCGACCGTCCTCGGCTCGCTTTAGGGGGCCAACCGCGCGCTACCATAGGCGCATGGCCGATGTCATTCGCGCGCCTCGCGGCACGACCCTGCGCTGCCGGGGGTGGAAGCAGGAAGCCGCGCTGCGCATGCTCATGAACAACCTCGACCCCGAAGTCGGGGAGCGTCCGGCGGACCTGGTAGTGTACGGCGGCGCCGGCAAAGCTGCGCGCGACTGGCCGTCGTATCGCGCCATCGTGCGCGAACTGGAATCGCTGGCTTCCGATGAAACCCTGCTGGTGCAATCCGGCCGGCCGGTGGGCGTGTTCCGCACGCACGAGGAAGCGCCGCGCGTCCTGATCGCCAACGCCAACCTGGTGGGCCACTGGTCCAACTGGGAGCAGTTCCGCGCCCTCGAAAAGCTGGGCCTCATCATGTACGGGCAGATGACCGCCGGAAGCTGGATCTACATCGGCACACAGGGGATTCTGCAGGGCACCTACGAAACATTTGCCGCGGCGGCCCGCAAACACTTCGGCGGATCGCTATCCGGGAAACTGGTGGTCACCGGCGGCCTCGGCGGCATGGGCGGAGCCCAGCCTCTGGCCGCCACCATGAACGGCGCGGCTTTTCTGGGCGTCGAAGTGGATCCCGCCCGCATCCGCAAGCGGATCGAGACGGGCTACTGCGACGTGATGACCGACTCGCTCGATGAAGCGCTGAGGATTTTGCGGGAAGCCATGCGGGCCGGCCAGCCGAAATCCGTCGGGCTGGTCGCCAATTGCGCGGAGGCCCTGCCCGAACTGATGCGGCGGGGCGTGGTTCCGGATCTGCTCACCGACCAGACCAGCGCCCACGATCCGCTCAACGGCTACATCCCGGCGGGCCACACGGTCGAACAGGCAGCCGAGTTGCGGGCGCGCGATCCGCAACAATACATCGACGCGGCGCTGAATTCCATCGCGACGCACGTACGCGCCATGCTCGACCTGCAGCGGGCTGGCGCCGTTACGTTCGACTATGGGAACAATATCCGGCGCTTCGCGGCCGATCGCGGTGTGACGGATGCCTTCCGGATCCCGGGATTTGTGCCGGAATACATCCGCCCGCTGTTTTGCGAGGGACGCGGACCCTTCCGCTGGGTGGCGCTTTCCGGCGAGCCGTCGGACATTGCCGCCACTGACAAACTCATTTGCCGGATGTTTCCATCGAGTCCGGCTTTGACCCGGTGGATCTCTCTGGCACAGCAGAAAGTTCATTTTCAGGGGCTCCCGGCCCGCATCTGCTGGCTGGGTTACGGCGAGCGCGCGCAATTCGCGCTGGAGATGAATCGCATGGTGGCCAAGGGCGAGATCAAGGCGCCGATCGTCATCGGCCGCGATCACCTGGATTGCGGTTCGGTGGCATCGCCGTACCGCGAGACCGAGGGCATGCTGGATGGCAGCGACGCGGTGGCCGACTGGCCCATCCTGAATGCGTTGCTGAACACCGCGTCGGGCGCCAGCTGGGTCTCCGTCCACAACGGCGGCGGCGTGGGTATCGGCTATGCCCAGCATGCCGGCCAGGTCACGGTGGCGGACGGCACGGAGCAAGCGGCACGCTGCCTGGAACGCGTGATGACCTGCGATCCGGGGATCGGCGTTTTGCGGCATGTCGATGCGGGATACCCCGAGGCCATCGAGTTCGCCCAGCGTGCCGGGCTGCGCGCGCCCATGCGCCGCGATTCATGACTACGCTGGTCCGAGGTGCGCGTCAGCTCCTGACTCTGCGCGGGCCGGACGGTCCCCGGTGGGGCGCGGCTCTGGGCGATCCCGGCATCGTGTCCCCCGGCGCTGTCCTGATCCGCAACGGCACGATCGTCGCCGCCGGTCCGGCGCGCCGCATCGAGAAGCTGCCGGAAGCGCGTCGCGCGCGCGAGATCGACGCCGGCGGCCGCGTGGTGCTTCCCGGGTTCGTGGACAGCCATACGCATCTGATCTTTGGCCGCCCGCGCCTGGTGGACTACGAAATGCGTCTCGCGGGCGCCACGTATGCCGAAATCGCCAAGGCGGGCGGCGGGATACTTTCCAGCGTGAAAGCCGTGCGTTCCCTGCCCGCATCCCAACTCGAAGCCCAGGCCCGCGACTGTCTTGCCGCCATGGCGGCCCACGGTACGACCACGGTCGAGGCCAAGTCCGGCTACGCTCTGGATCAACCGGGGGAACTGAAGACGCTGCGGATACTGGCGAAGCTGAACGGCGACCCGTTGGATATTGTGTCCACCTACCTGGGGGCGCACCTGGTGCCGCCCGAATTTGCCGGGCGGGCGGATGCGTATGTGGACTGGATGACCGCGGAGATGATGCCCAGAGTCCGTAAGCTGGCGCGCTTCGTGGATGTCTACTGCGATTCGGGGGCATTTACGCTGGAGCAATCCCGGCGTTACCTGGAGGCTGCGCGGAGTCTCGGATTCGGACTGCGGATTCACGCCGAACAGTTCGCGCGGACGGGAGCCGCGCGCATGGCGGTGGCCTTGGGCGCGGCCAGCGTGGACCACCTCGAGCAGGCCGGCGAGGAGGATGTTCGCGCCCTGGCTCAATCCCAAACCATCGCCACGCTACTGCCCGGTTCCGTATTTCACCTGGGCCTGCGCACCTACGCACCCGCCCGCGCGCTGATCGCCGGCGGCGCGGCAGTGGCGTTGGCGACCGATTTCAATCCCGGCACCAGCCCGACTTGCAGCATGCAGATGGTGCTGTCGCTGGCGTGCGCTGAAATGCGCATGTCGCCAGCCGAGGCCATCGCCGCCGCAACCATCAATGGCGCGCACGCGCTGGGACTCGCGGATCGCATAGGATCGCTCGAACCCGGCAAACAAGCCGACCTGGCGATCCTGAATGCCGGGGACTATCGCGAGTTACCGTATTACTTCGGGACAAACAACGTACATCACACCATCAAACGAGGCGTGATCCTCTCATGAGCCGAACTATCGTCGAAGTTGTACCCAATTTCTCCGAAGGCCGCGACGCCGCCAAAGTGGATGCCATCATCGAAGCCATCCGCTCCGTGCGCGGGATTGCCATCCTGGACCGCGAGCTGGACGCCGATCACAATCGCTCGGTGGTCACTTTTGCCGGACCGGCTGCGTCCGTGGTCGAAGCCGCTTTTCGCGGCGTGGAGCGGGCCGTCAGCCTGATCGACCTGCGCCACCACACCGGCGTGCACCCGCGCATTGGTGCGGCGGACGTGGTTCCGTTTGTTCCGGTCGAAGGCGTCACCCTGGAAGATTGTGTGCGCCTGGCCAACGAATTGGGCCAGCGCATGTGGGAACGCCTGCGGGTCCCGGTATATCTGTACGAAGCCGCCGCGCGCCGTCCGGACCGTGTCAACCTGGAGAACATTCGCCGTGGCCAGTTCGAAGGGCTGCGCGAGGAAGTGCGCACCAACCCCGACCGCCGGCCGGATTTCGGCGATGCCGAGCTGCATCCGAGCGCGGGTGCGACCGTGGCGGGCGCGCGCAAATTCCTGATCGCCTACAACATCAATCTGAACACCGCGGACGTGGAGATCGCCAAGCGCATCGCCAAGGCCATACGGTTCTCTTCCGGCGGCTTCCGCTACGTCAAGTCCATGGGCGTGCCGCTGGCCTCCCGTAATCTGGCGCAGGTTTCCATGAACCTTACCGACTTCGAACAGACCCCCATGCATCGGGTGTTCGAAGCCGTACGCGCCGAGGCCGCCCGTTACGGCGCGGCCATTGTGGGCAGCGAGATCGTGGGCTTGATCCCCAAACGCGCCCTGGAAATGACCGCCGAATGGTATTTGCAGGTGGAGAATTTCCATCCTAGTCTGGTATTAGAGAACCGCTTGGCGGAGGCCGCTACCGTGGATGGACTCAACGAATTTTTGGACGAGCTGGCGGCGCCTACCGCCACGCCGGGCGGCGGCAGCGCGGCCGCGGCCGCGGCGGCCATGGCGGCATCGCTGGGCGCCATGGTGTCGGGCTTAGCCAAGCTTCCGGTTGAGGCTTTCGAAGCCGACCGTAAGTTCTTCGCCGAAGCCGTGAAGCGGGATGCCGCATCCTATGAAGCGGTGCGGGCTGCCTACAAGAGGCCGAAAGACGAGCGGGCGCCGTTCATCGAGCAGGCTTTACACGAGGCCGCCAAGGTCCCCCTGGAAGTCGCCGAAGAGGCCGCCAGCTTGCAGGAGAGGCTGCGGACTCTGGCCGCCACGGCCCCCGCGAGGTTCGGATCGGACGTGGAGACCGCACTGGGTCTGGTGCAGGCCGGCATCGACGGCGCGCTGGCCAATGTGCGCATCAATATCGAATCCATGAAGGACCAATCCCTGATCGCCGGCCTGCGGGATCGGCTCGCCAGGCTGTCATGAGCGCGACGCTGGTTTCCCTCACCGCATCGCCTGCTCCCCGCCCCGCATGGTTGCGCGCGCCGGCGCCCGTGGGCGCAAACTATCGCGAGCTGAAAAACCTGATTGACGGCCTGGGACTGCACACGGTCTGCGAAAGCGCCGCGTGTCCGAACGTCGGCGAATGCTGGAACCATCGCACGGCCACGTTCATGATCCTGGGTAATGTTTGCACCCGCCGCTGCGGTTTCTGCGCCGTGCAGAAAGGCGCGCCCCTGGCGGTGGATTACGATGAGCCGCGGCGCGTGGCGGAAGCCGTGGCGGCCATGGGGCTGCGCTTCGCGGTGATCACCAGCGTGAATCGCGACGACCGCGCGGATGGCGGTGCGGAGTTGTTCGCGCTCACGATTCGCGCTATCCGCGAGCGGGTGCCCGGCTGCGGCATCGAAGTGCTGGTGCCGGATTTCCAGGGCAGCCACGCGGCCATGGGCATCGTCATGGACGCCGCTCCGGACGTGCTCAATCATAATACCGAGACCGTGCCGCGCCTGTACCGCAAAGTGCGCATGGGAGCGCGTTATGAGCGCTCGCTGGAAATGCTGGCCTACGCCAAAAGCCGGTCGCCGCGCACGCCGGTGAAATCGGGTTTGATGCTGGGTTTGGGCGAAACCATCCCGGAGGTGCTGGCGGTCATGCGCGACCTGCGCGCGCACCGCGTGGATATTCTGACGCTGGGCCAGTACCTGCGCCCTTCGCCCAAGCACCTGCCCATCGTGCGATATGTCCCGCCGGCCGAATTCGACGATCTGCGCCGCGCCGGCGGCGAAATGGGTTTCGCACACGTGGAGTCCGGACCGCTGGTGCGCAGCTCGTATCATGCGCGCGATTCCGTTGCCGCCGCGAGTGACACGCGCGATGCAGATTCTGCACGGCCGTGCGGCGGCGATATGTAATCGTTTCGATGCGGCCGGCCATGCTAAAATCGGGTTGTTACCAATCGCGGACAACCGCTCGACCGCAAGACCTGCCTACGAGATGGGGGCGCAACGGATTCGACGGGATTGAATCGTGATGGGGAGGCGTGCCGGGTTCCGAGCTCCCGTAAAACGATCGGAAAAACACAACTGCCAATACGCAGTTTGCATACGCTGCCTAATTAATTAGGTAGCCGCTCCAGCCGCTGAGCCCGCGCGGCGGTGAGTGAGCGTCATCTTGCGGGATAGGCTGAAGTGCTTCGGTCCGGAGCATGAGGCCGAGATCAATCGGGCTAGGCGGCCGCCGCTCTTGCCGGTTCTGAGGCGGGCGCCGAAGATTCTGAACCGTGCTACGCACGTAGGCTCTTCATGGCGAGCTTTCTCGGACGCGGGTTCAACTCCCGCCGCCTCCACCACCTCAAAACCTTCGGTGGCCTCACTCGCGCTTATTTCCTGGCTCAGCGCCATCCTGGCAGGCCGCCGCGTATTGCCTCATTTCATCCTCCGCCAGCAATTCCCGTCCCGTGAGGTGATACACATCCGCCAGCATCCAGTGAGCTTGCGGAATGTCGCGGGCGGCGAATATAAGGTGTGGAATGGCCGACGCGCGCGTTTCCGGTTGTTTCGCGAGCAGCCATCCCAGCAGTAACTGGGACTTCGGATTCGTGGTATCCAGGCGAGCTCCCTTCTGCGCGAAGACCTCTGCCTCCGGCATCCGGCCCTGCTGCGAAAGCACCCAACCCAGGTTGGAGTAATACGCGCCCGTGTTCGGATCCAGTTCAATGGCCCGGCGGAGTTCGAAGGCCGCATCATTCCAGCGTCTGAGATGGGCATAGGCCGCTCCCAGATTCCCATGTGCCCGGGCGAAGAGCGCGTCCGCCGCTACCGCTTTCTCCAACTCTGCCGCCGCGTCTTGATAATCGTGTTCGCTGGTGTATCGCTCGGCTCGCACACAGGCCCTGAGAGCTGCCGGTCTCGGTCTGTGCGCCAAGTCGGCTACGGAGACGATTGCGGGCGTGCCGATCTGCCGGTAGGGTGACGGGATGGACAGGGTGGCCGCGCCTCCACCGGAGCCGACCTCTACCTGGTGCGACAGTATTTCACGTCCGGAATCATCCACCACCCGTAATGTATATTCACCGGGCTTGGCGGCGAACTGGAAGGAACCGTCCGCGCTGACGTCCGCGCGATGGTCTTTTCCGGACGGCCCAGGTCCCTTCCAGTGAACGGACAGGTGGTTGGAATCCCCGGCGTTCGACAAATCAATCTGTCCCTCGAATGTGGCTTGGCCCCACGCCAGGCTGGCCGCAGCCAGGCCAAAAACGGCGATCAATCTCATGGTCACTGTTCTTTCCGAGACCTCGTGTGCGCTTTTAGCAATTGGCAGTCCGCTCGGCGCTGCGAGGCAGTGCGGAGGGTCGGATTCTACACATGCGAATTTGTTCCCTAACCGTTTGCCCTAGTAGAGCGTCTACCAGTTGGTAGGATCTCTACCAATATGGCCAAAGATACGAACCGCGCCGAGTTGTTGCAGGGCACCCTCGACATGCTGATCCTGCGCACGCTGTTGTTCGCTCCCATGCATGGGCATGGCATCGCGAAGCACATACAGCGCACCTCGGAGGATGTGCTGCTGGTCGAGCACGGATCCTTGTACCCGGCCCTGCACCGGCTGGACCGCAAAGGCTGGATCACATCCAAGTGGGAGACCACCAGCCAGGGGCGCGAGATGAAGTTCTACCGCCTGACGCCGGCGGGCCGCAAGCAACTGGCGATTCAGGAATCCAAGTGGGAACACTTGGCGCGCGCCATCGCCCGCGTCATGCGTCCGGCGGAGGAGTGATCGGTGCGGCGGCAAGCACGCGAACGGGATTTCGACCGGGAACTGCGCGCGCATCTCGAGCAGGAACAGGAAGAACTGAGTGCCGCCGGGACCGCCGCGGAAGAAGCCCGCTACGCCGCGCGCCGCGCCTTCGGCAATATCACGCTGCACAAGGAGGTCATGCACGAAATGTGGGGATGGACATCCGTCGAACATCTGCACCAGGACTTGCGCTACGCCGTCCGCATGCTGGCCAACAGTCCCGGCTTCGCGCTGGTTGCCGTACTGTCACTGGCGCTCGGGATTGGCGGCAACACGGCGATCTTCAGCCTGATGAATGCGGTGATGTTGCGGTCGCTGCCGGTTCGGGAACCGGACCGCTTGCTGCTGTTCGGCAAGGGGCGCTGGGCCGGAATCACGGACGGCATGCCGAACCGCAGTTGGCAGTTGTTTTCCTACCCGTTCTACCGCGAGGTGCAAAGCAAGAATCAGGTCTTCACCGGCGTGACGGCGATGATGAGCCTGCCCAACGACGTCCGCGGCGTAGTCAGCGGCAATGCCGACTCCGAAGCGATGCATGCACGCCTGGTCTCAGGCACCTACTTCGACGTCCTGGGCGTCAAAGCCGCCGTCGGCCGCACCTTCACGGACGCCGAGGACCAGATACCCGGCGCGAATCCGGTGGCGGTGATCAGCTACTCGTGGTGGCAGCGGCGGTTTGGACGCGATGCGTCCGTATTGGGCAAGACGCTGGCGATCGGCCCCACGGTCTTCAAAATTATCGGCGTGGCGGCGCCGGAGTTCTTCGGCACCACGGTGGGGGAGTCGCCCGACCTTTGGATTCCGCTCGCCATGAATGCCCAATTGCCTCCGGGATGGGGCGGCGACCCGGCCATGAAGGAGCCGCTGTTTCAATGCCTCTACATTCTGGCCCGGCTCAAGCCCGGCGTAACGGCGGGGCAGGCCGGCGCGCAGGTAAACCTGCTGTTCAGACAAAACCTGCGCGCCATCGCCGGATCTAATCCCAGTGAAAAGACGCTCGGCGCCATCCGGCGGGCGTCCATCGAACTGACGCCCGGAGGCCGCGGCCTCTCGCAGATCCGATCGCAGTTCTCCATGCCGCTGCGGCTGCTCATGACTGCCGTCGGGCTGGTGTTGCTGATCGCCTGCGCCAACATCGCCAATCTCCTGCTGGCGCGCGCCGCCAGCCGGCAGCGGGAGATCGCGGTGCGCATGTCTCTGGGCGCCGGACGGGTTCGCTTGATCCGCCAGATGCTGACCGAGAGCGTGCTGCTGGCGGTTCTGGGCGGCGCAGTAGGGTTGGCTTTCGCCGCGTGGGGCGGCAGACTGCTTTTGACCATGGTGTCGGGTGGCGGCGAATCGATTCCGCTGCGCGTGGCGCCGGACGCAATGGTGCTGCTCTTCACCACCCTGCTTTCGCTGGTCACCGGAATTCTGTTCGGGCTGGCGCCGGCCTTGCGCGCCACCCGCATCGATCTCAGCACGCCGCTCAAAGAAAGCCGTTCGAGCGGCCTGTCGCGCTCCCGCAACCGGTTGGCGAAAGCGCTCATCGTTTCGCAGGTCGCCTTATCGGCCGTGTTGTTGATCGGTGCCGGGCTGTTCGTCCGCAGCCTGGTGAACCTGCGCAAAGTGGATACCGGATTCGATAAAGAGAATGTCCTGCTGGTGGAAACCGACAAACCGTCGCTCGGCTACAAAGACGACGACCCGCGTCTCGCGGCCGTTTACCGGCAGGTGGAACAAAGCGTGTCCGATACGCCGGGGATCCGCGCCGCCAGTTTCTCCATGTTCACCTTCCAGGAAGGCGCGTGGACTACGAACGCATATCCGAACGGACGTCCGTCGCCGGTGGAGAGCCGGCGCGAGATTCACGGCAATGTGGTCGGTCCTGCGTTCTTCGCCGCCATGGGCCTGCCCATTACATCAGGCCGGCCGTTCAGCCTGGCCGATAACGCCCAGTCGCCCAAGGTCGCCATTGTCAATGAAACCATGGCGCGCATCTACTTCCCCGGTGAATCGCCGATCGGCCAGCGCTTCGGATTCTCGCCCAACGCAAGCGGTACGTTCCTGATCGTCGGCATGGTGAAGGACGCCAAGTATGAGAACCTGCGGGAGAGGGCGACGCCCATGGCGTTCTATCCGGAGGCCCAGGATATCCGGTTCCAAGGCAGCCTGGTGGTGCGCTATGCCGGCGATCCGCGCAGCATCGTGCCTGCCGTCCGCCGCGCCATAGCCGCGGCCAACCGGAACCTGCCCATCACGGCTGTGCACACCCTGGCTGATCAAGTGGAGGATACGCTCACCAGCGACAAGCTGGTGGCCCGGCTGTCGAGCTTTTTCGGGCTCCTGGCTCTGGTGCTGGCCTCGATCGGCATATATGGCGTGCTCTCGTACGCGGTGGCGCGGCGGACCAACGAGGTGGGTCTCCGGATGGCGCTGGGCGCGCACCGCGCCGCGGTCCTGTGGCTGGTCATGCGCGACGTGCTGGCGCCGGTGATCGCCGGGCTGGCGGTCGGTGTGCCGGCCGCTGTGGGGGGCGAACGCCTGATCGCGGGTATGCTCTACGGCGTGCCGTCGGTGGATGCCGCCGCCGTATCGCTGGCTGCCGCCGTGCTTGTCGCCGTGGCGGCCCTGGCCGCCTATCTGCCGGCACGGCGTGCATCACGCGTGGATCCGGCCATCGCCTTACGATACGAATGAGTCATGGCGCTGTGAGGCACCACAACAACGCATGAAAATGGGCTCCAGTGGGATGTAGTCTGGAATCAGCTGCCAGACGGAGAGGCCGATTTATTCTGGTGCGGTTGAGCCCGTGTAC
>Ga0335085_10000596_pt1 | contig 97612 bp, 68 predicted proteins | sample Lox_Sample_45_FD_206712 | JGI IMG/M metagenome (GOLD analysis project Ga0335085, IMG submission 206712) | Soil microbial communities from Loxahatchee National Wildlife Refuge, Florida, United States - Lox_Sample_4.5 | ecosystem: Environmental > Terrestrial > Soil > Wetlands | place: USA...
GCACATCCAGTCCGATGTAGTACATAGTCTTCGAGGAACCTCCGAGGTCGTTCTCTGAATCAGCGTCCCGCTGAGTTCAGCTTTTTGTAACACCTCGCGTTCCTCTTCTACTAAGCATTCAAACAATTCGACAACAATCGCCCTTAGAGTGACCTGAGCGCACAAACTTCGAGATATCAGAGAGCGTCAGATTCCAATTCTTCCTCCTCTTGAGGCGGTTTATGTCTCACGATGAAGTGTTGCACAAAACGAACTACTCCGACGGTGATCAGCATATCCACAAGTCCTACCGGGAGGAGTTCAGTCCGAGACACCCAACGGTCCGGCCAATGGATCATGACAACCAAAGGCGCGTTGAGCGCCAACATGAAAACGATCACACACCAAAACCACCACCGACTTCTTAAATCCCAGCAAATGCCGACAGCGATCGTGTTCATCGATAGACAAATGGCGGCATTGAGCCCCATATCGAATTTTCCAAAGGCCCCGAAGAGAAAGGCCACAGGCAGCGTGCAGACAGCTATTTTGAGGCCGAGATACTGACTCTCTTCCCGATCTACGGGATGATCCTCTTCAGCGTCTTGCTGCTGGCCATCGTGTGCAGCCATAAGTTTCTCTTCATCATCGAATAGAGCCATTGGAATTCTTCCGCCGTTCAAGAATCGAACGAAGCCTTGCTTAATTCTGCCACTCGAAGCCGAAAAACTGGCCGGAAAAGGGCTGAATCGGCTTGACTATGTGGCGCCTTCTCGGAGTTGTGGGCGGTTAACCGGCTAATGGGAAGTTGCACCATTTTTGGTAACTTCCCATTTGCCGACCAACCACCAACAATCCGGAGAACCTGTCGGTTCGCCCGATAGAATTAGTCAAATGGATCGTCAGCGTAGGCTTCAACTCCTCGTCCGTCGGAACCGTGGGCGAACGGAGTTCAACACCTATTTCGAGGACTTGGAGCGGTTGCTCGCCATCAGGATTGCGGACGGGGATCGACTTGATCTGGAGACAACAGACCAACTCTTCGGGGCGTATACGAACGGTCTCCAAATGAGCAAAGATCAGCCACAGCATTGCTTCCGAAAGACCTGGGCACATGAACCGATTAGAGCGTGGACGGTCGAATGTGACCGCATCGGTGGCGCTCTCGCTGGCAAGGATGCTGTGCTGTTCATCGGACCTTATGAATACTGCGGAGCCATCAGAGTAGCTCCCGACGCAGGATTAAGAGCAGCAGCGTCGTTGTTGAACTTCGACGGTGACACACTCAGACTCGGGACCTTCGATGCCAGCTCTGGGCTATACGTGGATAAGTACGAGGAACACTCGGAATGGTTCGTCGAGTTCGTGGTCTGGGGCGACTGGGCGATTGAAATAGCCCCAATAATGGCTTCGTGAACTCAGATCGTGGTCGAATCACCGGCAATCCGGAAGTTACCCAGCCCTTGGACTCGAAACTTTCGGTTTGCCTACAAACCGCCCGGAACTTCAAGCATCGGGGTCTAGAATTTAGCAAAACAGCGTTAGGCAAGTCGCGGCTGACTGACAGGAGCGGGATCGGCCGGTGCTGATTTTTTTGCCGGAAGGACTACAAGGAGCGCGACTCCAACGGCGCCAATGATCACAATGTCCTGGGGACTATCTTTCCTGTGAATCCCGTGCGCCCAGGCCTCCGCCGATTGGATCGTCATCGTGAACGCATGGGCAAGGCTTGACCAAGCCCCATAGGCGATCAGCGAGCGATGCCTGGCAAGTTGCTTAACGGCCAGCAACAGAAAGACCCCAAGCACAAAGTTAAGGCTGACGAACATCGGCAGAACGTCGTCATTCTGATTAAGCCATCTGGAACGCCACAGAGCATCGAACAAGATGTAACCCCAAAAGGAATAAAACAAGCCCGCCAGGACCAAGACGATCTGCAAAACGCGCTCACGCTTCATACCGCCCCCCTTTCTGTTGGGGTGATTCTACTCTGTTATGGGCGAGTGACTATACGGAAACGGTGGGAATTTGGAGTTGTTGTTGAATAACCGGCTACACGGAAGTTACTGCAATCTTGCCGACTGTTCGTTCGTTACCGTGCCACTAACAGCCGGATACCTGGGCATCTTCAGCCGGGAAGGAAGCCGGATCGGCTACGCAGTCAAGGCTAAATACGTTCTAAAATCGTCCTCTAAAGCCGACCATTTCCTCTCAAAGATCCCTCGCTTCACTCGGGATTTCGCCTGCGGGCTCCCGCTGACGCTCACGCCCGCAAAACGGCTCAAGTTCAAATCTGCCCGTCCCGACCATCTACTCCGAAATATCCCTCGCGGGCTTCGCTCTCTGCTATGTTTATCGGTGGCACCCGGTCATCTTGCTTAATACGGAGGTTTTCGTATGGCGACAGCCACCATCAACAGCATGGGTACGCTGAATGAGAAGTGGGGGATTTGCGGCTTTACGAGCGCGCTCTACGCACTCTACGAGCATAGTCCCCGGCAAAAGCAAAAGGGCCTAGCTCCGGCCGCGGAGACGGAGACAAGGATGCTTGCGGAGATCAAGACATTTCTCCGGATGCTGCAGGCGGACAATCGAGCGGATCTCTTGAACAAGATCGAGATGTTTACTCGAAGCTTCGGCGGCAAATGGGCTGCTTTCGAGATCGACAAGTACATCGAGCGGATCAACGCGTCGGTTAAGGTCACCAACCCCGCAAACCTGGGCGACTTTTCGATCGCGATGCCCCCCGAGGCGCTGGTGGATTATCTGCAACGGATGTGCGAACTCAAATTGGCGAAAATCCTGACAGGGAAAGAGTCCGATCCGAAGGAGCTTATTCTCGGACTGTCGAAATCGAGCATGAAGATGTACAACGGACTTGCGCACTGGGTCTACCAGTCGAACGGGATCGTCTACAGCTGGGGGCAGCAGTTTGTCTCGTTGGAGAATCTCTGTTCCTCGAAGGGATACGACGGAGTGGCCTGGAAGATCGCCATTACGTAGCCGCATCGAGGGGACAGTTTTGAATGGCGTGCGCAACCGATCGAGCTACCGAGCTTACGACCTTGGAACCGGCGCGATCGAGGGCGTGCGGCGCTCGCGGCTGGCGCGGGTGAGGCGGTTCACGACTTTATAGCGGTCGCCGCGATAGACGGATTTGACATGCTCGGCCGGGGTGCCGTTTTCGAGATAGGAAACGCGCGTAAACAGAAAGACCGGGCTTTGCGAGTCGATTTCAAGCAAGTGCGCGTCTTCTGCATTTGCCTTCCCAACTTCCACAATTTCGTCGGTCACCATCAGCTGGATTCCGTACTGGTCGGCCAATTCCTCATACAGCGAAGTCGTGGGATCGAAGGTGTCGATCAGGCCCGGGCAAAGACGCACGGGCAGGCAACTGGACTCGATGCCCATGGGAATCGAATCTCCATAGCGGACGCGGCGGAGCACGAATACCTTCTCGTCGTCGCTCAAATGCAGGGCCTCTTTGACCTCCGCCGCGGGAGACTGAATGCGGAAGGAGAGCATCCTGGAGCTGGGCCTGGATCCTCGCGCCAATGTCTCCTCGGTAAAGGAGAGGACTTGGCGGAAGTCTCTTTCCAGCTTGATTCCGGAGATGAATGTGCCTTTGCCCTGGCGGCTGTAGATGACGCCAAGCTCGCAGAGAGCGCGTACGGCCTGCCGCACGGTCATGGGGCTGACGCCCATTTGCGCAGCAATCTGCTGGATAGAGGGCAATGGTTTGCCGGGTTTGAGTTCGCCCGACTGTATCTGCTCGAGGAGGCGCTGCTGAATCTGGTGATAGAGCGGAATGCCGCTTCTGCGGTCGAGCCGCGATGGGCCGTGCTTCCTCTTTTTGCCGTTGAGCAATTCAGTTGTACTCACGTTCAACTCAACCTCCGGATCAAGCATTTCCGGTGCAGCTGCGGGGCCCGAATTCGTTGCCAATCTTTAAGTGAATGCGGCGCAGGGCGTGACGATTGTGCGCGGCCGTTGATACAAGAAACGATCATCACGACGGTGTTAAGCCGAGGCCCGGGCCGGTGGGGAGCAGGAGCTTTCCTTTCTCCACGCGAACACCGCGCCAGGGATCGTTGGCGACGAGCAGATTGCCGTCGAGATCGGCGTAATCGACCAGCGGCGAAAGGTGCGCCGCAGCGGTGACGGTGCAGGAACTGGAGACCATGCAACCGATCATGACCTTCATGTTCATGGCGCGCGCCACCTGGATCCACCGGCACGCTTCGAGGATGCCGCCGGACTTGTCGAGCTTTACGTTAATACCGTCGTAAGCGTCAGCGAGTTTGGGAATCATGCCGATTTCCGTGCATGCCTCGTCGGCAATGATGGGCAAATGCACTTTGCTGCGCACATATTTTGTCTCTTCGAGCATGTGCGCGGGCATGGGTTGTTCCACGTATTCGACGCCCTGCGATTCCAGCCAGTTGATTTTGCGAATGGCTTCTTCCTTGTCGGTCCAGCCTTCGTTGGCGTCGACGCGAATGGGTTTTTTGGTGACGCTGCGGACGGCCTCGATGGTCGCTTCGTCGGTTTTGAGTCCGACTTTCACTTTCAGCACGGGAAAGTCTTCGGCCTCGCGCGTCTTCTGGCGCGTGATTTCAGGAGTATCGATGCCGATGGAAAAATCGGTGATGGGAGCGTCGGCGGGATCGAGGCCCAGGAATTTGTAAAGTGGCAGGTCGAGTTTCTTCCCAATCCAGTCGAAGAAGGCGATATCGACCGCAGCCATGGCCGCATGTTGCTGGCTGCCGAGCTTGCGGCGGATTTGCGCAAGAGACTTCTGATATTGCCAGGGATCAGAAGAGGTCACGTCGCCGGCGATAGCTTGAATCGCGTGCATGGCCGATTCGGGTGTTTCCTGATAGCGGATGATGGGCGCACCTTCGCCGTGGCCCGAAATGCCGTCGCGACTGTACTCGAGTTGAACGGTATCGCGGTACTCGCTCGACGACATTGTGGTGGTCCAGGTGTGGCGCAGCATGAGGCGCTTCAGGCCGACTTGCATCGTGCACGATTCCTCGGAAGATTCCGGCGGCAGGGCGAGTGCGCTGAGCGGGAGGGCCGCAGCAGCGCCGGCGATTTTTAAGCAATCGCGCCGATTCATGGCTTGATTCTCCTTATTGCGACCAAGAGTTGGGTCCAAGGCGCGTCGTCGAGGCGGCTGATCTGGACGCCGGGATGACTGTGCACGGTGTCGTGAATGAATTCGCCGTTGCCGAGATACATGCCGGTGTGGGTGATCTTGGCCACGCTTGAACCGAAGAACAGCAAATCTCCGGGTTGAATGTCTTTACGCTCAATGGGCATCGCGTGGTTCCACGCCGCCTGAAGGTCCGCATCGCGCGGCATCTCGATTCCCCGCTGCCGCTCGAGCATCTGGGTGAAGCCGGAGCAGTCGAAGCCGAAGCTGCTGACGCCGCCCCAGGTGTAGGTGATGCCGAGAAATTTGTGCGCGAGAGCAAGCATTTGGTCGGTGTCGAGCGGCGCGAAGTCGCTGCTGACGTCGCCGCGCTGCACCCAGGCGGTCTGGCCGTCGACGAGCCGGACCTGAAGCCAGCGCTCGCTGGGCTTTGCCTGACTCGGCGCCACTTCAAGCCGCGACTCCCAGGGAAGCTGGAGGAGCGGGGCATGAAGAGTCACGTCGGGTTCACGGTAGACGTTGGCGCTGAGCTCCGCGACACGAACCGCATTGCCCTGAGGAGCGTAGCTTGCGCCGTTGAGCCTCTTCACGTCGGGAGCCTGGACCCAGCCGGTGTATTGATCGGCAGTACGAATGTCGATCCATTCGGGCTGAGATTTGAGGATGACAACACCGGTTCCGTACAGCGCCTGCGAAACCACGTCGGTGGAGGCGGAGGCGTCGCGGTACATATTAACGACCGGCTTTGCAATGACTGCATCGGGATGATCGACGGACATCTGGGCATGCGATGAAATGGCGCAGAATAAAGCGAGAAGCAGGATAACGACTCGATGCACGCCTGCCATGACGGGATTGCCCGCGAGTTCACATTTCCCTGCGCGAACATGCCGCGCCTTATCTGAGATTGCCGTTATAAGTGTCAACGCGACGCTCCCTTCTTTAAAAAGCTTTGATACCTCATTGCCTTCTTCCATGCCAATTCCGCTCAACTTCAGATTCAGTGTCAACTCGCGTTCCACAGGCGGCCCCGGCAAAACATTTCATGCAATCAATAGAGAAGATACCTGGCGCGGACGGCATCGAATTTCATGATCGCGTCCTGCCAATCCTCACCAATGCGGCGCGGGTCTTCGCCCGCCGCAAGCGCGTCGAGGGTGGCTTTGTTTCTCATCAGGCTGTCCACCGCAGCAAGCTTGTAGTCGTTCGGATAGAGATGTTGGAGCGCGGAGGCGATCTCAAGGCCCAACTCCGGCGCGTCGAGGGCATCGCGATTGGTGACGATCAGATTGATGCCGCCGCATTTTTCGTTTGCATAGTTGGAACTGGACGGCGTGAATTCCGTCGGAACGAAGCGAATGCCGTCGATCTCCCGGGCATTGAGGTTACTGGCCAGCGCTGCAGGGTCAATCCACGGCGCGCCAACGAGTTCGAAAGGCGTGTCGGTGCCGCGGCCAACGGAAATGTTGGAACTCTCAATCATGCCGATGCCGGGATAAAGCGCCGCTTCGGTAAGGTTGCGCAGGTTGGGCGATGGATTGATCCAGACCCTTCCTGTGGAATCGAACCAGTCGCCGCGCATCCAGCCTTCCATGGGCACCACGGTGAGCCGGGCGTCGATAGCACGTTCGCTGTTGAACATGCGAGCGAGCTCGCCGACCGTCATGCCGTGGCGCACGGGAGTTTGCCAATAGCTGACGAAGGATTCGCGACCAGGATCCGCGATGGGGCCCTGGACGTATGAGCCGGTGATGGGATTCGGCCGGTCGAGGACGATGATCGGCTTGCCGGCTTTTGCCGCCGCCTCAAGAAAATAGCCAAGCGTGGTCTCGTAGGTGTAGAAGCGCACGCCTGCATCCTGAATGTCGTAAACAATGGCATCGAGGCCGGCAAGCTCGTCGGGCGTGGGGCGGCGCTTGTCGTCAGAATCTCCGTACACGCTATAGACGGGCACATCTGTGGCGACATCGCGCGAGTTGCCGATGGCCGTGGTGTCGAGAATGCCTGCGATTCCATGCTCGGGGCTGAAGAGGGCGGCCAGCTTGATTCCCGGCGCATGGGCCAAAATGTCGGCGGTGCGTTGCCCGTGCGCGTCGAGGCCGGATTGATTGGTCACGAGGCCGATGCGCACCGGATGATCCGGGTCGGGATGAAGTTCGCTGAACTTGTGCGCTTCGAGCACATCAATTCCGACCTTGACGTCGCCGTTGCGCGCGGTGAGGCGGCGTTCTGCCATCATGGACTCGTTGTATCCGGTGATGCGCGCAAGGCGCAACGCCTGCTCTTCACTGACGGTGAGATGGAGCGCCTGCACCGCGGCGGTGGCCACGCGCGAGCGCAGCGAGATCACGGAGCCGTGACCATTGGGATGGACTGCGTTGGTGAGGATGATGACGTAGGTGTCGGTGACGGGATCGATCCAGAGTGAAGTGCCCGTAAACCCAGTGTGGCCATAGGAGCCGATGGGAAACATCTCTCCCCGATTGCTGGAGAACGGAGAGTCGATGTCCCAACCGAGTCCGCGAAGACTTGTAGACGTGGCAGGCTGCTGCGGGGTTGACATTTTTTCGATAGCCGTGCGGCTGAGAAGCTTGTCGCCGGTCAGCAGCGCCTGCGCAAATTTGGCAAGATCGTCCGCAGTGGAGAAGAGGCCGGCGTGGCCGGCGACGCCGCCCATGCGCCGCGCGGTGGGATCGTGCACTGCGCCGCGCAGCATTTTGCCCTGTTCGTCGTATTGGGTGGGTGCGATGCGTGGATCCCAACTAGCGGGAGGAAGAAACGTTGTGTCGGTCATGCCCAGCGGCGCGAAGATGTTTTTGGCCGCGTACTCGTTGAGCGGCATGCCGGAGACTTTCTCGACAATAAATCCGAGCGTCTCAAAGTTAATGTCGCTATAAAGGAAGCGCGTGCCCGGCGGATATTCAGGCCGCACCTCCATTGCCATCTTGAACGCTGTGGCGCGGCTTTGCCAGGGCTCTTTCAGGTCTAGATCGGGCGGCAGGCCGGAGAAATGGGTCATCAACTCGCGGATCGTGATCTGGCTTTTTCCGTTCTGCGCGAACTCAGGCAAATAAGCCGAGACAGGATCGTTGAGCCGGATGCGGCCTTGCTCGAAGAGCTGCATGACCGCGGTGGTAGTGGCGATGCACTTGGTGAGCGAGGCGAGGTCGAAGATGGTGTCGACCGTCATGGCCTCGCGCGTGGGCTCAAGCGAGCGCATACCGAACGCTTTGCGGTAGACAACGCTGCCATTGTGACCGATGAGGACGACACCGCCGGGCATGTTGCCGCGCTCGACTGCCTGCTGCATGAGGTTGTCGATGGCGGCGAAGCCGGGCTGGGTCTGAGTTGCGGAATCGGATTGTGCCCATGCACTTGCAGAGCACAACGCGAAGAGAACCAAAGCAAGAAAGTACGACAGATTGATTCGAAGCCGTAATGTATTCAACAAGAGTTGCATCTTATGCCTCGATGGCGCGGCGAACGTTTCCTTTGGCTTTGCGGAGGCGGTGCGCAGCCTCAGCCTTGCTGATGTGAGCCTTGAGCATCACAAGAGCAATGGGAACACTCATACCCGCCTGCTTGAGAGTTTTCATAGCGACCGCATGATCGACACGCGCGAGCGTTTCGAGAATCGTGATGGCGCGCTGCAACAGTTTTCGATTTTTGAGGTGCAGGTTGACCATCAGGTTGCTGTAGACGTAGCCGAGGCGAACCATGGCGCCCGTCGTCAGCATATTGCAGATGAGCTTCTCCGCGGTCCCGGCCTTAAGGCGCGATGAACCCGCGAGAACTTCAGGGCCGACTTCGGCCTCAATGCGCAGATCGGCGGCTTTGCCCAGGGCGGAATCGCGATTGCAAGCGACGGAGATGGTTGCTGCGCCCTTGCTGCGAGCGTATTCCAGCGCGCTGATCGTGTACGGAGTGTATCCGCTGGCGGCAATTCCCACCACGACGTCGTGCTTGCCGGGTTTTCGCGCGGCCATATCTTTGCGCCCCAATTCAACGGAATCCTCCACACCTTCAGCGGCTCTCACCAGGGCGCCGACTCCGCCGGCAATCATAAACTGCACGATCGTGGGACTCACGCCGAAGGTGGGCGGGCACTCGGACGCGTCGAGCGCACCGATGCGGCCGCTGGTTCCGCTGCCCACGTAAATGAGCCGGCCGCCCCTCGAGAGGCGCTGCGCGACAAGGTCAACGGCCTTGGCAATCTGCGGGAGAGCCCGGCGAATGGCGCGGGGAACGGCCGCGTCCTCGCGATTCATGGCTGTCACGATTTCGAGCGCACTCATCCTGTCGAGGTTCTCTGTCGCAGGGTTGCGGCGCTCGGTCATCAACTCACGTACTGGCATTCCTAGTCCCTTGAATACGACGGTTTCAACGATCGTTGCCGCAGGGGCAGGCTGGCGGCATATCCCACGACAAAGGTGACGACGCTGCCCAGCGCCACGTACCAGGTGAATGCAACATGGGTGAACATCCACAGATAGAGATTCAAGGCAAGGCCGCAGATCATGCCCACCATGGCGCCAAGTTCCGACGCGGTGCGCGTGAGAACACCGAGCAGGAAGACGCCGAGCATGCCACCATAGGCAACCGATGCGATGGTAAGCCCGACTTCAATCACGCGGCCACCGTGGCGAGCAAGAATGGCGAGGCCGAACAGGACAAGCGCCCAGCCGACCATGGCCAAACGGGAAAGCCAGATACGGTGCTTTTCAGTCGAGTTGGGGCGGAGGCGCAAATAGAAATCGACCATGGCGGTTGAGGAGAGCGAGTTGAGCGCGGCGCTCAGGTTCGACATGGCGGCAGCGAGGATGGCTGCGATAAGCAGACCGCTGACGCCGTGCGGCAACCGGTTGACGATGAACACCGGAAAGATGGTGTCGGTGCGGGTGAATGCGGCGGCTGGTGGGAAGAAGCGATAAAAGACGAAGAGCATGGCGCCGATCATGAGGAAAAGTGCGAATTGGAAGAAGATGACGACGCCGCTGACGATGAGAGCGACCTGCGCCTGCCGCTGTCCTCGGGCAGCCAGGAGCCTCTGAACGATCAATTGATCGGTGCCGTGACTGGCGGTGGTGAGAAATGCTCCGCCGATAATGCCTGCCCAAAGTGTGTACCTGGTGGTCCAATCGAGAGTGAAGTCGAAGACGCGGAATTTGCCGGCCTGCCCTGCGACCTGATGCACGGTTGCCCATCCGCCGGGAGCCATGTGCAGGATGGTGAAAAAAGCAACCAAGGTTCCGGCGACGTAGACGGTCTGCTGCATCACGTCGGTCCAGATCGCGGCTTTCAAGCCGCCCCGCAGCGTGTAGACGAGGGTGAGCACGGTGACGATGGCAATGGAGACGAGATCGCGCTGGAGATCGCCGACGCCGGCGAGCATGCTGCCTAGCGCCACACGGACCACGATGGCCACGGCGAAAACCCGCACGCCTTCAGCAGCGGCGCGCGTCACGAGAAAAACCCCGGCGGTGAGCGTGCGCAGGCGCTGGCCGAAGCGGCGCTCGATGAGCTGGTAGGCGGTGAGGAGCTCTCCGCGAAAATACTGCGGGATGAGCACAAAACTTACCACGATGCGGCCGATGATGTAGCCCATCACGAGCTGCAGGAAGCTGAAGTCTTTTTCGAAGGCCAGGCCGGGCACGCTGATGACGGTGAGCGTGCTGGTTTCGGCCGCCACAATGGAGAGCGAAATCGCCCACCAGGGAATGGCGTTGTCGGCGAGGAAATATCCTTTGAGGGTTTGCTGACCGCTGCGGAAGCGCAGGCCAAAGAGAGTGACGCCGGCCAGATAGAGGACGATGACTACCAGATCCAGCATGTTGGTTCCCATCGCATAGTTCCTGCCGCGGCGCTTCTAAGGTAATCGGCGTAGAGAGATGACAAGTCCGGTCAAGCCCGCCTGTTCTTCTTGATGAAGAACAGGGCGGGCCTGCGAACTGGGTTGATGGTGTTTGATCCTCTCAGCCAATTTCAGAATCGGTAGATCAACGACAACTGAAGTTGGCGTGCAGGAGACAGCGTGCTGGTGATCTGGCCCTCGACGGAGCCTCCTGCTAACCAAGCGGCCGGGGATACCGCATTGGCCGCTGAAACGTAAGCGGGCGCCGCGTAACTCGCGATATTTCCAACGTTGAAGGCATCCACACGGAACGTGAGTGTTTGCGCTTCATAAGTTGGGAAAGACTTGAAGAGCGAGAGATCGACGATGCGATAGCCTGGGGCGCGCGGACCGTTGTTGACGTGGGCGGACCCGAACTGCCCGGCAGAGTCACTGCCGTAGGCACATACGCCGCCGTTATTGTTTGGGTATCCGGTGCTGGCATTCTGACTGTCAGGGCCGGAGCAGGGATTGGCGGAGGGATCGGTACCAAACCAGTGCCGAACCGATTGGTTGACCACGTGCAGTGGACGGTACTGGTTGGCGCGGGCCGTGCGAGCGTGGAAGCCGCCGTTGTTGGAGCCCGTCATATTGGTTGGGAAACCGGTGTGGAGGATGGTATCGCCGGAGAGTTTCCAACCGCCGGCAATCTCGTCCAACGCGGTATTCCAGCCGTTGCCGAATTTCCGGCCGCGCCCAAACGGCAACTGCCAGACAGCGGTTCCATTGATGCTCTGGCGCACATCGAATCCGGATGGGCCATAATCCGATTTCGGATCGAAGTAGTTCTGCCAGTACGCGCTGGCCGTGTTCACACCGGAGACACCGAAGAAGCCGGGGTTGTTGGTCATTGCCCGCGCCCAGGTGTAATTGAGCGTGTATTCCAATCCCATGCCCTGCGCGTGATGGACCGTCGCCTGCAGTGCGTTGTAGTTTTCTACGCCCTCGGAATTAGTGAGAACGACGTAGCCGCCAGACCCAACGAGGTTATAGAACGGGGCGCTGGTTCCTACGTTTGCCTGCGTCCATTGATTAGGCGAGGCCGGAACAATCAGCCGCTGGCCGATTTCTCCAACGTATCCCACTTGAGCGGTCGTGTTGTTGGTGAGAAGGAACTGCATGGTCAGGTTGAACTGCTGCACGGCGGTAGGCCGAATGTGCTTGTCCCATGCGTTGTACTGAGTGATCGGGGCCTGGCCGCCATTGGTGAAGCCGTTCTTGATGCTCAGCGGTGTGCCGGGCGTCGTCTTGCTGGGTGTGGCCGGCGCATTCACAAATTGCGGGAAGAACGGTGGGTTCAGCGTCGGGCGCAGATTGACGCCGGAGCCTTCCAGATAGTCGGTAATTCCGTAGCCGCCGCGCAGCACGATCTTGGGATCGAACTGCCAGGCGAAACCGAAGCGCGGCATCCACTCGTTGTGGTACGCGTCATAGAGTGAGCGGCTGGCTCCGTTCTTGCCGGCAAAGAGCAGGCAGGGGTTCGATGAATCGTTTGCCGCAGTGCATTGCGAGGCCTTGCTGATGTCGACGTTCAGTTCCTTGTTATTCACTTCGTACCAGGGCTGGTCATAGCCATAACGGACACCGAGATTGAGGGTGAGATGGGGGCCAATTTTCCAGTCATCCTGCGCGTAATAGGCATCACGGTATTGCCGCTGTCCTACGGGCCCTGCTACTCCGCCGACATCGACGCTGGTAGCCTGGTCGAGCACAAAATCAGCAAAACCGTAACCGCCGCCGCCTGCTGTGTTCTTGGTGTAGTAGCCGCCATAAATGAACTGGCCGAGAGCGCCGTAGTTTCCCGCGTAGTAATAGTTTTGCTGGTAGCGGACAACTTGCACACCGAACTTGGTGACGTGCCTGCCATGCTGCCAGATCAGGTCGTCGCCATAGTCGAAGATGTTGTCGAGGAAGTTCTGAACGATGCCAGCGCTGCCAACGTTGGTTTCGAAGCTCGAGAGGTTGATCTGGCTGAAGCCGGCGTATGCCTGCTTGGCGGGGATGCCCACCGTCTGATTGCCCGACAGGCCGAATTTTCCGGTTGGATCTGTCGGAGCGCCGTTGAACCACTGGATCCGCGAGTAGCCTGCCCGTCCCTGATTCACGAGCGACGGCGAGAACGTGCGCACCCAGTTCACCACGCCGCTGTGGAATGGGTAATCGTTATTGGCCGGGAAGGTGATGGGAAGAACGACCTTCGGGCTGAAGTCGTAAGCGTCGCCATCAGAGTAGCGGAACATCAGAGAATCTTTCGAGGTGAGCGCCCAGTCCACGCGAAGATCGCCCTGATTGTTGCGGATGACACCCGCGGTAGGCGCTCCATAGTTATTTCGATCGGGCGTGTTCGTGTCCGGCGTGCGATTCGGCATGGGATAAATCTCGGGATGCGCGAATAGATACGCCGCTACGGGGTTAACGAGGGGGATTTGGTTGTTCACGTACGGGCTCCCATTTGTATAACCACCCGTCGGGTTCGTGGCCGAGACTGCAGGATTGTAGAGTTGGATAGCCCCGTTGGACGTGGCCAGCAGCTCGGAGAAGTCGCAGTTTGTTCCCACCGTGCAGGTCGCCCCGCTTGCTTGCTCGCGCATCTTGGCCGTGGCGACGCTTGCCGTGCCGGTACCGGCCGAGATGTTCCGCGTACCAAGATAGTCGCCGAAGAAGAAGAGCTTGTTCTTGATTGCGGGGCCACCAAAAGTGGCGCCAAACTGGCTCTGGTGGAAGATGCCTTTGGCAATAGGAGCGGGGTGGTTTTTGTTGCTCCACAGGTTCGCTGTCAAATACTGGTTTTCATAGTACCAATACGCACTTCCGTGGTACTGGTTCGTTCCGCCCTTGGTCACCATCACGAATTCGCCGCCGTTTACGTCGCCGTATTCCGCGTCGGCGTTGCCCGTAATGGTGCGCATCTCCTGGATCGCTTCGGGCGCTGGGTTGTAGCCGACAAGATTGTTGGTCGACTCGTTGATCTCCACGCCGTCAAGAATGTAGTTGTTGCCCTGTTGACGGTTGCCATTGAATGACGGCGCCGTGGCCGGAGTTGTGTCGCGCTCGAAGCCGCTGGAGCCGCCCTCAAGGTCGAAGCGGGGCAGCACAGCTCCCGGCACAAACACGCCGGCGACCTGGAAATTGAGGCCGCTCAGCGGGAGATTCTCAATCGTGTTCGTGGAGACCGTTGTTCCGAGCGTGGAGTTCTGCGTCTGCAGGATGGCAGACGTGTCGGCGGAGACATTCACAGTTGTGGAGACTGAACCGACTTCAAGCTTGATGTTGACCTGCGCGATCTGGTCGATTTGCAGGTCGAGCGGACCGACCTGCGATGTTTTGAAGCCTGATGCAGTCGCTGTGACCGTGTAATTGCCTATGGCCAAAAACTGAAAATTGTAAATGCCGCTCGCGTCGGAAGTCGTGCTTGTCTTCACGCCAGTAGCATTGTTGGTCACGGTGATCGATGCTTTCGGGATTGCCGCGCCGCTGGGATCGGTGACCGAACCTCGAATGCTTCCCGTGATGGTTTGGGCGGTCGCGATGCTGGTGGCAAGCGCCAGTCCCATTACGACGAAAAGGGCAAGGACAAACGAAGTGATTTTGTGCAGCATTGCAGTCGATTGCCTCCTGAATACTTGTTGCTCCGCCGGCGGAAGGCGTTTTGCTTGTCGTTGCCTTACGACGGCCTCACAGGTTGAGGGACTCAAAGGAATAGCCGGTACGACCGTAGAAAAGGAACGGTGACGGCAGGTGAAGCGTGGAGCAAAAGGGGAGGGTGCAGAATCATTTCTTGAAATGTCCCTTGTGACGCCTGGAAAATTGCCTTTTCTGAATCCGGCCTCGCAGCGCCAAGGTCTTTGCGGTTGGCAATGCCAGTCACCGGCTGCGATCGATGTTTCTGATTCCGCTGTTCATCGCTTTCGGAATCGAAGATGGAACCTGAAAACTGCTGACGAAGGGGGAGGGCTGCATTGTGAAAAACGGCGACAAGAAGTGCCGCTCGCCCCGCAATTCCAATCACATACCAAGTCATCTAGATGACTGGATGAATGCAAAAGTACCGCTCATTGAATCGAATGTCAATGAAAATCGTGTAAAGAAGGTGAAGAATCCGGATTTCTGGCTGCGGGTGTGCTGTGAGGGAAGGTTGCTTCGCTCGACTGAATTCACACGGTGGAACCCGCCGGCCGGGGACCGTCAGCGAACCGGGGCGCGCTGCCGAAGAAGCATAAGAATCGGCAAGCCGCACAGAATCAATGCAGTACCGATCAGCGAGCCTTTGAAGTTGCCGACGTAGCTGGATACCAGAACGGCCGCGGCGCAGGCGACGAACACCGCCGGAAGCAGAGGGTATCCCCATACACGATAGGGACGGGGCAGGTCGGGACGCTTACGCCGGTACACAAAGATGGTGCTGGCCGCCAGCATGTAGAACAGCCACTCAGCAAAGACAGTGAGCTCAAACAACTGTTGAAAGCGGCTGAGAAACAGGAGCAGCACGGTGGCGAGGAGGGCCTGCACGATGAGAGAGACCGACGGGGATTGGAAGCGCGGATGGATGCGGGCGAAGCTGCGGAAGAAGAGCCCGTCGCGAGCGGCTGCAAAGGGGATGCGGGCGCCGGACATTGTGGTTCCATTGAGGGTGACGAGAATGCTGAGGCCCATGGCCGCGGCGACCAGGCTGGCTCCGAGCGGTCCGGCAGCCACTGTCAGCGCGGCCACGGCGGGCGTTTCAGAGGCAGCGATCGCGGATGCCGGCAGAACGTATTGAATGGCTGCGTTGGTTGCCATAAAGAGCGCGCCAACAATGAAGAGGCCGCCGATGAGCGCAAGGGGCAGGCTGCGTTCGGGGCGCAGCACTTCGCCGGCCACCATGGTGAGATCATTCCATCCGTCGTAGGCCCAGAGAGTGGCGATTAAGGCCAGCATGAATCCGTTGAAGCCGCCGGTGGCGTGAGGCAATGTGGTGGAGAAATTGCTCCACGAGCCAGTGACGGCGAAGAAGGACACGCCGATGACGATGAGGATGAGAATGACTTTGAGAACAGTGAAGAAGAGCTGAAAGGCACCGGCCTTTTTGATGCCGAGATAATTGAGGCCGGTGATGAGCCAGGTGACGGCGATGGCAAAGATCTGCGACCAATAGAGAGGGAGGCCAGGAACGGGATCGCCGAGCCAATGGAAAGCGGGAAAGAAGCCGAGCGTGCGCGCGAGTCCGACAGAGATGGTGGCGATGGAGCCCGGCTTGGCCACGGCAAACCATGTCCACATATAAAGGTAGGCAGTGGTGTCGCCATAAGCGCCGCGCAGATAGACATATTCGCCACCGGCATACGGCAGCATGGCACCGAGCTCCGCGTAGGTCATGGCTCCGAAAAGCGAGAGCAGACCGCCAACGACCCATGCCAGATACACCAGCGAAGCGGAGCCGGTGTCGCGCATCATTTCAGTGGGGATGAGGAAGATTCCGCTGCCAATGATCGTTCCCACGACGATGGCCATGGCTTCGCTTGCGCTCAAAACACGGGGCAGGTCGGGGAGAGACCGCTCGCCGGTCGCGTGCAAAGAACGGTTCATGTGTGATTGCGAGGATAACAGGATGACTGCGCACTGCGGCGTCGCCACCACAGACAAGAGATGTGGCGAGATGGATGCGGAGAAGCGCGGTATTCTGGCAGAACGTATGGCTCAGGGACGACGATTGCACGGGCTGAGCGCTGCCGCGGGCGGCGCAGCGCTTTGCATGTTGGCTGCTTGCAGCGCGGCGATGCTGGCCCAGAGCGGTATGGCGAATGCCCTGCCCTACAGTGGCGAGCAACCGGTGCGCGCGCGGCACGGCATGGTGGTGGGCGTGCATCATCTTGCATCGGACGCGGGAGTGCGCGTTTTGCAGGAGGGTGGGAATGCGGTGGACGCCGCGGTGGCCACGGGGTTCGCGCTGGCTGTGGTGCATCCGATTGCCGGCAACCTGGGCGGCGGCGGCTTCATGCTGATCCGCGAACACACCGGGAAGACGACGTTTATCGATTACCGCGAGAAGGCTCCGCTGGCAGCGCGCGAGAAGATGTACCTGGATGCGCAAGGCAATGTAGTCACCGACGCAAGCGTGCTGGGGTACCGCTCGATCGCGACGCCTGGCTCGGTGGCCGGGCTGGTGTACGCGGAGCGGAAATACGGCAGGCTGGGGTTGAAACGCGTGATGGCTCCCGCGATTACGCTGGCGCGTGAGGGCTTTGCGCTGACGGCGCAGGAGGCGCGCGCGCTGACCGATTCAGATCTGGCGAAATTCCCCGATTCGAAGCACATTTTTCAGCGCGATGGAGATTTCTACAAGACCGGCGAAGTGTTTCGCCAGCCGCTGCTGGCGAAAACGCTGGAGCGCATTGCAAGCGACCCGAACGAGTTCTACCAGGGCAAGATGGCGCAGCAGCTTGTGGACGATCTGAAAAAGGGCGGGGCGCTGATCACGCTCGAGGACTTGAAAGAGTACACCGTAGTAGAGCGTGAGCCGGTGGTGGGCACATTTCACAACTACACAATCGTCAGCGCGCCGCCGCCGTCGTCGGGCGGAGTGGTGCTGATTGAAGCGCTGAATATTCTTGAGGGCTACAATTTGAGCAAACTGGGCGACCGCAGCCCTCAGTGGCTGCATCTGGCGACCGAGGCGTGGCGCCGTGCCTATATAGATCGTGCGGATTACCTTGGCGATCCCGATTACAACCACATTCCGGTGGCCGAACTGACGGCAAAGAATTACGCGACGGAGTGGCGGAAAAGCATTCTGCCCGAAAAAGCGACGCCGAGCGCCGAGCTTCGCAGGCCCGAGGGTTTTGTGCCGCCCGCGCCGGCAACGGCAGGCCATCGGAGAGATGAGTCGCCCGACACAACGCATTATTCAGTTGTGGACAGGGAGGGCAATGCTGTGGCAGTGACGACCACTTTGAATGACAGCTTTGGATCGCACGTGACATCGGGTTCGCTCGGTTTCCTGCTCAACGACGAGATGGATGATTTTGCATCCAAGCCGGGCACGCCCAACATGTTCGGGCTTGTCCAGGGACCGGCGAACGCGATTGCGCCGGGCAAGCGCCCGCTGAGCTCGATGACGCCGACGATTGTGCTGGAAGGCGGCAAACTCCGCTATGTGCTGGGCTCGCCCGGCGGCGGGCGAATCATCACCACGGTGGGCAATATCTTTCTCTCCGCGGCAGAGGGAGGTTTGAATATCCAGGAAGCCGTGGATGCGCCGCGTTTTCATCACCAGTACCTGCCCGATGTTCTCAACTTAGAGCCGGGATTCAGCGCCGAGACGATCGCCGCTTTGCGCGCGATGGGATATTCGGTAACAGTGAGCCGGGGCCACTGGTCCGACGGCGAGTGCATCGAGGTCGATCCGAAGACGGGCGAGCGGCTCGGGGGCCAGGATCATCGGAGCCATTACGGCAAAGCGGCGGGATATTGAAGCCATTGGGCCTGCGGGTGCGACTCGGCTGCCCCAGTGACCTTGGTCATGTACCCAAAACCAAATTCTGCGTGCAATGTGGAAGATAACGGCAAATCAGGGGCAGCAGTGTGCCGGGAGAATTGTGGCGCGTAGAGAGGTTAAGGGTGGACGGCGCTCCTGCCCGCAATGAGAAGCCACAACGCCGGTGAACCAAGCCCCGAAACGCAGTATTCGAATCGAAACACTCCCCAGCCCTGCGCATCCTCATCATGACCAAGACTCGCGGCGAGCAGCGATTGACAGGAAGGCTACGCATGGACCCGGTTCATTTGATTGTTGATGCGAAGATGGGCTCTGGATTGCGCAGGATCCCTGGACCGGTTGTCTGCGCAATGGGGCTGTTGCTATCGGCTTGTGCCGGACTGGCGGGATGCACTTCGCCCTTTCCGACGATCAAGCAGAACCCGGTGCCGACGATTCAGTCGTTCGGGGCAAGCCCGGCTGCCATCACTGCCGGCAGCAGTACGACGCTGAGCTGGACGACTACGGGATCGACGAGCGTATTGATTTCGCCCGGGAATTATGGATCAACGGCTGCCACCGGATCGGTTTCGTTGAGTCCGGCGACGACCACCACTTACACGCTGACGGCGACCAACAGCACCGGGTCCGCGACGGCGATCGCGACAGTCACAGTCGTTCCGCCAACCCTGCCTAATATCAGTTCATTCACGGCCAGCCCGACCGGCATCACTTTGGGCGGGATCAGCACACTGAGCTGGTCAACGCAGGGTGCGGCGACGCTTACGATCACGCCTGGGACGTACTCAACAACTTCCGCGACGGGTTCAACGAATGTGAGCCCGGAGGCGACGACCACTTATGTACTGACCGCGACCAACGCCGCGGGTTCAGTGACGGCGACGGCGACAGTAACGGTGCAGGCGGCGACGCTGCCGACGATCAACACCTTCGCCGCGAATCCGACAAGCATTTCGTCGGGCGGCAGCAGCACGCTGAGCTGGACGACGACCGGCGCCACTGGAATCTCCATCACGCCGGGATCGTTTACCTCGACGGCGGGCAACGGCTCAACGATGGTGAGTCCGACGACAACGACGACTTATACGCTCACGGCGAGCAATGCTGCGGGATCGAATACGGCGACCGCGCAGGTGACGGTGACGGCGGGCGGTCCGCTGAAGATTACAACCACGAGCTGCCCGGGCGGAATCCAACTGACGCCCTATGCGGGCTGCACCATCAATGCCACCGGCGGAAGTCCGCCCTACACATTCTCAGTGACCGACAGTGCCAGCTTTCCGCCCCTGCCTGAAGGGATGACTCTGGATGCCAAGACGGGCATTATTTCCAGCACGCTGATCGGCGGAGAAGGCACGTATATACCGGAAATTGTGGTGACGGATTCAGCGAGCACGAAGGCGACGGCAGATATCAGCTTCGCGATCAGCGGAAGCAATGCATTTTTGGCCCAAATCTTTCCCTCGGATTCGATCTTCCACCATCGCGTGGATGCGGCGACGACAGGCTTGCCGGTGGATACATCACCGGCGGCGGCGATTTATAGCGGATATTTGACGGCAACGATCAAGGCGTTCTTCGGTGGTGCCGCATACCAGAATTTCCCCAACGGAATTCCGGCGATCGAGGTGCCGTGGAACCAGCCGGACGTAGCGGTGTCGACGACGGTATATCCAAATTCGGGCAACTTCAAGTCCGGGCCGATTCCCGCGTATGCGCCTCCCGAGGGAACCAGCAGCTCGAATGGAGACAGGCACGTGCTGGTGTACCTGGAGCCGGGCAATGGCAATCCGCCGGCGCTGTACGAGATGTGGCAAGGGATTTATGAAGGCGGCCCATGGACCGATTCGTCGAATGCGCTATGGCCCGATGTCTCAGGGGATGCGCTGACTCCACAGGGGCAAGGTACATCGGATGCTGCCGGATTGCCGGTGGGGCCGCTTCTGGTGAATGCCGATGAGGTGATTGGAACGGGCACGCCGAGCCAGCCGAACGGAGCCGTGCAGCATCCTGTCCGGTTCACAGTGAACCACATGCTGAATTACTGGGTGTGGCCTGGTACACAGAGTGCGGGCGTGGGCAGTTGTACGCAAAGCGGAGGAGGAACCATTCCCACTGAGTCGGAGATTTCGCAGGCTACACCGCCGGCGAGTTGCACGATGACAGGAGCAGCGGGGGAGATCTACCGGTTGAAGGCTTCGGTGGCTACTCCGGCATGCGCGGCGACCAGCCCGCAAGCGGCGATCATCATTACGGGATTCCGGAATTACGGGATTATCCTGGCGGATAACGGAAGCAGCGGAGGGCTGATTGGAACGCCGGACGCGCGCTGGAATGACAATGACCTGCAATGCCTGAAGAGCCTGACGCTCGGCGATTTTGAGCCGGTGAATGTGTCGAGCCTGATGGTGAACAACAGCAGCGGGCAGACGAGCCACTAAGGAAGCCGATCGGCATCAGACTTCCGCATTTCCCTGCATGCAGCAAAGCGCGATCCCATGCCTCAAAAGCGAGACAGGGGGCACCCGATCAGTGCGCCGAGGGATCAGTGCGAAGGCGGGACGTAGTCGGAGGGCAGAGCCGAGCCTTCGCCGAAGAAGAACTGTTCCATCTGCTCGACAAGGAATTGCTGGGCCTGTGGCGTCCAGGGCTGCAGGCGGTACTCATTCAATAACATCTTCTGGCGATTGACCCATTCGTCCCATGCCGCCTTGGAAACGTTCTTGTAGATCTTCTGGCCGAATTCCGAGTCAAAGGGAGGCTCGTCGAGGCCCTCCATTTCCTTCTTATGCCGAACGCAAAAGACTGTATGCGCCATTCGAATCTGCTCCCGAATTCATTGTAACGGCGAGAACCTGCGGGCCACTAATGATCGAGGAGCACGACGGAAGCAAGCGGCGTCGCTGAGAGCGCTTCGCCCTCCCCGATTTGCAGAAAACGCAAAAGGGCCGGAGCACAGACGGCAAAAGACGAAGCATTATTTTCTTGACAATCGGGCAGGCGGCGGTTTTTTCTATCTCCACCCGCTCACTGCCCGCGGTCGCAAGTGCTTGAATTTCTAGGTTCGTCAGCCGTGCGCAGACGTAGATACGCCGCCATCCTCCATGTGTCTTCATATCGAAAGGAGAGTTACTATGTCTGACCCCAACGCAACAGGAGCCACCAGTTCAGGACTGTCGAATAATGCCGCCGGAGCGCTTGCCTATATCACAATTATTCCGGCGATCATCTTTCTGCTTGTGGAACCGTACAACAAGAATCCGTTCGTGCGGTTTCATGCGTGGCAGAATATATTTCTCATGATTGCGTGGTTTGCCTGTTCCATCATCATGATCATTCCCATACTTGGGTGGATCGTGGGGGTGCTGGGCATTCTCACGCTTTTCGTCTGCTGGATCATGTGCATTATCAAGGCCGCGGGTGGGCAGAAGTTCATGCTCCCGTTCATCGGGGCACTGGCCGAGAAGCAGGCAGGATCCTAGGCAATCTCGACTCGAAGGGCTGTGACCTGCCCCAGCCGCAGGGAACAAAGAAGCGGCGGGGTGGGGCGCCCCAGCGGCAGCGCTCAGCGGCGCCTGCCTTTTCTGTTGCGGCGCTTTCCCGAGTTTGCGGGAGGCGGCAGGTCGTTTTTGCGCTTCTTCTTTTTCGGCTTTGACTGGGGACGGACGGCCCTGTTGCCGGTCAGCTTCAACTCCTCTTCAACAAGGGCAAACTGAAGCTTGCGCTCTTGCGCGAGGACGCGGTCGAGTATGACCTGGACGCGATCTCCGGCGCGGAAGCGGCGGCCTGTGCGCTCGCCGATGATCTCGTGCGTGTTCTCGCGCCAGGTATAGCGATCGGCGCGCATGGTGTCGATGGGGACGAGGCCTTCCACGAAGAGATCGGTGAGTTCCACAAAGAGGCCGTATTTGGCGGGGTTCAGGACGAGAGCCGGGAATTCGTCACCCACCTTATCTTCCATGAAGCGGACCTTCTTCCACTCGACAAGCTCGCGTTCGGCTTCGGCGGCGCGGCGCTCGGCCGTACTGGATTCTTCGGCGATAGCGGAAAGTTCCGGTTCTGGGATTGGAGGAGTGCCAACCCACCCTTTCCGCACAGAACGCGGAAAGGATGGGGCAACCTCGGTTTTCGCAAGAGCTTCGTTCTGGTGGGACCAGGGCGAGCTGAGGCGGCCAGGGGTGACGGAGCGCTGAGCAGGAACTCCGGCGCGAAGCAGAGCCTTGGTGATGCGGTGCACGATGAGATCGGGATAGCGGCGGATGGGTGAGGTGAAATGCGTGTAGGTGGGCGCGGCCAAAGCAAAGTGGCCTTCGTTCACTTCGGAGTAGCGCGCCTGGCTGAGCGAGCGCAGCATGAGGTAGCTGAGGATGCGCTCCTCGGGCTTGCCCTCGATGCGTGCGGTGAGCTTTTGATACATGCGCGGCGTGACGGGAATGTCTTCAGGCACTTCATGCTGGCGGGGATTGCGTCCCTGGCCGCGTGACTCGCGGCGCTCGGCTTTCGTCTGGACGCGCCGAACCGGGAGAGGACCCAGGCCTAACGAGTAGCCGAAGGACGCGGCGAGCTCTTCAAACTGGACAACGCGGCGGGGATCGGGCTTTTCGTGGATGCGATAGAGCGAAGGAACGCCTAGATCTTCGAGCCAGACGGCGACGCACTCGTTCGCAGCGAGCATGAATTCTTCAATCAGGCGGTTGGCCCACGTGCGCTCGGCACGGGTAACGCCGCGCATCTGGCCATGCTCGTCGAATTCGATGACGGGCTCGGGCAGATCGAAGTCGATGGAGCCGCGCTCTTCACGGCGCTGGTTCATGAGGACGGCGAGACGCTTCATCCTTTCGAAGCCGGGGACCAGGGAGGCATAGCGGGCGCGGGTTTCGGCATCGCCTTCGAGGATCGCGTGCACGTCGGTATAGGTCATTCGCGCGGCGGAGCGAATGACGCCCTCGACGATCTTGAAGCTCTCGATACGGCCTTCCGCGTCGAGCTGCATGATGCAACTGAGGACGAGGCGGTCTTCGTGAGGGCGAAGGCTGCAGATGTCCGTCGAGAGCTCCTGCGGCAGCATGGGAATGGCGCGATCGGGAAAGTAGACGCTGGTGCCGCGCAGGCGGGCTTCGAGATCGAGTGCGGAGTTGGGCAGAACGTACTGGGAGACGTCAGCGATGTGGACCTGGAGCTCGCAGCCGCCGTGGGCGAGGTCGCGGACGAGAACGGCATCATCGAAGTCGCGGGCGGTTTCGCCGTCGATGGTGACGACGGGCAGTAACCGGAAGTCGGCCCTGCCGGCGGCAGCCTCCTGGTCGAATTGTGCGACACTTCGCGCTTCGGCGAGGACGGCTTCGGGAAAGATGCGTGGGAGCTGATGCTTGCGAATCATCATCTCGACGTCGACGCCGAATTCGTCGGGCGAGCCGACGATTTCAATCACGCGGCCGATGGGAGGACGCGTGGGCGTGGGCCAACTGGTGATTTCGACATCGACGACGAGGCCTTCGAGATTCGCACCTTGAGGTTCTGGACGGGATTTGGCCTCGGCGCCCAAAACCCGATGTGGGGTGGCGGAAGAGGAGGGAGGAGTCTCCGCACCGGGAGGGATGAGGATGGGCTGGGTCATGCGGTCGTCGAAGGGGATGACCACGTTGTTGGGGCCGCGATCGGATCGTGCACAACGGAATATACCGACCACCGTGGGATTACGGCGTTCGAGCACCCGGAGAATGCGGCCTTGCATGCGGCCGTCGGGCTTGGGCGGATCGACTTCGACGAGGACCTGGTCGCCCTGCATGGCGGAGTTGATTTCGTTGGGAGGAATGAAAATATCTTGATCTTGTGCGGCTTGTTGCCGCGAATTCGGACGGACGAAACCGAAACCGTCGCGATGGAGATCGAGGCGCCCGGCGATCAGGTTGTCGCGAGCGCGCGCGGCGCGGGGGAGGGCCCAGTGCTCGTGATCGATTTTGATCAGCCTGCCGCTTGCGGTGAGGCGGGCCAGTTGTTCGAGGAGCAGGCGGCGCTCGCGGCCGCCGCCGAGCGAGAGTTCGCGAACCAGCTGCCTGTAGCCGGCTGTTTGTCCGGCCGAGGCCGCAATGCGGGCGACGAGTTCGCGATCGGTCATACGGAAAGATTACGGCAATTACGAAGGAGTAACACTGTACGCGAGGCGGATGCGCAGATTTTCGAATGATGGCTTAGAATGGGGGAGACGCCGCATACTGGTGGAGCGGGAATCACGGCTCGTTCGCATCCCGGCTGCCGGAGAAATGCCTCACAGGGCCGCACGACGGCGAAAAACTTTGAATTTTGGGCTCAAGCCATTGGCCCTGCCTTGGCATCTCCCAGTCCTCACTGGACAGAAAAGGAAACATCCCTTGAACGCTATGTGGAAACCAAGCCAGACCGGATCGACAGCACCGAATCAGACCCCGGAACCGCCGCATGCGGCGCCTCCGGCTTACGTACCCGAGTCCCCTGCCCGAGTGCAGGCCGGCAACGCGGAGCAAGCGACGATTGGCAAGGGGCTCTTTATCAAGGGCGAAATCACCGGCTCCGAGTCGCTCTATATCGACGGCAAAGTTGAGGGAGCGATCAATCTGCCCGGCAACCGCGTAACGGTGGGCCGCAACGGCCAGGTGGGCGCCAACATCACGGCACGCGAAGTGGTGGTGCTGGGCAAGGTGAAAGGCAACGTGACGGCCACAGACCGCGTGGATATCCGCGCGGAAGGATCGCTGAACGGCGATGTGGCGGCGGCGCGCATCAGCATTGAAGACGGCGCGTTCTTCAAGGGCGGCATCGACATCCGCAAAGCTGATGCGAAAGCGTCGAGCGGGCCGGTTGCGGTGTCGAACTCAGCCGCGCACGAAACGGCCAAGGTCGCGCAGGCCTAAGTCACGACTACGCCCAAATGCCAGGACGAGCGCCTCTCGCACGAGAGGCGCGTTCGTGTGTGTTCGCGGAACCAATCAAGGACCGGCTGCGACTCAGGCAATCGGGTAATGTTGGCCGCCTATCCGAGCCTGAGGCGGCGCATGGCGACGCGAGGCAATGCTGAGCCCGATTTCTCAAGCACCCACTTTGCGATCCATATCCAGATGGCAATCCCCGCAAAGAGAATCAGTGCGTCGTTCACGTAGCGAGCATGGCGGAAGTGAGTAGCGGGCAGATACCGGATGGCAGCGGCATATGCCCAGGCAAACAGCCATGCCGCGGCGCCGCCGGCAGTCGCACCCAGAAGACACCGCCCCATCTCAGGGAAATCGAGGCTGGCGATCGAAACCATGCGGCGCTTGTGCAGCAGCACGGCGATGGTGAGAGTCTGCAGCGCGATGCCGGCATCTGAGGCCAGTGCCAGGCCGATGGCTCCGCACCAGTGAAAGAGCGATGCATAGATGGGCAGCGATACAACTGTGACGATGGTGCTGGCGACCATGGGGACGAAGGTATTGCCCGCGGCATAGAAAGCACGCGAGTAGATGGCCTGGGCCGTCCAGAGAAACATTGAAAAAGAGAAGACCGCAAAATAGACGGCGCACTGGCGCGAGTCTGCCGCGGAAAAGCGTCCGCCGGTAAAGACCAGATCGATGGCGGGAAGCCCGAGCGCAACCATAGCGGATGCAGTGAGAAGGCCCAGCGAAACCACGCGCGACACGGAATCGGCCACGCTGGTGGCGAAATCGAAGCGCTGATTGCGAGCCCACAGATCGGTGAAGAATGGCAGCGATGCAATTCCCGCGGCTTGCGCAAGCATGGCCATGGGCGCGGTAAAGAACTGCTTGGCATAATTGAATAATGTGACCGCGCCTCCGATGTGAGAGGCAAAGTGGCCGATGATCCAGTTGTCGGCAGTGACGAGCGAGACACCGACCATCAGCGGCAGTGAGAGCCGCACCCACTCGCGCAGTCCCTCGTCGCGCCAGTCAAGAATGAAGCGGTAGCGTGTGCCGGCGCGACGCGCGAAGAAGGCATTCAGCAGGAATGGGCCGACGAACGCGCCGGCCACGGTGCCAATGGCCAGCGAGGAGACGCCGATCCTCTTGACGAGCAGCAAGCCGCCGAAGATGGTTCCCATGCCGTAGATAAGGGGCGCGACGGCCTGCACGCTGAATTGCTTCCGCACCAGCAGCACGGCGCCAAAGACGCCTCCGGCAAAGAAGAAGAGCTGCGCGGGCAGCAGGATGCGAGTGAGAGACACGCAGAGCGCGGCTTTATCCGGATCGAAACCGGGGAACCACCAGCGCACGTACCAGGGAGCGAGTACCTCGGCGAGGACGATAGCAGAGCCCAGCACGAGATACATGGTGGAGAGGATGACAGAGAGCGAGCGCTCGCCTTCGGCCTCGCGGCCCGATTGGCGATAGCGCGTGAGGATGGTAACGAAAGTGATGGACGCCGCTCCGCCCACCAGAAAGTACGAGATCATGTCTGGCAGGTAGAAGGCTCCGTTGAGCGCGTCAGCCTGCATCCCGCTGCCCAGGAGCCAGGCGATGTACTTGGTTTTCACCAGGCCGATGATGCGGGAGAGAAAGGTGGCCACCATCAGCAGCAAGGTGGCAGAGAAGACGCTGTGCGCGTGTGAAGGATGCAGGAGCGCCAACCCGCGCTTCCAGCGAGGAAGCTTCGGTGGGGGTGGCTCGACCGCGGCGGCAAGATCGAGTTGCCGCGGATCGGGAGATGAGGGCGGGCTGGTCACTATTCTCGATTTTAGCGGTCATATCAATGCAAGCGGCGTCCTGAGTGGCCGCCCGCGTATCCTGTTTTGCAAGAGGCATTCCATGCAACGATTTGCATTCTCCGTCTTTGCCTTATCGTTGGCGCCAATCGCGGCGGGCCAGGCGATCCACGGACGAGGCGGGATCACGTTACCGCCTCCTCCAGACGCGAAGGTGGCGCCAGTCACCGACGACTACTTCGGCACGAAGATTGTCGATAATTACCGCTGGCTGGAAGACGCCAACCGTGCGGATACCAAGGCGTTCATCGACGCCGAAAATGCCTATACGCAGCGGTATATGGAGCAGGCGAAGATGCGGCCGCAATTCGCCGACGATCTGGATCAACTGGAGCATGTGTCGGCATGGGGCGTGCCCATCCAGCGGGGAAACGACCTGTTTTTTGAAAAGATCGTGGCGGGCGAGGGGCAGGCGTCGATCTACGTGCGCCATGGCTGGGCGGAAAAGGACAAGCGGCTGATCGATCCGGCGCAGTTCAGCCGTGACTCGAATACATCAGTTGGCCTGGCGGACGTGTCGCGTGACGGATCGCTGGTGGCATATGAGGTGCGCGACGGAGGGGCGGACGAGACCACGGTGCACTTCTACAACGTGAAGACAGGCAAAACGCTCTTTGATGTGCTGCCCAGCGCGGATTATCAGAGCGTTGTATTTGCGCCGGACGGGAAAGCGATCTACTACTCGCGCAGAGACAGCAAAGGCTGTTGGCTCTACGAGCACACGCTGGGCACGCTTGTGGGACATGACGCCCTGGTGTTCGGTCGCGAATTTCGCGGAGAGTTGCTGGGCCCTCGCGATCTGGTCTATGTGAGTTTGACCGATGACTACCACTACCTGGTAGTGGAGGTCGACCGGGGCGTGCCGGCCAAGCGCGTCGATATCGTCTATCGCGATCTGACGAAGCCGGGATCGTATTTCGAGATTCTGATCTGGGGCGTGGAGTCGCGATTTTCAACTGACTACGTGAAGGGCGCGTGGTATGTGCGGACGGACTACAACGCGCCGAACGGGTGCATTCTAAAGGCCGATCCCGGCGTGATGCCCGACGTGTGGACGAAGGTGGTTCCCGAAGGGCCGGATGCGATTGAAGGCTTCAATATTGTTGGCAACAAGATCTATGTCAACCGGATTCACGATGTGAAGACCGAAACCGCGGTCTACGCACTGGACGGGAATGCAACGGGCAACGTGGAATATGAGGGCATTGGTGCGGCGACGACGTTGGCCGGCCGCAGCACAGATCGCTATGGCTACTTCGAATTTGAGTCGTTCATCACGCCGCCTGCGCTCTACCGCCTCGATACGATGACGGGGAAGCGTGAGCTGTTTGCGCAGACCAAAGTTCCCTTCGACTCGAATGCATACGAATTGAAGCAGCTTTTCTACACATCGAAGGACGGGACGAAGGTTCCGATGTTTATTGCCGGCAAAAAAGGCCTGAAACAAGACGGCACCGAGAGGCTGCTGATGACCGGCTACGGTGGATTCAATGTGAGCGAAGATCCCGAGTGGAATCCCGTGTACGCGGCGTGGATGGAGGAGGGCGGATGGTTTGCGCTGCCCAACCTGCGCGGCGGCGGGGAGTACGGCGAGAAGTGGCACGAGCAAGGAATGTTTGAGAAGAAGCAAAACGTGTTCGATGACTGGTTTGCTGCTGCGGAATACCTGATCGAGAACAAGTACACATCGCCGGAACATTTTGCCATCATGGGCCGATCGAATGGCGGGCTGCTGATGGGTGCAGCGATCACACAACGGCCAGACCTGTTTTCGGCCGTGGAGTGCGGATATCCGCTTCTGGATATGCTTCGCTACCAGAAGTTCGAGCAGGGCCCGTTGTGGACGACCGAATACGGTTCCTCCGACGAGGAGAAGCAGTTTGGCTATCTGCTGAAGTACTCGCCATACCAGAATGTAAAGGCCGGCACGAAATATCCGGCGGTGTTCTTTTTCACCGGCGCGAGCGATACGCGGGTAGATCCGATGCATGCGCGCAAGATGACGGCGCTGTTGCAGGCCGATTCAGCGAGCGGGCGGCCTGTGCTGCTGCATTCGAGCGTGGCGGGCGGCCACTCGACAGGCGTAAGCGTGGATCAGGAGATCCAGGACGGGACCGATCAGCTCACATTTTTGTGGACAGAAACGGGACAATCTGCGTCACAAAAGTAATCATTTCCGGCGCCGGCCGGGGCGATAAGACCCGAACGGAGAATGTCCGTCTGTAATCTCAAGCCGCGGAAAGATTTCTCCGATAACGACCATACAAGAACATGAGCACGCCAGCGCGCGCCAGCCAGGGCGGCGGAAACGGGGCCTGTGTCAATGAGCCGCTGCCGAGTTGAGCGCGCAGTGGGCACGAATCAGTGCGCGAGGCAGGATGCCTGAGACCGGCGAGTCGCTGTGAAAAGGAGAGAGGTCCCAGAACACGATGCTGCAAGTTGAGCTGGAATCGCGAAAGACAAATTGGCAGCAAGAGGATGAGCGGCTGGCGACACTGGCGTCGACGGGAATTCTCGATTCGGCGCCGGAACCGAGTTTTGACGCCATCACACGCCTTTCGGCCGAATACTTCAAAGCGGACACGGTGTTGCTGGGATTCACGGATGAGAGCCGCGTCTGGATCAAATCGTACTGGGGCGAGCCGGTGCGCGAGCTGCCGCGGCAGCGATCGGTCTTTGAGATGGTGCTTGCGGAAGACGGCCCGGTGGTGGTGCCGGACGTCACGAAGGATCCACAGTTTGCGGGCCGCCGGCTGGCGATTCGGCGGCTCGAGGTGATTTCGTTTGCGAGCGTGCCCATCCGTTCCGTTGAAGGCAGAATTCTTGGAGCGCTGTCGATCTTTGGCTGCCAGCCGCGGCGCAGCATGGCGGTGGACGAGTTGCGCATGCTGGAGAGCCTGGCAGACATTGTGGCCGGTCAGCTTGAATTACGCAGATTGCGCAGGGTGGTGCATGGGAATGCGATTCCCGCTGCGCGCGCGGCAGAATCGGCGCCGCGCATCTGGCCGCGCAAATCCGATTTGCGGCGGGCGCTCGACAATCGGGAATTCGTGCTTTACTACCAGCCTGAAATCGAGCTTGCGACAAGGAGAATTGCGGGCCTGGAGGCATTGATCCGGTGGCGTCATCCCGAGCGGGGTATCATTGCGCCCAACGATTTCATTCCGCTGGCCGAGGAAAGCGGGCTCATCCTGCCCATTGGCGACTGGGGAATCTCGGAGGCATGCCGGCAGATCCAGAAGTGGAGCCGCGACAACCCTGAGCAAGCAGCGCCGCGAGTCTGCGTGAATCTCTCGGCGCGGCAGTTTGCGCGCGAGGGCCTGGCGGATCACGTGGAGGCCCTCCTGAGGCAGTCGGGAGTGTCGAGCAGGCTGCTTGGCCTGGAGATGACGGAGTCGAGCATCATTCCCGACGAGGGCACAGCGCTGGAAGTGCTGAGCAGCTTGCGACGGTTGGGCGTTTCACTGCTGATGGACGATTTCGGAACCGGATACAGCTCATTGAATCACCTGCAATCTCTGCCATTTGATGTACTGAAAATTGACCGCTCGTTTGTGCTGCGGATGATCGATGGCGAGCAGCCGCTGCAGATTGTGCGCACGATCGTGGAACTGGCGCGAGTGCTGGGAATGGATGTGGTGGCAGAGGGAATCGAGACGCGCGAGCAGTACGAGACACTGCGGGAACTGGGATGCCGGTATGGGCAAGGATACCTGTTCTCGCGACCTGTACCTGTCGAGGCAGTGAGCGAAATGCTGCGGTTGCCAGGGCGGATTCTGCCGGAGCCTGAGGCGTGCAGCGCCGCTGCAAATTAAGTTCAGGTATTGCGGAGGGTCACGGGGAACCCGTTTTGGGCTGACTTCGGCATCTCTCCCGATGCGGGATTGCGGCGGCTCTTTCGACGGAGATTTCTCAAGCTCAAAGAAAAGAGCGGCGGTATGCTCGGTGGCATGCAGCAGTCTGGACAAGCGCAGCCCTCCCCCGCTTCCCGGAGCTTTGCTGGCCTGCTGGCATCCTTTGCCGCGCCGCAGACCCAGGCTGGAGATCGCGCATCGCTGTGGGATGATGGCGACCTTGGCGAGGACGTGGCGACCCTGAGCTATGAAAGCGCATTGCGCGCAGCGGCGCGAAATGGGCCGATGGACCGGGCGGATTGGCCACAAGCGTCGCGTTCATTGCGCCTGAGTAAGAACGGTGAAACCGCACTGGCGGCGAGATCTGGCGAAAGCGCCCCGGAAAGGGCAAATGCAGCGTCTGCAAAGGGGCGCGACGGAGAGCTGCGTTCGGCCAGCGTGACGGTTCGCCTGAGCGGGCAGGAGCTTGAGCAACTGCGGCAGCGCGCGATCGAGGCGGGGCTGACCGTGTCGGCGTATTTGCGGTCGTGCACATTTGAGGCGGAGTCATTGCGCGCGCAGGTGAAAGCGGCGCTGGCCGAATTGCGGAAAGCAGGCACCGAGACGACCCTGACCGCGGGAACAACGAGGCGAGGGAACGAGAAGCGGCGGCCACACCAGCGCTTTGGGTGGCTTGCGCGGCTGGTTGCGGGAAAGCGTGACGAGTCGCGCTCAGCCGCGAGGATCAGTCTGCCTGCAGCACCAGGCATTTGAGGTATTCGGTCTCGGGCAAGTTGAGGACGACGGGATGGTCGGGCGCGGCGCCACGTCGCTCGAGCAGGCGCACGCGCCGCGAGGCATCGGCAGCAGCGGAAGCAATGACCGCTTCAAGATCGGCGCCCGTGACGTGGTGCGAACAGGAGCAGGTGACGAGCAGGCCGCCGGGACGGAGCATTTTGAGAGCGCGCAGGTTCAGTTCCTTGTAGCCGCGCAAGGCGCCTTCGACCGCGCGCTTCGATTTGGCGAAGGCCGGAGGATCGAGAACGACAGTGTCAAAAGTCTCGCCTGCCTGCGACCAGTCGCGGAGAATCTCAAAGGCGTCGGCTTCGATCCAGTCCACTTCGGCCTTGGTGTGCGTCCGGTTGGCTTCGAGATTGCGTTCGGCGACTTCAAGCGAGGCGCGCGACGTATCGATGCCGGTGACCTGGCGGCAAACCTGGGCGAGGTGCAGCGCGAATCCACCCTGATAGCAGCAGACGTCGAGAGCGCGTGAGGTAGCTCCCAGGCGTTGGGCCCAGTCGCGCGCGGAAGCATAGTTTGTGTGCTGGTCGAGAAATGCGCCGGTCTTCTGGCCCGCGTTGGCGTCGTAATGGAAGACCAGACCGTTGAGACGAAACTGCGTGCTCGTGACGGGATACGCAGGATCGGCGAGCCAGAGAGGTTCGCTGCCCGGCGCTGAAAGGCCTTCGAGTTCGCGGATGCGTGGATCGGGGCGCTCGATAATGGCCGCGGGCTCTAGTTCCTCGCGCAGTACGCGCACGCAGGTCTCAGCAACCCCTGATGCGAGCAGGCCCCTGGCCAGAAACTGAACGATCACGAGCGGGCCGTATTTGTCGATGATGAGGCCGGGCAGCTCGTCGGCTTCGCTGAAACAGAGGCGGCAGGCATTGTCGGCTTCATCGAGCATGGGCTTGCGGCGGGCAATCGCCGTGCGCAGGCGGGTGGCGAGCAGCTTGAGCCAGGCTGCTTCGTCGATGGCTTCGTGCGCGATGAGGCGCAGGGCGATTTGGGACTTGGAACTGTAGAGCGCGGTGCCGAGAAGGATGCCGCGGTTGTCGGCGACGGGCAGGAGCGCCTGTTCCGAGTCCGGAGAAGCGATCGACTCGATATCGGAGGCGTAAACCCAGAGATGGCCGGCACGAAGCCGGTCGGCGGCGCGGCGATTAATAACGGCGCCAGACACTGGGGAGGCGGATTGCGACCTCGCGGCTTTAGCAGGTGCGGCTGATTTCAGATTGTGATCCTGTGTGTCGACTGGCAGCGGCACGCTCTCGCCGAGGCGGTCGGAAGATGCCGGCCGTGCCGGAGGGCGATGGCGGGGAGCCGATTTGCCGGATTCGGGTTTGCGCGTCTTTGCCATGGGTTAAGTTACTGATTCTGTGAGTCCTCATCACCCGGCGAGGGCAGAGTCCATCTTATCAGGGAGCGGTCTGCGATCGGCCTGCCGAATCACGGTTCGAGGGCTCAGCCGCTCACGCCCGATAGGCGCAGAAGTCCAGTGGATTCACGACGATTGAAAGCAAGCGGCCTATAATGAAGCATGGGGACTGGTCGGCAGACCGTACAGGCTGAGGCATCAAGCGTGCCCGCGACGATGCCTGTAGAGGGGAAAAATGCCCCTTCCCGGGGACAGGCGCTGCCGGTCGAAAAGCCCATCGGCGAGCGCTTTGAGGCTCTCCTTCGCCAGGTCCAGGCCAATCGCCCTAACGAAGATCTCTCCTTGATCCGGAAGGCATGGGAGTTCTGCGTAGCCCACCACGAAGGGCAGACGCGGGCCTCGGGCGAACCCTACATTGTGCATCCGCTGGAAGTGGCGGAGGTGCTGGTGGAGATGAAGCTGGATGGGACAGCCATCGCCGCCGCCCTGCTGCACGACGCCGTGGAGGATACGCCGGCCACGAGCCAGCAGATCGCCGAGATGTTCGGCGACCAGGTGGCTCACATCGTCGAGGGCGTGACCAAAATCGAGAAGATTCAGTTTGCCAACCGCGAAGACCGCCAGGCCGAGAACGTCCGCAAGATGCTGCTGGCGATGGTGTCGGATGTGCGGGTGGTGCTGATCAAGCTGGCCGACCGGCTGCACAACATGCGCACGCTGGAGCATCTGAAACCCGATCGCCAGGAGGCGATTGCGCGCGAGACGCTCGAGATTTTTGCCCCGCTTGCGCACCGGCTGGGCATGGGCAAGGTGCGCGGCGAGTTGGAAGACCTGGCGTTTCGTTACACGGATCCGATGAGCTTCGAGCGCGTGGCCGCTGCCGTGGAGGCGCGCCGCGTTGAAGGTGAACAGTTTTTGCGCAGCGTAGAGGATACGCTGGGGGAGCAACTGCGGGAGAACGGCATCCAGGCGCGGGTGGAGTGGCGCATCAAGCGGCTCTATTCGATCTACCAGAAGATTGAGCGGCAGAAAATATCGTTCGACCAGGTATACGATCTGCTGGCAGTTCGCGTTATCACGCAGGACGTGGCGTCATGCTACGCGGTCTTCGGGCTGATTCACACGCTTTGGCGGCCGGTGCCCGGGCGTATCAAGGACTTCATCGCCATTCCACGGGCCAACCGGTACCAGTCGCTGCATACCACAGTGATGGGCGCCAACGGCCACCAGTTTGAAGTTCAAATCCGCACCGAAGAGATGCACCGCATTGCCGAGGAGGGCATTGCGGCGCACTGGAAATACAAGGCGGGCGACAGCATCGTGACGGCCCGCGATGAGGAGCGGCTCAATTGGATCCGCCAGCTCGTGGAGTGGCAGAAGGAGATGACGGACCCCAACGAATTTCTCTCCAGCCTGAAGATGGACCTCTACCCCGATGAGGTGTACACCTTCACGCCAAAAGGGAAGGTCGTGGTAGTGCCGGCGGGAGCCACACCGGTGGACTTCGCCTACACGATTCACACCGAGGTGGGCCACACCTGCGTGGGAGCCAAGATCAACGGCAGGATGGTGCCGCTGCGCACCAAGCTGCGGACCGGCGACATTGTCGAGATCGTCACGCAGAAGGACCACAAGCCAAGCCGGGACTGGCTGACCTTCGCCAAAAGCCCGCGCGCGCGCAACAAGATCAAGCACTGGCTCAATGAGGACCAGCGGCGGCGTGCGATGGAGATTGGGCGCAAGCTGCTGGAGCGCGAGGCGCGCAAGTTCAAAGTGCCCATGGCACAGATCGACGAGCAGGATCTGGGGCGGATTGCCGGCGAATTTGGAGTGGCCACGGCCGCCGATCTGCTGGCGGCGCTCGGCCAGGGCAAACACACTGCGCATCACGTGCTGAACAAGCTGGCGCCGGGTTTTGCGGCGCCGCCTGAGCCGGAGCCGGCCGTTGAGCCGAAGACCGGCGAAGCGGGCATGACCGACGCGGTGCGGCGGCTGCACCTGACAGGCTCGGAGTCATTGCAGGTGGAGGGCCAGAACGATCTGCTGGTGTATCGCGCGCGCTGCTGCAACCCGATTCGCGGTGAAGAGATTGTGGGCTACGTGACGCGGGGCAAGGGAGTGGCGGTCCACGCGCGCAGTTGCCCCAATGTGCAAAACCTTCTTTACGAGAGCGACCGGCGCATCAACGTGGAGTGGGCGCGCGTGCCGGAAGGAGTGGCCGGCCGAGCGGCGCGCTACCCGGTAAAGATTACTGTCTTTTGTGACGACCGCACAGGGATGCTGAAGGAATTGACAGCCGTGATCTCCGACGAAAACGCCGATATCCGCGGCGTGGAACTGCGGCGCGATGAAGACGGCGAAGCGATCATCGAGTTCATTGTGGAAGCCGAGGACGTGCGCCACCTGAACCGCATGGTGCTGGGCCTGCGCCGCGTGCAAGGCGTGCGCAAGGTGGAGCGGACGCAGAAAGTGTAGGAGCAGCCTTTCCCGATTCTCATTGCGAAATCGCCCCCAACCTTGTACCTTGGCAGCGAATCACGATTCCATCTACGGAGTATCTGCCATGCACGAGCTAGCTTTTTTACTTCAAAACATCGATCCCGAAACGGCGAAACGCATCGGAGCGACGATCCTTCTTCTGCTCCCGATCTTCATTCTCGTAGGCATCGCCATCATTATCGTGCCCTTCTGGTTCATCTGCAAGAAAGCCGGCTTCTCGCCCTGGCTCTCGTTCTTGAACCTTATCCCCTTCGGAAACCTGATTCTCATCTACGTTCTGGCCTTTGCCCAATGGAAGGTCGTTCCCGTGCCGCAAGTCGCCTGGCCGCAGCCACCGCTTCCGCCACAGCCTCCATACCCAACACAATCGTGAAACACGAGCCGGTGCCAGGAAGGGACGCTAATTTAGCATCGTAGTTAGAAAGCAACTTTCAACGATGCCCGATCAAAACTCCTCCGGCGGCCCTAGTCTTCGCGTTCGTTTTGCGCCTTCGCCCACTGGCTTTCTGCACGTAGGCAGCGCGCGGACTTTCATCTTTAACTGGCTCTTTACCCGCCATAACCACGGCGCCATGATCCTGCGCCTCGACGACACCGACGTGGAGCGCAACACCGACGCCAGCGTCCAGTCCATCTTTGAAGGCCTGCGCTGGCTGGGCCTCGACTGGGACGAAGAGTACAGGCAGTCCGAGCGCCTAAGCCTCCATCGAGCCGCAGCTTTCCAAATCCAAGAAAAAAATCTGGCCTATCGCGACTTCACGCCCGCCCATGGGGGAGACGACAACCAGTCCTCCGCGCAGGGCGCCTGGCTCTTCAACCCCGGCATGAGGGAACTCTCCCGCGAAGAATCTGACCGCCGCGCTGCCGCAGGCGAGCCCTTCGCGCTCCGCTATCGCGTCCCTCGCGGAAGCGCCCGCATCCTCCACTTCAGCGACGCCGTCTACGGCGCGCAATCCAAGCCCGCCGACGAGGTCGAGGACTTCGCGCTATTGCGTTCGGATGGAATGCCCACGTATCACCTCGCCTCCTGCGTCGACGATGCCGACCTGCGCATCAGCCACATCATCCGCGGCCAGGATCACCTCACCAACACTTTCAAGCACCTGCTTATCTTTGAAGGCCTCGGCGCTGCCCCGCCGCAGTTCGCTCACCTGCCGCTGCTGGTTGCGCCCGATGGTACCAAGCTATCGAAACGCAAGCATGGCCCCGTTGTCAGCGTCACCACCTATCGCGATGCTGGATTCCTGCCGCAGGCCTTCGCCAACTTCCTCTGCCTGCTGGGCTGGTCGCCTAAGAACGACCGTGATTTTTTGTCATTGGAAGAAATTCGCGACCTGTTTACGCTCGAGGGGGTCAACCGCGCCAATGCGGTGGTGAATTTTACCGAGGCTGACCCTTTCGACCCGAAGGCTGTCTGGCTCAATGCCGAGCACATCCGCGCATTGCCCGTCGAACAACTCAGTGCGATGCTGCGTCCCGTCTTCGAGCAGGCCGGCTTCCATCCCACGCCGGAAAAAGTCGCCGCCGTCACGCCGCTCATCCGCGAGCGCATCAAACTGCTCGGCGAGGCCCCTGCAGCCGCCGATTTCTTCTTTCTCGATCAACTCCCGCCCTACGACATCACCGAGCTGATCCCCGTCAAGAAAGGAGAATCGACTGGAGACCCTGCTCTCGCTCGCCGCGTGCTCGAAACGGCGCAGCAGGTCCTCGCCACCGTTCCATTCGACCACGATTCGCTCGACAAAGCGTTGCGCGATGCCGCCGCCTCGCTGGGCCTGAAGGCCGGGCAGGCCTTTCAGCCCATCCGTGTGGCCGTCTGCGGCCGCAAAAACGCGCCGCCGCTCTTTGAAACGATGGTCGTGCTTGGGCGCGACGTCTGCCTCGCGCGTATCGCCGAGGCATTGGTTAAAATTACATAGGTTTCATAGGTAATCAAGACCGGTTTTGTGGGAGGCATGATGACTCCCGGTTCACCAGTCACGATCTTTGCGCTTGCCATCCCTCCAATCGTGGCCGTGATTTTTGTTCTTCTGTATTGGTTCAAACGAGATCCGCTTTCGCAACCCTCCATCGTTGCCGCACTTCCTCTTGGCCTCATTTCCATCGCCATTCTTCTGGGGCAAAGCGCGTTCTTTCTCGTCCATACATTCAACGAGATTGCAACACGCCAAACCGCCGGCATGGGAGCGGTGAAATCAGGTATGCTTCTCGCGCAACGGCCGCTCATCTGGGGCTTCCTGGATTTTGTGGTTTGCCTTGTAATCATCCTGCTGGTCTCTGCAATTCTCAGATACTCGCGAGATCCTGAGCCGCCACTCGTCCACGCATATGTCTCCCTTCCGTCGCTCATTGTCACGTCGTTGATCCTCACCGCCCTCTTTCTGATGATCTACATGCAATACGGCACAGTCGACCTGGTCATGAAGATCGTTGATACGCACCGAAATCACGAACTTGCTTCGCAGTACGGTACGGTAAGTCCCGGTTATTTCGCCGCAACGGTCAGCTCCCGGCTCGTTGCCCTTTTCTTTCTATCGCCTATCGAATCCTTCGCTTTGCTCATCGCCGGGGTGCTCGACCTGTTTTTGAGACAGAAGCAGAACAGCAGGCAGTCCTTTGCCGCTGTTCTCATTCTCGGCGCGCTTGTCGGTTGCGGAGTCAGCGCCCTCAGCGAACTCGGATTTGTAGATTATTTGCGGCATGTGCGCTGAAAGCCGCCTCGTTCGCATCCGCCAGGCCGAGGCCAGCTTGAGGCTGACTGCAGTTCATCAAAGGGAGATAATTCGGAGAAGGATCAGCAGCTTCATAATCAGGAGAGAGGAAATGACTGACGAAGAAAGAAGATTGCTTCTGCATCTGGCGCGATGGGTAATCGAAAAAGAAAACGCAGAAACTGAAAAGCTGGACACGACCAGCAATTGGGCTGATGAAATAGAAGGTCTTGTCGAGCAAATCCGACAGAAAAGCTCACCGGAAAGTGGGAATTCCTGACGGGCACTGTCGTCGGCGCACGTAGCGAGCGAAAGATCGGCAGATTGGATCGCGGCGCCTTCGGGGTGCGAAGAACTCGAATTCGCTCACCTCAGGTCGCCTCACGGGCGCGGCCGCCTTGGGACGCGGATCAAACCATGAAAAAATAAGAATCAAGAGATATGACGAACGCCAATTCCGAAAATACCGCCGCTCCTACCCCCTCCAACTTCCTGCGCGAAGCCATCGCCGAAGATGTCCGCACCGAGAAATACGGTGACGCCGTCATCCAGACGCGCTTTCCTCCCGAGCCCAACGGCTACCTGCACATCGGCCACGCCAAGGCCATCTGCATCAACTTCATGCTCGCCGACGAGTTCGGCGGCAAAACCAACCTGCGCTTCGACGACACCAACCCCGAAAAAGAAGAGCAAGAATACGTCGACAACATCATCAAGGACATCCACTGGCTGGGCTTCGACTGGGAGCGACTCTGCTTCGCTAGCGACTACTTCCCGCAGCTCTATGAGTGGGCGCTCAAGCTTATCAAGGGTGGAAAAGCGTATGTCGACGACCTGACCGCCGATGAGATTCGCCGGTACCGCGGCACGCTGACTGAGCCGGGCAAGGACAGCCCCTATCGCAACCGCGCGATAGACGAAAACCTAAACCTCTTCGAACGCATGAAGAAGGGTGAATTCCCCGACGGCAGCCGCGTGCTCCGCGCCAAAATCGACATGGCCTCTCCCAACCTGAACATGCGCGACCCGGTCATGTACCGCATCCTCCACGCCACGCACCATCGCACGGGAGACGAGTGGTGCATCTACCCCATGTACGACTTCGCGCACGGCCAGTCCGACTCCATCGAACACGTCACGCACTCCATGTGCAGCCTGGAGTTCGCCGACCACCAGCCGCTTTACCGCTGGTATATCGAGCAGCTCGACATCTTCCCTTCGCAGCAGATTGAGTTCGACCGCCTCAGCCTCACCTACACGCTGCTTTCGAAGCGCAAGCTCCTCCAGCTCGTTCAGGAAGACCGCGTCTCCGGTTGGGACGATCCCCGCATGCCCACGCTCTCCGGCTTCCGCCGCCGCGGCTTCACGCCCGAAGCCATCCGGGCCTTTGTCGCCTCCGCCGGTGTCTCGCGCACCAACGGCATTGTCGACATCGAGATGCTTGAGCACTTCCAGCGCGACGACCTCAACCGCCGCGCCGCGCGCGCCATGGCGGTGCTGCATCCGCTCAAGGTGGTCATCGACAACTACCCCACCGACAAGGTCGAATACGTCGACGTCGCCAACAACCCCGAGGACCCTTCGGCCGGCACGCGCCAGGTGCCCTTCTCGCGCGAAATCTTTATTGAGGAAGACGACTTCCGCGAAGTGCCTCCGCCCAAGTATTACCGGCTTTCCCCCGGCAAAGAAGTCCGGCTGCGCAACGCCTACTTCGTCACCGCGCAAAGCGTCGTGAAAGACGCAGCCGGCAACGTGACCGAAGTTCATTGCACGTACGATCCGCTGAGCCGCGGCGGCAACTCGCCCGACGGTCGCAAGGTCAAGTCCACCATGCACTGGGTCTCGGCTGCGCATGCCATCTCCGCTGAAATCCGCCTCTACGACAAGCTCTTCTCCAAGCCCGATCCCGGCGACGTGCCTGAGGGCGGCAGCTTCCTCGACAATCTCAACCCCAACTCCCTTGAGATTCTCGGCGATGCGAAGTTGGAGCCATCACTCGCCAGCGCAAAATCGGGCGACCGCTTCCAGTTTGAGCGCGTCGGCTACTTCTGCGTCGATCCGGACTCAACTTCTGGCCATCTGGTGTTCAACCGCACGCTTCCGCTCAAAGACACCTGGGCCAAGATCGAAAGGAAAGCAGGAGCGTAGCGCCGGCTTCCCAGCCGGCTGTAGCGCGGGCCTCCCGGCCCACGCTACACTTCAACGATTACAATCCTCGCATGGCGGAACTCAGCCCATCTCACCCGCGCAATCAATCCGCAAAGCTGCTCGGCGCCTCGCAGCCTCGTTTCGGCGAAGTGCATGTTCGCAAACGTGGCCGTTTGCCGCACTGGGAAAGAGATTCCGGTCTGTACTTCATCACTTTTCGATTGGCAGACTCGCTGCCACCGCACGTCCTGAAAAAGATGGCCGAGCGTCACCGCATTTTGCAGGCTGCCAAGACGTCTGGAGCGCGGCTTCTTCCAGAGCAGAAAGTGGCATTGTCTGAATACAGCTCTTCTCGAATGGAGGCCTATTGCGATCGTGGCTTAGGATGTTGCGCGCTGGCAGACCAGCGCATCGCGGGCGCAATGGTAGAAGCGCTGAAATTCCGCAACGGAAAGCACTATCGGCTTCTGGCCTGGTGCATTATGCCCAATCATGTTCATGTTGTCGTTCGGATGTTGCCCGGAGCGGATCTTGCTACGGTATTGAAGAGCTGGAAGCAATTCTCGGCTAAGGCCGCGAATCAGGTGCTTGGACAACGGGGACATTTCTGGCAGCGGGAGTACTACGATCGTCTGATCCGGAACGAGCAGGAGTATATCCGCGCAATCAGGTATGTTTTGGAGAATCCTGAGAAGGCTGGACTGAACAACTGGCCGTGGGTGTGGACCGCGGACATGGAAGTCCGCGAAACAGCCGGCTAAGAAGCCGGCGCTACGCCTGTACCTTGCGCCGGAAGTCTGGCATTGAAGTCAGCATCCGAAATCTGGGCAATCGCCATCGTATCGCCGACGACTCACGAGCTAGTAGCTAGAAGCTAGTGGCCAGAAGCTGTCGTTCCAATCACATCGATCGGCACATTGATCGTCTTGGGTGGCATGCACTGGTTGTTATCGCATGCCTGGTAGCGCAGCCTGGCCTGCACCAGGTGGTTGCCCGCCGTGGCCACAATGCGCGCCTGGATCGCAAACTCACCGGTGTACACGCTCAGCTTGGTCTTGGGATCGAACGCAAGCGAGATGACGGTTCCCGCCGGATAATCCGCCTTCTCCAGCCGCACGCCCATGCCCTCGGGAATCGACAATGTCGTCGGAATCAGAAACTCGGCCAGGGGCTTATTTGAGTTGATGTGCAGCCCTTGCGCCACGCGAAAGTGCAGCGCCACCGCGCTCGCCTTGCCCGCCGAAACGCTGACTTGCTCGGGAAAGAGATAAGTGACCGCATCTGTCTTCACTATAGGCCGGCTCTGCGCCATCGAAACGATTTGCGCATGAGCGATCAGCGCAGCGAGCGCGACGAACGCCAGAACTGCGCTGACTTTGTTCTCAGTCACTTTAATCAACTTCAAACCTCGTTCTGTAGGCAACAGCAAACATCTGCAAGCCGAAACGAATCGCTACGAGCTACCGGCTAGAAGCTAGAAGCTGCTTCACTCCCCCAGCGCTTTCCTGATATTCGCCTCGATCTCGCTCTCCGAAGTGAGCCCCATCGTGGCGGCAACGATCTTTCCGCTGCGGTCGACGAAAAACGACGCCGGCAGCGCGTCCGGATCGCCATAATCGTGGCTGATGCTGTCGCCATCGAGCAACATGGGGTAATCCACTCTTTCGTCGGCGATGAATTTGCTGACGGCTGCCTTGTTTTTGGCCCATCCGCCGGCATCGTCGGGCTTCAGATCGTCGGCTTCAGTGTCCACGCCCAGCACCTCAAATCCCTGCGCGGCGTACTTGTCGCGCAACTCCACCAGCCAGGGCGTCTCCACCTTGCACGGGCCGCACCAGGTCGCCCAGAAGTTCACCAGCACGGCCTTGCCGCGATAACTCCCGAGCGACACCTTCTTCCCGCTCAAATCATCCAGCGCGAACGCCGGCGCCGACTTGTCCATCAGCGGAGTATGAAACTCCAGCGTGCCGCTCGCCGCTGACGGCACCAGCTCACCCCGCGACATGTTGGCCAGCGCCCTTTCCTCTTGCTGCTTGCGGTATTCCCAGTTGGCCCATCCCGCCCAGGCAAACACCGCCAGGATGAACAGGGTCGCAATCAGCACAATGGAATTTCGCCGCATGGGGAAGGACTTCATATCTCCATTGTACGAGCCTGGAGAAAAGATCAGAGAGAAGAGCGCAGAGAGCCGAAGCTCCGAAAGAATGCCGGCTTCAAGGATCTAATGTACTTTCAAAGACAAACCTCGACACGAACCGTTCTCTGATCTCTGTTCTCTGATCTCTGTCTTTTGCTAGCATGAATGCCAATGAGCCCCCCGCAGAAAGACGACGCATTTCACCCGGCCAACCTCGTCCGTACTGAGGCCGCCGCTCTGCAAACCCTCGCCGCGCGTCTCGATGGGCCTATGGCTGAGCCGTTTTCGTCCGCCGTCGACATGATTCTCCGCTGCGGCGAGTCGCATGGCCGCGTGGTGGTCACCGGCATGGGCAAAAGCGGCATCATCGCGCAGAAGATTGCGGCGACTCTCAGTTCCACTGGCTCTCCCGCGATCTTTCTGCATCCCGCCGAGGCGGTGCACGGCGACCTGGGCGTCCTCATGCCCGGCGACGTCGTCATCGCCCTCTCCGCCAGCGGCGAAACCGAGGAGATTCTGCGTCTGCTGGCCACCCTCAAGCGCAAGGGCGACGCGCTCATCAGCTTCTGCTGCAACCTCCAATCAACCCTCGCGCAGGCCAGCGACGTCGCGCTCGACTGCAGTGTGGAGCGCGAAGCCTGCGGCCTCAATCTCGCACCTACCGCGTCCACTACTGCCATGCTCGCCCTGGGCGACGCACTCGCCGTTGCTGTCAGCCTGCGCAAGGGCTTCCGCGCCGAAGACTTCGCCGAGCTTCATCCTGGCGGCAAACTCGGCAAGCAGCTCGCCAAGGTCCGCGATCTCATGCACTCCGGCGATGATATCCCCGCCGTCGCGCCTTCCACTCCCATGTCTGACGTCATCTTCGAGATGTCCTCGAAGAAGCTCGGCATCACGACTGTTCAAGAGAACGGCCGGCTACGCGGCGTCATCTCCGACGGCGATCTGCGCCGCCTGCTCGAGCGCGAAGGTGGTGCGGCGTTGAGCAAGACCGCCGGTGAGGCCATGAATCGACACCCCAGGACCATCGGCGCCGACGAACTCGCCGCCCGCGCGTTGGCCATCCTCGAAGAGCGCAAAATTACGTCCCTAATTGTTATCAATGCTGACCAGCGCGTCGAAGGCGTCGTCCATCTGCATGATCTGTGGGGCGTCGAATTGATCTAGGGGCCGCCCGCACAACGCGAGCCGTCCGCCTGAATAATTCACTTGCCGCAGATTCTTTCGCCAGTACAATCGCCCCATGGCCAAGACCGCCCTCATCACCGGCGCCTCCAGCGGCTTCGGCCTGCTGACGACGGTCACACTGGCGCGGCGCGGATGGCGCGTGCTGGCCACCATGCGCGACTTGAATCGTCGGTCCCTGCTCGAAGATGCCGCCCGCAGCGTCGGAGTTCTCGACTGCATCGAGATGCATCCGCTCGACGTCACTCGCGCGGATCAAATCGCCTCCATCACCTCCATCCTCGAAGCTCGCCAGCAGGCGCTGCACGCGCTGATCAACAACGCCGGCTTCGCCGTGCCCGGTTTCGCCGAAGATGTCAGCGATACCGAATTGCGCGATCAGTTCGATACCAACTTCTTTGGCGCCGCTGCACTCACCCGCGCCGTTCTGCCGCAAATGCGCCGCCAGGGCTTCGGCCACATCGTCATGGTGAGCTCAATCTCAGGACGTTCGGGCTTTCCCGGTGTCAGCAGCTACGCCGCCTCAAAGTTTGCTCTTGAAGGCTGGACCGAGACCCTCCGCTTCGAGCTCAAGGCATTAGGCATCCACGTCGTCCTTGTTGAGCCAGGATCCTTCGAGACGGATATCTGGACGCGCAACGCTAAAATCTCCGCTCGGATGCAGGACCCGAATTCGCCCAACGCCCCTCGGGTGACCCGCTGGCGCGCCCAGCTCGAAAAAAACAATAAGCGCGCCAATCCTCAGATTGTTGCCGACAAGATCGCCGCCATTCTCGAGAATCCCAAGCCCAGATTGCGCTACGTCATTGGCAACGACGCGAAAATGGCCGTCTTCTTTCGCCACATCTTGCCGTGGAGCATCTTCGAACGCATGATCGTCAAACTCTCCGGCATGGATCAATAAAGAAAGAACCACTCCCCGACCGTCTCTCGATTCGGCGCTGCCATTTCTTCGCCTGTGCGTGTCAGTACTGCAACGCGCGTCCATCGCGTGACACAGCCTCCATCGCTCCCCCGCCGCCAATCGCCTTTGTTTTCAACGATTGAGGTTTGGCCCTGTTCTTGCATGTTTCGAACGCAGGTGCAGTGGGAGGAACCCTGGCTTCATGGAATCTTCAGTGGCAACGTGGCTCACTCTGGGTGGCCGGGCGGCGCCGCAGTCCCGGTGCTCGCAACACCACGAACATTTAGAATGGGATTCGAATGAAGTAGCCATCTTGCGTCAGTGTTTTTTCCGGCCGCTCCAGGTTCCTGTGTGCCGTTCCGAAACAGACGAGAAAGCAAGTAAGCCCTTTTCTATGCATCGTTGGTCCAAGCTCTTCATCCCCACCCTGCGCGAGGCCCCGGCAGACGCCGAAGTGGCCAGTCACAAGCTCCTGCTCCGCGCTGCCTACATTCGCCAGCTTGGCGCGGGCCTCTACAACTACCTCTTCCTCGGCCAGCGCTCGCTGAACAAGATCATCGCCATCGTCCGCGACGAGATGGACAAGATCGGCCAGGAGTTCTACCTGCCCGGCATCCTTCCCAAAGAGCTATGGGAGCAGAGCGGCCGCTGGACCACGATGGGCGACAACATGTTTCGCCTTAAGGACCGCAAGGGCGCCGAACTGTGCCTGGGCATGACGCACGAGGAGATCGTCACATCCATTGCGCGCAACGAGCTGCGCAGCTACAAACAACTGCCGCAAACCTGGTACCAGATCCAGACCAAGTTTCGCGACGAGCCTCGCCCCAAGGCCGGCCTGCTTCGCGTGCGCCAGTTCATCATGAAAGACGCGTACTCCTTCGACATCGACAAGGCCGGACTCGACAAGAGTTTCGATCAGCATGACCGCGCCTATCGCGCCATCTTCTCCCGCTGCGGCCTTAAATTCGTCGTCGTAGAGGCCGACTCCGGCGCCATGGGTGGCTCCGAGTCGCAGGAGTTCATGGTCTACACCGATGCCGGCGAAGACCTGATCGCGAGCTGCCCGAAATGCGGCTACGCGGCCAATGTGGAGAAGGCAACTTCGCGCTTGGACCCCGTTGTCGAGATGGAGCCGACCGGCGACGGCAAGCCCGAGCTTGTCCATACGCCTGGCTGTGCCGCCATCGCGGACGTTGCCGCGTTCTTCAAAATCTCACCGGCCTCCGATATCAAGTGCGTGGCATACATGGCGCAGGTCCGCAACCGCGACGAAAAGTCGGGAGCGCAAGCCGAAAAGTGGCAGCCGGTCGCCGTCTTCCTGCGCGGCGATCACCAGGTGAACGAAACCAAGCTCATCGGGCTTCTGGGCAAAGCGCTGCAAACCCAGGCTTCCGCGGGCCGCGGCGCAGCCGTGAACGAGTTGCGGCCCATGCAGCCTGAAGAGCTTCACATCAACTTCAACGGCCCCGGCGGATATCTCGGCCCCGTAGGGCTCGAAGTGGCCAAAACACCGCTCTCCGGCGGCCTCACCGTCATCGTCGATAAGTCTCTCGAAGGCCGCAAGAATATGGTCTGCGGCGCCAACAAGCTCGACTACCACCTGCGCAATGTCGCCCCTGGAAGCGACTTCAGCTGGACGCTGAGCGCCGACATTCGCAGCGTGAACGAAGGCGAAGGTTGCCCAACTCACGATTGCAGCGGCAGGCTCGTCGTCGGCAAAGCGGTCGAAGTCGGCCACATCTTCAAGCTTGGTGACAAGTACACAAGCTCCATGGGCGCGCGCGTCCTCGACGAGAACGGCAAAGAAGTCACGCCCATCATGGGCTGCTACGGCATTGGCATCGAACGCATCCTGACCGCGGCCGTCGAGCAGTCGAACGACGCCAACGGCTTCTGGCTGCCGGCCTCCATCGCGCCTTTCGCGGTCGTTGTCACCATCACCAACGTCGCCGACGCCTCGTTGCGCTCCACCGGGGAAAAGCTCGCTGCCGATCTGGAGTCCGCGGGCCTCGACGTGTTGCTCGATGACCGCGATGAGCGTGCCGGCGTCAAATTCAAAGACGCGGACCTCATCGGCGTTCCCTATCGGATCAATGTCGGCAAAAAGGTTGCAACCGGCCAGGTCGAGCTGGTCACACGGGCCGCAAGCTCCAGCGTCGATGTAGCGTTGGGCGAGGCGGTTGCCGTGGTCAAGAAGCGCATCGAAGAAGAAAGGCTGCTGGAATCCGGTTTTTAGCAAGTGTCAGTTGGGGGCGCGCAAACTCGATCACTGAACTGCGCTGCGAGAACTCACGGCAGAATACGCCATGAGCCACACGCTGGGAGCCGGAAACTGGAAGCTGGAAGCTGTTCTCAGGAGCTGCAATGGCGTTAAAGGTCAGAATCGCGAGACCCGCATTGGGAAGTCATCTCAAATCGCGGATTCTGCTGTTTCTGCTTGCGGCCTGCGGGATGGTCACGCTGGTTGGCGTCTGTGTTTTCTTCTATCTTTACGTCGAGTACAAAGGCGTGGTCGATCAGCGGCTCAAGGAGCCGTTATTTGCCAACACCGCCAAGATCTACGCGGCGCCGCGCGAAGTCCGCCCCGGGCAAAAGCTCACAGTGCGTTGGATCGCCGATGAACTTCGCCAGGCAGGCTATACTCCCGACGGCGCAGCGCAACCTTCGCAGCTTGGAACCTACAGCCAGGGCGTTCAGCAAATCATCGTCAAACCTGGCCCGCAGTCCTATCACGCGCCGGATAATGCCACTATCCACGTAAGCAGTGGGGTCGTGGACACGATCACTGACGCCAGCGGCCAGGCTCTTTCCAGTTACGAGCTCGAGCCGCTGCTCATTACCGGCCTCAGCGAAAGCCAGAATCGCATCAAGCGGCGCATCCTTACCTACGACGAAATTCCGCCCAATCTCGTTCATGCCGTCATCGCCATCGAAGATCGCCGTTTCTTTGAGCACAGCGGCATCGATTTCGTGCGCATCCTCGGCGCAATGCGCAACGACATCTTTCACCTGCACCGCTACGAGGAGGGCGCATCCACGCTGACGCAGCAACTGGCCCGCGGATTCTTCCTCTCGCCCGAACGCACTTATTCGCGCAAGATTCGCGAAGCCGTCATCAGCATCATTCTCGAGCATCGCTTTACCAAGCAGCAGATCTTCCAGATGTACGCCAACGAGATCAATCTCGGGCAAATCGGCAGCTTTTCCATTGACGGTTTTGGCGAGGCATCGCAGGCGTATTTTGGCAAGGACGTGAACCAGCTCGACCTTTCGGAATGCGCGCTGCTCGCCGGGCTCATTCAGAGCCCCAGCCGCCTGAATCCCTTCCGCCATCCCGAACGCGCCATCGATCGTCGCAACCTTGTGCTCGACTCCATGGTCGAGACCGGTGCGATCACCAAGGAGCAGGCCGAAGCCGCCAAAGCCGAGCAACTGCATCTTGTCCCGGCCAGCGTCGACGCCAGCGAAGCTCCCTACTTTGTCGATCTCGTGCACGACCAGTTGACGCAAAGGCTCGGCGATCGTGACTTCAACCGCGAAGGGCTCCGCATCTATACTTCGCTCGACCCCGACTTGCAACGCCTCGCCACGCAGACCGTCGATTCCACCATCCGCGTCGTCGATCAGCAGGTGGACCGGTTGCATGCGCGCGACAAAAAGCTGGGCAAGCCTTACAACTATCCGCAGGTGGCGCTCATTGCGCTCGATCCGCACACGGGCCAGGTGCTCGCCCTGGTGGGTGGGCGCAGCTACGGCACCAGCCAGGTGAATCATGCAGTGGCGCACCGGCCCACGGGCTCCATCTTCAAGCCCTTCGTCTATGCCGCCGCCTTCCAGACCGCGGTTCAGGGCACCATGCTTCCCGGACAAACCAAGTTGTTTTCGCCGGTCACCATGCTGAGCGATGCCCAGCAAACCTACGGCGAGGGCACTCCATATGAGTACACGCCGCGCAACTATAAAGGCGAATTCTACGGCGACATCACGGCGCGCTTCGCGCTCATGCGGTCAGACAATAACGCCACCATCAGCCTGGCCAGCATGGTGGGCTTCGATCAGGTAGCGGCGCTGGCTCGCGACGCGGGCATCAAGAGCGCGCAAGGTACGCCTTCCATGGCCATCGGTTCTTACGATGCCACACCGCTCGACATGGCCGGCGCGTACACCATCTTTGCCAATGGCGGCGTGCATATCGATCCCTGGATGCTGGCCAGCGTGCGCACTCCCACCGGCGACATCATCGCCGACTACTCGCCCACCACGCGCCAGGTGCTCGATTCTCGCGCCGCCTTCCTCACCACCTACATGATGGAAGCTGTTCTGCAGGGCAACGGACCGGCGGGCTGCGTGATCGCAGGACGCGATTATTGCGGAACCGGCGCGGGCGTCCGCAATATGGGGTTCATCTCTCCGGCTGCGGGCAAAACCGGCACCAGCCACGACGCTTGGTTCGCCGGCTTCACGTCAAACCTGCTCTGCATTGTTTGGGTGGGCAATGACGACTACACCGACATCCAGCTCGAAGGCGCGCACGCCGCCGCCCCCATCTGGGCCGATTTCATGAAGCAGGCGGTGCAGTTTCCGCAGTATTCCGATACCAACGACTTCACTCCGCCGCCGGGCGTTGATATTGTCACTCTCGACCGCAACTCAAACCTGCTGGCCGACGCAGCATGTCCCGACGATTACACCGCCGCTTTTCTCGACGGCACCGCGCCCACTGACACTTGCGATCATCCGCCCGATCACCGCAACATCCTGCAAAAGATCTTCGGCCTGGGCAAGCCCGGCAACTAGCACTATCCGGGTAGCTTGGTTTGAAATCTGCCGTGCAGCCTGCTGAAAAATCCCATCAATATGAGGTTTGTATCAGGGCATCGCCATACAGCAGTTTCAGAGATGGTGTGTCCGCATTCAAGGCACTCAAGTCGGCGCGACCAAAAGGGAGCGACCACCTGAGCGATCGCATTAGCCGGACAGAGTATCGCTGAAACTGCTTTAGCGCTTTCGCGCGGCCTTCGCTTCCACCCGCCGCGGCCGCTGCTTGGCTGAAATTGAGCGAATGACCAGCTCGCCCCGCCCTGTCGCTGCCAACGGCGCTTTTCCGTGCGCGATCGCTGCGCGAATCAGCGCCTCAACTTCCGGCTTGCCCAGGTCGCGCGCGTTCCCCAGCGGGATGAATCGGTTCTGATTCCCGCTGCCCTGCAAAATGCCCATCGGATCGGGCAGCGAAGACCCGTAGTAGAACGCCAGCCGCACGCCGTGCGCATCGGCTACCAGCATCATGAAACTGTCCGACGGCCGCAGCGTCGAACTGTACCCAATCACGAAGAAGTTGTAGTTGTCGTAGACCAGTTCATTCGCCGCCGGCGCGCGCTTGCGCAAGACCGCGCGCACCGAACGAATGGACCTCGCCATCTCCGGCGTGAACTTGTCGATAAATCCGGCGAGTTGTGCCTCGGCCTTCTTATTTGGAGCGGGGGCAGCTTTCTTCATTTTTGCCTCCTGGTTCGCGCATCGATTGTCTCAAGATCCATCCACATCCGAGCCATCTGGCATCGACTGGCAGCGCGGGCACCAGAATGTGACCCGAGCGTCTTTACCCTGCGCGCGCCGGCGAATCAATTCGCCGCAGCGCCGGCACGGCTCGCCATTGCGCCCGTAGACCCAGAGGCTGGCGCCCGGATCCGATTCGTGCGTCGTCCTCCGCCTTTGTCCGCGAAACGTCACAATCAAATCGCCCGAATCTTCCAGCACATTCGCCCGCAGCAGTTTTCGCGCGGAAGCAATCGTTGCGGCAGCTTCGTCGCGCGTGAGCGTTGCCACCGCGCGAAACGGATGCAGGCCGTTCACAAAGCATACTTCGGACTTGAAGACGTTGCCTACTCCAGCCACCACGCTCTGATCGAGCAGCGCATCGGCAACCGCTTCATTCCCGCGTGCCAGCAGCCTCTCCAGCGCGGCCGGAGCATCGAATGCAGCGCTCAACAGGTCGTTCTCTTCACGAATGACGTGAAGATCGCGATCGAGCGATTGCACCGTGTGCATGCGCGCCACGGGAATGCGAAAGCCCACCGCCTGGTACTCGCTGTTTTCAATCACGATGCGCATGTGGAAGCTCGGTAACTGCCAGCGCTGGCCCTGCCGGTAAATATGCCAGCGACCGTTCATCAGCAGATGCGATGTGAGAATGCCGCCGCCCGAAAAATGAATGAGCAGCCATTTCCCGCGCGCCTCCACGCGCTCCACTCTCTGGCCTGCCAGCGGCGTATCGTCGTTGAATCGCATCAGCCACGGGAAGGTGGAGCGAAATCCGATCAGCGGCTTGCCAACCAGCGCCTTGCCAAGATTTCGCGCCGTCCGAAAAACTGTATCGCCTTCAGGCACGGCTATTGGACCTCTCCGGCATGCGCATCACGCCCGTGCTGCCCCATCGGCAATGCAATCCGCCGCAGATGCATCCCCAGCGGCCCCGGATGAAAACCCGCGTCCATCAGGAACCGCGCCATAAAGTGTGCTGCCGCAGGCTGGCCATTGATTGTGGTGATCAATACGCCTTCATGGCTGCTGCTGCGCATTCGCTCCTGCCCACGTGCGCACAAAAAGTGCGCCAGCCCCGCCGCCACTTGCGATCGCTCCGGCTCCTCAGCCGGCAAAAATACCAGCAGGTTAGGATTGCCGCGCCGCAGCCATGCCACCAGCTCGCCATTGCGCAAGATCACTTCGGCATACACCGCCCGCGTCAAAATGCGCGGCGCCGACTCCGCATCTTCGTCCATCACAGGCAAATCGGGCCAGCGCAATACCGATCCATAGGGGTTCGCCGGATCGGTCGCCGCCAGTTGCACAAACTCCGGCTTCTCTTCCGGAGGTTCCGTGCGCAACTGCCGCAGCAGGTCCACAGCAGCCGGCAGTGCAAACTGTGTCGCGCCCAGGCCGCCAACAAAATAGCCGCGCCGGATTCGCCCGCTCTCTTCCAGCGCCTTCAGCACGTCATACACCGCGCTGAAACCGCCCGGCACATTCTCTGCGGCTACATGCTCGCGCATCATCACCCCATAGCGATGCAGTAATTGCATCGCCAGCGCATGGCTTGCTTCGGTAGCGGTAACGTCTCCTCTGATCCCCGTTCCCTGATCTCTGATCCCTTGGGCTGGCAGCCACGACCATCGTCCCTGCGCCGTAGGCGGCGTCGTGCGCCGCGAGCGGAACACAACGCCCGTTTGATAACGCCGCGGCGTCCGCGCGCTTTCGGGTCTCGCAATATACGCGCGCAGCGCATGCAGCGAATCGTTCGTCACCAGCCCGCGCCACACCAGGCTCCACAACGCATCCATCGTCTCTGCCGGATATCCCCCGCCAGCCGCATGGTGCAGCGGATCGAAGAAGCTGGCGCCGGTCGACTCCAGTACCGCCAGCAGCTTCTCCTCGCGCTCGCTCAGCGGTTCAACCTGCGGCCGCTGTTGCGCCAGGAGCGGCAATTTGTCGGCCAGGAACAGCGCGATCCTTCCGTCGCGTTCGCCAATCGGTTCCACCCCGGCCCATGTCACCTCGCCTGCGGCAATCAGCGTGTCGAGTCCAGCCGGCGTGTAATCGGCAATGCGCGCCGGCAAAATCGACGTCTCCAGCAGCGATGCCGGCAGCGGCGCGCCCTGCAGATTCTCGATCACGTCCAGCAGCGCATCCAGATGCGCCGTTCCCGTCCGTCGCGGCGCCAGCAATCCCTGCCAGTGCGTCAGAAAACGCGCCAGCGTGTGCTGCTCTACGGGTTCCACCTCGCGTCGCAGCTTTGCCAGCGACTTCCTGCGAATCTGCCGCAGAATCTCTGCATCGCACCACTCGCGATGTAATCCGCCCGGACGGAATCCTCCTTCCAGCACGCGGCCATCGTGCGCAAGCTGACGCAGGGCGCTCTCCACCGCCTCTGTATCCAGCGCAAACCGGTCCGCCGCCTCGCGCAACGTGAATGGGCCGTGTGTTCTCGCGAACCGCCGCACCAGTTCCAGCACAGGGTGCGCCACCGGCTCGAGCAATGCCGCAGCCAGCCCCGGCGGCAATGGAATTCCCAGCCCATCGCGATAGCGCGCCGCATCCTCCGCTGCAACCAACCGCTTTTCGCCCGCAATTCGCAGCTCCAGCAAGCGCCGTGCACGGACCAGCCGATCGACATGCGTCAGCAGATCCGCAGAAACCACGCGTCGTCCAAGCTCTTCGCGGCTCAAATCGCCCAACCGCAAACACAGATCGTGAATCCCATCCGCCGACCGCGCGCGATAGTTCTCAGCCAAGCACTGCGCAGCCTCCTCCACTTCCGCAATGGCATCGGCGTCCAGCAACTCGCGCAAGTCGGCTTCACCCAGCAATTCGCGCAGTTGATCCTGGTCGATCGTCAGTGCCTGCGCGCGCCGTTCCGCTAACGGCGCATCGCCCTCATACACAAAATTCGCGACATAGCTGAAAAGCAGGGAAGCAGCAAACGGCGAAGGCTTGCGCGTCTCCACCACGTGCACCCGCACCTGGCGCTGCTCAATCGCCCGCAGCGTCTCAATCAGAGCCGGCATGTCAAACACGTCGCGCAGGCACTCGCGATATGTCTCCAGCAGCAGCGGGAATTGCGGATAGCGCGATGCCACACTGAGCAAATCGTACGAGCGCTTGCGGAGCTGCCACAGCGGCGAGCGCTGGTCGGCACGTCGCCTCGGCAACAGCAGCGCGCGGCCTGCCGCTTCACGAAAACGCCCCGCAAAAAGCGCCGTCGAGCCCAATTGGCGCAGCACAAGCTGCATCACCTCCGCCGCTTCCACCAGGATCCAATCCGGATCGGGCGGCTCGTCCGTGTCTGGGAAGCGCAAAACAAATCCGTCGTCGCCCCACAGCGTCTCCACCTCAGGGCCGCCAGCCGCGCGAATCCGCGCGCTTACTGCCATCGCCCACGGAATATGAATCCGACTGCCGAATGGCGTCAGCACGCACACGCGCCAGTCGCCCAGCTCATCGCGGCAGCGCTCGACCACAATCGTGCGATCATCTGGAACCTGTCCCGTCGCTTCTTCTTGATCGGCGAGAAAGCGCAGCAGATTTTCCGCTGCGCCGGCATCGAGATCGTGCTGGCTCACTAGGCGAGTGAGCGCGGCATTCTGCGGCAGCGCGCGCAGCTCGCGCACCATCGCACCGATGCGACGTCCGAATTCGAGCGGCCGCCCCGGCCCATCGCCTTTCCAGAAAGGCATCTTGCCAGGCTCGCCGGGCGCGGGTGTCACCAGCACGCGGTCGTGCGTGATGTCCGTAATGCGCCAGGTCGACGCGCCCAGAATGAACGTCTCGTTGGGATGCGACTCGAAGACCATCTCTTCGTCGAGCTCGCCCACCCGCACCGATTTGCCCTCGGTGAACGCGAGAAACACGCCATAAAGCCCGCGATCGGGAATGGTGCCGGCATTCAGAATCGCCAGCCGCGCCGCGCCATCGCGTGCCGTCACTACGTTGCGCACTCGATCCCATGTCAGCCGCGGGCGCAATTCGCCAAACTCGTCCGACGGGTATCGCCCGCTCAGCAGGTCGAGCACGCCTTCAAATGCCGATCGCGAAAGCGCTCCAAAAGGCGCCGCCCCGCGCACGAGGTCGTACAGGGAATCGACAGAAACTTCGGGGGGAGCGGGGTTAGCGGAGTGAGCGGCGTTAGCGGTGTAAGCGGAGCCGGAGAATCCTGCGCTCTGCCACGTCTGGCTCTCCTCACCGAACAGCCTTCGCTCTCTCTCTTCTCTTTTCTCTGCTCTCTTCTTTCTGATCCCTGATCCTTGACTCCTGAACCCGGCTTTTCCCGCACTTGCCACAATCGCCACCAACTGCTGCGCCAGCACGTCCAGCGGGTTGCGCGGAAAGCGCGTCGACTCGATATGTCCTTCGTGCATGGCGCGCGTCACCGCGGCGCACGCCACCAGGTCGGCGCGGTACTTGGGAAAAATCACGCCCTCGCTCACCGCATCCACATGGTGGCCGGCGCGCCCAATCCTCTGCATGCCGCTGGCTACAGACGGCGGCGACTCAATCTGCACCACCAGGTCCACCGCGCCCATGTCGATGCCCAACTCCAGTGTCGACGTCGCGCACAGCGCCTTGATCTGTCCGGCCTTGAGCTGTTCTTCGATCACCGCGCGCTGTGCCGCTGCCAGCGATCCGTGATGCGCCCGCGCAATCGGCTCGCCGGCAAGATCGTTCAGCGCCCCCGCCAGCCGCTCCGCCGTCTGCCGCGCATTCACAAACAAAATCGTCGAGTTGCGCTCGCGGATAATCTCCAGCAGCCGCGGATGAATCGCGTTCCAGATCGACACGCGCCGTGGTGTCTGCGAAGCTGGCCCGGTGGGAATCTCCTCCATCTCGCCCAGCCGCGCTATATCTTCCACCGGAACCTCGATGCGCAGCTTGAGCTGCTTCCGCGCAGCCGCATTCACAATCGTCACCGGGCGATAGCGAAGCGCGGCCGCATCGGCAACTTCACTCGACTCAGCGTTGTCATCCTGAGCGACCGAACCCTGAGCGGAGCCGAAGGGGGAGCGAGTCGAAGGATCTGCGGTTGCTCCTGTATCGCTTGCTAACTTGCCGACATGCTGGCTCGCTGACTCGCTTTTTGACTCTCTCTCAACGTCGAGTCCACCCAAAAACCGCGCGACCTCTTCCAGCGGCCGCTGCGTCGCCGAGAGTCCGATCCGCTGCAGCGGTTTCTTTGTGATCGCCTGCAACCGCTCCAGCGTCAGTGCCAGATGGGCTCCCCGTTTGGTCGGCACCAGCGCGTGAATCTCGTCCACGATCACCGTGTCTACGGTGCGCAGCGCCTCGGCTGCCTGCGAAGTCAGAATCAGATAGAGCGACTCCGGCGTCGTGATCAGGATCTCCGCCGGCTGCCGCGCAAACCGCGCCCGCTCCCTCTGTGGAGTGTCGCCCGTCCTCACGCTGATCTGCGGCTCATGAAACGGCACGCCCATCCGCCGTGCCATGTTGGCCATGCCCGCCAGCGGCGACCGCAGATTCCGTTCCACGTCCACCGCCAGCGCCTTCAGCGGGGAAACATAAACAATCCGGCATCCGCGATCTCTGATCTCTGATCTCTGATCTCTGGCTTTCCGATCCCTGACCCCTGCCGGGGTCCCCGGCGAGCGGTCTTTGCTCGCTGGGGTGGCTGATCCCTGGTCCCTGTCTTCAAGCATCAGCTTGTCCAGGCACCACAAAAACGCCGCCAGCGTCTTGCCCGTCCCTGTGGGCGCCAGGATCAGCGCGTTCTCTCTCCGCGCAATCACCGGCCAGCCCATCCGTTGCGGCGCAGTCGGCTCGTCAAATACCGCCTTGAACCACGCCGCCGTCACCGGGTGAAAGCAGGCCATCGGGTCGTCAATTTGGGTCGGATTGGGAACCTGGGGTGACATGCCGATCTATCGAGATTATCGCGTATAGCTGGCGAAGACAAAGCGAAAAAGCAGGGAGTAGCCAATAGCCAATAGAGAATAGAAGACCATCCGGCGGCGATGGTTGAACGGTAGCTTCTGACCCCTGCTCGCTTTTCCCTACTGGCTACTCCCTACTTGCTATTCCCTATAATCGCCACGCTGAACTGCGCGCCCGCAAACAGGATCAGGCCAGAAATGTAAGCCCAGAACAACAGGCCCACCGACACATAAAACGGCCCGTAGAGCGACTCCAGGTCAAGGTGCGGCAGTATCAAGACGAAGATGAATCGCGAGATCAGCCAGATCAGCCCCGTGATGATCGACGTGCGCAGCACCGGCCGCCAGGGCACCTTCCTGTTCGGGAGCAGATAGTAGACCGAAAAGAAAAACACGATCGACGCTGCGCCCGTCGAAACCGCCAGCCACAAATAACTGATTGCTCCGTAAGAGTAGTTCATTAATTTGAAAAACCAGTTTGTCGGGTCGTGCACCAGGGCAACTGCCAGCACCTTATCTACGCTCACGTTCGCAAACATGCTGGCCACAGCAAGTCCCACCATCAGCAGCGCCAGTCCGAATGCAATGGTCTGGTTGAAAATATAGTTCCTGCTCTTCTTTACGCCCCACGCCTGGTTCAGCGCCACCTCCAGCGGCAAAAAAATCCCCGTGCACGAGATCAGAATCATCACCAGCGAAAGAGCCTGGACACCGTGCCGCGATGAGAGCACAGCAACCGCTTCAATGCTGTGGGCGAGCCAATTCGGCGTCTTGGTCGCTGAAGGCAGAAAGTAGTTGACCATGTCATCCACCACATCCACCATCCCGGGCCAATGGAAGACGCGCAGCGCAAGCGTATACAGCAACATCACAAACGGGATGAACGAAATAATCGCGTTGGCCGCCACGCTGAACGCGAACGTGTGCACTTCGCTGTCTAACAGGTAGGCGATCAGAGCTGTGCCGTCTTTGCGCCAGCGGTACCATTTGGACTGCGTAACCGGCTGCGCAGGCCCCTTGGCGGCCTCGGCCAGAGCTTCCCCCGCTTCCTTCGCTTGCTCCATCACATTGGGCGTTTCGTCGGCCACTGTCCCTTCCTTCGTACAAGAGAGGATTCTCCGCAGTTCCGGATTGATGGATGCGGATGGAAGAAGGTGCTACTCCAAGAATAGTCGGTCACGTTTGAACTCGACGAGCGCGGGATCAGACCGACTTTGTGTTTTCAGCTTTTGCCTGCGCAAAACCATCGCCTCGCACCCGCCTCAGCGCCCACCTCGCCGCGCTCCTCAATCCTTCATCCGCCGCTTCGGCCCACTCCTCTAGTCGCCTCACAAACTGCGCAAGCCCGCTGTTGCCCATCGCAATCGCCACATTCCGCCGCAATCCGTCGAATCCCGCTCTTCGCACCGGCGATCCATTGAACATCCGCTCGAACGCCGGCTCGTCCAGCGATGCCAGCCACTCCAGCGCCGGATTGACAAGTTCCTGCCGTGGCTCGAGCTCATGATCGGCAGCGCTGTGCCCCATCCATTCGGCGTCTTTTGCCGAATGGGTGGGGTCGCGCCAAACTATCTCGCGCCGCGCCTTCCCATTCCACGGGCACACGTCCTGGCAAATATCGCACCCGAAAACCTGTCTTCCCATCCCCGGCATCAGCGTCTCATCAATCGGCCCCTTGTGCTCGATCGTCAGGTACGAGATGCATCGCCTCGCATCCATCTGGTACGGAGCAATCAGCGCATCCGTCGGACACGCCTCAATGCATCGCGTGCAGCTCCCACACCGATCAGGAACCAACGCAAACTCCGTCGCCGCGCTGACTTGCCGACTCGCTGACTCGCTACCTTGCTCCCTCGCTGCCTTGCTCACTTCAAGGCTCGTCACCAGCACCGCCAGAAATCCAAACGACCCATGCACCGGATGAATCACGCACGTGTTCTTGCCGATCCATCCCACGCCGGCCGCAACCGCCAGCGCCCGCTCCACCACCGGCCCGGTGTCCACATAGGCCCGCGACGCAAACTCGCCGAACCGCTCGTGCAGCCCCGTCTCCACCGCATGCAGCCGTTTCAGAAGCACCTTGTGATAGTCGCTCGGAACGCGCTCGCCTCTTTCATTGATCCGGCTCGACCACGCATAGCGCGCTATCCACGCTGCACCCTCGGGCGCCGCGTCCGTGGAGAGAGGCTGCGCAGAGCCATAACTGGCAAAACAAATCAGGGCCGACCGCGCCCATGGGAAAGGAATTCCAACCCGCTCGCGTGTGAGTCGTCCGTCCTCCCTCTTGCGCTCCAAATACTGCATCGTGCCCGCGCGGCCCGCTTGCACCCAGTCTGCAAATCTCTGCGCGTCGCGCTCCTCGGCCGCATGCGGCAGTGGGACGACTCCCGCCTCCGTAAACCCCGCCTCCAGCGCCATCGCGCGCGCTTCTTCACGTTGCAGAGAATTCACCCCGCTCGCCGCGCTCGTCGTGGTTTCTTTTGACTCATTCCGCATGGAGCATTGGTCGCGCATCTGCGCGCTCTCCTCAGAATATTCATCTTCCGCTTGATTGGCACGAACCTGCGGTTCCGAAACGCCTGCCCGGCGATGCCTGGTCCATCCGTCCTCACCCGCCCGCGACCCGGGCTACTGCTCATGCATCTAATGGGAACCAAAGTTCCCTGCGCTGCGTACCTATGTTCACTGTTCGTTTGCGGACAACGAAATTGGAAATCGAACACTGAGCGCCAATTTTCGGAAGTATGAAACTGCTGTTTCCTCTGAATTTTCAATCACTTCCTCGAATTCAGGCAATGGGCGCATACGTGCTGAACAGTGCATCGGGTCCGCATCCTACAGGAGGTTCAATATGAATGGCACTTTAATCCGCGACACTGCTCCAGCCGCTTACGAGCATCCAGAACCGGGAGTCACTGAGTTGGTACGAGGCAACGAATCCACCTTGCTCGAACGCATCCTCCCCCTGGTGCGCAAACAGAATGTATCCCTTGACTTGCACGATGTGAAACGCATCGATGCAGCAGGCCTTACCGCACTTATCAAGCTCTATTGCGCCGCTCACGAAGCAGGAAACTCGTTTTCCATCGCAAATCCTTCTTCCCACGTGGCCGAAATTCTCTCCATGGTCGGGCTTGAAGGCTTCCTGTTGCCCCATGACCCGGGCAAACTCCCCTGTTTTCAGGCCCAGCTTGAACAAACGGCTGCGTGACGCTTCTGCTGGGCTGAAAAAAGGGGCTCCCGTTCCCGTCACTGCCCTGTGTCACATTGCGGCATCCTATACCCGACATAAGATCTCCGTTTCCCTGCATTCCTCCCGTGTGACCAAACGCACATGCAGCCGCAACCCTAAGACGATATTCCTGGTAACGACAATGCCCGCATGGCGCGGCCGAAAGTGCTCGAGAGCTTCGCGCGCTTAGACCATCGGCGATCCGCTGGAGTTCTGAGCCCCCGATCCTTTACCCTTTTCTTTGGACCTACCGATGCGGAATCCCACGATGGAGGCTTTATCCATGGCGCAGGGCGTAATGGAGCAGGCGTCTGCTCAACCAGCAGGCACGACAACAACCAAGTATGTATATTCGTTTGGCGGCGGCAAGGCCGACGGCAACGGCAAAATGAAGGACGTGCTGGGCGGCAAAGGCGCCGGCCTGGCTGAGATGACCAATGCCGGCCTTCCAGTTCCTCCGGGATTCACCATCCAGACCGAGGCCTGCCGCGAATACATGCGCGGCAAGCTGAGCCCGCAAATCGACACCGAAATGCTCGACGCCCTCGAGAAGCTCGAGAAGATGCAGGGCCAGAAGCTCGGCGCGGGCGACAACCCGCTGCTCGTCTCCGTACGTTCCGGCGCCAAGTTCTCAATGCCCGGCATGATGGACACGATTCTGAACCTGGGCCTCAACGATCAGGCTGTCGAAGCCCTCGCGAAGCGCAGCAGCAATCCTCGTTTTGCGTACGACTCCTATCGCCGCCTCATCCAGATGTTCGGCGACGTGGTTCTCGACATTCCCAAAAAGAAGTTCGAGCACATTTTCGACGGCGTAAAGCATGCCGCCAAGGTCAAATTCGATTACGAACTGCAGCCCGACGCGCTCAAGAAGATCATTGGCGAATACAAGAAGCTGGTGAAGAAGGAGACGGGCAACGACTTTCCGCAGGATCCGCTGGCGCAGCTTGCTGCGGCCCGCGACGCCGTCTTCCGCAGTTGGCAAAACGAACGCGCCAAGACCTACCGCCGCATCAATCACATTGACGACTGGCTCGGTACCGCCGTCAACGTGCAGGCCATGGTCTTCGGCAACCTCGGCGAAAACTCCGGCACAGGCGTAGGCTTCACGCGCAACCCCGCCACCGGCGAGCACGCCTTCTTCGGCGAGTACCTCATGAACGCGCAGGGCGAAGACGTCGTCTCCGGAGTGCGTACGCCCAACCCCATCAGCGACCTGCAGAAGGCGATGCCCAAGGTCTACGATCAGCTCAAAGACATCACCCGCCGCATGGAAAAGCACTACCGCGACATGCAGGACTTCGAGTTCACCATTCAGGATGGCAAGCTCTACATGCTGCAGACGCGCAACGGCAAGCGCACCGGCCTGGCTGCGGTTCGCGTCGCCATCGACATGGTCCGCGAAGGCCTCATCACGCAGGAAGAAGCCATCTACCGCGTTGAGCCCAACCAGCTTTACGACTTCCTGGTTCCCCGCCTCGTTGAGAAGGGCGAAAAAATCGAAGTGCTCGCCACCGGCCTGCCCGCCTCACCCGGCGCAGCCGTCGGCCAGATTGTCTTCACCGCCGAAGACGCCGTCAAGCATCATCAGAACGGCTCCTTCAAATCGATCATCCTCGTCCGTGGCGAAACCACGCCTGAGGACATCGCCGGCATGGAAGTTGCCGACGGCATTCTCACCTCGCGCGGCGGCATGACCTCGCACGCCGCCGTCGTTACCCGCGGCATGGGCAAATGCTGCGTGGCCGGCGCGGGCGACTGCACGGTCGACGAAGCGAAGAAGGAGCTCCGCGTCAAAGGCAAGACCTACAAGCAGGGCGACTACATCTCGCTCGACGGCACCACCGGCCGCGTCATCGCCGGCCAGCTCAAAACCCTCGAAGCGCAGCCCAACGATCCCGATCTCGTCAAGTTCATGAGCTGGGTCGATCCGGTCCGCCGCCTCAAGGTCCGCGCCAATGCCGACATTCCGCGCGACGCCAAAAATGCGCGTGCCTTCGGGGCCGAGGGCATCGGCCTTTGCCGCACCGAGCACATGTTCTTTGCCGAAGACCGCATTGAGCACATGCGCGCCATGATCCTCGCCGACAACGAAAAGGATCGCCGGACGGCTCTGAAGAAACTCCTTCCCATGCAGCGCGCCGACTTCCTGGGCATCTTCAAAACCATGGAGTCGCTGCCCGTCACCATCCGCCTGCTCGATCCGCCACTTCACGAGTTCCTGCCCAAGCGCGAAGACCTCCTGGTCGAAATCACCAAACTCGAAGTCACCAAGCCGAAATCGCCCAAGCTCAAGGAACTGCGCACGCTGCTGGCCCGCGTGGAGGAGCTGCACGAGCAGAACCCCATGCTCGGCCTCCGCGGATGCCGTCTCGGCATCACCTTCCCTGAGATTACCGAGATGCAGGCTCGCGCCATCATCGAGGCCGCGGTTGCCGTCAAGGCCAAGGGCGGCGAGCCGCATCCCGAGATCATGATCCCGCTTATCGGATCCATCGAGGAGATGCGCAACCAGGCCGCCATCGTGCGCCGCGTCGCCGACGAAGTCTTCGCCGAGAAAAAGGCGAAGGTCGACTACATGGTGGGCACCATGATCGAGCTGCCCCGCGCGGCCCTTACCGCCGACCAGATCGCCGAGGAGGCCGAGTTCTTCAGCTTCGGAACCAACGACCTCACGCAGACCACCTTCGGCATCTCGCGCGACGACATCAACAACTTCCTGCCCGCGTACCTCAAGCTCGGCATCTTCAAGCAGGACCCCTTCGCCACCCTCGATCAGGCCGGAGTCGGGCAACTGGTGAAGGGCGCCGTCGCCAAGGGACGCAACACTCGCTCGAACCTGAAGGTTGGCATCTGCGGCGAACATGGCGGCGATCCTGAGTCCGTCAAGTTCTGCCACAGGATCGACCTCAACTACGTCTCCTGCTCGCCCTTCCGCCTGCTCACCGCACGGTTGGCGGCAGCCCAGGCTGCGCTCGACGAAAAGCTCGGCACCACCCAGGGCGGCAGCAAGTAACTGCAATCTGATTCAAAACACAGAGGGCGTTCGCTTCGGCGAGCGCCCTCTATGTTTCTGCTGGATTCGCTCCATCCCCCCGCCCACCGCGATTCATCACTGATTCTGGAACGCTGCTCTATGTGCTGTGCCAGTTGCTGTAGTCAATAAGGGACTCAAAAACGAATGCGGCGAGGGATCACTTCTCGTCCTGCACCCGCATCTTCGCAAACGATGTCGCAATCAGCGCCTTCAAGACCGTCGCATCCACATCCGACAGCTTCTTGATATGCAGGCAGCTTCCTTCCAACTTGTGTTTGCCAAGTTTTCCAAGCAAAGCCTTGTCGGCCGAGCCCATGCCGTACACGACGGTCCCGTTCTTCCGCGGCGAAAAGCAGATCAGCGGCATGTCGCCTTCGCGTCCGCTCTCATAACGGTAGTGATAGCTGCCGAATCCCACGATTGCCGGCCCCCACATCTTCGGCTTCCGCTGCGAGATACTTTGCATCATCTTCACCAGCGCTTCGGCATCGGCGCGACGATCGTCGCTCAGCGAATCAAGAAATGTGTCGACGTTCGCTTCCGTCGCTTGGGTCTTATTCTCCGCCATGTACGCCTCCCCTCCCCTGCAAACTAGCAGAAGACCCGGGCGCTGCGAAATTTTCTCCTGAGTGCAGCGGAGGACCTGCGCATCGCACTCGACGGTTGCAGCCAGTGCTTATTCCGAGCTCGGCTTGGCGCCCGGCAGGCGCTTCCTCAGCATTGCGATCTGCCCGGTGTGGTGGGCCTCATGCTCGCAAACGTGGAACCACTTGCAGTAGTTGTTCGTCGGGCCCCATGGCCAATCCTTGTCGGCGGCGAGGAACCACGCATCGTCGCACTTTTGAAACTCGCTCAGCGTCTTCTCTCTCACTTCATGCAGAATTCCGACGTAATACTCGCGGTCGTGGCCCTTGATGGTCTTGCGTCCCGCGTCTCCCAGGTCCATCGCCGCATCCCACTTTTGCTTGATGGCGTCAGACCAGCTGTCCCACTTCATTCCGTCGAAGGTGTTCATCTGGTAGTAGGTCTCGGTTGCCGCCAGGTGCAACATCAAAGCGCCGATCCGGTTGGCGTTCTGATCGAAAAGATAGTCGAGATCCGCCTGGCCCAAGCCCTTTGTAGCGCTCAATACTCCATTTGCTTCGCGCATCCATGTCAGCATCGATACGAATGTGCCGATCTGCGTCGAGTAGCCCGGCCGCGGCCCAAGAAGATTAAGGCTTGTCGTGTTATCGGGCGCCGCGGCTTCCACTATTGTCGCGCCGCATAGGCTCACTGCGGCGGTAGCCGCGGAGCCGCCTAAAAATCCCCTGCGGCTCAAGGCATTCCGGTGACGTTGATTCATCTCATGCTCCTTTCGGTGCAGGAAGAGATTTGAGACAGCTCTGGCAAAGGCGAAGAGCCGTAGAGCGCGTAGTATACACGAGCCTTTCAATCAGCTGCGACGGTTGCTCACACCGTGCCGTCGGAATGCATTCCATCTCCATTGGCATAGTTGGAGAAGATTACCGAGCCGGCATGCCGACGTTCGACTGACCAGGGCCTTCGATTTGAGCCAGCTCGTCCCGAAGGCGCACAGCTTCGGCGTGAGACGTTTCAGATTCGGCTGAGTGTTGGACTGCAGCAACGCTACCCATGGCATTGAAGACTTTAGTCATCGCGGCGCTCTTGCCGTGGCCGATATGTTCGAGCTGGGCTGCGAATTCCTCCTGGTACACGGCGTGGGCCTCATCCGCATCAATGCGGCACTGAAGATCCTGGATCTTTGCCCAGCGTTGAGCCTGCGCGATTGCGGTATCGCTCACCGGTCGGGTGGCGTTTTGCCATTCCCCGCCATCGTCCTCCAGGTCGTCGGTTAGACTTTGGAGATTGTTTTGCCCCTTCCCGTTTCCTAGATCGGCTGCCAATCCATACCACGTCAAAGCTCTGGCATAGTCGATCTCAACACCTTGTCCGTATTGATACATCCAGCCAATCTGGTTATCCGCATCGCTGTTTCCTTCGGCAGCAGCCTTGTTGAACCAGGACATCGCTTGTGCATAGTCGGTTTGCACACCCGTGCCATGCTGAAAGATGTAGCCGATGTTTTCCTCGGCCTGGTTACTGCCGTGTTCCGCGGCCTTGTAGAACCACGAAAGAGCCACGTTGTAACTCTGCGGCTGGCCCCATCCTTCCTCCGCCATATACCCCAGTTGATTCTCAGCGTCTGCGTCGCCATGGTTGGCCGCGCGCTGATACCAAGCCAGGGCCTGTGCATAACCACGCTTGACTCCAAATCCGCACTGGTAGAAGTAGCCGATTTCCTTTTCCGCCATGGCGAAGTTCTGGTCAGCCGCTTTGCGATACCAGGTGAGCGCTTGCTTATAATCACGCTTGACCCCGTGACCCGCCTCGAATAAACCCGCCAGGTTGTACTGCGCCGGAGCATAGCCCTGGTTCGCAGCCTGCCGGTAGTAGCTTGCGGCGCTCTTGTAGTCCTGGGGCAGGCCGAGGTTGTTTTCGTACATGCTACCGATCTGATTCTGCGCCGGAGCAAATCCCTGGGCGGCGGATTTTCGGTACCACGCCAGCATCTCTTCGTAATTCAAGGTCACAAAGCGCGAGCGAAAATATTCCTCCCCGAGGTCGAATTGCGCCTGGGCGTTCCCCGCTATCGCCGCCTGTCGGATGTCAGACGTGGATGCTTGAGCAAAGAGCAATGGAGAAATGAGGCAGAGCGAAATCAGTGGCGGGGCAAAAAACTGCACTCGCTTGAGCATTACGATCTCTGCCGATGGGTTCATAAATCTCATCTTCGGTTGAGCGCCATTCTGAATCGTCCGATATGCGGCGAAAAGATAACGCAGGTAATGAAACTAGTCTGACGTTGCGTCGTCAAGCCCCTCCCGCCCTTCGAAAGATTCTTTCTCTTTCCCATTCAGCCACTTGGCGGCGCGGCTCACCTGCAGATAATTTCTCGCAATTCGCTAAACTTGAATCAGCAACAAACTCCACAACCTCGATCTCCGCTCGACCCAGCCCGCGCGGGCATTCAAAGAACGCCTCGTGAACCTCTTCGTTTTCAGGTTCTTGGGATTCAGGTATTTGATATCGGGATATTGATTCGAATTGATTCCGCTAAGCTTCGTCGCAGCGGGATCTTGCCGGAAGCCACCCGGGGTGGGGGAGGGGGGAGGGGGATATACTAACCAGTTAACACCCCACAGAAAGTCGAAGATGCCCACCTTTCCTCACGAAATGCTGCGCGAAATCTATGAGCAGCCCGATGCCCTGCGGCGTACGCTCGCCCTCTACCTCGCCGGGCACGCCCTCAAGCCGCAGGTCGCCGCCGAGCTGGAATCCTGGCCCAATGCCGCCGGAGAAGTGCTCATCGCCGCCAGCGGCTCCAGCCGTCATAGCGGCCTCTACGGTGAAATTCTTCTTGAAGATCTCTGCGGCCTCGCCGTCGATGTCGAGTACTCCAGCGAATACAGCAGCCGCGGCGGCGCCGGCTACATCGATGTTCGCCATCCCAGCGTCCTCGTGCTGTCGCAATCAGGCGAGACCACCGACACGCTCGCTGCACTTGCCGAAGCCCGCCGCCAGGGCCACAAGACGCTCGCCATCACCAACCACGCTGAATCCACCATGGCCACCGAGGCCGACATCTCCATGCCGCTCGCCGCCGGCGTCGAAAAGGCCATCCCCGCCACCAAAAGTTTCACCTGCCAGTTGGCCGTGCTCTATCTCCTCGCGCTCTATGAAGGCGCGCGCCTCAGCCGCATGGACTCCGCCACAATCGCCGCGCATATCGACGAATTGCTCGCCCTCTCCGCCACCGTTGCATCGCAGCTCGACGGCTGGCGCGAGCAGGCCGCCGCGCTCGCGCGCAAGTACTCGGCCGCCGCAACGTTCCTCTATCTCGGCCGCGGCATCCATTACGCCATCGCCCGCGAAGGCGCTCTCAAGTTGAAGGAAGCTTCCTACGTCCACGCCGAAGGTTATCCCGTCGGCGAATTGAAGCACGGCCCCAACGCGCTGGTCAGCGACCGCGTCCCTCTCGTCGTGCTGGCCACCGCCGATCGCGCGCTCGATGCCTCGGTCATGCGCTACGAAAAGACTCTGCAACTGCTCGCCGACATGAAGGCGCAGGGCGCGCGCGTCATCGCCCTCGCCAATACCGGCGACACGCAGGTTCCCGCGCTCGTCACCGACTGTGTCTTCGTCCCGCCGGCCTCCGAGTACCTTCTGCCCATCCTCGAAGTCGTCCCGCTGCAGCTCTTCGCCTACTTCATGGCGCTCGAGCACGGCGTCGACGTCGACCGCCCGCGCAATTTGTCCAAAGCCGTCGTCGAGAAATAGCACTCTTCGTTGACGAAGGCAGTGATAGGATTTTGAGCTGAGTCGGATTCTTGTTTTTCAGGATGAGATGCGAAGATGAAGAAATTCGTTTTCAGCGCGCTTACCTTATTGCTCTTCTCGCAGCCGCTCATGGCTATCGATTTGCCAAGTCCACCTGCTGGATTTTCATGGCAACAGATTCCTGAACTTAAAGCTGCGTTTCTCAGGCCAAACGGATGGTTTTTCAAGCAAGAGCAACAAAAAGGAACTTTCGCATATTTCATAACCAAGGAGAGCATTGAACAAGGCGGCGATTTCAACACCGGCTTGACGATTAATGTCTTCCGCGAACTGAAAGAATCAGCCGCCGAACACGGCCAGGCCTTGATCGAACAGATAGCAACGAAAATGCACTGTGTGAACTGGACTCAGACTGCGGGGCCGTTTCAGGAATTTGGTTGTGAGGCTAAAGACTCGGAATCGGCGATGCACTACCTCATCGTGGCCAATCCGAAGACCAACACACTCTATCTGTTTATCTTTGAGAGCCCCGTATCGGATTGGAATTCAGCTTGGAAACTCGGGAAGCAAATCATGGATAATTTGGCGATCGACGACGACATCTAGTAATTCCTGTTTGTCGAACTTCGGCAGGCCAGGTCTCACTCCGCTGTGACCGTAATCCCGCCCCACTCCTCCGGCGCAACATCAGCCAGCGTTTCAGAAAACGTCCACTGGTGGCCCGCAAAATCTTCCGCGGTGTATTGCCGCTCTCCATACGGAAAGTCAGTGGGTTCCATCATGATCTTCGCTCCATGCGCCCGCGCCCGTTCGCAATGCGCGCGCGCATCTTCCACCCGCACCATCACGGAGTGCGTTGACTCGCTCGGACGGGGCGGCCTGCGATCATGCCTCACGTCGCCGAGAATGACAGCGCCGTCGCCAACCTTCATCTGCGAGCGATGGTTCTCGCCAATCTGCACGCGCTCCTCGAATCCGAAGGCCGCGCTCAGCCACGCCACCGCCGCGCGCACGTCCGGATAAATCAGTACGGGAATCACCGTCGCAGCCGGAATGGATCGATTGGTTTTCATCTTCGATTGGGGGTGATCCAATTTGTTCGCCTCATTCCACATCCAAGTCTGATAGCTGATAGCTAGAAGCTAGAAGCCGCCTTTCCTTCAAAGTGTGCCTCAATTTCCTCCAGCGTCTTGCCCTTCGTCTCCGGCAAAAAGAACAACGCAACGAGGAAATACACAACCGTGAAACCCGCAAACAGGAAGAACATCGACGAGTATCCGTGCTTGCTCACAAACGGAAGGAAGATCGCCGCCAGCGTCGTCGATACAAGCTGGTTGATCACCAGCGCAATGCTCATTCCGTTTGACCGGATGCGCGTCGGCATCAACTCGCTCAGCGCCAGCCAAACAACAACGCCCGGTCCCATCGCGTAGAAGGCGACAAACAGATAAAGTCCGAGGGCCACGATCCAGCCGTGCCCGGATTCAGGCACGATTCCCACCAATGCCTTTTCGATCTTGAGCGGTGCGGTCTGCGCGGCTTTGAAGTCGGCGAAGGGATTCTGGAAAAGCGCTACAATCTTGTTTCCCGGCACGCAATCAGCGCGGGAAATCGCGATCGGCGCAGCCCCTGGATCGTCCGAGCGAACGAAATTTGTCGAACCGGTAAAGTCACCGTAAGAGTAGATCACCGCCAGCGAAGCGCGATGGCTGTCGATCGCGCGGCCCGCATCACCAGCGGCCTGGAGCAATTTGCCCGCTTCCGCTGTGTCAAAACGCAGCGTCAAGTCCTGGTTCGGCCCCACCATCGCCTGCACCGCATTGCGGCAATCCACTCCGACCTTCTCTGTGCTCCGGAAGAACAATCCAACTCCCGCCATGACAGTGAAAACGCCGCAAGTGCCGATCACCAGCAAGAATTTCCGGCCCTTGCGATCCACCAGCACCATGCCGACTGTCGTCGCTAGAAAGTTCATGACGGTGAAGATCACATAGCCCCAGTGAGATGCGAGATCGCTCAACCCGCCCTGCATCAGGATGCCGGTGTTATATCCGATGACCGAGTTAATTCCGGTCGCCGTATTGCAAGCCAGGATCACGCACGCCAGCAGAAACGGGATCACATACTTGCGGCGCAGAAGCGAGTCGCGAACCTGATGTTTCGTTGTCGTTTTTGCGGCGCGTGCCGTCGCCTCCATCTCTTCGATCTCGAGCGCTGCTTGCTCGGCGCTGCGCGAACGAAGCAGCGCTTCATGCGCCTGATCTTTGCGATTCCGCCGGAACAGCCATCGCGGAGATTCCGTAACAAACAAGCTGCCCAGCACAAACAGCAGTCCTGGCGGAAGCGAAACCCAGAAGATGCTTCGCCACGCATGATTCTCGAAGTCGGAGAGAGCCTTCGCGTCATTCAGGCGCGTCACGGCTGCGACCCGATAGCTGAAATACATCCCGATCAGGGCCGCCGCTACAATGCCGAGTGTAAGCAGCCACTGGAATACCGCCGTGCCTTTGCCGCGATGCGACGCCGACAGGCACTCCGCGAGATACAAAGGAACGACCACTCCGATAAATCCCGCGCTCATGCCCTGCAGCAGACGGCCCAGGAAAAGCTCCGCATAGCCGGGCGAAAGCGCGATTACGGGAATGCTGAGCGCAAACGCACATCCGCTCAAGATCATCAGCGGTTTTCGGCCCATCCAGTCGGCGAGCACACCTGCGAACAGCGTCGAAAGTACGCTGCCCCCGAGAACTGCCGCCACAACCGACGAAAGTTGCGCGGGCGTCAGTCCCGTCGTGTCCTTCAGGTAGGGGTACGCTCCGCCGATGATGCCCACATCGATGCCATACAAAAGGCCGCCCAGGCCGGCGACCAGCAGCAAAAAGATGTTGTACCGCTGCAGCGCAATCGCGGTTCGCGAATCCAACGAATCATTCACCGTCATAAACTGGTTCGTTCCTCTTGAACTTCCGTACCTCGCACCATTGGCAATCCGCAATGCGCAAATGCGAAGCCAACACGCTTGGCACCGCGGGTAAGCGCCAGGCAAACCTGCATCGAGCGAATGCTCCAGTCTACAATGACTGCATCGGTTTCAACCCTGATTCTTTGCACGGAAGGCGGTCAAAGTTGCTACGGTTCGGTTCTCTCCATATGCCTGCGGTTCTCCTGCTCTCTGTTTCATGTTGCCTTTTCTCCGGCTATTCCGCCGCGCAAGTACAGGTCAAGCTGCTGCCCGCACCGCGTGAAGCTCACCTCGATCAACTTGCGGAGCTTCCAGCGCGCATCGTGGTCAGCGTTCCAGTTAATAATGTCGAGGACGAATTCGCGGCGCATGATCTCGAAGACGCCGTCAAGCGGCTTGCGCCGCCGGCAGATGAATCTCGAACTGCCGCGAAACCGCCCTACCGCGTGGTGCTTCTCCGCACTGACTCCACCCAGGCAAAATCCATTCTGGATCAAAACAAGCTGTCCTTTGACCCGGCCATGGAATCGGAAGGCTATGTCCTCGTTATTGATGCGCATGAGGCCGACATCATCGGCACGTCAGGCGCCGGCATCTTCTACGGTGTTCAAACCTTCAAGCAACTCCTGCCTTTGCCCGGCACGCCGCGCGTGCTGCCGGTCGGCACAGTGCGCGACTGGCCCGCCATGCGCTATCGCGGTATCGACGACGACCTTTCGCGCGGGCCATTTCCTACGCTGGAATTCCAAAAGCATCAGATTCGCGTTTTTGCTTCCTTCAAAATCAATATCTATTCACCCTACTTTGAGCACACGCTTCTGTATCCCGACCAGCCTTTGGCGGCGCCTCCCGGCAGTGCGCTCACACCCGAGCAGGTCAAGGATCTTGCCGCCTACGCCCGTCAGTATCACGTCACCATCATTCCGGAGCAGGAAGCATTCGGCCATTTGCACCACGTGCTCAAATGGGAGCTCTACCAGGACCTTGCGGAGACGCCGCACGGCCATGTGCTGGCGCCCGGCCAGCCTGGCAGTCTGCCGCTTATCAAAGATTGGTTCACGCAAATCGCGCAAGAGTTTCCATCACCCTTTATTCACATTGGCGCCGACGAAACCTTCGACCTCGGCGTGGGCCGCACGCGCGAGGCCGTGCAGCAGCAGGGATATGGCCCGGTCTATGTCGACTTCCTCAAGCAGATTCACGATGAGCTTGAACCGCTGCACCGCCGCTTGCTCTTCTGGGGCGACATCGGCGATCAAAACCCCGACGCTGTCTCTGGCCTGCCCAAAGACATGATCGCCGTGCCCTGGAATTACTGGAGCATCTCCGGTTTCGACAAAATGATCGAGCCATTTGCCAAGAACGGCATTGAAACCTGGGTGGCTCCCGGCGACGCCAATTGGAACGAGGTCTATCCGGTCGCCAAAACCGCGCTTTGGAATATTCAGGGGTTCATTCGCGACGGTCAACGGCTTGGTTCCACCGGAGCGCTCACCACCGTGTGGAACGACGATGGCGAAGGCCTTTTCAACATGGACTGGTATGGAGTGCTCTTCGGGGCTGTCGCTTCATGGCAGCCCGGCGAGAGCTCCATCGCCGACTACCAGGATGCTTACGGCCAGGCCTTTCACCTCGATTCAAGTGGCAGCATCAATGCAGCCGAAAAAGAACTGATGGCTGCGCAGGAGGCCATTGCCAACGCAAAAACCGGCATGAACAGCGACCAGCTCTTCTGGCTCGATCCGTGGAGCGCACAGGGGCAGGACGTTTCGGCAAAGCTGCTCCCTCAGGCACACGACTTGCGTATTCATGCTGAACGGGCCATCGTCCTTCTCGCCCAGGTGCGTCATGATAATCCGAAGCTCGCTGAGCCCGATGCCCTCACCGCGATGGATCTCGGAGCTCGCCGCCTTGATCTCATTGGCCTCAAATTTCAACTTGCCCAGGAGATTGTCACCTCGTACGCGCAGGCCGTAGCTCAGCAGCACGACACCACGCAGCGCACTGCCACCAGCATCTTGCTTAGCGAGATCAGCGGCAACAATGGCCGATGCGAGGATCTGCGCGACGCATACTCCGCCACCGAGAGCGAGTACAGCCAGGTCTGGCTTGGCGAAAACCGGCCCTATTGGCTCAGGAATGTCACCGTCCAATATGATCTGCAGATCGAGCAATGGGAAAGGCGCTCCCGCCAGTTCGAGACCGCAATTCGTTCTTGGCATCGCGGACAGGACCTGCCGCCCGCTACATCGCTCGGCATGCCTGCGCCAACTGCAATTGCGCATTAACCACGACGCCTTCGCGCCCGCGAATCGACCCCGGATGGCCGATGCAGTCGGGCCGGGACAGCAAGTCGGCCCGGGCCGTCGTCTTGAGAGCGGCCGTCTGCTTCTGAACCAAATGGATACCCGGGATAGAAGATTCTCTGGCACATCCGTGGCCCGGCGATGCACACTTGATGCATGTTCACACCCGCAGACCAGAGCAAGCTTCCCGTGGTCCTGCTCATCGACGACGACCTGGTGAGCCGCGAGGTGACGGCCACATTGCTTACAATGATTGGCTACACGGTTCACACTGCCGTCAGTGGAACTGCCGGCCTTGACCTGCTCGCTTCAGGAGCCTGCATCCCCGGTGTGATCTTGATGGATGCGCAGATGCCCGGACTTGGCGGGAGCGAGTTGATCAGCCAACTGCGAGTCCGGTGCAAGGCTCACATCTACATCATCAGCGGCAGCAATCCTCCACCCGAATTGACCGCTGCCTCCGACGGCTTTCTCGTCAAGCCTTTCACCGCCGAAGCAATTCACCAGCTTATCGATGGGCACTCGTCCGAGAACAATCACTCTTTGCTCGATCCCCACGAGCCCGTCGTCAGCGCCGAAGTGCTGGCCCAGTTTCGGAAGATGATGCCGGAAACTGCAGTGCGGCAAATTTATACGGCAGTCATCGCCGACCTGACGCAGCGGATCGACGCGCTGAGCACGGCGATTGCCAAGGGCGATGCCGCGGAGGTCCGGCGGATTGGCCACGCCATCAAAGGCGGTTGCGGAATGGCAGGAGCCCTCCAGGCAGCCCATGTGGGTGCGTTGCTTGAGGCCGCGCCCGATGACGCACAGGATAACCAATTGGATAACAGCGCGACCTTGCTCCGCGATTTGCGCACCGCTGCGCAAGGGTTGGAGCGTATGCTGGACTCTGAGTTGCCTGCCTGATTCTCGCGCGCTCCAGAGCGCGAATCGGGCCTCGTGGAGGCGTTTAAGAAAGATGGAACGACCAATCAGAATCGTTCTGGCGGATGACCACCCGGTGGTGCGCATCGGCGTGCGCAACATGCTCTCAGAAAATGACGGCTTCCAGGTGGTGGGCGATGCCACTGACGGCGACGAGGCCATTACGCAGACCCTCGAGCTGCAACCTGATGTTCTGCTGCTTGATGTCTCCATGCCGCGCCTGCCCGGCCTTGAAGCCATGCGCGCCATCATGAACGGGCCGTCCACGGCCAAAATTCTGCTTCTTACTTCTACGATCACGACGCAGCAGATCATTGAGGCGCTGCATATCGGCGCCCGCGGCATCGTGCTCAAAGACGCCCTTGCCAACCACCTGCAGGCGGCCATCCGCACCGTGCACGCCGGAGATTATTGGATCGGCGGCAAGCGCGTCGTCAATCTGGTAACCGCGCTGCACGAGCTCATGCAACAGGCCGCTGTGCCGCAGCGCAAAACCTACGGCCTCACCCCGCGCGAACTTGAAGTTGTTGGGTGCATCGTTGAAGGCTGCAGCAATCGAGACATCGCCAAGCAGTTTTCGTTGAGCGAGGAAACGGTAAAGCGCCACCTCTCGAATATCTTCGACAAGACCGGCGTCTCGACGCGCCTCGAGCTCGCCCTTTTCGCCATCGCGCATCACCTGGTTACACCGCAATAGATTATTAGGGCCCTGCAACACATCGAAAAAGCGAGGCCAACACCCGCGGGTGGGTCCTCTCCTGACAGAGAGCAGGAAGGATCCACCCGGTTCTTCTGCTCGGAGCTTCAGCAGGTTCTGAAACTGCTTATCCGCCTTCAGCCTCCCGAATGAGCATCCACGTGGCACCTTTCCTGCCATCGCGCTATTCTGTTGCTTCAAACAAGGAGCGCGCATGGGAGAACTCAGCCGCATCGGCATTGCCCTCGATTCCGATTTGTTGAAGCGGTTTGATCAATCCATCGCGAAAAGCGGCTATACAAACCGCTCTGAAGCCTTCCGCGACCTGATCCGCGACCGCCTGGTGCGCGAGCAGACCGCCGCGCCCGATGCCACTGTCGTCGGCACCGTCACTCTGATTTACAACCACCACGCGTCAGGAATCACCGAAAAACTTACAGAAGCGCAGCACGAACATCACGATCTCGTGGTCTCGACCAGCCACGCCCATCTCGATCACGATTCCTGTCTTGAAGTGCTGATCGTTCATGGCAAAGCTGCCCGCATCGAGCATTTTGCCGATCTGATTATCGGGCTGAAAGGTGTGCAACACGGCCGGCTGGTCATGACTGTGCCGACTGAGGCGCTCCTGCCGGCTGGCGCGCACCCAAACGAACGTCCGCACGAACACTGACTACGCAGTCGCCGCCGTGTGCCGGCGTCCAACGCCGGCTTCTTCCAGCGCTGGCAGTGAGCCGCGCGGGAATCCTGACGACCTGCGCACTACCAGTCGCGTTGCTATGCGCCACTCCCGCTGTTCAGCCCTGGGATGATTGGGCTCGATGCCGGCGCGCAATGCTTCCACCGCAGCCGCGGCAAGGTCACGGCCCGACATCTGCACGGTAGTCAGGGGCGGCAGCATGAATTGGGCCAGGCGAATGTCGTCGAACCCAACCACGGATATATCTTTGGGAACCTTGTGCGTGGTTTCGTCCAGCGCGTGAAGAACGCCGATCGCCGTCATGTCGTTTGAGCAAATTAGGGCCGTCGGCAGCTCGGGCAATGCCAGCAGCTTCTCCATGGCTCCCTTGCCGCCCTCCATGGTGTGATTGCCTTCGATGATCGACGCTGCCGGCGCAGTCAGCCCCAATTCAGCCATCGATTTCCTGAACGCCTCCAGCCGTGTCACAGCGGTTCGCATGCGCAAGGGGCCGCTGATAAATGCAATCTGGCGGTGGCCCAAAGCAGCCAAATGCTGCACTGCTTCTCGAATCCCCTCTCCATAATTCACTTTCAGCACGCGAATGTTCGGCAAATCCGGCCCGGCATCCACAAAGACCAGTGGAAACTGATGCTCTACAAGCTTCTTCACCAGCTCTTCTTCGATTCCGAAGGTCATCACCGCAACACCATCCACACTGCGTTGCAGCATCCGCCGAATCAGCGATTCGGTGCGGTCCGGATCGTAGTTGGTTGATCCGATCATCACCTCGTAGCCCTGCGCTACTGCGAGGTTGTCAAACTCCTGCACCAGCTCGGGAAAAAACGGATTGGTGATCTCCGAGACAATCAGGCCAAGAATGTGGCTGCGCCCGGATACCAGCGCCCTCGCCTGGGTGTTGGGAACGTAGCCCACTTCGCCGATGGCTTTCTTCACTCGCTTGGCGAGCTCAGGATCAACGGTCGCCACGCGGTTCATGACGCGCGATACGGTTGCGATCGAAACCCGGGCGCGCTTCGCAACGTCATGAATATTCACCGCCGCACGGCGGCGCGTCGCTCGTGGTTTACCTTGCCGGCTCATGAGTAAGTGAATTGTACGCTTTTCCCGGCGTTTCCCGGCGGGTACCCCGCAGAATTCCGTTGCAAGTCCGCTGGAGGCACTGGTTTTCCGTCAAATCGCACGCTGTTCAGGCGATGCCCGGCCCTGCGAATGGGGCATTTCGGCAAACGTTTTCCCTGCTGAATGTTTTCAGGGAGTCGATTGCTTCTTTGCTCTCCGATCTTTCTTCTCTGGTGCGGGCGTTTGTTTCACGGATGTTTTTGCGCGCCGCCGGCGACCTCGATCCCGTGCCGAAGCAGAGGCAAAATTGCTTCCAGGCTCTCTGCCGCGCCCTGCCTGCTGCCCGGCAGGTTGACCACAAGCATGTTGCCGCGCAATCCCGCCACACCGCGCGACAACCACGCGTACTGATTGCGCTCTGCACCTTTGGCGCGCATCGCCTCAGCCAGCCCCGGCGCTTCGCGATCAATCGTGCGCCGCGTAGCCTCTGGCGTGCGGTCGCGCGGCCCCAATCCGGTGCCGCCCACAGTCAGCGCCAATGCCGCGCCGGCTTGCTCCAGCTCCTCGAGCGCCGCAGCAATCGCATCCTCATCATCGGCGAGCAATGACCCGCGCACCTCAGCCTGCGGCCACTCCCGCCTGGCCATCGCCGCCACCGCAGGACCTGCTGTGTCTGTCATTAACCCTTGCGAGCAGCGGTCCGAAATGGTGATCACTGCAATCAGCATGCGCTACTCCGCCGGCAGCACTTGAATCGTATGCAACCAGGTCTCAACCAGCTTCGGCCAGCCCATAATCGGGAAATCCCTCGGCCGCAGTCCGTAGCCATGTCCTCCCTGTGCATAGACGTGCAACTCGGCTGGCACCTTCGCGTTCTTCAGTTCCATGAAGTACGTTACCGCGTTCTCCACGTGCACCGGATCATCCTCGGCCTGCAACAGGAATGTGGGCGGCGTATCCGCGGTGGGATGGATCGCAGGATTTGGCGCAAAACTCTGCTCAGCCATTGCCAGATAACCCGGATACAGCACGACGGCAAAGTCAGGTTTGCAGCTTAGCTTATCCGCATCGTCGATCGGGTCGTAAACCCGCTTGTCATAGATGGTGCTGACAGCAACTGCCAGATGCGCGCCCGCCGAGAATCCCAGCACGCCCACGCGATGCGGATCGATACCCCACTCCGCCGCGTGCAATCGCACCAGTCCCACTGCGCGCTGCGCATCCTGCAACGCTGCCGCCGATTTGGGATACGGCCCGCTGTCGGGGACGCGATACTTCACGAGCACGCACGTCACGCCAATCTGGTTCAGCCAGTCACAAACCTCTGTGCCCTCCAGGTCCATCGAGAGAATCTGATAACCGCCGCCGGGGAAGACCACGACCGCCGCGCCAGTGTTCTTTCCTTGCGGCTTATAAAGAGTGATGGTCGGCTTCGAAACGTTGGTCAGTCTGACATACGGCCTTCCCGCCATCGTCTTGGTTCCGGCCGCATTCACGTTGTACTCGGCCGGCATATCCGGCTTTTCGCCAGGCGGCGTTCCCGGCCAAATCGGAAGCGTCAAGTGATCGGGCGAGGGAGGCCAGGAAGAAGTCTGCCCCCATCCAAATACTGAGAATGTCATCATCGTCGCAACCAATAGCACTCGTTTCATCTTGGTCCTCTGTCTCTGCAGCCGTGCATGGCGATCATCGCAACCCGGCCGGCAGCGGTGCAACCTGCAAAGCGAGACGGTCCTGCCATAACTCCAGTTCAATACCGCGAGTGCCCGCTGTCTTTGTATTTCTGCAGCAGCTTCGTCAGGCGCGCCACAATCTCCGGCCGCTGCGCCCACAGATTGTAAAGCTCATGCGGGTCGTCAGCCAGGTTGTAGAGTTGCCCCTGCACTCCGTCTGGCGCCGGATTCACCTCCACGGGCGGCGTAAATCCTCCGCTACCCAGGCCCAGCTCCAGCTTCCAATCGCCTTCGCGGATTGAAAACATCCCGCTGTTCGACAGCTCCACAATATCCTTGCGAATCGGCTGGTGCGGCTGTCGCAACAAAGCAGGCAGCAAATCAAAGCTGTCTTCGCCTGCGTCCGGCGGCAGCCTGTAGTGCAGAATGGCCGCCACCGTCCCCAGCAGGTCTACCAGCGATCCTGTCTCGTCGCATACGGTATTCGCCGGAATGTGCCCTGGCCAGCGCGCAATGAAAGGAATGCGATGCCCGGCTTCCCAGATGTCGGCCTTCTCGCCGCGCCAGCCTGCATTGGCGCGATGCGGATAGGTCGCAATATCCTGGTCGTTCCACCACGCGCCGTTGTCGCTGGTCAAAATCACCAGCGTATTGTCGTCCATACCCAGTTCATGCACCGTGTCCAGGACGCGCCCAATCATGGCGTCCACTTCCACAACGTAGTCGCCATAAAGCCCCGCGCCCGACTTGCCGCGATACTCAGGCAGCGGCACCCAAGGCGTGTGCGGTGCAGGCATGGCAAAGTACACGAAGAATGGCTGCTCCTTCTGTTGCGCGCGTTCATGCAGAATTCCCACAACCTTGTTCGTCAAAGTTGGAAGCACCTGCGGGAATTCGAAATGCTCTGCGCGCAAACCGCCACGCCAATAATACCCATGCGGCGTGTTCGCACCCGCATCGGGAATCGTCGGGAGCTCGACCGCGTGGTCGTTCTCAAAATAGAGATAGGGCGGCATATCAAGCGAGGCCGGAATCCCGAAGTAGTAGTCGAACCCATGCGTAATCGGCCCGGGCAGCAACGGCTTTGTGTAATCTGTCTTTTCGGTGTCGCCCAGGCCCAGGTGCCACTTGCCCACGCCCGCCGTGTAGTAGCCCTCTTGCTTCAGCATCGACGGAACCGTCATCCGTCCGGTCTCGATCAGGTCAGGTGACTCGCCAAACAGTACGCCTTTCTTGAGTCGCCCGCGCCAGCTATATCGCCCTGTCAATATGCTGTAGCGGCTGGGCGTGCACACCGCGCTCGCAGCATGCATGTCGGTAAAGCGCATGCCTTGCTTCGCGAACGCATTGCAGCGCGGTGTCGGAATGGCGGAGTGAGCATTGTAGACGTCCATGTCGCCCCAGCCCAGGTCGTCGGCGAGAATGTAAACGATATTTGGTCTCTCCGCGCGACTGTTTACCGGTTGTGCCAGGCCGCGCCGGCCCAGCATCCACGCGGTCGCTCCCAATCGCGCGCAAAACGCGCGACGATCCATTCGATTCTTGTCCATGGTCCGGCCTCCGAGCTTTCACGAGGAAAATTTTCTCGAATCGTGCGGCACTCAAGTTATAGCCGGGTCGCCTGCTTGCTGTAAACGAACCTGGGGGACAGATGTGCCACGCAAGGCGACGTGATCTGTATCACATTTTCAAGTGCTGACTGGCACATCATGCGCCCTGCGGCGGTGACACGCTTCGGGTATGAGGTGTTTGCCATGCGGGACTCCGACACGGGCCGATGGACGCATCCAGCCACAATTCTCGTCGCAACCGACTTGAGTGACCTGGATCATCTCATGCCGATCGCCCTCAATCAGGCAGCCGAAACCGGGGCACGGCTCATTCTGATGCACGCCCTTGCTTCCTCCGCGGCCATCACCGCCGATTCCGCCGGAATGCCCTATTACGACACCGTCGGCGCTTTGGAGACCGCCGAACAGATGATGCGCCCCTGGTGCGAGCTCGCCGGCAGGCGCGGCATCCAATGCGACCCGCTGGTGCGCGAAGGCCACGCCACACAACAGATTGCAGCTGCCATCCGTCAATTCCACGCGGACCGCGTGCTGCTGGGGACTCGGAGCCGCAGCAAGCTTGGCAAGTTGCTGATCGGCTCTGTAGCAGAACAAGTGCTGCGCTCGGTCAACCTCCCGGTCATTACCGTGGGACCCGAGGCTCATCTCCCGGTGGCCGCGGGCGAGGAACGTGTCGTCCTGCATGCCACCACACTTCGAGAGACCTCTCGCCCGAGCGCGGCGCTTGCCTGCCAGGTTGCCGCCGCACAATCCGCAAAGCTTGTCCTGCTGCACGTGCTTCCGCCCATTCCAGAGATGCAGCGCAAGGGCCTGCCGACGGGGATGGATTCCGCCGCCATGGTCGAGTTGCGCATCCTCGCGGAGGAAACGGGCGGCGGTTGCTGCTCCGCCGTCGAGCCCGTCGTTCTCCATGGCAATCCGTCGATCGAAATTCTCGCTCTCGCTGCGGAACGGCACGCCAGCCTCATCGTGCTGGGCTCTACGCACCGCTCGGCCTTTGAGAATCTCACGCGGGATCGCACTGTCTACCGGGTGCTGGCCCATGCGCGCTGCCCCGTACTCACTTTGCGCGAGCTGCAGGCCGCTCCTGACGAATCCCACGCGGCTGCCGACGTAGTGCGTCATTGACGCTTCGCTGCTTCCAGATGACGGCCGGGCCGAGGCTGGGTCGAATGCGTTACAGCAGTTTCAGAGATGGCGTATCCGCATTCAAGGCGCTCAAGTCGGCGCGACCAACAGGGAGCGACAACCTTGGCGATCGCATTGTCCGGACACTGGTTCTCTGAAATTGCTCGAATGCGACGAATCGTTGCGGCTTGACGATCCTGGTGTGGATGCACAATCTAGGACACCGGAGTCGCAGGCGGCCTGTAGCTGCCTCTCTTCTCCCTGCGGGAATCCTTGTGCGTGAAGGTTTTTAGCCGGCTCAGGCATCTTTCGTGTAGATGATGAAGATGCTGCAAGCGCATCAGCCCCTCGGAGTTAGGCCCCTCGGACTGGGAGCCGAGAATCTCCGACGCCAGGACATGAAGTTCCTGGTGCAGAACCTCAATCGCCTGAATCGACGCAAGCGTTCCTCGCGCCGATTGCTTTTCCGCGCGCAGCCATCTTCCAATCCGGCAGCGGCTGGCATCCAGCGAAGGCGGCGTTGTCCGCTTACCCAGCAAGCACGCTTCAAACGCTGAGAGCCATGCGCGATGCTCAACACATGCGTAAAGCACGTGTCGATTTCCGGCATGCACCGGCGGAACTTCGGCCCAGCGCGCATCCGGTTGCCAACTGGCAGCCCAAACCGGCAATGCATCGGCCGGCATGGGCCGGGCAATGCCATAACCCTGGGCAAGCTCACAGCCCATCTGCAGCAGCATCAGCCCGTGTTCCACCGTCTCCACGCCTTCCGCGATCACGTCCCGTTGAAAGGCCGCGGCCAGGCCCATGATCCCTTCCAGGATGTTCAGGCTTTCCAGATCGTCGACCATGTCCCGTACAAAGCTCTGATCGATCTTCAGCACATTGGCCGGCAGCCGTTTCAGGTAGGTGAGAGAAGAGTAGCCGATCCCGAAGTCGTCCAGTGCAATGGATACGCCCAGCTCACGGCACGCCGCCACGACCTGTGAGCTTTGTGCAAGATCCTGCAATGCGCTTGTCTCGAGAATTTCGAACTCCAGGCTCGATGGATTCACCTGCGGATGCGCCGCAAGCCGCGCGCGCAGGCGATCTGCAAATTCCGGCTCCTGCAACTCCAGCGCGCTCAGATTCACGCTTACCGGCATCTCGAAACCAGCAGCCTGCCACGATTCCATCTGCCTGAGTACGCTCTCAATTACCCATTCGCCCAACTCGATGGTCAGCGGATCACCTTCAATCACGGGCAGAAACATTCCCGGCGGCAGCAGCCCTCGTTCAGGATGTTGCCACCGCAGCAGCGCCTCCGCCCCAATCACCTTGCCGCTGCGCATGTTCACCTTCGGCTGGTAATGCAGCACAAACTGGCGTTCGTTCAGCGCATTGCGGATGTGCGCCAGGTTTTCCAGCCTGCTGCGCGTCAGCAGATCCTCGCTGGCATCAAAGTTCTGGATCCGGTTTTTGCCGGCCAGCTTGGCCTGGTACATTGCCTGTCCAGCCTGGCGCAGCAGCACGTCGGCGTCGACTTCCTCCTGTTGCGGATAATAGGTCACCCCGCAGCAAGCGGATACCTGAAGATTCACTTCTCCGATTTGAACTTCTTCCGCTGCGGCCGCCAGCATGCGCTGCACCGCCGGTGTAACAGACTCTGCGTTCGACACATCCAGCAGCACTGCAGCAAACTCGTCGCCGCCCAGCCGTCCCAGCGTATCGCCTTCACGCATCACCCGCCGCAGCCTGAAAGCGACGGCTGTGAGCAGTGCGTCTCCTACCGAATGGCCGTGTTCATCGTTGATCGCCTTGAAGCCGTCGAGGTCGAAGTAAGCCACAGCCAGCATTTGCTTGTTGCGTAGCGACTGCGCCATCGCTTGCCGCAGCCGGTTCGTCAATAGCACTCGATTGGGCAAGCCCGTCAGCGGATCGTAATGTGCGATGTGTTCAAGTTGCTGCTCGTGCCGCTTAATCTCGGTGATGTCGCTGAATAAGGCTACGTACTGCGTGGGCTGCCCGTTCGCATCCTGGATGGTATTGATCGTCAAGGCCTCCGCAAAAATATCTCCATCCTTTGAGCGATTCCAGATCTCTCCTGACCAATGTCCGTTATGCTGGATTGCGCCCCACATCTTCTCGTAGAATTCTTTGCTTTGCAGGCCCGATTTCAGCATGCGCGGGTTCTTGCCGAGCACTTCGGCACGCGAGTAGCCGGTAATTCGCGAGAACGCGTCATTCACATCCAGGATGGTCCCCTTCAGGTCGGTGATCGTAATGCCTTCGCGCGCGCCCGTGAACACGCTGGCCGCCAGCCGGAGTCTCTCTTCGGTTTGCTTTCTTGCGGTGATGTCATCGGCAAACAGAACAATGCCGCCTATCGATCCGTCGGCAGTTCGCCAGGGAACGACCTCCCACTCAATCCATTGCATCGACCCATCGGCCCGCTCAAAACAATCTTCTTCGGCCCGCAAGGTCTCACCTGCGAGTCCGCGCCTATGTGCCTCCTTCCAACGCTCCGGAATACCCGGTACAACCTCGTAATGCGAATGTCCCACCACTTCCTGCCCGACGAGAGAGTATGTTTCGAGCCATCGCCGGCTCACGGCGACGTACCGCATCTCCCGGTCGAACATCGCCAACGCAGCAGGCGCGCGGTCAATAAACAGCTGCAGCAACTCCTGGTTCTCGCGCAGCGTTGCCTCGGCCAGTTTGCGCTCGGTGATGTCCTCGTAAAACATGACGATCCCGCCGATCGCGCCGGCGGCCGTGCGCCAGGGAGTTATCTGCCAGCGGATCCACTGCACTGTGCCATTTGTGCGTTCGATCCGATCCTCTTCAACGATTTGAGTCTCGCCCGCCAGGCCGCGGCGGTGCGTCTCTCGCCAGCGCTCGGGAACCTCGGCGTTAATCTCGTAATGCGAGCGTCCGAGGATTTCTTCTTCGCCCAGAGAGTGGTCATCGGCCCAGCGTTTGCTCACCGCCAGATAGCGCATCTCGCGGTCGAACATCGCCAGAGCGACGGGGGCGTGCTCGACAAGTAGTTGCAGCAGCTCTCGATTCCTGCGCAGCTCTTCCTCTGCGCGTTTGCTTTCTGTAACGTCTTCGGAAAAGATCACGATGCCGCCCACCTCGCCATCGCCCGAAAACCATGGCTGAATCTCCCGTCGTAACCATTGCAGGCTGCCATCCGGTCTCGCCAGGCTGGCCTCGCCGGCCGGAACGGGAATTCCGGCGAGCGCGCGGCGATGTTCCTCCTTCCAGTTCTCCGAGAGCCCGGGGAAGATCTCATAGTGCGAGTGGCCGATCAATTCGCGATCGCCCAGGTCATGAATTTTCCGCCACCTTGAGCTCACCGCCAAATAGCGCATCTCGCGATCGAGCATGGCCAGGGCCACCGGCGCATGTTCGATGAACAGCTCCAGCAGCTCGCGATTCTCCCGCGACGCCGCTTCCATTTGCTTCCGTTCGGTAATGTCCTGAATGGTGCCGCGTAATGCGAGAGGCCTTCCCTCCGCATCGCGCTCCAGCCTGCCACGCGTGTGCACCCAGCGCACCGCACCGTTGCTGTGGCGGATGATGCGATACTCGCTGTCAAAATTATTGAGCTCGCCGGAGAAATACCCCTCGAGGCGTTTCGCCATTGCCGGACGATCGTCCGGATGAATCAGTGGCCAGAGTCCTTCGAATCCACGATCGTAATCTTCGCCGATCCCGAGCACGGCCGCTAATTCTGCTGAAACGATCCACTTCTTGTTTGGAATATCCAGCACATAGCTGCTCAGTCCGGCTATCTCCTGCGCATCGCGTAGCCAGCCTTCGCTCTCGCGCAGCTTCTCTTGTGCCTGACGATAAACGGTAACATCCGGCGCCACTCCGAGGATCCCGATGAAGCCACCGTCCGGCCCGCCGATCGGGTACTTGCGATTGTCAATCCACAGTAGGGCGCCGTCCTGCGTCCGCACCTGCTGTATTTCGTTCACCCGCGTGCCCTGGGCAAACGCTCTCTCCTCAAGCCGGTAATAAACGTCCGCCATCTCTTCCGGGTGGTAGTCATAATCGGTCGTGCCGATCAGCTCGTCCCGATTTTTCGCCGCAAGGCTCAGGCGAGGCAGGCTCGGGCTCGCCGCCAGCATCACGTGATTCCGGTTCTTGACGTAGATGTAGTCGTTCGTTTGTTCGATCAGCGCCCCGAAACTGCTGATCAGGATCGCATCTCCGGGCTCCTTGACCGTCCGCGCGTCAACAAGGGATAGCTCAAGCAGCACATCGCCTTGGCCGGTGCGCGACTTGGCGAAGTTCCCCTTGACGCAGCGTATTTTTCCGTCCGCGTGACGAAGGCGGATGTTGAATGTCTCGGAGGAACGGGCAAGATCGGCGGAGAAGAGCAACTCTGCCAGCGCAGCGTCGCCGGTGTGAACGCGGTCCCGCAGATGCACCTTGCCGCTGCGTAATTCGCTTTCCTTGAAGCCGAGCAGACCCTCAACGTCGCCGCTCACCGACACAAGCTGCGGCGGATCCGTCAACGTAAAGCGGAAGGCAGCATCCAGCATAGGGCCCACTTCTGCTGCACCGACTGGTTGTCGTGTGACGCAGGTTACCACACGAAAAATGCAGGGAGCAAGAGAATCCTAGGGTATCGCCCTGGCGAATGGCATCGCTCGCTGGTTGGCGCACAATACAACTTTCCGGGAATGGTTGCTGCAAGCTCGTCAACGCCCAATTCGGGCCGTGGAGCGATTCGGCATCGCCGCCGGCCATCTTCCGGCGTGCCCCCATGCTTCGCTCCAAACCAAGCGTATCTCCGGCGGATTGCCCAACGCTCGCAGCATTTTCCCCGCACGTACCAAAACATGCACTCGTTATCCACGAGTTTTTTGCGATGTACCAAGTTCTTCACCACTCACATTCAAGGTCTCTTGGCATAATCGCAACTGGAACGCTTCTCAAGTCTGAGGTCGCGAGTTCGCAAGGCACGAGAAGCATCGGAGAGCGGTTCCTGCGTAACTGTTCCGTCTTCGGGAGCACACCAGAGTGACCAGCTATCGCCGTCAGGACGTCTTGCGTATCCTTCAGCTCAGCTCCCGCCAGTTGCAAGCCTGGGAGCGGGCCGGCTTGATTTCCCCGCAGGAGCTCTACAGTTTTCAGGACCTCGGTCAGTTGCGCACATTGCGTTCGCTGCGCGAAGACGATGTGCCCGCTGCGTCGATCCGGGATTCCATCCTGGCCATGAGGGCCGTGGCAGGCATGGCCAACCCGCTGCTTGAGGCGCGCGTGGTGCGCACCGGCACGCGCCTTGCTTTCCGCCATCACGGCGCAATGGTCGATCCCATCCGCCGCCAGTTGCTCTTCGATTTCGACCGCATCGATGCACCTGGACCTGCGCGGGCCGCTGCTCGGCCAACCCCGCTGCGCATCGCCGATTCTCCCGATCTTCAGGGCATTTCCGAGCGGTTTCACGCGGCGGTGCAGGCTGAGGAGGCGGGCGACAAGAATCGCGCGGTCGCCCTCTACCAGGAAATTCTTGAAATCGATCCGCGGTATCCCGCCGCGTGCATCAATCTCGGCACCATGTTTTTCCATATGCGGCAATTCAGCCGCGCCGAGGAGCTCTACCGCCGCGCCACCGAGGCCGATCCCGGCTATGTGCTTGCCTACTTCGATCTCGGCAACGTCCTCGATGAGTTGGAGCGGCTCGACGAGTCAATCGCGGCCTATCAGAAAGCGGTGGCGCTCTCGCCGCGCTATGCCGACGCGCACTACAATCTGGCCCTCGCCTACGAGCGCATCGGCCACGAGCGCAATGCCCTCCGTCACTGGCGCGCGTATACCAAGCTCGACAACCGCGGGCCCTGGGCCGATCATGCCCGCGGCCAGATTCGCAAACTGCTCAACCGCGAAAAACTCACCATCGTCTCCCGCGCCACCCGCTTCATCCCGCCGCGCAAAGGCAGGGTTCAACTGGCGCTGGTTTAGCCTCTGCAGGGGTTGGGCCGTCCCCGGCAGATTCTTGACCATAGCTCTCAGATTCTCCAATTTCACCGTATACTGCCCGCATGGGCGCCCCAGCCAAACTCCTCCTCTGTACGTCACTGGTTGCGTTAGCAAGCTTTTGCGAGGCGCAACAGAGTGTCACGCTGCCTGGCTTTGTCACGCGCGTCGCTTCCCCGTCCGACTTCGACGTGAATGCTATCCGCATTTTCTGCGGTGCGAAGACCAGGACGATCGAGCACTTGAAACACACCTCGATCCGACAGGGCTGTCCCGAACACGCTCCTTACGTCGGCGAAGTGATCGAAGTTCATGGGGATTTTCATTCGCAGGACAGATCGCTCGCTGCCAAATGGATTGAGATTACCTACCGCGCAGGAGAGAAGATCTCCGGATCTGCCGTAATCGATGCGATGCCTTCTTATGACGCAGCGCTACCACCGGCCGCGGATCTTTTGGTTCGCGCTGATGGCTACCGGATTCTGATCACCTCTGAAACAAACGTGGTCTGGGTCGCACCCATGCATGCGCTCGCCGACGTCCAAAGCGGAGATTGGATCAACTACAGAGGAGTAATGCACAACGATGGAACCATCGTGGCGGAGGACGCCAGATTCGCCAGGTTGACCGTTACCACCAAAGAAGGCAAGTTCCGGACGAAGAGCGATTACGATCCTTCACAAGTACCCGATTCCGCCCACCAGAATGGGTTCCACCAGGTATTTATCGGAATTGACTACAAGCACATTCCGCCGTACAACGATCCGAAGCTGCAGACCCAAATCACTGCGATAGGCGAAAGTCTGATCCCCGGGTTTCAGCGTAACCTGCCGCACGACGATCCAGCCAAAATCAGTTTTCGTTTTCAGTTGACTGATGATCCTAAGTGGCGCGATGTGGCGCCGCTGCCCAGCGGGATCATCCTGATCCCCTACGAAGCTGTGCAGCGAATGCAGAACGACGCGCAACTTGCCGAACTTCTGGCCGATGGAATTGCTTGCGCCATTGAACGCAGCCAATACCGAATGCACGGGCGCTTGCAGAAGACCGCGATTGGCGCGTTTCTCGTTGTCAACCCGCTGATCGCTACCGGCGTCGCCGAAGGTGCCCGCTCGGCCGCGAACAGCAAAGAGCAGGAACAAAGCGGGCGCGTAAGCCTCGGACTTCTGCATGATGCCGGCTACGATATCGATCAGGCGCCGGTCGCCTGGTGGCTGCTCGCACCCAAGGAACCCAAGCCGACGAATGAAGTCCCGTTACCGGACCGAGCTGCCAATCTTTATCGCGTGCTAGGAGAGGTATGGAATAATCCGGCTGCGGCCGAATTACAGAAACATTAAACGCTTCGAGCCGCTTCCGCCACTTTGCGTATGTGCTTTGCCGCCTTTCTTGCGCTGCGTTTTCAACCGGCCTATACTGCTGCCACAATGAAAACTGAAGTTGGCCTCCTGCTCTGCGGGATGCTGGCCTTTACTGCGGCCGGCGCGGGAGCGCAGACCGAAGGCTATGTCACACGCGCGGCCTCCGGCTCCGATTTCGATGTCAATGGTTACCGCGTCGTCTGCACCGGTGTGAAACGCGGTGCAATCGAAACCACTCAAGGCGCACGGGTGTCGGCTGTGGGCTGCCCCAGCGCACCTCCTTTTGTTGGCGAGGCAGTCGTTCTCTTTGGCCGGTGGAACAAGGCGTCAAGATCTGTTGATGCGACTCATATTGATCTCCAGGATCTTCAGTTTCACGCGAGCTCTGGTTCTGCCGTGATCGATGCCGCGCCGGATCACGGCGCATTGGGAGCGCAAGCGCCTGGCCTCACCGTTCGGGCGGATGGCTTACAAATTCGCATCACGGCGAACACAAAGATCGACTGGATTCCGCCTCTGCAGTCGCTTGCCGATGTGAAGGCCGGAGATTGGATCAAATACAAAGGCAGACTGGATACGACTGGGACGCTGGTGGCTGAATCTGCTGAGATCGGTCCCAATACGATCGCCAGCGGAGAGGAGAAGCTGCGCGCCGGCAAGGAATACGACGCCTCTGCCATCCCTGCAGATGCAAGGCAGAACTACCTCAAGTATGCGTTCGTAGGCAGTTTTACAGGGCAACCGTGGGATCCGAAGAAGTTTCCTCCATTCCAGGATGCCGCGATGCAGGAGCGCCTGGATACGATTGGGAACAGTCTCGTTCCCGCTTACCAGCGCGCTTTGCCCGATTCCGATCCCGCCAAAATCAATTTCCGCTTTCAGCTGATCGATACAAAGCTCATGCGCGACGCACTCACACTGCCCAACGGCATCATCCTTGTTCCACACCAGGTGGTGGAAAGAATGCAGAACGACTCCCAGCTTGCGGCCGTCCTCGCAGACGCCATCGCGCGCGCGCTGGAGAGGCAGGAATACCGGACGGCGCGGAAAATCAAGGCGGGGAATGCTGCGTCTTTAGCAGTAATGTTTGTTCCGTATGCCGGACCGGTCATTTCCAGCGAAGGTGAGTCTGGCGTAATGCGAATCATCATCCACGAGCAGCAGCAGAGCGGCCGCGTCAGCCTCGTTCTTCTGCACGATGCGCAGTACGACATCGACCAGGCGCCCATGGCATGGTGGCTGCTCGCTCCGCGGAAGCCAAAGCCGTTCTCTGAAATCGGCATGCCGGATCGCGCTGCCTACCTCTATGGAGTCCTCGGCGAAACATGGCATAACCCTGCGGCAGGCAGCCCGCAAGCGCATTAACCAATCGGTCTTCTTCCAGTTGCTTCCGCCACTTTGCGTATGTGCTCCGGCCGCGTCCGGCAACAACCTCCTACCATCTGCGCTCCAGCCCGAAACCACTCCGCCGCTTTCTCACCGAAATCTCCCGGATCAGTCACACCCGTCCAGCATCGCCGCTCCGCATCCCAACCCTCACCTGAATTCGGATAGACCATCACGGGCTTGTCTGATCCTTTGCGCAACTCATTTATCAGCGAAGGAATCCACTTCGGCGGAACGCAATTCACGCCGACTGCCACCGTCTGCGGGAATCTTGCCACAACAGCCGCGCTATCTGCGACCCTCTCGCCGTGTGAAACATGCAGCTCGTCGCGGCACGAAAAGCTGAACCAGGCCTGCAGTGACGGCCACGGCTCCAATGCCTCGCCCACCGCCCGAACCTCGTCCAACGAAGGGAAAGTCTCGAACGCAAGCAAATCTGGAGCCTGCTCTTTCCCAGCGTTTGCAAAAACCTCAATGCGTTCGCGGTGGAAACGAACCAGGTCCGCATGCGAGCAGTCATAATTCCCGTGATACTCGCCGCCGTTATGCAGCGCCGCGCCATACGGCCCAAGCGAGCCCGCCACCAGAACCTTCCGGTCAGGAAACTCTGCGGCAGCCCTCCGCGCCAGTTCGACAGACCGCAGCAGCGCGGCATCGGCACCCTCCGGCGGCAATCCCACTTCGGCATATCCCATGCGCGATACCTGGTAGCTGCATGTGGCAATGCAATCTGCTCCTGCGGCGATGTAAGCGCGATGCACTCGGAGCAGAATCTCCGGCTCATCCTCCAGCACGTGCGCCGACCACAGCGGCCCGTCGATGCGCGCTCCCTGATACGCGAGTTCGGTCGCAAGACCGCCGTCGAGCACATGCATTCCGTCGAGAATTGATCTGCTTTGCGGCATGAACAAGCTTCTAGCCTCTAGCTACCAGCTTCTAGCGAATATGCTGCCGGCGCAAGCGCACACCGAAAACCATACTGGCCGGGAACGCGGCCAGCCACCCAGATGCGTCGCTTTTGCCTCATGTCTTTTCTCAGGGAGTATCCACGCGGATACGCATCACCCTTGCCACTGTGAACCGGCTTCTGCGTGCGGGAAAATCAGCCAAGCGCGAGTGGTGTTCTCCAACCATTGTTTTTTCCTAAAGCTGCGCTGCAGATGTCGATGGAGGTGTCGTTGGAGATGGGTTCAGATCATGCTGGTTTGGTTTCCCGTTTGGGGCGTATTCTTGCTCTCTCAGTCATTGCGTTCCTGCCGTTGGCGGCGCCGGCACAGGTCGCTCCCACGGGCCACGGTCCGTCGGAGCGCTCGCTGTCAAGGTTCGATGTTTTCGCCGGATACAGCTATCTTTCTCCAAGAGGAACGGTGCAAGTGCCTCAGCCTGCCGGCGGCGTTGTTCCTTATTCCTACGATCCGGTGAAAGTGGGCGCCATCATGAGCGGCGCCTACTTCTTCAACCGTTATGCTGGCCTTCAGATTGAAGCTGCCGAGCATGAGTTTGGCAACTCTGTCAAAAACTCCAATATCGGAACCCAGGGCAACAACGACGGATTCGTGACCATTGCCGGGGGCGCCATCGTCCGCATTCCGGCCGGGGTGGCCACGCCGTTTGTTCACGGACTGTTTGGCGGCGCCATGGTCGGCGGGCCCGATCACAACCCAAACACTTGGGGACCCGATGTGACCGCGGGCGGCGGCGTCGATATTGAAACACCCTGGTTCCATCACCGCCTGGCCATCCGCATTATTCAGGCCGACTACGAACACATGAACGTTGACTTTGGGAATCGCACCTATGGAGGCAAGGCTTCGATCAATGCGGAGCGTATTAGTGCTGGAGTGGTCATCCATACCGGCACGCTTGCGCCTCCGGCGCCGATTACATACGCCTGCTCGGCGAATCCTGAGACCATTTATCCGGGCGATTCGGTCAGCGTAACCGCAGAGGCGGGCGGGCTGGACCCCAAGGACAGCGTGGTCTACAGTTGGTCCGGTCAGGGCGTTTCGGGCAGCGACACGAACGCCAAGGTAGACACATCTTCCCTTGCGCCAGGCGAATATTCGATTCAAGGCACCGTGAAAGAAGGCAAGCCGGGCAAGGAAGGCGCCAAACCCTGGGAGACGGCGACCTGCACCGCCGGACTCACCGTGAAAGCTTTCGAGCCACCCACCATTAGCTGCTCCGCCAATCCACGTACCATCCAGCCGGGCGCAACCAGCAGTATTGAGTCGAATGGCGTGAGCCCGCAGAACCGCCCGCTTACCTACAGTTACACGGTCACAGCAGGCACGATCTCGGGAAGCGGTCCTACGGCCGAGTACTCCTCGGCAGGCGCCCCCACAGGTGTCGTCGAGATCACGTGTAACGTCTCCGACGACAAGGGCCATACGGCAAGCTCCAGCACCAATCTGACGATTGCGGCGCCCTATGTTCCGCCGCAACCTCATGCGCAGACGCTCTGCTCCATCAGCTTCTCCAACCACAAGCGCCGGCCGACGCGCGTCGACAACGAAGCCAAGGCCTGTCTGGACCAGGTGGCGTTGGACCTGAAGCAACAGGCTGACGCCAAGGCGGTCCTCATCGGTGAATCTACCGAGGCGGAGAAAGCCGCCACCACAAAGCAGGAGCAGTACGCCGAGCATCACAAGCGGGCCACCGTCGAGCATTTTGCCGCGCAACGCGCTGTCAACGCCAAAGACTATCTGGTCAAGGAGCAGGGCATCGATGCCGCGCGCATCACTGTCGTCACCAGCCAGATGAGTGGCCAATCGGTTCAGAATTACCTGGTTCCGGCCGGCGCCAATTTTAATGCCGACGTGCTGGGAACCACGCCGGTTGACGAAATGGCGGTTCCTGCTGAGACACGCAAGGCGTTGCCGCAAAGACATCCATCGAAGTAATACACTATAACGCCGTACACAGATCGCTGATTCAGCAAGCAAAGGGCCCTGTCGCACAAGGCAGGGCCCGTACTTTATCTCCTTGCGCCAATCTTCCGCAGCGCGCTCATCCCATCCATTTGAAGTTTGCTGCTTCCAGCTTCGAATCAATTCCGGACTCGGGCTTTTCAGCGTCCTCAAACGCTTGTCGCAGTGCGATAAAATGCGCAAAAACTTCGGAGAGCATCCATCCAGTAACGAGACGTCCGCTGTTCACCTGTAAGAGCTGGCGAGGACGCATCAGTAACGGCCCGAAATGCAGTTTTCTCGCAAAAGAGTTACATGGGTAACTTCAGTATGCAAGTTGACGCACGTTTCTCACCCAATAGCGAATTACAGCGGTAACTCGCCGATACTTATTCCATCATCAATTAGTAATCAGACTTAAAGCTGATTCGGGCCGATGCGCGCTCTCCATAGAAGAAACGTTTTAGCTCGTCTTGATTCACTCCTATAATCCCCCCATCCGGAGCCTTTACGGGGTTTCTGGCGAAGCTGCAGCTTAAGTTGCGGCGTCGCGTTGCCCCGTCGTGTTGAGCCGGCGGGAAAGGATTTGAGCATTGTCGTTTTTCCCGAGATGAGGCGTAGAAAAACAGTCACTTACCCATTGATAAGCAGGAGAGCAGTAATGATTTCCCAGATCTGTTGTATCTCGCCCTGGCGCGAGTTATCTAGGCTGTTCGCCGTGCTTGCTGCGGCGATTGTCTTCTGCGGGCCCGCATATGGCCAGAACGCACCCACAGTTCGAGTCGGAGGAGTTGCCATCACCGGGATCCCCGACGATTGGACCCACCATCACCTGGTTTTCTCCAATCCCGGCACGGAGCAGCAGGCTGTTGCGAGCGGGCGCTATGAGCAATGGCGCAACGCTGTCAGCGATTCACGTTACGTTCTCCAGCAGCTGAAAAAGAAATTGACAGTGCAGGGTCCGGCGGCCGCCGACGCGGCCTACAGGGGACGATGGATCTCCGAAGCCTCAGGCCGTGCTGAAGATCTTCCACCTGATGCGCCCGGCAGCTTCGGGCATGTGCCCATCGGCGTGAATCGCGGCCCGCGCTTCGTCAAACTCGGAAGAAAAGGCCTGGATCCGTCTTCAGACATCAAGAAAGACTGGAACGAATCCTTGGGCACGGGTACGGCGCCGACTCCTTTGGCTTACCCGGCGGCGTGGTCCACCTCCGGCGGTTCAACCGCAAGCTGCACCTCCGACTTCGTGATCTTTCCCACCGGCCAGGCAGGCAGCAGCAGCCACGCCAGCCTCGTCGCATACTACAACCTCTACGCCGGCGGATGCAGCGGCACCGTTCCCCAGGTTGATTGGGCCTACAACACCGGCGGAACAGTTTCGCTGGCTCCGACCCTTGCCCTCAGCGGCAACCAGCTCGCGTTTATCCAAACCTCGGGAACCACAGCCAGCCTCGTTCTGCTCACTTTTCCCCTCACGCCGCCAGGAACAGGCACGCTCACCGCGCCTGTCACGCCCACCGCAGTATCCGCTGCCAACTATCGCAACGGTGGAGCGGGCTGCGCCAGCGTTCCGTGCAGCTACACGGTGGCTCTCAGTGGAAACCCCAACGACACATGGTCAAGCCCTTACTACGACTACGGCACCGACTCTCTTTACGTCGGCGACTCCACCGGCAAGCTGCACAAGTTCCATCCGGTCTTTCAGGGTGTCCCAGGCGAGGTGACATCCAGCAACTGGCCCGTCCAGTTGACCAATACCGCCACTGACACCAACCAGGTGGCAAGCCCTGTCTACGATCCCGGATCGGGCTATGTCTTTGTGGGCACCACCACCAGCGCCAGCACCACGACGGGCGGCCGCTTATACGCAGTAAATGCAACATCCGGCGCCATCCACGCCTACTCAGCTCAGCTCGACAACCAGTACGGAATCCGAGACGCTGCGATCATCGATCCCTACGCCCAAAAAGCCTACGTTTTTGCGGGACACAACCCCAGTGGCAATGACGCCGTCTACCAGTTCGCAACATCGTTTACCACAGGCAGCACTCCGGCATCGGTTTCCCTCGGGAGCGGCGGAACGGGGAGCAACGCTTACCAGCTTGCCGGCACTCTCGACAACGCCTATTACACGTCGTCGAATTCGTCCAATCCTTCGGGGAACCTATATGTGTGCAGCACAGGTGCGGCGGCCACACTCTATCAAGTTGCTATCACGAATGGCGCCTTGAGCGCCAGTGCGACCACCGGTCCAACCATCTCCAGCGGCAGCTACTATGGCCGGTGCTCGCCGATCACCGAGTTTTACAACGCCAATATCCAAACCGCTGGGACCCCGGCGACCGGCTCGGTGACCATCAGCTCCGACCCCAGCGAATGGAGCCCGCTGCCTACCCTCACCATCGGGTCAACCACGTACCGGTTCGTTTCCGGCGCACCCACCGCCGTAAACCAGGTGGAAATTCACACTGGTAATCGCTTCTTCGACACAATCGATACGGCGCAGAACCTGAATGCCGTCATCAACGCCAATTCGTCGCAGTGCTCTGACACTGGCTGCGTCTTCACGGGCCAGGCCGCCAATAGCAAGGTGACCTCTGCCAACACGTTCTTCTCCGCCACCGTCAACTTGACCGCAATCTCGTCGGGTGCCGGCGGCGACTTCGCCCTAAACACCAGCAACTCCAGTGACGCCTCAGTCACCGGAGGCAACAATGGCGTCAACGGAACCACCGTTGCCGAAGATCTCCTGTTCCTGAGCGTCTACGATGGGGTCATCACCGGTTGCACCAACTCCGGCTCTGACGGTTGCGTGATGTCATTCAACATCACCACCCCTTCCAGCTTCGGCACGTCGCTGGCCCCACTCGGCGAGCTCGATGTTTCAGCCCCGAACCTGGGTGCTGCAACCGGCGGAATCGTAGTCGACAACTCAGCCACAAACCTTGCGGGAGGCGGTGAGTCACAAATCTACTTTGTTACTCAAACCAGCGCAGGCACCGCGCCCTGCGCGGGAGTTTGCGGCGTTCAGGCCTCGCAAATCAACCCATAGTTCACCCTGGGCCCTCGCCTGGCGGGCATTTCCTGTTGCACTGTCTGCGTTAGACTTTTGAGGCTGACCGTCCCCCAAAGCGGTCAGCCTCTTCGCTTTAATGCGCGCTTTTGACTATCCTTAAGACAGAGGATTACGGAGTTTGTCCGCTCAATGAACCGCTTGCCGTATAGTCCCCAGAAACCCAGCCGGAACATATCTCCGGCGCGCGTGTATCTCTGTCTCGCACTTTTGTTGGGTGCGTTGAGCGCCGTGGCCGAGTCCCCGTGGCGCGTTGTCGGTCCTGCGGGCGGTGACGCGCGCGCTTTCGCGGCATTCCCCGCCGAGCCCGAGCACCTGCTGCTGGGTACCACGAACAGTTGGATCTACGAAACCTCCGACGAAGGCGCTACCTGGCATCGGCTGGCCAAGCTGGGCGATGAGGATGGTTTCGTCGTCGACAGCATCCTTGTTGATTCTGCCGACCCCTCTACGATCTATGCCGGAGCCTGGAGAAACAGCGATAGCGGCGGTCTGTGGATCAGCCATGACAAGGGCCGTACCTGGACTGCTTCTTCCCGTTTCACCGGGCAGCCCGTGCACGCCCTCGTGCAGGCCCCCTCCGATCCGCACATTCTTTACGCAGGAACTCTCGCCGGTGTTTTCCGGTCTGCCGACCGCGGCGTGACATGGAACCAGATCAGCCCGCTGGGCAGTCGCGAGATTCACGAGATTGAATCGCTGGCCGTCGACCCCGTCAATCCCAACGTGGTCTACGCCGGAACCTGGCACCTGCCCTGGAAAACAGCGGACGGCGGCAAAACCTGGCACAACATCAAGCAGGGTCTCATCGTCGACTCCGATGTTTTCTCCATCATCGTCGACCCGGTGCGCACCCACGTCGTCTATCTAAGCGCGTGCAGCGGAATCTACAAGAGCGAAAACGCCGGCGCCTTCTTCCGCAAAATCCAGGGCATCCCCTCTGAAGCCCGCCGAACGCGTTCGCTCATGCAGGATCCTGAGAACCGCGAAGTGGTTTACGCGGGAACCACCGAGGGTCTCTTCAAAACCGAAAACGGCGGCAGAACCTTTCGCCGCATGACCGGCTCCGACGTCATCGTCAACGGCGTTTACGTCGATCCGCGTGACTCCAATCGTGTGCTGCTGGCCACCGATCGCGGCGGCGTCCTGGCCAGCGGCGACGCCGGCTCCACCTTCACTCCGTCGAACCAGGGCATCTCTGAGCGCAAGATCGCCGCGTTGCTTGTCGATCGTAACGATCCCGCCATTCTCTACGCCGGCGTGGTCAACGACAAGAACTTCGGCGGGGTCTTCCGTTCCACTGACGGCGGCGCGCATTGGCAGCAGCTCGGCTCCGGCCTCGACGGCCGCGACGTATTCGCGCTCGGACAAACCAAGGATGGCGCCGTGGTCGCAGGGACCAGCCACGGCATCTTTGTTCTGGGCTCTCCCCTTCCCGATCCGCCTGCCGCGGCCGGCTCCGATCCATCACCTGCCGCCAACGGAGGCGCCGGTCCCGCAGGCGCCGTTCTCGCCTGGCAGCCGCGCAATACCATCGCTAATACCTTGACGAAAACCGTCACCCAGACGCACCTGCACACACGCGTCAACACGGAAAAGGAAGTCAAGGCTCCCGTCATCGAGCTGCAGAGCAACGTCAACGCGCTCGATGTTTCAGGTGACGTCTGGGTGGCGGCCACAAGCTACGGCCTGCTTACCAGCCGCGACCAGGGCGCAACATGGCAGGGCGGACCGCTCTTTGGCGAGAACTACTATCTCTCGGTGGCCGTGCACGGCAATGCCATCGCCGCGGCGCGCGCGGATGGCGTGGTGTTGTCGCAGGATGCCGGAAAGACGTGGTGGCCGATGGGCGTGCCTACCATGCTCACGCGCATCCACGGCATCGTCTTTTCGCCCGACGGCGCGCTCTGGTTGGGCGCGCGCGAGGGCGTCTACTTTACACGCGACCTCGGCAAGATCTGGATGTGGGTGCAGCGGCTGCCGTTTCGCGACGTGGACGATCTCAGCTACGATCCCTCGCTCAAGAAGATTCTTGTCAGCTCGCGCTCCAGCGATCAGATTTATGCGATCGATCCCAAGACGATGAAATGGGACTGGTGGCAGACCGGCTATTCCATTGCGCTGATTCGCTCCGCCGGCAGCCGCCTGGTGGCCGCATCGCTGAACGATGGAGTGCTGGTGGGTCCGCAAACTGCGATCGCGCCGGATCCGTCCGAGGGCCTCCGCGCCGACCCGTAGCCGTGATGTAACTTCCGAGTAGACGACGATCCAACCAGAACCACGGTTCTGACGAGAAATTCACTTTCGCGAGGACTGTGGACCGGATATATTTCTGAGCGAGGTTAATGGCGCGACTGTGGCTGCAAGCATAGAAGAATCTCCCCGCAAGTTGACCGCAGGATTTGCTTATTTAATTGCTTTATGTTCGTCGCCGATGCTGATTATCTTCTTTTTTGTGGGAGGCCTTCAACTGGGGCTCGGGGCGTGGATCTGTTTCACGTTCGTCATGTTAGTCGTCAGAATCCGCTGGGATTTGAGGAGACGTGCTTGGTTCTGGATTACAATTGCTTTCGCCTTACTTCTTCAGGTACCCTTTGTCCTTGTCATTCCGTGGAACGATAGAAATTTGACATGATTGTCTTTCTTCCTGTCGCGGTTTTGGACTATGGAGTCGTGTACGGATGTGTCAAGTTAGTTGAGAAGATGGTGAAGAAGAGTGACGCAGCCAGTTCCGCAGCCTGAAACTTCAGGCATGGCATTTCATCGAATACCCTTGAGTGGGACCTGAAGGCGTTTCGCGATTTCCGTGTGTCTTGCCGGCTCCGGGCGAATCACCGGCTACTCTTACCTTACGGGTGAACTGGCGAATACTCGGCATGGTTTCTGTTTGCCGACCTCCATGTTAGTAGTCTGTCAAGAGAAAACTCGAGGCCATAGGGCGCGCTCGGGAGAGCGCGTTGCACTGAATCAGGATCGTCTGCTGCGCACTTGTGCCTCTCGGCTGAGGGTTCCTGCTTTCTGCA
>Ga0335085_10000597_pt1 | contig 97586 bp, 89 predicted proteins | sample Lox_Sample_45_FD_206712 | JGI IMG/M metagenome (GOLD analysis project Ga0335085, IMG submission 206712) | Soil microbial communities from Loxahatchee National Wildlife Refuge, Florida, United States - Lox_Sample_4.5 | ecosystem: Environmental > Terrestrial > Soil > Wetlands | place: USA...
CCGTTGCCGCATGTCACTCGCGAGCCGCCACGACTTCCAGTCGCCACTCGCGTCCCATTGTGCTTGCTACGCGACCGATGTCCACTCGCGCCGTAACCTCCACTCTCGACTCGCGCCCTTCCGCGGTCAGAACAACTTCGCGATGTAGTAGATCGCGAGTCCGGCCAGTCCGCCCACGAGCGTGCCGTTGATCCGGATGTACTGCAGGTCCTTCCCGATCGAGAGCTCGATGCGCGTGGACGTCTCCACGGGATCCCACCCGGCGACGGTCTGCGCGATGAGCGCGCTCACTTCCCCCTGGAATCGCTCCACGATGCCGAGCGCGAGATCGGCGATGTAGCCGTCGAGCTTCGCCACGAGCACGGGATCCTTGCGCGCGGCCTCGCCGAACGCGATGAGTCCGCGCTCGATCGCGCCGGGCTGGAACGCCTCGGGGCGCTCGGCGTAGCGGAAGAGCGCGGACTTCGCTTCTTCCCAGACGGCGGCGGAGAATCGCCGCACGGCGGCGTCGTCCAGCAGCTCGAGCTTGAGCGCCTCGGCGCGCTGCTGGAGCTCCGGGCTCTCGTTGAGGCGCGCGATGAAGTTCGACAGCGCGTCGTCGAAGCGGCGCCGCAACGGATGCGCGGGATCGGCGCGCACCTCCTGCAGCGTGCGGTCCACGCCGCCCACGATCTTCTGGTGGATCTTCTCGTCCACGACCTCGGGGATCCACCACGGGCTCTCCCGCTCGATGCGGTCGCGGATCGCGTCCTGGTTCTCGTGCACGCCACGCGCGAGGAGCTCGATCGCCTCGTCGAGCAGCTCCTGATGCCGCCCTCCTTCGGTGATCACGGTGAGCACCTTCCCGGCGAGCGGGGCGACCTTGGTGCGGCGGATCCGGTCGCGCAGCACGCCGTCCAGGAGCTCTTGCACGTCCTCATCGCGCAGCACGCGCACGCCTCCCGCCACCGCGGCCGCCGCGTGCCGCGCCACGCCGCGCGCGTTCGCGGGCTCGCTCAGCCACACGGCGAGATGCTCGCCCACCTTCGCCTGCGCGAGCTTGCCCGCGAGCACGTCGCGGCTCAGGAAATGCCGCTGGACGAAATTGCCGAGCGCGCGCCCGATCTGCTCCTTGCGCGCGGCGATGATCGCGGTGTGCGGGATCGGGATGCCCAGCGGGTGCTTGAACAGCGCCGTGACCGCGAACCAGTCCGCGAGGCCGCCCACGAGCGAGGCCTCGGCCATCGCGCGGAGTGGGGCGATCCACGGATGCGCGGTCTCGAGGAAGCGTGTGATGACGAACAGCGCGGCGGCGGCGACGAGCAGCCCCGTGGCGCGCCGCTTCATGCGCGCCAGGTTCGCGCGCTTCGCCGCCTCGTCCTGGATGGGCGGGAGGGTGGTGCTCACGCGTGTTCGCTCGCGAGCCGCCGCGTGCGCGCGGCGCTCAGCTCCGCTTCTCGATCGGGATCACGCGCTCGGGGGGCGTGGGGCGGCGCCTCTCTTCTCCGCCCTTGGGCGGCGCGGCGTCCGCGAGCCGCGGCGCGGGAGGGGGGAGGAGCGCGAGGCGGAACACCTCATCCATAGCGCTCGCGAAGGTGAAGCTCATGTTCGTACGCACTTCCTCGGGGATCTCGCGCAGGTCCTTCTCGTTCGGCTTCGGGAGGATGCATTCGCGCAGCCCCGCGCGGTACGCGGCCATCACCTTCTCCTTCACGCCTCCCACCTCGAGCACCTTCCCTCGCAGCGTCACCTCGCCCGTCATCGCCACATCGCGGCGCACCGGCCGCTCCGAGAGCGCGCTCGCGATCGCGAGCGTGACCGTGATCCCCGCGCTCGGCCCATCCTTCGGGATCGCGCCGGCGGGGAGATGGATGTGGATGTCGAACTCCTTGAACATCGCGTCCGGGATCTCGAGCTGCTTCGCGCGCGAGCGCACGTAGGAGAGCGCCGCGTCCACGCTCTCGCGCATCACGTCGCCGAGCTGTCCCGTCACGATCAGCCGCCCCGAGCCCGGCATCTTCAGCGCCTCGATCACGAGCACGTCGCCGCCGGTGGAGGTCCACGCGAGCCCCGTCGCGGTGCCCACCTCCGGCTCCTTCTCGGCCTCGTCGCGCGAGTAGCGCGGCGCGCCCAAGACGTCCTCCAGCATCTTCTGGTCGAGCACCCACGCGCCCTCCTCGCCGTCCGCTTTCTTGCGGGCGCGCTTGCGCATGATGGCGGCGATGTTGCGCGAGAAGCCGCGCAGCCCCGCCTCGCGCGAGTACCCGCTCGAGATCGTGCTCAGCATCTCGTCGGTGAACTGGAGGTCCTTGTCGGTGATGCCGTGCTCCTCGAACAGCTTGGGGAGGAGATAGCGCCATGCGATCTCGACCTTCTCCTCGATGGTGTAGCCGGCGATCTGGATCACCTCGAGCCGGTCGCGCAGCGGCGCCGGGATGTCGAAGAGATTGTTCGCGGTGCAGATGAAGAGCACGCTCGACAGGTCGAACGGCAGGTTGATGTAGTGGTCGACGAAGCTGTGGTTCTGCGACGGGTCGAGCACTTCGAGCATCGCCGCGGTCGGATCGCCGGTCATCCCGCCGGACGTCATCTTGTCGATCTCGTCGATCATCAGCACGGGATCGCGCAGCGCGACGCGGCGCAGCGCCTGGATCACGAGCCCGGGCATCGCCCCCACGTACGTGCGGCGATGGCCGCGGATCTCGGCCTCATCGCGCACGCCTCCCACGGAGATGCGATAGAACTCGCGGCCGATGGCGGTCGCGATCGCCTCGCCGAGCGAGGTCTTCCCCGTGCCGGGCGGGCCCACGAAGCACAGGATGGGGCCGAGCGGATCGCCGCCGCGCAGCTTCCGCACCGCGAGATACTCGAGGATGCGCTCCTTGGCCTCCTTGATGCCGTAGTGCCGGCCGTCGAGCGCTTCCTGCACTTTCGCGATCTCGATCTGCTCGGCCCCCGACTTCGCGTGCCACGGGAGCGACAACAGCCAGTCGAGGTACGTCCGGATCACCTGGTATTCGCTGCTCGCCGGGGAGAGCATGCGCATGCGGTCGGTCTCGCGCCGCGCTTCGGCGGCCGCCTTCTCGGGGAGCTTCGCCTCTTCGATGCGCTTGTAGATCTCCAATACGTCTTTCTCGGCGGGGTCCGCCTCGCCGAGCTCCGCTTGGATCGCGCGCATCTGCTGGCGCAGGTAGAACTCGCGCTGGTGCTGCTCGATCTTCACTTCCGTCTGCCGCTTGATGTCCTCCATCACGCGCGCCTTCGCGACCTCGCGTTCGAGGCGCGAGAGCACGAAGCGGATGCGCTCGGCGATGTCGAGGCGCTGCAGGATCTCGTCCTTGTCGGAGATCCGGAAGTTCATGTTCGTGGCTGCGAGGTCGGCGAACCGCCCCGGGTCCGACATGTTCATCTTCAGGATGGCCGGCACCTCGTCGGGGATGCGGTCGACGAGCTCTGCCAGCGTCTCGGCGGCGGACACGAGGCGCGCCATCAGCTCCTCTCCCGCGATCGGATCGAGCGGCGTCTCGCGCGCGGGGGTGATGCGTGCCACCGGATACGGCTCGCGCTGCGTGATCTCCTCGCAGACGATGCGCCGGAGCCCCTGCAGCGTGATCTGCACCGTGTCGCCGGGGAGGTTGATGCGCTCGTGCACGCGCGCCGCCACGCCGACGCGCCCGATGAACGCCTCGGGATCCACGTTCTCCTCGTGATCGCCTCCCGCGACGAAGAGGCCGACGATCAGGCCGGGCTCCTCGTTCACGCGGATGATCGAGAGGTTCTCCGGAGCGCCCATCTGCACGGCGATCGTGCCGAGCGGATAGACGATCGTCGAGCGCAACGCCATGAGGGGCAGCGTCGGCGGGAGCTCGGAGCGGAGGATCTCTTCCTTGCGCTGGGCTCGCGGCATGGCGCGTCCGAGAGGGGAGAGTTGAGCTAAATAGTAATCACGTTTACGTTTATGGGCTATGTTCGGAGAGCTTTCAGAGAAACTCGACGCCGTGCTGTCGCGCCTTCGCGGGCGCGGCGTACTCAGCGACGCGGACATCCGCGAGGGGCTGCGCGAGGTCCGCCGCGTGCTCCTCGAGGCGGACGTCTCGTTCCAGCTGTCGCGCGAGTTCCTCGAGCGCGTGGAGCGGCGCGCGCAGGGGATCGCGGCGCTCAAGACGGTGGCCCCCGGGCAGCAGCTCGTGAAGATCGTGCACGACGAGCTCACCACGATGCTCGGCGAGAAACGCGAGCCGCTCCGCATCGGCACGATCCCGCCGGGCGTGGTGCTCGTGGTGGGGCTGCAGGGCTCGGGGAAGACGACCACCGCCGCGAAGATCGCGCGCGCGCTCACGAAGGAGGGGCGCGCCGTGCGGCTGGTGGCGGCGGACGTGTATCGCCCCGCGGCGATCGACCAGCTCGAGACGCTCGGCCAGAAGGTGTCGATCCCCGTCTACGTGGATCGCGACACTAAGGACGCGATCAAGATCGCGCGCGCGGGGATCGACGCGGCCAAGCGGGCGCGCGACCGCGTGGTGATCGTCGACACGGCGGGGCGCTCGCAGATCGACGCCGAGATGATGGGCGAGCTCAAGAAGATGAAGGAGGCCGTCCACCCCGATGAGATCCTCCTCGTGGCGGACGGCATGACGGGGCAGGATGCCGTGCGCATCGCGCAGGGCTTCGACGAGGCGCTCGGCGTCACCGGGGTGGTGCTCACGAAGATGGACGGCGACGCGCGCGGCGGCGCGGCGCTGTCGATCTACGGCGTCACGAAGAAGCCGATCAAGTACATCGGCGTGGGCGAAGGGATCGAGGCGCTGGAGGAATTCCACCCCGAGCGCATGGCGGGGCGGATCCTGCAGATGGGAGATGTGGTCTCGCTCGTGGAGAAGGCGCAGGAGGCCTTCGATGTGGAGGAGACCAAGAAGCTCGAGAAGAAGGTGCGCCGCGAGGGGATGGACCTGCAGGACTTCCTCACGACGCTCAAGCAGATCCAGAAGCTCGGCCCGCTGGAGGGAGTGCTGAAGATGCTCCCCGGCGTGAACGCGAAGGCGTTGAAGGACGCCAAGGTCGAGCCCGACCGCATGCGGCACATCGAGGCGATCGTGCTGTCGATGACGGCCGAGGAACGGAAGAAGCCGGAGATCATCAACGGCTCGCGGCGCGCGCGCATCGCGAAGGGGTGCGGGCGGCCGACGAGCGAAGTGAATAGATTGCTGGACCAATTCCGCGACATGCAGAAGATGATGAAGCGGATGGGGCAGGGAGGACGGATGGGATTCCCGGGGATGCCGGGGGGGATGCCGCGCCGATGAGGCGAACGGCGCTGTTGGGCGTGAGCGTTTAGAACGGCGACGGCGCGTTTGGTCGTGCGCGTTTGGAACGGCAGAATTAGGACTGGGTGCGGTGCTGGAGATACCGGCGCGCGCGATGAGCCCAGGGTAGGGAGAGACCTTCGGATTCGGAGATCGGAACATGGTTCGCATCAGACTTCGCCGCGTCGGCCGCAAGAAGACGCCGCTCTATCGCATCGTGGTCGCCGACTCGCGCAGCCCGCGCGACGGCCGCTTCATCGAGACGATCGGGCAGTACGATCCCCGCAAGACCGAAGGGGGTCTCAAGATCGAGACGGATCGCGCCAACCACTGGCTGGACGTGGGCGCGCAGCCCAGCGACACCGTGCGTTCGCTCCTTCGGCGCGCGGGACTGCTCAAGGCGCGCCACACGGCGCGCGTCGCCGCCAAGAAGGTCGCCGGCGCCGTGCCCGTGCGCGACGACCGGTAACGTGCCGTCGCCCGACGCCCGCGATCTGGTGATCGTCGGGCGGCTCCGCCGGGCGCACGGCGTGAAGGGCGACCTCATCGCCGAAGCGATCACCGGCGCGCCGGCCGCGGTCTTCGCGGCCGGCCGCGTGCTCTTCGCGGGCACGCCGGCGGGGGATCCCGATCCCCAGGGACGCACGCTCACGATCGCGCGGAGCGCGGAGCGCTTCGACGGGAGCTGGCTCCTCGCGTTCGCGGAGGTCACCGACCGCGACCTCGCCGATCGCTGGCGCGCGCGCTACCTGCTCGCGCCGCGCGCCGAACTCGCCCCGCTCGCGGAAGGGGACGTGTACGTGCACGAGCTGCCCGGGATGCGCGTGTCCCTCGAGGACGGCACCGAACTCGGCGACGTGCGCGATGTGTTCGAGCTCCCCGCGGGGCTGGCGCTCGAGGTGATCTACAAGAGCGGCGCCGTCCTGATGCCGTACACCTTCGTGCGCGCGGTGGACCGCGCCACGCGCCGCATCACGGCCTCGCCGCCCAACGGGCTGTTCGAATGACGTTGCGCATCAACATCGTCACGATCTTCCCGGAGTACTTCGCAGCGCCGCTCGCGCTCTCAATCCCCGGGCGCGCGGCCGCCGCGGGATCGGTCGCGTTCAACGTGGTGGACCTGCGCGGCTTCACGCACGACCGGCACAAGAGCGTGGACGACGCGCCGTTCGGCGGTGGACCGGGCATGGTCATGAAGCCCGCGCCGTTCTTCGAGGCGGCGGAGGCGCTGCGCGCGCGGCCCCCCATCGTGCTCGTCTCCGCGCGCGGCCGGCGCTTCTCGCAGCCCGATGCGGTGCGCTTCGCCGCCGGCGATGAGCTCACGATCCTCTGCGGCCACTACAAGGACGTGGACCAGCGCGTGGCTGATCACCTCGCCACGGAGGAGATCTCCGTGGGCGACTTCGTGCTGAGCGGCGGTGAGCCCGCGGCGCTCGTGATCGTGGACGCCGTCGCCCGACTGCTCCCGGGCGCCATGAGCGACCACGAGAGCGCGCGCACGGATTCGTTCGGCGGGTCGGGTGTGGAGGGGCTGAGCGCGCCGAGTTACACGCGGCCGGCGGAGTTCCGCGGCCTCAAGGTGCCGGAGGTGCTGCTCTCGGGCGATCATGCGAAGATCGCCGCGTGGCGCGCCGACGAAGGGCGCCGCCGCACGCGCGAGCGCGGCGACGAACGCTAGCGGAACCTCCCGAAGAACTGCAGGCCGATCCCGATCACGTTCAGATCGCGCGGCGAGCACGTGGTGCAAGCCTGACGCAGGTAGTACGTCTGCAGCTTCGCGGCACGGCCCGCCGGCCACTCGATCCCCGCCGCGTACTGCTCCTCGTTCCACTCGCCCTTGGTCACGTCGTAGAAGAACTCGGCCGTGGCGTACGGGCGGACCGGCCGTTCGCGCGTCGTGGCATCGTATTCGAGCGTGAGCCGGTTGCGGTACACCGTGGAGTACGTGCCGTCCACCCATCGGTACTCGTAGCGGTTCCGATCGCCGATGAATAACGGCTCGCCCGCGCGGAAGTTGAGCGTGGCGTCCACGATGAGGCGATTCTCGAATTTCTGCGGCGTGGGTCGGTCGGTCTGGAGGTACTGGTACCCGATGCCGAGCACCACGTGGTGCTCCTTGTCCTCGTCCAGGTTCCGCACGTGCCGGCCGAGGATGCGCTGCCATTGGTAGTCGATCTCGCCGCCGATGATCCACTGCGTGGCATCGTAGTCGATCCCTTCCTTCAGCTGCCCCTCCGCGACGAAACTGAACGGCCCTGGCGACTGCAGCTGGAACGAGGCGTCCGGCCACACCTCGCCGCCCGTGTTCGATTGCGCCGCCGCCGCGAGCGGGAAGGCGCAGAGCGCGATGACGAGGGATGCTCGCATGGGCGGAACCTGCGCGAAACCGCCCGGCCGACGAGCGTCGGACCGGGCGGGATCGCGAGCAGAAGCAGGGTGGCTACGGAGTCGGCCGTCCAGCGCCGTTCTTCTCCAGCGCGTCCTTCAGCTTCGGGATGAGGTTGTAGACCGGCGGGTTGTTCGAGATGAACCCGATCTTGAACTGCGGCGGATACTTGATGAGCTCCTTCATGTAGAACGCCGCGGCGCCCATCACCGGCACCGTCATCGGGATGTGGCGCACGCCCACGCTCACGTCCTCCTGCGGGTTCGTGTACAAGTTGAACATGATGCCGCCGCCCGACTCGGTGAAGATCCCGCCGCTGAACCCTCCCCAATCGCCCTTGCCGACGATGCTGTTCTCGACCTCGGCGGTCCAGGTGTACTTGAACTCGTCCACCCGGATCGAGGCGAAGTACTGGTTGAGCGTGTACGGCCGGCTCCGGCGCGCGGACTGACCATCATCCGCCACGAGATAGGACATCTGGTCCACGCCATCGATGTACGTGGAGTCCGGTATCATCTTCGCGAGGTGCGACACGTCCACGCCCGCGATCGACAACGCCGTGGGAAGGATGTCCGCGAAGTCGAAGAGCCCGTCCGACCGGCGCGGCTTGATCATCCCCTTCCAGTACGCGAAGGTGGGCACGCGCACGCCCCCCTCCCAGCTCGAGCCCTTGCAGCCGCGGAAGGGCGTCGCCGCGTGCGGCGGGATCTCGCACTCGGGGCCGTTGTCCGACGTCAGCAGGATGAGCGTGTTCTCGAGCTCTCCCGTCTGCTGCAGCTTCTCGACCAGCTTCTGCAGGGTGTAGTCCATCTGCACCATGCAGTCGCCGTACACGGTGCGCGACCACGACTTCCCGGCCCATTCATCGGACGGGTAATTGTCGAAGTGGCATCCGCGCGTCGCGTGGTACAGGAAGAAGGGCTTCTTGCTCCCCTTCATCTTGTCGAGGAAAGCGAGACTCACATCGAGCCAGTGTTTGTCGAGGTCTTTGATGTACGTGAGATCGATCAGGCGGATGCTCTGGCAGTTGGTCTTGTCCGCCGCGGTGCAGTGCACCTCGTCGTGGTCGAACTTGTCGTTGACCATCATCTCGAAGCGTGACGGCGAGAGCGCGACCTCGGGATTGAAGTACTCATCGCGCCACTCGGTGTACATGTCGGAGACGCCGAGGAAGCCGACGTAGTCATCGTAGCCCGTGTTCTGCGGGAGCGAGCCCTGGTTCTCGCCCATGTGCCACTTGCCCACGCCCTGCGTCACGTAACCCTGCGTCTTGAGCAGCTCCGGGAGCGTCGTCTCGCCGGCGAGGCCGCCGGGCTCCGCGTACATCGGGGGCCGCAGGATGCCATGGTGGAGCGGATTCTGCCCGGTGTGGATCGTGGCGCGGCTCGGCGAGCACGACGGCGTGGAGTACGCCGACGTGAGGATCAGCCCGTTGTACGCGAGCTGGTCCATGACGGGCGTGTCCTGCCCGAGCGCGGCGCCTCCCCCGTTGAACCCCGGGTCCCAGTACCCCACATCGTCCAAGAGGAAGATCAGGATGTTGGGCTTCTTCCCGAAGCGCTTCTCGAGCGCGGCGAGCTTGTCGCGCGCGGCCTTGTCCTGCTCGGGGTGCTGGACGGCCGGGTACATGTTCGGCGCGGGCTTCACGTCCTGGACGGTGATGTACTGTCCGGGGTGGTCGTAGCCCTTCGCGGTGGTGGGTCCCGTCGCGGACCCGCGCGGGTTCTGTGCGAGCGCTGCGCTCGAAAGAAGGGTTACCGCCGCGAGGGCGGTGCGGACGATGCCGAGCCGGGAGCTACTGCGGTGAGTCTTCATCGGGCACCTCTGCTGGGGTGTGAGGTCTCCTCGACGCTGCTCCAAATGAGAAGCCGCTAATCTGGGTCCGGGTCGGGATTCGTCAAGTCGAAATCCTTCGCAGCGCGCGCTCCGGGACGGGACTGTGCCACGATGCGCGCGCGGCGGACGCGGGGCGCGCGTGGAGTGTGCGACTGGCGTAACCTCAACGCGCCGAGTACTTTTGACTGCTTCCCCATACGACCTTGACCCAGGCGGCGCGTGCCGCCCGGAGCCCGCCATGCATGCGTTCATCGAGACCCAGAAAGAGTGGATGAAGAAGGACCTCCCCCCGTTCCGCGCCGGCGACACGCTGCGCGTGAACGTGCGCGTGAAGGAGGGGGACAAGGAGCGCCTGCAGGCGTACGAGGGCGTGTGCATCGCGCGCCGCGGCGCCGGGGTGAGCGAGACGTTCACGGTGCGGAAGATCTCGAACGGGGTCGGCGTCGAGCGCATCTTCCCCGTGCACAGCCCGATGATCGCGGGGATCACCGTGGTGCGGCGCGGCCGGGTGCGCCGCGCGAAGCTCTTCTTCCTGCGCAACGCGACCGCGAAGGGCGGGCGCATCCGCGAGAAGAAGGCGCGGCTGATCGCCGACATCGGGACGGCGGAACCCACGGAGTAGCGTTGGCCGGCGGGCCCGCTCGCTGGTCGGACATCGAACGCAGCCTGCGTCGCGCAGGCGGCCCGCTCATCGCCGGGATCGACGAAGTCGGACGGGGCTCCCTCGCGGGCCCCGTCGTCGCATGCGCGATCATCATGCCCCCCGCCGACCGCGCGATCCGCGGCGTGGACGACTCCAAGGCGCTCTCGCCCAAGGAACGCGCGCGGCTCGACCCGATCATCCGCGCCCACGCGCTCGCCTTCGCCCTCGGCGCGGCCAGCGCGCGCGAGATCGACACCGTGAACATCTACCAGGCGACGGCGCTCGCGATGCGCCGCGCGCTGCGCCGGCTCGCGCTCGCCCCCGATCACGTGCTCGTGGATGGCTCGCCGATGCGCGCGCTCCAGGTGGCGCACGTGGCGGTCGTGGACGGCGACGCCAAGTGCTTCTCGATCGCGTGCGCGTCGATCGTGGCGAAGGTCGCGCGCGACCGCCTGCTCGCGCGGCTCGCGCGCCGGCACCCAGAGTACGCGTGGGAGCGGAATTCGGGCTACGGCACGCCGCAGCACGTGCGGGCGCTGCGCGACGCGGGGCCCACGGCGCACCACCGGCGCAGCTTCGTGGTGGATGCCCTGCAGTAACGTCTCGATGCATTGACGCCCCGCCAGAGCGCCGGTATGGTTGAACGCGCACCGACGCATACCGGGAGGCATCCCGTGAAGCTGATCGTCCCACGTCGGAGTCTCATTGCCGCACCCATCGCCGTCGCAGCGTTCGCCGCGGGGCTTGCGCACGGCCAGGCGACGGGGTCCAAGGCCGCCATCGTGGATTTCGAGGCCGACCTCGGACACGCGCGCACCGCCGCGCCGGCGCCATTCAAGGCGGGTGGCGCGAGCTGGAGTTGCTCGACCACGCACTGCAGGGGCAAAGGGCCCGGCAACGACCCCGCCGCGACATGCGCCGCGCTCGTGAAGCAGGTGGGGACGCTCAAGACGTTCATCGCCGCGGGGAGGAGCGTGGACGTGAAGGGATGCAACGGCGTCTCGCCGGCGATGTCGGCGACCACGGTGGCACCCGTCGCGAAGCCGATGGTGGTGGCGCCGACCACGGCGGTCGCGGCGCAGGCCATGAAGCCTGCGCCCAGCGCGGCGTCCAAGAACTCGGCGCCGGCGGCCCCGCCCGCGGCGGCGCCCGCGCCGCCGAAGAAGGGCGCTGCGGGCGCCGCGGGCGCGGCGGGTGCGAGCGGCGCCGGCATCAGCATCACCGCTGCAGCGATCACGCTTACCGGCACGGGCGTCGCGTATTCCCGCCCAGAGTTCACGCCGATGGCGTGGACGGCCACCACGCTCACCCTCACCGGCACAGGAAGCGCCGCGCCAACGGTGCCCTACGCCGGGATCAAGATCATCGCCGACACCATGCGCCTCACCGGCGCGCCGTAGGCCGACTGCGAATCCCACCGGAGGACCGCACGATGAGATCGTCCCTCTGCCTCGCCGCCGCCGCAGTGGCCGCGCTCGCCTCGCCCGCGCGCGCGCAGACGAGCGACTTCACCATCACGGTGCCCGTCAACGTGAGCGGTCTGCCGAGCAACGTGACGGAGATGATGATCGACTGCTACGTCATGCCCGCGGACTTGAGCAACATGACGAATGAGATCGCGCACGGAGTCCGACGCTTCACGGTGTCGGGCGCGTACCACTCGAACGTCGTGATCTCGTTCAATGCACTTCCGGGCAAGGACCCGAACCTGGCGCGCTTCTACAGCTGCACCGCGCAGTTCTTTGGGACCGATCGCGGGGTGACGGTCGCGTACTTCCCGAACGGACAGAACGTCGCGCCGAACTTCCCGCTCGCCGCGGGGGCCGCGTTCAACCTCGGCTACAGCGCGAGCGGCGGCTGGGTGCGCATCCCTGGCCGGTAGCATGCGCGTTCGCGCGACTTCGACCGTGTGCGCGGCGCTGCTCACGGGCGCGTTCGCCGCGCACGCGCAGGTCAAGCCGATCACGCCCGCGCCGATCAAGAAGACGGTCGTCATGCCGACCGCGCCGAAGGCGGCGATGCCGATCGTGATCACCACGGCGCGCCTCTCGTTCACGGGGACCGCGAGCGGGCCCGTGCGCATCACGACCGCTCCGTTGTCGTTCGCCGGCCCACTTCCGGGCGGCTTGGTCATCGCGACCGCGGGACTTTCCTTCGTGGGCGGCCGGACCAAAGGCATCGCGACGCCGGCGATCACCTTCGTCGGCACGAGCGTCGCGCCGCGCACCATCACGACCGATCCGATCAGCTTCTCCGGCCCTCCTCACCGCTAGCGAGGTCCCGCCATGCCGTTCCTCCCGATGCTCTTCGCGTTCGCTCTGATGACGGCCGACTTCACGTTCCAGGTACCGGTCAGCCTGCAGGACTACCAGCAGCCCGCGAGCGTGGTGGGCTCATCGCAGTCGGTGTGGTGCAGCGTGAGCGCGGGGACGGCGGAGCTCGGGCGCGGCCACACGCCCCTCGCGATCCCGGCAAGCGGGAATTATTCCGCGACTGTGACGGTGCAGGTGAGCGTGCGGCCGGGGACGCGCGCCAGCGATGCCACCGATTACAAGTGCTGGTTCTCGGTGAGCGACGACATCACGGCGCAGATGGCGCTCTCGCGCGGCGATCTGCACGCGCGGACGGGGACGACGCCGGTGCTGCTGGTGTCGGGGCACATACCGAGATAAGAGCAGGGCTGCCGCCTGCCGGCTGCAGGCTGCAGCCTTCGATCCACGGCGGGTCGAATCCCTTATTCCCGCCCTTCGCAGTTCCGCCAGCAGCCGGCAGCCCGCAGCCTGCAGGCCGCAGCCCCAACTCACACCGGTTCTAAACCATGCGAGCCCTACTCGCCCTCGCCGCGCTGTCACTCCTCGCGCCGCCGAGTCCTCCGCCGCCGATCACCGCCTCGGGCGGATTCTTCGCACTCTCCGTCGCCGACCTGAGCGCCAGCGCGAAGTGGTACACGAGCGCCTTCGACATGACGCCCGCGATGCACGCGCCCAAGCAGAACGGAACCGAGGTCATGGTCCTGCAGGGCAAGGGCCTCACGGTGGAGCTGATCCACTCCGATGCCGCGGTGCCGCTCGCCTCGCTCGGCCCCAAGGCCAAGGACGCGATCGCCGTCTACGGCTTCGTGAAGGCAGGGATCCTGGTCGATGACTTCAAGGCCACGGTCGAAACGTTGAGCGAGAAGGGCGTCACCATCGCGTACGGCCCGTTCCCCGAGCGCGCCGATCAGAAGGCCAACCTGATCATCCAGGACAACGCCGGCAATCTGATCCAGATCATCGCCCGCTGATCAGGCCGCGGGAACGCGCACCGTGAACTCCGTGCGCCCCGGCACGGATTCCACGCTCACGTCCCCTTCGTGGCGCTGCACGAGGCGCCGCACGATGTCGAGGCCGAGCCCCGTGCCCTGACCGACCCCCTTGGTCGTGAAGAAGGGATCGAAGATCCGCTCGCGGATCTCGGCGGGGATGCCCGGTCCGTCGTCGATCACGCGCACCACGACGCGATCGAGCGCGCGCCCCGCCGTCACGCGCACGCTCCCGCCGTCCCCGACCGCGTCGAGCGCGTTGTCGATGAGGTTCATCCACACCTGATTGAGCTCGGCGCCCACCCCGTGCGCGCGCGGGAGGTCGGTCGGGATGTCCACCGCGAGATGCACCGACTTCGCGCGGATCTTCGCGGCGAGCATGGTGAGCGTGTCGGCGATGCCGCGGCTCACGTCCACCGGCTCGGCGGTGGGCGCGTGGTCCATGTACGAGAAGCCCTTCACGGCGCCGACGATCTCGTGGATGCGCGAGGACGCCATCTCGATCTCCGCGGCGAGCGCGCGGATGCGGCATCCCGCCGCGATCCAGCAGAGCGCGGCGTTGAGCGCCTCGCCGCGCATCTTCGCGGCGAGCGCGTCGAGCGCCTCGAACGTCACGCCGGTCTCGGCGAGCGGCTCCGCGCAATCGAGGTCCGCACCGTGCTTCGACAGCCACGTGGTGATCGCGTCCTCGCGGTCCGCGCGCGCGAGGGGGGAGAGGTGCTCCGCCGTCTCCGCGGGGGTCGCGCCGGCGGCGGCCGCGACGCATCGCGCGCGCACGTCGTCCACCGCGGCGAGCGCGTCGGCGGGAAGCTGCGCCTGGTTCAGCTTCTTCGCGGCCACCTCGGACGCGTCGATGCTCTCGTTCAGCAGCTTCGCGCTACGCACCACGGCCGACGCGGGGTTGTTGAGCTCGTGCGCGAGCCCCGACGCGAGGCGGCCGAGGGAGAGGAGCTTGTCGTCGCGCAGATCACTCGCGCGGAACTCGCGCGCGCGGTCGAGGAGCGCGTGCACGCACGTCGCGGTGACGACGGGACACTCGCGGATCATCTCGGGGAAGTGCGATCTCGGGATCGCGAGCGAATCGATCGGCTCCTCCGCCACCGCGTCGCTGGGCGGCGAGGCGCCGCGCGAGTAGGGCATGATCCCGCCGATGTCGCCCGCGCGCCATTCGTAGATCTTGTGCGACCCCGCGCCGCGGTCCATGCGGATCACCAGGCGGCCGGTGAAGATGATCGCGAGCTCGCTCGCGTGCGTCCCCTTGGCGGTGACCACGTCGCCCACGGCGAAATGACGGCGGTCCCCGTGCGCGATGAGCCACGCGTGTTCGGACGCGGGCGCGTGGCCGAGCGCGCGATGGCCGGCGAGGAGCGCCATCAGGTCCGAGGTGGCGGTGGGGGCGGCCATCGGCTCAGACCGTGCGCAGGTACTGGTGCACGGAGTAGATGGCCGCGGACCCCTCGCCCACGGCCGCGGCGACGCGCCGGTTCGCTCCCGCGCGCACGTCCCCCGCCGCGAAGACGCCGGGGATCCTCGTCTCGAACATCAACGGCGCGCGCTCGAGGGTCCATCCGCGCGGCCGGCCGTGCTCCTTGGGGAGGTCGGCGCCGGTGTAGATGAAGCCCCCCTCATCGCGCTCGAGGATGCCGGCGAACGCATCGGTGCGCGGCTTCGCGCCGATGAAGATGAACATCGCCGCGGCGGGGATGTCGCGCATCTCCCCGCTCGCGAGGGACTTGACGACCACGGAACGCAGTGCACCCTCGCCGCACGCCTCATGCACGGTCACCTCGCAGATGACGTCGATGTTCTCCGTCGCGCGGATCCGGTCCACGAGATAGCGCGACATCGTCGGCACGAGGTCGGCGGCGCGGATCAGCATGATGACGCGCTCCGCGTAGCGCGAGAGGAAGAGCGCCGCCTGTCCCGCCGAGTTCGCGCCGCCGACCACGCACACGACCTCGCCGCGGTAGCGCGCCGCTTCACTGAGCGCGGCGCCGTAGTACACGCCGATGCCGTAGAGCGGCTCGAGCCCGCGCGCGTCGAGGAGCGTCATCTTCATGCCGGTGGTGATGACCACGCAGTACGCGCGCAGCTCGGTGCCGTCGGCGAGCACCACGATCCGGTACGGGTCCTCGCGGCGCAGCGACACCACCTCTTGCCCGGTCAAGAGCTCCGCGCCGAAGCGGCGCGCCTGCGCCGTGGCGCGTTGCGCGAGGTCCGAGCCCGTGACCCCGGACGGGAACCCGAGGTAGTTCTCGATCATGGAGCTCGTCCCCGCCTGCCCGCCGGCGGCGTGCGATTCCACGAGCACCGTGCGGAGTCCCTCGCTCGCCGCGTACACCGCGTTCGCGAGCCCCGCCGGACCGCCGCCGATGATCACCACGTCGTAGAACGGCTGCTGCGCCTTGGTCTGCAGGCCCGCTTTGGTCGCGAGCTCGATCTGCGAGGGCGCGACCAGGTGCGTGCCGTCCGGGAAGAGCACAAGTGGCAATCGCGTGAGATCCCCGGCGAGCGACTCGGCGAGCGCGCGCGCGGTGGGGTCCGCGTCGAGGTCCACCCATTCGTACGGCACGCGATTGCGCGAGAGGAACTCGCGCGCGGCGAACGATTGCGGCGAGTGCTGCGAGCCGAGCACGCGCACCCCTTCGAACGGCGGCCGGGCGCGCGCGCGCCATTCGCCGAGGAGATCGTCGAGCACCGGATAGAGGCGGTGCTCCGGCGGATCCCACGGCTTCATGAGGTAGTGGTCGAGCGCGATCTCGTTGATCCCCGCGATCGCGACGTCGGTGTCGGCGTAGGCGGTGAGGAGGACGCGGCGCGACGTGGGATGCGTCTTGACGGATTCGCGGAGGAGTTCGATCCCCGTCATGCCGGGCATGCGCTGGTCCACGAGGAAGAGCGCGATGGGCACGTTGCGCGCCGCGAGCTCGCGCGCGGCGGCGAGTCCCTCGGACGCCGCTCCGGCGGTGAGCACGCGATAGTCCGTCTGATAGCGCGCGCGGAGATCGCGCTCGATCGCGCGCAGCACGGCGGCGTCGTCATCGACGGCGAGGATCACGGGCTTGGCCACTGGCGCGAGCTCCTGTCGTGATCGCGGGAGAGAGAATATAGCTCGGCTGGAAACGATGGCGCGTGACGGGCCGCTCGTCGAGACGTCGTGCGCATGGGGTGGCCACGGCCCCGTTTCCGCCGCCCCCGGGGCACGCAATAGTCAGCGCCGCCGCTGTCCCTCGGGTAGATTGAAGTGTGCCCCCCGGCATTCACGACATCCGAGGTACCCTGATGACCAATGCGACGCCGTCGGCCGCTCCTGTTGCGCCGACCGAACGCTCGATCGATTGGAACGCGATGCTCGCCCCGTACCGCCAGCCGGTCGCGTGGAAGAGCATCTATCAGCTCGCAACCACCTCGCTCCTCCTGACCGGATTCTGGCTCGCGGCCGTGTGGAGCCTCTCGGTGGGATACTGGCTCACGCTGCTCATCGCCGTCCCGGCCGCGATGATGCTCGTGCGCCTCTTCATGCTGCAGCACGACTGCGGCCACGGCGCGTTCTTCCGCTCGCAGCGCCTCAACAACGCGGTGGGCGGCGTGCTCGGCGTGTTCACGCTCGTGCCGTACGCGTACTGGCGGCGCACGCACGCGATCCATCACGCCACGTCCGGGAATCTCGACGTGCGCGGCCTCGGCGACATCGACACGCTCACGGTGAAGGAGTACCTGAGCCGCTCGCGCGTGAAGCGCGTGCTCTACCGGATGTACCGGCATCCCCTCGTGCTCCTCGTCGTGGGTCCGACGTGGCAGTTCCTCCTGAAGCACCGGATGCCGCTCGACATCCCGCGCGGCTGGAAGCGCGAGATCGTCGGCGTGCAGGTGACGAACTTCGCGCTCGCCGCCGTCATCGCGCTCATGTGGTACGTGCTCGGACTCAAGCGCTTCTTGATGGTGCAGCTGCCGATCACGCTCATCGCGGGCTCGATCGGCGTGTTCCTGTTCTACGTGCAGCACCAGTACGAGGACACGTACTGGCGCTACCGGGAGAAGTGGAACTACTTCGCGGCGGGGCTGGAGGGGGCGTCGCACCTCACGATGCCCAAGTTCCTGCAGTGGTGCACGGCGAGCATCGGCCTGCACCACATCCACCACATCGCGAGCCGCATCCCGAACTACGAGCTGCAGCGCGCCTACGACGCGCATCCGGAGCTGCGCCGCGTGACGCGCCTCTCGTTGCTGAAGTCCGTCACCACGCTCCGCCTCACGCTCTGGGACGAGGACACGGGCCAGCTCGTCGGCTTCCGGGAGTTGCGGGCGATCCGCGAGCGGCTCGCCGCCGAGCTGCGAGCGGGCGCGGCGATCCTGGCGACGAAGCCGGAGGCGGTGCCCGCGACCTGGCGCTGAACGCTGGGAGCCCGCGCCGCGGGGCTGCGCTGAGGGACCCAAGCCGGCCGTGCTTGGTATACAGGGCCGAGGCGAGCGAATGTGGCGGGTCAAGCTTTCACTCCTCGATCATGCGCTTCGTCCCATCGTCCGTGTGCATCGCGCTGCTCTCGGCCGCGGCGCAAGCGCAGTCGCCCGACGAGCGGCCGCGTGAAGGTGCGTACATCGATGTGAGCGCCGCGTACGCGGGCGTCGGCCTCTCGACCTCGGGATGCGCGGGCGCCGACTGCATCTCCAGCCAGAGCACCGGTGGACTGGCGTGGTCGGTCGCGCTCGGCATGACCCTGAACGCGCATTGGCGACTCGGCCTGCAACTGGATACTCGGCCCGCGACGTTCGGCGCAGGGGTGACCGAGGAGGCGGACTTCTATACGTTCGCAGGCACGTGGTACCCGATGGAGGACAAGAGCTTCTGGATCCGCGGCAATCTCGGGCTCGGCACCGTGAAGCTGACGATGTCCTCTCCGCCTCCGGCATCGGCGACCACCGCGGCCTTCGGTGGCGGCATCGGATTCGACTTCTTCCCGTCTCGTTGGCAATTCGCGATCGTGCCGTTCGCGAGCTACTTGGCGCAGGTGACGAGCGCCGACCTCGGCGGCGCTCACGGCAGAGCGCAGATGCGCATGCTCCAAGCCGGCGTCGCGTTCGGGTTGCGCCACTGAACCGCAGACAGTGGATCGCGCCTCGCGAGGGACATCGCGCCCCGGGCCGCATAGATTACGGAGTGCCGACCCGGTAGCTCAGTTGGTAGAGCAACGGACTTTTAATCCGTAGGTCGCGGGTTCGATGCCCGCCCGGGTCACTCCGCTAGTCGCGCCTGAGCGCGCCGCGCTACTCGTACCGCAACGCCTTGATCGGATCCACGCGCGATGCCCGGCGCGCCGGGAGATATCCCGCCAACGCCGCCACTCCCGCGAGCGCTATGGTCGCGAGCACGAACACGACCGGATCGTACCCCTTGAGCTCATAGAGCAAGGATCCCGCCGCACGGCCGAGTGCCACCGCGCCGGCCAGTCCGATCGCGCCCCCCACGAGCAACATCCACCCCACCTGGCGCAGCACCATCCCCTGCACGCGTCCGGCGTCGGCGCCGAGCGCCATCCTTACGCCGATCTCGCGCGTGCGCTGCGCCACGGTGTACGCGAGCACGCCGTACAGCCCGATCCCCGCGAGCAGCGTCGCGAGCGCCGCGAACGCCGCCGACAACATGCTGATCATCCGGTCGAGGGCGATGTTCTCCTTGATCTGCTGCGGCATGGTCTTGAGATCCTCCACCGGCACGTTGGCATCGAGCCGCTTCATCGCCACCGGCACGGCGCGGAGGAGCTCAGCGGGGGGCAGCGAGCTGCGCACGTAGAAGTTCATGTACGTGGCATTCCGGTCCTGCCGCCACGGCGTGTAGTAAACGGGGGGCACCGAATCCTTCACGCTGCTGTATTTCGCGTTCGGCACGAGCCCCACGATCTGGATGTCCAGCGAGTCGTGCCGGCCGCCGAGGGACATGAACTTCCCCACCACGTCATCGCCGAGATTGAACTTCTTCGCGAACGACTGGTTCACGACGGCCACCTTGGCCGCGCCCAGCTGGTCCGCGATGCTGATGTCGCGTCCCGCGAGAAGCGGCACGCCGAGCATGTGGAAGTAGCCGGCGCCCACTTCGTTCATGCGTGAGTTGTCGTCCACGTCGGGTCCGTCCTGGAAGCCCTGCACGTGCACGCTGTTCCCCCAGTTCTCGTCGGCCAGGAGCGGCACGAGCGACGACGTGACCCCCGTGACGCCGGGTATCCCGCCAAGCGCCTCTTCGACGCGCCCGTAGAACAGCTGCGCCCGGGTGCTGTCATAGCCCGCGCGCTCGGGCGACATCCCGAAGGCCACGACGTCATCGACATGCACGCCGAGGTCCACGCGGCTCACATTCATGAGACTCTTCACGAACAGGCCTGCGGCAATGAGCAGCGCCATCGACAAGGCGATCTGCGCGGTCACGAGCGAGGCGCGGAAGCGCGCGGCGGCGCGGTGTCCGGAGATCTGTCCCGCATTCGCACGGATGGCGGTCACGAGATCGCCGCGCGTGTTGTGCAGGGCGGGGAAGATTCCGAAGATCAGCCCCGTGAGCACCGACAGCCCTGCCGCGAAGAGGAGGATGGACGGCTGCAGCGTATAGGTGAGCGAGCGCCCATCCTCGCTCGGCAGGAGCGTGGAGATGCCCGTGAGCGTCCAGCGCGCCACGACCAGACTCACCACCCCTCCCATCAGCGCGAGGAGGAGACTCTCCGTGAGCAGTTGCGCGAGCAGCTGCCGGCGCGAGGCGCCGAGCGCGAGACGCACCCCCATCTCCATCGCGCGCCCCGCGCCGCGCGCGAGGAGCAGATTCGCGATGTTCGCGCACGCGATCAGGAGCACGATCGCCGTGATCGCGAGGAGCATCGTCATCGGTGTCTTGGCCTCGCGGTGGAGCTCGCTCTGCCCGCGCCGGCCGTCCGACACCGCGATCTCCTTCGCCTTGAAGCGCTTGAGCGTCTGATCGCTCATCCCCTTCTGGAGGGGCGCTTCCACGTCGTTGATGAGCGGCTTGTAGACCGCGTTGAGCCCAGCCAGCGCCTGCGCGATGGAGACACCCGGCTTCCGGCGCCCGAACAGATACACCCAGTAATTGCGCCGGTCCTCGAATCCGTTGAACCACGGGTTCAGCACGTGCTGCATCGAGATCGGGACGAACACCTGCGGCGTGACGCCGAGCGAGGTCCCTTCGAATCCCTTGGGCGCGACGCCGATGATCGTCATGGTCTGGCCGTTGACGATCATCGGCTTGCCCACGAGCGACGGATCGCCGCCGAAGCGCGACGCCCAGAAGTCGTAGCTGAGCACCACCACGAAGTTGGCGCCGATCGTGGAGTCGTCCGACGGTCCGATCAGGCGGCCGATCGCTGGGCTGAGACCCAGGGTGGGAAAGTACGAGCCCGACACCAGCAGTCCGCGTCCGCTCATCGGCTGCTGGTCGTACGACAGGCTCACGCTCAGGTCGCGGTGCGCCGCGAGGCCGGACAGCACTGACTGCCGCTTCTCGACGTCGCGGAACATGGGGTACGAGAAGACCTCGTCGCAGTTCCCGATCATGCTGCACGAGTTGGCGCCGAACTGGGGGCCGGGCGCCGCGAGACTCACGAGCTCGTCCGGGTTGCGCACGGGCACGGAGCGCAGGAGCGTCTGGTCGAAGAGCGAGAAGATCGCGGTGTTCGCGCCGATGCCCAATCCGAGCGAGAGGATCGCGACGGCGGTGACGAAGGGCGACCGGAAGAGGGTTCGGAAGGCGAACTTGATCTGGCGCATGGCAGGGAGGCTGGGGAGGAGGCGAACGGCGCGTTTGGGCGTTGGCGTTTAGAGGGGCGAACGGCGCGTTTGGGCGTTGGCTTTTAGAAGGGCGAACGGCGCGTTTGGGCGTTGGCGTTTGGAACGGCGGCGGGCGCTGCGGGTGAGACACTAGGCAGGCCGGGAGGGTTGGATTCGGCGCGCCCCGCGCATCTTGTTCCCGCGGCGACGATCCCTCAGGTTGGAGATATGTACTCCACCTGCCTCTTCTGCCACACGGACCTCGGCGCGAACGACGACGTCGAGACGTGTCCGGTGGGGCGCCGGCTCGCGTTCGACGCGGCCAAGGGACGGCTGTGGGTGGTGTGCACGCACTGCGGCCGCTGGAACCTCACGCCCCTCGAAGAGCGGTGGGAGGCGATCGAGCGGTGCGAGCAGCTCTATCACGACAGCTGGCAACGCTACTCGGTGGAGAACATCGGCCTCGCGAAGACGCGCTCCCGCCTGGAGCTGGTGCGCATCGGCCCCGCGCTCCTCCCTGAGATCGCGTCGTGGCGCTACGGGGCGCGGCTGCAGCGCTGGGCGCGCGATCGCGAAGGACCCAGCGGATTCTGGCATCGCGGCGCGCGCTCGGTCGCACGGCACGTAGCGGGAGCGGTCGCGCGAGCGTCGGCGACCGTCGGGCTGAGCGACGAGGCGGTGCTCCGGCTTAGCACCTTCCGGCGCGCGAACTCGGTGCTCGCCCGGTGCGATGACGAGAGCCATCGGCGCGTGACGATCCGCTACGCGCACCTCGCGGGGGCCGTGCTCATCCGCCCGGCGCGCGGGGAGCCGTGGCGCATCCAAGTGCAGCACGATGAGGGAGTGTCGACGCTCGCCGAGCAGCCTGGTATCCTCGCGGCGGGGAAGCTGCTCGCGGTGCTCAACTTCGCGGCCGTGAGCCCGCGAGAGATCCGGCGCGCGCTCGCGAAGCTCGGCGACGCGACCGATCCGGAGGGCTTCTGGACCAAGATCGGCTCGTTGGTGATGCGGACCTCATGGGGCCGCTTCCCCGAAGCGGAAGTCGCGGGCGCGCCGGAGGCCCACTCGGAATCCGAGCGGCTCGCCCTTCCGCTCGCGACGCGCGCGTTCTGGGGGCACGGCGGCCTCGGGAGCCAGACGCAGACGCCGCTCTACCGCCTTCCGTCCGTGGACCGGCTCGCGATCGAGATCGCGTCGAACGAGGACGTGGAACGCCGCGCGATGGCCGGCGAACTGTCCGAGCTCCGCGAAGCGTGGAAGGAGGCCGAGGAGATCGCCGCGATCGCGGACGACCTCCTCGTGGGCGACGCGCTCGAGGAGTTCAAGCGGCAGTACTACTTGAGACTGGGCACGGAGTCGTAGCGCGCCCCGCTACTTGAGTCCCTTCCCGTACTTCTTGAACCAGGCCATGAGGTAGAGCTGCGTGCGCATGTAGTTCGACGGCTTGGACCCCGTCCCATGGTACTCCCCGGCGAACCGCAGCAACGCCGCGGGCACCTTCCGCATCTTGAGCGCCACGTAGTACTCCTCGGTCTGCGGCATCGGCGTGCGCATGTCGAGATCGCCCGTCATCAATAACGTGGGCGTGCTCACGTTCCCCACGTACATGAGCGGCGACTCCTTGAGCCACATGTCCGGCTTCTCCCAGAAGGGCGCCTCGAAGAAGTTGTACGTGAAGAGCGGGATGTCGGTCTCTCCCGCCATGCTGATCCAGTCGATCACGGGACAGCGCACCCCCGCCGCCGCGAAGCGCTTCGTGTGGCCGATCACCCAGCTCGTGAGCACGCCGCCGCCGCTGCACCCGGTGACGAACAAGTTGTCGGGATCGATGTACCCGCGTCCGATCAGGCTGTCCACGCCCGCCATGAGGTCGTCGTAGTCGGGCCCGGGATACAAGTGATCGATCGCGTTTCCGAACTCGGTGCCGTAGCCGGTGCTCCCGCGTGGATTCGTGTAGAGCGCCACGAAGCCGTTGGCCGCGAAGTTCTGCAGGTCGAAGCGGAACGCGACGTTCGACATCGCCTGCGGCCCGCCGTGGATGCTCAGCACGAGCGGATACTTCTTCTTGGGGTCGAATCCCGGCGGCTTCACGATCCATCCTTGCACCTTCACGCCGGGCGCCGACTGATACCAGATCTCCTCCACCTCGCCCAAGTGGATGCGGCCGAGGAGGTCCGCGTTCACGCGCGTCAGGCGCGTGAACGCCGGGGCCCGGCGCAGGTCGGCGGTATAGACGTCCGGTGGTTCGAGCGCGGTCGCGCGCGTGACCGCCGCGACGCCGTTCTTGGCGAGCGACGCGAGCGAGATCACCTGCGCGCCGCTCGTCACCGGACGCACTCCGCCGGCCAGCGACGCGGCGAGGACGTTGGCCGCGCCGCGGTCCTGGGTCGTGAGGTAGATCGTCGCGCCGTCGGCCGCCCAGTGGATCTCGTCGGGATCGCGGTCGAGCGCCGGCGTGAGGCTTCGCGTCCCACTGCCATCGGGCGCCATCACGTACAGCTGCGCGGCGTGATACGCGTGCTGCGTGAACGCGATGGCCATCCCCACGTAGGCGATGTGCTTGCCATCGGGAGAGAACACCGGCGACGTCCAGCTCCCGCGCTCGGGCGTGAGCCGCTTCACCGCGCCGGTCGCGACATCCACGGCGTAAATGTTCGACTCCTGGAAGCGGTAGTCGGCGTCCGCATCGTCCAACCCATCGACGGCGATCGTCTTGCCGTCCGGTGACCAATCCCAGTTCACGCCGGTCACGAGGCCGTCGAAGCGCGCGCCCACGCTCCACTCGCCGGGCGTGACGTCGCGCGGCGTGCCGCCGTCCGCCGGCTCGACGAACAGATGCACGAGCCCCGGACGCTGGAATCCCTCACGGTCCTGACGGAAGTGGAGGCGGTCGACGTAGCGCGGCGCCGCGGTCCACTTCGCCCCTTCCGGCGGCGCGGGCAGGTCGATGTGGAACTCCGAGGGCCGCGCCACGAACATCGCGAATCCCACCCACTTGCCGTCGGGGGACCAGCGCGCGTCCATCGGCGAGTCGAGCACGTGCGTGATCTGCGAGGCATCGCCCATCGGCTCGACCCAGCGGACGTAGAGCTGCATCCCCTTCGGCGCCCCTTCCGCCATGTACAGCACGCGCGTGCCGTCGGGCGACCAGCGCGGGCTCGACCCCTTCGCGAAGAAGCGGTTGCGCGTGCCGTCCGCGCGCATGATCCAGAGCGTGGACTCCCGCCGGTCCTCCAGCACGTTCACCCAGCTGCGCGCGTAGATGATCTGCGTGCCGTCGGGAGAGATCTGCGGATCCGACACGGACTCGATCTCCAGATAATGCCCGACGGTGAGCAGCGTATCGCTCGGCTTCTCCTGTGCGGCGGGGTAGACCGCGGGCATCGCGAGAAGGATCGCGAGCAGCGCGCGCGGCGCGGAGTGCTTCGGCATGGGACGCACCTGAGGTGGAGGTGGCGAGCAGGGCGGGCCGCTGCGAACGTGGCGACCGCCGAGCACGTATCTAGCGCGGGCCGCCGTCGCTGTCCACCAGCCCGCTCTCGAGGGGTGTATGTTGCGGATCGTGTCCACCAACGGATCGTTCTTCGCCCGCGCCCCTGCGTTCGCGTGCGTCACGCTCGCGCTCGCCGCGTGCGCGCCGGGCCGCGCGCCCGCGTACACCCCTCGCACGCGCGAGGTGACGATCACTACCGTGCCGCTCCTCGTGAAGGAAGAGCAAGGGATGCTCCCCTTCCTCAAGCAGGACTTCGCGAAAGGGGGCGTGCTCGACGGCAAGGAGGTGTACGCATTCTCGCCGTCCACCGTGACGGTGGTGGAGGGGGACACGATCCACTTCACGTTCATCAATCCCGAGGACGACGCGCACTCGTTCGTGCTCCCGGACCTCACGGTGGCGCTCCCCGGGCAGACGACCACGATCGCCATCTACGTGGCGAAGCGCGCGGGCATCTATCCGTTCGTGTGCGCGATCCCGGCGCACCTGCCGATGATGCACGGCGAGCTCGTGGTGCTCGCGCCGTCCGCGGTCCGGGACTCGGCGCGGTAGGGGCGCCTAGCGCTCGCCGTCCTTCGGTTGGTCGGTCGCGGGCGACGCACTGGGCTGGTCCAGACCGCCGGCCACGATGTAGACCACGGTGTCCCACGCGTTGCGGATCGCGATGAACAAGAGCGAGAGCGTCGACGCCGCGATCAAGAAGAGCAGCCATCCCGTGGACGCGCGCAGCAGGAGCGCCGTGAGGGTCAGCACCGCGTACGAGACGCACGGGAGGATCACGTGCCAGATCCAATCCTCTCGCACCGGCGTGTACTCCGTCTGATGGCGCATGCGCGCGATCGTGATGCTCTCATACAGCAGGCCGGCGATCCCGCACAGCGCCAGCGCGACGGACACCGCGAAGTGCGAGGGCCACGGTGCGCTCATCACCGCGGCGAGGAGCACCGTCGCGGCCAGGTGCACTACCACCGGCGTGCCGAACGCGTTCACCGTCTGCACCGATCCCTTCACGTTCCGGTCCGCGATCAGCGCCATGACCACGAACTGTAGCCCGATCAGCGCGGCGCCCGACGATCCCACGATCACGTAGAAGTTGTCCCAGCCCGAGATGGGCAGCGCGGCGTCGGCCATGGCCATTCCACTCCGTGGGGGTCCGGTGCAGAATGTCATCAGGATCGCGGCGCGATGGAAGTCGCGCCGGCCGGTCGTCACACTCTTGATCAGGCAGGTGCCGCATGCTCCCCACCCGCACGCTCGGCAAGAACGGACCCGCGGTCTCGGCGCTCGGACTCGGCTGCATGGGGATGAGCCAGTCGTACGGCTCCCCCGAAGAGCGCGATGAGGCCGAATCGCTGGCCACGATGGATCGCGCGCTCGCGCTCGGCGTCACGTTCTTCGACACCGCGGAGGCGTACGGCCCCTTCACCAACGAAGAGCTCGTGGGCCGCGCGCTCAAGGGGAAACGCGACCGCGTGGTGCTGGCCACGAAGTTCGGGTTCCGATTCGCGGGCGGGAAGATCGACGGCGTCGACAGCAGTCCCGCGCACATCCGTGAGGCCGTAGAGGGCTCGCTCCGCCGCCTCGGCACCGACCACATCGACCTCCTGTATCAGCATCGCGTGGATCCCGCCGTCCCGATCGAAGACGTGGTCGGCGCGATGGCGGAGCTCGTGCGGCAGGGGAAGGTGCGCCACCTCGGACTCTCCGAGGCGGGGGAACGCACGATCCGCCGGGCGCACGCCGTGCATCCGATCGCGGCGCTGCAGAGCGAGTACTCGCTGTGGGAACGGAACCTCGAGGAGCGGATCATCCCGCTGCTCCGCGAGCTCGGCATCGCGCTCGTCGCCTTCGCGCCGCTGGGGCGCGGCTTCCTCGCAGGGGGCGCGAAGCGCGCCGAGGAGCTGCCCGAAGGAGATTTCCGCCGCGGCGATCCCCGCTATCAAGGGGAGAACTTCGACGCCAACGTGCGCGCGGCGCAGGCGGTGCGCGACATGGCCGCGCGCAAGGGGGCGACCGCGGCGCAGATCGCGCTCGCGTGGCTGCTCCACAAGGGGCCCGACATCATCCCCATCCCCGGCACGAAGCGCCGGAAGTACCTCGAGGAGAACTGCGCGGCGGCGGACCTGAAGCTCACGGCGGCGGACATGAGCGCGCTCGACGCCGCGCTGCGCAAGGAGAACGTCGCGGGCCCACGCTACAACGAGACGCAGATGCGCATGGTGGACCGGTAAGGGCGATGCGCATCGGCATCCTCGGCTCCGGCCTCATGGGGGCGAAGCTCGGCACGATCTTCGCCCGCGCGGGGCACGAGGTGGTGTTCAGCTACGCGCGTACGCCGGGGAAGCTCGCGCGTCTGGCGCGCAACGCCGGGCATGGCGCGCGCGCGGGCACCCCCGCGGATGCCGCGCGCGACGTGCACGCCGTGCTCCTCGCCGTGCACTGGTCGCGCGTGCCCGACCTGCTGCGCAAAGCGGGCGATCTCGCGGGGAAGGTGATCGTCTCGTGTTCGCTCCCCATGGATGCGAACGACACGAAGCTCGTGGTCTCCGGCACGCGCTCGGGGGCCGAGGCGCTCGCGAAGCGCGTGCCGAAGGCGCACGTGGTGAGTGCGTTCGGCACGGTGCCGAGCGAGGTGCTGTTCGCGGTGTTCGCGCGGCGCCGGCGCACGCCGCGGCCGAGTCTCGTGTTCTGCGGCGACGATGCGCGCGCGAAGCGCGTGGCGGCGCGGCTCATCCGCGATGTCGGCTTCGCCCCCGTGGATGCCGGTCCGCTCCTCACGGCTCGGTACCTCGAGCCCTTCACGCTCCTGATCGCGCGGCTCGCGTACGATGGCGCGGGCTCGCCCGCGCTCGCCTATCGCTTCGAGCGTTTCGCCGAGCGGGGGTGAGCGCGCGCGGCGGGCGCCGGCCCACCATGCGCCTCGCGCGTCATCTCGATCATGGTCCGCCGGAATCCCGCGCGCGCGAACAGGCGCTGCGCCGGCACGTTCTGCTCCGCCGTCGAGAGGACCGCGCGCGGCGCTCCCTGCGCGTCGAGCCAGGCCAGCGCCGCGTCGAGCAGCAGGCGCCCGACCCCGCGCCCACGATGGGCGGGAGCGACCACGATGTCGTAGAGCGCCCCCGCCGGCCCGCGCAGCGCCATGTAGTCGTACCCCTCGAGTCCCGCGTAGGCGTAGCCGATCACGCGCGCGCGACGCACCGCCACGAGAACCACCGCGCTGCGCTTCGCGAGCTGCTCCCCGAGGAAGGCACCGTATCGCTCGGCCGTGCGCGGCGCGGGAGCGATGAACCGGCGGGGATCGAAGGCGTGGTGCGTGCGCACCATCAGCACGCCGAGGCGCCCGAGGGAGGGCACGTCCTGCGGCGATGCCGGGCGGATGACGATCGGGGTCTTGTCCACGTGGGATCGGTCTCGAGGGTTCACGTCAGCGTCAGGGGATCCGATGCCGGGCGTCCGCGTTCCCCGGCGCCGCACGCTTGCGGACGAACGCATTCTGCGCAATATCGATGTCCATGACCAACCCGCTCGCCCAGTCTCGTGCCGCCGCGCCGGTGCGTGCGTCCATCGGACGCGCGGCGCTTCGCGTGCTCCTCCATTTGTTCTCGCTGCTCATCGCGATCGGCTGCTTCGCCGCGTGGGCGCATTTCAAGGTAGCTGGATCGCATACGGCGGCGATGGTGTCGCTCGTGGCGGCGGGCCTCTTCGCGATCACGCCGGTGCGCGATGTCGCTCGCGTCTTCTTCGCCGTGGAAGGACGGGCGTTGCATCTCGTGCACGCCGTGGGCGGGCTCGCGCTCATCGCGCTCCCGCTCGCCGGCTTCGTGTCCGGAGGGCGGGTGCTCACGCACGCGGCGGAGGCGCCGTTCGCGATCATGGGGGCGGCGCAAGCGATGATGCACCAGAACCAGCCGCGGAACGCGACGCAGGCGGCCGCGATGCGGCAGTTCGCCTCGAGCATCCCCGAAGTCTCGCAGTTCGTGGGCCTGGATCTCTCCAAGCCGGAGAACGCCGAGCGCGCGATGCGCGTGCTCACCGACATCGTGGGGAAGGCGCAGGCGCTCGGCCAGACGGAGCTCGACTCCGATCCGGCGTTCCAGGGCGCGCTGCAGCAGGTGTCGACCCGCGTCGGCACCAACCTCGGTCTCGACGCCGTGGACGTCGTGCTGAACGAGCTGGCGAGCAATCCGGCCACCGCCTCGGCGGTACCGGCGCTGCGCGAGCAAGTCGCGAAGGCGCGCGCGATGCTCGCCGGCTCCAGGAGCCGGTAGTTGCGCTCTCGCCGGGCCGGCCGCGCGTGATCCTCCTCGATACCTGGCGCGAGCTCGACCGGCGCCAGCGCAACGCGTTCACCGCGAGCTTCCTCGGGTGGATGCTCGATGCGTTCGACTTCTTCCTGATGGTGTTCACGCTCCGTGCGATCGCTACGGAGTTCGGCACCGACGTGCGGGCGGTGGCGCTCGGGATCACGCTCACGCTCGCGATGCGTCCGCTCGGCGCGCTGGCGTTCGGGCTCCTGGCGGACCGGTACGGCCGGCGTCCGGTGCTCATGGCCGACATCCTGTTGTTCTCCGTGCTCGAGCTCGCGTCCGCGTTCGCGCCGTCGCTGGTGGCGCTGTTGGCGCTGCGCGCGGCGTTCGGCTTCGCGATGGGAGGAGAGTGGGGGATCGGCGCCGCGCTCACGATGGAGACCCTGCCGGCGCGCGCGCGCGGGTTGGCCTCGGGCGTCCTGCAGCAAGGGTACGCCTTCGGCTACATCGTGGCGGCCCTCGTGTACGGACTCTTCTTCGACCGCATCGGCTGGCGCGGGATGTTCGCCGTGGGCGTGCTCCCCGCGCTCCTCGTGCTGTTCATCAGGCGCCACGTGGAGGAGTCGCCCTCGTGGGCGCAGACGCGCCGCCGCCCGCGCGCGAACCTCGCCGCGACCCTCCGCGCGCACAAGGGGCTCGTCGTGTACGTGGTGGTGCTCATGACCGCGTTCAACTTCTTCAGTCACGGCACGCAGGATCTGTATCCCACGTTCCTCCAGGCGCAGCGCGGGCTCTCGACGCAGACGGTGAGCCTCATGGTCATCATCGGCCACGTCGGCGCGATCCTGAGCGGCACCACGGTGGGCGCGCTGTCGCAGCGGATCGGCCGGCGGCGCGCGATCGTCGCCGCGGCGCTCATCGCGATCCCGGCCATCCCCCTGTGGGCGTTCGGCGCGAACCTCGCGCTGCTCACGCTCGGCGCCTTCTGCATGCAGGCGGCGGTGCAGGGCGCGTGGGGAGTGATCCCGATCCATTTGAACGAGCTCTCGCCGCGGGAGATCCGCGGCACCTTCCCGGGGTTCACCTATCAATTGGGGAACCTGCTCGCGTCGATCAACGCCACGTGGCAAGCGGCCATCGCGCACGCGCGCGGCGACGACTACGCGTTCGCGCTCGCGGTGGTGGCGGGGGTGAGCGCGGTGGCGATCGCGCTCCTCACGGCGGGGGGCCCGGAGTCGCGCGGCGTCGCGCTCGGCGCGGACTGACGTGGCGGTCCGCACGCGCGACGGGAGGACCGCTTGGACAGGATGGACGTGATGAACAGGATGAACGTGATGTGTTGATCCTTCGTGGAGGGATCGTGCTCATCGTGCTCATCCTGTCCATCGCCCTCGCCGCCCCGCGCGGCGCGCCGTAGCTTCTGCGCCCATGATCCACCGCAGCCCGTATCCGGATGTCGACATCCCGCGCGTCCCATTCCACGAGTACGTGCTCGCGCGCGCGGACGCGCTCGGCGACCGACCGGCGCTGATCGATGGACCGAGCGGGCGCACGATCACCTTCGGGGAACTGAAGGCGGGAGTCGGGCGCGTGGCGGCGGCGCTCGCGGCGCGCGGATTCGTGAAGGGGGATGTGCTCGCGATCTTCGCGCCGAATTGCCCCGAGTTCGCGCTCGCGTTCTTCGGCGCCGCGGCGGCGGGGGGCGTCGTCACCACGATCAGCCCGCTCGCTCCCGCCGACGACTTGGCCGGGCAGATGCGGAACGCGCGCGCGCGGTTCCTGGTCACGGTGCCGCCGTTCCTCGATCGTGCGATCCCGGCCGCTGCCCGCGCGGAGGTGGAGGAGGTGTTCGTGTTCGGCGAGGCCGAGGGGGCGACGCCGTTCGCGACGCTGATGTCCGGCGGCGGCCGCGCGCCGGAGCTCTCGTGGGATACCGCGAACGATCTGGTCGCCCTCCCGTACTCGAGCGGCACGACGGGGCTCTGCAAGGGCGTGATGCTCACGCACCGCAATCTCGTCGCGAACGTCGTGCAGACCGCCGCGCAGATCGAGGTGGGCGCGGACGACCGCGCGATCGCGCTCATGCCGTTCTTCCACATCTACGGGATGGTCGTCGTCATGGGCACGCATCTCGCGTGCGGCACGACGCTCGTGACCATGCCGAAGTTCGAGCTCGCGTCGTTCCTGGCGCTCTTGCAGGCGCACCGCATCACGCACGTGTGCGTGGCGCCGCCGGTGATCGTCGCGCTGGCGAACCACCCCGGTCTCGAGGCGCTCGACCTCTCGCACCTGCGTACGCTCTTCAGCGGCGCCGCGCCGATGGACGCCGGGCTGCAGGAGACGTGCGCCGCCCGCCTCGGCTGCGAGGTGCATCAAGGGTACGGGATGACGGAAGCGAGTCCCGTCACGCACCTCACCAGCCGCCGGCCGGGGAGGAACCGTCCGGGCACGGTGGGGCAGCTCGCGCCGAACACCGAGTGCCGCATCGTGGACGTGGTCACGGGAGCAGATGTTCCCGCCGGCGCCGACGGCGAGTTGTTGATCCGCGGGCCGCAGGTGATGCTGGGCTATCTGCGCGAGCCCGAGGCGACCGCCGCCACCTTGGATGCCGACGGTTGGCTGCACACGGGCGACATCGGGCGCGTGGATGCGGATGGCTACTTCACGATCGTGGACCGGCTGAAGGAACTGATCAAGTACAAAGGCTACCAGGTGCCGCCGGCGGAGCTCGAGGCGGTGCTCCTCACGCATCCGGCGGTGAGCGACGCGGCGGTGATCGGCGTGGCGGATGCACAGGCGGGGGAGTTCCCCAAGGCGTTCGTGGTGCTCAAGGAGGACGTGAGCGCGGACGCGCTCATGGACTTCGTGGCGGGGCGCGTCGCGCCGTACAAGCGCATCCGCGAGGTCGAAGTGATCGATGCGATCCCGAAGTCGCCGTCGGGGAAGATCCTGCGGCGGGTGCTGAAGGCGCGAACGTGAGGCGGAACTTGATCCGTGCCGCCTGCGCAGCCGCGCTCGCCCTCGCCGCGGCGCTCCCCGCCGCCGCGCAGCTCCAGCACGCGAGCGATTCCACCGCCACCAGCTGGACCTTCGACAGCGAGAACGCGCGCTACGTGGTCGAGGTCGTCGACACCGGGCTCAAGGCGCCGGTGTCGTTCTCGTTCCTCCCCGACGGCCGGATGCTCGCCGCGGACCGGCCCACCGGGAATCTCTGGATCGTCGACACCAAGACCGGCGCGATGTCCGCGGTGAAGGGCGTGCCGCCCGTGCACGGGCACGTGGATGGCGGGCTCCTCGAAGTGCTCGTGCATCCCGATTACCGCCGCAACAAGTGGATCTACCTCGCCTGGGCGAGCGAGGACACCTCGGGGAACGGCCTCGTGGTCGCGCGCGCGTGGCTGGTGAACGACTCACTGCAGCACTGGCAGACCCTCTTCTCCGCACGGCCCCGGCTCAAGAACAGCAACGAGTTCGGCGCACGCCTCGTGCTCGACAAGGGCTTCCTCTACATCAGCGTCGGCCAGCGCAATACGCCCGCCATGGCGCAGGACCTCTCATCGGACCTCGGCAAGGTCATCCGCCTGTTCGATGATGGGCGCGTCCCCTCCACCAATCCGTTCATCGGGAAGAAGGGCGCGCGCCGCGAGATCTATGCCTACGGCATGCGCAATCCAGTGGGCCTCGCGGTGGATCCGTTCACCGGCGCGCTGTGGGAGCACGAGCACGGGCCGAAGGGTGGCGACGAAGTGAACATCATCCGCGCCGGCCGGAACTACGGGTGGCCCGTGATCGGTTACGGCGTGGAGTACGACGGCACGCTCGTGGGGCAGGGGATCACGCACGCGAAGGGGATGGATCAGCCCATCTACTATTGGATCCCCGACATCGCGCCCACCGGGATGTTCTTCTACACGGACTCGCTCTTCCCTGGATGGCACGGCTCGCTCTTCATCGGGTCCCTGCACGGCCATCTCGTGCGCCTCGTGCCGAGCGACGGCCTCGTGATGCACGAGGAGCGCCTGATCGCCGATCGCACGTGGCGCATCCGCGCCGTGGCGCAGGGGCCCGACGGCGCGATCTACATCGGCGTGGACGGCGGGATGATCCTCCGACTGCGGCCGCTGGAGGGCGGGCAGTCGCATCCGCGCTGACACTCGCCGGCCTCGCCTCTCGTAGGGATTCCAGTGCGAGGAGGTGCCCATGCACTGGACCGAACAGCAGATCGAGCAAGCGCGCCGCGAGTACGCGCGCATCGGCATCGATGACGGCGAGTTGCTCCCCGCGCCGCGAGTTCAGCTCTCGCCCGCGGAATTCTTGGACATGATGGCGAAGATCCCGAGCGGTGCGGGGATCATCGGCTGGCACGACGCGCTGCGCCGGCTCGCCGCGCACTGATCGCGGCAGTCACCGCGCCGGCCACGGCATCCCCCCCCCGCCTCACGGCGCCGAGAGCATCTCCTTCACGTCCTCCGGCAGCTCCCCCGTGAGCTGCCACCGCAGCAGCGACGCCGGCACGAGCCCCGCCGCGTTGTACTCGTCCATGAACTCCTTCAGCGAGAACTTGTCGCCGAGCTGCATCTTGCGCGCCGCCATCGCGGCCTCGATCTGCATCTTCCCGACGAGGTAGCTCGTGCCGTACCCGGGCTGTTGCAGGTACAGGTGCTGCTCGCTCCGAACGAGGTTGCCCCTCAAGCTCAGCCATCCGCGCGGCGTGTGCGCCGAAGCGTACGCCGCCGCCTGCTCGAGCGAGAACTCGTTGCTCACCATGCGCAGGTCGCCGAGGGCGCGGGCCGCGCGCTCCGCGAGGAGGATGTACACGAGCTCGCGTGAGCGCGGGCGCGCATCGAACATCCCGGCCTGCAGCATCATCTCCTCCCACCACGTCGCGCCCCCTTCGGTGCGCGTGTCGAAGATGTTGTAGAGGAGCGGCCCCCGGCGGATCGGATCGGGGTTCGGATCGCGCGCCATGCGCGCGTTGTCGAACCAATGGTATCCATGCGTGCGCATGACCTCGGGGTCGCGGTAGTCCACTTCGGTGAAGAACTCGAAGGGGGGCGGCGCGTACGTCCCGATCTGCGAGCGCAGCGCCGAATCCATGTACGGCGCGATGGTCATGATGTCGTGCTCCTTGAGGAACGCCATGTACTCGGTCACGGCGGCGTTGAACCGCCGCGCGTGCTCGGCCTGGCTCGAGACGGGCTGCTCGAGGGGGAGCCTCGCGTTCTTGTGCTCCTCGATCGCGAGCATGGCCCATGCGCGCGCGAGCTCGGTCTGCATGAGCGTCACCTCATCGCGCCACGTGAGCGGCACGAGCTGCACGTTCACGAGGTACCAGTCGTAGTTCTCTACGCCGATGCCCGACGGCCCCGTCTTCTGCGGCGCCTGCGCCTCGAGCCACTGCGCGAAGTCCTCGGTGGCGGACTTCGCGGCCTCGACGTCCGCGGCGAGCGTCCCCGGCGCGCCTTTCCCCTGGACGGCGAGCTTGGCGAGCACCGCGCCCTGCTCCCGGATGCTCTGCGCTCCCGTCACCCAGAGGTCGTGCCCGGTACCGATGAGATTCCCCCGCGCCTGCTTGAGGAGCGCCGGGATCGTGCGGATGCCGCTGTCCATCTTCGCCGCGGCGGCGGGGGTGAGCGGGAACGCGTACGACCACACTTCCACCGGGCCGTAGGCGAGCGGCCCCTCGCGGAGCGGTTGATCGCTCTGGTCCGCGAACACGGTCACGTAGAACGCCGGGTTGTTCGCCCACGGGCGCAACACGCGCTGATCGAAGTCCAGTCCGTTCATCTCCGCGCGCACCACGTTCCAGTCCACCTGCTGGTCCACCGGCCACGCCGAGTGATCGATGGCGGCGAGCCGCCGCTGGAAGGCCGAGAGGCCGCGCTGCTGCGCCGCCATCGCCGGCACGGTGTAGTCGGGGACGCCGTTCGTGAGCACCGGCCGCTGGAACGCGCGCCATTCGGCGAAGAGCGCGGTCAGGTCCGTGTAGCGGGTGCTCGTGGGCAGCGGCGTGCTGGCGCTGCCGTTGCAGGCCGCGATCACGAACGGGACGCACGCGGCGCGCAGCGCGCACGCGATGGACGCACGGGCCATCGGATTCCCCGGCGGTGGAGGACGGGCAGAATCTCGCCCTGCTTCGCGTGCCGGCGCAATGCGGCCGGTGCGTGCCGCGCGCTGACCCATTATTTTCACAAGTTCACCGCACCCTCCGACTCTCCGCAACCGTGCCGCCCATGCGATCGCTCAGTGCCGTCCTCCTCGCGCTCCTCGCCACCGCGAGCGCCGCGCAGTCCGCCCCCAAGACCACGCTGCACGTGGAGGTCGACACGGCGCGGCGCCAGGTCATCATCACCGCCGGCCCCTTCGACCTCGCGAATTCGCCCATGATGCCGGGCATGTCGCACGGCATGATGCACATGGCGGAGACGAACATGATGCGCTTCGAGTGGCCCATCGATGGCTGGCTGCACGGCGTGGATCTCACGCTGCGCGACGGGAACGGCAACCCCGTGCCGGTCCGCATCCTCCACCATCTCGCGATGTACAACTTCGACCGGCGCGGCCTCATCCACACGTCTATCGAGCGGCTCTTCGCGTGGGGGCAGGACACGCAGGCGATCCTCCTCCCGGCGGGCGTCGCGGTGCCCCTTCCCGTGGGCACCCATCTCGGCTTCCTCATCGGCTGGCACAACGACACCGGGAAGGACATCCACGATGCCTACGTGCGGATGACGCTCCCCTACGAGCAGCCCAAGCATGTGAAGGTGGCCGTGCTCCCCTGGTACCTCGACGTGCACAACGTGAACGGGGGGAGCAACTCCTTCGATCTCCCCGCGGGGCGCTCCATGCAGCGCTTCGATTTCCAGGTGCCGCTCAGCGGCCGCCTCATCGCCGTCGGCGGGCACCTGCACGACTTCGCGAAATGGGTGGAGCTCGTCGACAGCGCGAGCGGCAAGGTGATGATCAAGCTCAAGGCCATCACGAACAAGGATGGCACGATCCGCAGCACGCAGCGCTGGATCTACGGCTTCCATGAGGACGCGGTGCCCATCGAAGCGCACCACACGTACACGCTCGTGAGCGAGTACGACAACGTCACCGGCCAGCGCATCGAAGAGGGGGGGATGGCGCAGCTCAACGGGGTCTTCCAGCCCGACAGCCTCGCGCTCTGGCCCAAGATCGACTTCAACGATCCGGGCACGATCGCCGACTTGAAGTCGCTCCCCCCCGACCTCGGCAGCGACGACGCGATGCCCGGCATGGACCACGAGCACATGGACATGCCGATGCCGCCCAAGGACACGACCGCCACCAAGCCCCCGCGGCACTAGGCCGCGGGTCACGCCGCGCTAGTGCATGTGCGGCGCGCTGTCCCCCTTGGCCATCGCCATGTGGTGCCGCGCGTGGTGGTGCCCCACCGCCATCAGTCCGGCGAAGCCGAGTCCGCGGATCCGGGCGACGGCGCGCTCGCCGCTCGGCGACTTGGCGGTCACGAGCACGATCGCGCCGTTCGCGGTCATCGTCGACTTCGTCGTGAACTCGCCGCTCATCGCGAGCTGGCCCATGTGTTCGGGGATCATGCGGTGGATCGCCTCGAGAGTGCGCCCCGCTCCCGTGATCGTGAGCTGCACGCCCCCCGGCACCGCTTCCTGCGCGACGACGGCGTTCAACATCAGATCGTTCATGTCGATCAAGTGCTGCCGCAGCGCCTCGATATCCACCTTCGACCAGTCGGTGGACGTGTCCGCGTCGAGCGCGAGCACTTGCGCGCTGATCGCATCGAACGCGGACGAGCCGCTGGTGGCCGGCGTGGCCTGTTGTGCCGCCGCGGCGCCCGCCGCGCACGCGAGCACCGCGAGAGTGAGGACGCGCATCCGATCCCTCCGAGGTCGTGAGAGGAGTTGCCCGAGAACTTAGTGCCTCGCGCCTCGCGGAGGGTTGCTCGCGCCCGTACATTGCAAGTGAATGTCCGACCTTCAGGATCGGCTCCAGGCCACGCTCGGGGACGCGTACCGGATCGAGCGCGAGCTCGGCGGCGGCGGCATGTCGCACGTGTTCCTCGCGCAAGAGACCGCGCTCGGCCGGCGGGTCGTGGTGAAGGTGCTCCCGCCCGAGATGGCCGCGGGGGTGAACATCGAGCGGTTCCGCCGCGAGATCCAGCTCGCCGCGTCGCTCCAGCACCCGCACATCGTTCCGCTCCACGCCGCCGGCCAGTCGGGGGATCTGTTCTACTACACGATGCCCCTCGTCGAAGGGGAGTCACTGCGCACGAAACTCGCGCGCGAGGGGGAGCTCCCCGTGGGCGAGACCGTGCGCATCCTGCGCGATGTGGCTGACGCGCTCGCCTACGCGCACGCGCACGGGGTGGTGCACCGCGACATCAAGCCCGACAACATCCTCATCTCCGGGCAGCACGCCGTGGTGACCGACTTCGGCGTCGCGAAGGCGATGAGCGAATCCGCGAAGGGCTCGACGCTCACCTCGCTGGGCGTCGCGCTCGGCACCCCCGCGTACATGGCACCCGAGCAGGCGGCGGCGGACCCGCACGTGGACCATCGCGCCGATCTCTACGCGGTGGGAGCGATGGCGTACGAGATGCTCTGCGGCCGCCCTCCGTTCAGCGGGATGGCGCCGCAGCAGGTGCTCGCCGCGCACGTCACGGTCGCGCCCGTGCCGGTCTCGGTGAATCGCGCTTCGGTGCCCCCCGCGCTCAATGCGCTCGTGATGCACCTGCTCGAGAAGAAGCCGGCCGACCGCGTGCAGCGTGCGGAGGAGCTGCTCACGCAGCTGCAGGCGATGGCCACGCCGAGCGGCGGCCTGGCTCCCACCGGGGCGACGCCCCCCGCCCCCGCGCTCACGTCGGGGGCGGAGGCGGCGCTCCGCCGCGCGCATCCGGTGCGCGTCACGCTCCTGTTCGGGCTCGTGTCGCTCGCGGTGCTCGCGATCGTCTATGCGCTCCGCGCGAAGCTCGGCCTCCCCGATTGGGTGCTGCCGGGCGCGATGGTGCTGCTTGTGATCGGCCTCCCGATCATGCTCGCCACCGGACGCCTGGAGCGCGAACGGATGATCGCGAGCACCACCGGCACGCACCGCATCCCCGATGCGGGGGTGCAGAGGCTCCTCACGTGGCGCCGCGCCATCCTCGGCGGCGCGCTCGCGTTCGGTGGTCTCGCGGTGGTGGTGATCGCGTACTCGGTCATGCGCGTGATGGGGATCGGCTCCGTCGGCACGCTGCAGGCGAAGGGGCTCATCAAGGACCGCCAGCCGATCCTCCTGGCCGAGTTCGAGAACCACGCCGCCGACACGAGTCTCGGGACCACGCTCACGGAGGCGTTCCGCGTGGACCTCTCGCAGTCGCAGAGCGTGAAGCTGGTGGGCGGCAGCGCCGTGAGTTCGGCGCTACTGCGGATGCAGCGGCCGCCGGACGCGACGCTCACCCCCGAGCTCGCGCAGGAGATCGCGCAGCGCGAGGGGGTGCCGGCGGTCGTGGTCGGCGAGATCTCGCCGGTGGGCAAGAGCTACGTGCTCTCGGCGAAGGTGCTCGGCGTGAAGGACGGCGCGGTGCTCACCGCGGTGCGCGCGACCGCCGGGAGCGACGCCGAGTTGATCCCCGCGCTCGATCAGCTCTCGCGCGCGCTGCGCGAGCGGATCGGCGAGTCCCTCGTGAGCATCCGCGCGGACCCGCCGCTCGAGCACGTGAGCACCTCGTCGCTCGAGGCGCTCAAGCGATACACGAATGCGATGCGGCTGGCGGACGCGGGCGAGGAGGAGGCCGCCATCCCGTACCTGCAGGAGGCGGTGCAGATCGACTCCGGCTTCGCGATGGCGTGGCGCAAGCTCGCGGTGGTCCTGTCGAACAACAACGGATCATCCGCGAAGGTGATCGACGCCTCGACGCGCGCGTACCAGCATCGCGACCGGCTCCCCGAGCTCGAGAAGCAGGCGGCGACCGCGTGGTACTTCGACCTCGTCGAGCACGATCTCAACAAGCAGATCGCGGCGTATCGCGCGATGCTCGCGATCGATCCCGACAACACGATCCCACTCAACAACCTCTCGGTCTCGCTCTACCTGCGCGGCCAATACGCCGAGGCCGAGTCGCTCGCGCTGCGCTGCATGAGCAACGGCGTGTTCGCCAACTGTCCTTTCCACGCCATCCGCGCGGAGCTGATGCAGGGCAAGTTGCCGGCCGCCGACACGTCGCTCGCGCGCTGGGCGCGCGCGCTGCCGCGCGATCCGAACATGATGAGCGCGCGCTTCGCGCTCGCGGCGTTCCGCGGCGACTACCCCGCGGCGGAGCGCGACGGCCGGACGCTGCTCGAGTCGACGCGCGACAGCAAGGTGTGGCAGGAGAACGCGAACGGCAATCTGGCCGCGGTGGCCGCCGTGCAGGGGAAGCTCGCCGACGCGCAGCGCCTGGCCCGTGAGTCCGCGAAGATCAGCGAGGACCGGGGCGCCCCCGATCAATACGTGATGACCATGGCCCGGTTGGCGCAGCTCCAACTGCGCTACCAGAACGCCGCGACGGCGTGGGCCACGATGCAGGCCGCGCTCACGCGCCATCCGCTCTCGAGCATGCCGGCCACCGACCGTCCGTACACGCTCGTGAGCGAGGTCGCCGCCCAGACGGGGCACGCGGACGAGGCGCGCCGCCTCATGGCCGAGTACGCGCGCACTCTCCCCCCGGGCTTGCTGGCGGACGACCCCGACCGCCTCGCCGTGCCCGGGTACATCGCGATGGCCGCAGGGCAGTACGCCGCCGCGATACCGGCCTTCCACGCCGCGCGGGTCGAGAATCAGTGCGTCGCCTGCTACCTCGTCGACATCGCGGAGGCCTACGGGAAGCTCGGCCAGGCCGATTCGTCGCGTGCGTACTACGAGCGGTACCTCTCGACGGGCGGGATCTTCCGCGTGTTCGGCGACGCCTACTACCGCGCCGGCACCCTGCAGCGCCTCGGGGAGCTCGCCGAGGCGCGCGGCGACCGCAAGGCCGCGACCGAGTACTACGAGCAGCTGCTCGACCTCTGGAAGAGCGCCGATCCGGAGCTCCAGCCCATCGTCAAGGACACCCGCGCGCGTGTGACTCGCCTCACAACGGAGCATTAGCGCCCCGTTGCAGGGCGCTCCGCCCTGAGGCAAATTTGGGTCTGTCGCGCACGCGCCCTAACCGCTGCTCCGTGCGGTTCGACCCGCCTCCTCCCAGGCGTCGCGCGCGCGGCCCATTCCGTCTCCTCTCAGGAGTGACCTCTATGCGGCACCAAGTACCAGTGCTCCTCATGCTCGCCGGCAGCGTGTTGGCGTGTGAGAAGATCGGATCCGGCGGCGGCACCAGCGCCAACCGCACGGACTCGATCGCCATCCTGAACACCAAGCTCGCGCAGGCGAAGTCGATCAGCGCGCAGCAGGATTCGCTGCTCCAGGGCTTCCAGCAGACCACGCAGCTCCTGGCCGACATCGACAAAGAGCTCTCCAACGTGAAGGGATTGAAGAGCCACGTCCCCCTCGACAGCAAGGGCGAGAGCCAGAACGATCCGCAGGCGTCGTACCGCGCGAGCATCGTCGGGAAGGTGCAGGAAGTGACGTCGCTCCTGAACCAGAGCCGCGCGCGCGTGCGGGCGCTCAGCGAGAAGAACACGGGGCTCGCGAGCCAGGTCGCGACCTACGAGCAGACGATCTCGGGGCTCCAGCAGCAGGTGGCGCAGAAGGAGCAGGAGATGCTCGCGCTCAACATGAAGGTGGACAGCCTGAACACGCAGAACACGGAGCTGACCACCGCGAAGGCCGCCGTGACCGACACGATGCTGGGCCTGCGCAAGCAGGAGAACACCGTCTATTACGTGGTCGGCACGAAGGATGAGCTCATGAAGAAGGGGATCATCACGGAAGAGGGCTCGAAGTTCCTCTTCTTCGGCAGCAAGGCGATGGTGCCCGCGCGCAAGCTCGACCAGTCGATGTTCACCCCGATCAACAAGTGGGATGACGTCGCGATCGTGCTGCACATCACGGACAAGCCCTACCGCGTGGTGTCGCGGCAGGATCCGTCGCTGATCGAGGCGGGGAAGGATTCCGTCGGGAAGTTCAACGGCGAGCTGCACATCTCGCAGCCCGGCGACTTCTGGTCGACGTCGAAGTACCTGATCATCGTGGAAGGGGTCTGACGCGGCCGGGGGGCGCGCGCTCCGGCGCGCGCTCCCCCGCGCCCGCGCGTCAGTCCGCCCGCGTCAGGATGTGCGCGGGGAAGGGCTTGGAGGGGGTCGGCAGCAGCACGCCGCTCGCGGGAGACATGCGCTTCGCGCGCTTCTCCTCGTACATCAGATGGTCCGCCCGCTGCAGCAGGTCGTCGAGGGCGCGCGGCGCGTCGGGGTCGTAGTACACGATCCCGTAACTCAAGCTCAAGATGAAGGCGCGATCGGCCCGCGCGTTGCGCTGCTTGAGGTTCTCCTGCAGCCGCGCGGTCCACATCTCCGCGTCCGTCCCCGCATTCTCCATGGCGAGGACGACGAACTCATCGCCCCCCATGCGCGCCATGATGTCGGAGTCGCGGAAGGTCTCCTTGAGGAGGTCCGTGGTCTCCAGGAGGGCGCGGTCCCCCACGCCGTGGCCGAGGCCGTCGTTGATGACCTTGAGGCCGTCCAGGTCCACGAAGATGTGCGAGACCTTCTTCTTCATGCGGTCCGCCACCTTGTAGAGCTGCCGCGCGAGCGTGATCAGCCCGCGGCGGTTGTAGAGCTGCGTGAGCGGATCGATGAGCGACATCTCGCGCAGCGCCGCGTGGAGCTGCTGGCGCTCGATCGCGTAGCGGATGGCGCGCACGAGGAGCTGGCCGTCCACCTGTCCCTTGACCAGCGAGTCCTGCGCCCCCGCCTTCAGCGCGCGCATGGCGAGCGCATCGTCCTCGATGTGGCTCATCACGATGATCGGCGTCTTGGGGGCGTGCTCGTGCAGCTGCTCGAGCGGGTCGAGGCCGTCGCCGTCGGTGAGCTCGAGGTCGAGGAGCACCGCGTCGAACCGCCGTTCGTCCTCGCCGAGCTCGCGCATCGCCTCGGCGACGGCCGTCACGTGCACGAGCTGGAACTGCGCGGCCCCGCGCGCGGCCACGGCGCCGTGCAAACGCCGCACGTCGCGCTCGCTGTCGGCGAGCACGAGGACGCGGATCGGTCCCGGGCTCATACCGCCACCCGGTCGCGTTGCGGGACGGAGGCGCTGCGGGCGAAGGCGGGGAGCGCCGCGCTGCTGCGCTGCTCCACCACGCTGCGGAAGAGCGTGAAGAGCGCGGGATCGAACGCCTTCCCCACGTCGGCGCTCATGATGTCCATCGCGCGCTCGCGCGAGAACGCGGTGCGGTACGGGCGGTCGGTCGTGAGCGCATCCCAGACGTCGGCCAGGCAGAGGATGCGCGCCGAGAGCGGGATCTCGTCGCCGCCGATGCGGTCGGGATAGCCCGAGCCGTCCCAGCGCTCGTGGTGATGCCGGATCATCGGCTTGACGTCCCACGGGAACTCGATCCCCGCGAGCATCTTCTCGCCGGCCGCGGGGTGGCGCTCCATGAGCGCGCGCTCCTCGGGGGTGAGCGGGCCGGGCTTGTTGAGGATGCTCGACGGCACGATGAGCTTGCCCACGTCGTGCAGGAGGGCGCCGGCGCGGAACCAGAACAGCGACTCCGGATCGTAGCCCGCCATGCGCGCGAGCGTGCACGCGAAGTCGGCGACGCGGTCGCAGTGGCCGCTCGTGTAGTTGTCCTTCGATTCGATGCTGGCGCCCCACTCGCGCACGATCTCGAGGAACTTGCCTTCGAGCTCGCCGAGCTTGCGGCGCGTCTCCACCACGTCGCGGCGCGCGCGCAGCTGCGAGAAGAGCCGGTGCGCCGTGTTGAGCTCGCGCAGCGTGTCGCGATTGCGCTCCTGGCGGCGGTAGAGCTCGGCGCGCTCGCGCGCGGTGTGCGCCGCGAGCACGGTCTCGTGCCGCTGCTCCGCGATCTGCCAGGCGCGCGTGAGGAACTCCTCGGCGCCGTTGTAGTCGCCGCTCTCGCGTGCGATCACGCCGTAGTGCTTGTTGATGTCGCCGAGCGCGCGCTGGTCCCCCGTCTGCTCGGCGAGGGTGAGCGCGGTGTCGCACCACCCGCGCGCCTGGTCGAAGTCGCGCCGCATGATGAACAGCTCGGCGCGGTTCACCGCCACCGCGATCTGCGTCCCCGCATCGCCGGTGCGCAGGGCGGTCGCGTAGGCCTCGTCGTACGTCTCCTCCGCGGAGCGCCAGCGGCGCATCTGCAGGTAGAGCATGCCGAGGTTGTTGAGGAGTCCGCAGAGGGGGGCGTCGAGCCCCAGCCGCCGGTAGCCCGCCTGCGCCGCCCGGTAATGCGTGAGGGCGGTGGGCTGGTCGCCGCGGATGCTCGCGATCGTGCCGAGGTTCTGCTCGATCATCGCGACGAGCGTCTCCTCGCCGGCGAGGCTCGCGTACTTCACCGCGCGGCGGTAGAGGCGCGTCGCCTCGTCGAAGTCGCCGCGCTGCTGCTGCGCGATCGCCATGAGGTTCACGACGCTGGCCACGCCCGGTCGGTCGCCGCTCGCCATCGCCACCGCGAGCGCGGCGGCGTAGCAGTCGAAGGCGGCGTCGGTGTCCGCGTCGTCGGCGAAGGTGCGCCCCGTCCAGCGGAGGAGCGCGCTCGCCGTGGCCGCGTGGTGCTCCACCTTCTCCAGCTCGTAGAGCGACGTCTCGTACACGGCGCGCGCCGCGGCGCGCTGCCCCGCGCGCTCCAGCTTGAGCCCCTCCGCGATCCGCGCGGCGAGCTCGGGCGGGAGGCCCTTCAGCTCGCGCGGCGTCATTCCGGCGGCTCCGTGCTCCCGGCCATGATCCCGTACTCGCGCAGCTTGCGCGCGAGCGTGGGACGCGAGATGCCGAGGATGCGCGCGGCGGCGCTCCGGTTCCCGTTCGTGATCTGCAGCGTGGCGATCACGGCCTCGCGCTCCACCAACGCCAGCGACTTCCCCTCGGGGGGGATGACGATCTCGCGCAGCGAGCCCTGCGCCGCGTGCGACGCGGGGAGCGACATGCGCTGCTGGATCATGAGGTGCTCGGCGCCGATCTTCTGCCCCTCGCTGAGGATCGCGGCGTGCTCGATCACGTTCTTGAGCTCGCGGATGTTCCCGGGCCACGTGTGGGCGCGGAGCGCGGCCACCGCGTCAGGCTCCAGCGTCTTGGGCTCCAGGTCCTGCTGGCGCGCGAGCTCCACCAGGAAGTGCCGCGCGAGCGCGTCCACGTCCCCCGAGCGCAGGCGCAGCGGCGGGAGCACGATCCGGAACACGTTCAGCCGGTAGTACAGGTCCTCGCGGAACTCGAGGCGCGCGACCGCGTCGTGGAGCGACGTGTTGGCCGCGGTGATGATCCGGCAATTGATCTCGATCTCCTGCAGTCCGCCCAGACGGCGCACGCGGCGCTCCTCGAGCGCGCGCAACAGCTTGGGCTGCAGCCGCGGCGGGAGCTCGCCGATCTCGTCGAGGAAGAGCGTGCCGCTCCCGGCCAGCTCCATGAGGCCGCGCTTCTGCGCGCGCGCATCGGTGAAGGCGCCCTTCTCGTGGCCGAAGAGCTCGCTCTCCAGCAGCGTCTCGGGGATGGCGGCGCAGTTCACCGCCACGAAGGGCTCGCCGCGCGAGGCGCCCTCGTAGTGGATCCCGCGCGCGAAGAGCTCCTTCCCCGTGCCCGTCTCCCCCACGACCAGCACCGTCGTCAGGCGGCTGGACGCCACCTTCCGCGCGCGGTCGAGGGCGTCACGGATCGCGTCGCTCTCTCCGATGATGCTCTCGAGCCCGAATTGCAACGGTCCCCCGGGTCGTGCTTCTGAGCAAGGGACTTCATCCCGCGCTCCAAAGTAACCGTCGGGCGCGCGCTGGATGAGCGCCGGCGGCGCGTCGGGCGCGGTGTCCCCCTTGACGGGCGAAACGGCGCTCATTCGGGCCTACGCGGCGAGGGCGGCGAGCCGCCGTTCCACGTGCTGCGCCTCGCGCACGGCCCCCAGCGCGCGGAAGCGGCGCACCGCCTGCTCCCAGGCGAGCCGCGCGGGCTCGGGCTCGCCGCGGCGCAGCCACAGGTCTCCCGCATCGCGCTCCACCTCGGCGCTCATGAGCGCGTCCTCGCTCTCGCGCGCGAGGGTGCGCGCCTCGTCCAGCGCGCGCGTCGCGCGCTCGAGGTCGCCGCGCTCGCGCGCGATCATCGCCAGGAGGCGCAGCGACTCGGCGCGATGCGCGCGGTCGCCGCGGCGCTCCGCCATCGCCATCCCGCGGCGGCAGGCGGCCTCCGCCTCGGCCCCCTGGCCGCGCGCGAGCAGCGACTCGACGCGGCTGAGCTCGACCAACCCTTCGAGCGCGGCGTGCCCGGTGCGCCGCGCGATCGCGAGCGCCTCCTGCGCCGTGCGCTCGGCGTCCTCGTGGTCCCCCGCGATCGCGTGCAGGCGCCCGAGATTGCACAGCACCCAGCAGGTGCCTTCGTCGTCGTGCGCGTCGCGGAAGCCGCGCAGGCTCAGGCGCAGCCGCGCCTCGGCGTCCTTCAGGTCCCCCTGCACCATGGAGAGGGCGCCCAGGTTCTGCTCGATGATGCTGAAGAGGCGGCGCTCCCCGGCGTGCACCGCGTTGAGCGCGGCCTCGGCGAAGAGGCGGCGCGCCTGTTTGACGTCGCCGCGCCGCTGCGCCACAATCGCGAGGCAGTTGAGCGCGTTCGCGATGCCTCCCGCGTACGGGAGACGGCGCGACATGTCGAGACTCTTGGCGTACAGCGGCTCCGCGCCCTTGAAGTCCCCGCGGTCGCGGAGGAGCGTGCCCTTCCAGCGCAGGAGGTCCGCATGCTGCGCGGACGGCCGCCCGCGCGCGAGCATCGAGAGCGCGAGATCGTACTCGGCGAGCGCTTCGTTCACGCTCCCTTCGCGCTCGAGGCGCTGCGCGTGCTCCGCGAGCCGCAGCGCCTCCGCGGTGCGCGGCGCCTGCGCCGTCGGGGTGCTCGAGAGGATCGGATTCATGGGCATCCGAGCGCGCTGGTGGGCGTGCCCGGCGGCTCCTCAGCGCGTGGTCGGCGGGGCTGCCGTGTTGCAGGTACTGCAGTGGATCTGCGACGCCAGGATCACGACCGAGAAGTGTGGCACGGGGAAGACCGCCGTGGTGACGGAGTCGTTCACCGTCGCCGGGTAGTCTTCCGTGTCATCCGCGGAATCGTCGCCGTTGATCGACGTGACCGACGGGATATAGCCCCCCACCAGGATCTTCATGAGCGTCTTGTCGTGCGCGGCGTTCGTGTGCGTGAGGTCCATCTTGAGCGTCGCCGGGACCCGGAAGTGCGTCCCGTCCGGCGCCATCTGGAACACCACGTGATGCCCGGCGAGCGCGGTCACCGTGATGGTCTTTCGGCGGTCGAGCGCTCCCGACGGCACGGTGAACGTCACGCCGAGCTCGCGGAGCGTGACGGTGCCGCCGTGCTTGCCGATGCTCGCCGAGCTGGTGACGTCCTTGCTGAGGCCGCTGCCGCTCCAGCGCAGCACGCGCACTTGCTGCCCCCGCCCGGCGGCCGCGCCGAACTTCAAGCGCGAGGCCGACGCCGACGCCGACGTCGCGCTCATGGATCTCGGCGTGACTGGCGCAACGCTGTCTGAACAGGCGAGGACCACGCCGATCGCGACGATGGCGGCGAAGGCGGTCAAGCGGCGGGGGGACATGGCTGGCTCTCCTGGCGTGCGAACGGGATGAACGCAGGGCTACTCGCGCGCGATTATGAGAGCAACAGCCGTGCCTGCCGTAAGTCCTTATGCGGTAACGAGGTGAAGCCGAGAGTGGAATAAGTCGTTGCGACCGGCTGCTACGTTTCGCATCATAGGTATAACGAAACGTTCCAGAGCCGCGAAGAGTTGAAACGATTCGGTCAGAGCTACTTCGATGCCGCCGGCGACGTTTCGTGACCCCAAACCAGGCGCGAGATGTCGGCGATGAGCTTGGATGCGTGCGGCGTCTCGGGGATCTCGCCCGTGAGCACCACGAGCACGTAGGGGGAGCCGCCGCTCGGATACACGATGGCCGCGTCGTGGAGCACGAGCCCGTCCACCCAGCCCGTCTTGTGCGCCACCACGGTGCCGGCCGGGAGCCCTGCGGGGATCTCATCTTTGAACTCCTGCGCGCTCAGGATCCTGCGCATCTCCGCGCAACTGGCGGCGGAGGCCGCGCGATCCTGCGCGATGGCCGCCATGAGCACCGCGAGACCGCGCGCGGTCACGGTGTTGTTGAGTCCGGCGCGGTACGCAGCGATGTCCTCCACGCCGCGCAGCACGCGGATGTGCTCGGCGCCCAGCTGGCGCATCGTCGCATTGATCTTCGCGGGATCGGCCGTGGTGATGAGCACGTTCGTCGCGAGATTGCTCGAGCGCGTGATCATCAGGAAGATGAGCTCGCGGATGCTCACGGGCTGCCCGACGCGCGCGTAGAGCGAGCTGTCCGAGTCGTCGGCCATGTCGAGGGCGTACGTGCCGCCGCCCACGATGGACGTGAACTGGTTCTTGAGCGTGATCTTCTGGTCGAGGGAGAGCGTGCCGGCATCCACCATGCGGAACAGCTGGATCATGACGGGCACCTTCATGGTGCTCGCGGCGTGGAAGTTCCAGTTGTCGTGCACGAACAGCGAATCGTCGGCGCCGAGCCGCCAGTACGCGACGGCCACCTTCGCGGCGGAATCCTCCTGCATGCGCGCGCGCACCTGCGCCGCGAGCGACGTGTCGGGCGTGGCGGGAGCGAACGCGGCGGCGAGCGCGAGGAGGAGGGTCAGCATGGGTTGGAGGGCGGGGGGACGACGGGGAACGACGTGGACAGGATGGACACGATGAACATGATGGAAGTCGCGGTGGTGATCACGCGGGGGATCGGGCGTTCAGGCGGGAGCGGCGCTGCGGAAGATGAAGTAGACGGCGCCCATCAGACAGAGGGCCGCCCACAGGAAGTCGAGCTTGAGGGGTTGCTTCATGTAGAAGATCGCGAACGGGACGAACACGCTGATGGCGATCGCTTCCTGCAGGATCTTGAGCTGCCCGAGCGAGAGGGCGGTGTAGCCGATCCGGTTCGCCGGCACTTGCAGGAGGTACTCGAAGAGCGCGATCCCCCAGCTCACGAGCGCGGCGATGTACCACGGGCGGCCGCTCAGGTTCTTGAGGTGCGCGTACCACGCGAACGTCATGAAGAGGTTCGAGAGGACTAGGAGGCCGGCGGTCTTGGCGACGACGGGCATGACGAGAGGGGTTCGGGGTGCGCGAATGTACGGCGGGGTGCCGGCGCGGGACAACTCGAACTGCAACTGCAACCGGGATGAGGCGAGAACTGCGGATCGCTCGGCGCACATCCGAAGAGACGCCGTGGCGAGCGGAGTCTCTGCGGTGTTTGTTCACAAGAACGAGCGAGCTGCATTCGCGGCAGGCGCTCGTTCGGGCACCGAGCGATCCGCCGTTCTCCCCTCATCCCGGTGGCCGTTGTCCTTCCGTTGCTTCACGCATTCTCGTTCGTGTTCACGATACCCATCCGCCGAGTGATCCCCGTCATGCCGTCCACGAGTCCCCACGCCGAGCATCTCGTCAAGTTGATGGGGGCGGACGGTCAAGCCGCATCGGGGCGTCGCGAACGGCTCCGCTTCACCGAGTTCCAGTTCCAGCGCACCACGGACGGCCGGTGCAGCGCGGAGGTCGAGCTGGAGTGGCTGGATGGCGTGCGCGTGCGCGGCGGCGCGTCGGGACAGTCCAGCCAGACGGTGGACTTGCGGGTGGCGGCGGATGCCGCGCTGCGCGCGCTCGAGCGCTTCTCCGACGAGGTGCTCGCCTTCGAGCTCCTCGGGGTGAAGTCGATCCGCGCGTTCGACGCGAACGTGATCATCGTGTCCGTCGCGAATCACGGCGTCGGTCCCAAGAAGCTGTTGGGTTCCTGTCTCGTGGAGAGCGATCCCGTCCGGGGCGCCGTCGTCGCGGTGTTGAACGCGACGAATCGCGTGCTCGGGAACTTCATCGCGACGCGCTGACCGCGGGTCGATGAGGGCGCTCCTCCGGCGCGCCGCCTTCGCGGGCGCCTGCGTGGCATTGGCCGCCTGTCACACGGCGCCGGAGGTCGCTCCGGCGCCATCGCCCGCCCCGGCCGCGCCCGCCGAGTCCGCGCCTCCGGCGGCCACGGCAATGGCCGCCGCGCGCGACAGCACTCCGCCCGCGCCGGCCCCCGCGGTGGCGAGCGAAGCGGTGCGCCTCTTCGGCGACTCGATCGTGATCGTGTCGCGCGGCGACAGCGAAGCGCCCTCCGCCGCGTCGCGCGATCTCGCCCCCACGTGGGACATCAACGTCCGGAGCTTCGAGACGCGCGCGCGCGTCACGTACTTCCTGGACCGGTTCCAGGGCGAGGCGCGGCCGCGATTCTCCGTGTGGCTGCAGCGCGGCGGCCGCTACGAACCGATGATCCGCGCGAAGCTGCGCGATGCGTACCTCCCCGAAGATCTCACGTACGTCGCGCTCATCGAGAGCGGCTACGATCCCAACGCGTACTCCAGCGCGGCCGCCGTCGGCATCTGGCAGCTGATGACGGGAACGGCCCGCGGCGCCGGGCTGCGCGTGGACTGGTGGGTGGATGAGCGGCGCGATCCGGTGCGCTCCACCGATGGCGCGGTGAAGGTGCTGCACTGGCTGAACGCGCAGTTCGGATCGCTCTTCCTCGCCGCCGCGGCGTACAACGGCGGCGAGGGGCGCATCGCGCGCGGACTCACGCGCTACGCGGACTCCATCGGCGCGATGAGCGGCGACTCGGCCTTCTTCACGCTTGCCGGCACCGACTATCTGCGGGCCGAGACGCGCGACTACGTGCCCAAGCTCATCGCCGCCGCGCTCATCGCGAAGGATCCGAAGCGCTACGGGTTCGACGTGGCCGTCGACGCGGCGCTCGCGTACGACAGCGTGCGCGTCGCGCCGGCGGTGCCGCTCGCGGTGGTCGCGCGCGCGGCAGGGGTGTCGCTCCAGGAGCTGATGACCCTGAACAACGCGCTCCTGCGCGGCATCACGCCGCCGCGCGGCGAGTGGTGGGTGCGCGTGCCGTCCGGCGCCGCGCCGCATGCGGACTCCGCGATGCGCGCGCTCAGCCCCCGCGCGCGCTCGGCGGGGAAGCGGGTGGAGCTGGCCAAGGGGGGTTCATTGGCGGCCGTGGCCGACCGCTACGGCGTGAGCGCGCGGGCGCTCATCTGGTACAATCCCGGCCTCAAGCACGCGCGCGCGAGCACGCACGTCTCGGCGGGCACCGCGCTCCTCATCCCGAACGCGGAGGCGCTGGCCGGAGCGCGCGACGTGCCCGACCCATCGATCGAGCGCTACGGCCACCGGCGCGGACATGGCGCCACGCACGTCGTACGGCAGGGAGAGACGCTGGGCGGGATCGCCGCGCGGTACGGGACGTCCGTCAAGGCGCTCATGCGCCTCAACGGACTCAAGAAGAACCTCATCTTCCCGGGACAAGTGCTCGTGGTGCACGCGCCGCACCACGAGTGAGTCGCTAGTCGAGCGTCCCCTTCCCGCGATATCCGCTCATCACCGCGCGCTCGTAGCCGTTGCGCGGATCCTGGCCGAGGAGGCGCATGCTCTCCACCGTGAGCGGCCCGCGGTTGTAGACCAGCAGCGCCACTTGCACGTCGCCGCGATACTCCTCGATGAGCGTGCGCAGATAACGGAAGCCGACGCGCAGGTTCGTGCGCGGATCCATGAGGTGCTCGCGCGTGGTGTCGCGCTCGAAGTAGCGCGCCGTCGCCGGCATGAGCTGCGTGAGCCCCACCGCGCCGGCCGGGCTCACCGCGCGCTCGTTGAATTGGCTCTCGACGCGCACCAGCCGGAACGCCAGCTCGGGATCGATCCCTTCTTGCAGGGCCACGTCGTAGATGGGCGCCGCCACGTCCGAGCTCACCTTGTAGCGCGCGCTGAACGCCAGTATCGCGTCAGCACGCACGAGCCGCGCCTGGGCGTCGTTCAGCGCCGTCTGCGTGGCCTCGAGCGACTCCTGCAGCCGACGTGCCTGCGGGGTGAGCCCGAAGGCGTAGCCCCCCGTGGCCGCGTGCGCGACGTCCGCCCGCTCGTATGGGATGAGCGCGATCGCGCCGATCAGTCCCAACGCCAACAGTCCCTTCCGTATGCGCGCGTTGCGACGGATGCGATCGCCGCGATGCGAGTACGATCTCTTGTTCCCTTTCATGACGACCTCCGAACCGGAGGATCCCGGAAATGCGAACGGGGCGATCGATCGCCCCGCCGCCCGAACGGGCAATACAACGCCTAGGTGCTGCCGCCTATTCGTCGCCAATGTCCGCTGCGTCCTCCAGCCTTCTCCAAGAGTTCTATCCCGTTGATTTGCATGGACTTGTCTATGGACTTCGCCATGTCGTAGACCGTGATCAGCGCCACCGCCACCGCCGTGATCGCTTCCATCTCGACACCAGTCTTCGCCGTGGTGCGCACCACCGATTCGGCCCGAAGGCCCGGCAGCGACGCGTCCAAGATTAGTTCCAATTTAACATCGCTGAGCGGGATCGGATGTGACAACGGCACCAATTCCGCGGTCCGTTTCGCCGCCATCACGCCGGCCACTTTCGCTACCGATACTACGTCCCCTTTCGCGAGCGAGTTCCTCTCGATCGCGGAATATGCTTCGGCGTTCATTCGGATACAACCCGCGGCGCGCGCGAATCGTTCCGTCTCCGGCTTGGCCGTCACATCCACCATGCGGGCGCGGCCATCGCGGGTGACGTGCGAGAGCTTCTTCTTGCTCACGCGAGCTCCCGGCCAAGGCGTTCGAGCAGCACGGCGCCCAGGAGCTGCGGATTGACGTTGCCGCCGGCGTACGCGCGCGCCTCCTGCACGGCGTCGATCGCGTGCCCCGCCGCGGCGGCTGCGCGCGGATCGTCGTGCGCGAGCGAGTCGCGCGCGCGCTGGTGGAGGAGCAGGGTCAGGGCGTCGAGCGCTTCCGTGAACGCCCCGCGGGCCTTGCTCCCGCCGAGCGAGAATGCCGTGCGGAAGCGCGTGGCGCGGTCCGCGGTGGCGGCGGCGAGGAGGCGCCGCGCGCTGGCCAGGGCCGCCTCGCGCGAGGCGCCGCCCAGGAGCGTGCCGGGCGTGCCGGCCGCGAGGTCCGCGCGCGCGGCGTCCCCTTTCGGGACCTCGCGCGCATCGAGCGCCGCGGCGACCGCGGGATCCGCGAGCCACGCGCGCACGTCGTGCTCGGGCATGGGCGCCACACGCATCGCGATCACGCGCGAACGGATCGTCGGGAGGAGCTCGCCCGCCTCGCTCGTGGTGAGGATGATCGTGGTGTCGGCCGGCGGCTCCTCGAGGAGCTTCAGGAACGTGTTCGACGCCGCGTTCTCCGACGAGAATCGCATCGCGTCCACGTCGCCCACCACGATCACCTTGTGCGCGCCCAAGGCCGGCGTGAGCGCGGCGTGGTGCACGAGGGCTTTGACATCATCCACGTAGATGCCGTGCGACGTGGAGGGAGGCGCGTACAACCCGCCGGACTCGGCGCGCGCAGCGATCAGCTCGGCGAACGCATCGAAGGTCTCCTGCGCCGTGGGATCGTCGAGCTTGAAGTTCTCGTGGGGGAACACCCACCGCAGGTCGGGGTGGGCGAGCTGTAGCACGTAGCGGCAAGCCGTGCACGTGCCGCATGGGCGCTCGGCGGTCGCGGTGCAGAGGATCGTCTGCGCGAGCCACAGCGCGAGGCGCTGCTTGCCGATGCCGCGCGGGCCGTGGAGGAGGAGCGAAGCGGGGAGGGCGCCGCGTGCGTGCGCATCGCGAAGGCGCCCGCGCAGCGTCTCGTGGCCGTAGAGCGGGAGTATCGGCACGCTTCTCAATATGCGGTGGTATGAAGGGAGCGGGAAGCGCCGGGGCGCGCTACATTCGGCGCGAACACACTCGACCCGGGGAGGGAGCCGAGGATGCGCGTACGATTCCTGGCGGTGATGGCGGCGATGATGCTCGGGGCGGGGAGCGCCGCGCGCGCGCAAGGCGCGCTCGCGGGGACGCTCGCCGTCGTGAACCGGAAGGATGGGACCGTCTCGCTCGTGGACCTCGCGACGAAGGACATCACCGCGACCGTCCCCGTGGGTGAAGGGCCGCACGAGGTCGCAGTCTCTCCCGACGGCGCGTGGGCGGTGGTCTCGAACTACGGCCCACCGGGGGCGCCGGGCGCGACGCTCTCGCTGATCGACATCGCGGCCGGCTCGGTGGAGTCGACCATCCTGCTCGGGAAGCATCGCAGTCCGCACGGACTCGCGTGGACCAAGGATGGCGCGCACATCCTCGTGACGGTGGAGTCGGACAGCGCGATCCTGGTGATCGATCGCGCCGGGGGCGCGGTCTCGGCGGAGATCCCGCTCCACCAGCAAGGGCCGGACCTGATCGCGATGAGCACGGACAGCGCGCACGCGTTCGTGACGGCGCTCGGCGCCTCGAGCGTGAACGAGGTGGACCTCGCCGCGCGCAAGGTGATCGCGACCGCCACCGTGGCGAGGAACGCCGACGGGGTGGCCGTGCGCCCCGGCGCGGACGAGCTCTGGGTCACGAGCCAGAACTCCGACCTGATCACCGTGCTCGGCCTGAGCGACCTCGCCCCGCGCGCGACGATCTCGAGCGCGGGCTATCCCATGCGCGTGCGCTTCACGCCGGACGGCGCGACCGCGCTCGCGATCTTCGGGAAGTCGAGCGAGCTCAAGTTCTTCGATGCGAATGCGCGCAAGGAGACCGCGTCGCTCCCCATGCGCATCTCGAAGTCGGCGATGCGCGGCGGGAAGGGGGCGGAGGGATACGAGAACCACACCGTGCCGCTCGGGCTCGCGATCTCTCCCGACGGGCGGTGGGCGTTCGTCACGAACGGCGGTGCGGACGCGCTCACCATCGTGTCGATCCCGAAGCGGGAAGTGAGCGCGGTGCTGTTCGTTGGGCGCGAGCCGGACGGGGTCGCGTACTCCCCGCTCGTGCGTGCGCCGGCGCAGTAGCGCGGCGCGCGCCCGGGCGGACGCCGTCAGTCGCCCGGGTTCTGCAGTCTGAAGACCCCCGCCGCGGCGGCGCCGCCCAGGAAGGGACCGACGAGATAGATCCAGACGTTCGCGAGCGATCCGCCGTCGAACGCGGCGCGGACGATCGCGGGCCCGGTGCCGACGGCGGGATTGAACGCGCCTCCGGTGAGCGAGCCGACGGCGAACGCGCCGGCCATGATCGTGAACCCGATCGCGAGACCGTAGTACGAATTGCCCGCGGTCTTGGACGCGGTGGCGACGTTCAGCACGACGAGCGCGAGCGCGAAGGTGAACAGGAACTCGCCGAACACGGCGCCGAGCTTGGTCATCTCGAGGCTCGGCTCGGGGACGGCGTACTTGCTCGTGAGCCAGCGCGCGATGAAGGCGGCGAAGATGGCGCCGAAGAGCTGCATGAGCATGTACGGAGCGACATCGCGCTTGGCCAACTTGCCGCGCAGGAAGACCGCGAGCGTCACGGCCGGATTGTAATGCGCGCCGGAGATGTGGCCCCCCATGTAGACCATCACCATGAGCACGGCGCCGATCGCGACGGGGGCGAACTCCGAGCCGGAGGCGCCGGTGGTGCAGACGGTGAAGACGAGGAAGAAGGTGCCGATGAATTCGGTGAGATAGGTCCGCATGAGGTCCGGCGCGAAGGGGGGTGAGGGTCGGGTGTTCAGTTCAGACAGGATGGACATGATGGACAGGAGGACGTGCCATCTCCCATCCTGTTCATCGTGTTCATCCTGTCCATTGTTCGATCCGGCGGCCGCACAAAGCTGGCGCGTGCGGTCGCGTGATGCCAGATGTATCGCGCGTAGTGGAACCCGCAGGGCGCATGAAGGGTTCACATCCCGTACCCACCCCGGCCCCTCGTCCCGTGAGCAGCTCCGCGCCCCGTCATCATCTCGTGGTCCGCATCACCCACTGGGTGAACGTGGTCGCCGTGACCATCATGGTCGGGAGCGGGCTGCGCATCTTCAACGCGTATCCCGCGTTCGAGCGGCGCGGCGATTCGTTCTGCTGCTATCCGTTCGCGCACAAGCCGATCCCGGCGGGGCTCACGTTCGGGGGCTGGCTCGGCGGCGCGCGGCATTGGCACTTCGCGATGATGTGGGTGCTCGCGGTCAACGGGCTCGTCTACCTCGCGTTCATCTACCTGCACGGCGAGTGGCGCGACCTGGTGCCGCGGCGCGGCGATCCGCGCGACATCTGGGAGATGGTCAAGTTCTACGCGTTCGTGCGGAAGGACCATCCGCGCCAGGGGAAGCACAACGCGCTGCAGCGGAGCGCGTACTTCGCGATGCCGATCCTGGGCGCCCTCGCGGTGATCACGGGACTCGCCATCTGGAAGCCGGTGGAGCTCGGCTGGCTCACGAACGCGATGGGGGGCTACGTGTGGGCGCGGTACTGGCACTTCCTGGTGATGGTCGCGCTCGTGGTCGTGGCGCTCGGGCACGTGTTCATGGTGTTCGCGGTGGATCCGTACTCGCTGCGCGCGATGACCACGGGCGGATACCGGGAACGGTGGTCCCCCGAGGAACGGAACGCGCGTCCGTTCTATCACCTGTTGCCGCAGGACGGCGCGCATGAGGAGTGATCGCCGCGAGTTCCTGCGCGCGGCGGGGCTGGCCTTCGCGGCCGCCGCGCTCGACGCGTGCAACAGCGAGGGGCCGAAGTCGGCGCAGAAGCTGCTCGCGTTCGCCGAGCGGAAGAACGTGGGCGTGGAGGAATTCCTCTTCCGGCACACGTCCATGGACCGCGCGAAGGCGAGCGCGAAGGATGCCGGCGCGAAGTTCCCGATGTACTACGTGTCCGACACCGTGCCGGTGTGGGACGAGAAGGTGCGCGGCGTGTGGACGCTCGAGGTGTCGGGCGCGGTCAAGAAGCCGTTCACGCTCACGCTCGACCAGTTGAGCAAGCTGCCCAACATCTCGCAGCGCGTGGACCACTTCTGCGTGGAAGGGTGGACCGCCGTCGCGACGTGGCGCGGCGTGCGCGTGAGCGAGCTCGCGAGGATGGCGGAGCTCACCCCCGATGCCGGCTTCGTCGACTTCGTGAGCTTCGACAGCGATTACCACGAGAGCTGGGATCTCGCGAGCGCGATGCATCCGCAGACGATCATCGCGTACGGGATGGACGACCGGTGGCTGGGGATGGGGCATGGCGCGCCGGCGCGCGTGCACTCGCCGGTGAAGCTCGGCTACAAGAACACGAAGTACCTCACGAAGGTCGTGTTCATGCCCGCGCCCAACGGGGGCTACTGGACGGACGAAGGGTACGAGTGGTACGGCGGGGTGTGACCCCGCGGCTCAGCCGCGCGTGGTGGCGCGGCGCCCGCTCGATTCCTGGATGGCGATCCGGAACACCACATCGCGGTGCGGCACCGGATCGTCCTCGCGGAACGTGGCGGGGAGGAGCTTCCGCAGGAGCGTGATCGCGGTCGCGTAATGCTCGTTCGACTCCGGCGACGTGCCCGGCTCGAGGACGTACACGCCGCCGTGGATCACGGCGCTCTCCCAGTCGAAGATCGACCTCACCTCGTCGACCTCGAACGCGACCCACTTGTTCTTGGCCAGCGTCGCGAGCTTGGTGCCCTGCGCCGTGCGCCCGTAGATCCAGCCCGGCGCGTACACGTAACTGAGCGGCTCGATGTCGACGCGATCGTGCATCGAATACGCGATGCGCCCGACGCGGTTGCGCGCGAGGAGGGCGGCGATCTCGTCGGGGGTGAGGGATTGGAAGTCGAGCACACTTCAAGCTACAACGACAGTCGACGACAGTCGACGGCAGTCCGCGACAGTCCACTGCAGTCGACGGAAGTCAACGACGGTCGACGACAGTCAGTCACTGCCGCTGACTGTCGTCGACTGCCGTCCACTGTTGTTGACCGTCGTCGACTGCCGTCGACCGTCGTCGACTATGGCTGGTTCAGGGCGTCGCCTTCACCAACTGCACCTGCCCCGACCCACTCTCGATGTGCACCCGCCCCTTGCCATCCCCCATCGTGCCGATCAAGCGGTCGCTCTCGTAGTGCGAGACGGCGAGTTGGAAGTCCGTGCGCACCCCGCCGCTGCCGGCGTCGATGTCGAAGCGCGCGCTGAAGGCCGCGGGGAGGCGGAGCGTCACTTCGCCCGAGCCGCTGTCGATGTCCATGCTCTCGACGTTCCCCTTGAAGCCCATGTCCACCGATCCGCTCCCGGAATCGAGCGTCACCGTCTTGCTCGCGAGCCCCGAGATCTTCACCGAGCCTGAGCCGCTGTCGAGCGAGAGGCGGTCCACGCTCACGTCATCGGCTTGCACGTCGCCGCTCCCCGAGTCGATGGTCAGCTGCGGGCCGCGCACCCCGGAGACGGTGACATCCCCCGACCCGGAGTCGAGATCGAGCGTGCCGTCGGCGTTCTTGACGCTCACCCGGCCCGAGCCGGTGTCGAGCGACAGCCTCCCCTTGGTGTTCTCCGTGGTGACGTCGGCGCCGGCCACGTCCACGGACAGATCGCCGTTCACGTTCGAGATCCACGCGCCCCCCGCGCCCAGGAAGAACCGCACCCGCTTGCCGGGGGGGACGGACACCGTGAGGTCCGCGTACGCCTCGAGCCCGCTGCCGGAGCCGCTGATCCGCACGCGATGCCGGCCGCGGTCGTTGCCGCTCCACGTGCCGTCGTCGTCGACGTCGATCGTGGTGTTCGAGTTGCGCCCCATCTTCGGGTACACGATGCGATCGTCGGGGTAGATCACGCGCAGCGTCTGGCGCCCGTGCAGCTCCCCGGTGGCGATCGTGAGCTTGGACGCGTCGGCGCCGCCGCGCGTGATCTCCACGGTGACGTCGCTGCCGGTACCGGGCACGGCGTGCATCTGGCCGGCGAGATTGTAGATCGCCACGTCGTTGCCCGGGATCGACCGGCGATCGGCCTGCGCCTGAAGCGGAAGCGCGAGGGGAAGTGCCAAGACCAGCAGTGCGGCGGGGAGTCGCATGGGGCGCTCTCGGTAGGGGGTCCGACGTGTTCGACAGCCGCGCGGGACGAAAGGTTGGGACGCGCCGCGGCGTCAGACGGGGATCAGCACGCCGGCATCGAGGAGCGCGTTGGCGATCTCGAGTCCCTCGCGCGGTGGCAGGGCGGCCGCGTCGATCGCGTCGGACAGCGGGCGCTCCCCGTCCAGATACGCCGTGAGCGACTCGATGGTGTCGGTCCAGCGGAGCACGGTCACGCGGCCGCGAGGCGACCGCACGAACACCAGCGTCAGGTCGGCCTCCGGGGCCTCCGGCGGATGGTCCGGATACTCGTCGGCGTCGGCGAGCGCGAGCAGCGGCTTGAACACCGCGGGGAGATCGTACTTGAAGCGCAGCGTGGAGGCGTCGTGATTGACGACCGCCACGAGCTGCGGGCGCGCGCGCACGGGCGTCGCGGAATGCGGGCGCGGGCCGCTCTCGGCGATGAGTTGCGCGTTCTCGTAGCGCACGAGATCGCCCGCGTAGGGGGGCGCGCCGCGCGCATCGGCGAGGTACGCTTGCACGAGCCGCGCGAGGTCGCGCGCGGTGGTGCGGCTCCCGAGGATGATCGTGGGGAGGAGGTGCGCGAACGCCGGCGTCTGCAGCAGCGCCTCCGGCGACCGGCCGGTCCAGTGCGAGAGGGCGCGGGAGTACTTGTGGAAGTGCCAGATGCGCTCGTGATAGAACTGCCGCGCGAGGAACCGCCCGAACCGGTCGACCCGGCGCAGGTCCCCCGCGCGGATCGCTTCCACTTGGTCGGCGGCGAGGCCGCCGTACGCTACCCCTTCGTCCACGTGCATGAGCGCGTCGCGGAACGGGGCGTCCGCGAGGAGGCGGATGAGCTGGTCCTGCAGCGCGCGGTCGGTGCTCATGGTCAGCGCGACAGGCGCTCGCGGAGCTGCGTCACCGCGCCCACGAGGAGGCGCGCCTCGAGCGAGGGGCCGCGCGCATCGAGCGTGACCGCGCGCACGCCGCGGCAGCAATCCACGGCGTACTGCGTGAACTCCATCATCTCGTCGCTCGGCGGGACGGGGGCCATCCACGGACCGCCGAGCTCGGCGTCGTCGGCCACGCCTCCGGTGCTGATCACGCTGACGCGGTCGAGGGGATACTCGTGGAGCACGCCGTAGGGATCTTCGCCCTTGAGCTCGGCGCTCACCCATACGTGCGGGAGGTTCAGCACCACGCCCGCGCGCGTGGCCTCGCAGAGGCGCGTCATGAACCGCCCTTCGGTGAGGGTGCTCTTCGGGAGCGTGAACGCGGACGGCACGTTCTCGAGGAGGAGCGGGCGCCCGATGGCGCTCCCGAGCGCGACGGCGTTCGCAGCGTAGCGCTCGCGCATCTCCTCCGTGTAGAGCGGGGGGAACACGCAATCGAGGCTGTACTTGCCGTCCACGGTGCGCAGGCATTGCACGCGCTCGGCGACCCACGGCGCGTTGCACACCTCGGCGAGCTGGCGCAGGAGCGTCGTCGCGCGGTCGCTGAAGGGATCGGCGAGCTGCCCGTGCTCATCGTGCACGGGGAGGGCGACGTGCTCGCGCAGCGCGGGGAAGTAGGGGTCATTCTGCCGCGGCGCGTCGATGATGACGAGATGGTCGAACAGCTCGGCGGCGGCGAGGATCTCCTTGCCGAGGTGCGGACTGTAGCACGCGCCGATCCACAGCCCCGCGGATCGCGGCTTGGACGGTGGAGGCGCGGGAGCGGCGGCCGGCGTGTCGGGCATTGCGGTGGGTGAGAGATATTCCGCCCGCACGACAACTGCAACCACAACTGACGACGGTCGACCATCGACGAGGCATGACAACTGTTCCTATTGGACCGCGCTCGCGGTGAGTTGGCGCCCGCCGGGTGCGGCGGCGCCGACGGCGCCGCACACACCGCCCGAGTGGGCGCCAACCCGCCACCCGCACGGTCGAACAGGAACATTTGTCATGCCATGTCGATGGTCGACCGTCGTCAGTTGTGGTTGCCGTTGTGGTTGTAGTAGCCTTCGTCATGCCTCCCTCGCCTTACACCCGCATCCGCGCCCTCTGGGACCGCTGGAGCAAGCTCCCCGGCGGGAAGTGGATCTTCGGCAAGCTCCTCGGTCTCGCCGTGCCGTACACGGGCACGATCAAGCCGCGCGTCGTCGAGCTGAGGCCGGGCTACGCGCGCGTCGAGATGGCGGACCGGCGCGCGGTGCGGAACCATCTGCGCAGCATCCACGCGATCGCGCTCATGAACCTCGCCGAAGTGACCAGCGGGCTCGCGGCGACGATGTCGCTCCCCGACACGGCGCGCGCGATCCCCGTCCGGCTCTCGATCGATTTCGTGAAGAAGGCGCGCGGGCGGCTCACGGCGGAATGCACGGCGCCGGCCATCGATGCGAGCGCGGAGCGTGAGCACGACATCGAGGCGGTGATCAAGGATCCGGGCGGGGATGTGGTGGCGCGCGCGGTCGCGCGCTGGCGCGTGGGGCCGCAGAGCCCGAAGTGAGCGCCGACAACCTGCTCGCCACGCCGCTCACGCGGCAGGCGGGGATCGCGGTGCCGCTCATCGGCGGCGCGATGTACCCGTGCGGCAACCCCGAGCTCGTGGCCGCCGTCTCGGAAGCGGGGGGCATCGGCATCGTGCAGCCGATCTCGCTCACGTACGTGCACGGCTACGGGTACCGCGAGGGGCTCCAGTACATCAAGCGTCTCACGCAGAAGCCCGTGGGCTTCAACGCGCTCATCGAACAGAGCTCCAAGATGTACCACGAGCGCATGGTGCGGTGGGTGGACATCGCGCTCGAGGAGGGGATCCGGTTCTTCGTGACATCGCTCGGGAACCCGCGGTGGGTGGTGGAGCGCGTGCGCCAGGTGGGGGGCGTGGTGTACCACGATGTGACCGAGCGGAAGTGGGCGCTGAAAGGGCTCGACGGCGGCGTGAACGGACTGATCGCGGTGAACGATCGCGCCGGCGGCCACGCGGGGCCGCGCACCGCCGAGGCGCTGCTGGCGGAGCTGGCCGACCTCGGCGTGCCCGTGATCTGCGCGGGGGGCGTGGGCGACGCGCCGGAGTTCGTGCGCGCGCTGCAGATGGGCTACGCGGGAGTGCAGATGGGGACGCGCTTCATCGCGACGCCGGAGTGCCGCGCGAGCGACGCCTACAAGCGCGCCATCGTCGACAGCGACTCCTCGCGCATCGTGCTCACCGAGCGGATCACCGGCGTGCCGGTGAGCGTGATCCGCACCCCGACCATCGACCGCATGGGGACGCACGCGGGCCCCATCGCGCGATGGATGCTGCGCGGGCGCCGCACGAAGAAGTGGATGCGCACCATCTATGCGCTGCGCTCCATCCGCTCGCTCAAGAAGGGGCTGCACGACGAGAAGTCGGAATACTGGCAGGCGGGGAAGAGCGTGGACGGGATCCACGGGATCGAGCCGGCGGGGGACATCGTGCGCCGGTTCGCGGAAGCGGCGGCGGAAGCCTCGGCGGCGCCGAGCCGCGCGGTCTAGCTCCTCGCGAGCGAGACGGGGCGCGAGTGCATTGCACTCGCGCCCCGTTGTCTTCTTCTCAGCCTCGCTGCGCCGTTACGACTGCGCGAGCGCCTCCGCGACCCGCGCTGCGCGCCACTGGCGGATCTTGTCGCGCAGCTCCGGGCGCTTGAGCGCCAGGATGGCGGCCGCGAGCAACGCCGCGTTCGCCGCGCCGTGCTTGCCGATCGCGAGCGTCCCCACCGGCACGCCCTTGGGCATCTGCACGATGGAGAGGAGCGCGTCCAGCCCATGCAGCGAGCCCGCGTCCACCGGCACGCCGAGCACGGGGAGCGTGGTCTGCGCGGCCACTACGCCGGGGAGATGCGCCGCGAGTCCCGCGGCGGCGATGATCACCTCGAGCCCGCGGCCTTCCGCGCCCTTCGCCCACGCGGCCGTCTCGTCCGGCGTGCGGTGCGCGGAGAGGATGCGCATCTCGTAGGGGATGCCGAGCGCGTCGAGCAGTTCGGTGCCCGAGGCCAGCGTGTCGAGATCGGTGCGGCTCCCGAGGATGATGCCCACGAGCGGCGCCGGCCGGCTCGCCGGGGACTTCGCGGGGCGCGGCAGCGCGGGGAGCGTGCGCGGCGGCACTTTCGCGATGGGCTTCGACGCCTTCGCGGCCTTCGCCGCTTTCGCCGACTTGGCGGCTCTCGCCGGCGCCGCCTTCTTCTTCGCGGGGGCCTTCTTCGCCGCCTTCTTGGCGGGCTTCTTCTTGGCCGGCGTCATTTCGCGTTCGACCACCAGGCGAAGCTGCGTCCCGCTTGGATCATGTCGTCGTTGGGGTAGAGTTTCCAGACGCCGTCGTAGCGCCGGAGCGTGATGACCTTCACCCCCTGGTCGTTGTCGCCGGGGGGCGAGGGAGCGCGGCGGTAGATCACGTGCGCGACCGAGTCCCCCTCCACGACCTCGCCCACGATCGTGCGCGAGGGGACGACGATGCGCGGGCCGGCCGCTTGGTCCTCGGTCTTGAGGTTCTTGGTGCCGGCCAGCCACGCGGCGAAGAACTGCGCGGGGGTGAGCACCTCGAGCTGCAGGAGGTTGTCGACGCCGGCGAAGTTCTCGAGGAATCGCTTGCTGAAGTTCCCCTGCTGCGATTCGAAGTACTTCTGCACGCACTTCGGCAGCCCGTACGAATCGGGATTCTTCTTCTTCTCCATCCGCTGCCGCTCGTCGTCCTCGGCGTAGAACAGCTGCTTCTGGCGGAACTGATCGAGGAACTGCGGCGAGGCGAGGTCGGCCACGCGGTCCCAATTCCTGGCCGCGAGCGCGCCGAACGCTTCTTCGACGACGGCCTGCGGCGACGCCGGCGCCTGCGCGTCAGCGCGTGGACCGGCGAGCGAGAGGACGAGGGCGAGCGGGGCGAGACGCGACCACATCGGGCGGGTCCGGAAGGGAAGGGGACGTGGGGGCAATAGTATAGCGCGAGGGGCGAGCGCTCGCGAGGGCGCGGCACGACGCACAGCGGGCGCGGGATGATGGAGGCTCCGCTCCCCGTCCGCTAGAGCGGACGCGCGCGGGGCCGCATATTCCATCGGCACTGCGGACCTTCTTCCGGAGGATGGATGCGCGCACTGATCGTGTCGGCACTCATGGCGCTGGTGGCGGGGCAGGCCTCGACGACCATCGCCCCCGAGGAGGCGGTGAAGCACGTCGGCGAGACGGTGATGGTGCAGGGCGTCGTGTCGCACGTGAAGGTCGACCCGAAGGACGGCTCGATCTACGTGGACTTCGGGCCGCCGTTCCCGAACCAGGTGTTCACGGCGTTCATCGCCGCCGCGAACGCGAAGAACTTCCCCAACGCGCCCGGCCTCCTGGGGAAGACCGTGGTCGTGAACGGCACGATCACGCTCTACAAGGGGAAGCCCGAGATCAAGGTCACGAAGGCGCTGCAGCTGCAGATCGTGACCTAGCCTCCCGCGGGGAGGTCGTTCCGCACCGCGCGGCCCACGATGATGGTGATGTTGTCGGTGCCGCCGTCGTCGAGCGCATCCTGCAACAGCTGCTCGCAGACTTGCTTGGCCGACGTCATCGTCGCGAGGCGCTCACGGATCTGCTCGTCGGACACGTGCTTGGTGAGCCCGTCGCTGCACATGAGGTGGGTGTTGCGCCAGTCGGCGCGCAGCCGCTGCACCACCGGCGCGGTCTGGTCGCCGCCGATGGCGCTCGAGAGCACGTTGCGCAGCGGGGAGTCCTTGGCCTGCGACGGGCTCAGCGCCCCCGCGGCCACGAGGTCCTCCGCGTAGGTCTGGTCGCGCGTGAGCTGCATCAGCTCGCCGTCGCGGAACACGTAGTAGCGTGAGTCGCCCACCTGCAGCACGTAGGTCCATGGCCAGATCCCCACGTAGAGCGTGAGCGTGGTGGCGCGCTTGCGCTCGTCGTTGCGCTCCATCTGCCGCGCGAGCACGCGCGCGTGCGAGCGGAGGGCCGCTTCCTGCATCGCTTCGAGGAGCGCGTTCTCGCGGTCGTCGGCAGAGTAGTAGGCGGCCAGGCTCGGGCCGAGGTACTCCGAGACGGCCTCGAGCGCGAGGCGGCTCGCCTCTTCGCCCCCCTCGCTCCCGCCCACGCCGTCGGCGACCATGCCGAGGAAAGCGACGCGCTCGGGGTTCTTGGTGGACTCGACGAGCCCCGGGATGCTGGTGAGCACGACGTCCATGCGCTTGTGCAGCGACGCGAGGAGGAAGTGATCGTTGTTGGTCTTGCGGACCTTGCCCTGGTGCGTGAGACCGTAGACGTCGATCTCATCGTCGCGCGGCTTGCGGTCCGTCGTGATGTCGGGTGACGCCGTGGCGAGTTTGGGCATGGTGCACCGCCGTTCGGGGTCTTTGGAGTATGGAGCGCGCGCGGGCGGTATGCCAGGGCGGGTGGGCGGGGCGTTGCGGCGCCGCCGTGTTTCGATATATTTCGATATATGACGGACGTCGCCCTGATCCGCGCGCTGAAGGCGCTGGCGCACCCGGTGCGGTTCCGGATGGTGCAGGAGATCGCGGCCGCGGGGGAGCTCTCCTGCGGGCAGCTGGGGGAGCGGTTCAAGCTCGCGCAGCCCACGGTGTCGCACCATCTCAAGCTCCTCGCGGACGCGCAGGTGATCCGGGTGCGGCGGGAGGCGCAGCACGGGTTGCTGAGCGTGGACCGGGGGCGGCTCGCGCAGCTGTTGGGGGCGCTCCCGGAGACGCTGGCGCCGGCGCGGCCGCGCGCGCGCCGCGGCGCCCGCGCGAAGGGCGCGGCCCCCTGAGCCCGAGGGTCCCCGAGCGGGGAACTCCGGGGCCAATATATTGATATATTCCTATATGCAAATCTCTCAACACAGGAGCCCTCCCATGCCGCACGCCAATTGGCAGCTCGACACCACCCACTCCAGCATCGCCTTCACCGTCCGCCACCTCATGCTCGCCAAGGTCCGCGGCGAGTTCACCGCCTGGTCCGGCACCCTCGACTTCGACCCCGACCACCCCGAACGCGCCAGCGTCGCCGTCGACATCGACGCCGCCAGCATCGAGACCCGCGTCCCCGACCGCGATGCCCACCTCCGCTCCGCGGACTTCCTCGATGCCGCCAACTTCCCCCGGCTCACCTTCCGCAGCACCCGCGTGGAGCGCACCGCCCCCGGCGCGCTCGCCATCCACGGCGACCTCACGATCCGCGGCGTCACCCGCCCGGTCGTGCTCAAGGCCGAGGTGACGGGACCGGTCAAGGACGCCTGGGGCGGCGTGCGCGCCGGCTTCTCGGCGAGCACCGCGATCGAGCGGAAGGACTTCGGCCTCGTCTGGAACATGGCGCTCGAGGCGGGGGGATTCGCCGTCGGCGACCGCGTGGACATCCACCTCGAAGTCGAAGCCGTACAGCCTGCGACTACAGCGGCCGCGGCGTAACCCTGACTGCATGCTCCCCGTGCCTCCACTACGCTCTTCGGTAGAGGCACGGGGAGCGCAGCGGCGACCGCCGGATGCGCCCGCCGCGCCGATCGCTCGCGGAGGGATCGATGTCTGCCACTCAAGCGTTCCGGAGCTCCGGATTCGCGAAGTTCATCTCGAGCCCTGCCGGCCGCGCGTTGCGCGTCGTGGCGGGGATCATCTTGTTCGCATGGGGACTGCAGCTGGGCGCCAGCGCGGCGGGGATCGCGCTGATGTGCGCGGGCGTCGCCGTCTTCGCGGCCGGCGCCTTCGGGATGTGCTACATCGCCGCGCTGCTCGGCGGGCCGCTCTTCCCGGGACGCACGATCAAGTGATCGCAAGGCCGGACAGGCCGGAGCCCGACTACAATCGACGGCCGAACGAACGATGGTCGACCATCGACGAGGCATGACAACTGATACTGTTGGTTCGGTGCTATGGCCGGTTGGCGCCCGCGGCGCGGCGGCGCCTTTGGCGCCGCACGCGCCATCCGGTGCGTGCCGAGCGAGTGGCGGGCAAGGAACCAACACGATGAGTTGTTATGCCTCATCGATGGTCGACCATCGGCCGTTCGGTCTTATCGTCAGTTGCAGTTGAGGCCCGGCTACCACCGCTCCGTGGGCACATCCTTCGGCAGCGGCTGCGCTCGCAAGTACTCCACGATCTGCCAGATCCCCTCCGGCGGGAGCACCCCTCCGAACGACGGCATCCCCTTCGGGCGCCCGTAGTAGATGGAGCGGAACACCTCGGCGTCGCTCCCGCCGTAGCGCCAGCGGCCGTCGGTCAAGCTCGGTCCCACCCATCCCGTCGCGCCGCCGCCGTGGCAGCCGTCGCAGTTCATCGCCACGAAGAGCTTGCCCCCTTCGCGCGCCGCGTTCGAGTCGTGCGCGACGGGATTCGCCGTCGCCGCGCCGGCGGCGGGACGGATCCCGCCGGCGAAGAAGCGGTCGTCGAGCGACGGCGCGGGGACGTTCGCGCTCGCGGGCGGCTTCGACGGCTCGAACTTCGCGCAGGCGAGCGCGACGGTGAGCGCGAGCGCGGCCACGGGGATCAGGCTCCGCATGCGGCGCCCCTCACTCGAGTCCGAAGATCCACACGAGCCCGCCCTGGCTCGTGTGGCGCGCGAGCTGCGGCGCGAAGTCGGAGGGATCGCGCACGTCGGCGGGATCGTCGGAACGATAGTCGCCGGCCAGGAGGAACCAGTCGCCGCCGATCCCTGCATAGACGGCTATGTATTGTTTGCCATCGGCGCCGAGGAACGAGATGGGGTTCCCGACCACCCCCGATCCCACCTTCACCTTCCAGAGCGGGCGGCCACTCTTCGCATCCACCGCCTTGAACCAGCCGTCGAGCGTGCCGTAGAACGCGACGCCCCCCGCGGTGACGAGACTCCCGCTCCACGCGGGGAATTCCTCGGCCACTTCCCACACCTTCTTCCCCGCGGCGGCGTCCCACGCGATGAACGCGCCCATCTTCCCCCCCGGGCCCGCGTGGTACGGGCTGTTCGCGCCGATGAACGGCGTGCCGCGCAGGTGGTTCGCCTCCGCGGCCTCGTAATCCATGCAGAGATTGTTCGTCGCCGCGTAGAACAGCTTGGTGCGCGGCGAGTACGCGACGCTCGTCGCGGGGGTGCGTCCCCCCTCAAGCGACGGGCAGATGTTCTTCACGTTGCCGCGCGACTTGCCGGTGAGCTTCGTGGAGTCGAACACGGGGCGCCCAGTGGCGAGATCGATCCTCTTCGCCCAATTCTCGAACGCGAACGGCTCGGCCACGAGCACCTCTCCCGTGGCGCGATCGAGCGTGTAGGCGAATCCGTTCTTGTCGAAGTGCACGAGCACCTTGCGCGCGCGCCCCTTGATGGTGAGCTCGGCGAGCACCATGTCGCCCGTCGCGTCGTAATCCCAATTGTCGTGCGGCGTGAACTGGTAGGCCCACACGAGCGCCCCATCGCCGGGATGGCGCGCGAGCACGCTCGCGGTCCACTTGTTGTCGCCGGGGCGCTGCTCGGGATTGTACGGGCCGGGATTCCCCACACCGTAGTACAGGAGGTCGAGCTGGGGATCGTACGACATCCATCCCCACACGGGCGCGCCCCCCGTCATGTACTTCGCGCCGGGCCACGAGGCGGCGCCGAGGTCGGCGCCACGATCGTAGAACGGCTTGAAGACGCCGGGCTTCGCGATCATGTCGGAGTCGGGGCCGAGGTTGTAGCCCACCCACACGACCTTCCCCGTCTTCAGATCGAGCGCGGTCACGCGGCCGCGGATGCCGAACTCCCCTCCCGACACGCCGACGATGACGCGGTCCTTCACGATGAAGAGCGGCGCCGTGATCGTCTCGCCGTCCTGGAGCGACGCGGTGCGCGTCATCCATACCTGTTTGCCGGAGACGGCATCGACCGCGACGGTGTTCCCGTCGATGAGATTGTACACGATCTTGCCGTCCGCGTACGACGGCCCGCGATTGATCCCATCGCAGCACGCGACGCCGAGCGAATTGGGATCCACCGGCGGGCGGTACTTGAAGCGGAGCGGGTAGCCCTCCTTGGTGAGATCGAACGCGTAGAGCACGTCGGGATACGGCGTGACCACGTACATCGTGTTGTGCACCACGAGGGGCGCTCCCTCGTGGCCGCCGAGCACGCCGGTGGAGAAGGTCCACACCGAGTGCAGGCGGCCCGCGTTGTCGGGGGTGATCTGCGCGAGCGAGCTGAAGTTGTTCGCCGCGTAATCGTGCCCCGGCATCGTCCAGTCGCCGTCGGCGTGCTGCGCGAGCGAACCGGCGGCGAAGAGCATCGTCGCCGCCGCCGTTGTGCCGAGCCGGGTCGCGGCTCGGCGGATCACTTCTTGTACGCGTCGTAGCTGAACTTCTGCCCTCCCACGCTCGCCTCGAACATCAATCCCCCTTTCGCCATCGTGAAGACGGCCACGCCATCGCGGTACTTGGCGTTCGCGGACGCGCCCGCTTTGACGGCCACCGCGCTCACCTGCGCCGAGAATTCGAATTGCTGCTTCTTGAACGCGTCGAGCGTGGTGGCGTTCTCGAAGAAGACGATCTCCGAGTACTCCTGTCCGCCCAGCTGGAGTCCGATGGTGACCTGGGTCATGGCCGTCTTCCCGAGCGCGTTCCCGCCCACGAGGAGCTCGCCGTCGCCGTGCGCGCCGCCGATGCCGATCGCCCCCTTCGCGATGGACGGGAAGACGGCGTAGCCCGCGGCGCCGTCGAAGAACTGGCGCAGTCCCGGATCCGTCTCCTTGAACGCCGCGATCGTGGAGAGGACGTCGTGGTGCAGGTCATCCGCGCCCACGGCGCGCGGCGAGAGCGCCGCGGCCGTGAGTGCGAGTGCGATGATGCCGAGCGAGCGGGCGAACCTCATGTGTCACCTCACATGCCGGCGAGATCTCCGACCACCGCCGAGAGGGCCTTCACCTTCGCGCCATCCTTCGCGGCGGCGGCGTCCGTCGCGAGCTGCGTCGAGAGCTGGGTCAAGAGCGTCTTCTTCTCGTCGCCCGTCTTGCTCTGCGCCGTGGCGAGCGTCTCGCGCGCGTGCTTGATCGCCTCCGACGAGAGCCCGCCGTTCCGCGCGAGTTGATCGAGGTACGCGCCGGCCAGCGCGTACGTGGACGGCCACACGATCTTGGGCTGCGACTGCACGTTCAGGAACGGGAGCTTCACGCTCTTCGCGGCATCGATCTCGTTCTGCGTGATGTTCGCGTTGGGCGTGAGCTCGAAGATGTCCAGTCCGCGCGCGATCTCGGAGCTCACGATCACGCCGTTGTACCAGTACGCGGACCACGAGCCCCCGCCGCGCCGGCCGGTGGTGTCCACCGGGCCGCGGTCGAAGAACGCGATCTCGCGCGGGTGCGCCGCGTCGGTGAAGTCGAACACCGACACCCCTCCCTGGTACCACGCCTGCACCATGATGTCGCGCCCCGGCACGGGGATGAGCGAGCCGTTGTGCGCCACGCAATTCTCCCACTTGGTCTGCGGGGCGAGCATCTTGTAGTAGTTCTGGAAGTGCATCGTGTCGCGCACGAGCGTGAACACCGCGTCGGCGCCCCACTCGGGGCGGTCGAACGAACGGCACTTGGGCTGGCCGCCGCCCCCCCATTCATCGGTGAAGATGAGCTTCGTGCCATCGTTGTTGAACGTGGCCGAATGCCAGTACGAGAAGTTGGAGTCGCTCACCGCGCCGATGCGCGTGGGGTGCGCGACGTCGCGGATGTCCAACAGGAGGCCGTAGCCCTCGCACGCGCCGCCGGCGAGTCCGATCGCCGGGTACACCGTGATGTCGTGACACTGGTCGGGTCCCGTGCGCACGAGGCCCGGCGTGATCCCGAAGCGCTTGTTCACGATCTCCTGGACGTTCGCGCGCAGCGCCGCGGAATCCGCCGCGCTCGGCGTGCCGGTGCCGCCATGCGACTTCATGATCGAGTCGAGCATCGGCGCGGTGAACTGGTTCGGGAGCACGCGCTTGGTGCCGAAGAGCTCGATCACGAAGCCCCCCGCCTTGGTCGCGGAGTCCACGCGGCGCGCGTTCTCGGCGACATCCTGCGGCGCCTCCGCGTGCGACTTGACCGCGGCGAGGTCGTTGAAGATGCGCGGCGACGAGACGATCGCCGCCTGCTCCGGATGCGCGAGCGGGACCTTGATCACCTCGATGCGGAAGTGCGCGGAGTTCGGGTCCTGGCTCGGCGCCAGGTTGGAGCAGCCGGCCAGCTCGTTCGGCGAGCGCACCCCGGCGGAGCCGGAGATGTAGACGTACACGTTGTCCGGATCCTTCAGGTCCGGCACCACCGTGTGCGTGTGCGAGCCCCGGCACGTCTGCACGTTGGCGATGTACTTGGGCGCGGTGATGTCGGTGATGTCGAAGATGCGCAGGCCGCGGAGCCGCTCGTGGCTCACGGAGTCCTTCACGCCCTGGGCGCCGCAGTCGAGGCGGCCGCTCGTCCCTTCGCCCGAGACGAACAGGAGGTTCTTGTACACCGACACGTCGCTCTGCGACGCGGGGCAGAGGAACGCGGTCTTGAGCGTGGGCTTCGAGGGATCGGTGATGTCCCACACCTGGAAGCCGTCGTAGCTCCCCTGGATGGCGTACTGGCCCCAGAAGGCGAGGTCGGAGTTCGTGATCCCCTCGAAGCCCTGCGTGGGCTTCGTGGTGGAGACGAGCTTCATGTTCCAGGAGGCCATCCCGGCGTCGTACACGCCGGGGGAGAGGCCGACGCGCGGATCGGGCTTCGGGGCGGCCTCGAACTCGGCGGTCTTCGCGCCCGTGGCGCAGGCGGCGAGGGACATGGCGGCGGCGATCAGCGTGAGGCGACGGATCGAATGCATGGGGGTGAGGGAGTGAGTGGTGGGGCGAGGTGCCGCGGCGATCACGCCGGCGGCGGACCGATCTCGATGGCAGCGAGCATCCGCTGCATGCGCGCAATCTCGGTGGTCTGATCGGCGTAGATGTCGGTCGCGAACTTGTAGACCGTCTCGTCCTCGCCGCTGCCCACGGCGAAGAGGTCGTTCACCATCTTCACGGCGCCTTCGTGGTGCTGGATCATGTACGTGAGGAAGAGCTCATCGAACTGCTCGCCGCGCGCGGCGTCGAGCTTCGCGAGCTGCTCGTCGGTGAGCATCCCGGGCATCATCGCCTTGGGATCCATCGACGGCATCATCGCATGCCCGGCGGAGAGGTCGACCGTGGCCTGCCCGCGCTGCTTGAGCCAGAGCTGGAACGTGTTGATCTCATCGGTCTGCGCGACCACGATGCGGTCGCAGAGGTTCTTCACCTGCGCGCTCGCGCCGTGCGACGGCGCCCAGCCCGCGATGAGCACGGCTTGGGCGTGGTGGTGGATCATCCCCTGGATGAAGGAGACGTCGGCGGCGGTGTAGGTCGCCTTGCCGGGAGCGGGGGCGAGCATCCCCTGCGCGGCAGCGGCCGCGGGGAGAGCGATGGCGATGCACATGGCAGCTCGCGCGATGGAGATCGGGCGCATGGCGTGATGCTCTGGCAGTGGTTGGGCGGCGCGGGTTTGGAGGACGAAGCACGCCGAGGGGCGGACCTCCATTCTACGCGCGTGCGCGGCGGCGCGTTAGTCCGGGGGGTGGGACGGACCGGCGGGGCCACCCATGGAGGCGACCCCGCCGTGACGGTCCGTGCAGGCCGCTCAGTACTTCTTGAACGTGAACTTCTGCCCGCCCACGCTGGCTTCGGCCATCAGCCCTTCCTTGGGATCGCTGAAGATCGCGATGCCTTCCTTGTACTTCGCGTCCTTGGCCGCGCCGGACTTGAGCGCCACCGCGGACGTCTGCGCGGCGAAACTGGTCTCGCCCTTCTTGAACGCGTCGAGCGCCGCCTTCGACTCGAAGAAGATGATCTCCGAGTAGGTCTGGCCGCCGAGCGCCACGCCGGCGGTGACCTGCGTCATCGTGACCTTGCCGATCGCGTCGCCGTTCTCGATGAGCTCGCCGGTGCCGTACGCCCCGCCCACGCCGACGGCGCCTTTGCCGACGGTCGGGAGCACCGCGTACGCCACCGATTTGTCGAAGAACCGAGCGATCTCCGGATCTTCTCTCCGGAAGTGCGCGACGGTGTTGAGCACATCCTGGTGCACGTCGTGATCCCGGACGACGGCCGCCTTGGGCGCGAAGAACTGCGCGCCCACGAGGGCGAGCACGATCGCGCTCTTGCTGGGACTGAGCATGATCCACCTCGGCTTGTATGGGTCGACTCCACCGGGGCGCGCGTTCCGCGCCGGCGGATCGGGTTGTCACCTCCAACGGTAATGGTCTCGTGCGGCGGGACGAGGGGGCGGACGAAGCTCAGTGGTCAGACCTCACAAACCGCGCGCGGACGGCGCGCGCCCGGCGATGTCAGGGGCGCAGCTCCGCGATGCGCCGCTCGAGCGCGACCTCGGCGAGGAGACTCTCGCGGTCGCGGAAGATCGTGGCCACGGCGAGCGTCCGGCCGGTGAGCTTGAAGGTGATGGTGCAGTCCTTCCGCTCGGGCTCGCCGTCGATCTCGATCGCGTCCCATCGCTCGGCGTGGCCCACGTAGGCGAGCGTCATGTCGTAATGCTCGCTCCAGAAGAACGGGACGGCATCGAAGCGTTCGCGCCGTCCGAGCAGGTTGAGCGCGGCGGTGCGCCCTTGGCGCGCCGCCACTACCCAATGCTCCACGCGGATCCGCTCGCCGGTGAGCGCGTCGGGCCAGCGCGCGATGTCGCCGGCGGCGAACACGCCGGCCGCGCTGGTCTCGAGGAATTCGTTCACGGTCACGCCGCGGTCCGTGGCGAGTCCCGCCTGCTCGGCGAGCGCGATGGACGGCCGCACGCCCACGCCGAGCACCACGAGGTCGGCGGCGAGCGACTCGCCCGAGGCGAGGGTGACTCGCTCCGCGTCGATCGCGGCGGCGGTGGCGCCGAGGTGGAAGCGCACGCCGTGTTCCTCGTGGAGCTTCTGGATAGCCTTACCCACATCGGCGCCGAGGATGCGCTCCATCGGGACCGGCTCGGGGGCGACCACGTGCACGTCGAGCCCGCGCGCGCGGAGCGACGCCGCCACTTCGAGCCCGATGAAACTCGCGCCGATCACCACGGCGCGGCGCGACTCGAGCGCGCGCTTGATGATGGCGCGGCTGTCGGCGACGGTGCGCAGGTAACGCACGTGCGGGAGATCGCCGCCGGGGAGGGGGAGATGCACGGGGTCGGCGCCGGTGGCGAGTAGCAATGCGTCGTAGCCAAGCGTGCGGCCGTTGGCGAGCTGCAGCGTGCGCTCGGCGGGCGAGATCGCGGCCACGCGCGCATCGAGGCGGAGATCGATCTCGTGCCGCGAGTAGAAGCGGCGCGAGCGGAGGGGGATCCAGCTCGCAGGGGCGGCGCCGGCGAGGAAGCTCTTCGAGAGATTGGGGCGGTCGCAGGGGATCGCCGCATCGGCGCTGAGCATCGTGATGCGGCCGGCGTAGCCTTCGTGGCGGAGTGTCTCGGCCGCGAAGTTGCCCGCGCATCCGCCGCCGATGATCACGATGGACTTGGGCGTCTTGGCGGCGGCCGGCGCGCCGGGCGGGCGTGGCTTCGCGCGCTTCACGGGGCGGCCGACGAACGCTTTGCCGTCGCGCTGGCTCACCTCCCAGCAGGCCACCGGCTTGAACGCCGGAGCGCGGAGCGGCTCGCCGGTGCGGAGGCTGAAGCACGCGTGGTGCCATGGGCAACGGATCGTGTCGCCCACCACGAGCCCCTCGGCAAGGGGGCCGCCGTAATGCGCGCAGGTGGAGCCGACGGCGAAGAGCTCCGCACCCTGGCGCGCGATGAGGGCGGGTACGCCGTGCGCGTGGCCGGCGAACACGCCGCCGTCGGGGATGTCGGCGAGTGGGACGCCCTTCGTGAGATCGGGGCCCTTGGGCTTGGCTGGCGCACTCATCGCAGTATCGAGCGCAGCGCGAGCTGCTCAGCGCAGGCGCTCAAGTATCAGCACGGCGATCGGCAGGAAACCGAGGAACCCCAGGTAGGCGAGGCGCCGGTATCCGGGAACGTCCCACACCGCGAACGCTCCGAACGCGCCGAATCCGGCGTAGATGGGATGCCAGAATCCCAGGAGCCCGAGGATTCCGAGGAGCGCGACCGAGCTCGGGAACGAGAACTTCTTCGTGGATGCGTCCATCGGGTCCTCCAGGGCCTCCACAGGAAGTTAGGCAGGCGCTGAGCCTTCAGTCGCCCTGTCGCTGTTCCAGCTTGATGCCGGCGATGCGCCACGCGGCGCCCTCGCCCTCGAAGGTGACTATATGGATCTTCTCGACCGCGACCTGCAAGCGATCTCCATCCCTCGTGAATCGCAATCCCGAGTATCCGGGATACGGGATGCCACAGATCAACCCTAATTAGGCGACGGCAAGATAAGAGCGGCCCTTCCTTGCCACGATCTCCGCGCGCAACTGCGACCGCGTGGCGAGCCACACGGAGTCGGCCTCGTTCACGTCGCTGAATCGAACGCCGTGAGAACTGATCCGCTTCATGACCGAGTCGGCATTCCAGTGTCCGACCAACTTCTCGTCGAAGGCGCCGAGGTCCGCGCCCTTGCTGTTCCCCGACACGAGGAAGGCGAAGATCGCGCGCACCTGCGCCGAGTCTGCGGCCGTGATCGGGGGCCCCTCCTGCGCGCGGATGCGGGTCGGCGCGCATACGATCGCGAGGAGCATTGCGGCGTGCCGGAGCGTCATGGGTCCGATGGAGGGCGATGGAGGATCAGGGTGCAATGGATTTCGGGGCACCACTCATCTTCTTCAGGAAAGAGTGCCCCGCGTCGCGCCCACGCACAAGACGGCGGAAACGGCAGCCCAGAGCGACCTGCGCCGAGGGATGCCGTTTCTCGCGGCCGCCGCGCGGAAGCGATTGGAGCACGCCGCAACGACGAAGGCCGCCTCATGCTCGAGGCGGCCTTCGTCCTGTTTCTCGTTGCTGCTACTGCTGGCCGCCGTTGCCAGGTAGGTAGAAGGAGCCGTGCGCGATGATCGGACCCGTCGCGGCGAACCCGACGTCGACGTAGAACGACACCGACCTCACGTTGGTGGCCACGTAGAGCGTCATCGATGTCACGTTCATGCCAGTTGGCCCTTGCTGACGACTCGGACTGCAGCCGCTCGTCGTGCAGACCGTGTAGGTCCAGTTGTAGTACAGATTGCCGCCTTGCGGCGGGCTCGCCGTCACGGTCGCGTTCGTCCCGCTCGCGGACGATGGCCCGCTCATCCCCACGGACATCGACAGGTAGGAGTAGCTGGCGAGGAGGTTCGGCACGTCGAGCGGGTTGCAATGGATCGAAGCGCAGTTCAAGAGCCCTTGCTTGGCGTTCGCGATGAGCGCCGCTTTAACCTGGCGGGGTGTGGCGGCGGGATGCAGTTGGAGATAGAGCGCAGCGAGTCCGGTGACGAAGGGCGCCGACAACGAGGTGCCGTCGTGGATCGCGTTCGCCGACGAAGATTCGTCGCTCGCGGCGAGAATGGTCTTCCCGGGCGCGTATAGGGTGACACACCTGCCCCAGTTCGAGCCTCCCCCGGTGAATCCGGCACGTGTGAGCGTGGAATCGTTCGCCCCAACGGTGATCGCGTCGTGGAAGATCCCGTATGAGGCGTCCGCCGGACTCTGCGTGCAGGCGTCCAAGTTGTCGTTTCCCGCCGAGATGACCACGCTGATTCCGGCTTGCGTGAGCTGACTCACGACGATGTCGACTCCGGAGTCCTTTCCGAACGGGGGAGGGCAGACCTGATCCTCGGGCTCGGTCAGCAGCGGGGGCTGATTGTCGGGAAGGCACTTGCCGGGATTGGAGCTGGATGTGCCGAAACTCAGGTTCGCGACCGCCGGAAGCTGCGCGTGGTGCAGCACCCATCGAAGTCCTGTCAGCGTCACATGGACAGGTTGGCCCCGATTGTCGCAGCCGAACACGATCACGGAATGAAGCGTGGCTCCCTTCGCGACGCCGTCGTTGACGCCGCCTGCGAGCGACGCGACCGCGGTGCCATGGTGAAAGCCTGCATCAGGACAGCTGGCGGCGGCTGTCCCTGGAACCGCGGAGGTGTCCTCTACCACGCGCGGCGCAAGCTCGGCGTGCGACGAGTTCAGCGGTCCGTCTACGACGTAGATGTTCACTCCGGACCCCGTCTCGGAGTATGCGAACCACCCATCCCTCGGATACCCGAGCAGATCAAGCCCCCATTGGGCGGCCTGGCTGGTCACCTCACCAGTCACGGTCGCCGGGTAGATCAGGCGATTCGGTTCGACGATCTCGACGCGCGGATCATTCCGGAGCTGGCGCGCTTGGTCCGCCGTGAGATCCGCCGTGAACAGGTGTGCGTCCTCCGCCAGTCGCTTCGACTCGAGTCCCAGCGGCTTCAGCATGTCCGCCGCGACGTCGCGCGTGCCGCGCTTCACCGCCGCGTCCGTCTCTCGCAGCAGCACGACGTACGAGCCTTCGTCCTGCTGTTGCAGGCTCGGTCCGGATGGCGCCGCCGCGGTACCGGTTGGAGACTCTGAGCACCCGATGGCTGCCGCGAGGATGCTTGCTGCCACGAGGCGACACAAGTTCGTCTGCATGTGGCCCTGCGCTGGTTGGAGGTCTCGCTGATATACCAGCCGCCTGAAGACAGCGCAACGAGACATTCCTGAGAGCGACCGGCCCGTATGATGCTCCGCGGACCATTACTGATCATTCCAGGGGCGGCCGAAGTCGCAACTTAGGCCTCGCTCGGAGAATGAACGGTCAGGGCGTTGACGGGACGCGGCGGCCGCCCCATCTACGACACCGATCGCGACCGAGATCGTCGTGCTCGCCGTGCTGTTCTTCGCGCACCAGTCGACGTCGCTCGGCGTGCTGGCCGGGTCGACGATCGCGATGGTGCTGATGGTGATGCTCCTGCCGCCGGCGTTCCGGACGTTCTCGCGCGCCATCCTGCCGTACGCGCCGAACACCGAATTCGCGTTCCTCGTGATCGTGGCGCTGCTCTGCGCGTCGGTGACGGAGCGGCTCGGTGTCTACTATCTCGTGGGCGCGTTCGTGGTGGGGCTCACGGAACAGCGGCTCCGGAAGCTGCAGCTGGCGCTCGCGACGGAGAAGCTCCTGCGCGCCGTGGAGATGTTCGCTTCGTTCTTCATCCCCTTCTATTTCTTCGAGACGGGGCTGTCGCTGCGCGCGGAGAACTTCTCGCTGCCCGCCGTGGAGTTGGCGGCCATCTTCCTCGTCGCGGCGCTGCCGGCGCGCGTGCTCGGCGTGGCGCTGCACCGGCGGCTCGCGCTCGGCGAGTCGTTCCGCGCCGCGGCTCGTTTCGGCACATCGCTCCTGCCGACGCTGGTATTCACCATGGTTCTCGCTGAGATCCTGCGGGAGCGCTTCGCCGCCGCCCCGGCGTTGGTCAGTGCGCTCATCATCTACGCGCTCGCGGACACGCTGATACCGGGCCTTCTCCTTCGCTCCCCGGTGCCCGACTATGACAGCCCGCGGCTCTCCAGGCCTACGGAGGTGGTCTGACGCGGTCGCGGTCCGATCCAGGAGCTGGAACGACGAAGGCCGCTCCCGGAGGAGCGGCCTAAGTCGTTCTCTATCTAGAGCTCCCGAGGAGGGACTCGAACCCCCGACCCGGTGATTAACAGTCACCTGCTCTACCACCTGAGCTACTCGGGAATGCTGAAGGGAAGTCTAGCCGCGCCGCGAACCTTTATCAAGAAACGCGCGTCTCCGCGACGCGCTTGAGCGGCGCGGCGGTGAGAGGACGGACGTCGAGCAACGGACGCAACCACTCTCCCGTGTGCGAGCCCTTCGAGCGTACGATCTCGGTGGGCGGGCCCATCGCCACGAGCCGCCCGCCATCCGCCCCCGCGTCGGGGCCCAAGTCGATGATCCAGTCCGCCAGTTTGATCACGTCCAGGTTGTGCTCGATCACCACGAGCGTGTTGCCGTTGTCGATGAGCCGCTCGAACACCCGTGCGAGCTTCTTGATGTCGTCCAAGTGCAGGCCGGTGGTGGGCTCGTCCAGGATGTAGAGCTTGCGCCCGCGCGTGCGCCCCGCGAACGCGAGCTCGCGCGCGATCTTGAGCCGCTGGCTCTCTCCGCCGCTCAGCGTCGGCGCCGGCTGCCCCAGCCGCAGGTACCCGAGCCCCACCTGCGTGAGCTGCCAGAGCGCCTGGCCGAGCTTCTCCTCGCGCGGGAAGAACCGGATGGCCTCGTCCACGGTCATCTGCAGCACGTCGTGGATGTTCTTCCCCTGCACGGTCACCTCGAGCACGCCCGGCTTGAAGCGCTTCCCGCCGCACTCGTCGCACGGCACGAACACGTCCGCCATGAAGACCATCTCGATCTGGATCTGTCCCGCCCCTTCGCATGTTTCGCATCGCCCGCCGCGCACGTTGAAGCTGAACGTGCCCGCGGTGAAGCGCTTCTGCCTTGCCAACGGCTGCGCGGCGAAGATGCGGCGCACCTCGTCCCAGGCCTTCACGTACGTCACGGGATTCGAGCGTGGGCTCTTGCCGATCGGCGTCTGGTCCACGAGCACCACGTCCTCCAGCGTCTCCCAACCGGAGATTGCGTCGAACGCGCCGATGATCTCGCCGAGGTGCTGCTTGGCGCTCGTGTCGCCTTGCAACCGCGTCTCGAGCGCGCGGAACAGCACGTCGTGCACCAGCGTGCTCTTCCCGCTCCCGCTCACCCCGGTCACCACGGTGAGCGCATTCAGCGGGATGCGCACGGTCACGTCGCGCAGATTGTGCTCGCGTGCGCCGGACAACGTGATCCACGCGCGCGGCGGCGTGGGCTTGGGCTCCGGCACGGGGATGGACATCTGCCCGGTGAGGTACTTGCCCGTGAGCGGGCTCTCGCTCGCGCGCGCGATCGGGCCGCTGAACATCACGCGCCCACCGTGCTCACCGCTCCCGGGGCCAAGCTCCACCATGTAGTCGGCGCTGCGGATCGCCTCGAGGTCGTGCTCCACCACGATCACGGTGTTCCCTTCGTCGCGCAGCCGCGCGAGGAGAGCCAGGAGCCGTCCCACGTCGCGCGGGTGCAGCCCGATGCTCGGCTCGTCGAGCACGTAGAGCGCATCCACCAAGTGCGCGCCGAGCGAGTTCGCGAGCGCGATGCGCTGCGCCTCGCCGCCGGACAGCGTGCGCGTGGCGCGGTCCAGGGAGAGATAGCCGAGCCCGACGTCCACCAGGAAGCGCGTGCGGGCGCGCGCCTCCCGCAGGATGTGCGCGGCCACCTGCGCATCGAAGTCCGAGAGCTCGAGACGATCGATCCAGTCGGCCATCTCGCGCACGGGGAGCGCGCTCACGGCGGCGATCGTGCGGCCATCCACGCGCACGTTCAGCGCCTCGGGGCGCAGGCGTGCGCCGCCGCACGCGGGGCAGGTGCGCGCGGTCTGGTATTGGCGCAAGAAGATGCGGATGTACTGCTTGTACTTCTTGGGGGCGAGGTCGGCGAAGAACGGAAGGATCCCCTTGAAGCCGCGCGCGCGGGTGTTGAAGAGCTGGTCGCGCTGCCACGGGGAGAGCTCGCGCCACGGCACGTCGAAGGGGATGCCGTTCCGTTTCGCGAACTCGGCGAGCGCGCGCCGCTTGTTGTCGTAGCGCGGCTTGGTCCACGGATCGAGCGCTCCTTCTGCCAGGGAGCGCTCCGGGTGCGGCACGATCAGCGCTTCATCGTACTCGAGCGTGGCGCCGAACCCGTTGCAGGTGGGGCAGGCGCCGCGCGGATTGTTGAACGAGAAGAGCTGCGGCGAGGGCGTGGGCGCGGCGCCGTGCCCCTCGGGGCACTCGAAGCGGGTGGTGAATCTCCAAGTGCCAACAGCGCGTTTGGTCGTTGGCGTTTGGGGGGGGATCACGGCGCCGTCCGTGAACAGCGCGATGCATTCGCCGTCCCCTTCGGCGAAGGCGGTGGTGAGCGCGTCGGCGAGGCGGCGCGCGAGCGAGGCGTCGGGGGCCTCGGGGATCGCGAGGCGGTCCACCACGATGGCGAGATCGCGCACGGCGGCGAGGTCGTCCGCGTCGCCCAGCTCATCGAGATGCCGCATCGTGCCGTCGGCGATCACGCGGATGAACCCCTGCGCGCGCAGCCCCTCGACGATCTGCGCATGCGTCGCCTCCGCGCTCCGGCGCAGCGGGAAGGCGATGGCGAAGCGCGTGCCCGCGGGGAGCGCGAGGAGCTGGTCGGTGGCGGTGCTCACGGAATCGGGGCGCATCTCGCGCCCGCACACTCCACAGTGCGTGTGTCCGATGCGCGCCCACATGAGGCGCAGGAAATCGTAGATCTCCGTGGCGGTGCCCACGGTGGAGCGCGAGGTGCGCGTCGGATTCTTCTGCTCGATGGCCACGGCGGGCGACAGGCCGTCGATGAAGTCCACGCTCGGCTTCTCCATCCGCTCCAGGAACTGCCGAGCGTACGCCGAAAGGGACTCCACGTAGCGCCGCTGCCCCTCGGCGTAGATGGTGTCGAAGGCGAGGGAGCTCTTGCCCGAGCCGGAGGGGCCGGTGATGACCGTGATCGCGCGGCGCGGGATCTCCAGGTCGAACCCCTGGAGGTTGTGCTGGCGAGCGCCGCGCACCACGAGATGGGACTTCATGCTCGCAAGATAACCCGCCCCGAACGCTCCTTGCCGACCCGAACGCCGGGAAATAGTTTCGGATTGCGACGCGCGCCGTAGGGCGCGCGCGTTCACGCGTGCGGGGAAGCGATGCCGTATATCCAGCTCGAAGGACAGCAATTCCCGCTCGTGGCCGGCGACAATGCCGTCGGCTCCGGCGCGAGCGCGCAGATCCGGCTCGCGGGCGGCGGCGTGGAAGATGTGTCCGCCGTGCTCGTGGTCGGACTGGATGGCGGCACGGTGGTGCGCCGCGGCGGGCAGCAGGGGGTGAAGGTGAACGGCGTCGCGCTGGGCGCGGAGCCGTCGCCCCTCCTCCACGGCGACCGCATCGAGATCGGCGGCCGAGAGTTGTTCTTCGGCGACGACCGCAAAGGCGGCAACACGCAGTACGTGCCCAACGTGAAGCTCCCGCTACCGGGAGCTTCTTCGAAAGCGACGCCGAGCAAGCCGACGGCGGCCACGGGGGGCCGGCTGATCTCGCTGGTGGATGGGCGTGAGTATCCGATCCCGGTGGCGGGACTGGTGATCGGCCGCGATCCGACGTGCGACGTGGTGGTGAGCTCCACCGACGTATCGCGCAAGCACGCCGTGATCGCGGCGGGCCCCGACGGATACGTGATCACCGACACGAGCACGAACGGCGTGCTCGTGAACGGCGCGCGCATCACCGCGCCGGTGCGGCTCGGCAAAGGGGACGTGATCGTGATCGGGACGGACGAGTTCCGCTTCTCGGCGGACGTGCCGGCCCCCGCGAGCGTGCCTGCCGCCGCGGCGGCGCCCGCGGCCGCTTCGGGAGGCACGGCGCGTCCCGTGCTCGCGACGATCGAGGTCACGAGCTCGGGGCTGCTCAACGGCAAGACGTTCCAGGTGCACTCGCCGCTCACGCACATCGGCCGCGGCGCGCACAACGACATCGTGCTCGCCGACGAGAGCATCTCCGATTCGCACGCGAAGCTGCAGAAGCGCGAGGCGGGATGGTTCGTGGTCGACATGGATTCGACGAACGGCACGTACGTGGGGGGCAAGCGCATCAAGGGAGAGCAGATGCTGCAGGGGGCCCCCGACCTGCGGCTGGGAGGGATCAAGTTCATCTTCCGTCCCTCCGACGGGGCGGAGGTCTCTGGCGCGGGCTCGACGCGTGCGATCGCGTCGATCAAGCCCGCGGACGCCGCGAAGCAGCGGTCGACGATGAAGCAGCCTCCGGGGAAGACGCCGCCGCAGTCGCAGACGCCCGCCAAGTCGCAGACGCCGGCCAAGAGCAGCGCCGTGGAGACTCCCAAGGCCGGAGCGAAGCCGGCGGAGCGACCCAGTGAGAAGACGGCTCCGAAGCCCGCCACCGCGAGCAAGGGGATGCCGATCGCGGTGTGGATCCTCGGCGTGATCGCGCTCGGCGCGCTCGCTCTCTATCTGCTGACTTCGCGCTAGTGCAGATCGAAGTCGGGAAGGCCACCAACGTCGGCATGATCCGGCCCGGGAACGAGGACGCGTTCTACACCGACCCGGCGGACGGGCTGTTCATCGTGGCGGATGGCATGGGCGGGCACGCGGCGGGGGAGATCGCGAGCGAGATGGCGGTCACGATCCTCGCGCGCGAGCTGAAGGTGGTGGAGACCATCGACGACGGCGTGGTGGTGCTGGTGAACCGAGCGTTGAAGCAGGCGAACGCCGAGATCTTCCAGCGCACGCTCAGCGAAGTGGACAAGCAAGGGATGGGGACGACCGCGTCGCTCCTGATCCTGCGCGACGGGAAGTATCTCATCGGCCAAGTGGGGGACTCGCGCGTGTACTTGCTGCGCGAGGGGACGCTCACGCAGCTCACGAAGGACCACTCGTACGTGCAGGAGCAGGTGGACGCGGGGTTCCTCACGCCGGAGCAGGCGCGCTACCATCCGTACTCGAACGTGATCACGCGCTGCGTGGGCGCGAGCGCGGACGTGGAGCCCGACACCTACTCCGGCGAAGTGCGCGCCGGCGACGTGTTCCTCGTGGCGAGCGACGGGCTCACGGGGATGGTGGACGACCGGCGCCTGCAGCAGCTGCTGCAGAACAAGGTGGCGTCCGCGCAGCGTGTGGTGGACACGCTCATCGCGGAGGCGAACGGCCGCGGCGGCCTCGACAACATCACGGCGATCGTGGTGCGCGTGATGGGAGTCGGATCGGACAAGGAGATCACGCAGGAGACGGATTCGGTTTCCGCGTGAGATCGAGAACTACAGTGCGCAGGACCGGAGAGAACTGAAGTACTAGAACGAAGTTGGCGCGTAGAACTACACGCTCACTGCGCACTATTACTTCTTCTCTCTCCGGTCCTGCGCACTGCCGTGACGTTGCTAGAGATATCGCGCTACCGCCATCAGCGCGACCGCGACGATCACCAGCCCGGCCGCGACGCGGCCCGCGAAAGCGAGGCGCCCGAGGTGCCGCTTGCACTCGGCGTCGATCTTGTCGCGCTCGGCGCCAGGGGCCGTCTGCGCGAGCTGCGGCATGAGCACCGCGAGGCGCGCGGCGGCGGGACGCGCGAACGCGCTCCCGAATGCCGCGGCGATGATCGCGAGACCCGCGCCCGTTTGGAGCGCGATCGCCATCTTGCTCGAAAGGAACCCGGAGGTGAACCAATTCGAATCGATCCCGAGGAGGAGGATCCCCGAGACGATCGTCAGCGCGGCGGCGATCATGGTCCAGACGCTGAATTTGCGCTTCTGCAGCTGCGCCATGAACGGGCCCCCGGCAGGCCCCGCCGCGCGAACACTCGGCTCGAGGAAGATGGCCACGAACGCGATCGCGCCCATCCAGTAGGCGCCGAAGAGGATGTGGATCAGGCGGAGGAGGAGAATCATCTTGGGGGGGGTGGGTGGAGGGAGTTCGAACTGCGGTGCGCAGGATCGGAGAGAACAGAAGTACTGGTTCCGAGTTGGACCGTAGAACTACACGCTCACTGCGCCCTACGACCTCCGTTCTCTCCGGTCCTACGCACTGCCCTTCACGTGAGCCCGATGCGCCTCACGAGATCCGCGAATCTGGGGTCGCTGCGGAGCGGAAGGTATCCGGGGTCGATGTGCAGATAGATGAGGCCAGCCGAGTGCGACTGGAACGCGCGCTCGAGTGAGGAGAAGGCGCGGTCGAGGTCGCCGGTGGCGGCGTATCCCATCGCGATGATCTCGGCGCGCATGTAGCGCTGCTTCGATTCCTCCTCGAGGCGCTCGAGGATCGCGTCGGCCTCGTCGCGCTGGCCGAGGGCGGCGAGGGCGCGCACGATCATCGCGTCCCACGAGCGCACGGACTTCTCGAGCGCCTGCGCCTTGCGGTACCACGAGAGCGCCTTCTCGGCGTCGCCCATCGCGAGGTACGCGGAGCCGATGTAGTGGCGCGCGCGGTGGCAGAGCTCATCCATCTCGATGGTCTTCATGCCGAGCGCGATCGTGGCGTCGTAGTCCCCCGAGTAGAGCAGGTAGCGGGTGAGCCACTCGCTGTAGTGCACGGAGAGCGGGTCGAGCTGCAGCGCTCGGGTCATGGTGTCGATGCCGTCGCGCAGGCGGCCCACGGCGGGGAGGGCGCTCCCGTGCACGTAATGCGCCTCCGCGTAGTTGGGGCTCAGCTCGACGGCGCGCGCGAGCGTCTTCACCGCGCCGGCGAAGTCCCACTCGTGCCAGCAGAGCACCTTGCCGAGCGAGGTGAGCGCCTCGGCCTGGTCGGGATCGCGCTGGAGCGCGCGCTCGGCGGCGGCCTTGGCGCGCGGGTAGGCATCGTCGGGGGCCACCCAGTCATCGGCGAGGTTGCACCAGGCGTCGGCGATGCCCGCGTAGGCCTTCGCGAAGCCCGGGTCCTGCAGGAGCGCGTGCTGATAGAGGTCGAGGCTCTTGTGCAGCGCGCTCTCGGTGAGCTTCGCGAAGAAGAAGCGCCCCTTCAGGTAGAGCGTGTACGCCTCGAGGTTCTTCGTGGGCGCGGCGGCGGGGGCGGCGTCGGCGGCGAGGCGGAGCTTGAGCGCGTCCACGATGGCGCGCGAGATCTCGTCCTGCACCGCGAACACATCTTCGAGCTGGCGGTCGTAGGTCTCGTTCCACATGCAGTAGCCGCTCTCGACGTTGATGAGCTGCGCGGTGATGCGGATCTTGTTGCCGACCTTGCGCACGCTCCCCTCGAGCACGCTGCTCACGCCGAGCTTCTCGCCGATCTGGCGCACATCCACTTCCTTGCCCTTGAACGCGAACGAACTCGTGCGCGACGCGACGTGGATGCCGGGGAGCTTGGAGAGCGCGTTGATGATCTCTTCGGTCATTCCGTCGGAGAAGTACTCATTCTCCGGGTCGGCGCTCATGTTCGCGAGTGGGAGGACGGCGATCGCCTTGCCGTCGGGTTTGGGAGGCGTGGTGATCGCGTGCGCGCCGGTGGTGCTCGACATGCTGCGGAGCGCCTCGGCGAAGTCGGCGGCGGTGGGGTAGCGGTCCACCGGCGTGCGCGAGAGTGCGCGCGTGATCGCGGCGTCCACCGGCTCAGGGACGTCGCGCGTGGCGCGCACGTGGGGGATCGGCGACACGAACCGCTTGGCGATGATCGCCTGCGCGGAGACGCCGGTGAACGGCGGCTCGCCGGCGAGCATCTCGTAGAGCACGCACGCGAGCGAGTAGAGGTCGCTGCGCCCGTCGGTGTCGAGCTCGCCGCTCGCCTGCTCGGGGCTCATGTACGCGGGGGTGCCGAGCGTGAGCCCCGTCTGCGTGATGGACTTGCCGCGCGCGGTGAGCGCCTTGCCGATGCCGAAGTCGGCCACCATCGCGGCGCCTTCGTGGAGGAGGATGTTCTCGGGCTTGATGTCGCGGTGCACCACCTGGTGGCGGTGCGCGTAGTCGAGCGCGGAAGCGACCTCGCGCGTGATGCGCAGCGCGTCGGTGAGGGGGAGCTGCTTCTCCTTCTCGAGGCGTTCGCGGAGCGAATGCCCCTCCATGCTCGGCATCACGTAGAAGAGGAGCCCGTCGGCCTCGCCGGAATCGAAGACGGGAAGGATGTGCGGGTGCGTGAGCCCCGCCGCCATCTTGATCTCGCGGAGGAATCGCTCGGCGCCGATCTCGGCGCTCACCTCGGGCTTGAGCACCTTGAGCGCCACCTGGCGATCGTGGCGCAGGTCCTGCGCGAGGAAGACGACCGCCATCCCGCCCTGGCCGAGCTCGCGATGGATCTTGTACCGAGTGGCGAGCCCGCCGTCGAGACGTCTAGCCAGAGTGGACATCAGCGCAGGAATGTGTGGTGCGCGCCCGAATTGTTCAACTGCAGTGCGCAGGACCGGAGAGAACTGAAGTTCTAGTTCGAAGTTAGGGAGTGGGGCGTGGGCCTACGCGCTACGCGCCAACTGCGAACTAATACTTCCGTTCTCTCCGGTCCTACGCACTGCCGTTCACCCGGACAACACCCGGAACAATTCAGCCTCAGCGATGCTCACCCGCTTCGCCGTGAACACCCGCAGCCATCGCGCACTCTGGTACAGGTCGTTACTGAGCTTCGGCAGGTCGATCGCCCCGGCCAGTCCCGCCTGCGTGAGGCGCACCACGGTCCCGTCGCCCATCAGCACGGGCAGGTCGAGCGAGAGCATCTGCGTCTTGGCCGGATAGTCCAGCAATAGCTCGCCAGTGCCGAGGCCGAGCGACGCGGCCAGTCGCGCCTCGGCAGCGCGTACGCGGGTGCGGTCCGCCGCGATCCACTCCAGGTCCCGGTCGCGCAGCGCCGCCGCCGGGGCCTCGTACGCGCGCTTGAACAGCTTGCGCGTCATGATCGCCCCAAGCAGCGGATTCGCCGCCGGCGCCTCGAGCGCGTGCAAGAGCCCCTCATCCGTATACCGCACGAGTGATTCCGCATGCAGCGTGCCGGCGCGCAGCGCGTCCTCCACGAGCCGCTTGTACATGGCCGTGGCCGACCTCACCGCGTGATGCCAATACACGTTGCGGTACATCTGGTACTTCGCGAACAGAAGGCTCTCGAGTGCGCTCAGCGCCTTCGCGCGCACGCCGGTCACGCGGCGCGCGGTGCCGGGCTCGGCGAGCACGACGATGGCATGGATGAGCCGGTCCTCGTCGATCTCGCCGTACGGGACGCCGCACATCATCGCGTCGCGCTTGAGATAGTCGATCTTGTCCAGGTCGAGCGAGCCGGAGATGAGCCCCTGCAGCGGGGAGTCGCTCTCGCCGCGGATGAGCGCGAGCACGCGCTTCGCGCCGCCGGCGCCGTGCGCGCGCTCGAGGATGGCGGCCACATCCCCGCTCAGGATGAGCGCGCGCGCCACCTCCTCGTGATGCGCGATGCCGATCTCCTCGAGCGCGTGCGAGAAGGGATAGTGCCCGATGTCGTGCAGCAGCGCCGCCGAGGCGACGATGGCCGGCTCATCGGAGGCTACGCCATCGAGCGCCCCCGCCTCGCGCAGCGCGTGCAACGTCCGCTTCGCGAGGTGGTACGCGCCGAGCGCGTGCTCGAAGCGCGAGTGCGTGGCCCCCGGGTACACCAAGTGCGCGAGGCCGAGCTGCCGCACGTAGCGCAGCCGCTGCACGGCGGGGGTATCGAGCAGCTCCTGCGCGACCTCGTCGACGCGGATGTTGTTCCAGAGCGGGTCGCGGATGATCGGCATGATCGGCGCCCGCTCGCGGTCAGCCCTTGGGTCCGGCGGCCAGCACCTCGCTCGCGACGAAGTTCCCGAACTTCGCGATGTTCTCGCGGAACATCCCCGCGAGCTTCTTCGCTTGCGCGTCGTAGGCGGCGGGGTCCTTCCACGTGCCGCGCGCGTCGAGCACGTTGGACGGCACCCCATCCACCGCCGTGGGCACCGCCAGCCCGAACACCGGGTCGGTCTTCACCGCCACGTCGTCGAGCTTCCCCGCGAGCGCGGCGCGCACCATCGCGCGCGTGTGTGAGAGCTTCATGCGGTTCCCCGTGCCGTACGCGCCGCCGCTCCAGCCCGTGTTCACGAGCCACACGTGGCTCTTGTGCTTGTCCAGGAGCTCCCCGAGCATCGCCGCGTACTTGGTGGGATGCCACACCAGGAACACGGCGCCGAAGCAGGCGCTGAACGTGGCCTGCGGCTCCGTCACCCCGCGCTCCGTGCCCGCCACCTTCGCCGTGTAGCCGCTCAGGAAATAGTACATGGCCTGCGCCGGCGTGAGGCGCGCGATGGGGGGGAGCACGCCGAACGCGTCCGCGGTGAGGAACACCACGTTCTTGGGATGCCCGCCGCGCCCGCCGGGCACGTGGTTCCGGATGTACTCGAGCGGGTAGCTCGCGCGCGTGTTCTCGGTGACCGAGCGGTCGTCGAATTGCACCTTCCGCGTGACGGGATCGAGCACCACGTTCTCGAGCACGGTGCCGAACATCTGCGTGGTGGCGAAGATGTCGGGCTCCGCCTCCGCGCTCAGGTTGATCACCTTCGCGTAGCAGCCCCCCTCGAAGTTGAACACCCCGTGGTCGCTCCAGCCGTGCTCGTCGTCGCCGATGAGATCGCGGTGCGGGTCGGCGCTGAGGGTGGTCTTGCCGGTGCCCGAGAGGCCGAAGAAGAGCGCGGTGTCTCCCGCGGGGCCGATGTTCGCCGAGCAGTGCATCGACAACATGTTCTGCTTCGGCAGCATGTAATTCATCACGGTGAACATCGACTTCTTGAGCTCGCCGGCGTAGCGCGTGCCCCCGATCAGGATCATCCGCTTGGCGAGATGGAGCACGATGAACGTGCCGCTCTTGGTGCCGTGCTTGGCGGGATCCGCTTTGAGCTCCGGCGCGTGCAGGATCGTGAAGTTCGGCGTGAACCCGGCGAGCTCCTCGCGGCTCGGCCGGATGAACATGTTCCGCACGAAGTTCGCGTGCCACGCGTTCGGCATGACGTAGCGGCAGGAGAGGCGATAACTCGCGTCCGCGCCGCAGTACAGGTCCTGCACGAACAGCTCGGGCTGCGCATCCAGGTGGGCCCGCACGTCCGCGAGGAGCGCCTCGAAGTGCGCTTCGGCGAGCGGCTGGTTCACCTTCCCCCAGTCAACGTCCTGGGCCGTGCTCGGCTCCTTCACGACGAACTTGTCGTTCGGCGAACGGCCGGTGTGCGGCGTGGTGATGGCGACGAAGGGGCCCATGTCGGCGAACTCACCCTCGCCGCGGCGCGCCGCGTGCTGCACGAGCTGCGGCGTCACGAGGTTCCAATGGATCGTGCCCTTCGGATGCAGACCCTGCGCGTCGAGGGTCGGATTGGTCGCGGCCATGTCGGGGGAGAGAGAGTTGGGTCAGGTCGCTTTGCGCGACTGCGCGTCGACCACGGCCACGGCGGCCATGTTGACGATGCTCTGGACGTCGCATCCGGCTTCGAGCACGTGCACGGGGAGACGCATGCCGACCAAGATCGGGCCGATCGCCGTCGCCCCTCCGAGAGACCGCAGTAACTTGTACGCGATGTTGCCCGCGCTCAAGTTGGGGAAGATCAGCACGTTCGCGGCCTTGGTAAGCGTGCTGAACGGATACATCGCGTGCAGCTTCTCCTCGTCGAGCGCGGTGTCGGCCTGCATCTCGCCGTCCACCATGAGCGTGGGGTCCTTCTGGCGGAGCAGCGCGACCGCCTTGGCGACGCGCTCCGCCTCCGCGCTCTTGACGGAGCCGAAGTTCGAGAACGAGAGCATGGCCACGCGCGGGTCGATGCCGAAGGAGCTCAGGAGGCGCGCGGCGGAGTAGCCGATCTGCGCGAGCTGCTCGGCGGTGGGGTCGATGGTGACGGTCGTGTCGCCCAGGAACACCACCTGCTTCTCGAACACGAGCATGTAGAGGCCGCTCACGAGGCCGCCCTTGGGATGCGCGCCGATCACTTCGAGCGCGGGGCGGATGGTCTCTGGGTAGTGCATGCGCACGCCGCTCACGAGCGCGTCGGCGTCGCCCACGGCCACCATCACGCTGCCGAAGTAGTTCGTGTTGTGCAGCCGCTGTTGCGCCTCGCCGAGGCTCATCCCCTTGCGCTGGCGCAGCTGCCAGAGGAAGTGCGCGTAGTCGTCGCGCTTGGCGCAGGAGGCGACGTCCACGATGCGGATGCCCTCGAGCGAGATCTTCACGTCGGCGGCGGCCTTCGTGATGTCGGACTCGGCGCCGAGGAGGATCGGCTCGGCGATCCCCTCGTCGACCACGATCCGCGCCGCCTTGATGATCCGCGCGTCGTCCCCCTCGGGGAAGACCACGCGCCGCGGATCCTGCACGGCGCGGTTGATGATGCCGCGCATCATCCCGCGCGCGCGCCCGAGCCGCGACTCGAGCGAGGCGCGGTACTCGTCCAAGTCCATCATCTCCTTCGCCACGCCCCCTACGACGGCGGCCCACGCGACCGCGGGGGCCACCCAGAGGAGCACGCGCGGATCGAAGGGGAAGGGGATCAGGTACTCGCGGCCGAACTCCACGAAGTCGAGGCCGTAGAGGCGCGCCACTTCATCCGGCACCGGCTCGCGCGCGAGCGCGGCCAGCGCGCGCGTGGCCGCCATCTTCATCTCTTCCGTGACTTGCGTGGCGCGCGCGTCGAGCGCGCCGCGGAAGATGAACGGGAAACCCAACACGTTGTTGACCTGGTTGGGATGGTCGCTGCGGCCGGTGGCGATGATCGCGTCGGGGCGCGCGGCGCGCACGGCATCGGGCTCGATCTCCGGCACCGGATTCGCGAGCGCGAAGACGATCGGATCCTTCGCCATCCCCTTCAGCATCTCCCCCGTGATCACGTGCCCCACCGAGAGGCCGACGAACACGTCGGCCCCCTTGAGCGCTTCGGCGATGCTGCGGTGCGGGGTCTTCAGCGCGAAGCGCGCTTTGTACGGATCCATCTCGTCGGTGCGGCCGGCGTGGATCACGCCGTTCTGGTCGCTGAGCGTGATGTTCTCGCGGGGCACGCCCAGGCGCACGTAGTGCTCGGCGGTGGCGAGCGCGGCCGCGCCGGCGCCCGAGAACACCACGCGGAGCGACTCGAGCTTCTTCCCCGCGACCTCCACGGCGTTCAGGAGCGCGGCGCCGGAGATGATCGCCGTCCCGTGCTGGTCGTCATGGAAGACGGGGATGCGCATCGTGCGCCGCAGCTCCTCCTCGATGCGGAAGCAATCGGGGGCGCGGATGTCCTCGAGGTTGATGCCCCCCACCGTGGGCTCGAGGAGCTGGCAGAAGCGGATGACGTCCTCGGGCTTCTCGCTCGCGACTTCGATGTCGAACACGTCGATGTCGGCGAACTGCTTGAAGAGGTTCCCCTTGCCCTCCATGACCGGCTTGCCGGCGAGCGCGCCGATGTTGCCGAGGCCGAGCACGGCGGTGCCGTTGGTCACGACCGCCACGAGGTTGCCGCGCGCCGTGTACTTGTACGCGTCCTCGGCGTCGGCCTGGATCGCGAGGCAGGGCTCGGCGACGCCGGGCGTGTACGCGAGCGAGAGGTCGCGCTGGTTGGTGAGCGGCTTGGTGGGGACGACGGCGATCTTCCCCGGTCGTCCCGAGGCGTGGTAGTCGAGCGCGTCTTGGCGTTCCATAGGGGCCTGAAAGCTAGCGCACGGCGCGGCGGCGCGCCGTGCGCCGGCTCATCGCTCCGTGTCGATGGCCTGCAGCCGCGCGAGACGGCTCGCGTAGCGCGCGGCGGCGAAGTCCTTCGTGAGGAAGGTCTCGACGATGGCGAGGGCGAGCCGCGGCCCGATGAGCGAGCCGCCCAAGCAGAGCACGTTCGCGTCGCTGTGCTCGCGCGCGCTCACGGCGGTGGTGACGTCGTGACAGATCGCGGCGCGGATCCCCTTCACCTTGTTGGCGGCGATGCAGGCGCTGATGCCCGTGCCGTCGATGATGATGCCGAACGGGGCGCGCCCCGCCGCGACCTCGCGCGCCACGGCGATGGCGACATCGGGGGAGTCCTTGGGAGGCTTCTCTCCTTTGGCGAGGTCGATCACCGTGTGCGTGAGCTCGTACAAGCGCGTGGCGACCGCATCCTTGATCGCGGCGCCGGCGTCGTCGCAGCAGATCGCGACGGTGGTCTGCGTCTCGCGCTTGGGATCGAACGAGCCGTACGCGCGCATGGGGAGCACGGACGTGGGCGCGTCGGGGCCCGCGAGGTGCACGCCGAGCTCGCGCGCCGCGTTCTTCGCGCCGGGCGTGACGATCGCGCCGCGCGTGTCGATGACCTTCTTCCCCTCGCGCGCGAGGCGGCGCACCTCGCGCTCGGTGATCGCCTTCGGCTCAGCCATGCGCGACGCTACCGCCGCGCCGCGGAGGATGCAAGCATCGCGGCCTCACGCCTCCAGCCGGTCGCTTGGATGCGCTCGTCGCCGCGGAAGCGTCGAGCACGGGCGCGGCCGCCGCCACAACGAACTGCGCCGCCGCAAGGAGCGCGGCGGCGAGCACGACGAGACGAAACCGGTGAGTGGAGCGAGCGAGCGGCACGCGGGACATTGCGCTGAAAGTAGCCGTGGGCTTCCCGTACAGCCAACGCGCCACGGCGCCTTCGCGTCGCGCGTGCCGCTTCGCCTTGGCGGATCACATGTGATACGTCAACTGCAGCTGGATCGTTCGCGGACGCCCCGCCGAGGCGCCGCTGAAGAACGCCCCCTTCAGCAGGTACTGCGAGTTGAAGAGGTTGTCGACGAAGATCTGTGGCGTGAGCAGCCCGCGCGTGAGCACGAAGGTGTACGCGAGGCTGAGCTCGGTGATGAAGCTCGGCGCCACGTGGATCGAACTGTTGAACGAGGTGAGCGACGTGCCGATCGGCGCGGTGATGTCGGCGCCGTTGGTGAGCCCCGTGCCATAGATGCCCGTCAGCCCCCCCACGAAGTGGTGCTGCGCGAACGTGACCGACGCCACCGACGAGATGCGCTGGTCATGGTCGAGATCGAACCAGTTGCCCGGGACGCCCGTCGAGTCGACGGGGAAGAACCCGCCCGTGATCGGACCTTTCCCGTACGCGTGATTCAGCGCGAAGTTGAGATATCCCGACCAGGGGCCCGGGGGCGAGATCTGGAACGTCGCCTCGATCCCCTTCACTTGCACCTCGGCGATGTTCACCGAGGTGACGATGGCCGAGCCGGGCACCGTCTGATCGTCGATCCCCGGGGTGCTCTGCTTGTAGTAGCCCGAGAGCTTCATCACCATCCCGAAGTCGAAGCGCTGCACGTAGCCGACCTCGTAGAAGTTGTCGCGCTCGGGGAGCGTGGGCGCGGTCACTACGTTCGAGTCGGCCACGCTCGTGATGCTGCGCAGGTCCTCCACGTTCGTCGGCATGAAGAGCTTGCCGTAGTAGAGGTACACCGTGGTGGCCGACGTCGGATAGAAGTTCACGCGGATGCGCGGGCTCCATTGGTCCTGGTGGCCGGCGAACGGCGCCTGGTGGTTGTCATAGCGGAGCCCGAGATGGAAATCGAGCCATTCTGACGGGGCGATGACCGTCTGCGCGTAGCCGTCCACGTCGCCGCCGTTCAGCGCGGAGTTCGACTGAGGGCCGGGATTCCCCGCCGAGTCGGTGGTGGTGAAGAACTCGCTCCCGGTGGTGTGTGACGCGTACATCCCCACCTTGAACGCGAAGGTGTGCCCGGTGCGCCACGCGTAGTCCGCCGCCGCGCCGATCGTCCGGAAGTTGCGGTCCTCCGAGAGATTGTACGGCGTCGTGTCCGGGTAGAACACGAAGATGGGATCGTCGTTCTGGCCCGGCCGGTAGGTGAGTGAACCGTCCCGATAGAAGAGCCCCGTGAACAGTTCCCCCGCGGGCTCGTCCGGCCCCGCGTTCGCCGCGCCCGTGATGTGCCGCCACCCGAAGTTGAGGAAGCTGTTCCGGTCCTTCTGCGTGTCGTTGATCACGCCGGTGGCGGAGTCGAACGGGATCTGGAAGTTCGTTCCGGACGTGTTCCCTTCGAGGTACAGCAGGTCGTGCTGGCTCGGCGTGAACGTGAGCTTGCCGAACCCGAACGCGTCGGTGCCCTCGTTGCTGTAGTTGTAGGGCTTGAACGTGAGCGTGTCGTACGCCACCGGGTACTGCCGCATGGCGGTCTGCTGCCAGTTGGCGCCGAGGTAATAGCCCCACGTGCCGTTGCTCCCGGTGGCGAAGCCCGAGAGCCCGTCGCTGTTGTAGGATCCACCGTACGCGGTGATGGCGCCCTGCAGGTGCCCCACCGGCACCTTCGTCTGCACGTCGACGATGGCGGCGTTGCGATTGCCGTACTCGGCGTCCCACCCGCCGGTGAGGAAACTGATCTTGTCGACGATCGATGGATCGAAGAGCTCGTTGAGGCTCCCCGAGATGCCGGGTTGCACCGGGATGCCGTCCAGGTAGTACGTGTACTCCGCGTGCTGCCCGCGGATGTGCACCTCGCCCGTGGGAGCGCGCGCGGCCCCGGTGATCGACTGCTGCAGGATCTGTGACGTGGTGTTGGTGGGAGAGCCGTGGTACTGGTCCTCGGAGAACACCTGCGCGCCGCTGCGGGTGTCGATCGTGACGGCCGGCTCGTAGCCGACGGTCACGGCCGCGAGCTCGAGGGGGACGGCGGTGAGGTGGAAGGCGAACGTCGCGTTCGCCCCGTTGGCGAGCGTGAGGTCGCGGAGCACGGGCGCGAACCCTAGGAAGCGCACGCGGATGCTGTACGCGCCGGGCTGGAGGTTGTGGATGACGAAACGGCCGAAGGCGTCGGCGAGCGTCGCCGCCACGATCTGATCGCCACTCAGGATCGCCACCTGCGCGCCCTGGAGCGGTTGGCCGGTCGCGCTGTCGGTGACGGTGCCGCTGACATCGGAGGTGGCGGGACCCGGGGGCGCGGCCGGCTCGGCCGCACCGGCGGAGCCGGCGGCGATGGACACGAGCGCGCAAGCGAAGACGGCAGCGATCGCGTGCAGGCGGAACGACGTGAGTGCGGAACGCATGAATGAAGGCTCCCGAGCGTGATGGCCCGCCATCGGCTCCGCGCGTGGCGGCGCCGGCTGGCAGCCGGTTGCGTTGGCGCGCGCCGCGCCGAGCCCTCAGCGGGCCAGTGCTGCGCGAGCGATCGATTGTCGGGGGACGCGCCGAGAGCTACGCGAGGCGCGTCATGGGGCCTGGAGGAGCGCGAGGGGATTTCGGCGTGCGGTCGTTCCGTGCCCCACGCACGACGCGCACGGGCGGGCGTGCGGCGCGTCGCAGCGGCTCGGGGATGACCGCCACCGCGCTGTGCACGGGCGGGCCGACCAGCGCGGCGGCGGTGCACGCGGCGCAGTTGTCGGGGTTGTGCGAATAGTGGAGACTGATCCCGAACGCCTCGACGTGCGATGGCGCGCCTACGCCGTCACGTCCGTCCACGATGGGGCCGAACGCGATGAGCGAGAACTGCAACGCCGCCGCGATCAGCGCGGCGACGCGGAACACGGTGCCTCGTGCGGACCGGCGTGGGGGCGCGGGCGGCATCCGCGCACGCTAATCGCGGGGCGGACGCCGCGCCAGGGCACGGCCAGGCGGAACCAAGCGCCGCGAGGAGGTTATGCGTACGTTTAGAGGCCGCCGTCCGACTCCCACCCAGGATCCGCATGTCCCGCCAGCGCCGCCGCGCCGCGGTCCTAGCCGCCGCCGCACTCCTCGCCGCCTGCTCGCACGATTCGAACACCACCGCCACGGTCACGCCGTGCGCGTCGGGGAGCCTGGTGCAGCTCGATACGATGCAAGTGGTGACCGTTCCCGCCGCGTCCGCGAACTGCATCGACATGGAAGGGGGCACGGGCCGCTACGTGATCGTTCCGCAGTTCGCGGTGGTCGCGCCCGACACCACGCCCAACCAATTCCAGATCGGCGCGCTCGGCGCGGCCAGCGCCGACCGCGTGGCGTCGGAGCGCGTGGTGGAGACGGAGTTGGGAGGGGCGGCGTGGAAGGGCGCACGCCCCCTGACCACCGCGCAGCGCTTCGATCACCGGCGCCATGCCATCGGCAAGGCACTCGCCGCTCAGGTCGCGGCCGATCCGGCGCTGCGCGCGCGCGCGATGGAGCGGGCCTCGCTGCCGCCGGTCGCGAAGGACTTCGATTCGGTGCGCGTCTTCGCCGTGTGCGGCGATCTCAACTGCTCCTCGTTCAAGCAGGACACGGCGGTGCTCGAGTTCACGGGCACCAACATCGTCATCTATCAGAGCAAGGATGCCCCCGCGGCGCCCGGCGGATTCACCACGGCGGAGATGGCCGCGTTCGGGAGCGTGTTCGACCAGACGCTCTATCCCATCGACGCCAACGCCTTCGCGCCGCCCAGCGACATCGACGGCAACGGGCACGAGATCGTGCTGATCTCCCCGAAGGTGAACTCGCTGGTCACCAACGCCGAGTGCCAGTCGAGCGGGTACGTGGCCGGCTTCTTCTTCCCCGACGATCTCATCCCGGGCTCCCCCGGCTCGAACTCCGGGGAGATCTACTACTCGCTCGCTCCGGACCCGAGCGGCCATTTCAGCTGCGCGCACACGAAGGACGACGTCGAGTCGATCACGGGCGGCACCTTCCTGCACGAGACGCTGCACATGATCAACTTCAGCGAGAAGGTGCTCGTGCACGGCCTGGGCGACACGGAAGAAGAATGGCTCGACGAGGGGATGGCGCACATCGCCGAGGAGATGGGCTCGCTGCACTACGAGGCGCTCTATCCGCCGCCGTCGGGGAGGACCAATCCGAACCAACTGTTCCCCGACTCCGCCGAAGGCTACATCAGCGGCGACCTGTTCAACTTCTATTCGTTCCTCTTGTCGCCGAACACGAACACCGTGACGATCCAGATCGAGAACGGGAGCTCGCTCGGCGATTCGGGTGGCGAGTGGCTCTTCCTGCGGTGGCTCGGCGATCAGATGGGCTCGCCGATCTACGGGAACATCGTGCGCTCCGCCCTCACCGGTCAGTCGAATCTCGAGACGCAAGCGGGCGAGCCGCTCGCGACGCTCCTCGGCGAGGCGTCGCTGGCCTTCTATTCCGACAGTCTCCTCGGGGTGCCGCGCACGGAGATCGCCCCGGCGTATCGGTATACGTCACGCAACCTGCGGCAGCTGGGCCAGGCGCTCTTCAACGCCGAAGGCGGGCCGACGCCGGACTTCCCGCGCGCGTTCCCGATCGCGCCATCGCCGCTCACGTTCGGGGTGACGCAGCACTCCGCGATGTACCGGGGCACGATGGCGTACTACACGTACGACTCGAACGGCGGCGCCGCGCGCCTGCACTTCGCGGCGGGGAACGGCGGGAGCTTCGCGACCGGGCTCGGCGCGCAGGTGACGGTGCTGCGGTGCGGCGCGGCGGTGACGGCCTGTCAGTAGCGCGGCCCGAGTGCGCGCAGGGACCTCGCGAGTGGAGTGGACTGCGCGAGTTGAAATGAGAGGTGTGGCAACCACGATGGGGCGCGAGTCGCGACTGGAAGTCGTGGCGACTCGCGAGTGGAGTGTGTTGCGCGAGTAGCACATGGTGGCTCGCCGCGTCGGCGGCGCAGACTAGCGACTCGCGCCGTACACTCCACTGGCGAATCGCCACGACTTCCAGTCGCGACTCGCGCCCCATCGTGCTTGCCACACATCCATGATCCACTCGCGAGTCGCCGGCCGGGTTTCACCGCCGCACGTACCTCCGCAACCGCCCGAGCATCTTCCGGTCGCTCTTGGTGTGATCGTCCCCCTTGGGGGTCTCGATCACCTTCGCCACGACCGCGAGGCGCGGATCGTTCATGATGCGCTGGAAGGGGCGCTTGCCGAGCGAGCCTTCACCGATGAGCTCGTGGCGGTCGCGCCGGCTCGCGAACGGCGTCTTGGAGTCGTTGAGGTGCATGGCGCGCAGGCGATGCGCGCCGAGCGCGTCGTCGAACCGGCGCCACACGTCGTCGTAGGCACGCACGAGATCGTAGCCCGCCGCGTACACGTGGCAGGTGTCCACGCAGACGCCCACGCGGTGCTGCAATGCGCGCGGGAGCCGCGCGATGATCGCAGCGAGCTCCTCGAAGGTGGCCCCGAGCGCGGTGCCGGAGCCCGCGGTGGTCTCGAGACAGAGCACGGTGTGCCCGGGCACGCGCTCGAGGGCTTCCGCGATCGCGTCGGCGTTGCGCGCGAGACCGCTCGCGCGATCGTCCATGAAGTTGCCGGGATGGCTCACGAGGTACGTGAGGCCGAGCGCCTCGCAGCGCCGGAGCTCGCGCACGAAGCTCT
>Ga0335085_10000598_pt1 | contig 97545 bp, 78 predicted proteins | sample Lox_Sample_45_FD_206712 | JGI IMG/M metagenome (GOLD analysis project Ga0335085, IMG submission 206712) | Soil microbial communities from Loxahatchee National Wildlife Refuge, Florida, United States - Lox_Sample_4.5 | ecosystem: Environmental > Terrestrial > Soil > Wetlands | place: USA...
GACTTGTTATGGAGAGCGAGAGAGCGGCAATGCACAGGAAATTGCGGTCATCGCGATCGCCAGCTCCCCATTACCGGCTTTGCCCATAAGACAGCTAATGGGCGACGCCCATTACCTGCCGCAACCGCCACTGTCCCAAGTGCCAGGGCGCGGCCGCGCGGGACTGGCTCGTCGCGCGCGAGGCCGATCTGCTGCCGGTCGGCTACTTCCACCTGGTCTTCACTCTGCCGGCCGAGATCGGTGCAATCGCCTACCAGAACAAGGCGGTGGTCTATGACCTGCTGTTCCGCGCCGCGGCGGCGACCCTGCTCACCATCGCCGCTGATCCCAAGCACCTCGGCGCTCGCATCGGCGCCACCGCGGTGCTCCATAGCTGGGGCTCGGCGATGACCCACCACCCGCACGTCCATATGATCGTGCCGGGTGGCGGAATATCGCTCGACGGGACGCGCTGGATGCCCTGCAGACCAGGCTTCCTGTTGCCGGTGCGCGTGTTGTCCCGCTTGTTCCGCCGGCTCTTTCTGGACAGCCTCGCCGATGCCCATGCGACCGGCCGGCTGGCGTTCTTCGGTGAGCTGGATGGCTTGCGCAACCGGGCGGCCTTCACCGCGCACCTCGCACCGCTGAGGAAGAAGAACTGGTTCGTCTATGCCAAGCCGCCCTTTGCCGGCCCCGAGGCGGTGCTCGCTTATCTCGCCCGCTACACCCATCGCGTCGCTATCGCAAACAGCCGGCTCATCGCGCTCGGCGAGCGCGGCGTGACCTTCCGCTACAAGGATTACCGCCGCGACGGAAAGGCGCGGTACCGCACCATGACGCTGGCGCCCGACGAGTTCATCAGGCGCTTCCTGCTCCACGTTCTCCCGAAGGGGTTTCACCGCATCCGCCACTATGGGCTGCTCGCCAGCGCCACCTGCAAGGCCAACATCGCGCGCGCCAGGCAGCTGATCGCCGGCCCGATGCCCGCGGTTGATCCGCCGGGGCCACACAATGCCGCCGATCCCGACGCCGTAGCCGATCATCGCCCGCCATGCCCTTGCTGTGGCGGCCGCATGCTGATTGTCGAGACCTTCGGGCGCGGCGGCTCACCGCGCGGACCGCCCTTCGGCCTCGCGAGCGGGTTTTAAACCGATGACAAGCCTTGTCGTCTCAGTGCGGCGTCCATCCGCCGGAGCTTCCCGTTTCCGGCGCCGTGTCCCTTTCATGCCGGCACCGACAAATGCCAGCACAACATCACTGATCAGCCCTCGATCAGCTCCTCGCACAGGCCGGCCGAGCCAGGCCTGCAATCAAAAGCGGCTCTCCGCTCGCTCCCAACTTCGTACAACGAGCCTCCGGCAACACCGCCGCGCAACCAAATCCCCATAGCCGGCCAACCCCCAACCGCTGTCCCGCGCGTTCGTTCTTCGGAGGCTTTCCGACGCCGGCCCCTTATCCCGGATCAGCCGCTCCCACCGGCCGGCATCCGAAACCCTTTCCGGAAGCGGACCTCTCGGCGCCAGCTGATGGCGCCGGGGTCTGGGTCTCGTCCTATCGGGTGCTGTGCCGCGCGTAATGCTAATTTGAGCCTCATTGGGTTGTGGAGCCGTCAAAGTCGGCTCACTTAATGAGCGCAACCAAATCCGACAGGGAGAAACTCGAATGCAGCGCAGAGAATTTGCCAAATTCACGATCCTCGGGCTGGCGAGCGCGACGTCGATGCCGGTCGCGGGGAACGCGCAAGGCACTGACCAGTACAAGAACGTGGTGTTTACGGAAGCCGACCTGGGACATTGGTCGCCGCAGATCGCAAAACTCCATGTGCCGGACACGACAGTCGCCAATGGCAAGTTGACGGTCAAGACGCCGCACCCAATGAGCGAGGCACACTACATCGTTAGCCACACCGTGGTTGTGGGAGACGGCACATTTCTCAGCCGCAAGACCTTCTCCTACAAGGACGAACCGGTTTCGGAGCACGCCCTGCCAGCCGGTTATGCCGGCAAGCTGACCGTGACCAGCACCTGCAACCAGCACGATTGGTGGGCGAAGAGCATTTCGGTATAGACGGTCGACACGTAGCGGGTCGCGGGAGCCGAAACCTACTATCCTTTTCGCTACCCAAGGAGCTTGCGCAACCGCGCGGCCATCGTATCCGGAGTGTCGTCGGGGCCGAACGTAGCCGTGAATTGCCCCTGCGGGTCCATTATGTAGATGACCGCGCTGTGATCCATGTCGTAGCCGCCGCCCGCGGTCGGATGTTTGGCATAGAACACGTGATAGTCCTTCGCCGCCGCGGCGACCTCTTGCGGCGTGCCGGTCAACCCGGTGATCGGTCCGCCGAAACTCTCGACATAGGATTTCAGCACTGCGGGCGTATCCCGCTCCGGGTCGACGCTGATAAAGACAACGCCAACCTCCTTCTCCTTGGCCCCGAGCTGATTGAGCGCCAGTGACAGGTCGTTGAGCGCTGTGGGGCAGATGTCGGGGCAGTGGGTATAGCCGAAGAAAACAAGGTGCCATTTGCCCTTGAGCTCAGCGTCAGTGAACGGCTTGCCGTTGTCGTCCACCAGCGCAAACTTGCCCCCGATCTGTCCCGTGAGCGATCCAGTGGCGTCGCCTGCCGCCTGATGACGAGAGGCGATGCCGGCCAGCACGCAGGAGATCAGGGCCAAGATCCCCAGGAACCCCAGCGCGGCGAACTTGACCAGCCGCTGGCCTTCGGGCTCGCGGCGGGCCTTGCTTGAGACCGCCATCGCCTGGACCCGCCTAATGGTGCTGCATGGGCGTGCTCATGCCGGGCATATTCATGCCGCTGCCCTGGGCGTCGGGCCCCATCGAACCGACCTTCTCCACCGTCACGCTAACATTCTCGGAACCCGCCTTCGCGAAGGTCAGCGTGAGCGGAAAGGTTTGGCCCTCCTTGAGCGGCTGGCCCACTCCCATCAGCATGATGTGGTAGCCGTTGGGTTTGAGGCTCACCGGCTGACCCGCGGGCAAGTCGATACCCTCGACCTGGCGCATTTTCATGACCCCATTGTCCATAGTCATAGAGTGTAGCTCGGCCATTTTGGCGACCGGCGTCGATGCACCGGTCAGGCGATCGCCGGTTGGCGACCGCAGCGTTACGTAAGCGGCGCCGGTTTGGGCGCCGCCCGGCATCGCGCGCGCCCAAGCGTCTTTAATCTCGACGCTCCCACTCTGCGCGCCGGCCGCGGAGGTGAAGAGCGCAAAGACGAGAGCGGTGGCGAGCGACAACAGATTTCGTTGCATCGGTTTCCTCCAAGTAGATCAGTCGGGTGAGCGGCGCGACGCCGGCCCGAGCACAGTTCAAACGGTGTGGCTTGCGAACTAGGCGGCGATCGGAGGTCCGCGCGGCAGAACGGCGCCGCGAAGGTCAGGCTGGATCGGGAGCGGAGTCACCGACCAGGACAAGTGAACGAGCGCGCCCGCGACAACCGGTTTCGGCACGAGCGCGATCTGACCCGGTGCCAAACCGTGCACGCTGCAACAACAACACAGCGCGCAATGCCGCTCGGGCAGCAGCGGATCATGCTTTGTGGGCGCGCCTGGAGAGCGGTCGCCGCAAATGGCAAGAGCCGGCGAGCCGCCGACCGAATACCGCGCCGCCGCAACCCCGGTAGGCAGCAGGGCGTCGATCAAGATCGCCAGCAAGGCGAGCCAGACGGGAAGCTTGCGTCGAGAATGTGGGTGGCTGAAATTCACCCGGTTGCCTCGCAGTCGCATTCCGCGCACGGTGCTGGGCCAGCATAGCGCGTATTCGCTCCCGACCATATGCAACAAAAGCCTGCTTCCCACCTGACACGCGTCTTGGAAAAGCAAAGCCGTTCGGCGTTTTGGTTGCTCGCTGCGATGATCCCATCTTAATCTCGGGTTGAGATGGCGGAACGACCTAATAGACTTTGGCGATGGCTGGGGGCTTTGCCCGCGGCTCTGGCCCTTGGCGCGCAACTCGCTTTCGCGAGTTGGGGGTTGGTTCTGCTCGGTGCTGCGGGCGATCCGCTTAACGCCTTCGATCCGCACGCGTTGTGCCGCGCCGCGGACGAAGGGTCCTCGGGCGCGCCGGATCATCAAACCCCCGCCGGGTCCACGCATAGACATCTGGCGTTCTGCTGCCTCGGACATCAGCTTCCCGGCGTGGAGCCGGTCCTCGCGCAAGTCTCCGAACCGGTCGGCTACGCGCTGATCGCGTGCGAGGAGCGAGAACCTGATCTCTTTACAACCGCGCCGCTCTATGACCCAGGCAAAGCGCGAGCGCCGCCGACCGTAGTCTGAGATTTCCGCCCAATCACGCCTTTGGCCCGCTCGATGCGGCGGCTGAGGCGTTTGGTACATCTCCGGCTCGGGTATTTCTCGATGTATCCTGCACGTTCCGCCGGTTCACCGGCGCTATCCGGCTCCGCTCTTTATGCCGCGGTCTGGCGCTGGCACTTTTACGCCGGTCTGTTTGTCATCCCGTTTGCCGTGCTGCTCGCGATCACCGGCGCGATTTATCTCTTCGAGCCGCAGATTGAGGGGTGGCTTTACGCCGGCCTTTACAACGTCGCACCGGCGACGCGGAGCATCGACGCGGATGACCAGGTCGGTTTGGCGCTTGCGCGACTTCCCGGCAGCCGGGCCGAAGCCTACACGCCCCCCATCTCCACAACGAGAAGCGCGCTGGTCCGCGTGGTGACGGCCGATGATCGGGAAATCACCGTCGCGGTCGACCCGCATCGCGGGATGATCCTCGGCACAATCGACGAACAATGGCGCCCCATGCAGGTCGTGCGCGACCTCCATGGAACGTTGCTTGCGGGCACGGCAGGACAACTCTTGCAGGAGCTTGCAGCGTCGTGGGCGATGGTGCTGCTGGTGACCGGCCTCTTTTTGTGGTGGCCGCGGCAAGCGAGCGCGATCTGCGGCGTGATCCTGCCTCGCCTCTCTTTGCGCGGCCGGCCGTTCTGGCGCGATCTGCACGCGGTCACCGGCTTTTGGGTTTCGGCGCTGCTGATATTTCTCGTCGCCACCGGTCTCCCCTGGACCATCGTCTCGGGAAAGATCTTTAGCGAAGTAGCCGGCGTTCTCGGCGCCGGCAATCCCTCGACTGGTCTGGGTTGGGGCAAGGCCGGGAGCGTCACGCTCAAATCTGATCCGCCCGGTCAAGGCTGGGCGGCAACGCATGCCGAGCACATGGCGGGCTCGGCGCAGTCCATGCCGAGTCAAGGAGCCGAACGGCTCCCACTCGCCAAGGTCGTCGCGATGGCGCTCACCATGCCGGGGATCAGCCCACCATTCGAGATCAGGCTTCCGGTCGACGTTCGCGGCGTCTTTTCCATCGTCACGGACAGCGAGCGCAACCCCGAGGGCACGGCCTATGTGCACCTCGACCAGTACAGCGGTCGTGTCATCGCCGATGTCCGCTGGACGGATTTCGGGCCTGTCGCACGCGGCATCGCGCTCGGCGTCTCGCTGCATGAGGGGCTCTATTTCGGGCTGGTGAACCAGCTGATCGGCCTTGTCGCTTGCGTTGGCCTTATCGGCATGGCGACAGCCGGCACGGTGATGTGGTGGCGCCGGCGCCCGGCGGGGCAGCTGGGCGTGCCACCGGCGCCGGTGAGCTATCGCGCGGGACCGGCCATCGTAGGCATCACGATCGCGCTGGGCGTCATTATGCCGCTGATGGGCGCCTCGCTTGTCCTTATCCTTATCCTCGATTGGGTCTTACGTCGTCGCGCCGCGCCTCGGCTTGCCGGCACGGCTCTCGTGCTCCTCCTCTTGGTTCACGGTCACGCGTTGGCGCAAGACACCCCCGGCTCGCAATCCGGGCCGACGCCAAACTTGTCCTTGGGCGAGGTGGTGATCACCGCAACGCGCAGCCCGATCAGCATTACCAATGTCCCGGCCAGTGTCAGCGTTGTCACCTCGCAGGAGATTGAGAACAGCTCAGCGCAGGAATTGGACGATGTGCTGCGCCTCGTGCCGGGCATCGACCTGCTGGGGTATTCGGGCGAGGCACAGCACCCGACATCGGACAGTATCGGAATGCGCGGGCTGGGCGGGACTGCGCAAGGGATCAGCCGTGCGCTCGTCATGGTCGACGGCGTGCCGATCAACGATCCGTTCTTCGGCTATATCCAATGGGGCCGGGTTCCGCTGGCGAATATCGATCACGTCGAGGTGGTTCGCGGCGGCGGCAGTCCGCTCTGGGGAAATTACGCGGAAGGCGGCGTCATCAACATCATCACTCGGGAGCCGACCACTCAAGGCGGCTTTGTGGATGCAGGCGGCGGCAGCTATGGCACGTACAGCGGCAGCGGTTACGGCGCCTACATCCCGGACGGGATCATGAAGTTCCAGGGCTTCGGGTCGATCAACGGGACTGGAGGTTTCCAGCAGGTTCCGGACTACGAGCGCGCGCCTTTCAACATCCCGACAAGTTATCGCGCGGGAAATCTGCAGCTCAAGGACACGATCGAACCCAGCGCCGATCTGGTAAGCAACATAACGTTGAACTATCACCATAACGATCAGCGGCTGGAAACCCTGCTCGACCGCAACTCACAGGACATCTACAACGCGACCGGCGACATCAAGAAAACCTTTGACAATGGCAGCTCGCTAACCGCGACGGCGTTCTACTCCGACAGTTCGTTCTCAACCAACAACTCGACCTATTTTCCCATCCAGACCGATCCCTCGGCGACGACCCAGAGCCTCAACGAAATCCACAACGTCCATGCAAACGACGCCGGCGGATCGCTCATCTGGGCGCAGGATTTTGCCGGGTTGCTCAAGCGATTCATGGTCGGGATGGATGTGCATTATATTACCGGTGTCGACAACACCGACCATTTTATCGCGCCCGATTTCACCCCGACGTTTTCGACGACGCTCAGTCATGGCAACCAGACCTTCGCCGGCGCATTTTTTCAGGGAACGGTGGCACCGATTGATAAGCTGGAAATCACCGGCAGCGGCCGGTTCCAATATCTGCTGAATACCGACGGTTACGATGGCAGCATCGGCGGTATCGGCGCCGTCCCGGATCGCACCTATACGAGTTTCGATCCGCGTGTTGATGTGCGCTATGCGCTCCCGGCTGGCTTCGCCCTCAGAGGGGCCTATTACCAGTCGTTTCGCGCGCCCAATATTGGGGACCAATTCTATACCTACGCGGCCGGTGGCTTTGTGCAATTGCCGGCCCCGTATCTGAAGCCGGAAAACCTCACGGGCGGAGAGGTTGGTCTCGACTACACTTGGCAAAAGCTGCGATCGCAGTTCACGCTCTATCGCCAGAATATCGACAACTACATCGTCGCCGAATCAACAACAAATCCGGTGTATAGCCCCCTCGGCTATTTCGTTGTACAAAACATGAATATCGCCTCGGTGCAGGCGCAAGGGTTTGAGACCGAGATTAACTGGGACATTGGCGCGGGATTTTCGACCAATATAGCCTACACACTCGCGGACTCGGTCGTGAAGAGCAATCCTGTCGATCCGGCGAGCGTCGGTCAGCAGGTCATCGACGTCCCGCGAGACAAGGTGGGCGCCGGTTTGACCTATCAAGACGTCAAGGGGTGGAAGCTATCGACGAATATTATCTGGTCGAGCCGAACCGCGTGGGCCAGTCCCGATCACACCGATCCGGGGTATCCCGGCAAAATCTCGGCCGACTCCTACTTCCTGGTAAATGCGTCGGCATCGTACCCGGTCACCGATCGGGTTGAGCTTTACGTAAAGATTCTGAACCTACTCGATCGGCGCTATATCGCGACGAGCTTTTCGGCCCCTTCGGCGCAGGTGTTTGGTCAGCCGTTCACTGTCTTCTCTGGCCTACACGTGACGTTCTAAGGGTGGTCACGTCCGACCGCTGGCTCGCCGAAGACCTTCGCGTCAACACTGAAGTGCTCCTGTATTCGTGATCCGGCGGAGCGTACTCGCTGCGAGAACCCGTCAAGGAACGTATCGTAGTCGGTCATCTGCTGAAGCTCAGTAATCGCCCGACGCAGCCCGTGAGCAAGGGACCGCTCGAATTCCTCTCGCCCCGCGAATCCTGGGGGCAACGCGCGACGCAAAGTTGGAGTGTGCCGGCTCAGTTCCGCCCACGCGGCCAGCAATTCCACCCAGGTGTAGACGGTAATGCCCAGCGTCACATGGATGGAGGCGCTTTCCGAGACCGTCATCGTCGAGTGGATGAACCCGCGCGGTAGGTAGAGCAGATCACCCGGCGCAAGATCGAGTTCTAGCAGTGGGGACGACGGTCTATACGCGCGCGAATCGAAAGGCTGGCTGCGATGCGGCAGTCGTAGTGGCGGATTTTCGATGCGCCAATGCTTCATCCCGGCGATCTGCAACAGGAAGACTTCATGCGTATCGTAATGCGGCGTGAAGCCAGCGGCTTTGCCCGGCGTGATATAAACGTTGGTATGCACCGGGTGGTTGAATTCCCCCTCGATCGCTTGCGCAAGCGCGCCCAATGGCTTCCACGCCCGATGAAAGCCGGGCAACGAAATCGTCGCTCCGGCTTCGTATTCGGCGCGGACGCGGTCGAGGTCCGGAATTCCGGTGAACAGATCGCCGCCTAAGCGGATGGTCCGGGTAAAGGCTTCGGGCGGGAAGAAGCCTCCGTCGCGGGCGATCTGGATTGCGGGATATCTGAGCCCGCCTGACGAGATCGCCTGCTCGACATCGTGACCGGTTAAGAGCGATGCGTAGAAATCGGGCTGCGAGCGGCAAATATGCAGCGGTTCGTTTTCCCAATGCCGTTTGAAGAACGTGTCGCTCTGCATCGGGGCTAACAGCTTGGCGAACGATGCAGGGCGTTGGCTCATTGCGAGTGACCTCAGAACCGCTTGGTGATCGACAGCCGCGCCATCAGCGGTTCGAGCGGGTGCTCGTGGATATCGGCGCGCCCGTCCGGGTATGTGCTGATCTCGCTTTGCAGCCGGTCGACATACCAGAACTCGGCGGCCGGGGCGTGGGTGTTGAGCAGATTGTAGATGCCGAGGCCGGCGTCCCAGCCCTTCCCCAGATCGTAATGGACATCGAGGTTCAACTGTCCATAGCCCTTGCCGTTGATCTGGCCTTGTGCAGTCGGCGCGTTGGCGCACGACGTTGCGACATCGGGGAAGTCGTGTACGGCGGCGGCATCGTTGCAAGGCCCCGACGACAGCGGGAAGTTGCCGATGAAGCGATAGACCAGCCCGCCGCTCCACGGCCCGAGGTTGTGCATGTAAAGCGCCAATGATCCGGCATCGACCGGGGCGTCCTGGATATTGGTGCCAAGATGCCCGGTGCCATCGTCAAAGGGCGAGGTGAAGCGTGCGTGATTGACCGAGACGCTTCCGTAGAACTCTAGCCAGTCAGTGAACTCGTAGGTCGTGTTGATCTCCAGACCATAACGGTGGCTCGGTGGTCCCGCCGAATCCATGCCGATATCCGGATCGATGATCGTCTCCGACCGCTGCCACAAATTGTAGAGCGCGAGCGTGAAGGTGAAATCCTTGGTGATGTTGGCCCGCGCACCGACTTCTTCGCCCCATTGCTTTGCCAGCAACGGCGAATAGGGGAGGTCCAGACTGGACTGGCGACTCTGGTTGACACCGCGCAGATCGGCGCTGTGAAAGCCCTCGCCGGCCGACAGGTAGAATTCAAAACTGTCGAGCGGCCGGAAGATCAGGCTCCCTTTCGGCTGCGACAGGTTCTGACCGCGCGCACCGCTATTGGTATAACCAGCCGCCCCGTGCAGCGCGGCAAGCAGGTCGTCGTCGGTGCCGTGCTGATAGTCGTCGCGCACGCCGAGCACCGTGCGGAACCACGGCGTCCAATGTGTGGTCATTTGCAGATAGAGCGCGCCGGCGTAAAGGCTCACATCGTCGTTGTTGGAGAATGATGCCGGATCACCAGCGGTCTCCGCCGATGTCAGCGGCGTTTGCGCCTGGCTGGGCAGCCGCCCGACATTGAGCAGATCGAAGCGGGTCAACTGACCCATCGCGAACTCGTTAGGAAATCCGGCGATAGTTCCCGGCAGCGTGTAATCGACGGAGTTGCCGAACACATTGCGTGTCTCGAACTGGTCTTCCTGGTCGCCATGCACCGGATCGACCAGGAAATGGGTGAAGTCGTTGAATAGGTTGAGCTGGTTGTAAATGTAATAGGCACTGGCGCTGAGCTGGCCGGCGCCGAGCGCCGTGTGGTAATTGGCCGAGAGGCTGGCGCGCATCGCATGACCGCCATCGGTCGGGTCGAGCGAGCCGAAATAGCCGATGGTGGAAACGGCGCGGAACGGGATGTCGGTCGTGTTCGTCCAGTCCTGATGGTAGAACATCGCGGTCAGCGAAAAACCGCTGTCCTTCTCATCCTGGCTGTAGCGCAGCACGACGTTTTCCTTGCCGGCGTTGTCGGCCACCACGGACGGCCCGTCGTAATGCTGCAACTCGACCGCCTCTAGCAGATGGCCGTCGCCAAGCGGTTGCGTCTCGGCGCCGAAGAGGCGCTCGAACCCGAGCGTGCCGACACTCGCCGTAAACTGATCGGGCATCACATCGCGATAGCCCACGCGCACCGACCCGACGGCGCCGAAGTCGCCGACATTCGGGTAATAAGGCCCCTTGGTGTAGGTGATCTGGTCGGGGAGCTCCGGGATCATGAAGTTGAGATCGGTATAGCCCTGCCCGTGTGCATGCGTCGGCTGGTTGATCGGCATGCCGTCGACATAGGTTTCGAGGTCGGTGCCGTGGTCGAGGTTGTAGCCGCGCATAAGATACTGGTTGGCCTTGCCTTCGCCGCTGTGCAGCGTCACGGTCAGACCGGGTACGGTTTCGAGGATCTGGCCTGGTCGATAGGCCGGCGTCAGCTGGATTTCCTGATCGTCAACGACGCCCTGGCTCGCCGTCGTCGCCGTCCCAAGCAAATCCTCACGCGGCGCGCTGATGGTGATCTCGCCAAGATCGGCGGACGGCACGGCCTGACCCGCGTTTGGTGCTGCAGAGTTCGGCGCCGGGGTCTGCGCCGCGGCGGCACCCGTCATGGCAACCAGCGGTAACGTACTGGCGACAAGGCGCCGTATCATGGGGCAAACCAGGGCATAGGCTCGGAGGAATGTCGTTGTTATGAAGTTTTCATATAAACATCATACTTACCGGAGGTTTCGCAATGCAACGCATAACCGTCGCGATTGACGATGAACTCGCCGAAGCGATTGATCGGGTCATCGCGGCCCGCGGCTACCAGAACCGCTCGGAGGCGATTCGCGATCTCGCCCGCGCAGGCATGGCCGAATTGGAAGAGCGCTCACCCGCGGACCACGAGGGCGTCGCCGCTTTGGTCTACGTCTATGATCACGAGGGGCGCGAGCTGGCGAAGCGACTTACCCGCTCATTCCACGACCATCACGATTTGTCGCTGGCGACGATGCATGTACATCTCGACCACGAAAGCTGCATGGAAGTTGCGATCTTGCGCGGAGTCATGAGCGACATCCGGCATTTTGCCGAGCACGTCATCTCGGAACGCGGCGTCCGCCACGGGCGACTGGTTGCCGTCCCGGTCGAGGTCCAAGCGGAGAGCCACGCTCATGGCGGGCGCGGCCAATCGCATCTGCACACCCACGTTCGCGAGGCCCGGTAGGATGCCTCGCCGGTCGCCGATCAGTGAAGTGATGCCGGAGGCGCGATGCGATGCAAGCCGGTATCGCGGGAACCGCCGGCAGCGATCAGTAAGCTTGCGACCATAAGAACCGCATAGGCAGCGGCATTAATTTCGATAATGCGGACGACGATGGCTGCGGTGAAATCCTGGACGCCGCCCATGACGGAGGCGGAGATCAGGTAGAGCCCGCCTTCATACGCGATAAAGGCGCCGATAAAACCCACCAGCACCGCGGTGACGAAGCCGCGCCCGCTAACAGTCGTTTGCGCCGCGACCGTGCTCAAGACCGCGATGCCTCCAAGGATCGCGCCCCAGGTGATCGTCATCGTGTCCCACGGATAGTGCAGAAGGCCGAAGCCGACGATCTGGTTGACCAGCCACAGCGCGACGGTCAGCAGCAACGCATCGCGGCGGGGCAAGGTCATCGCGGCGATGGCGCCGAACGCGGCGAACGGCACTGCGCAGGCAAAGCCGAACGTGAACGCAAGGCTCGCGGCGATCAGCAGCGCCAGCCACAGATGATGACGCCAGCCAGCAGAGAAAGCAGAGGTCAGATAGGGCACATTGATGTTCCTTTGGTGAATGCGGTCAGTCATGGCGGAAACCTTTACCGGCGCGGTCGAGCGGATCGGGCTTCGCGAGGCCGAGCCATTCCGCGCGCAACCGGTCCCAAAGGTCGAGCCGCGACCAATCCGGGCTTTGGCGGACTTTGTCATCGCGGTCGAGAAACGGGTTGGGGAGCAGCACGGTGATCTGCTGCTCGCCCTTGCCGTTGAACAGGCGCAATCCCCATGACACCGGCGTGCCGTCGCGGCTGATGCGGCGGTAAAGCTCGGCGCGCGATGTGCGGCGATGATGGGCCAGTTTCGGCGAGACCGGGCTGAGTTCGGTGCCCCTGTGCTCGCCGATGCAGATATGGAAATGCGGTCCACCAAAGCCGATCGTCAGGTAGCCGTCCATCATGCCGATCACGTCGGGCGCTCGCGGGGCGCGCATTTCCCACGCGGCACCCTGGATCAACGGGCCGAAGGTGATGTCCTGCCAGTGCTCGGTGAATAATCCGCGCAGCAACTTTTCGAGGCTCGCCTCATCGGTCGGCAGCGGAAAGACATCGGTCGGCGCGCCGTCCGGTTCGATTTGGCGTTCGGGCTGCATCGGCCTGCTCATGGGTCACCCGGTGGCAAAGGCGCGACATCGCGATGGGCGCCAGGATGCCACAAAACATCGCTTGCGCCTGTGTCGTTCTCGGCGCGTGCCAGGACAAAGAGCAGATCGGACAGCCGGTTCATGTAGCGGATCACCGCAGGCGTAATCGGCTCCTGGAAGGCCAGCTCGGTGATTTCGCGCTCGGCGCGCCGGACGATCGTGCGTGCGATGTGCAGCAGCGAGGATGCCTCTGACCCGCCGGGGAGGACGAACGAGGTCAGCGGCGCCAGTCGCCCATTGTGTTCGTCGATTTGCTGCTCAAGGCAATCGACTTGGGTCTCTTGGAGTCGCAACGGTTCGATCTTTAGGCCCGGCCGCTCAGGTCGGCAGAGATCAGCGCCGATATCGAACAGGTCGTTCTGGACGCGCCGGAGCATGGCTCGCGCTGGCTCGCCGACGTGGCGCGCGGCCCAGCCGATAAAGGCATTCGCTTCGTCGACCGAGCCCGTCGCCGCGACGCGGATGTGGAATTTTGGCAGCCGGGCACCATCGCCGAGCATGGTGCGACCATCGTCGCCCGTGCGGGTGTAGACGCGGTTTATCTTGACCATGAGAGGAGGAACCTTGGGCGAGCCGGGTGGATTGCCCGAACGCATCGCCTCGTCAGAGGGTAGCCGCGCTGATGCGCGTGGGGAAGCGGCAAGTTTTTCCCGATCATGGCGTTGCCCCCGGCATGATCCCGGGCAAAGTGGTCGGCACGTCGAAGGCCACCTTGACGCCGGCGAAGACGCCAAAGCCCTGGTGCTGAAAGCCGATCGGGTCCTGATAGTGCCGGTCGAGCAGGTTGTTGATCCGGGCGAAGAAACTCAGCCCGTTGCCGATATCGTAGTTGCCGGCGAGGTTGATGAGCGTATAAGGCGTCGCGAACAGCCCCGACGCGGTGCCGTCGCGGTTGATATCGGCCCATTTGCCCGTATAGACGGCCGTCGCGGTAAAGGACAGCGCCTCGGTTGCTTGCCATTTCGCATTGAGGCTCGCCTTGTGCTTTGGCCGGCGAAGCAGCTCGGTATGGGTGATGTCGTCATTGGCCATTGTGTAGGTGTAGTCGACGCGAAGCGTGAGCGGCTCCCACGGCTTGTAGGCGACATAGTTTTCCGCGCCGTAGGTCGTCGCCTGGCCGATATTCTCGTAGGTCGTGCCGGTGCTGTTGACCTGGATGAGGTTGTCGATGTCATTGTGGAAATAGGTGCTGCCGAACCCAACCTGCTTGTCCCAGAGCGTCTCCTCAAAGCCCATGTCATAGCCAAGACTGGTTTCCGGCCTGAGGTTCGGATTGGCGAAGAAGCCGAAGGACGGGTAGTTGTCGTAAAGCTCGTCGAGGGTCGGCGCCTTGAAGCCGGTGCCGACGCTGCCTTTGATCTTGGTACCAGTCTCGGGGATCAGATAGGCCGGCGCCTCGCGAAAAGTCGGATGGCCCCCGAATGAGCCGTTATCGTCGTACCGGAAACTGGCGGCGTTGAAGATTCGGTCGGTGACGTTGGATTGCAGCTCGATATAGCCGGCATCGTTGGTGACATGCGCCGACGCGGGGTTGGTGTTGTTGAGCCGCTCGATCTGGTGCTCGGCGCCCAGCACCAATGTCTCGCCCGGCACCAGCTTGACGGTGCCCTGCCAATCGATCTTCTCACGGACGCCGTGATAATCGGACGGGTCGCTGCTAAGGGCGAGCGCGTCGGTGTTCGGGTCGAGGAAGTTTCGCCAATACCCGGTGTAGCCAAAGCCGACTGTCTGCTCGAACTGCCCATCGAACAGGACGAGATGTGCGAATCCGCGGGTGAAGAGTTCGTGGTTGCGGTTGTAGCTCTGCGCTGCTTCCGGCGCCGGCGGAAAGACGGAAAAATCGTCGCTGGTCGTATTGAGGTCGGTATCGACATAGCGCAGCACGGCGCCGACATCGAAATTGTCGGTAAGCTGAGCGCCGAGCTTTGTCGACACGGTGCGGTTGTCGTAGTAGTCGGGATTGAGGGGCACGCCCGGCGGCACAAATCCCGTCGGCGTCACATCGGTCGCGCCCGAGTGGTAGTGGGCGAAATCGAAATTGTAGGAGAAGCGCCCGACCGAGCCGCTGAGCCCGGTTGTCTGGTTGAAGGTGTCGAACGAGCCGCCCTCCAGCGTTCCGTAGACATGCGGCGGTCCCGAGCCGGCCTTGGTGATGATGTTGATGACGCCGCCGATCGCATCCGAACCGTAGAGGCCGCTCGCCGGGCCGCGCAGCACCTCGACCCGCGCGATATCGGAGGCAAGGATTTGCGAAAAATCGAACGAGTTGTCGGGCGAACTCGGGTCACTGACATCGATGCCGTCGACCAGCACCTTGGTGTGGTTCGCGTTGGCACCACGGATAAAGACAGAGGTCGTGCCGCCGGGGCTGCCGGTCTGCACGACATTGAGGCCGGGCACGTCGTTCAAGACCTCCGGCAGAGTGCGTTCCTGTTTCTGCGCGATGTCCTGGCTGGTGATGACGGTGAGGCTGCTGCCGATCTCGCTCTCGGGGGTCGGCAGCATGGTCGCGGTGACCACGACCGCCGGGAGCGGAACCTGCTCCGGTCCGGTCGCCTCTGATGTCGGAAGGGACGGCTGGGCGGGAGGTGTGTCGTCGGTTTGGGCGGCGAAGGCGGGAGACGATAAAGCGAGAAAGGATGAAACGAAGGCAAACCGGCGGCGAGCCGCCGAAACGCGCACAGACCCGGGCATGACAATAGCCTCGCGGCAACGTGACACGTCACCGCGAACCAAAGCCCGAATATGCCGGTCAGCTCGCCGACAGGTTCCGGCCCCCGCTGGTGCACCCCGCCCAACGTGTCCGCGCGTGACCACGGCCGATGGCAGGTCTCCTGGCTCGCGGGTCAGTGCCTTGCGCCGCCTTCCCAGAGACCCCGAAGGGTCACCAGTGGCTTTGATGGCGCGCGGCTCGCCGCTTACAGTTGCGGGGGCAGCCGCAGCTTTGGGGGGTCTGTTGCCAGACGGAACCCACACTGCGTTCCCTTTTGATCCCCGAAGGGAACCATCGTCGAGATTGTGCGGCCGGATCGGAACCAGCGTCAAGTGTCACGGCCACGACAAACAGCGAAGGGCAGCAAGGGGGCATTAAGGGAAGCTCCCCCTGCGCGGGCCGAGTAACCGGTCTGTGAGCAGAGAGCGGACCGCCGTTGCAACCTGAGGCAATGGACGCGCCGGTAGCGGCCGATCGTGGGCGACAGCAAGGGTAGCGTGTTAGGATGATCTCTCCGAGCAGCGTAGGGGCGGCAGGATGGAACGCGCTGAATTCGAACGAAAGCTTCGGGCTGAAGGCTATACCGAGTTCTTTGACCGGCAAATGGAAGCCGGCGAGGCGGGTCCTGAACACGGCCATGAGTTCGATGCTCTCCTTCTTGTGCTCAGTGGCGAGATGACGATCGCCCGCAACGGTAAGCCCGAGACGTTCCGCGCCGGCGAATTGTGCTCAGTACCGGCGGGGACGCCGCATACCGAGCAGTTCGGGTCTGGGACCGCTGGAGTGCATTATCTCGCCGCATGGCGTTATCCCGCCGACCTAAAGGAGTAACCCTTCCCTTCCCGGGGCCAGGCCTTCCTTGGCCGAAGGTCTTCAGGGGCATGAAGACCAGGGCCCCGACCAAGGCCGAACGGCTGCCGCGGGTTCCCACAGCGGCCCTATGCCGCGAGGATTGGGCAAGATTGGTCGAATGATTTGATGAACTGAATAGCGCATCTGACGGCCTCCACAAAAAAGGACGCCGCTTATGCGGCGCCCTCGGTGAACTTCCAGACCGGAATACCGAGCCGCCGCGCCTTGTCGGCGAGGTTGGCGGAGATGCCGGAGCCCGGGAAGGCGATCAGGCCCGCGGGCAGCGCTTCGAGCATCTGATCGTTCCGCTTGAAGGGAGCGGCCTTGGCGTGACGCGTCCAATCGGGCTTGAAGACGATCTGCGGCACCTTGCGATTGTCGGCCCAGGCGGCGGCGGTGCGCTCGGCGCCCTTGGGGCTGCCGCCGTGCAGGAGCACCATATCGGCGTGCTTCTCGCGGGTCTTGTCGAGCGCAGCCCATATGCGGTCGACATCCTGGCACTCGAGCCCGCCGGTGAAGGCGATCCGCGTGCCCGCCGGGATACGAAGCTCGGCGTCCTGACGTTTCCTGGCGGCGATGAAATCCCGGCTGTCGATGACGGAGGCAATCATCGCCCGGTGGCTGACCATCGATCCCGCGCGCGGGCGCCAGGCGGAGCCGGTCGCGGTCTCGAACAGCCCCGCCGCGGTGTCGCGGAAGGATTCGAAGCTGTTGCGCCGGTCGAGAAGACGCTGGCCCTGGTCGAGAAGACGTTCGAGCTCGACCGACTTGATCTCCGAGCCGTCCTGCAGCGCCTGGCTCTTGCGCTGCGCCTGCTCGTTGGCGTCGAGATCGCGCTCGATGCGCTCGATCTTGCGGTGGAAGAGATTGACGGTCGCCCAGAGCAGATCTTCGAGATCGCCTTCGAGCTGCGTGTCGGTCAGCATCGTCGCGAAGGCGTCGAAGATGGCGGTGAGCTGCGCTTCGGCCATCTCCGGCTCGGGCAGCGGCCGGTGATCGGGTTCGCCGTCCATGGGACGGTAGCCGGTCAGCATCAGCGCGTCGCACACGCGCGCGGTCGGGGAGGCGGCGTGAAACTCGTCGCCGTCGTCGGCGTCGGGCAGGAGGAACGGGGTATCGTAAGACATAGCGGGTCCTTTCTTCGTTTTGGCCGCGCCCATCGCGGCCTTCACGGGCGATCCCCTCCAGAGGCGGAGCCGCCCGGAACCCGCAGCCGCCCCCTTGTGGGGCGGCTAGGGCCGCAGCGCAGCGGAGGATGGCTTTAGCCATTGCAGGGCGGCTCAAGGCTCTGCCTGCCGCCTCTGGTAGATCGCCCCGCAAGTGAAGGCCGACCGGGCGCGGCACGGGCGGAAACGTGGACCCGCTGACGCCCACCCGTTCCGGCCCGACGCCACTCAGGTCGAAGCCGCCTCCCCGAACGCTGCCCCGCTCTCGGCCATGACCCGGTCGACCGGCGCGAGCTGCGGCAACAGCAGCCGGAGCAATTGCTCAGCGCCGAGCCGGACGAGATCGGCGTTGAAATCCTCGAACAGCGGCAGAAGATCGCGCACCTCGATCCCGGCGGCGCCTCCGCGTTCCCGCAGACGCTCGGCGGCAAACCGCCCGGCGGCGTCATTGTCCTGGGCGACATAGAGCCGACGGACCTGGGCGGGAAAATCGAGCGCGGCGAGATGATTGGCCGAGAGCGCTGCGATCATCGGCAGCTGCGGCAACACGGATTTAAGCGCGAGCATGGTTTCGACGCCTTCGCCTGCCGCCAGCGTGTCACGTGCCGGCCCGAACCTGACGCCGTTGCCGAGGAGGTGCCCCATTGCTCGGCGGGGTTCGGCAAACGGTGCTTTCGCGGGCCTCGTGCGATCGAGCCAGGTGCGCTGCAAGCCGGTCAACCGACCGGCGCCATCGGTCACGCAGGCCAGTAAAGCGGGCCAGAGCTCGCGTTCGGCGCCCTCATGCGCCCGGTAATAGACCGACGGGTGGTAGCGCAGGCTCGGCCAGGCGAGCGGGGCGGTGATGCCGCGCCCGCGCAGATAGGCCTCGGCGAGCGTACCCGGCACCGGCCGCCCGGCGCGGAAGAGACGTTTGGCGGCCTCCGGCGACCCGGTGGGCGCGGGCGTGTGACCGTCCTTCGCTTCCGGCCTTGGCAGGGCTAGAAACAGCCGCGCTTCGTCGAGCGCCTCGCCGAGCGAGCCGAAAGCCTTGGCGCCAGCAATGAGGTCGAGGAGGTCGCCATGTTCCCCCGTGGAGCTGTCCGTCCATTTCCCGGCAGCACCCGGCCCGGCCTCGCCACCCTTGAGCCGGACATAGAGGCTGCGCCCCGGCGTGTTGTGGACGTCTCCGACCGTCCAGTAATTGCCGCTGCGGCGACCCGCGGGTAGATAGGCGCGGCACACCGCCTCGGCCTCGCGCGCGAGGCGGCGCGCCAGTTCGCTGGCCCGGCCCATCTCACGCTCCCCGCTCCAGGATGCGGGCGAGCGGGTGCCGCTCCATCAGGGCCGCGAGGATCGAAGGCCCTGCCGCCGAAACCGGCACGAACAGCCGCAGCCGCCAGGCGATGATCTCGGAAACGAGCCCCATCGCCTTCAACCGATCGACCATGCCGTCGGTGAAGCCGGCAAGCTCGATCCGGTACTCGCTCATCACGCGCGAGCGGCGCAGGTCGAGCCCGTCCGCGAGTTCCAGTACCGTCCTGCCGTCGTGGAGTGCGATCCAGGCGTCATGGGGCGCAAGCGATGGCGCTGCGTCCGGAAAGGCCTGGGAGATCCAGGCGGGGCCGACCAGGCGGCCGATCACCCGCTCGCCGGCGTCGGTCTGGAGCCGATAGACCCGGCAGCTCTCCTGCGGCAGGCGGCTCCAGATCGGCAGCAAGAGGCCGGTGACGATGTGGAAGCTGCTGGTCGCGAATTCCGGCACGGCCGCGACTTCATCGCTCCAGGCCGCGGCGAAAGCGTCGCGCGCGGCCTCGCGCCATTCGGTCTGCGCGAGGGCGTCGAGGCCGATCGGCGTGCGCTCCATCGGGCGCACCAGGCGCACCCGGCGCTCGATCGATCCGTCGTCGAGCATCAGGCTCGACGTCGGGACCTGCACCGCCGCACGGTTGGAGCGCGCATTGAGCAAAAGTCTGGTGCGCGGATCGCGAGCGAGCTCGAGCGCTTCGTCGAGTGTCAGCGGTTGGTTGCGGTCCTGCCGTGTGAGGGTGAAGACCTGCGTCTCCGCGCCGGTCGCCGCATGCGTGTAGATCGTTCGCCGCCCGGCGATGGCGAGGCTTTCGGCGGTCAGGGTCTCGACGCCGAGATCGTAGGTGCCGGAGGCAATCGCGCCTTCGATCTTCGCGGTCAGCAAATCTTCGAACACCGCGAAGATGGTGTTCTGAAGCTCGATGGTCAGCGCCAGGAGCCGGTTCAGGAAGGTCGCGATCGGCGGCAGATCCTCTTTGAGGCTGCCGTCCTGGTCGGTGAGCGACAGACCCGTCGCGCCCTCGAAGGCCAAGAGCGGACAGCCTTCGACCTTGCCGCTATAGATCATCCAATAGAGCTGGCGCAAAGCGGCCCGGCCGTAAGGGGATTCGAGGTTATCGTCGGCGCGGAACAGGCCCTGGCCGCCGGTCTGGCGCTGGCCGCGGGTGATCGCGCCCAGCGTGTCGAGCCGCCGCGCGATGGTCGAGAGGAAGCGTTTCTCGGCCTTGACGTTGGTCGCGACCGGCCGGAACAGCGGCGGCTGCGCCTGGTTGGTGCGGTTCGAGCGCCCGAGGCCCTGGATCGCGGTATCCGCCTTCCACCCCGCTTCCAGGAGATAATGGACGCGCAGGCGCCGGTTCTTCACGCCGAGATCGGCGTGATAGGAGCGCCCGGTGCCGCCGGCGTCCGAGAAGACGAGGATGCGCTTCTCGTCGTCCATGAAGGCCTGCGCCTCGGCGAGATTGGCCGACCCGGCGCGATTTTCGACGACGAGACGCTCACCCTTGCGCACGATCCGCCGCGAGCGCCCGGTAACCTCTGCCACCTGATCCGTGCCGAAGCGCTGCACGATCTGGTCGAGCGCACCCGGCACCGGCGGCAGTGCCGCCAGATGCTCGATCAGCCGGTCGCGCCGTTCTACCGCGTCGCGGCATTGCACCGGCTGGCTGTCGCGGAACACCGGCCGCGAAGCCAGATTGCCTTCGTCGTCGGTGAAAGGCTCGAACAGCTGGGTCGGGAAGGAATGCGCGAGATAGTCGAGCACATACTCGCGTGGCGTGATGTCAACCGAGACATCGCCCCATTCCTCGGTCGGGATGTCGGCGAGGCGCCGCTCCATCAGCGCCTCGCCGGTCGAGACGATCTGGACGATGGCGGCGTGGCCCGCCGCGAGATCGCGGTCGATCGCTGCGCACAAAGTGGGCGTCTTCATGGAGGTAATGAGGTGATTGAAGAAACGCTGCTTGGCGCTCTCGAACGCCGAGCGCGCCGCCGACTTGGCCTGGGCGTTAAGCGTCCCGCTTTCGCCGGTGACATTCGACGCTTCGAGCGCCGCGGTCAGATTGTTGTGGATGATCTGAAACGCCCCGGCATAGGCGTCATAGATGCGGGTCTGCTCCGGCGTGAGCTGATGCTCCATCAGCTCGTACTCGACCCCTTCGTACGAAAGCGAGCGCGAGGCGTAGAGGCCCAAGGCCTTGAGGTCGCGGGCCAGCACCTCCATTGCAGCGACCCCGCCTGCCTCGATCGCCTGGACGAACTCGGCGCGGGTCGCGAACGGGAAATCCGCGCCACCCCAGAGCCCGAGTCGTTGGGCGTAGGCGAGATTGTGGACGGCGGTAGCACCCGTCGCCGAGACATAGAGCACGCGCGCGTTGGGCAAAGCGTGCTGCAGGCGCAGCCCCGCGCGGCCCTGCTGCGAAGCGCCCTTGTCGCCGCGCTCGGACTTTTCGCCCGCGGCGTTGGCGAGCGCGTGCGACTCGTCGAAGACGATGACGCCATCAAAATCACGGACTTCACCACCCCCGGCGAGCCAGTCGAGGATCTGCTGGAGGCGCGAAGCCTTGGTCTCGCGGCCTTCGCCCCGGAGCGTCGCGTAGGTGGTGAAGAGGATGCCTTCGGCAAGGCGGACCGGCGTGCCCTGGCGGAAGCGGGAAAGCGGCGTGATCAGCAGCCGCTCCTGGCCCAGGGCCGCCCAGTCGCGCTGCGCGTCTTCGAGCAGCTTGTCGGATTTGGAGACCCAGAGCGCGCGGCGGCGGCCTTTCAGCCAGTTGTCGAGAATGATGCCGGCGACCTGGCGGCCCTTGCCGGCGCCGGTGCCGTCGCCCAAAAACCAGCCGCGGCGGAAGCGCACGGCGTTTTCGGCATCATCGGGCGCGGCCGAAACGAGGTCGAAGGTTTCGTCGATTGTCCAGGAGCCGGCGAGATAGGCGCTGTGCGCCTCACCCGCATAGATGACGCTCTCAAGCTGAGCATCGGACAGCAGTCCGTCGTCCAGCACGGCTTTCGGCAGATGCGGCCGGTAGCTCGGCTTGGGCGGGGCGACCGAGGCCATTGCCGCCGACTGCACCAGCTTGGTCGGATGCGGCAGTGCGCCGGCGATGCGGATGGATTGCAGGGCATAGCCCTCGTAGAGCGCGTCGGTCAGTCGTCCGGCTTCGCCCGGAGCCCAGTCGCAGGGCTCATAGGACAACTCCAGCGTTTCCGCTGCGGGCTGCAAGGCTGGCCGAGACACTGCTGGGGGCGGCGCGATCAGACGTGACGGCAGCGCCACGGCCCGCGGCGAGATCGGCGCGAGCGCCGTGACCTTCGCCTCGGCTCGCGGCGGCACTCGGGTGACGACCCAGTCGAGCAGCGTTGCGGCGTCGGGCGCGATGCCGGGCGATGGCGGAAATACGCCAGGATCGCCCGCCGGCACGCGGTCGATCACGGTCAGCCGCGTCTCGACGTTCGTCCCATGGCGGGCATAGACGTTGCCCGCGATTGCCGCCGTGAACACGACCCGGCCGCGCTCCTGAAGCCGGACAAAAGCTTCCCGCCAGGCCGGAGCTTCGGGGCCGAAATTGGCGCCGGTGATGGCGACCAGGCGGCCGCCCTCCGCAAGCCGCGCTAAAGCCGATGAGATATGCCGGAAGGCGGCGTCGGCGACGCGTGCCTCGACATGCACCGCCGCCGAGAAGGGCGGGTTCATCAACAACACGGTCGGCCGCACCGCCGCGTCGAGATGGTCATGGATATGCGCGGCATCGAAGCGGCTGACGGATGTTGCCGGGAAAAGCCGCTCCAGCAGGCCCGCGCGGGTGTCGGCGATCTCGTTGAGCGCGAGGCGCGCTCCGGCGAGTTCCGCGAAGATCGCAAGCAGACCGGTCCCGGCCGACGGTTCCAGCACCAGATCGGATTGGGTGATCGCCGCCGCGGTTGCCGCGGCGAAGCCGAGCGCGATCGGCGTCGAGAATTGCTGAAGCGCCTGGGATTCCTCGGAGCGCCGTGTCTGCGAGGGAACCAGCGCCGTGAGCTTGCCGAGCATGGACTGGAAGGCGGCGGGCGAGCCGGCGCGGGTCCGCATGGCGGCGGCGTATTTGCGGAGAAACAGCAGTTGCGCCGCTTCGCAGGCTTCGTAGGCGAGCTTCCAGTCCCAGGCGCCGGCGGCGTCCGAAGCGCCGAAGGCTGCTTCCATCGCCTCGCGCAGGGCGCGGGCATCGAGCGCCTGGCCCTTGGCCAGCGCCTCCATCAGGGCGCCGGCGGCGCGGATAAGCGCGGCAGCGGTGTCGGGACGGTTGGAGGGCTGAAACAGCGGGAGGCTTACCGGGGCCGGGGCCGCGGCGGACAAGATCGGGGTCATGAGGGAGGTCTCCGAGAGCGCGGGAGGGACGGGCCCGTCCGGGCGCTCTCTTCACCCGCCGAGCCTCACCCCGCTCCCGGCTGCCCTCTCCCTCTTTTGGACCCGCAAAAGAAAAAGGCTCACGCTAGCGCGAGCCCTGAAGGGGAAGATGGTTTTTGGCCTGCCTGCGGCATCACACGCGGCAGGTGGATTTGATGTGCCGGGCGAGTTGCTCGGGATCGTTCAGGAGATCGAGTGACGCGAAGTTGTTCGTGCCGCCTGTATAGTCGGCGCGGCCCCGGCAGGTGCGGAAGAGCACGCCGCTGTCATGGCCGGTCGCCGGCTGGCAGGCCTGCCCATAGAGGCTGGTGCTGTGCAGAGTGATCTCGCCGCTGACGGCGATGCCGCCCCGGTTACAGCGCAGATCGTAGGAACCTGGCGCGAGGCCGAGCGCGTCGGCCAGGCAGCGCAGCCGGCGGCGGGCATTAAGGTGAAACAGCCGCTTGGCCTCGTCGTCATAGGCGACGCGTTTCTTGAAATCGAAGCGGGTGAAAGGGACGTGGGACATGGGGAGGCCTCCGAGAGCACGGGAAGGGCAGGCCCGTCCGGAAGCTCTCTTTACCCGCCGGGCCTCACCCCCTTCCGGTTCTCCTTTGACTTTCCGGACCTGCCCCTTGCGGGCCGGAAGCCTCAGTGCTCCCGGCCTCTACTCACGCCCCGTGACAAGGCTCCCCCCAGCCAAGGCGACAAAAGCGTCGCGCACTTGGTTGAAAAATCGCGGCGGCAGAAAGCCGTAGTCGTAGCGATCGCTGTCGGGGCGTTGACGCAGGTCGTAACCCGGCCAGACAAACTCGTTGCCTTCGGTCACGACGATCCAGGAGGGCGTGTCGTCCAGGCCGAGATGGCGCTTGATGGCGGGCGGTATTTCGACGGCCTCGCCTGCGGTCGCGGGAGCGCTATGGGTGATTGGTAAAACGATGACGAAGGTCTCGTCGTCCTCGTGGCGTTCGGCGGTCAGGACGATGACCGCGGGCCGATCCTTCCGCCCCTCGTCCTGCCCGGCCTGATGTTCGTAATGCCAGAGATACGCGTAGGAAATCACCAGGCCCGGTTCGGGGTTGGGGATCGGCATGCAGCTCCGTCACTTGGGATCGAGGAGCGAATTGAGGTGATCGTGCCGCGGGTCCATCCGGGAGTCGGAGATCACCTGGACTTTGTCCGCGGGCAATTCCGCGGTGGCGAAGGAATGGCGGCTTTCGCGGTAGCGCCGGAATTCCTCGTACTCATCGGGGCCGACGAAGTAGCCGGTGATCCGGCCGTGGCTGGAAACGGGAACTGCCTCCCTTTGCGCGCGCATTCTGTAGCGGCCGAAATTGCGCGTGAATTCGGCGGCCGGGACGGTTTCGCCTGTATCCATGACCCCTCGCTTTCTACAACCAATATACGCTATTTACGTAACATTTGCAAGTCGCGCAAATTACGCATGTCTTCCAATGAGTTCTCTGAGGGACCCTGAGGCCAGGGAGGGGCTGTGGGCTTGGGGCAACTGGCGTGAGGGCCGGGACGGCCGGACCTCACCGGGAGCTATCTACCCCGTCCTGGGCGCGGGCGGCGGTCGTGATCCGGGCCGTCGTCCTCCGGGGCGTCGCGTATGCGGGCGTCCGGGGATTGGGCGGGGGCTGGGGGCGGATCGAGTCGCCCCTGCTCGCGTTCGACGTGGGCGAGTTCGGGGCGGATAGTCGCGCGGGCGTTAGCCCGGCTACCCGCGCCGCGGTGGATCTCGAAATCCAGAATGTCGCCGCTATCGAGGGCAGAATCGGCATTTTCGTAGGTCCAAACGCCATTCCGAGCTTTCCGGGCTTCGAGGTATTCGTCGCCGCGCGTCAGGACGGCGCGTGTATGGGTTTGGTTGCGCCAGTCGAGTGTGTAGCCGTGATGGTCCTTGGCATATTCTGGGAGGTTGAGCCGGCGCATCGCCTGGCGCTCCGCGTCAAGATCGCGCGCCTCAAGCTCTGGGAGCGCAGCCGTGAGGCCGTTGACTTCTTCATAGGCGTCGGGCTGGTATTCGCGCAACAGATCGTCGGCGCCTTCGAGGTCTAAGGGGAATAGGGTCGGGAACGTGACCGCGACTTTGCTCCATTCGACATCTTCTTCGTACCAGCCGTCTTCGTTGCGATAGGCGGGATGGACGAGAGCATTTTGAGCCGGGTCGAGGTGCAAGCCGCCGTGGCCCGCCGTGTGGTGACTGACGACGCCTTCGGCAACATAGAAGGATTCCTCTGCCTCGCCCCAGAGTGTCGGGCTGCCGGGATCGAGTTCGCGGGATACGGGGGACACGAGCTCTTGGTGTAGGCGCGCAAGCAGCCCGATGTGGTGGCGCGCGATGGTTTCATCAGGGGCGAATAGGCTGCTGCGGAAGAAGTCTTGGGCGGCCCACTGCTCGGGCGGCGTGCCGAGTTCGGGAGCGACGGCGATGCGATACGCGCCGTCGGGTGTCGGCAGGGCGAGGAAAGAAAATGAACTGGCGTTAGCGGCGAGAATGTCCTCTCGCGTGCGGTGCCAGGTGATGTTCGGCGCATCGGGCGCAAGCGCGATCCCGTTGACCTGTTCATAGGCCTTCGGCTCGTAATGGCGCAACGTTTCTGCAGCGGCCGGGAGTGCATCGGGGAAGAGCGTCGGGAAAGTCACGGCGACCTTGATCCAGTCGATGTAGTCGTCGTACCAGCCGTCTTCCCGGCGATAGGCGGGATGCACGAGCGCATTCAAGGTCGGGTCCAGGTGGTAGCCCTCGGGGCCCTGGGTGCTGTAGCGGACAAAGCCTTCGGCGTGTTGGGTCGCTCGGTGCGCGTCGCCCCAGGGTGTCGGGGTGCCGGGATCGAGGTCGCGGGATACGGAAGGGGACTCGAGCTCTTGGTGTAGGCGCGTAAGCAGCCCGATGTGGTCGCGCGCGATGGTTTCATCGGGGGCGAACAGACTGCTCTGGAAGAAATCTTCGGCGGCCCACTGCTCGGGCGGCGTGCCGAGTTCGGGGGCAATGGCGATGCGATAAGCGCCATCCTGTGTTGGCAGGACGAGGAAAGAATACGGGCTGGCGCGAGCGGCGAGAACATTCTCCCGCGTGCGGTGCCAGCTGATCGAGGGCGCAGAGTTGGTGATCATAGTGCGCCTCTCAGAGTAGCAGATTCGCACCTTTTGGGTAGGGGAGTAGTGGTGCGCTCGCGCCTCAGGTGTCACGCCTCTAACCCCGCCTCGGCCAGAAACTCGGCGAGAAGATCGTTGGTGGATTTGCCGAGGATACGGTCGGCGGTGATGAGCAACGCCATGCCGCCGAAGGCGTCCGGCCGCATCTTCGAGCAGTCGAAGGACGAGATGGCGGCGACATAGCGGAGCGTCGAGGAACGGCGGACGATATCCTGGAAGATGAATTCCCAAGACGTACCGCTGAGATCGAGCTCGATCTCCGTCTCCCCTGACCGCAGGCCGGGCAATCGTTCGGCGACATAATTAACGGCCGTTCCGCCGGCGGTGCGGGATGCGGCGAGCGCGGCGTCGAGTTGCTCGCGGTCCACCCAGATCGTCGTGAGCGGGCCGTCTTCGGAAGAGAAGTAAACGCGGTCACCGGCGGGCTCGGCGCTGAAGATGCGGTCCAGCAGCAGCCGTTCGAGCGGGGTCATATCCGCCGCCGGAACCGGCGGCTGGATGACGGTCGGGGTGTAGTAGTCGGTCATCGGCATCTCCAGAAATGAAAAACCCGGCGGGAGCCGGGTGTTGGGTTGGGGCCGGGATGCGGATCAGGCCGCGATCGGCTGCGGCGAAAGACGCCGTTCGATCTCGGCGGCAATTTGGTGAAGTTCCGGCCAGTTCCCGGCGTGTTCGGTACGGAGCGAGCGCGCCATGCGGCGGAGGGCGCGTTCCATGACATCGAGTTCGGTCGGGGCAATAGCCGCGGCGTGCAGCGTGGCGCGCCGCGATATGCCGTCGAATGATTGGTAGATCGCGAGGATTTCGCGGAAGCGGGCGCTGTGGTGATCGGTAGTCATAGTCGTCTCCTTGCAGTTGGTGGTGGGTTAAAAATCGCCGCCGGGGATCAGCCGAAGCGGCGACCTTCGGCGGTAAAGGTGTAGGCATTCGCGAGCAGCGCCTCGTCGATGACGGCGTCCGAGGTCTGGTACTCGTATTCGCGCTCGAGATGGCGGTAGAGCCAGCGCGCGAGGTCGTGGAGCGAATCGATAACGGCGCCTTCCGCATCGGCGGTCATGGCGGCTCCGTCGCGTTCGACCGAGATGTCGATCGAGTGTTCGTGGTAGTAGCGGCCGCGATGGGTGATGTCGGCCGTGAGTTGGTAGAAATTCCGGTGCTGCGAAGCTTGAAGCGCATCGACGATGGCGTGGAGCTCGGCGTCGCGCGGGGCGTGTTTTCTGATCTTTGCCGCGGCGGCGCGCGCGTAGGCGTAGGTCGCTTCGAAGCAGGCGCCATCGCCTTGCGACCAGAAGCCGCTGAAATAGATGCGCGGCTTGCGCGCCGTGCCGCCGCCAAAGAGGCGGACGGACGTGGTTTTGAGCTCGACGCCGAGGATGGCGCATATCTGTTGAAAATCGTCATAGACGGGTTCGTGCCAGTCGTCGAAGAGGCCGTGTTCGCGATACCAGGATCTGGCCCGGTCTTTGGCGGCATCGGAGAGTTCGTTGAGCTGATAAACGGTGGTTTCGATGATCTCGGGCATGGCGGCTCGCTCCGTGACAAGGGCGTGAAAACACGAAGCCCGGCGCGAGGGCCGGGCTTCGTGCGGGCGGGGTAGAAAAAAGGGATCAGGGCGTCAGGGGCGATACCGCGTCCATGGCGTCATCAAGCTGATAACGGGCGTTTTCGAGTCGTTGCGTCGCCTCGTAGGCAGAGTCGCAATCTTCGGCGCTGGAGAGTTCTTTCATCAGGAAGATGAAGAGCGTGTCGCCGCAATCGTTGAGTTCGTCGTCGCTGAGTTCGCCGGCTTTCGCAAAGTGGGCGAAATCGCCCCCGCCATACGTTCGAGCGACAGCCTTCTGCCAGTCATTGAGCTGCATGAGGTGTCTCCGAAGGTAAGATGTTGCTGGCCGGGGCGGCAGCGAACGGATCAACCTCGCGGTGGATCTGCTGCGCCCGGCCCATCCAAGGCTCGGGCCGAATGCACCGCACCCAGTCGGCGAAGCTCGGGATGAAGCCAAGGTCCTGCGTCACATGCTGTTCGCCGACAAACCGCACCGGCACGACGCGGCCGGTCGAGATCGTGATCGTCGGGCCGAAAAATCGCTCCAGCATGAAGATGCCCTCCGCGTGATGGCGCAAAGCGCGATGCCGGAAATCTGCGATGATCAGTTTCGATGGTTCGTCGAACCAATTGTGCAGCGGCAGATAGTCTTCTGCCGTACCGCCCCATTTGCGCATCGAGGAGAGCGCGTGGTGATAACAATGTCCCATTGCCGCCTCCCTTAAAACTCATGGTAGGAGTTGACGGACTCCGTGTACCGCTCGTTGTAGTCGAGTTCGATGGTCCGCTTCTCGACATCGAACGCGAAGTCGCCATAGGCCCCGTCGTTGTTTTCCCAGCCGCTATGCGTCTGCTCTAGCAGGGCATAGACGAGGGTTTCGATCGCATCCGCGACGGTGTGCGTCGATCGGTTGACCTTTTCGGCGTCGCCGAACAGCGGCTCGACGAATTCGACCTGGTCCGCCGGCAATTCCACGACGGCATCGTCGGCGCGAGCCTCGACTTGCTCAATCTGGCCGCTATCGCCGCAGCCATCGAAACTAACGATGACGCTGGTGACGCCCGCGCGGGCGAGCGCGTCGAAGAGCGCCGCCTTGTTGAGCGGCAAGGCTTCGGCGACGCGGCGGGCGTGGTCTTGGTGTTGAGCGAGCCAGGCAGCCTGGCTTGCGGGATGATCGAATCCGTTTTGGTCGGTGGTCATGATGGTTCTCCTGAAATCTGGTTGAGAAAAAGCGGAGCAGCCGGACTTGCGCCCGGCCGCCCCGCCTCGGGATCACTGCGCCGCTGCGGCCAACGGTTCGGCCGGGACTTCTCCCGTGTCGAGGAAAGCGGGCAGGCTTTCCTCCGCCCCGGTCTCGGCGTCGTCGGCCGGAACCGCCTCATCCGGAACCTCGGGTTCCGGGAGGCGCAGCGGCTCGGGCAGCCAGCCGGTGCCGGCGAGGAGCCGCTCGGCCTCCTTCGCCATGTCCGGCTTCTTGAGGTGGTCGATCAGCTGCGCCGCCGCCTCGCCCTTGGCCTCGGTGACCGCGCCCAAGATGCGGGCCTTGGTGACCCGTCCGAGATAGTTTTCGACCGTCGGCTGCCACCGGGCGGCCATGTCGAGCCCGATCGACCGCGCGATCTGATCGGCATGGGCGACGCGGCGCGGGCTTCGGCTATAGGGGTCGGGGACCGCATTCACCGTCACCCCGGCGCAATGGGCGAACAGCAGCGCTCGGGCATCGGGATCGAGCGCAATCAGCGCGTCCCAAAGTTGCAACGGGTCGTCCGGCAGGCGCTTCTCCCACGCCTCGTGCCGCGCCTCGATCGCCTTGGCGGCGTCGCACTCGGCCATGCCCGGCGGCTGGTACGGGAAACCCGGGCTGCTGGCGCTGATCTCCAGGCAGGACTCGGTCTGCGAATGGTAGAAGGCTCGCAGACACAGCGCGTGCAGCACCGCGACAAAGGCGATCTCGGGATCGCCCGCGAGCGCGTTGCGCAGCTCCAGCGTCCGCTGCGCGGTCAGCTCGCCGATCAGCCGTTCCGACAAGGGCTTGATGCCCTCATCTTCATCCGCGGCCTCAGCATCCGCTGGCGGTCGATCGTCCCCGACCCTGACGACGATCGGGTTGGCCCAGGAGCCGGCCGGCACGCTGGGGTCGGTGACGATGCTCGGGGCCGATCCGTCCGCCGGGGCCTCGTCCTCGGGCCGCACATAGCCCCGCGCGATGCGCAGGCCGCCGTCGGTGCCGAGGCTGACGAAGACGCCGGCGCGGGGGATCTCGGCGGGATCGTAAACCTCCGGCCGTTCGGCGAAGGCCTGGAGCTCGGTCTGAAGCGCGTCGAGCCGCTCGGCGACCTCGTCCGGCAAATCCTCCTCGCCGCCATATTCCTCCTCTAGCCGGTCGAACTCTTCGCTGGCGGCGTCGCAGCGGGACTGCTCCTCGGGGCTGAGCGGGCGCTCGGCGCCGCTGAGACGGCGCAGCCGTGAGGCATGGTTCCAGGGGTACTCAACCGCCACCTCGATCCATTTCCAGCCTTCGGATCGCAGCGTTTCGGCAGCGGCGGTGAGTTTTTCGGTGGCGAGGCGGTCGAGCAGAGCCGCGTCCTGGAACCAGCCGCCCTGGTCGTCATCGAAGAGGTCGCGCAGCACAACGCCGCCGGCCGCCTCATACGTCTCGATACCGACAAACCGCGCCCGCTTGTCGCGGGCATGGACGGCGCCCTCGGTAAGCTGCCGGCGGATATAGTAGGGCTCCCGCGTGTAGGACCGTTCGAGCCCTGCCCAGACCTGCTCCTGGCGCGCGTGATCGCCCGTGACGGTGAAGGCCATCAGCTGCTCCAGCGTCATTTCGTCCGCGGCGTAGAGGTCGAGCAGCTTGGGCGAGACCGCGGCGAGCTTGAGCCGCTGCTTGACGATCGCCGGCGTCACGAAGAAGCGCGCGGCGATGTCCTCCTCGCCGACGCCCGCTTCGACCAGCGTCTTGAAAGCGCGGAACTGGTCGAGCGGATGCAGCGCGAGGCGCTGGATGTTTTCGGCGAGGCTGTCCTCCTCGGCGAGGCCCTCGTCCCGCACGATGCAGGGGATCGGCGCGGTCTTGGCCAGGCGCTTCTGCTTGACCAGAAGTTCGAGGGCGCGGAAGCGCCGCCCGCCGGCGGGAACCTCGTAGGTGCCGGTAGGCTCGCCGTCGGCGCCGCGCACCGGGCGGACGTTCAGGCTCTGCAAGAGGCCGCGCCGGGCGATGTCTTCGGCGAGCTCCTCGATCGAGAGCCCGGTCTTGAGGCGCCGGACATTGGCCTGGGACAGGATCAGCTGGGTGAAGGGAATGTCCTGGGATTTGCTCAGGACGACGCTGGGTTGGGGTTTTGCCATGGTAGGGTCTCCGGACGGGCGGCCGGGAGCCTCTCTCTCGGCCTCCAAACCCGTCGCCCCCGACCCCCAGCCCTCTTACTTTCTCTTCCTCCCGGCCCCGCCTGCGGCGCCGGCGCCGGTTTCCCGTTTCGGGGTAATCCGGCGGCTCCCTCCTGTTCCTGGGTTCTGCGCCAGGGATGGAAGCCCGCAGGGCCAAGACCCGCCCAAGGGACTTGGTGGGGCTTGGCTCACGACAGCCCGGCGCGCGGCCGCAGGCCTGCGCGGGCGCTCCTAACCTTTCTCTACAGTTTGATCGAGACGACCGGCGTGATCCTGTGGCGACAACGTCGTCGTCCGGGCCTATTTTAGGTTGCGTCGTCGGAGCCTCAGCGGAGGAGGATCATGGACGCGCGTCGCCAGGGCGGATCGAACGGGGCTTTGAACCGGGCTGCCCGCGAGGGCGACGTAGCGCGCGTCGAGCGGGCGATCGCACGGGGCGGCGACCCAGGCCACGACCATGCCCGACCGCTGATCCTCGCTTGCGAAAATGGCCATCTGGCGGTTGCGCGCTATCTGATCGAGCAGTGCGGCGTCGACGCCGATGGCGGCGGGAGGCCGAGCTGCGCGGCCGCGAGAAAAGGGCAGCTTGCGGTGCTGATCTATTTGGTCGAGACCTGCAAAGCGGACCCGCGCCGGCACGACGACCGCGCCTTGACCTGGTCTGCGGCGGCCGGCCACCTCGACGTGGTTAAATATCTCGTCGAGCGCTGCGGCGCCGATCCCAGGGCGCGGGAGGATTATCCGCTCGCTTTGGCGGCGGGCAACGGCCATTTGCCGGCGGTGCGGTATCTCTGCGAGAGATGGCAGGCCGATCCTTGGGCGGGGGAGCAGCCCGCCTTTGTGCGTGCCCTCCCGGACAAGACGCTTTCCGCGCTCAAATATTTTGTCGAACAGCGGCGGGCCGATCCGCGCGGCAACGACGACGAGGCCATCGTTCACGCCGCCATGCATTTGCAGACGGAGGCACTGGACTATCTTGCGGCGCGCATCTTCGACCCGGTCCTCTGGCGCGAGAAAAGCCGCGGCGAGATCGAGGCCGAGGCGCAAGCGATCGTCGATCGATTCCGGCTGCTCGCGCTCGTTCCGGAACAGATCAAGCTGGTCGGCGACCTGGTCATGAGCGCTGCCCTGCGCACGATCTCCGAACTCCCGGTCGAGGAAGCGGTGCGGCAACCGCAGCTGCAGGTCGGGAAGAGAGAGACGAAGCCGGTATAGAGGTCGGAGGTGCGGCGAAGGAAAAGTGCTTCAGTCACGTCGCCGCCCGAGACCCCGCCTCGGCACCGGGGATTGCGATCAGAACAAACCGGCACCATGATGGCGGCTGCCTTCGGGCGCCCCGTTGCCGGCAGTTGATGCGTGCCGTGATGCCCGCCGACGGATAAAGGTCTGATATCGGCGAAGACCCGCTTGCGCCGCTCCGTTGCGATCTGATCCGGCGGCGCTCGCTTTCCGCGCTTATTGAACTCCGGATTGCTCGATCTCATATCGGCGATATGAGGTCATATTAACGTGCGGACATCCGAACAAACAAACCCCACTCCGGGTCAGATCAAGGCGGCCCGTGCTCTGCTCGGCTGGTCGCAACGCGAGCTGGCGAGGCGCGCTGGGGTTGCTCTTTCGACCCTTGCCGACTTCGAGCGCGGGTTTCGCGGACCGATCCCGAACAACCTTCAAGCTCTGGTAAAAGCGCTTGCCGCCGAGGGGATTAAGATCGCGAAAGACGGCTCGGTACGCGGACGATCCCCCGGTACGGCCCTTGCTCCATCGAAAGGACGCACGCCCTTCCGGTTTATGGACGAGACCGCCCTGCGCCGGTGGGCGGCGACGCGGGATTGCCAGGGCAGGCTGCCTGAGCTGCTGACTCGGCTGATCCGGGCAGAAAAAGGACACGAGGCGGAACTGCGTTTTCCCAGCGGCGATGCCGTCGCCCTCCGCGGCTGGGACGGCCGTTGCCGGGTAGTGGATGGAACCGCCTACATCCCCGCGGGTGCCTCGGGATGGGAGCTCTCGGCGCAGGCGGATGATATTAAGGGCAAGGCCGATAGTGATTTTGCGACCCGGACGGCGCGACCCGGAAATATTGTTACGACGGCCTCGACCTTCGTTTTTGTCACTCCATGCCGCTGGCCCGGTAAGGACGATTGGGTCGCGGAGAAGAAGGCGGAGGGGGCCTGGGCAGACGTTCGCGCCTATGATGCCGTCGATCTCGTCCACTGGATCGAGATGAACCCGGCCGTCGGGCATTGGCTTGCCGTTCTTACCGGCAGTCTGCCGCCCGGCCTCCGGCAAATCGAGACCGTTTGGGAGGAATGGTCGCTTTCGACGGAATGGCCGATGAGCGCCGATCTTGTCTTGGCGGGCCGGGACGAAGAAGCGACCAAGGTCCTGGCCTGGCTTTATGCGGACCCCGGCCATGTGGCGGTGCAGGCCGAGTCGCCCGAAGAGGGGCTTGCCTTCCTGGTCGCGCTGCTGCAGCGGCTGCCGGCTGACTACCGGATGCCGTACCTGGCGCGCTGCCTGATAGCGACCGAACCCGAGCAGGCGCGCGCGCTCGGGCAAAGCCCGACGCCGCTGATTATCGGCTTGGAAAACGCCGACGCCGGCCTGGCCCGCTGGCTGGTCGGGCAAGGTCATCACGTCTACAGCGTTTTCGGCTCAGAAGTGGGTGCGCCCGAGAATGTCATCCGCCTTTCGCGGGCGCTGCGGATCGAAACCGAAGCGGCGCTCGCCGGCATGGGATTGACCGACGACGAGGCGAGAGAGGCGTCGCGGGACATGGCGGGAAGTCTCGCCGTCTTCAGGCGACTTCACCCGTCGGTTAGCGCCAGACTAGAGCCTGCATGGGCGACATCGGCGAATGCGCCGAAAATGATCGCGGCGCTGCTTGCGGGGGCATGGGACGAGGACAAACCTGCCGATCGGGAGCGGTTGGAACGCCTGGCGCACAGCGACTACGACACGATGGTGCGGGAGCTCACGCCCTGGCTGACGGTCCCCGATAGCCCGCTGCGGAAAGCCGGCACTGCCTGGAAGATCGCCTCGCCGCGGGACGCGCTCTTCCGGCTCGCGCCCTATGTCACCGCGCAGAATCTGCAGGCGTTTTCCGAGGTGGCGATTGCCGTGCTGGGATCGCCGGACCCCCGTTACGATCTACCTAGCGACAAGCGCTGGTACGCGCCGATTACCGGGCAGATGCCTGATCACTCCGAATACCTTAGGAGAGGGCTCGGCGAGACGATGATGGCCCTGGCCATTTTCGGAGCGAGAGCCGGGCTCTCGGGGGCGCCGCAGTCGGTCACGTCGATCGTTCGCACCCTTCTTGACGGAGCCGATGCGCGCCGGTGGTGGTCGGTGTATCGACAGCTCGATCTCTTCGCCGAGGCCGAGCCGGATGTGTTTCTGTCCGCGGTCGAGGCGAGCCTTGCGGTCGACGACCCGCCGGTTTTGGTGCTCTTCAAGGACGAACTTACGCCCGTCTTGGGCGGCACCTATTACGCGGATTTGCTCTGGGGCCTCGAGCGTCTGGCGTGGAGCCCGAGATATCTGCCGCGGGTGGCGCGCCTGCTCGCCCGGCTCGCCGTGTTGACTCATATCGACAGCCGTCACGTCAACCGGCCGTCCAACAGCCTCCGCAACGTCTTTCTGCTTTGGCGGCCGCAGACCCACGCGACGCTTTCGGAGCGGCTCGGCGTGCTCGACCGCGTGCTCAGAAAACACGATCCGCAAGTCGCCTGGGACCTGATGGGCGCGCTCGTGCCGACCCAGCAGGAGATGATGTTTCCGTCCTCGCGCCCGCGGTGGCGGGATTTTTCCGAGGGGCGCGGCGAAGAAGACGTTACGACGCCCGTCTGGGCCGAGAGCGCCGACGAGATCGCCAAGCGGCTGTTAGAAGATGTGCAGGGCGACGGCCGGCGGTGGATTTCGCTGTTCGACCACTTCGCCCAGCTGTTTCCGGAGCGGCGGCGCGAAGCGGTCGGCCTGCTTTCGGCGTCGCTTGACGGGCTCGACGATGAAACGCGGAACGAGCTGTGGGCGGCGATCCGGGAGTTGCTCAATCATAATCGGCGTTTCGCCGGAGCGGATTGGGCGATGCCCGAGAACGATCTGGCGCCGCTGGAGCCGATCTATAAGCGCCTGACGCCAAAGGACGGGGTCACGCGGATCGCATGGCTTTTCACGCAGCGCGAGCCATCGCTGGTGAATCCGCCTGCCCAGGATTGGCAAGCCCATGAAGACATGGTCGCCGACGCCAGGCGGCAGGCTGTCGCGGGGCTCCTGACCTCCGGCGGCGTGAACGCCGTGATCGAGTTCGCGCGTGCTGTGGAGAATCCGTTCGCCGTCGGTATCGCCGCTGCTGGACCGGCAATTCCGGAAAAACCGCGCCTTGCCCTTCTCGTCGAGTGCCTGAGGGCGGAGGATCGCCTCGCGGATGCCGGGCGGGGCATCGTCATCGGCTGCATCAACACCCAGGGGATTGATTGGGCCTACAACCTTCTCGACCGGGCTCACGCGGAAGGCTGGACCGAGGACATGATCCTGACGGTCCTCCTGATGATGGGCGGCGCCATGCGGCGGCTTTGGGACCGCGTCGCCGCTTTCGGTCCTGCGATCGAGGCCGAATATTGGAAGCGCGTCCCGGGATTGTCGCTGTCCCAGGCGCAGGGCGACGAGCTCTTCGGCATCGGCAAATTACTGGCCGCCGGTCGCGGCATGGCCGCGGCATCCGCTGCGGCGCACAGTCGCCAACCGGTCCCGACGGCGACGCTGATCGAAGCGCTCGACAAGGCGTTGATCGAGCTCAACAGGCCCGACGCGGGGTTCGAGGCGGGCAACTTCCAATACTACCTCGAGCGGATTTTGCAGGAGCTCGACCAGCGAGCCGATGCGGAAGACACCGAGATCGCGCGGCTGGAATGGGCTTACTGCCCGTTTCTCCGGCACACGCCTCGCTCGCTCGCGGCGCTACATCGGTTGATGAACGCCAATCCGGCGTTTTTCGTCGAGGCGGTTGCCCTCGTCTATCGCGCCACGCCCGAAAGTGGTCTGCGGGAGGCCGAGGCTGAGGTCACGGAAGCGCGGCAGGCGATGATCGAGCGAGCCTACCGTCTCGTGAGCTCCTGGCACGGCATTCCCGGCACGGCCGATGGCGCGATCGATGGCGGCAAGCTGGAGCAATGGATCAAGGAAGCGAGGCGGCTATGCAAGGAGACGGGCCGGGCCGAGGTCGGCGATCAGCAGATCGGCCGGATGCTAGCGCATGCGCCGCCGGAGGCGGACGGCATCTGGCCTGCGATCGCGGTGCGCGGGGCGATCGATCTCTTTCCCAGCGTGGACATCGAGCGGGGCGTGATCGCCGGGCTTATCGAGAAGCGCGGGCCGACTTGGCGCAACCCGAATGACGGCGGCGACCAGGAGCGCGAGCTCGCTGTGAAGTATCGCCGTTACGCCGAAGAAACCCGGCTCGATTGGCCGCGCACGTCGGCGCTGCTCGACCGAATAGCCCAGTATTATGACAGCGAAGGGCGGCGCGAGGACCAGGACGTCGAACGCCGCGATTGGGCTTGATCGGCAGACCATGTGGCGGCGGCCGGCATGGATCGCGTGTCTTAGAGAAGGTCATTCGGGGTAGATATGGCCCTCAACGAGGAAGAATTCTGGGAGGTCTTCCGCGCGGAGTTGACCGCAACGGCGGAAGATCTGTCGCGGCTCAAAGCGAGTATCGGCGCTGCCGACAAGATCCGGGAATATTTCCTCCATCGTCTGATGATCGCCGTCGAGAACGCGACCGGTAGCGTCCTGCTAGGCCGGTCCGGGCTGACGGCTCCTCTCAGCGCCGTATCCCGCGCGTTGTTCGAGAGCCTGATCGTGACCTATTGGGCGTCGCTGAGCGACGGCAACGCCAATGAGGCGATAGCGACCGGCTACCGCGAATTGCTGAGAATCATGCGGAATGCGGTCACCGGCGGAAGGGCCCAGATCGTTCACAAAATCACCGGAACCGACGAGAGCGCGACCGTCCTCGATCATCCGATGATGAAAGAGGCCCGCCGGCCGAAACGCCTCGAGGAGATGGCGAAAGAAGCCGGCTTAAAAAACATCTACGACACCTTGTACGGTTTGATGTCGTTGGTCGCGCATGGGACCGCGACCGAGCTCCATGTCAAAGCCGCGCTCGACGGCAATCCGCCGATCTATGAGAACATGTCGCTCGTCCGGGGTTGCCTCAAGGCGATCGCGCTCATCTGTTCGAACCGTATTGACGGGAAGCAAACCGATCGGGCCGACCTGGAAGCGATCCTCAAGATCAGATTGGCGCCGTAATGCGTTGAGAACCCGCGCAGAGCGGAGTTCCAGTGCCACGCCGTGCGGTTCAGGCGATGCGCGTCTTAATTCGCCGGGTCGGGGTTGAGCTCGAACTGATGCCAGTTTGGGATATGGCCGCGTTCGATAATCGCGCAGATCACGCGTCCGCAGATCGCCGCGGCGAGAGTGATGACGTTGGCCGAAGGCTCTTTCTTCCCCACATGCTTGACCGCAATAGTCGGCGGGGATTCGCCGGTATGCATCAGTAGGCTACGCAGCTTGTAGACCGCGGTAATGATGCTGCGGTTGATCAGCCGCTCGGGAAGCGTGGCTGCCGACAACAAGGCGGACCGAAAGCCGATTTTCCAGGTGAATTCGCCTTCGCCATCGGCGAGAAGCGTTTCGAGCGCGATCGAGAGCTCAACAGCCCGATCTCCCGGATTTCTGCGGCGGATCGCCTGATTCAGGCGCTGGGTCGCAAGCTTCACGCGGCGGCGCACTGACCCGTCGAGCGCCATGTACTTCTCTATCAGCTTCGGGGCCTCGGAGAGATCCAGTACTGGTCTTGGCCAGGTCAATGAATCGATCTCGTCATGCCGCCAGCCCACGCCGCTTGGTACGAGAGCGAGTTCGGGGTCTTCGAACTGGAACCATTCTCCGGCGGGGCGCGCGCCTGAGGGGCCAAACAGCGTGAGCAGGATGCAAATCTCTTCGATCAGGAAGCGTTGGGCAGCGATGTTTGTGTCGGCCATCGGTTCGCCGCCGTCGTCGATCAGGAGCGGCATAATCGTCGAGCGGCTGACGAGAGCGACCGCCGGGGGCTGAAACCGCATCCGCGTGCCCGGCCCGGGGAGCATATAGGGAAACTGCAGGGACTCCCGCTGGGAAGAGGGCGGCAAGTCTGATACCGGCACTATCTCGATACCCTGCCAGACGGTCGTCGCGGCTTGTATTTCGACTCCCTCGATCAGCGTGATGTAGAGCCCGACAGCCTCCTGGGTCGCGAGCAGCTTATCGAGCCAGGCAATCGTCTCCGTCGTTCCTCTCTCGGCAGTCCTGGTGGCAAGCAACCGCGCTGCGATGGGGGGCGAGAAGCCGATACTTGCCATTCCCTGCCGCAGGACCATTTTCGGCCGCGCCTGAAACTCGGGCTCGGCCGCGAGTGCGGCCGATATCGGGTTCAGGATGTCCGGCGTCAATCCAGCGGCTGGAGTAGCGCGCACGCTTAGAAGGCCCCGTGGAGACAACCGCACCGCGTTTTCTAGGGCCGCCAGCAGCGCCGTACGCTCATTCCCAGACGGCATTACGTTCGTCTTCTTCGTCGCGTGCGGCTGACATCATGCGTTCGAGTTGCGTGACCGTCCTGGCCGCCCATCGGCGCACCGCGCCGATAGGGTGGGTTGCGAGCGCGTGGAAAGGTTCGAGATACATTGCGAAATAGGGCTCCTGCGAGCCGGACCAGCCAAAAGTGTGCATGTTGCGCGAGATGGCGCGGAGCACGTCCTCCCGGTCGCCGAATTCGTCGATCAGCCGCTTGGTCATCGGATGAAACGCATTGTTGCCTGCTTCGGGGTTGCGATTCACCAGCACGGGGAACACGACGGCGAGGAAAGCGGGTGCTACGTCGGGATGGGCGTGGGCCCAGGCGAACAGCATGTCCTCGGGAAGACGAATGGCAGCGGGATTCTGCGCGCCGAACGAGAGGCGGTCGCCCAGCAGGAATTCGAAGCGCCAGGCATTGCGCGGATCGGAGACGATCGCGTTGCCGATGAGCGGCCAAACGACATCGAGAAATTCCGGGAGTAATTTCGGCAGCAGCCGCTTCACCGGGTCGTCGCCGCCGGCATGCTCGGCGTGCGCGATCAGGTGCTTGGCGAGCTCGATGGCGACCGCGACCGCGTCGGCGTCGACGCGGCCGCGGTCCAGAAGCCAGCCCATCATCTCTTGGAAATGATGGACATCCATTTGGGAATCGCGGCTGTCAGCCGCGTGTGCCGGAAAGGCCGCCACCAAGCGAAGTTGCGGGCGCAATTCTTCGAGCAGCTCAGGGCGGCCGTGGACATACATGCCCATGAGTTCGAGCCCGACCGAGAAGGAAGGCCCTCCGGCGTTGAACAACTGGTCGAACAAGGGGGCGATGATGGGGACCGGCAATTTGTCGAGGACGCTGCCCATGCTCCACTGCATGACCCAGTTGGGTTTGAGCGTGCCGTCAGCGAGTGCGGCACGGACCAGGTCGACGTCGCTGGGCTGGATGCCGGCGTGCGCGCAGATCAGCGGCAAGGCGTGCGCCAGCTTCGGCGATCGCCCGGCCTCTTGCTTGAACTCCGCAAGCGCCGCCGGCTCCCGAGTGGCGAGGCCCGCGAAGTATCCCGCCAACACGCCGAAATTCCCGCGTTCGAACGGCGCCGCCGCATAGGCGCTCTTGATGGAGTCGCGCCATTGCAGAGGCTCGGTGGCTTTCTTGGCGAGCGCGAGCCCGAATTGAAAGCCCATGCGTTGCTCGCCCTGGCTCAATTCCGGCAGTAACCTGGTCAGCGTATCCGGTTGAGCCAGCAGCTCTTCCGCAAGCGCCTCGATCGTGGCGATCTGGCGTCGGTTGCGTTCGTGATAGTCGAGCTGCTCGTCGACGGGATAATCCCAAGGCATCTCGGTGACCAGGAACCGAACCCGCTCGGCCATATCGTTGGGAGTAAGCTCGGTCACGAGCACGCGCACGCGGCGCTCGGCATCGGGGTTTAGCGCCTTCACGTCGTAAACAAGGACGTCGCCGAGACTGCCGAGGGCTTCGGGCCAGTACCGGCCGCGGGCGGCAGTAACGGTCGCGATCAGCTCCTCGGCCAGCTCGAGCGCGCCCGCCGAGACCAGCGTGCGGAAGGTGTGGCCGAGCCCGGAGCGCGCCTGGTCGCCGATCGCATCCGGGCGGGTTGCCATCTTGGCCACGCGTTCCAGGCAGGCGCGCACATAATCCCAGACCTCCTGCCATATCTTCGGATGCCAGGGGGCAAGCGCGGGCCGGGTGCCTTGCATCTCGACGCCGATGGTACGGGAAAAGGAGTGAAGTTTTCCGCCCGCGAGCGCAGCATCGACCGCGATGCGCAACCTCACCAGGTCGTCGGACCGGAGCGCGTCGTCGAGCGCGAGCAACCGGAGCTCGGGCCCGGCCGCGGTGTTGCCAAGCATGACGGGGAAGAGGGCTTTATATTGCCCGGTCGCGTTGTTGCCCCAGCTCTCGTTTTCTGCGACAGCAAGATCGAGCAGGAGGGCGGCGCCGCGGTCGAACGTCTCGGGGCGGAACGCGATCTTTTCGATCGCCCACACCAGATGCCGGCGCGTCTCTCCTGCAACGTGTTTCAGTTCGTCGGTCGTGAGAGGGTTAAGCACGTACTCGATCAGGGTGACGACTGCGTTGGCATCGACCTCCGCCAGGGCGGATACGATGTCCGCGGTGCCAGGGTTCGACAGGCCTTCGAGCGTCGCGAGAGGACCGTCCAGCCTGCAGACGTGCCGCACAACTTCGGTTGCCGTGGTCGGGCTGCTGTTCAAAAGCGCGAGCTGACGCGCTGCGCGAATTCTCAGATGGTCGGGCACTGAGCCGGCGAGAACATCGTCCCACTGGCCGTGGCTCCAGCGCCGCCATTGCCGCTCGGCGAGGGCAACCGCAATCGGTAGCGGCTTGATGGCGAGCAAACGGCCCCGGCGCTGCGCCACCCGGCGGCTCTCGAGATCGGCGAACGCGCTCCGCAGCTCGTCGGCGGAACGGTTTGCGCCGAGGCGCGCGAGAGTGTCGAGGTCTTTGTCGACCGGCGGGTTGATGCCGACGAGGCCGAAGACGCTCACCAACATCGCCGCGTCTTGAATGAGCGCCGCGTTCTCCGGGCGTCGGCCGAGAATGATGCGGTCGATGAGGGTTTGGTCGGTCGCAAAGCCGATCGGCTCGTCCTTCATCCAGGAGAGGCCGATCAACGCCGCGAGCTGCGGCAAGCCGCCCGAGAATTTGATGACGCGGCGGCGATCGTCGCCCGGTAAGCGGGGGACAACGCGCGTCAGCATCGCCTCGATGACCGAGTCGGCGGCGATGTCCACGAAGATGTGGCCGTCGGGTAAGGCCGTTCCCTCGGGTAGCTGGTCGTCGATCGTCACGAGCGACAGCCGGCTGGCCGAATGCTTCACCATGGCGGCGAGGTCGCGATGGGTTTCCTCGTCGCAGCGATCGACGACGATAACGGCCCGCATCGACGCGTCCGCAAGATGCTGGACCGCGGTTTTGACCGCGGCGGCGCCCGCTTCCGACTCGACCGCGTAGAGGACGATGTCGGAGAGCCTCGGGCGCGATGTTTCCTCTTCCTGCGTCGGGCCGAGCGCTTCCAGCGTCAGGCGCGATTTACCGACGCCCGATAGACCGACCACACGGGCGATACCGCGCGGCGTACCGACGAGTTCGCGCAGTTTGATCGCGAAAGCCGGCAGGCGGGGATCGTGGACCAAGGGCGATGTGTCATGTTCTTCCCGCGATGCCCAATGGGTCCAATCGTGGAAGGGGCCCATCAGACCGGGCTGGGTTTGTTCGAGGAGCCAGGCGGCGGCCGATGTGTGGGCGTTGACCCAGTCGGCGATCTGGTCGGCATCGCGGAATTGCACCTGAGCCGGGGATGCGGATACGCCGGCTTCGGCGAGGCGGCGGCGGATCTGATCGAGCCGCCGGTCGATCTCCTGGCGCGTGTAGGAGACCGCGCAGAGCATGATGTAGCTGCCGCCGGCGTCGAGCGCGGCTTTGATCATCGGCTTGGCGTGGCCGTCGGTCCCGAGCACGTCCGCTCCGGCCTTTCCCGGTGTGATCGGTCCCGCTTTCAGCTGAAACTGGTTCAAGCGTGCCGGCAGATGCGGCGTGCGCTCGGGGCCGTCCTGCCATTCGATCCTGGCGTCCTCGCCGCCGTCGGGTGCTGTGATGACGGCTGCGACATGGATGCCGTCCATTGGCAATCCGCTCGCCAACGCCTCTGCCGATAGCAGGCGACGGATGAGCCGGCTGAAACTTGTTGGCGACAGCGCCGCTACGTGCTGACCCGTTACCTCGCCGGGTCTGGCGTAGCTGCTGTCGATTGGCACCGGGCGGCGGCCGGTGAGCGCTTCGAGCGTGCTGGGATGGGCTTCCAGCATTTTGAGGGTTTTGATGATCGCGGCGGAGGGCTTAGTGCTGCCGTTTTCGTATTTGGCGAAGGCGCGCGGCCCGCCCCCCAGCACTTCACCTGCATCAACCTGAGAAAGGCCGAGGCCTTCGCGAATGCGGCGGATTTCTGCCGGGGTAAGATCTGGTGCTTGGGCTGCGGTGCGAGGCATGCGGTTATGGCCAATATGGATGTCTTCTTATCAAATGTACCATCATGGTACAGTTTATATAGGCGCGATTAAATGGACCTACAAGTGGACGGTAGAGTGATTGAAGGGGCGGGCCGCCCGGGCACCGTGCAATCTGCCGGCTGCTGTCCTAGCGGCCCTCAGAGAGCCTTCAAGGCGGCGGTCTCGGATCTCGGGCCGCTGATCCTCCTTTCCGGCTTGCAGCTGCTGCGATCTAGGTCGCCGCGGCGGATCGGACGCAGCTGGGGATGGACGGCTCCATCCCGACGCCCGCGGCGCGTTCGAAGCTCGATGCGCTGTTGCGGCGGGCGTGAGAAGAATCAGGAGCGAGACTTCGGGCGTGCGGCCACGCGCCGCTTGGTCGCCGGTGAAGCTTTGCGGCGTGCGGTGGTTCGCGGGGTGATGCCGCACAGCAAGCGGTCGGTGGTGGCCAAGTCGCTGGCTATCTGCTGTTGGAGGGAAATCTCGCGCAGAGCCCGGTCGGGCTGGGTGATGGCGCGCCGCAAGTTGTCGGCGAAAGACAAGATGGCGTTGATTTCATCTGGTCTGTGGGCCGTCTTGTTGCTCGTCGCCGGGCTGGCCGATGGGGTGCCGTACCCGCGTTTCTCTGCGAAGGATAAGAGGGCTGACATTTCCGACCGCGAGAAGAACGGTTCCCGCATGGCGCGGGCGGGAGCGGCCTGCATGAGCTGCCCGTATGAATGCTCGACGGCTTTGGCTCTTGGGGTGTGATCGCTCGCAAGGGAAAAAATATCTTCGCGCCGCACGAGACGTACCAGAGCGTCGATTCTGAGCGCGAGGAGCTGGCACGCGAGCGGAAAAGCGACGCCCTTGCGGGGATCGCCGGCGCGTAGCGTGCCGGGGTCGCGTAAGGGCCAATGTAAGAGCGCTGGGAAGCCGGGCCAGGCTGGCTTGGGCTGACGGCCGGGGCGCTGGTCGAGGGTGATGATGCAATCCATAAGCGGCGCGCCAGGCTTGGTGAAGTCGCGCAGGGATTTGGAGCGCAGGTTAGGGGTGGGGATAAAGTGTTGATGTTTGAGGACGGCGAGCGCGACGGGATCGGTCAGCTCCGCCGGCCGGGCGGTGGCAGCGTAAGCGTTGAAGTATTCTGCGCCGAGACGGTTAGCAAGAGCAGCAGCAAGAATAGAGGTGACGGCGCTGCCGGTGTTAACGAAGAGAACGTTCGTTTTCGCTTTGGCTGAAGTCATGCTTGATCTTGGCATGACGTAGGAACTGGTGTATCAACTGTTCCGCAGGCGAAGTTGGAGCCGTTTGACTGTAGAGTCATCTTTTCTGTCGGGCCGCGTGGGCGCCGTGCAATCTGCCGGCTGCTGGTCCAGCGGCCCTCCGAGAGCCCTCAAGGCGACGGGTCGAACTCGCCCCGCTGTTTCGCCTTTCCGGCCTGCGGCGCAGCCGATCAAGGACCGCCGCGGCGGATCGGCTTGCGCCAGACATTGCCTTGCGGCAATGCGGCCTGCCGGCGCGTTCGAAGCTCGCCGCGCTGGTCCGGCGGGGCTGAGAAAGAAAGAGAGGATTAGGGGCGCCGCCTCGGGTGTTTCGGCGCGGGCCCGCGCCTGGGGCGGCGCGATGCGGCGACGGGCCGCTCCGGTGCAGCGTCGGACCCGTCTTCATGGTGGTGCGGGGTGCGGCGGTTGTTGCCGGCGGATGCGGCCGGGGCTGCGACGGCAGACGCGGTAGTCACGCTTTCCCAGCCGGGCATCCCTTGGAGGATGAGTTCGGCATTTTTGACCGGATTGACGTGCCCGTAATGCTCCTCGATCATTTTGACGGACGTGCCCATCTGCTTGGCGAGGAAGTAGACGTCCACCCGCTCGCTGAGGCGGAAGGTGGCGTAGGTGTGACGGAAGGAATAGGTGGAACGGCGCTTGCCGGATGAGCTGATGAGGAGCCCGGAGTCCTTGAGCAAGGTTCCGACCGGTTTGGTGTAAAGGCTTTGTGCCGACGTGCCGTCCCAATTATGGAACACCGGGTCGCCCGGTTCGGTCACCTTGGCTATTTTGCGGATGCGCTCGAAATACTCGGCGACGTTGCCGGCCGCGACGAGGCTCCGGTGCTTGCCTTTGCCGCGGACGTTGAGGACGACGAAGTTTCGGCCCTGATCGTCGGTGCGGACTGAGATGTCGCGCCAGCAAAGGTTCCTGGCTTCAGGGGGCCTCATGCCGGTATTGCACATGATCAGCACGAAATTGTAGACGATCGTGCGATACCAGACGTGCATCTCGCTCTTGCCCTTCGTCAGCCAAGTGCGGGCGAAGGTATGCAGCTTGCGGTATTCGTCCGGCGTGAAGTCTTCGCGCCGTACGGTGGCGGTGGGGATTCTCTCTTTTGGGATTTGCTTTTCGTTGATGTAGTTCTTTTCGGCGGCATAGGCCAAGATCTGCCGGAAAGTTTTCATCTCCATTTTGATCGTGGCGTCGCTGATGCTTCCTTTTTTGACATTATTGTGCCGCCAGATCGGATATTCTTTCCAGTGATCGGCGTTGACGTGCGTGATTTGCACGTTGCCGACATAGGGATTGAGAGCCGCTTTGATGATGTTTTTGAGGCTCTTCACGCGGCGCTCGGTGATTTGTTTGGCCCCGGCCCGCTTGGTCTGCCAGTCCAGAAATTCCTGGGCGATCTGACTGAAGGGGCGATTGAAAATCGGGACCTGGTGCTTGATGCGGAACCGGAGGTCCGCGTCTTGGTCGAACGCCCGCTCTTTGGCGGCGTCGATGTCGGTCGTCTTGAGGGAGACGATTTTGTATTTGTCGTCTTTGGGGACCCTCATCCGGCAGTACCAGGTTCGCGTCTGCAGGTCGCCGCGCCGAAAGATGATGAGGCCCTTTTTGAGCTCTTTGGCGTCGACGATGAAGGCCATGGGGGCTGCCTCCCGTGTGGGTTTCGTGTATAATTTTTTAGCAAGCTATTGATTCGGCTATAGGCGTGTAGGCGTTGTGTAGGTATAAGTTGGAATATTTTATGAGTTTTGTCAATGTGTTAGTTAAAGACCGATATCCCGGCGGCATTCCGGCCTTCTGTTCCCGCGTCCAGTCCTCGTCACCGAGCCACATCCGCGAATAAAGCGCATAGTGCTCGGCGACCAACGGCTCGACCATGTCCTTCATCGCCGGTGACAGCGCATCATACGCGGCACGCATATCAGCGAACTCGGTATCGCCCGCACCCACGGCGCTCGGCCCCGGCAGCATCACCGCCGACAGCATCGAATATTTGCCGGGCACGTATTGGAACGAGCTGTCGCTGTGCCAAAGCTGGTTGGCGAGCGCGCCGGCAATGCGCTTGTCGCCGGACGGAGCGATCCCGCCGTCGCGCGTCACGTTGGAGATGTCAATCAGTTCAGGGTAATCGAGTCGTCCCTTGGTCTTCGACAGCTTGGCAAGGCCGATATCAAGTATGCCGAACGCTGATGACCAGGCGATCTGCTCGTCCTGGGTCATCGGCTGGCCGCGAAACACCAGCACGGCGTAGCGGTTCATCGCCTCGTCGATCACCGCGACCGTGGCGGCGTCGGGCGTCCGGCGGATGTCGACGCCGCTGATCTCAGCGGCAAAAAGCGGGTGGAGCGGATGGATCTGCATCGGCCTACTCCGCCGCCAGTTGCCGTCGCACGTCGATTGCCGCGACGACGGATTTGACGCTGGGCTGCGTCTCCAGCGTGTCGAGCAGTTGTTGCAACCCGCTGACCGCGGGCGGTGGCAGCGCGCGCCTTGCGCAATTGGCGAACTTGGCGGCGAGTGCGCTGGCCGGCAGAGGATTGTCGGGTCCGCGGCCGAGCGCGGCGCCGACTTTCTTGGAGATCACTTCGCCATCGACGAAGGTCACCCGCACCTCGGCTCCAAGAGCTTCATCGCTGCGGGCGTTGGCATGGACGCGGCTCATCAGCGCCCGCACCGCGAGGTCGTCATGCGCGCCGCCCTCAAAATCCTCAAGCCTGATCTCGCCCTGCAACACCGCTCGGGCGAGGCAGTATTGCACGCTGAACTTGGCATCGAGGCCCGATCGCGGGTCGGGCCGGTTGGTATGCGCGAGCCGGCGCGGGTGGGTCCAGGAATCGATCCGGGTGATCTTGTCGGCGGGCAGCGCGTGCTCGCGGCGCAGCGCCAGCAGCGCGTCGAGCGGCGGGTGCGTGCTGCCGCAGCATGGGTATTGCTTAAACCCCGGACCCGGTCGGGTGATGTCGTACGGGTTGCCCCAATCCTTGACGATCGCCTCGGCGTCGAAATTCCCCGCGCCGTTATAGACCATCAAAAAACCCTGCTTGTGCTCTAGCGCGGCGTTGTTGGCGGTGAAGCCGTTTTTCGCCAGCATCGCCGCGAAGAGGCCGCTGCGCGCGGTGTGGCCCACATGCAGCGGCTTGGTCATGGTCCCGAAATTGGCTTTGATGCCGCTGGCGTGCGAGGCGGCGATAGCGAGCGCCTGCGCGGTCCGCGCGGTGTCGAGCTTCATCAGGTGGCAGCAGGCGGCGGTCGCGCCGAACACGCCGAGCGTCGCGGTCGGGTGCCAGCCCTTTTCGTAATGATGGTAGTGCACGCCGCGGCCGATCCGCGTTTCGGTCTCGAACCCGGCGACATAAGCCGCGATAAAATCGGCGCCGATACAATCTTGCACGTCGGCGAGTGCGAACAGCGCCGGCAGAATCGGCGCCGAGGGATGGCCGCCGAGCGAGTTGCTGACATCGTCGAAATCGAGCGCATGCGCCGCGGTGCCGTTGATCAGCGCGGCATCGAGCGGCGTAGTACGGCGGTCGCCGCCAAAAACGAGGCAGGGACCGGGCGAGCTGCCCAGCGTTGCGGCGACGATCCTTGCGCAATCCTCCCCGGCGCCGGCGAGCGTCACGCCAACCGTGTCGAGGATCGCCGCCTTGGCCCAGTCGACAGCTTCCCGTGGCAAATCCGGGTAACGGATGGCGACGATGTTTTCGGCGATTTGTTCAATGAGGGTCATGCCTCTCTCCTCCACCGACGCGCAACCGGTACGAAAACGCGTCCGCCGGTCTGGCTCAGCAGTTTCGCGCAACAAAGCGGCCGCGAAAAGCGACAAGCCAAGACGCACATCTCGGAAACGCCAAGGCGCGCCCGGCATCCTGGCGGCGAGTTGGATGGGTCGGCTTGGGTATGCGGCGCGCGGGACGATCTACCTGACGGTCGGTGTCTCGGCCGGATTGACCACGTTCGATCCCAGCCACCGGCCCGGCGGCTTTATCAATGCCCTGGCCCCGCTGCAACACCATTGGGCCGGCGGTATCGCGCTCTTCCTACTGGCTGTCGGCATGGCTTGCTTCGCCGGCTGGCTGACCGCCGAAGCGGTTTACCGCCGCGACCACCCCGGCCGGGCGCATCTTGTGCTGGTGGTCGGCCTGCTCGGCGATTCCGCCATATATATAGCCTTTATGGCCGGCGTGATCGGCTTGGTGTTGGGTCGGCGATCCGGCGGCGATAGCGAGTTGCAATCGTGGGTCGCCTGGCTAATCAGCCATGAGGCGGGCGCGGTGCTCGTCGGAATCGCGGGGCTCGCGGTCTGCGCGAGCGGTGTTTGGCTCATCGGTTGGGCCGCGCTCGGCGACATCGAGGGACCGCTCGAATTGCCGCCGATCGAAAAGGAATTGATGCTGCCGATCGGTCGCTACGGCACCGGTGGCCGCGGTGTCGCGATTGCGCTGGTCGGCGGCTATCTGGTTGTTTCGGCCATTCACGGCGACCCACGGCAGGCGCACGAACTGGGTGGCGTGTTGCATGAAATGCGCTCGCTTCCCGGAGGCGTCGCGATCACTGGGGCCTTTTCGCTGGCGTTTATCGGTTCAGCGAGCCTGGACTTCGTCGTTGCCGGGTTTCGTCACTTCAACCCGCGCCATCCATGAGCGTCGTGCTACGGAGGGTCTCTCCGAACAAGCCGGCTGATTGTCGCCGGACCCAGTCGTTCAGCCAGCAAAAAGGTGCTACCGCTATTCGGACAGATTTCCTCACGATAGGCATAGGAAGCACGAATTGCCTCCCAGCCGAACCAGACAAGCCCCGAGACGGTCAGAAACAATATCCCGAATGGGCTCAGCGGATCGGCCAGGTTCGGATCGGCGAAAAAACCGAGCCCTGACAACCCCAGAGCAGCGACGGTGCAGAGCAATCTGGCGACCATTGGGACTCGCATGGCGGGGTGTGCAGATAGTGGCATTGTCCCGCTTTCGCGCGGCAATGGCAACGTATCGCGACGCGGCCGTGCAGGGTCACAGCCCCGAGTGGCGGCGCGACAAGGCGTCGAGGGCCGGTGCGAACCTGGTAAAGAGCGGGTCGGGGATTTTGCGCCCGGCGCGGCGGCGCTCTTCCTGGTCGGCGTAAGCGTCCTCGACCACCGCCCAGCCAAACCAGAATGCGCCCGAGACTGCAAGGAACAGCAGTCCGAACGGGTTGAGCGGACCGGGCGGCAGCAACACGCCGCCAAAGAAATTGCCGGCGGCGAGCAGCAGCGCCAGCGCGGTGCAGGCAAGACGCGCCGGCACGCTTACGCCACCTCGAACAGCCCCGCCGCGCCCATGCCGCCGCCAACGCACATCGTGCAGACGACATACTTGGCGCCGCGGCGTTTGCCTTCGATCAGCGCGTGCGCGACCATCCGCGCGCCCGACATGCCGTAGGGATGCCCGATCGAGATCGCCCCGCCATTGACGTTGAGCTTGTCGTGCGGGATGCCGAGCCGGTCGCGGCAATAAATCACTTGCACCGCGAACGCCTCGTTGAGTTCCCAGAGATCGATGTCGTCGATCTTGAGGCCGTGCTGCTTAAGCAGCTTGGGCACTGCGAAGACGGGGCCAATCCCCATCTCATCTGGGTTACAGCCGGCGACCGCGATCCCGCGATAAATGCCGAGCGGCTGCAGGCCCCGGCGCTCGGCCTCCTTCTCCTCCATCAGCACCGCGGCCGAGGCGCCGTCCGACAGCTGCGAGGCGTTGCCGGCGGTGATGTATTTGCCTTGCCCGATGGTCAGCCCGTCCTTGAACACCGGCTTCAGCGCGGCGAGGCCTTCGAGATTGGTGTCGGGCCGGTTGCCCTCGTCCTTGCTCAGGCTCACGGTCTTGGGCGATACCTCGCCGGTGTTGCGGTCGGTGACCAGCATCGTCGAAGGCAGCGCGATGATCTCGTCGTCAAAACGCCCGGCCTGCTGCGCGGCGGCGGTGCGCTGCTGCGAGCGCAGCGCGTATTCGTCCTGCGCCTCGCGCGAGACACCGTAGCGCTCCGCCACGGTTTCGGCGGTCTCGATCATCGTCATATAAATCGACGGCGCCATGCTGATGAGGTCAGGGTCCTGCGCGCGGTAGCGGTTCATATGCTCGTTCTGCACCAGCGAGATCGATTCGACCCCGCCGCCGATCGCGACCTGCATGCCGTCATGCATGATCTCTTTGGCGGCGGTGGCGATCGCCATCATCCCCGAGGAGCATTGCCGGTCGAGCGACATGGCCGCGACCGTGTCGGGCAGGCCGGCGCGCAGCGCCGCCTGGCGCGCGATATTCGATCCCTGGCTGCCCTGCTGCAAGGCCGCCCCCATGATCACGTCGTCGATCTCGGCGGGATCGACCTTGGCCCGCTTTACCGCTTCGGCGATTGCGTGCCCGGCCAGCGCCTGCGCTTGGGTGTCGTTGAATGCGCCGCGATAGGCCCGGCCGATCGGCGTGCGGGCGGTGGAGACGATGACAGCGCTGCGCATGGTGCTTCCTCTCCGGTGACGTTAGCGGGCCGGGTTCTCGGTTCTCGCATGGGATTTTAGCGCGGAACCCGCCGAAATGCAGCCCGTTGACACGGGACGTTACCGAAAGGATCAGTCAAATGACGCAGGCCGAACGCGGCAGCCGGCATGTTCATCGCGCGGCAGAACAGGAACGTGCCGGCAGACACGGCGAAAGTGACACCGAGTCGGCAACAGCCCATGTCGATGTGACCGAGAGCAAACAAGGCCGCGCGCCGCTCAATCGCGAGATGCACGACAAGCCGCCACCCGACACTTGGCGCGACAAGCCGGTTGACGAGGAACGCGACAAGGACATCAAAGAGGGCGGCGGGATCGAGGGTGCCGCCCGCCGCGAGCGCGGCGGCTAATCGCCGCCGCCGATCGCTTTCACGAGACGTTCAACGTCCAGGCCGGGATCGATCAGGTCATCGAGCGGCACCGGGCATTGCGCTGGCAAGGTTGGGCGCGGTTCGCCGTGATCGTCGAAACTGGCCATCACCTTGCGTTGCGCGCGCCGCCAAAGCGCCGGCAAATCGATCTTCCCGCGCATCGACGGTCGGTAGGCGTTTATCAGCCGGTCGTGAAACTCGGTGCACTCGCTGCGCCAATGTCCGACCACGTCAGGATTTCGCGTAAAGGCCGCCTTGACGGCGTGTGCGAGCAAATTGACGATTTGGCTCTGCACGGTCCCGAGCATCTCGGCGGCCCATTCTTCAAGAAATTCGCTGAGCGCTTGACGGTCCGCGACCGGCAGCGATTGCGGCAAGCGCAAGCGGCCGGCGAGATCGAGCGCCCAGCCGAATGGATCGTCATCTCTGGAGGTGGCGATGGTAACGCCGTCGGGCATGTCGCCTCCATCAGCCTGCGGAGACATCGCCGCTGCCGCCGCCTGGTGGGCGCAGTAGGGATTGAACCTACGACCCCACCCGTGTGAAGGGTGTGCTCTCCCGCTGAGCTATGCGCCCGTCGCCGGCGGCAAACGGCAGGGTGCGGCATTAAGGCGGCGGGGTGCCGGCCTGTCAAGTTCGGGGCAGGCGGTAGGACGCGAACGACGCCTATGGATCGAGGCCCAGCACCGCCAGCGCGCGCGGCAGCTCGGCGAAATGGTCGAGCACGCGGTCGGCGCCGAGTTCCACCGGGTCGATTCGCGCATAGCCATAACGCATCAAGATCAGCTTCATCGCCGCCGCGCGCGCCGACAGCGCATCGTTTTCGCTGTCGCCGATCATCGCGGCGCGCGTCGCATCGCCGCCCAATTCCGCGACGAGTCCCAGCAGATGACCCGGATCGGGTTTGCGGACCGCGAACCGGTCGCCCCCGGCATAGCCGTCGAAAAGATCGGCCAGCCCCATGCCGCGCAGCACCTCCGCGGTCGCATGCTGCGGCTTGTTGGTGCAGACGGCGGTCGCGTAACCCTGCGCGCGCAGCGCCGCGAGTGTCTCCGGCACCCCCGGATAGGGACGACTCAGATTGCTCGCACTGGCCTCATAAACCTCGACAAACCGCGGTTGCACCGCTTTCGCCGCGGCGGCGTCGGCACCGCGCGCGGCAAACCCGCGTTGCAGCAGCATCGGCATGCCGTCGCCGATCATCGGTTTGACCTCGGCCGGGGCGAGCGGCGCAAAGCCTTGCTCGCGCAAGATCTCATTAAGGGCGTTGGTCAAATCCGGCAGCGTGTCGACCAGCGTGCCGTCAAGATCGAAGAGCAGGAGGAATTTTGTCATTAGCGCTTATTTAGCGCGACCGGCGTCATATTCCGCAACAATCTGTGTTTTGGCAGAGCACGGGGTGCATGCGACGTTGCGCCTCGCTTGCCGGGAGAGGTGCGAGCCGCCGCCATGAGCCTGACCAGTCTTGCCGATTTTGCCGCGATCGTCCTCGCCGCCGGCGAAGGGACACGCATGCGCTCGGCGATCCCCAAGGTGCTGCATGAGATTGCCGGCCGGCCGATGATCGGCTACGTCCTGGCGGCATTGCGGCCACTCGCGCCGGCGGAGACGGTCGTCGTGCTGGCGCAGGGCGCCGACGCGGTGGCCAAGGCCGTCGCGCCGGCGAAGACCGTAATCCAGCATCCGCCGCGCGGCACCGGAGATGCCGTCCGGGCGGCACGCCCGGCGCTGCAAGCGAGCCTCCCCAATGTGCAGGATGTTGTCGTGTTGTTTGGCGACGCGCCGCTGCTGCAAACCGAGACCATCGCACGGCTCATCGAGGCCCGCCGCGCCGCCGGTGCCGCAATCGCGGTCGCCGGCATGCGGCCCGTCGATCCCAGCCCTTACGGTCGGCTCGTGCTCGGCGACAGCGGAATGGTCGAGCGCATCGTCGAGGCCAAGGATGCGAGCCCCGAGGAAGCGGCGATCACCCTGTGCAACGGCGGCATCATGGCGGTCGCCGCGGCGCATCTTTTTGACCTTGTCGATCGTATCGACAGCATCAATGCCAAGCGCGAATTCTACCTCACCGATATCGTCGGCATCGCCCGGCGGCGCGACCTCGCCACGACCTATGTCGAGTTGCCGGCCGACGAGGTGTTGGGCGTCAACACTCGCGGTGAACTGGCCGCGGCCGAAGCACTGATGCAGGACCGGCTGCGCCGCCGCGCGATGGATGAAGGCGCGACCTTGGTCGCGCCCGAGACCGTGTTCTTGTTCGCGGACACCCGGCTTGGCCGCGATGTCGTGGTCGAGCCGAATGTCGTGTTCGGCCCCGGCGTCAACATCGCCGACAATGTCCGGATTCGTGCCTTTTCGTATCTCGACGGGGCGACGGTCGCGGAAGGCGCCATCGTCGGTCCGTATGCGCGGCTGCGCCCCGGCGCGGTGCTTGAACGCGACGTCCATGTCGGCAACTTCGTCGAGGTCAAGGCGACGCGGCTCGGCCAGGGCGTCAAGGCCAACCATCTGTCCTATCTGGGCGATGCCGATATTGGCGCCGGCACCAATATCGGCGCCGGCACGATCACCTGCAACTATGACGGCTTCAACAAGCATCGAACAATTATCGGCGAGCGCGTCTTTATTGGCTCGGACAGCGCGTTGGTCGCACCGGTGACAATCGGCGACGGTGCCTATGTCGCGACCGGCAGTGTCATCACGGGCGACGTGCCGGATGACGCGCTCAGCATCGCCCGCTCGCGCCAGGTGGACAAGCCTGGCCGCGCCGCCGAATTGCGCGCACGCCTTAAAGGAAACAAGACCTGATGTGCGGAATTATTGGAATAATTTCGAAGAATCGTGTCGTCGGTGAACTGCTCGACGGCCTTAAGCGCCTTGAATACCGCGGCTATGATTCGGCGGGCATCGCGACGCTGGTCAATGGTCATATCGACCGCCGCCGCGCAGAGGGAAAGCTTGTCAACCTCGCGGAACGCATCAAGCGCGAGCCGATCGGCGGCACGATCGGCATCGCCCATACGCGCTGGGCAACGCATGGTCGCCCGACCGAAACCAACGCGCACCCGATCGCGACCGACAAGGTCGCGGTCGTGCATAACGGCATTATCGAGAATTTCCAAGAGTTGCGGGCGGAACTGACTCGCGCCGGGCATCAGTTTCATACCCAGACCGACACCGAAGCAGTGGCCAATCTCGCGACGCATTACCTGTCGCAGGGGATGACGCCGGTGCAGGCGGTGGCGAAGACGCTCGGCCGGCTTGAAGGTGCCTTCGCTTTGGTCTTTCTCTTCGCCGGCGAGCATGACGTGTTGATCTGTGCGCGTCGCGGCAGCCCGTTGGCGATCGGCTATGGTGACGGCGAAATGTTTGTCGGCTCCGACGCGCTCGCGCTGGCGCCGCTGACCCGCTCGATCACCTATCTCGAAGAGGGCGATTGGGCGGTCGTCACATCGAAGACCGTCACCGTGTTTGACGAGAATCAGCGTGAGGTGAAACGCGAGATACGCGGCACCGCGCATTCCGGCGCGCTGATCGGCAAGGAAAACTACCACCACTTTATGCAGAAGGAGATTTTTGAGCAGCCGGGCGTCATCGGCGACACGCTGCAGGCGCTGATCGACCCGGTCGCATGCTCGGTCAATCTTCCCGATCTGCCGTTTGCGCTGGGCGATATCCCCAAGCTTACCGTGGTCGCTTGCGGCACCTCGTACAATGCCGGACTGGTGGCGAAATACTGGCTGGAGCGCATCGCGCGCGTGCCCGTGGAGGTCGACATCGCCTCCGAGTTCCGCTACCGGGCGCCCGCGATGCCGCGCGACGGCGCGGCGGTGTTTATCTCGCAATCGGGCGAAACCGCCGACACGCTCGCTGCGTTGCGCTACTGCAAGCAGGAAGGGCAGAAGATCATCGCCGTGGTCAATCAGCCGGAAAGCTCGATCGCCCGCGAGGCGGATATCGTGCTGCCGACGCTCGCCGGGCCGGAGATCGGCGTCGCTTCGACTAAGGCCTTCACCACGCAGCTTGCGGTGTTGGCGGCGCTAACCGTCAGCCTAGGACGCGCGCGCGGCACAATCGATGAAGCCCAGGAAGCGCTGTTCGCCCATCAGCTGGCGGAAATTCCCTCGCGCGCCGCCGAAGTGCTCAACCATGACGAGCGCATCCGCGAGATCGCCGAGGAGATCGCCCAGGCGCGCGACGTGCTTTATCTCGGCCGCGGCAGCGCCTATCCGCTGGCTCTCGAAGGCGCGCTGAAGCTCAAGGAGATCAGCTATATCCACGCCGAGGGCTATGCCGCCGGCGAAATGAAACACGGCCCCATCGCGCTCATCGACGACAAAGTGCCGATCATTGTGTTGGCGCCGCCGGACGATCTGTTCGAAAAGACACTGTCGAATGTCGAGGAGGTGATGGCGCGCGGCGGCCGCGTGGTGATGATCTCCGACGCTGCCGGCATCGCCCGGCTCGACGGCCGCGCCGCGTTCGGCATCGCCATCCCGCATTGCGCCGCCTTTGTCGCGCCGCTGCTCTACGCGATTCCCATCCAGCTCCTCGCCTACCACACCGCCGTTATCAAAGGCACCGACGTCGACCAGCCCCGCAACCTGGCGAAAAGCGTGACCGTGGAGTAGCTGCCGATCGTGTATAGAGTGGCTGATGCGGGACCGGCTCTCCATCGGTGTCGATTTCGGCACGACAAACACCGTGGTGGCGATCTCCCGGCCCGGTCAGAAGGTGCGTCCAGTCATCTTTCACGACGACCGCGAAACGTCCGACATTTATCGCTCGGTGCTGCTGTTCGAGAAGGGGCTGTCGGCCGCCGGGCTTGACCTCGAAGCGAAAGCCGGGCTGAAGGCGATCCGCGCCTATCTGACATCGACCGCCGAAATCCGCTTTATCCAGTCGTTCAAGAGCCATGTCGCGAGCGCGCTCTTTGACGAGACGCGCGTCTTTGGCCGCCGGCTCAAATTCGAGGACCTTTTGGCGATCTTTTTTCGCCGTGCGGTCGCTGATGCAGAGGGCGCGTTCGACCCGTCTGGCGCACGGGTGGTCTCGGGCCGGCCGGTCGCCTATGTCGGCGCCGCGCCCGATGAGGCGCTCGCGGCCAGTCGCTACGACGAGGCGTACCAGCGGATCGGCGTCGCCGCGCCCGCCTATGTCTACGAGCCGGTCGGCGCCGCGTATTACTTCACCCAGCGCCTCAAATCGGACGCTCTTGTCCTGGTCTGCGATTTTGGCGGCGGCACCAGCGATTTTTCGCTGATTCGCTTCGAGCGGCGGGGCAACCGCGTGACCGCGACCCCACTCGGGCATGCTGGGCTCGCGGTGGCGGGCAACAGCTTTGACTACCGCATCATCAACGCTGTGGTGTCGCCGCATCTCGGCAAGGGCACGCTCTACCGCTCGATGGGCAAGATTCTATCGGTGCCGCAGCATTACTTCGCGAATTTCGCGCGCTGGCATCAGCTCGCGATGCTCAAGACACCCGAACATATCCGCGAGTTGGAACGGCTCGAACAGGCTTCACTGTCACCAGAGAAAATCAGTCAGTTCATCGACGTGATCCGCAACGATTGGGGGTTTGACATCTATCGCGCGGTATCGGCGGCCAAGGCCGGTCTGTCGGCGGCGCCGCAGGTTGCGTTCAGGCTCAAGCTCGGCGACCTTGCGATCGAACAGGACATCACGCGGCAGGATTTCGAGACATGGATCGCCGACGATGTCGCCAAGATCGCACAGACCGCCGACATGCTCCTCGCCACGGAGGGGGTACGGGTCGACGACATCGACAGCGTTTTCCTCACTGGCGGCAGCTCGTTCATTCCCGCTGTACGGCGGATTTTTGAGGACCGGTTCGGCGCGCAACGACTGGCCGACGGCGAAAATTTCCAATCGGTCGCCTATGGCTTGGCGTTGATCGGGCTTGAGGACGACATCTCCCCCTGGTTGGCGCAGCCGAGCAGTGGAGGGGGTTAGGCGGGCGACCGCGTCACACCGTCAGATAGGTCCGCACCTCGGCTTCGTTCATTTCGTTGCCACGGCCGGACAGCACGACCTCGCCGCGCTGCATGACGACATAGGCAGAGGCCAGGTCGCGGGCGAATTCGAAATACTGCTCGACAAGCAGGATCGCCATATCACCGCGCGCAGCGAGCTGTTCGATGACGCGGCCGATATCCTTGATGATCGACGGCTGAATGCCTTCGGTCGGCTCGTCGAGGATCAGCAATTTTGGCCGTGCCACCAGTGCGCGGCCGATCGCCAGCTGCTGCTGCTGGCCGCCCGACAGATCGCCACCGCGCCGGCCGAGCATGTCCTTCAGCACCGGGAACAGCGTGAAAATTTCGTCGGGGATATGGCAGAGCGACCGCGGCAGCGTCGCGAAGCCGGTCTGCAGGTTTTCCAGCACGGTGAGCCGTGGGAAGATCTCACGGCCTTGCGGCACCAAGGCGATGCCGGCGCGCGCGCGCTCATGCGTTGGCTGCCCGGTGATGTCCTTGTCGTCCCAGGTGATGCGGCCGGCGCGGATCGGCTGCAGCCCCATGATCGCGCGCAGCAGGCTAGTTTTGCCGACGCCGTTGCGGCCCATGATGCAGGTCACCTCGCCGCGTCGCGCGCTGAGGCTGACTTGGCGCAGCGTATAGCTGGCGCCGTAGTAAAGATCGATGGCTTCGACCGATAGCATCGGCTCAGGTCTCGTCGATCGCGGTGAACATACGGGCCCACAGCTCGCGATCGCTGGCCGTCCCGGCAAAGGCCGGGACCCACGGATCAGCGAGGCACAAACCTCTCGCCAGCGCCATTACCACGCGGTGCCCGACAGAAAATCTCCCGCGAGCTTCACGGCGGTGGGTCCCGGCCTGTGCCGGAACGACAGCTGTAACCACGTCCATGTTACCGCCCCAGATACACTTCGATGACGCGCGGGTGGTTCTGCACGTAATCGATTGAGCCTTCGGCCAGAACCGAGCCTTCGTGCAGCACGGTGACCCGCGCGCCAAGGCTGCGGACAAAGGCCATGTCGTGCTCGACGACGATGATCGTGCGGTCCTTGGCGAGGCCGAGGATCAGCGCGGCGGTTTCCTCGGTTTCGCGATCGGTGAGGCCGGCGACCGGCTCGTCAAGCAGCAGGAGTTGGCGATCGTGGATCAGCAACATGCCGATTTCCAGCCATTGCTTCTGCCCGTGGCTAAGCGCGCCAGCGACGCTGCCGCTCTGGGCCGAGAGGCCGATCCGCGACAGCGTCGCGTCGATCTTATCGCGCCGTGCGCGCGTTTCCCGGTCGAACAAGGCCCGCCAGGTGCTGCGCGAGTCGGCGAGGGCCAATTCGAGGTTCTCGAACACGGTCAGGTTTTCGAACACCGTCGGCCGCTGGAATTTGCGGCCGATCCCGAGATTAGCGATCGCCGCCTCGTCGAGCTTGGTGAGATCCTGCGCGCCGCGAAAAAACACCTCGCCGGTATCGGGGCGGGTCTTGCCGGTGACGACATCCATCATCGTCGTCTTGCCGGCGCCGTTGGGGCCGATGATCGTCCGCAGTTCGCCGTCTTCGACGACGAGCGACAGATCGTTCAGCGCCTTGAACCCGTCAAAGCTAACCGTGACGCCGTTGAGGTAGAGCAGCACATTGGGCGCCGAAGGAGCGGCGGCTTCGACAGCGCTCATGCCTGCTCCTCCAGCGGCATCGCTTCGGGCTCGGGCGGGGCCGGGCGGCGGAGATGGCGGAGCAGACCGACGATGCCCGCCGGGAAAACCAGAGTCGTCAGCACGAACAGGGCGCCGAGCACAAAGAGCCAGGTGTCGGGAAAGGCGCCCGTCAGCCAGGATTTGCCGAGATTGACCAGCACCGCGCCGATCACAGGGCCGAGAAGCGTACCGCGCCCACCAACCGAGACCCAGATCGCGACCTCGATTGAATTGCCAGGCGAGAATTCACTCGGGTTGATGATGCCCACCTGCGGCACGTAAAGCGCGCCCGCGATCCCCGCGAGCACGGCGGAGAGTGTGAAGACAAAGAGCTTGGCGTTGGTCACCGAATACCCAAGGAAGCGCACGCGGCTTTCGGCGTCGCGCAGCGCCAGCAATACGCGGCCGAGCTTCGACTTGGTGACATAACGACACACCAGATAAGCGAGACCCAGGCCAATCACGGTTGCGATGTAAAGCCCGAGACGCGTGCCTCGCGAATGCACGTCGTAGCCGAGAATATCCTTGTAGTCGGTGAGGCCGTTATTGCCGCCAAACCCCATGTCGTTGCGGAAGAACGCGAGCCACAGCGCATAGGTCATCGCCTGGGTGATGATCGACAGATAGACGCCGCTGACCCGCGAGCGGAAGGCGAGCCAGCCAAAGACGAGCGCGAAAAGGCCCGGCACGGCGACGATCATCAGCGCCGCCCACCAGAAATGGTTGAACCCGTACCAGAACCAGGGAAGCTCCTTATACTGCAGGAACACCATGAAATCGGGCAGGATCGGGTTCTGGTAGACGCCGCGCGTGCCGATCTGGCGCATTAGGTACATGCCCATGGCATAGCCGCCGAGCGCGAAAAACGCCGCCTGGCCAAGGCAGAGAATGCCGCCGAAGCCCCAGATCAGATCGAGACTCAGCGCCAGGATCGCATAGCAAAGATACTTGCCGAGCAGCGGCACGATATAGTCGGGCACGGCAATCGGCGAATTGGGCGACACCCACAGGTTCAGCGTGGGGACGATAAGCGCCAGCACCATCCCGCTGATGATGAACCCCGCCCAAAATCGAGGCCCCCAGCCGCCGCGCGCTAGGCTTGCTGCCAGCACCGCTCAGCCCTCCGCGGTGCGGCCCTTGAGCGCGAAGAGTCCGCGCGGCCGCCGCTGAATGAACAGAATGATCACTACCAGCACGACGACCTTGCCGAGGATCGCGCCAGCAAACGGTTCAAGGACCTTGTTGACGATGCCGAGAGAGAGGGCGCCGATCAGCGTCCCCATCAGATTGCCGACCCCGCCGAAAACGACGACGAGAAAGCTGTCGACGATGTAGATCGTCCCGAGATTGGGGCTGACATTGCCGATCTGGCTGAGAGCGACGCCGGCCATGCCGGCGATCGCCGAGCCGAGGCCAAAAGTCAGCGCGTCGACCCGCGCGGTGCGGATGCCCATCGCCCGCGCCATGTCGCGGTTTTCCGTCACCGCCCGCATGTAAAGCCCGAAGCGCGTCCGGTTGAGGATCAGCGCCAGCGCGCCCAGCACGATAAAGCAGAAGGCGATGATGTAGAGCCGGTTCCAGGTCACCGTGAAGCCGCCAACCGGGTCAAAGCCGCCGGTCATCCAGCTCGGGTTGGAGACTTCCTTGTTGGGCGAGCCGAAAATCGACCGCACCGCCTGTTGCAGGATCAGGCTGACACCCCAGGTCGCGAGCAAGGTTTCGAGCGGCCGCCCGTAGAGGAAGCGGATCAGGCTGCGTTCGAGAACCACGCCGAGCGCGCCGGCGAACAGAAACGCCACCGGCACCGCGACGATCAGATAGAAATCGATGACGCCCGGCGGCAGATAAGCGCGGAAGAATTGCTGGACGACATAGGCAACATAAGCGCCGACCATGATCATCTCGCCATGCGCCATGTTGATGACGCCCATCACCCCAAAGGTGATCGCGAGGCCGATCGCGGCGAGCAGCAGGATGCTGCCGAGGCTGATGCCCTGGAACAGGTTAGCGACGACGCCAACCATCTGCAGGCGGCGGTTGATCGAGGCGATCGCGTCGTTCGCGGCCTTGCTCAACTCGGGATCGAGATTTGGCCGGACGCGGAATTCGTCGAGCAGGTTCTTGACGCGCGGATCCGTATCGCCGGCGAGTGCGGCGATGGCCGCGAGCTGCTCCGCTTTCTCGCCGGCGACGAGTTCGGCGGCGTAAAGACTTTTCTGCATCGCCGCGCGGACTTCGCCATCGCTTTCGCTCGCCAGCGCCTTTTTCAGCCGAGCGACGCTTTCCGACGAAGGATGCTTCAGCGCGTCACGCGCCGCGGCGAGCCGGGTGTCGCGGTCCTTGCTGAACAGGGTCAGCCCGCCGAGCGCTGCCTCGATATCGCCGCGCAGGCGGTTATTGACGATGATCCGATTGAGGCTGTCCGCCGTTACGCCGGTCAGCGGTTTATCGGTGATCGCGTCGGTCAATTTTGACGAATCATCAGCCGAGACGATGATGACTTCATTGTTGGGGCCGGTGCGCAACCGGTCGTCGCTCAAGGCTTGCAGCACAGGGACGGCGCGCGGATCGCCGAGATTTCCCAGCGCGACGATCGCCTTTTCCTTCTCCGCAAAGGTATCGCTGCCGAGCGCGGTCACCAATGTGCTGTACTCGTCGGCCCAGGCCGGCGCCGCCAACAACATCAGGAGCAGCGCAAACAGCGAGAATCGAAAAAGATGGCGGATCATGATGCGATTTTGACCCCGACGCGGATCGCCACCCCCGCGAAGGCGGGGTTCGAGCAGCGACCGCTGTGCCGCTTGCCGTGGATTCCCGCATTCGCAGGAATGACGATCGTAAAAACTGCTTCTGCGGAACCGTAGGGCGAGGGGGATGGTCCTGCCACGCGACCATCCCCCTGCCGCACGCCCGGCTGCGAAACCCCTTGCGGCCGGGTCGTCACTCACCTCAAGGCTAGTCCTTGTATTTTGGTGACGTGCAGTTGCCGCAGACCCAAGGATAGGTCCAATCGGCGACTTTGCCTTTGTCCTCCGCGAGATACGGGCTCCACGCGTCGGCCTTGATCACCCCTTTAGTCTGCCACACCACGTCGAACTGACCATCAGGGCGGATTTCGCCGATCATGACCGGCTTGGACAGGTGATGGTTCGTGTTCATCACGATGTCGAAACCCGAGGGCGACTTGACTTTTTGCCCGTACATCGCTTGGCGCACCGCGTTGACGTCGGTGGTGCCAGCCTGCTCGACCGCATGCGTCCACATCTTGAAGCCGATATAGGTGGCTTCCATCGGGTCGTTGGTCACGCGCTTCGGGTTTTTGATGTACTCGTGCCACTGCTTGATGAAGGCCTCGTTGGTCGGGTTCTTGACCGATTCGAAGTAGTTCCATGCCGCGAGATGGCCGACGAGGTTCTTGGTGTCGATACCGGCCAATTCTTCCTCACCGACCGAGAACGCGACGACCGGAATGTCCGACGCCTTGATGCCGGCATTGGCCAGTTCCTTGTAGAACGGCACGTTGGCGTCGCCGTTGATGGTCGAGACCACCGCGGTTTTCTTGCCAGCCGAGGCAAAGCTCTTGATGGCCGCGACTTCGGTCTGCCAATCGGAGAAGCCGAACGGGGTGTAGTTGATCTTGATATCTTCCGGCGCGACACCCTTCGACTTCAGAAAGGCTTCGAGGATCTTGTTGGTGGTGCGCGGGTAGACGTAGTCGGTGCCTTCAAGCACCCAACGCTTCACGTTGCCGCCTTCCGCACTCATCAGATACTCGACCGCCGGGATCGCTTGCTGGTTTGGCGCGGCGCCGGTGTAGAACACGTTGTTCGAGCTTTCCTCGCCTTCGTACTGGACCGGATAGAACAGCAGGCCGTTCAGCTCCTCGAAAACCGGCAGCACCGATTTGCGCGACACCGAGGTCCAGCAGCCGAACACCGCCGCGACCTTGTCCTTGGTCAAAAGCTCGCGGGCCTTTTCCGCGAAAAGCGGCCAGTTTGACGCCGGATCGACGACGACGGCCTCGACCTTTTTGCCAAGAAGGCCCCCCTTCTTGTTGATGTCGTCGACCATCATCAAAACGGTGTCTTTGAGCGTCGTCTCGCTGATCGCCATCGTGCCGGACAGCGAATGCAGCACGCCGATCTTGATCGTATCCTCCGCCCGAGCCTGCGTCGCCGTCAGCGCGGCCACCAGCCCGAACGCGGCCAAGGCCGCCCGCAATCTCCCCTGGATAAACTTCATCGTCTCCCTCACGTTTCTGCGATCGTGCGGCGTTGGGGGCCGCTCGCGTCCGGTCAATCGCAAGATCGAGGCCAAGGGTTGCTCACGCAGCCGTGACTTTGGCCGAACTGCATATTTCTTAATCATGCCTAATTAATAGGCATTTCTGTGTAGATTTCCTGGGCAGAAAGATAGTGTTGCCTTGAATCCGCTGTTCAGGAACAGACAGGCTTTTGGTTGGCAGACATCGATCATCACCCGATGCTAAGGATACTGCGCCGAAGTGGAGACGAGAATGCAGGACAGCGACGCCGTACTCGCAGCTAATCTTCATTTTTATCAGGCATTCACGACGCGCGATGTCACCGCGATGGACCGCATCTGGGCACGGCATGCGCCGGTCGTCTGCGTCCATCCCGGTTGGCCGCCGCTGGCGGATCGCGAGGCCGTGATCGAAAGCTGGCGCGGCATTTTTGCCAATCCTGACGCGCCGCGCATCGCCTGCTACGACGAGCAGGTGTTTCTTTACGGCGATACCGCGTTGGTGGTGTGCGAGGAAGAGCTGGAGGGCGGCACGCTCATCGCCAGCAACTGGTTCGTGCGCGAAGACGGCACCTGGCGCATCGCCCACCACCAAGCCGGGCAGCTCGCTGTCCGTCGCTCTCCCGGCCCTCGCCGCGCGCCCTCGCGGATGAACTAACCGCCGCCCTTAGTTGACCGGGCGATAACCCCGAAAGCGGTCGCGTTTTGCGACTTGTTCGACGGCGAGCGAGGCTTCAACAGCTTGCCGCACTTCCGCGAGGCGGCCGGCGGTCTCGCCGTCGAGCCGCCCGTCCCAGCGTTCCGGCCGAAAGCGGCGCTGGAAGGCGATGAGCGGCGGTATCTCATTCCCCGGCTCGACCTGATAACCGATGCGCGCGAGATCGCTGAGCGCGGCGGCGCGTTCGACGATACCGACGCCGCGGCCGCGCCGGTGCCGCACATTGGCGTCGGGAGGCGGCCACAGGCCGATCCCGGCGTGCGCCAAGTGTGGCCAGTCGAACAATTCGCCGGGATCGCTCTTGCGGGTCGGCGCGATGTCGGAATGACCGACGACGCGGTGCGGGCGAATGCGGCGCCGCACGATGATGTCGCGGCACAGCGCCTCGACGGCCTGCATCTGCAGCTCGGGAAACCGGCGATATCCCCATTCGTGGCCGGGATTGACGATCTCGATGCCGATCGAGACGGTGTTGAGTCCGCTCTCGCCCAGCCAGGAAGATACCCCCGCGTGCCAGGCGCGGCGCTCTTCCGACACGAGCCGCCAGATCACCCCGTCCTCGTCGACAACATAATGCGCGCTGACCTTCGCTGCGGGGTCGCACAGCCGGTCGAGCGCAGCCGCGGCGCTCGGCATGCCGGTGTAGTGCAGCACCAGCATGTCGATGCGCGGCGTGCCGGCGATCACGTCGCCCCGGCTGTCGTGATTGGGGGACAGGCGTTCGCGAATCTCGAGCCCGCTCATGCCAGGGTACTCATCGCTGCGCAGCGGCGCCCTTGACCAGCTGGTCGTGCGCCGCGTTGATCCGCGCGATGCGGGCGGTCGCGCGGGTCATCAGTTCGGGCGGCAGGCCCTTCGCCACCAGCGCGTCAGGATGGGTCTCGCGCACCAGCCGGTGATAGGCAACACGGATTTCATCGGGCGAGGCGTCGATTGCCACGCCGAGAATCGCGTGCGGGTCCTCTTCGGGCGCCGAACCGACATGCGTCGCGCGAATGCGCGCGTAGGCGGGGGCGCCAAAGCCGAAAATTCGTGCCACTTCGCGCAGATACGCGTCCTCGGCCGCGCACAGTTCGTGATCGGCGAGCGCGATGTGAAACAATCCGCCGAGCAAATCCTCGAGGACCGCGTGATCGTCGGCGAAGAGCTTGGCAACCTGCCGTGCATAGCTCTCGAACCCGTGGGTGCTGCGCCGCGCGAGGTCGAAAATCATACGCAGATGTCCCTCCTCGCTGGGCGGCACGCTGAACACCTCGTTGAACGCGGCGACCTCGTCGCGGGTCACCTCGCCATCGGCCTTCGCCATCTTGGCGCCGAGCGCGATAACCGCGATCGTAAACGTGACGCGCCGGCGCGGGTCACCGTGACCCTGCTCGGCAGACTTTCCTTCGGGATCGACGGACGTCTGGTGCCAATACGGCAAGTGCTCGCCGATCCGCGCGAGCAGATGGTCGAGCGGCCCGCCGAACGACAAATGGCGGGCGCCATCAAGAATTCGGCCGACGACGCTCATCGTGTCCATATACGACGCTTTGCCGCAGCGGTCGATTGCGCCGCTCGCCGGCGCCGCCGTTTCCAACTCCCGGTAAGTCGCTTTGCGGCATTGGCTGCACCGCCGGTTTAATTAACAGAGACTGGCGCTCCGGAAGCGCGTCGAGGCCATTGCAATACCCGGCATCTCGGCTAGTGTGCCCCGTTCTTCGCGGAGTCTGATTCGAATGCGCAAATGGGTGCCAACCCTGATGCTGCTCGCGCTTCTGGCGCCGGCAGCGGCCTTTTCCCAGTCAGCGGTGACGTCGACGGCGGCCAAAAGCAACAACAAGAGTGGTGTCTACGAACAGCTCAACCTATTCGGTGAGGCGTTCGAGCGGATTCGCCAGGACGCTGTCGAGCCGGTCGGCGACCGCAAACTGATCGAAACCGCGATTGCCGGCATGATGGCCAGCCTCGACCCGAATTGCGTCTATCTGACCGAGGACGAATACAAGGCGCAGCAGGCTCCGAAGGAGACGCAGAGCGGCTCGATCGGTCTTGTGGTGACGATCGATGCCGGCCAGCTCAAGGTCGTCTCGCCGCGTGACGATTCGCCGGCGGCGAAGGCCGGGATCAAGCCCGGTGAGGCGATCTTCGCGATCGACAAGGAGCCGGTTTTCGATCTGACGTTGACCGAGGTCGAGGCGAAGCTGCGTGGTCCGGTGGACAGCGAAGTGACGTTGACGACGCGGCCCGACCCGAACGGCAAGCCTGTCGATGTGAAGATCAAGCGGGTTGCCGCAAAATGGCCGACGGTAACCTCGCGGCTGGAAGGCGGCGATGTCGGTTACATCCGCCTGTCGGGCTTTGACGATCAGACGCAAGGAGCATTGACCGCCGCGTTCCACGACTTGAAGCAGCAGGCCGGCAACAAACTGATCGGTTACGTCATCGACCTGCGCAACAACCCGGGCGGCAGCTTTGACGTCGCGGTCCAGGCGGCCGACGATTTTCTCGATAAGGGTGATGTCACGCTCGTCAAAGGCCGCAAGGGCGACAATGTGAAACACATCGCCGCTACCCCCGGCGACCTGGCCGATGGGCTGCCGATCGTGGCCCTGGTTAATGGCGGCACGGCGGATCAGGCCGAACTCGTCTCCGGTGCGCTGCACGATAACCATCGCGCGGTCCTGGTCGGCACCAAGACCTTTGGCGAAAGCGCGATCGAGACACTGATCCCACTTAACGGCAACGGCGCGATCAAGCTGACCACGGCGCGATTCCAGACGCCGGCCGGCCACGCAATCCAGGGCAAGGGCATCGATCCCGATATCGTCGTGCAGCCGCTCAAGCTCGAGCGGATCGCCCAAGGCTTCGGCCGTCGGGAGGCCGACCTGCGCGGTGCGCTAAAGAACACCGATCCGGTCGCGACGCCGCCCGCCGTCGCCAACCCGCCCGCAAACTCCCCGGCGAAAACCTCCGAGGCGCCAAATCCCGCGAACCCGGCGAACCTGCCGCCCGAGGCGTCGACCGCGCCGGAAAAGCATGACGTACGCTCGTCGATCGCCTCGGGGGATCTCGGCGGTTCGGAGGATGAGCAGCTGACTCAGGCGCTCGATATCCTGCGCGGGCTCAAGCTCGTCGCGTCCCGCAATCAGTAGTCACCGCGGCCAATCCGAGCGGTGGGTTCTATCCGCCGTTCGCCAGCCGCAAATTAAGGCGTATATACTCTTAAAGTCTGCTGCGGTCTCTCGGCCCGGCGATCAGCGAGAGGAGAACTGCCCATGCGCACCTTGGTTCTCGGTGCCGGCGCGGTTGGCGGGTATTTTGGCGGCCGACTGGCCGAAGCCGGCCGGGATGTGACGTTTCTTGTCCGGCCCGCGCGCGCCGCGCTGCTTGAAGCGCAAGGCCTCAAAGTCGCCAGCACGCTTGGCGATTTTACCATCAGGCCGCAACTCGCGACCGCCGATACGTTGCGCGGACCCTATGACCTCGTCATGCTGACCGCGAAGCAATATGACCTCGATCAGGCGATCGACGCCGTGCGACCGGCGGTCGGGCCGCAAACGGCAGTGCTGCCGATGCTCAACGGCCTAGTCCATCTCGACCGACTCGCCGCGGCGTTTGGCGACGAAGCGATCCTCGGCGGAGTCGCCTATGTCGGCGCCAGCCTGCAGCCCGATGGCAGCATCCGCCACCATAACCAGCTGTCGGGTATCGCGTTCGGCGAGCGCGCCGGTGGCGTCAGCAGTCGCACGCGCGCGATCGGCGCCGCGTTTGAGAGCAGCAAAGTGAGCGCCCCGCCGAGCGAGAATGTGATGCTCGATATGTGGGAAAAATTCGTGATGATCACGACGATGGCGGGCATGAACTGCCTGATGCGGGGCACCATCGGCGACATCGCGGCGAGCGATGACGGTTCCGCGCTGATGCTCGAACTCTTCGCCGAAAACCAGGCCGTTGCCGCCGCCGCCGGCTATCCGATCCGCGACAGCTACCGCGAGCAGATCGCCAAGATGCTCACCGAGAAGGGCAGCCCCAACAACGCCTCGATGCACCATGATTTGGCCCATGGCTCGCGCACCGAGGGCGAATACATCATCGGCGACATGCGCCGTCGTGCCGCCGCGCTCGGTGTCGCGACGCCGCTGCTGCGCGCCGCCTGGGCGCATCTTCAGGTCTACGAAAACCGCCGCGCCGCGCGCGGGTAATGGCCGCTACGCGGCGAAAAATTCCTTGAACGCCGCATAGACCTCATCCGGCTTTTCTTCCGGGATGAAATGGCCGCTGTCGATGCCGAGTCCGCGTACATCGACGGCATGGTCTCGCCATACCTTGAGGAGATCATAGCCGCTGCCCTGGCCGCTATGCGTGCCCCACAGGATCAGCATCGGCACCTTGACCTTTTGCGCCAAATCGGCGCGGTCGTGCAGCAAATCGATCGACGCGCCGGCGCGGTATTCGTCGCAGGTCGCACGGATCGTCTCCGGATTTTTGAAGCAGCGCAGATATTCGGCCCAGGTCGCCGGCTCGATCGCGCCCTGATCGCGCAGCAACGTGCCGAACATGTGGCGCAGAAAGAATTCCGGGTCGCCGCCGATCATATGCTCGGGCAGGCCGCGGCCCTGGATCAGGAAAAACCAGTGCCAGCTTCCTGTCGCCGCCTGCTGATCGATCGTCTCGAAGCGGTAGAGCGTGGGCACGATGTCGAGCGAGGCGGCCTTGGTGATTTTGTCGCCGTGGTCGCGCAGCAGCCGGTGCGTCACCCGCGCGCCGCGGTCATGCCCGGCGACCGCGAATCCCTCAAAACCGAGCGCGGCCATCGTTTCCACCTGATCGAGCGCCAGCGCGCGCTTGCTGTAGTTTATGAAATTCTCGCCCGCCGGCGGCTTTGAACTGTCCCCATAGCCGCGCAGATCGGGCACGACGACAGTGAAATCCTGTGCCAGCCGCGCCGCCACCTTGCGCCACATCACATGCGTCTGCGGGTAGCCGTGCAGCAGCAAAAGCGGCGGGCCGCTGCCGCCAATCACCAGATTGATGGTCGCGCCGGATGTCTCGACCGTGCGCCGTTCAAAACCGGGAAAGAATTCGGGCATGGCGGCCTCTTTTCCGTCGTCATTCCCGCGAAAGCGGGAACCCAGGGCAACTGTCCCGTCGCTCGCACTGGACCCCCGCCTTCGCGGGGGTGACGTGCCGATGGGTGCTTTCGCTAAGCCTCCGGCGGGCCTTTCAGCTCGACCGTGTTGCCGTCCGGGTCGGTGATGTAGATCGACGAGCCGTAACCCTCGGCGCCATAGCGCCGCTGCACCGGGCCAGCCGCGATGCCGTTGGCTTCGAGATGCGCGGTCAGCGCGGCCACGTCCATCTTCGCGACGCGCACGGCGTAGTGATCCATGTTGCGGCCGGGTGTCTCGCCCGGTCCGCAGGGCACCAGATCGATCATCGACGTGCCGGCGCGCAACTGCACGAGGCCGATCGATTCGAGCTTTCGTTCGATCGGGCAGCCGAGCACCTTGCCGTAAAACGCGATCGCGCGGTCCATGTCGCTGACCCGCAGCACGACATGGTCAAGCCCGGTCACCGTGACCGGAACACCCGCGGCCTGGCTCATGATCTTGACGTCGTCGGGCATGCCACCCTCCTTGCGCCGATGCGGAAAGTTGCTGCGGGAAGCGTAGCAGGCGCTAAGCTCCGCTGAAAGCCCGAGGAACCCAGCGCGCGAGGAAACCATGCAGACCACCCGCATCGGCGAATTCGAGATCAACCGCATCGGCGATTACGAAGGCCCGTTCTTCGCGCCGAACGAGTTCTTTCCCGATTTCGACCCCGCCGTGGTGACCGAAAACGCCGCGCTGCTCGGGCCGCGCCTGATCGAGCCGGGCACCGGCAGACTGATGTTCAGTTTTCACAGCTTTGTGGTGAAGACAGGCCGCCACACGATCCTCATCGACGCCTGCATCGGCAACGACAAGGAGCGCCCGACCCGGCCGCAATTTCACCATATGCGCACCCCGTTTCTCGACGACCTCGCCGGGCTCGGCGTCAAGCCCGAGGAGATCGACTATGTTATGTGCACGCATCTGCATTGGGACCATGTCGGCTGGAACACGCGGCTGCAGGACGGCAGCTGGGTTCCGACCTTTCCCAACGCCAAATACGTGATGGCGAAAAAGGAATTCGACCACTGGCAGGATTTTCACGCCAGCGGCGTCGATTCCCCGCATGCGCTGGCCTTTGGCGACAGCATCCTGCCGGTGGTCAAGACCAAGCAGGCGCTGCTGGTCGGCGACGATTACGCGCTCGATGACGGGCTGTGGTTCGAAGCGTATCCCGGGCACACGCCGGGCAATGTCGTGATCCACGCCAAATCGGGCGGCGACCGCGGCGTCTTTATCGGCGACGTGCTGCATCACCCGCTGCAATGCCTGAAACCGGAATGGTCGACCTTTGCCTGCACCGACGCCGTCGCGTCGAGGGTCAGCCGCACGCGCCTCATCGAAACCTTCGCCGACAGCGACGCGCTGATCATGCCGGCGCATTTCCCAGCGCCGACCTGCGGTCACATCAAGAGCCACCGCGGTGCCTACCGGTTCGATTTCCGCGCCTAGTTCGTCGGCCGAGCAGATTGGATCATGGGTCGGAGGCAAGCCGTTGGCGTGACAGCACGCTTTGTCTCCGAGACCCCGCGCGATTCGCGCAGGACATCAAGTCCCAATCGATCCTTGGTTTAAAATCAATAGGTTAAGGAAGCTCCGATCGCGCCACTTAGGGAACAACCTCGACCTGCGCTCGTTCGTCGGTGGTGACGAGCTCGTTCCCTTAAGCAAGCAAGATTGGAGAACCCTTATGTATCGTACGCTTACCGCCGCCGTGGCGCTCGCCGCGGCTCTGGGAATGACTGGCCTGGCCCAGGCCCAGACCAATTCGAATAGCGCGACAACCCCCATGACGACCTCGCCGAGTGCCTCGCAGCCCGGCATGTCCGGCACGCAGCATCCAGCGACCATGGCGCCGGGTCAGAGCCAGAGCGGGACCTATGGGCAGAGCGGAGCGGCCAATACGCACAGCAGCTATGGCGCGGAGAACCCGCAGGCCAACGCCCAGTCGGGCCAAATGCAGGGCTCGCAGCAGGAGATTCAGCAGGCTCAGCAGCAGCTGAAGTCGCAGGGCCTGTATCACGGCGCGGTCGACGGCATCATGGGGCCGGAGACGCAGACCGCATTGGCGAAGTTCCAGCGCCAAGAAGGTTTGCCGCAGACGGCGCAGCTCGACCAGCAGACACTGAGCCGGCTGAACGGCTCGTCGAATTCCGGCATGAGCGGGTCGTCGACCATGGGTAACGAGTCGGGCAACGGTGCGCACAGCATGTCGCCTTCGACCGGCGCGCAGAACCCGGCCAGCGGCGTGAGCGGCACCCAGGGCAGCACCACCACACCCAACCGCTAATCAACACAATTACTTCCTCTACGGTGCGCCGGCCGAGATGGTCGGCGCATCGCGCATTTCCCTCGGGTTCCGCCGAATTTGGCCTAAGCCGCGCGCATCGGGCATAGTGTGCCGATGCAACTGCTCGGCCCAATCAACCAAGACCTTGTATTGGTCGGCGGCGGTCATGCACATGTCCATGTGCTGAAAAGCTTTGGGATGCGGCCCGTACCGGGTGTCCGTGTCACCCTGATTACCCGCGATGTCGAGACACCCTACTCCGGCAAGCTGCCCGGCTATGTCGCCGGGTATTACGATTTTGACGAATGCCATATCGATCTGGTGCGGCTGGCGCGGTTCGCCGGCGCACGGCTGATCCATGACGAAGCCATTGGTCTCGACCGGGCGCGCGGCGAGGTGCTGTGCGCAGGCCACCCGCCGATTCGCTACGACATCGTCTCGCTCGATATCGGCATCACGCCGCGGCGTGATGCGATTCCCGGTGCCGCCGAGCACACCGTGCCGGTGAAGCCGATCGACCGCTTCGCCGAGCGCTGGGAGCGACTGCTTGCCCGCGCCGAGGCGATGGGCCGGCTGCGGCTCGCGGTGGTGGGTGGCGGCGCTGGCGGCGTGGAGCTGGCGCTCGCTGCGCATCACCGGCTGGCCGCCCTGCTCGCCGGGCCGCCCGAGATGACGCTGGTGACGCGCGACGCGTTGCTGCCGTCGCACAACCCGCGCGTCCGGGCCAAGTTCGCACGGGTCTTTGCCGAGCGCGGCATTCGCGCGATCAGCGGCAATCCCGTCACGCGCGTTGAACCGGGCGCGCTGGTGCTTGAAGACGGCGTGGCGATCCCGTTCGATGAGGCACTGTGGGTGACGGAGGCCGCCGCCGCGCCGTGGCTCGCCGCGACTGGCCTCGCGCTGGATGCTGGCGGTTTTATTGAGACCGACGCGTTCCTGCGGTCGCCCAGCGACCCCGCCGTGTTCGCCGTCGGCGATGTGGCCACGATGCGCGGCCACCCGCGCCCCAAGAGCGGCGTCTATGCGGTGCGCGCCGGACCCAAGCTCGCCGAGAATTTGCGGCGCGCACTTGCTGGCCGGGCGATGCGCCGCGCCGTGCCGCAGCACCGCGCGCTGGCGCTGATCGGCACCGGCGACGGACGCGCCGTCGCCTCGCGCGGCATATTCGCTGCTGAAGGTGCCTGGCTTTGGCATCTCAAACAGCGGATCGACCGGCGCTGGATGCGCGGTTATACCGAGCTTCCGGCGATGGCGGTTGACGAAGACGCGATGCGCTGCGGCGGCTGCGCCGCCAAGGTACCGGCCGATGTGCTTGGCCGGGCGATAGCGCGCCTCGCGCCGCGCCGCAACGGCGCGGTCGAGATCGGCGTTGGTGACGACGCGGCGCTGGTCGCGTTCCCCGGCGCGCCGCCTTTGCTACAGACGGTGGATTTTTTCCGCGCACTGGTCGGCGACCCGTATCTGTTCGGCCGCATCGCCGCAACGCATGCGCTTGGTGACATCTATGCGATGGGTGGGGTTCCCGAGACCGCGCTGGCGATCGCCGCGCTGCCGCCGGCGAAACCAGCGATCACCGAGCACGATCTGTTCCACATGCTGAAGGGCGGCACCGAGGTCCTTGAGGCGGCGGGCGCGGCGCTGATCGGCGGCCATAGCGCCGAAGCGGCCGAGCCGGCGCTGGGTTTCGCCGTCACCGGCCGCACGCGCCCGGGTCGGCTGCTGCGCAAAGGCGGCCTTAGGCCTGGCGACCGGTTGATCCTCACCAAGCCGCTCGGCACCGGTGTGATCTTGGCGGCCGAGATGCGTGGGCGCGCCCGCGCCCGCATCGTCGAGGACGCGATCGCGACGATGCTGCAATCGGCCGCCACCGCCTCGGCGGTCCTCGCGGTGCATGACGCGACCGCCTGCACCGATGTTACCGGCTTCGGTCTGCTCGGCCATTTGCTGGAGATGCTGACGGCGTCCAGCGCCGACGCGCGGCTCGATCCCGGCGCGATCCCGGCGCTCGACGGCGCGCTCGATCTGCTCGCCACCGGCATCGCCAGTTCGCTGCATGCGAGCAACCTCTCGGCGCTGGCCTCGCTGGCCGATGCCGACCCGGCGTCCCCGCTCGCCGCGCTGGTCCTCGATCCGCAGACCGCCGGCGGCCTGCTCGCGGGCATTCCGCCAGAAAGCGGGGCGGCATGTGTCGCGGCGCTGATCGACGCTGGGTATCGGGCGGCTGAAATCGGCGTCGTCGCGCGCCGCGAGGGCACGCGACCGATGGTTCGGTTCGATACGGGCTGCTTGGCCGTGCCAGCGGCCCTGGCGGCGGCGCAATGAACGACGCGCCGCGTCTCGGGCGGGCGACGCTGCCCTCGGTCGACCGCGTGCTGCGCGAGGCGGGGGCGCTGATCGAGACGCATGGCCGCGCTCTGACGACGGAAGCAATACGCGACGCGCTCGCCGCCCACCGCACGGCGGGCGAGGGTGCCGGCGCCGACGCGATCGTCGCCCACGCGGCCGCGGCTCTGGCGGCCCTGACGCGAAAATCGCAGCGGCGCGTGTTCAACCTCACCGGCACCGTTCTGCACACCAACCTCGGCCGGGCACCGCTGCCCGAGGAAGCGATTGAAGCCGCTGCCGAGGCGATGCGCGAGCCGACAACGCTCGAATACGAGACCAACGGCGGCAAGCGCGGCGAGCGCGACCACCACATCGCTGGTTGGCTCACCCGCCTGACCGGCGGCGAGGCGGCGCTCGCGGTCAACAACAACGCGGGCGCGCTGGTGCTCGCGTTGAACGCGCTCGCCGCCGGCAAGGAGACCATCGTCTCGCGCGGCGAACTGATCGAGATCGGCGGCGCGTTCCGCCTGCCCGATATCATGACGCGCGCCGGTACGACGCTCCGCGAAGTCGGCACCACCAACCGTACCCATCTGCGCGACTTCGCCACCGCAATCGGCCCGCAGACCGGCCTTATCCTCAAGGTGCATACTAGTAACTACGCGATCCACGGTTTTACGGCGACCGTCCCGACGCCTGACCTCGCCGCGCTCGCGGGTGAGCACGGGGTGCCGTTGGTTGAGGATTTGGGCAGCGGTACGCTGGTCGATCTCGATGATTGGGGATTGCCCCACGAGCCGACTGTCGCCGAGGCGCTGAAGGCCGGCGCGGGCCTCGTGACCTTCAGCGGCGACAAGCTGCTCGGCGGACCGCAAGCCGGGCTTATTGTCGGCCGGGCCGACCTCGTCGCGGCGCTCGCGAAAAACCCGCTGAAACGCGCGTTGCGCCTCGACAAAATCCGCCTCGCGGCGCTGGAAGCAGTGTTGCGGCTCTATGCTGATCCCGACCGGCTCGTCGAGCGCTTGCCGACGCTGCGGCTGCTGACCCGGCCCGCGAGCGATATCGCGGCGCTGGCCCGCCATTTGTTGCCGCTGGTCGCCGCCGCGCTCGACGGCATCGCGACAATCGAGGTCGTTGAAACCAAAAGCCAGATCGGCAGCGGCGCGCTGCCTGTCTCGTTGCTGCCAAGCGCGGGGCTGGCGCTGCGCCCCATGGACAACGCCGGCAAAGCCGTCGAACAGCTGGCGCAAGCTCTCCGCGATCTGCCGGTCCCCGTAATCGGCCATATCGAGGCCGGCCGCCTCGTGCTCGACCTGCGCTGCCTCGAAGACGAGGCGGGGTTTATCGCCAACCTTGTAGCGTCACCCCCGCGAAAGCGGGAATCGAGGACGTGTGACGAAACGGTTGCCCCTGGCCCCCCGCCTTGGCGGGGGTGACGAGGGGTAACGCATGATCCTCGCGACCGCCGGGCATATCGATCACGGCAAGACGGCGCTGGTGCGGGCGCTGACCGGGGTCGATGCCGACCGGCTGCCTGAGGAAAAGCGCCGCGGGCTGACGATCGATCTCGGCTTCGCGTACACGACGCTGCCCGACGGCACCGAGTTGGGTTTTGTCGACGTTCCGGGCCATGAGCGGTTTTTGCCCAATATGCTGGCCGGCATGCTGTCGATCGACCGGGTGCTGCTGATCGTCGCCGCCGATGATGGGCCGCGCCCGCAAACCCTCGAACATCTCGACGTGCTGGAGCTGATCGGCGTCACCGAGGTGACTGGCGTGATCACCAAGATCGACCGGATCGATGCCGACCGCCGCGATGCCGTGACGGCGGAAGTGGCGGGATTGCTCGCCGAGGCGGGCTATTACGATGCGCCGATCCTCGCCGTATCGAGCCGCACGGGCGAGGGCATCGCCGCGCTGGCCACGCATCTGACGGAGCGCGCCGCGATCGCCGACCGGGAGCGCGCTACTGCACCGCCCCAGGGACGTTTCCGCTTGCCGATCGATCGTGTCTTCTCGCTGCCCGGCATCGGCATGGTGGCGACCGGCACCGCGATGAGCGGCAGCGTCGCGCCCGGCGAGCGCCTCATGCTCAGCCCGCGCGGGATCGAAATTCGGGTGCGCGGTGTCCATGCGCATAATCGCCCGGTCGAGCGCGCTGCCGCCGGCGACCGCTGTGCGCTCAACATCGTCGGCAGCTTTCCCGATGGCGCCGAGCCAGGCCGCGGCGACTGGCTTGTCGCGCCCGAACTGCACGCGCCGACCAACCGCATCGATATCTCGCTGCGCGTGTCGCGCGCCGCGCCGGTGCCGCTGCGCTCGGGACTGCCGGTGCATGTCCATCTCGGCACCGAGGATCGGGTCGGGCGAGTGGCGGTGCTTGGCGCTGCGCGTCTCGCGCCGGGCGATGAAGGGCTGGTGCAGCTCGATCTCGACCGGGCGATTGGCGCGCTGTGGGGCGATCGCATGGTGCTGCGCGATCACGGCGCGATCAACACACTCGCTGGCGGCAAGGTGGTCGACCCGTTTCCACCGCGTCGCGGTCGGGCGCGGCGGGAGCGTTTGGCAGTGCTCGCGGGGTTGCACGAAAGCGATGCCGGCACCGCGATCGAACGCTTGCTGCGCGCCGAAGGCAGCCTCGCGCTGGCGCCGTTCGCGCTTGCCCGAAACCTGACGCTCGCGGAAATCGACGGGCTTATCGCCGCCGGCGGGTTTATCCGCCTCGGTGATGCGCGCGCGCCCTACGCGGCGAGCGAGGAACGCCTCGACACGCTCGGCATCCGGTTCGCCGAGGTGCTGAGCGACATCCATCGCGCCGAGGCGGATGCGCTCGGCGTGCCGCGCCCGGTACTGCTGCGGCGGTTGCGCGGCGCGGCGCCCGAGCCGGTGCTCGATGCGGCGCTGGCCAAGGCCATCGCCGCTGACCGGATCGTCCGCGGCGGCATGGTCTTGCGGCTGCCGACGCATCAGCCGCGGCTCAGCCGCGAGGATGAGCGGGCATGGCAGAAGATCGAACAGCTGTTGGCTGGCACAGACCTGCGGCCGCCGCGGGTCCGCGAGATCGCCGAGGCGTTGAGCCTCGAACCCGACGCGGCATTAAAGCTGATGAAGCGCTACGAACGCTTTGGCCGCGTCGCGCCGGTCGCCGGCAACCGCTATTTCCTGCCCGAGACCGTCTCGCGGCTGGCCAATATCGGCCGCGAACTGGCAGAAAGCGCGCCCGACGGGACTTTCACCGCCGCCGCGTTCAAGGACCGCTCGGGCATCGGCCGCAATCTGACGATCGAGATCCTCGAATATCTCGACCGCGTCGGGATCACCCGCCGCATCGGCGACGCCCGGATTGTCGTGGCGATGCCACCTTCGCCGTGACCGCGTTCAAAGCGGCGGGATCGGGCCGACTCCCAGCTGATGATCGCTCCCCGGCGAAAGCCGGGGGGTATAGGGATCTTTGAATGGAGCGACAATTCTTACCATCCCAACCGCGGAAGGCCAGCCCCGGCTACACTTAGCCTCGATGATCGGATATCTGAATGACTTTATCGTCAGCTGACGGTGATTTTTCTGGCGAAGCCGGGTCAGCACTTCCCGGGTCAGCCGACGTTTGTAGCAGTGGTTTTGCTGATGAAGCCCGGTCAGCACTCACCGGGCCAACATCCGTCACAGAATTTTTCACAGCGTCCCAGCGCTCTGGCGACGCAAAGGACGAAAAATATTCGTCCATTGGCTTATGTGCCATAGCTAAAAATTTTAGATTAACGTCGTCGAAGATTTTGTAAATCTCTTCTAGTGCCACGATATCGTTATCTGAAAATTCTTCGTCATTCTCTTTGACTATCGATGTCGACAAATCAGCATTTGCGCCCAAGAGGGATGATAGCCTCTTCTGTGCCTTTGAGAACTCCTCAGCCATCTCGTAAAGTGCATCTCGCCCAGCCGCGTTAAAAACTCGATCTAATCCATCAATCGACAAGCCACGTATCGTACTTTCAGTCATTACGTCATAGAAAGCACGCCATACCCGCTGTCTGAACCTCTGCGCTCCCAGCTCCGATCGCCGCATCTCATATTTTGCTTTTCTACCAATCTCCTTGAATATCTCCAGAAACTCTTGTCTAAATCTCGTGGCCACTCGAATTGACATTATCAATGTGCGAATTCCCTCGGGCGCGTTGGGGTATTCCTTCCCTTCCCATTTCAAAAAAATAATTTCACAACATAGCGAACCATCTCTGCGCTCTGCGATTTCATGGATAACTGGTGAATAAGTCTTATCACCGGCAAACACTAAGCCGTAGATTGGTCGTTCACGATAACTTTTTTCTTTTGCCTCGTGCATTACGTCCACAAGCTCTGCAAGCCATTTAAGGTCGAATTGCGGGGTCGAAGCACTATTTCTCGCTCGTCGCAAGAATATGTCGACCGCTTCCGCCCAGTCTAACCGATTTTCATGCGCACCCCTTTGGAATATGTCGCTCAATTCGGTGCGGGATCCGGAAAAATAAGACCCTGCTGGCAGCGCACTTTGAAGATTTTCCCACGGACGAATGTCAGATTTATTTTTTACTACCAAGGTGAGGCAAGGAGCTTTGTAGGCGCTATCGTCTTTTTGCAAGAAGCAATTGCTTATTTCTACTATCGCCTTTGTCTTTTCGACGGGATCTACAGCTATTTGCATATCGTTAATTAAATCGTCGACGAACATTGCCACCTGATCAGGTGTCACTTTCATCCCTTGCAAATGTGCCAGCGGATTGGGACCGGGAAGTTCCGCATGATGAAGACAAAATACTTGTCGGGCTTTCCCGACCTGTGTGTCTTTCAGCGAGGAGAAGTAACCGGCTTCATACATGCACCAACTCCAGTCGTCTCGGGGGTTGGTGTAAATCAAAAGGAGATAATCAGACGTCTTCAGTTGTTCATTTAGCTCGTCGAGCCAATTTCGTCCGTGACGGATTCTTTCGGAGAGAAACACCTCATGCCGAGCAGAACGAGAGCCCGAAGGGTTCGGATTGACCAGGGAATTTATAGCGTTTGCGACGGTGTTGGCCGAATCAAAATCAGCATGCCTGTGGCTTATGAACAGCTTCAAAACCGCCTCCGTCGGGGGACACGTTGGCTAGTTGTGTATATTACTGCATGAAAATTATCCTGGTCAACCTGCGATTGTGAACTGAACTTAAGCACCGGGTATCGTGATTAAGATTTGTAATCGATTGAGGGCGATAATCAGTAGATGAAATGCATAAAGAAGCGCGGTCCCTTTCATTATAAGTGCCTGAGCCGAGGCCGAGAGCCACGCGAAGGCGGGTCTCTGCGATTGGTGATGCCGCCTAGCCGCCTAAATTTGAATATCTGCAATTGCTAGGTTAGGTTGGCCGATCGAAAAGGTGAGCTTTCAGCACCTTGCATTGGGATGTGCATCAGGGGTCAATGGCTATGCTTGGTCCTCTAGTCGCAATTGTCGGGGATTTGAACCCGACCCGCGTCTTCGATCCGCCGATGTTGGACGCTGAGTTAGCAAGAAGAGCTGCGGAGGAACTAGGGAGGGAACTCGCGAGACGTCACGCTCGGCTTTTGGTCTACGGCGGCCCTTTTTTGGAAGCAGACGTTGTACGCGGTTTCGTGCTCGGAAAACCCGCCGAAGATCGCTGTATATTCATGAACTATTCGAGGGAGTATGAACCTGAACCATTTCCTGAAGAAACAAGTAATCCAAAACTTTTCGAACGACGATCTGAGAAAGGTGCTGATTGGGAGGTCGCTTTTTACCGATCGGTGGGTCGCGCGGACGGTATAATATTGTTGGGAGGTGGGAATGCAACCAAAATTGCGGGGCAGGTCGCAATCGGAACGCGAATGCCGATTCTCGCGCTGCCACAATTTGGCGGAGGAGCGGCGAAGGTTTGGGAGACGCTATCCGCTGGGGAAGATCTTCCCACCCGGGAGGACATTAATTTGATGGCAAGGCGCTGGACTGAGGGCGTGGCAACGGAATGGGTCAGGTCTCTTTTTGCGCAACACCAACGTCGGAAGCAGGCCGAAACCGTACCGCCGCCTATCTATTCAATCGTCGCTGCTGTTTTCTTTTTGACGGCGCTATCGATCGTACCGTTGGTGTGGGGAAAAAACTCACTTCCGATTTGGATGTTGTTTTTAGCACCCCTTCTCGCTGGAGGGGCCGGCGCGGCGATCAGACCAATGGTGGACCGATTGCGTGGGGCACAAGGCAATCCGCAAGCCGTATTAGCCACAGTAGTCCTTGGTCTTTTGGCGGGCGGTATCGCGGGAATATTGTTTGTAACTGCCCAACTCACCGCAAATCCAATGCTCGCCGCGAGTCCCGAACTCTCTGCTTACGCGCAGAGATCAATTCCATTTGCTGTTGGGGTTGGTTTTGTTGCGGGCCTCACTTCGGATGTAGTTTTCGGAAAACTCCTTGGACTAGAGGTGGTGCAGGCCTCCGGAATCAGCAACACACCGCCGCAGGCATAACGGCACAACTACCTGGGCAAGATCAAACATTGCAACCGCTGTTATTATCCGGGCTTCAGCCTGACCCGTACCCCGTCGCAGAAGGGCCGCCTTGCAGGCTGATGGGGGGCTTGCGAGGTTAGCACCGGTGCAAAGGACAGTGTTTGTGCCGGTGCTAGTGACAGTGAGATAGACCAGGGTCGAGATGATCACCGGCGTCGAACGTCGACGGCGCTGGAGCGACGACGAGAGGCGGGCGATTGTCGCGGAGAGTTTCGCGGCGGGAGCGATCGTCGCTCAAGTCGCTCCTCGTCGCGTCAATCTTTCGCCAGGGCAGATTTATCGCTGGCGCCAGGAGTGCGGACTGCCCTTGCTGGGTTTGCGCCGCTGTTGATCGATGCTCCTGAAGTGGCTGAGTGCACAGCGGGCCGCGGTGTCACGGCGAGACGGTGATCCAGAGCTACAGACTGAAAACCTCCTTCAGCGCCAAATACGTGGCCTCTGTCACGGCATAATGCCCGGATAGCGTACTCGTCTCGTCGTCCCACGCCCACTCGTCGAACGCGAGGAGCCGCGCGGATTTGTTGCCGGTGATAGTGCGGGTACGTCTGGTGATCCCTGCCTGAAAGCGACCAAGATCTTCGATCCCCTCGGCAAGCAGCAACTCGGCATCAATGATTGGCCCGAGTTCCGCCAAGAGGCGCAGACCGTCGACCGATTTCTCATTGATGCCGTCGACGAGATCGGCGACCTGGTTCGATGTCAAATCCACGACATCTTCGTAATCAAGTTCTGTGTCGGCAGCGACAACCGCATTGGGTTTCTCAGGAACGCGAACAATGGAACCCGCCGCCGCATGCACGCGGGGCCTCAAACGACTAAGCAAATCGGCCACCGTCTCAGACTTAAGCTTCGTCAAGTCATCCTGCGATACGATCAGATACATGGCTCCCTCACGCCCATGCCTCAGGTTCCTAAATTGTTCTATTATCTGTTGTTTGTCGTGAAAAGTCGACGGCCAGCTTGGACTTTCCCGCATTTTTTTTGGCAGATAGCCAAACAATTTTTACCTTGGCCGCAATTCGACTAGTGCCAGAGGAACCTGATCGGCGAGCTGACACACCCGTCTCGCCAGCTGAGGCGCTAGCCTTACCACGCCATCGGATCGCAGGACAAAGTCGGCTGGGCTGAACGTCTCGCTTAAAGCGAAGCCCAGCACAGCAGCATCCACCTTGGGCCGGTTCGGTTCCATTAGGTCAAAGACCAAAGCCGGCTCTCCGCGTCGGCCACTGTGGAGAATGCCAAGGGTCGGATCATACCCATCGGCTACAACCTGAATTCGGAGCCGGGTTTGCAGCACCGCATAGGCTAGGTTCAAAACAGCATTTAGCGGATGGGTGGCGCCCACGTTCTCGGCCTTCGAAATGCGGACCGACGATCGGGTGCCGATCACGCGCCAGTCATCGGGTATTGGCCGGCGGGATGTTCCGGCCCATTGAAGGGGCAAGCCCTCCCACGCCTTGAAGTAGGCGCCGCTCGCAGGGCCCTCGATCCCGAGCAGCTGATCGATCCCCGGCGGTCTTGAACTACTCAATGTATCCAAGTCACGACGATGCCGCGCTATCGCACGCTCCCGCGCGGGCGATGCCGGGATCGCCGTTTCAAGGGTGACGATCGAGTTGCTGAGTTTCTCGCGGATAACACGGCTCGCAAACGCCATGCGCCGACGCGGATCGGCACGCGTTTCGACCTGCCATTGGACCTTCACGCGGTGGGCAGCGAAGCCCGTCCCGGTCAAGACGGAAACGACGCTGCCCTGCCAATCGAGGCGTACGAGCGAGACTCGCTGCTCGGCCAACCAATCAAGCACGTCAAACGAAACGTACCCGCTGCCGTCGAGTACTATGATCCGTGGCGGGATCGAGGGGGCACCTTTGAAAAACCGGAATTCCTCGCGCTGCTGCGGGTGGTGGGTCAACCCGTTCCGGATGTGGAGCGTACCCGCGTCAACGCGGAGCGACATGCCATGACCACAGAGTATTAACGCCTCTATTTGACGCTCACGGCGACGCGGCTTTTTTCTGTCTTGTTGGGTCTCTGAGACCCAGTATTCCGCACGCTGAGACCATTCGTTCAGCTCGATGCCATCGAACATTTGGGTGCCTCAAAATCGGTATTTCTCGCTTAAGCTGGCACCATCGATCCTCGTCGAAATTAATCGCTAATTCAATTAGTTAAAGGATTACACCTGTGCATTAATCACACTTTTTTTGGCAATTAAATCTGAGAGGGTCAAGCCCTGCTCTTCAAAGAACCTCAGAAATGACAACATTTCTTCCTGAGAGATATCAGTGGGTAAAATTAGCGCCAGCTGAAGGCCTATAACCAGCATCAGTGCAGCCCAACCGGGCACCCGGTCTACAGAAAGGCCAACAGCGTCGGCGGCAGCTCGCCGAAATTCCGTCTCGGTGTCGGGCTCAAATATCCTAATTACCAATTCTGAAAACTCAGGGCGCGCTAAAAGCCGACAAATCCTTCTCGCACGTTCAAATTCCACATCGTCTGAGCTTAAAATCAGATCGGTGGCATAATCGCGGCCGTTCCGTAATGCATCTTCCCTTGTGGAAAATAGGAATAGGCCTTGGAAGAACGGTATTAGTTGTTCTGCAAATCCGGCAAAAGAGGCAATTGCGGGTATGGAAATGCTATTGCATGTTGCGTGCAGCTCTTCCAACGTCGCCGGCGCGCTCTTCGCGATGCGCACCGCTTGGATGACCTGGTCGGTGGATAGACCAAGGTTTGCACTTCGAAGTCTGTCATCTAGAGGGCCTAGGGATTTGGCGAGGCTTACCTTGTGTCCCGGCGGGATGGTGCGCTGATTGTCGACATAGCCGGATCGGACCCGGGCCACAGCGCCCCTAGCGCATTTGGCGTATGCGTTCGCCAGCGCATTTCGAATATCTCGCTCGCCATACCCCCTGAGAAACAGCTGAATTCGTATGGCGTCGGCGTCTGTAATTCCGTCGCGGCGAAGACGCACAATCTGCAAGGCCCGCCGATATGAGCGGAAATCGTATCGGTAACTTGGACGCTTGCCTTCGTTAGCGGTGCGTAAAGGCTCAGGCATAAAGCCATCTTGCGTCAGACTGTGAAACCAATCCTCGGGTAAAGACACGTCATATCTCTCTTGTGCCTGCCCAGCGACGCGGGCCTCAAGCTCTTGCCGCGTTAGTAACCGCCGCTCTTTAGCTGAAGTGCTTGGCTCGGCCGACACGGATTTTCCTATTCCGGGTTTCCCTGAATCCACGCGCTCTACATGGAGGGCGCGAAATGGGATTCCCAGGTCAACCAGTACCCGGAGCAACTGGCCGCTGCGCGTGTCGCGGTACACGTCGGCACCTATGGATCGCCTGAGCGCTCGGGGGAGTGCCTATGGCACGAGTACGGAGGTCCGGTGCGGGCAGCCGCGTACGGACGAAGAAAAAGCGCGATTACCGCGCGGAGTATCTGCGGCGCATTCAGCAAGGGAAATCGCGAGGTCTGAGTGTCTCGCAAGCACGTGGTCATGCACGTGCAGGCGAGCGACCAAGACCGCCACGGCCAATTCCGATAAATCCAAAGGCCAAAGAAGAGGTGGCGCTGCGGTGGCTGAGAGACACCAACCTGTCGCTCCGCGAAGCCGCCCGTCTGACGGGACAGACAGAGCAGCATCTGCGGCGATACATCAAGGAGAACGCCGGTGCCAAACGCGTCGGCAACCGCTGGGTTTTCGAAGATCAACGGCCTCGGCAATTCCCGGTGTACTCGGAGGCGCAATTAAAGCACCCGTGGCTCACACCTTACGAGGCTTCGCGAGCGTCTTTGTTCATGCACGCGGTGCGACAGTTCCTGCCGAGTGGCGATGCCTCGATCGTCGCTTCCTATCAGGGCCAGGGCGTGACCGACATCTACGGTCGCTTCCATTACTTCGAGACCGATTTGAACCGCCTCTACGAGCTCGACGCTTCGGGCGAGCTCAATTTTCCCGAGTTCTATCGCATCATCAATCCGGGGGAGGGAGATCATGTCTAAGGCTGAACGCGAGCTCGCTCGCGAAGCCGCGCTCCGTGCGCGGTTCCGCCGAGCCGGTTATCCGGACCCGATATGCGCGGGCTGTCGTGAACACCGAATTGTCCGCCTTGTCTTTCCTTGGAAGCGGGGTGAAGAAATCCGCAAAGATCGGGTCCTATGCCGAAACTGTTTGGCCAATAAAAAGCACGACCCGGCGCTCGATAAAGGTATGCGCGAACGCTTCCGAAAAGCAGGCTTTCCACAACCCAAATGCGCTCTCTGTTCCGAATCGCGCATCTGGTGTCTGGAGTTGGATCACATCGCCGGTCAGAAACATGACCAAGCATGTTGGCCACTGTGCTGTAACTGTCATGCTGAGCGGAGTTTCCTGCAAAGTCTGGAGGCGGATGGCTGCGATGATCCGAAAAATCCGCTGGAGGTGATTGGTCGTTGGCTGCTCGGCATTACCGAGTGGCTGGAATTGATCATCGACAAGCTCTACCAGTATGGCAATTTCCTGATTGATCTCGCCAAGCGGGGCTATGGAGGCGATCTCAAGTTCACATGACGCGGACAACTCGGGCGTCGCTCCCGCCGAGCGGCGCCCGATACTTCTGCGGGGCTACGTCGAAACGTCGCCTGAGCCGGAGCCAAGGGAAGCCCCGTGGCGCCCCCCACGCTCTGAGTTCGTGCTCTTCTTTGACACCGAGACCAAGGACGATGCATCTCAGCAGCTGAGATTTGGCTGCTACGAGTTGTGGAACCGCGGACAGCTGCGAGAACGCGGAATTTTCTACGAACCCGATGTCGTGAAGCCGACCGAGCTCGACGTATTGCGAGAGGTCAGTTCGGCCATTTCATGTCGCCTGATGATGCGCGCCGACTTTGTCGACCGCATTTTTTATCCGACAGCCAAGGCGGCCGGAAGGATTGTCGGGTTCAATCTACCCTTCGACATTGCGCGGCTTGCAATTGACCACGACACAGCACGAGCCGTTCGCCGAAAAGACGGTAGCGTCGACAGATCGATGCAGGGCGGGTTCACGTTCAAGCTCTCGGACAAACCGAGAAACGGCAATGTGAGGGTCAGGCATCTGTCGCGCCGCGCCGCGTTCATGAACGTCTCAGGGGCAGAACGGAACCTGTTTCTTGATCTCAGGACGCTTGGTGCAGCGCTGACCGGGAAGTCACATACCCTAAAGAGCCTCGCGAAGGCGCTAGACACAGAGACGCCCAAAGCCGACTTCACCGATTTCGGCCGCGATATTGATGAGGAATTTGTCTCATATGCTGTCGATGACGTACGTGTGACCCGCGAGTGCTACGAGAGGCTGGTCGTCGAATACGACAAGCACCGCCTGACCCAACAAACGCCGCCCACCCGTATCTATAGCGAAGCCAGCCTCGGCAAAGCCTATTTGCAGGCGATGAACATCCGCTCATGGCGTCGAGTGCAACCGGATTTTCCCGACGAGACCCTCGGCGCGATCATGAGCTCGTATTTCGGCGGTCGGGCCGAGATCCACCGACGACGCGAAATCGTGCCCACCGTGTATTGCGATTTCGCGTCCATGTATCCCACTGTCTGCACACTCCAAGGGCTGTGGCAGTTCGTCATCGCGGTCGGCGTCGATCAGGAGGACGCGACGGCCGAAACCGAAATCTTCCTTGCCGACATAGACCTGTCGGCACTTCAGAACCCCGAATGCTGGAAACTGTTACCGGTGTTGGTCAAGGTGGTCCCGGATGCGGACATATTCCCGGTCCGTGCCCGGTATGGAAACGACGCGGTTGGGACGATCGGGCTGAATTATCTCTCGGCCGAGCGCGGGCTGTGGTTCACGTTGGCCGATTGTGTCGCCTCTAAGCTATTGACCGGGAAGGCGCTCAAGATCGAACGAGCCATTAGATTTTTGCCCCTCGAATCTCAAGACGGGCTGTGTCCCGTAAATATTAGAGGTAATGCTGATTACCGGATTGTCCCCGACGAGGTGGGTTCGGGCGATTTCTATCGTCGGCTTATCGATCTTCGCCGGTCGGTAAAGGCAACGCTTGGCAGCGCGGTCGGACAAGCCGAAAAGGACCGCCGGAAATCGGAAGAGCAGGCCCTAAAGTTGCTCGCTAACTCGACGAGCTACGGCATCTTCATCGAAATCAATGTCAAGGACACAGGCAAGAAAGAACCTCGAACCATCGATACCGGCGAAGGTTCGTTCTCAGCGTTGCATAACAAGCTGGAAGACCCTGGCACTTATTTCCACCCGTTGCTGGCAACTCTGATCACCGGCGCGGCACGGCTGATGCTCGCGCTCACCGAGCGGGTTGCGCTCGACCAGGGCCTGGATTGGGCTTTTTGCGACACCGACTCGATGGCGTTTACGATGCCACCCGATGCCGAAGACGCGAGCGACGACACTCTAATGGAAAGAACCGCGGCAGTTTGCGCCTGGTTCGAGGAGTTGAACCCTTACGAGCAAAAGGGATCGATCCTTGAGTTGGAGGACCAGAACTTTGACCCAGAAAACAAAGACCGCAGGCTCCCCTTGTTCTGCTATGCGGTCTCGGCCAAACGCTACGCACTCTTCAATCTCGACAGCTCCGGAAAACCAATCATCCGCAAGGCGTCGGCGCACGGACTTGGCCACCTCTATCCACCCTACCGGGATGGGGACCCCGACGAAGCACACCGTGACACCGGTGTCCTGCTCTGGCAGGAAGATCTGTGGCAGGACATAGTGGCTGGGGCATTGCGCGGCGATCGGCAGGCCGTCCCGTTTGGTGCGCGACCAGAATTCCAACTCCCAGCGGCCAGCCGGTATTCGGCAACGACACCTCAGATTCTGCGCTGGTTCCGCAAATACAATAAGGAGCGGCCGTATGCGGAGCAAATCCGGCCGTTTGGCTTCCTAACGTGGTTTCACGCTCGAAGGCCGGAGGAGGTCTTTTACGAGCGGCAGGACGAAGCCGCTGCTTGGGACCCGCGAGTCGGGACGCCGAAACCCATTGCGCCATTCAATCGGGATATCACGAAAGCCGCTGAGCAAGCCTTCGATCGCGACAGCAAGACAGGCGAGCCAGTTGAAAGAATATGGCTGCGTACATACGCGGAGGCCTTACGGCTTTATCACATCCACCCAGAGACGAAATTCTTGGGCGGCAATTACATGGACGGCGGGCCCCTGCGACGCCGGCACATCTTCGCGAGTCCAGTCGAATACATCGGAAAGGAGGCCGACCGGTGGGAAGAGGACAGCCAGTTCGGTGCCGACGAGGATTCGGCGATTTCGTATGGCGTCGAGGAGGCTGATAAGGACCGCATGGCTGAGGTGATTCGGCGCGCCGTCCTTGTCGAGAAGGTCGGGGTCAAGCGGCTGGCGAAAGCAGCAGGGCTCGCCGATCGCGCTGTGACGCACGTTGCCGCTGGCGACGCGTCCGTTTCCAGCGAAGAGATCGGCCGGCTGTTTCGGGCGGCGGAAGAATTGTTGGTGCGGCGGCGGGCCGAGGACGAGCGTATTGGGGAGTTGCTCGATTGGGCGAGGACTCAGCCGCCGAGCTGGCTCGCGAGGGAATTGAAGTACGACCCATCGAATTTGAGAAAGGCCTTAAGCGGAGAAATCCGGCCAAAGCGATTGATGGAGCGGCTAAGACAACTTAAAGGAGTAAATGCCACCCATGCATCTGTTTGATCGACGCACTGATGCAAGAGGGGATGCGGTGCGGAAAGAGCGAAGATGAACGAAAGTTTCAAAGGACAGATTACGCGCGAAGACATTCAAGAGGCGATTACCGCACTTGAGCAAGGAGAAGGCCATGCATTTGGGCCATCCACCTTCTATGACGTACTCGAGGGCGATCGGCGATACCCTCCCAAAGCAGTCGTCGGGCTCGCCGCGCGACGTGTGCTTGGCCGTGCACTCCGACCCGATGAATTTTCTGGAGGTGAAGAATCCTGGGCGTTTCGATTGCTTCGTGCCCGAGGCTTTAACGTAGTCAAAAAGTTGAGGAATAGCGATACAGCTGGACTTCCGAAGACTCTTGCGGGCCAGGTTTGGATCGAAGACGCAAACACTGCGCATGATCATGGCGGTCCAGGTTGGGAGTTCGGCTCGTGTTTGTGGAGCCCGTCCAGTGCAAAAGGAGGCGTTGACTACTATTCTCTTATGCGGGAGCCGAAGGCGGGCGATTACGTTATTCATTTCAGCGACAGTGTGATCGTCGGTTGGTCCCGCGTAGCCGAGGGGTTTCAGGAGAGAACCGACCCACCACCAAATCCGGCTGAATGGGCAGGGCGGTCCTCGTATTACCGAATCGCACTGAGGGATTATCAGGATTTCCCCCACAAAGTTCCACTGTCAGAATTTATCGTTCGTCACGGCGAAATGCTGGCAGAAGAGCTTCGGACTGACGCACCGAAGCGGTTTCCGTTCATCATCTACAGCGGTGCAATTCGCCGGGCGCAGGGCGCATACCTGACCCGCTGTACCCAGAAGCTCTACGACCTCATCCTGAATGAGGTGTACATGGAGGACGAGCCTGAAAATTTCGATCCGATTAGTCATACGTGGCGAAACCACGCTCACGTTCAGGAGCGAATTCGGGGAAAACTAGCGCTAAATATTCCGAACCATGTGCGGCGGGCGGCGCTTGACCTTCTTGGCTGTGCGATTGAGGCAGCGGACGAAGCTCGTAGCGATGCTTGGTACCTACGAGAGACGGAACACGGTCTGCGCCTAATCGCCGGTTGGTTAAACGTATGCGAGCTGCGCAGGGCAAGGCTACGTGTATCTGTTGTCGGGCCTGTTACAGACGACATTCTCGGTGCGGTTGGGGCCGAGGTTGAAGAAGAACTCAAGTGGATACCTGGGGGCATGGTGGTCGGCCTGCCAATGCTGGAGGCGGCGGCCGCACTACCTCTGTTAAAAGACGGTATGGACGCTTTCATTGAAAGCGCGATGTCTCGAACAAGGCGCAGCCTAAGCCTAGAAAACCACGTTCCAGAAGCGATCAGCTACCTTTCAACGGTGCTCGGACGCGATCTGCCTCAACCTGAGCCGGGCTCTGAGCTCCCTCCTCCGGATGATGACGCTGATGCCGAAGGCGAGGATGCGGGTAGTTCCCGAGAGCCGAAAGTTCGTGGGCGAGCCCCAATCTTTGAATACGGTCAGCGCTCAATAAATTCCCTGATCAGTGACATTGAAATAGGGGCTATTGCGCTTCCGGATTTGCAGCGTCCATTCGTATGGGAAGACACGAAAGTACGCGATCTGCTCGATTCGCTCTTCGTAGGCTTCCCGGTCGGAACGCTGGTTTTCTGGCACACAACTGACGACAAGGAGACTCGTGGGTTAGGCACCAAGCGACCAGGTCTGCGAGCCACTACTCTTGTCATCGACGGCCAACAACGCCTCACCTCACTATATGCCGTGCTGAAGGGTGAAGAGGTTGTCGGAAAGGATGGGGAGACGCGAAAAATCACCATCGCCTTCCGGCCACGCGACGGACGTTTTGCAGTTTCTGATGCTGCCATTCGACGGGATCCTGAGTACTTAGCGGATGTAACCGAAATTTGGAGCTGGAAAGGCACGCGTACCAAGCCACAGATACGGCGCGAGCTAATGAATGGATTGCGTGAAAAGGGTCGCCTTATAGATGATCAATACGAAGACGCAGTTGATCGAAACATAGATCGGGCGAACTCGATCGCTGATTATCGCTTTCCGACCGTTGATATTCGCAAGACTGCGGCAGGGGAAATAGCGGAAGAGGATGTTGCTGAGATCTTCGTTCGCATCAACAGCCAGGGCGCGCGCCTCGGCCAGGCTGATTTCGTTCTAACGTTACTTTCGGTCTACCATGGGGAACTGCGAGAAAAGCTTGAGGATCGTGCGCGAGCGATGTCCGTCGGTGCGGTCGTGGGGTTGGACACGCAGCAGCTATTACGCGCGGTATGTGGAGTTGCCTTTGGGCGTGCGCGAATGTCGGCAGTGTACCGATTTCTGCGCGGTGTTAATCCAGACACGGAGGAAGCCGATTCCGAACGCCGGATAAACCGCCTGAACGAGCTCGATACTGCAGCAAACGATTGCGTCGAGCTCACGCCTTGGCGCGATTACCTATTGCGCGTTAAGCGCTCGGGTTTCGTGAGCGAGGGTTTGGTCGCATCGAAAAACGCGATTGTGAATGCCTATGCTTTCTATATTCGGGGCCGCAAGGCGGCCGTCTCGAAGCCTAGGCTGGATGCGGTTATTTCCCGTTGGGTATTCGCGTCGCTGCTCACAGCTCGTTACTCTGGGGCGTCGGAGACTGCCTTCGAGGAAGACCTCGCGCGATTGGGGCGTCTCGACAAAAGTGATCCCGACGCTTTTGTGCGAGAACTTGACGTTGCAATGGCGGAGACGCTCACCGGCGATTACTGGACCCAGACGCTGGTTTCGGCCTTAGAAACACAAAGAGCGCGTGCACCGGCAGCACTCGCATTTCGCGCTGCACAAGTCGTTCTGGGTGCGCGCGCGCTTTTCTCCGACCAGCTGCTGCAAAACCTCCTGGACCATCCCCAATCAGCAGGCCGCACTGCACGCGAGGCCCACCATCTCTTCCCAACCAACTGGCTACGGTCCCATGGGATCGAGGACCGGCGCCGCGTTAATCAGGTAGCTAACCTTGCAGATGTCGGTTGGCATGAGAACACCATTATTGGAGGACAAAACCCTTCAACATATATCCGTCGTCTGCGCGATCAGTTGGATATCGATGACAACCGTTGGGGCCGAATGTGCGCAGAGCATGCCCTACCGCCTGGATGGGAGCATATGGGTTATAACGAATTCATTCGGCAACGTCGGACAAGGATGGCAGCGCTGATCCACGTCGCGTTCCGGCAGCTCGGGGGTGAAGAAGGGGCTGTGCCACTCACGCCGCCGTGGTTCTTGCCGGGCGCAGAGATGGTCTGGCATCGTATCGCCGATGCGGAGCGTGCACTTCGGAGTGTGGTTCGTGAAGCCTATGCATCGAGGTTCGGTGATGCCGCGGCCATCGCCATCCAGACGAAATTGCCCGAGCGAGAACGCGAAGCCTTGACGCGCACACTTCGCAGCCGTCCGCCAGGCTCGGACCCCCTGACCGTTGTAGACTATCTGTATCTGGGGCAGCTACCTGCACTCGCCTTCGCGGACGATGTCTGGCAGGAGGTCAGGTCAAGATTACGCAACGAAGCCGACATTAAGCAGCGTATCCAAATTGCGGTAGGCCAGATTGCGCCTGTTCGTAACGAGATTGCTCACGTACGCGAAGTCGCGTCAGATCGGCTCTTAAAAGCGACGGTCGCCTGCGACGATCTCGCCGCCTTGCTTGAGCGTTAAGAACTGTGCGGAAAAAGGCCTACGCGCACGACATCGACCGATCTGCGGATGACAAACGAGGAAACAACATTAGCCGGGTTGGAATGCAGTCGACCCGCGCGGCAATATTTTAATTCTGGATCCGTAATCTACTAAGGTAGAACGCTCCGAAATGCGAGCAGGTAACGGACGTCCTCATTCACATCCACTAGATTTTGACTGGCGTTTCACGCGGGAAACGGTCGGCCGACTGGTCAGAATGACTGCAACGGCGGAAAGAACACTGGTTGTCGGCGCGCCAAGCATCGCCGCAGAGCTCCTTAAAATAGGTCGAACTTTCGAAAGCATAGACCGTCAGCCGCCCTATATGCCGGTGCCCGCATGCCGATGGCACTCTCTCGATCTCCGGTACGACCCCGTTAGCACCCTCAATCTCGGATCATTCAGCGCAGCCATTCTCGACCCGCCGTGGTACCCGGAAGATACTCAGAGCTGGGTTTCTCAAATCATTCCCCTAGTCAAGGAAGGGGGTGTTTTGCTCGTTTCAGTTTGGCCTTCTGATGTTCGTGATGCAGCTGGCCGAGAACGGTTGGATTTTGCTCGTGAGGCCAAGAAATTTGGTCAGGTCGACATAGAGGAAAATGCACTTCGATATTTGACCCCGTTGTTTGAACGCTCAGCTCTAATGGCCAAGGGGCAGAATGTCCCAGCACAATGGCGGCAAGGAGCGCTCGCGACGATCGTGGTCTCTGGTAGCGGGCCAAAAGCTGCCGCTCTTCGCCTGAAACCGGACACGATATGGGAGCGCTTTGTCTTCGACGACCATCAGGTTGCACTCCGCCGAACTCCAGAACTGGTTGCAGGCGAACCCGGGCTTCAGCGGATCTTTGAGGCCGGTTGGATTTTGCCCGACGTAAGCCGCCGCAATCCGCTGCGCACGGATATTGATCTGTGGACGTCGAACAATTCGGTCGCGCGAATTACGGGCGTGCGATCATTTCTCGACGCCCTTATCGCAGTTTGCAACGGCGAAGCTCCCAAATGTGCCCGCGCTCGGCGAGCTTTAGATCTTATGCTTACGGCGAAATTTATCAGTGCGCGCTCCTATCGGAGGACTGCTCGGTGGCATCATATCGACTGATTCTTCGCTTCGGGGAATTCAACCCTGCAGTTGACACAATCAAAGCTCATAATGAAGTAATCGCTGAACATGGTTATGTTCTTTGGGGATGGTGGAGAAAATTTTACGAACCGGATCGGTCCGATGACATAGTAAAACTCGCCAATTCGGTTCCATTTTTAGCCTATCTTTTAGATCGACGTAGCCACCGGTTATTTTCGATGGAGATAAGCGGGATTATTACTGATAGAAACGCTGTCGAACTGAGGCATATACCGGAATACTATCGCGAGGACATTTCACGAATTGACGTCTGGTTCCGCATAAATACTGTGATCAGTAAGATTGACTACGATCCGACCCTGGCTTCGAAGACAGGCGAGCCGACGTTCATGCTTGTGGACGAAACGACAACACCAATTCGCTCCGGCTCTCAAACGAGAGTTTCTCAAGGGCATGTACCTTCTGTTGCTATTCATGTTTCCGATCTCCACTTTGGCGATGAGCATGCATTTCGTTTTGACGGTACCCCAACTAAGCAGGGTGGGCCGGACGTTGATTTGGCGCGTGCAATCGTTGATGACGTAAATCGATTACCAATTAGTGGTAAAGTTGGCGTTCTGATTGTCTCCGGCGATTTAACGACGAAGGCACGTTGGGACGCCGACTTCATGGACCGTGTCGTTGCTGCGATGGAGGTATTGCGAACAGGGCTGGGCGTTCCAAAAGATCGGGTACTAGTCATCCCTGGAAATCACGACTTTTCACGACCTGCTCTCGACTCCAAGCTGGAGCCTGAGAAAGCTGCCCAGCGAAGTGCGGTCCGTTATGACCATGAGGATAAATTCCGTATATTCCTTAACCAGTGGCTCGACCGAAAGGTTAGTCTCCCCCTCAGCCGGTGCGTCCACTTCCCATGCGACGGATTCGATCTCTGCGTAGGAGCGCTCAATTCAAGTGGTTTAACAGCCACTGAGTTTACAGAATACGGTTATATCGGAGATGCGTTGGAAGAAGTCCTTCGCGAAATGGAAATATCTGGCCCTTCAATTAAGATCCTCGTACTACACCATCATCTAATACCGATTGCATACGTCGAAATTCCGAGTAAACGCGGCGTGTCGCTAACTCTAGATGCATCCAAGGTACTGGAACTTGCACAAAAAAGTGGTGTACAGCTCGTTCTCCATGGTCATCAGCATATTCCAAAAGTGGTGAGGACAGCGCAGGCGTATTTTGCAAATGGCGGTTGGCGAGGATTAGACGACGAAGATGTGTTTATCCTATCGTCTGGCAGTGCTGGATCGACACGTATTGACGCGGGACTCGTCAATACGTACTCCGTGCTAGAGTTTGGGCAGGAAGCTACCCGGGTAACGTATCGAAAGTTAGATCCCATGGGCCGGGAACTTGGCGATTTAATTGCTGTACCCCTACCGGTCGTGCCCCGCTAAATAGTGTATGGCTAACGGGCTTGGGGCGAGTGGTGGTAAAAATTGTCGCTCGATACGCCTATCCCTTTATCCCCCGGCGAAAGCCGGGGCCCACATTTCCGAGGCTCGGAAAGCCGAGCGGTGGATCCCGGCTTGCGCCGGGAAGCGGCATAGGGCTGGGGCCGTGAGCGGGTCACGGCGAGGCCATATCGCCTTGCAGGGTCGGAACGTAGCCTTTGCGCGGGTATTCCTCGGTATAAGAGCGGAAGCCGTGATGGCTCGCCTCGTGGTGGGGATAGGCGCGCAGCTTTGCGACATCGATATCGATGCCAAGCCCCGGCGATGTCGGCAGATCAACCCAGCCGCCATCGCGCTCCGGACCGGCGGTCGCAATCTCCCGGCAACGCGCCTCGAAATTCACAAAATACTCAGTGATCTTGAAGTTCGGGATCACCGCCGACACCGCAATCGTCGCCGCCAGCCCGATCAGCGGCGAGTTGTAATTGTGCGGCGACATCACCACCGCCTGTGGCTGCGCCATCACACAAATGTCCAGCAGCGCGGAAATGCCGCCGATCGCGCAGATATCGGGATTGAGGATGTCGGCCGCGCGGCGCGACAGGCACTCGAAGAACGACTCCTTGGTATAAAGCGCCTCGCCGGTGACGATCGGGATGTTGACCTTGTCGCGCACTTCGGCGAGCAGCGCGAGATTGTCGGCGAGGCACGGCTCCTCGTACCACTCGATGCCAAGCGCTTCGAGGCGACGGCCGATGCGGATCGCGTGCTGCGGCGATAATCGGCGATGGGCCTCGACCAGGATTTCGAAATCCGGCCCCAGCGCCTCGCGCACCGCCACGACGTAATCGATCGCGAAATCCTCGTCCTTGCGGTCGACATGGGTGCGCCACGGGCCGGGGAAGGGGTCGAACTTCGCAGCCGTAAACCCCATCGCCTTCACCTTGCGGGCGCGCTCGACTCCGTCCTCGATTGTCGTGCGCCCGGCCCAGCCATTGGCGTAGACCCGAATTTTCTCGCGCGACGGCCCGCCCAAGAGGTTGTAGACCGGCTGCGCGGCTAGCTTGCCGATAATGTCCCAGGAGGCGATCTCGACCGCGCTCCACGCCGACAAGAGCTCCATCGAGCCGCGCTTGATCGCGAAATCGTCAAACATCACCTGGCCGGTATGGCGGATGTTGAAGACCGGCCGGCCGATCACATGCGGCGCCATCTTTTCGATGAGCACGGCGATGACCTCCTCGCGACCGTGCGTGACATAGGCCTCGCCCCAGCCATGCGTGCCGTCTTCGGTCTCGACGCGGCAGAACAACAAATCCTTCGAGCTGCCGGTGCCGAAGATAAAGGTTTCGATCCGTGCGATCTTCATGGGGTGTCCCTCCATGCCTCGACGTCGAGGAACGTGCTTTGATAGGTCGCGCCGTCGCCGAGATCGGTGTAGCGGTCCGAGACCAGCATGTTGATGGTTCCGGCGACGGTTTCGTCATCGGAGCGCTGGCCGGGTACCAGCACGACGCCGGGTCGCACCTCGTCGCTGACCCTAAGCACCAGCCCGACCGCGCCGCGTTCGTTGAACAGCCGCACCTTCATCTCGCCTTGCAGCCCGCGTCGCGCCGCTTCGTCGGGGTGGAGGATCGCGCAGGGTTCGCCTTCGCGCCGGCGCAGGAACTCGACCCCGGCATAAGCGGTATGCGCCTGGAAATAGCCGGGTGAGGTGAGCAGCCGCAGCGGCCAGCGCGCAGCATCCCTTTCTTCATCCGGATCGGGCCGCCAGTCGGGCATCGGCGACTGCCCCAGCGCTGCGAGAGGCGCCGAATAGAATTCGAGCTTGCCGCTCGGCGTGCGGAATTCCTGACCCTCGCTCGCTGCGAGGCGATACGGCCCGCCGGCCCGGAGCATTTCGGGACTAATTCCAGCTGTTGCGCCTTTGGCGCCGTCGAGCAGCACCGCCAGCGCTTCCGCCGGGGCCGCACGGTTGAGCGGCAGATCGAGGCCCATCCGCAACGCCAGTTCCTGCGCCAGCCGCATGTTCGACCACGCCTGGCCCTGCGGCGCCACCGCGGCCGGAGCGTATTGCAGGTAATAGGCGCCATAGGCGCGGTAGAGGTCTTCGGTTTCGAGATAGGTCGCGGCCGGCAGCACGATATCGGCATAGCGCGCGGTCGCGGTCATAAACGGGTCGTGCACGACGGTGAACAGGTCGTCCCGCGCAAGACCCTGGCGCACTGCGCCGGCGTCGGGGTTGGTGACGGCCGGGTTGTTGGCGGCGATAAACAGGCCGCGGATCGGCGGGTCCTTGAGGTTCAACAGCGCGTTGCCGAGCCGCAGATGGTTGACCGTCCGTGTCGCATCGTCGGCTGCGCCGGTCGGGTTGCGCAGGGCCGCCTGATTCAGCTCATAGACCGCGCCGGTCAGCAGCAACGCGCCGCCGCCTTTGCGGCCATAGGCGCCGGTGACACCGGGCAGCAGCGCCACCGCGCGCAGCGCCTCGCCACCGCGCGCGAGCCGCGTCATCCCCTCACCGAGGCGGATGAAGGAACGCTTGGCCGCACCGAACATCGCCGCCAGCCGTTCGACATCGTCGACTGTCAGCCCGGTGATCTCGGCTACTCGCTCGGGCGCGAAGCGCGGCAGCACCTCGGCCTCGAGCCGGTCGAAATCGAGCGTATGGGCCGCGACATAGTCGCGATCGACCAGCCCGTCGCGAGCCAGGATGTGCATCACGCCGAGCGCCAGCGCCGCGTCGGTGCCGATGCGGATTGGCAGATGCCAATCGGCCTGCCGAGCGGTTCGGCTGCGGCGCGGGTCGATGACGATGAGCGGCACGCCGCATTTTTTGGCGGCTTCGGCCCGTACCCAGAAATGCACGTTGGTCGCCGCGAGATCGGCGCCCCAGGAAATGATCAGGTCACTCTCATCGACGCTTTCCGGGTCGGCGCCTGGCGCCGGCCCGACCGTATAGTTCCACGCTTCCTCGCAGCATGTATCGCACACCGTGCCGGCGATCAGTCGCGTCGCGCCGAGCGCACGAAACAGCCCCAACGGCATGCCGCGGTTCATCAGCCCTTGATGCGCGCTGTAGGCGTAGCCGAGCAGCGCCTCGGCGCCCGACTCGGCGATGATCGCTTTCCAGCGCGTGGTGATCTCATCGAGTGCTTCGCCCCAAGTGATCGGCGAGAACTTCCCCTCGCCCTTGGCGCCGACCCGGCGCAGCGGCGTCTTCAGCCGGTCGGGCGAATGCGCCAGCTCGGCATCGCGCGCGACCTTGCCGCAGACAAAACCGGCGGTGAAGGAATTGGCGGAATCGCCGGCGATGCGCGTGATCCGCCCGCCCTCGACCGTGGCCAACAGTGAGCACATATCGGGGCAGTCATGCCCGCAAACGACGCGAACGGTTTCCATCACATGCTTTCGTCATTCGAGTAAGCCGAAGCAATCTCGATCCACCGCAGCCCTCTGCCGAGCGAGATTGCTTCGTTTCGAAGCGACATCTTCTCTCACCATCGTTCATCGTCCGTCACGCTGAAAGCCGCAGAATGCCTAGACTTTTTGCGGGTGGGCGCTTGACAAGCGAGCATTTCCAACGCATTTG